>Ga0114932_10000020_pt1 | contig 195218 bp, 177 predicted proteins | sample 2SBtaG_2_FD_87286 | JGI IMG/M metagenome (GOLD analysis project Ga0114932, IMG submission 87286) | Deep subsurface microbial communities from Kolumbo volcano to uncover new lineages of life (NeLLi) - 2SBTROV12_ACTIVE470 metaG | ecosystem: Environmental > Aquatic > Marine > Volcanic ...
GGCTTCACGGCGGCGAAAGAAGCCCGGGCGGAAACCTGCTCAGAGAGCACGGGTTCGGCACAGGGAGCGTGTGGCGGTTCGGAAGGAACACCCGGTTCACGTCACGCTTCGCATGCGTCGGGACGTCCCGTCTCTTCGGCATGGGCGCTGGCTTCGCGCGTTTCGGGAGACGCTGGAACGCGGATGTGAGCGAGGCGACTTCCGCGTCGCGCACTACTCCGTTCAGCGCGACCACGTGCACATGATCGTGGAGGCGACGGACAAGAAGGCGCTCGCCTCGGGCATGAAGAGCATCGGCGCTCGCATCGCCTTGGCGGTAAACCGCGTCTTCCGCAGGAAGGGACCCGTCCTGGACGGTCGCTTCCACACGGTCGTGCTCGCGACGCCGCGCCAGGTGCGGAACGCGCTTCGCTACGTGCTTCTCAATGACCGGAAGCACCGGCGACAGCGAGGCGATGGGCTCGCCCGAAGCAACGCGCCCGATCCGGCCTCTTCCGGCCGCTTCTTCGAAGGCTGGAAAGAGCGGATCACAGCGGCCCCGAAGATCGAAGTCGCCCGCCCGAGATCCTGGCTACTCGCCAAAGGCTGGCAACGAGGCGGCGGCCCGATCTCCCTCTCGGAAATCCCGGGCTAACCGGGCCCACCGCACGGCCGACGAGCACCCCAAGCGCCACCCACGAGCACGAACGCCCGAACCCGCGCCCCTAGAAGATCCACCCCTCCGCCCCCTCCTCCGGCAATTCATGCACGAAGTGAAACTCAAACCCGTGCTTCCGGGCGTAGAGGGAGTCGGCTTCGCCATCGCCGATGTGGATCCATCTTGTCGTCTGCGGGAACCTGGCGCGCACCTCGTAGAGCTTGTGTTTGTGGTCGATGAAGTCGAGCTCGATGCCGTGGCGCTCCCAGAGCAGGCGCTGGTCGCTCTTCGTTCGATCGGATGCGCTTCCGACGACGTAGCCGAGGGCCTTCGCGCGATGGATCCAATCGAGCGGGATCGTGCCGGGCGGATCGCCGACTTCCATCGTGCCGTCGATGTCGAGGCTGAGCAGGACCATTTCGGTTCCTCGTTCGCCTAACGCTCGCGGAGATCGATCAGCTCGTCGTCACCGCGCACCGATCGATCGAGGAAGTCGAGATCCTCGCAGAGCCGCGCGAAGCGTTCGGGGCCGAGGTGTTCGACGAGGCGCTTCGTCATGCGCTCGTCGACGCGGTCGATGTCGGCGAGGAGCTGGCGCCCGCGATCGGTGAAGACGACGCGACGGGCGCGGCCGTCGATCTCGTCCGGGATCCGCTCGACGTAGCCGAAGGATTCGAGGTTCTGGACGAGCTGGCCCGTGCGCTGAGGCGTGAGACGCAGCCGCTCGGCGAGCTCCGACATGCCGAGACCGTCCGCCGGGAGGTTCACGATCAGATGGGAAGCCGCAGGGGCGTACTCGTGGCCGAGCGCCTCGATTTCGGACCCCGCCTCGGAGCGGATCGTGTTCGCGGTGGCGATCAGATGGCGGAGCATCCCGTTCGCCGACGTCTCGGTCTTCCGGTCCACGTGCGTCTCCCTGGCCCCATCCCACCTTACGGCGGCAGCAGGGGCGTCGAGGCGGAGCCTAGGCCGAATCGGGAATTTACGAAAGTCCCTTGTCTATTTTGACTCAGCGGAGTATCAAGATGGGGCGAACCCGATTCCGGCGACCGGCGCGACCCCGTCCCGCCCGCTCCGCCGCTCGATGGAGGCCCCCACCATGCCCACTGCCGAACGCCTGATCTCCTCCGACGACCACGTCGACCTCGCTCACGACGCCATCAAGGCGAACCTCGCCTCGAAATTCCACGGTGCCTACGACGACGCGCTGATGGAATTCGGGATGGGCATGGCGAAGACCATGAGCTCCGAAGCCAACGCCCTCTGGCGCAAGCAGCAGGACCTCCCGGAAGGCGAAGCCCGCCGAATGGACAGCCTCGAGGGCCGCAACTACCCGTCCGCGGGTCGGGCCGGACACACCGATGCCAAGGCGCGTCTCGAGGATCTCGACGCCGACGGGATCGAAAAGTCGGTGATGTACTGCGAGGTGAGCGCCTTCCGGTATCTCTACCTGCTGAAGGAAGGCAACCGCGAAGCGACGCGCGCGTTCAACACGACGATGCACCAGTTCGCCGAGGTCGACCGCGACCGGATGGTCGTCTCCTACCAGATTCCGATCCACGACATCGATGCCGCCGTCGCCGAGGTGAAGTGGGTCGCCGAGACCGGCGGCAAGTCGCTGCAGCTGCCGGTCTACCCCGCCGAGCTCGGCCTGCCCGACTACTGGGACAAGCGCTACGACCCGCTCTGGGAAGCGATCGGCGAGACCGATCTCCCGATCTGTCTCCACATCGGCCTGAACACCCAGCTCGAGAGCCTGGCCCAGCGTGACCCGACGCCCCAGAAGGGCATCTTCGTCGGCGCGGTCGCGCTCACGACCGCCGAGCCCCTCGGCATGTTCATCATGGGGGGCGTCTTCGAGCGCTTCCCGAAGCTCAAGGTCGTGTTCGTCGAGCCCGGGCTCGGCTGGGTCGACTGGTGGCTCTACATCGTCGACGACCTGCAGGCGCGCCAGGGCTACGAGTTCCCCGCGATCACGAAGCCCCCGAGCCACTACTTCAAGCAGAACGTGTTCCTCACGTTCATCGACGAGCCGAACGCGTATCGCCTCGCGACCGAGCGCCTCGGTGTCGACAACATCATGTGGTCGTCGGACTACCCGCACCCGGTGTCGAGCTGGCCGCGCTCGCGGGAGATCGTGAACAACATGTTCGACGGCATCCCCGCCGAGGACCGCGCGAAGATCGTCTACGGCAACGCCGCCCGGGTCTGGAACCTGTAGATGTCGAGCGTGATCGCGCCGACGCCGGACGGCGTCGACCAGTATTTCTGGGATGGGGTCGCTCGCAAGCAGCTCTTGCTGCAGAAATGCGCGGCGTGCGGCGTGCTCCGGCAGCCTCCGGCGCCGATGTGCGCCGAGTGCAACGCCCTCGAGTGGGACACTCAGGAAGCGACCGGCCGTGCGACGGTCTACAGCTGGCTCCAGTCCCACCACCCGACCGAGCCGGATGCCGCTCCGCGCATCATCGTCGTGCTCGATCTCGAGGAGGGCGTCCGCTTCGTTTGCAATCTCGTCGAATGCGCGCTCGACGACGTACGCCACGGGCTCCCGGTCGAGCTCACCTGGGCCGAGTACCCGAGCATGAACCGCGAGGAGCCGCAGATCCTGCCGCAGTTCCGACCGGCGGGAGGCGAGGCCTGATGGACCGCACCCTCGCCGACAGCGCAGCCATCGCCGGCATCGGCCAGACCGAATTCTCGAAGAACTCCGGCCGCAGCGAGCTCCAGCTCGCCGCCGAGGCCAGCCTCGCGGCGATCCGGGACGCCGGCCTCGAGCCCTCCGACATCGACGGGATGGCGACGTTCACCCTCGACACGAGCGACGAGCTGCTGCTGATGCGCGCGCTCGGTCTCCGGGAGGTCAACTACTGGTCCCGCGCGCCCTTCGGCGGCGCCGGCGCCAACACGACGATCATGCAGGCCGCCGCCGCCGTGGCGAGCGGCGCCGCGAAGCACATGCTGGTCTGGCGCGCGTTCAACGAGCGCTCGGGCCACCGCTTCGGCCAGCCCCAGGATCCCGGCACCACGGTCGGGTGGAACTGGTACCTGCCCTTCGGCCTCGACACACCCGCGAAGATCTACTCCCTCACGTTCCAACGCTACATGGACCGCTACGGCTTCACGAACGAGGACATGGGGCACTACCCGGTGGTCGCCCGCAAGCACGCCGCGACGAACCCGGCCGCCTGGTTCTACGAACGCCCGATCACCCTCGAGGATCACCAGAGCTCGCGCTGGATCGTGGAGCCCATCCTGCGCCTCCTCGACTGCTGCCAGGAGAGCGACGGCGGCGTCGCGCTGGTGATCACGACGCCCGAGCGCGCGAAGGACATGCCCAACCCGCCCGTGATGATCCGCGGGATCGTCGACGCACAGCTCATCCACGGCCACGTGATGTTCAACTACTACCAGGACGACCTCTCTCGCTACGAAGAGAACTACCGCGCCGCGCAGCGTCTCTGGGAGATGACGGGCCTCGGGCCGTCGGACATGCACCTCGCGACCATCTACGAGAACTTCAGTCCGATCGTGTTCATGCAGCTCGAGGGCTACGGCTTCTGTAAGGCCGGCGAGAGCGTCGACTTCGTGAAGAACGGCCACATCGACCTCGGCGGCACGATCCCCGTGAACCCCCACGGTGGCCTGCTCGGCGAGGCCTACATCCACGGCGTGAACAACATCCTCGAAGGCGTGCGCCAGATCCGCGGCGAAGCCGTGAATCAGGTCGACGGTGCCGAACACGCGCTCGTCGCCGGCGGGCGTGGCGGAATGGTCTTGGGGAAGGCCTGACCTCCGTGGACGACTCCGAACCGGCCGACCGAGCTCGCAGCGCCGCAAGCGTCGCGACGAAGCTCGCGATCGCGCTCGTGATCGCCCTCGTCCTGTCGGTCACGGCGCCGGGGCTGCTCGCCAACGTCGGGATCCGCGCCGCGGACGCGCTCGGCGAGCAGGACCCGAAGAGTCCGGCCCGCTTCGTGGTCTCGAACGACGGCATCCTCCCGATCTGGGACGTCCGAACGCACTGCAAGGTCGAGCAGGTCCGGTTCCTGAACGGCGACCGAGTCGCGGACACGTCCTTCGGCGCGCCGAGTCCCATCGACGAGGTGTCCTTGCCTCCCGGTGGAGCGGTCACGGTCGCGTGTTCCGTGCGCGCGCTGGTGAAGTTCACGTCCGGGATCGACCGCATCGACTATCGGGCGCGCGCAACCTATCGCGTGGTTCCCGATTGGATTGCCTGGGGCGATCTCTTCGATCGCGATCGGCAACAGCGGTTCGTCTCACCGAGGGATCCCGACGGCACGTTCCGACTCTTCCCGATCGACGACGACTGAGCGCCGCTGAGCCACGCTGACCGGTTAGTCGAGCAACCCGTCCGAGCCCTGGTTGTTCTCGAAGAAGTCGAAGTCGATCGAGATCGCCGCCGCGAAGAGCACCCAGCGCTCGGTGGCCGTCCAGGTCCCGCTCTCGATCGCCACCCGGAACGTATCCGCGTCGGCGAAGATCTCGCGCAGCGCACCGCCCCACTTCTTCGAGACCTCGGCCGTCCCGCCTTCGCGCTCGTGCTCCGCGGGGAAGGTCCAGAGGCGCCAGAGCGGGCTCGAGATCTTCGCGAAGCAGTGGCCGTGCTCGTCGAGCAGGTCGTATTTCTTGCGGATCAGCCCGAAGCGGCGCTCGACGGTGCCGAGCTTCGCCCCGCCTTCCGCCAGCACGTCGAGGCTCGAGAAGAGCCAGAAGAAGGGGCGCGCCAGTCGCACGACCGCCGAGCCGTCCGCGTTGTGGACGCGCACGTCGAGCGAGCGATGGGAACCGAAGACGTTGCGCTTCATGAAGCCGCCGATCCCGCTCGATACCTCCGAGATCGTCCCGACCTCGTTCTGCGCCTCGTCGAGCACCTGGTACTGATTGCGGGTCTCGAAGTCGATCAGGATCTCCGTCCACTCCTTCTTCTGGCGGATGAAGTACTGATTCGCGTGCTCGACGAGATCCCGCAGCATGTGGCCCTCCTGGCGCGACGGCGCCGGTGGACGCGGCTCGCAGCGGGAAGATACACGGGTGCCCGCGACGCGGGGTCCGCGGCAGGCGGCCCGGGTCGCGTTAGCATCCGGGCATGGCCTCTGCTGATGACGCCCCCACGCCCGCCGGCGCCCTTCACGACCTCCGCGTGATCGAGTTCGCCCAGGCGCTGGCGATCCCCTACTGCGGAAAGATGCTCGCGGACATGGGGGCCGACGTCGTGAAAGTCGAGCCACCGCGGGGCGACACCTATCGGCTCCAGAATCGCACGCACGTGAAGCACGAGGGCCGCGACTTCGCTCTGTGCAACCGCGGCAAGCGGAGTCTGTGTCTCGACCTGACCCACGCCGAGGCGCGGGACGTGATCGATTCGCTGGTTTCGAGCGCCGACGTCGTACTCGTGTCGATGAAGGGCTCGGACGTCACGCGCTACGGCCTCGACTACGAGCGGCTCCGCGAGCTCGACCCGAGGCTCGTGTATCTGCAGAACTCGCCCTACGGCTCGAAGGGACCGCTCGCGATGGACGGTGGCTACGACGTCGTCGCGATGGGGCTCTCCGGCATGTCGGCGATCCTTGCTTCTCCGGACGACGACGGTGGGACGCCCCGATTCGTCCGCCCCGCCCTCGCCGACATCGTGACCGGCATGCTCTCGTCCCTCGCCGTCGTCACCGCCATCCGCCATCGCGACCAGACCGGCGACGGGCAGCGGGTCGAGACCTCCCTCTTCCACACTTCCCTCGGTCTGATCTCGAACATGATGTTCCGCTACGAGGACCTCGACGGCGCGCACATGGACGCGTTCGCGGAGCGCCTGGCGACGCTGCGCGCCCAGGGCACCGGCTTCGACGATCAGCAGCGCGCCTTCCGCGACCATTTCGGCGGTTGGCCCGCCGGCAACATCTACTTCCGCCACTACCGGACCGCCGATGGCTTCCTCTCGGTGGGCTGCCTGTCGCCGCGACTGAACGAGCGCCTTCGCGAGGCCACCGGACTCTTCGATCCACGCGGCACGCCCGATTTCGATCCGACGAGCGAGTCGGGGCGCGAGGCACTCGACCTGTTGGAGCGCGAAGCCGAGGCGCTCTTCGCGACCCGCGAGACCGAGGACTGGCTCGCACAGCTGCGCGAGCACGGCGTTCCCTGCGCCCAGATGAACTTCCCCCACGAGATCTTCGACGACCCACAGGCCGTCGCGAACGGCTACGTCGAGGACCTCGATCATCCGGCGCTCGGCCCCTATCGCGCGGTGACCACACCGGTAAAGATGGACGCGACGCCGCTGCGAGCGAAGGGCCCGTCGCCCGCCCTCGGCGCGCATACCGATGAAGCCCTCAGCGAGTCCGGCCAGGACGCCGAGCGAATCGCGAAGTGGCGCGCGGCGCGCGTCATCGGCCGCTACGACGAGTAGGCACTCGACACACCCCTCGCCGCCGCGCCCGTGCCGCAGGAGAGATCCCATGGTCTACGCCCCGAACACCCGCCCCTACTACGACGCCGACAGCCACATCATGGAGCTGCCGGACTTCCTGCGCGTCTACGCCGACCCGGACATTCGGGACGAGCTGCCGCTCGTCGACTACGGCGCTTCGATGAACAGCCAGAAGGAGGTCGATGCGATCGCCGCGAACGGCGGCCACAGCGCGGAACACGTCGCGGAGCACCTCGCCTACGGCGACGAGCTGATCGCGAAGTCGAAAGAGATCCACGCGGTTGGCGCCTTCGATGCCGCCGAGCGGAAGCAGGCCCTCGATCTACTCGGGTTCAAACGCCAGCTGGTCTTCGCGACCCACAGCCTCGTGACCGCCTTCCACCCGAGCTCGCGCTACCCGTCGAAGCTCAAGTACGGCGCGGCGCGCGCCCACAACCGACACATGACGGAATTCTGCAAGGACGACGACCGCCTGCTCGGGGTCGGTGCCTGCGCCCTCGACGACCCGGAGGCCGCGATCCGCGAGCTCGACTTCTGCCTCGAGGCCGGCCTGCAGGCGATCTGGGTGCCCCATCGCGCGCCGATCGACATCTCCCCCGGCCACGTCGACCTCGAACCCTTCTGGGCACGGCTTGCCGAGGCGGGGGTGCCCTTCGTGGTGCACGTCGGCGGATCGCCGCTCCACTCCCTGAAGTCGTGGAGCAACAACGGCCGCAAGAAGACCCGGGACCTCTTCGGCGGCGGCGAGAACGTACGCACCAAGGATGCCGCGCTGATGCATCAGAACCCCGAGGCGTTCATCAGCGTGATGCTGATCGACGGCGTCTTCGAGCGGCACCCGAACCTGCGCGGTGCGGCGGTCGAGCTCGGCGCCGGGTGGGTGCCGGAGCTGCTGCGCCGGCTCGATTCGACCTGCCGGCTCTACGGCCGGGTCGACGAGAGCGTGCGCTTCGACCGCACCCCCTCGGAGCAGCTGTCCCAGCAGATGGGCTTCACGCCCTACCCCCACGAAGACGTCGCTCAGCTGATCGCCGACTCGAACGAGGAGCTCTACCTCTTCTCGAGCGACTGGCCCCACATGGAGGGCGGCCGCGACCCGATCGGGAAGTTCGAGCGCTCGGTCGCGAGCGTCTCGCCCGAAGCCCAGACGAAGTTCTTCAGCGAGAACTTCCTGCGGCTGCTGCCGGAGGCGCGGGTCTAGCGCGTTCGGCGTGTATCAGTCGCCGCTTCCGAAGATGCCGGGGTCGCGCATCACGGCGCCGAGGTCGACCCCGCGGCGCGCCATTATCCATCGGCGGAGCGGATACCAGCCGAACGCGACGACGGCGCCAACCGAGAGCCAGACGATCACGCCGGGCGACAGATCGCGCCCGAGCAGCACGACCCCCAGCAGCGCCATCGCCTCGGAGAACGCGAACAGGCCCCAGAGACCGACGGGGCCCGGCCGCAGGAGCGACTGCGCATAACGCTCCGGATACGCCCCCGGTATCCGCGTCACCGCCCAATACACGAAGAACGCCGGGAGCGTCGCGGCGATCGTCGACGCCCGGGCGATCGCGCTGATGTCGAGGCCGGCGACGAGCGGCACCAGGCCGATGATCCCCATCGCCGAGAGGATCACCCACGGCGCGCCGTGGCGATTCAGCTGGCCGACCCACGGAGGCAGCAGGCCGTCCCAGGCCGCGACCATGAAGTTGCGCGGGAGCTGGATGAACTGCGCGTTCAGCGTCGTGCCGATCGCGATGCCGGCGCCGCCCACGAGGAAGTAGGTCATCGCCCAGCCCGGCAGGAAGGCCCGCCCGGCGACGGTCAAAGGCTGGTCGACCATCTCCTGCCACGGCACGACGCCCACCGCAGCCAGCGCGACGCACCCGTAGAAGAGCGCGACGAGCAGCGTGGCCGAGACGATGACGCACGGAATCGTGCGCGCGGCGTCCTTGGTCTCGCCCCCGAGCCCGACGACGAGATGCGCGCCCCCGGTCGCGAACTTGAGCAGCAGGACCGCCGAGGCGAAGCCCGTCCAGCCGTTCGGAAAGAGCGGATCGAAGCGCGCGGCATCGAGCTCCGGAGCCGCGAAGCCCGCGTAGATCGCGAGGGCCGAGAGCAGCACGAGCACCATGAAGGACTGCACTCCGGCCGCGATCTGCAGACCGAAGAGGTTCGCCACGAAGAGCCCGATCACGATCACGATGCCCCAGCCGTTGACCGAGAGCAGGGGCAGGATCGGATTCAGGTAGAGCCCAAAGCTCGAGCCGTAGAGCGCGAGGCTGATGCTCGCGAGCAGGATCAGCATCAGCACTCCCGAGCCCATCCACGCACCGCCGAGCCGCGAGCACCAGACGTAGTAGGCGCCCACCGTCGGCAGCGTCCCACCCGCGATCACGATCGGGAGCGAAACCGCAAGCGAGAGCAGCGCGGCGAGCACATACGCGAGAAAGACCGCGGGACCCGTCATGCCGATCGCGACGCCGGTCAGCGCGACGACGCCGGCACCGATGATCTGCCCCATCGCAATGAAGAGGAGATCCCGAAAGCCGAGGACACGGGACAGCTCCTCTTCCGGACGCGACATGGACGCTGATCCTCCTCGAGCGGGTGGGCTCAGGTCTCCGACGGACCGCCGCTCGCGATGATCGGGACGTCCGCGAGCGCCGCGAGGCCGAGCGCCTCCAGATCGGCGAGCGCGATCTCCTGGACCCTGACCGCGGGTGCGCCCTCGGTCTGGATGAGTCGCAGGCTGAACACGCCCGCCTCGTGTTCGAAGGTGTCGATCCAGTTTCCGCCGAGGCCGGGATCGCGATCCGCGATCACCGCGAGGATCGACCCGTCGTCCTCGTACGCCGCCGTGAACTTCGTGATGTAGCCCTGCCCGTCCTCGTACACGTCGAGATTCTCCTGCCACCGGTTGCAGACCTGCAGGATCCAGTGCTCACACTCGGCGGGCATGAATCGCACGACGAGCGCCTGGTCGCGCGGCTTGCGCCAGCAACCGAAGCCGTGGAGACGGTCGAGGACGCCACCATTGCTGAGATAGGTCGCCTCGGAGAAGTCGATCGTGTTCGGACGCTGGGACAGGTTGTCGAACCACCAGGCGCGCACGAGCTCCGCATAGCCGAGCACGATCTGCGCAGTCTTCGCGAGGCCCTCGCTCATCTCCGCCGCTCGGATCGGCCGCGGACGCGGCGCGTCGAGACGCTCGATCTCGAAGGTCGGCGGCGTCACCGCCGATCGGTCGTTGTAGACGGTCCGGATCAGGATCCCGGTCGTTTGGGGCTGGAGACCGAGGCCGTTCTTCTCCGGCGGATCCTGCGAGACGATCACCTCGAAGTTTCCGTTCGCGTCGAACTCGAGGTCGCGGCTCGAGACGAAGCTCGTAGTCGTGAGGTTCGACGGGTCGAACTCGGGCAGCGCCGAGACGCCGGCGTCGGCCCAATCGCGCGCCCCGAGATCCACAGGCTGGGGCGCCGTCCAGGTCGCCATCACGAAATAGGGCAGCGTCCCGCGGTTGCCGCGGATCCGGTACTCGTGCTGCCCGTCGACGAACTCGCACATCAGGTGGTCCTGGTCCGGGCTCTGGACGTTGATGCTCTGGCGCCAGGGCGCGTCGCGCAGGCGCGGCCGGTCGGGCTCGCAGTTCTCGACCATGCGCTCGAAGCCGTTGCGCGTGAGTCGGGTGAGGAAGCGGTACCACTCCGCGCGCTCGAGGTCCGAGGGCTCGTCACCGAAGTCCTCGATGACCCGGCCGGCCACCTTCAGGGAGTCACAGAAATCGTCCCAGGCCGCGCCCGAGACGAGGCGCTCACGCGCAGGGTCCTGCATGCGACTGTCTCCCGCCGCGTGTCGTGCGGCCCGCGGTCACGATAGAGAACGCGACCGCACGGTGCTGCGCGCCTTCCGGCTTCGCTATGCAATGGGACGCCCTCACGAGCCCGGGAGCCCACTTTGCCCTCCGCAGAACCTACTCCGCCGATCGACCACGACGCGCTGTCCCGCTCGCTCAGCGAAGCGCCCTACACCCGCACTCTGGGATTGCGCGTCGAGACCATCGAAGAGGGCCGCGTGCGCGTGGCCCTCCCCTTCGCCGACGGCAACTCGAATCCGGGCGGCGTGCTGCACGGAGGTGTAGCCGCATCGCTTCTGGCGATCGGCAGCCGCGCGGTCGCGCGGACGGTCCTGCCCGCGGACTCCGGTCCGTGGACCCTCGGCCAGCTCCAGGTGAACTATCTCTCGGCTGCGAAGGAAGAGGACGTCTTCGCCGAGGCTCGACTGCAGCGCCGCGGGCGCGCGCTCTGCTTCGTCGAGACGAAGGTCGTGACCGGCGACGACCGGGCGATCGCCGCCGCGACTGCGGTCGTCCGCGCGCGCTTCGGGAGCGAGCGCGAGGCGCTGCCCGCGACTTTCGGCGACGGCGGCGAAAACGAGCCGGGCCCGCTGGCGGCCGCCCTCGAGAAGGCGCCCTTCATGCATCGACTCGGCATGCGGATCGAGCACATGCACGGCGGTCGCTCGCGTGTCTCGATGACGGCGGCGGACGCGATCCTTTCCGAGGACGGGACGATCCACGACGGCGCGATCCTCGCGCTCCTCGACACGACCGGCGCGATGGCGTCGTGGGCCGAGAACGGGCTCGGCCGGTTCAAGGCGTCGACGGCGTCGCTCCAGGCACAGGCACTCGCCCCACCACCTCCCGGAGACGTCGTCGCCTACGGGCGGGTCGTCCACCGCGACCGCGAGATGTTCCAGGCCGAGACCGAGGTCGCGGACGCCGCGACCGGCGAGGTCACGACGCGCGGGACGGTCTTCTACCGGATCGCCGAATAGCGGTCACGCGCGGCGCGGCGCGTCAGCTGCCCTCGTGGATCATCTCCGCGAGGTAGCGCTCCTTGCCGACTTCCTTGACCAGGTGCAGCTGCGCCTCGTGCCAGTCGACGGACTCCTCCTCCTCCTTGAGGATGTGTTCGAGGAGATCACGCGTGCCGTTGTCCGCCTTTTCGCGTGCGAGGGCGATGCCCGCGTTCAGTCGCTCGACCGCCTCGAGCTCGAGGGCGAGGTCGAGCTCGTGTTGTTCGATCGGATCCTCACCGACCCGCACGGGATTCATGCGCTGCATGTTGGGGACGCCATCGAAGAAGAGGATGCGGGCGATCACGTCGTCCGCGTGCTTCATCTCCTCGATCGATTCTTCACGCTTCTTGTGCGACAGCGTCTTGTAGCCCCAGTTCTCACACATCTTGTGATGGATGAAGTACTGGTTGATCGCGGTCAGCTCCGCGGTCAGCACGTCGTTGAGTGCCTCGATGATCGCCGGATCGCCCTGCATCGCTCACCTCCCGGTTGCCCGGGAAAGCGTAGGCCTTCGGGACGCACCGTCCATCGAGTCGGAATCGAAAACCGATTTCAGCCGGCGGCCGCTTTGCGGCCGGCCCGTCGCCCGAAGAAGGTCGACTCGCCGATGCAGGTCCCGCTAGAGTAGCCCGTCCCGTCCTGCGCGATGTTCGACGCACAGCCGCCAATCGCGAAGAGTCCGGGAATCGCGGCGCCGCCCTCGTCTTTCACTTCGCCGTCGATCGTGACGTCGAGGCCACCGAGCGTGAAGCACATGTAGGTCGCCGCGCCGACCGACCCGTCGAGGGCCGCGTACGGCGGATTGTCGAGAGGCGCGACCCACTTGCCCTTCTTGTGGAACTGCGGATCCTCGCTCTTCGCCGCGTGCTCGTTGTAGTCCGCGACCGTCTTCTGTAGCGAGCCGTCGGGCATGCCGAGCGCCTTCTCCATCTCCTCGACCGACTCGAAGGCATCGACCAACGGGTACGCGCCCCACGCCGGCGGGTCGGGCTGATAGGTCTTCTCGTCCAGGATCAGCCAGCCCTTCCGGCCGGGCTGGCGCGTCGTCTGGATGCTCGAGTTCGAGTGGTAGACGTCTTCTGCGCAGTACCGCTCGCCCGCCTGATTGACGAGGATGCCCTTCAGGTGGCTCTCCGGCGGATAGAAGGCGGCGGTCAGGAGCGCACCGTCCATGTGCTTGAGCACGCCTCCGGCGGCGCGGCCCAGCTGATGGCCGGCGCCGTCGTCGTTCGGCGTGAACTGTCGGGTGTAGCCGTCGACGAGCAGCTCCGGCAGGAACTCCTCGAGGAGCTCGTCGCTCTCGGTGAACTGTCCCGCGGCCAGGATCACGGCGCCGTTGCCGCGCACGCTGCCCTTCTCCTCGCCGAAGACCCGGTAGCTCACTCCGACGATCCGCCCCTCCTCGCGCACGAGCTGATGCACGTGGGCGTCGTAGACCATCCGCACGCCGAGCTCGATCGCCTTCGCCGTGAGCTTCTCCATCATGAGGGCGCCACCTCCCTCGCCCACCTGCGCGACCTTGTGACCCCGCGGCGCGGGCTTGGCCTTCTCGCGAAAGGGATAGGCCTCTTCGTTGCCGGACCAGATGAGGCACTCGTCCGTCATCTGCATCACGTGCTTGCCCTTGTACATCGTGTCGTTGAAGGGCACGCCGTGGTCGACGAGCCAGTCGAAGTGGGCCACGGATTCTTCGCAGTAGGTGCGGATCTTGCTCTCGTCGGGCTCGGGCGTGTTCATCATGAGGTAGGTGAACATGTCGTCGACGGTGTCGTCGACGCCGACGGCCTTCTGGACGCGCGTGCCTCCGCCCATGTAGACATGGCCCGCGGCCATCGAGGTCACACCGCCGCCGCCGCTCGCCCGCTCGAAGACCAGCACGTCGGCGCCGGCTTCCCGCGCCTCGATCGCCGCGCATACGCCGGCGCACCCGAGGCCGATGATGATCACGTCCGCGGCCTCGGTCTCCGAGGACCAGTTGGTGACCTCGCTCGCTTCGATGACGCTGTATCCACTCTTGCTCATGGGGCTCCCTCGACGCACGGGTCGCGCGCACCCGTCGGAATGGAGGCGAATTCTAACCCAGCGATCGGCGGTCGCCGCGCGGCGAAGCGGCGGGTCTAGTCGCCTTCGGACGACCTGTGAAAGGCCGCGTCGCGGGCCTGCTGCGCCTTCGCGGTGGCCCGGATGGCGGACACGCTCGACAGGGTCGAGACCATGTAGGGCACGAGCGGCGTGAGGATCATCTTGACCAGACGGTTGCCGTCGACGTCGCCCTGCACGAGGGCGTCCCCGTGGTTGATCGCGATCAGGATGCCGCCGACGACCAGGAGGAATCCAGACGCACGGCGCACGACCGCGCCGGACAGCGCAACCTCGAACCAGCCGGGGATTTCGACCGGGGGATACGATCGCGCGCCCTCCGTCGTCATGCTCGCTCTCCTCGCCGCGGCGCCATGGACGCGGCCGGGCCCAACGGTGCCGGATCGACGTCTAACCGCAAGGGGCGAAGCGACGTGGACGCGAACGTCCGCGCGAGAATTCTCGCTAGACTCGGGCCCCTCGCCGCTTCCTTCTGCCGCGAGTCGAACCGAAAGGCCGACCTTGGAACCGAATGCCCTCGACGACCTCATCCGTTCCCGCCGCACCATCAAACCGCCGATGATGAGCGATGCCGCGGTCTCCGACGATGACCTGCGCGCGATCCTCGAGAACGCGAACTGGGCCCCGAGCCACGGCCTGACCCAACCCTGGCGCTTCCGGATCTATCGCGGGGCTGCCAAGGACAAGCTCGCGGACGACTTCGGGAAGCTCTACGAGACGTCGATCCCGCCCGAGGAGCAGAAGGAGGGCAAGGCCGACAAGCTGCGCCAGATGCCGCGCCTCGCCCCGGTCGTGATCCTGGTCTGCATGGAGCGACAGAAGATCGAGAAGATCCGCGAACTCGAAGAGATCGAAGCCGTCGCCTGCGCCGTCCAGAACATGCACTTGACGGCGACTTCCCGCGGCCTCGGCGCCTTCTGGTCGACGCCGCCCTTCCTCTACAAGCCGGAGATGAACGCCTACCTCGGAATCGGCGAGAAGGACCGCTGTCTCGGGATCTTCTACCTCGGCCACCCGGCCGAGCCGGAGAAGTGGCCGAAGGGGCGCCGACAGTCGATCGACGACCGGATCGAGTTCGCCGAGGGTTAGTCCGCCGAAAGCGCTGCCAGCTTCCGGAAGAGCTCGAGGTCGAGCTCGATCGGCGTGCCGAGCCAGCAGGCCTGCTCCGAGTGCTCCGCAAGGGGATCACCCGTGAGCGGGTGGACCAGGACCGAGAGCCCGCCCCGCTCGAGCATGAGCGTCGGCACGAATCGGTCGAAGCTCTCCGTCGGGAACGCCACCTGGTACATCGGGACCGGGTGCGGCCCGATCTTGCGATCGTGCACGCGCCCGAGGGTCACCTCCCGGAAGCGTCGATCGATCGAGGCGCGCAGGGCGAGCGCCTGATGTCGTTCGTCTTCGTTCCGGAAGTAGACGTGGGCATGATAGCCGCTGATTTCGGCGACCTTCGTCGGGGCGTCGTTCGGCACGCTGCCAGCGTATCCGATCTAGCCGCTGGCCTCCGCCGGCCGCGCGCGCCGCTGCATCGCTCGCCAGGCGAGGAAGGTCACGCCCGCGGCGACGAGCGCGATCGGCAGCGGCTGGTCGAGGGCACGCAGGAATCCACCGACGGCGCCCGCTCCCAGCAGCGGCACGAGCAACATCGGCAGGCCGCAGCACACGAAGACCGCGATCGCCGAGCCGATCCCGCTCGCGCCGGCGATCCGCCGCCATCGGCTGGCCGCTTCGTCCTCGAGCCCCTCGAGCAGCGGCAGCCGCGCGAACATCGGCCCGTCCGGATTCACGCCACCGATCTCGACGCGCACCCGCGAAGGCTCGGAGGTCGCCCTGCGCTCCCAGGACAGCGGGCCGCAACAAGATCGCTCGAGCTCGAGCCAGTGATCGACCGTCGCCTCGAGTCCGGATTCATTCCGGATCTCGAGTGCCACACCGCCCGGGATCCGGACGCGCCCGACGACGTGCGGCATCAGCTCCCCGCGAACCCAGGCGATCCGCTCGTCGAGCTCGGCGCGCGAGAGGTTGCACACATCGACGGGGTCGAGCCCCGCTCCTACCGACTTCGTATCCGTCATCCGCCCGTTCCTTCCGGTGCCGTGGCGCGCGATCGACCCCGTGTCCTGTGCAGCGCGACGCCGCACCAGATTCCCTCGGCCACGACGAAGGGCCACGAGCCGATCAACGCCGCGTAGGTCGCCGCCAGGCCGCAGAAGCCCGCGAACGCATGACCCCAGGCGACGGCCCGCGCTTCGAGGGCGTTGCTCACGACCATGCCGGTCACGGCGACGATGCCGAGGGATTCGACCATGCCGGGAACATAGGGGTTGAAGTGAACTTCAAGTCAAGCCCCACGCTCGCCGGCCGGCGCGGGAGCGCCTAGCCTCCTTCGCTCCGCATCCTTCCCGACCGAGAATCTCGAGGAGACGACGTGATCCGTATCCACCGTTCCAGCCGAGCGACGCTGCTCGCCGCCGTGACGCTCTCCCTCTTCACCCTGAGCGGCTGCGCCGACCAGGTGCTCGGCCTGATGGAGCGCACCGTTCAGGCCAATTTTCTCACGGACCCCTTCGCGGAGCTCCCGGACGGACTCCACGTGCTCGTGTGCGGTGCGGGCGGACCGCTTCCGTTCGCGGAACGGTCGAGCGCGTGCCTGCTCGTGATCGCCGGCGAGGAGCGCATGCTCTTCGACGTGGGCGCCGGGTCCTGGCGCAACATGGCGCTCCAGGGCTACCCGGGGAACTCCCTCGACCGCGTGTTCCTGACCCACTTCCATTCGGACCACATCGACGGGCTCGGCGAAGTCGCGACCCTGCGATGGGCGGGCGGCAACTGGCCTACGCCTCTGCCCGTCCACGGTCCCGACGGCGTCGAGAAGGTCGTCGCAGGATTCAACCTCGCCTATGCCCAGGACCAGGCCTATCGCTTCGAGCACCACGGCCCGAACGTCACCCCCCCTGACGGCGCCGGACTCGCCGCGGCGCCCTTCACGACGCCCGCGGACGGTGAAGCCCCCGTGGTCTTCGAGAGCGGCGACCTGCGCGTCACCGCGTTTGCCGTCGATCACGCCCCCGTCGCCCCCGCGGTCGGTTACCGCATCGAGTACAAGGGCCGCTCGATCGCGATCTCCGGCGACACGGCGAAGTCCGCGAACCTCGAAGCGATGGCGCGAGGGGTCGACGTGCTCTTCCACGAAGCGCTCTCGAAGCGTCTCGTCGGCGTGATGAACAAGGCCGCGACGAACGCCGGGCAGGCGAACATGGCGAAGGTCACGGCGGACATCCTCGACTATCACGCGTCTCCGGTGGAAGCAGCCGAGTCGGCAGCGGCCGCCGAGGCGGATGCCCTCGTCTTCTACCACGTCGTCCCGCCGATGCCGCTCTCGCCGCTCGAGGGCATCTTCATGGACGGCGTCGACGACGCGTTCGAGGGCGAGATCGAGCTCTCCGTCGACGGCACCTTCGTGTCGCTCCCGGCGGGTGACGACGCAATCGAGATCGAGAGTCCGTAGTCGGAGGTTCTGCACATGCCGTACATCGAAGGCCGACTCGTCCACGACGCCGATGCCCACGTGATGGAGACGCCGGGCTGGCTGCGCGACCACGCGGACCCCGCGATCCGCGATCGGATCGCCCCGCCCGGCTACGCCAACGAGTTCAAGCAGACCGGCGATCCCGACGAGCAGATCGCCGATCTCGAGCGCGCCTTCGCGCAGATCTCCGAGCGCCACGCGAGCGCCGAATACCGCGCGGTCGAGGAAGCGGAGATCCTGAACCGCAAGAACTTCGCCGCGACCGGGGCGTTCATCGCGGACGACCGACCGCGCGCGATCGACCACATGGGCGTCGCCAGTCAGCTCGTCTTCAACACGTTCCACAACAGTCGCCTCCACGACTGGGAGCACGACGACGACCTGGACTTCGCCTATGGAACGGCCCGCGCGCACAACCGCGCGATGACGGCGTTCTGCGACGTCGACCCGCGCCTGCTGCCGACCTGTTATGTGCCGCTGGCCGACTTCGCACGCACGGAGGCCATCGCGAAGGAGGCGCTCGAGATGGGGGCCGCGGCGCTGCTCGTGCCTTCCGGTTGTCCGAAGCACCACTCCCCGAGCCACCGCGGCCTCGATCCGCTCTGGGCCCAGGCCGAGGAAGCCCGCATCCCGATCGTCTTCCACGTCGGCGGAACCGGGGCGCTGATCCATCCGAGCTATTTCGTGAACGGGCTGCCGACCCCGCCCGACTTCCACGGTGGCGAGGAGAACTTCCGCAGCGTCGACTACATGGGCATCCCGGTGCCTCCGATGCAGACCCTCGCGACCCTGATCTTCGACGGAGTGCTCGAGCGTTTCCCGGGGCTCAAGATCGGCGTGATCGAGCAGGGGGCGATCTGGCTGCCGTCCTGGATCAAGCAGATGGAGTCCGCCGTCGAGGCGTTCGGCCGACACGAGGAGCGCCTCCAGCAACTCTCGCTCTCGCCGCGCGAGTACGTCGAGCGTCAGGTCCGGGTCACGCCCTACCCGACCGAGGACGTCGGCTGGATCACGCAGCAGGTGGGCCCGGACGTCTGCCTTTTCTCCACCGACTTCCCCCACGTGGAGGGCGGGCGGCGCCCGATGGAGCGCTTCGAGCGCAGCCTCGGCGACGCGGACGAGGACACACGCACGCGCTTCTACGCCGCGAACTTCGTCGACCTGATGGGCGATGGTCTTCCCGAGGCGCTGCGCGTCACCGACTGACGGCGGAGAGAGCGCCGGTCAGGGCTCGACGATCACCTTGCACTCGGTCGACGGCTTCCGAAGCGCTTCGAACGCGTCGGGCAGCGCGTCGAGCCCGATCCGGTCGGTGACCATCGGCAGGGGGTCGATTCGCTCCGCCGCGAGCATGTCGACCGTCAGCTGATAGTTCTGGTGCGTGTAGTACGAAGCGAAGTGCATCGACAGCTCCTTCGTCCCGAACACGAGGGGCATGAAATTGTCTGGGGTCATGCACATACCGGCAGACATGATCCGCCCGCCGCGATCCATCACGAGTGAGATCTCGCTCACGACGTCGGGGCGACCGACGCACTCGAACGCGAGGCTCGGAGCGCGACCGGTGATCCGCTCGAAGGTCGGGCCGAGCTCTTCGCTCGCCGGATCGATCACGGCCGTCGCACCGTAGGTGACCGCGAGGTCCCGCCGATGGGCGGTGAAGTCGCTGACCACGACTTCACGCGCGCCGAGCAGCTTCGCCCAGATCCCGCAGGCGAGGCCGACCGGACCGGCGCCGACGATCAGCACGTCCTCGCCCATCCGCAGTCCCGCCTTCTCGACCGCATGGAGTCCGACCGCGAGGGGCTCGACCGTCGCGCCGTCGGCGCTGGTCACGTTGTCGGGCAGCCGGAAGGTCAACCGCTCGCCGCCGAGCGCGTACTCGGCGTATCCGCCGCCGATGTCTCCGAAGCCGGTCATCCGCAGGTTCGCGCAGCCCATCACGTCGCCGGACACGCAGCGCACGCAGGTGCCGCAGCTGATCCCGGGCATCGTGCACACGCGATCGCCGACCCGCCACGGACCGTCCGGTCCCTTCGCATCCTTGCCCACGACGACGATCTCGCCGGCGAATTCGTGGCCCATCACCGCCCCGGCCGGCACGGCACCGCCGAGCTCGGTCACGTGCAGGTCCGAGCCGCAAATGCCGCAGCCCTTCACCGCCAGGAGCACTTCGCCCGGTCCCGGCTCCGGATCCGCGACGTCGCGCACCTCGAGGGACTGTCCGGATTCCTGGAAGCAGGCTGCACGCATGGCGGATCTCCTCGGAAGGGGTCGATTCGAGCGTATCACGCCCGCCCGGCCGCGTGTCGGACCCGAATCGATCCCCTATCGTGCGCCCGTGCCGCAGGACCTCACCCTCACCGTCGTCGAACAGTCCCCGGTCCGGAAGGGCGGAACCGGCGCGGATGCCCTGCGCGAGACGATCGAGCTCGCGGTCGCGACCGAGGCGATGGGCTACGAGCGCTTCTGGGTCGCGGAGCATCACAACATCGGCGGGATCGCGAGCACCAGCCCCGAGATCCTGATCGGACAGATCGGCGCGGCCACGCAGACGATGCGGATTGGGAGCGGCGGCGTGATGCTGCCCCACTACTCCGCCTTCAAGGTCGCCGAGAACTTCCGGATGCTCGAGACGCTCTTCCCCGGGCGCATCGACCTCGGCCTCGGGCGCGCGCCGGGCGGCGACCAACGCACGATGCTCGCGATGTCCTACCCCGCGAACCCGATCGACGTGCGCGCCTATCCCGACCAGGTCGAGGATCTGATCGGCTACCTCGGCGATTCACTGCCCGAGGACCATCCCTTCGCGACGCTGCGACCCGGTCCGCCCACCGAGGACAAGCCGCAGGTCTGGCTGCTCGGCAGCGGCGTCGACTCCGCGCAGCTCGCGGCGGTGCGCGGCCTGCCCTTCTCCTTCGCCCACTTCTTCGGGAACTCGCGCCAGGGCCCCGCGATCGTCGACCACTACCGCCAGCACTTCCAGCCCTCGGCGGAGCTCGCCGAACCCCTCGCGCACGTCGCCGTCCAGGTGATGTGCGCGGACACGACCGAAGAGGCCGAGTGGCACGCCTCGAGCCTGAAGCTCGGCCGAATCCAGATGGCCCGCGGCGAGGAGCGCTCGGGCATCGTCTCGCCGGAAGAAGCCGCGGAGCACGTCTTCACACCCGAGGAGGAGCGCTTTCTCGTGACCTCCGGAATGAAGGCGACGGTCGGTTCAGCTTCCGAAGTCGCCGCGGAGCTCGACGACCTGTCCGAGCAGTATCGGACGGATCTCTTCGGCGTCGTCACCATCTGTTACGACTTCAAGGCGCGCCTGCGCAGCTACGAGCTGCTCGCCGAGACGTACCTGCGCTGAAACGCGAACGGGCCGCCTCCCCGAGGAAGGGGCCCCCGAGGGTCGTCGACGATCGGTCGGACTACTTGCGCGGCGGCATGCCGTGCACCAGCTGCAGGAACTTCATCTCGGTTCCGGCGCGTCGATGCTCGGACAGTGCCTGGTAGTCGGCGTCCGCCCACCAGGCCCGCGCCTTCTCCTTACTCGGGAACTGGAAGATGACGACGCGGCCGGTGCAGCCCTCGTCGCCCTCGAGGATCTCCGAGTCGTCATCGACGGTGTGGAACGAGCCGCCGTACTTCTTCAAGATGGGGAAGAAGCCCTTCTCGTACACGCGATACTTCTCGGCGTCGTGGATGTGGAAGTTCGCGACCATGTAGACGGGCACATCGGCCATCGTGCGTCTCTCCTCGCCTTCGCCTGATCAGGCTTCGTACTGATGCATGACCGGCGCGCCGGCGATGAACCCGCCGATCGCCTTGCCGACCGCGCCCATCGCAGCGGAGGTCTTGTGCGCCTCGAGGTCGGCCTCGGACGCCCAGCTCTCGACCATCACGTAGCGGGTCGGATCGTCGACGCTCCGGAAGAGGTCGTACATTTCGCACCCCTTGTCCTCGGACTTGACCTGCGCGAGCGCGGGGCCGGCGGCGGCCTCGAAGGCCTCGGCCTGGCCTTCTTTGATGGGGAGTTGAACGGTCAATCGGATGGACATCGGTTGGATTCCTCGGTCTCGGGTGGGGTGTGCCTCGCGCGTCGGCGCGATCGGGAGTCCGACGGTAACCCAGTCGGGGCCCGCGTCGCCCCCCGGCAGCGGCGGTTCAGCGAGTTAGAATCCGCGCGCGATCGCGCCCCGACGCGCGACACTTTCACGCGCGCCGCCCCGCCGCGGACCGCGACAGGAGAGACGAGATGGCAGGACCGAAGCTGAAGGGATCGATTCCGAGCGGTGGGCTCGAGGGCATGGCCGTGCTGGTCACCGGCGGTGGCACGGGCATCGGCGCCGCTTGCGCATCGCGGCTCGCGACGGACGGCGCGGCCGTCACGATCTGCGGACGGACCGAGGCCAAGCTCGAGGACGCGGCGAAGAAGATCGAGGCCGCGGCGGCAGCCAGCGGCAAGGGCGGGTCGATCCAGCTCACGGCCGGCGACGTCACGAACGAAGAAGACGTCGCGCGCATCATGGCGAAGGCGGCTTCGCTGACCGGCGAGCTCGACGGTGTCGTGGCGAATGCCGGCGGCGGCGGCGGCATGGGCCCCTACCACCTGCAGGACACGGACGAGTTCCTGCGCGTGCTGCACTTGAACGTGCTCGGCACGATGCTCTGCGTGAAGCACTCGGTTCCGTACATGGTCGAGGCCGGTGGCGGCTCCTTCGTCGGCATGTCCTCCATTGCCGGCCACGTGACCCACCTCTATTTCGGCGCCTACTGCGTGGGCAAGGCCGGCATCGAAGAGATGATGAAGAACGCCGCCGACGAGTTCGGCCCGAGCCACATCCGCTTCAACGCGATCCGCCCCGGCTTCATCGCCACCGAGATCATGGAGGGCGTCCCCCGCGAGTCCGACGTGTACCAGTCGTACATCGAGAACACGCCGATGGGCGATGTCGGCGAGTCCGAGGACGTGGCGCATCTCGCCCGCTACCTGATCGGGCAGGAGTCGCGCTGGGTGACCGGCTGCTGCATCAACGTCGACGGCGGTCACGCCCTGCGAAGGGGCCCGAACTTCGGGCAGTTCGTGGAGCCCGCGATCGGCGCTGACGCGATGATCGGGCATCCGCCCAAGAGCTGACGAGCCGGAGCCCGCCGGGATGCAGAGCGCCGAGCCCGCGATCTTCTTCGAGGACATCGAGGTCGGCAGCGAGCAGACGAGTGACTGGTATGCCATCGAGCGCGACGAGGTGATCGAGTTCGCTGCGCGCTGGGACCCGTATCCGCATCATCTCTCCGACGAGGGGGCGGCCGCCTCGGTCTTCGGGCGGATCGCGGCCTGTGCATCGCACACGTTCTCGATTTCGACTCGCCTTTCCCATGACCTGCCGGGCCCGATCGCCATGGAGGCAGGGCTCGGCGGAGACGGCTTCAAGCTCCTCGCGCCCGTCTACGCCGGTAGTCGGGTGCGGCTGCATCGTCGCTACCTCGCCGCGCGCGAATCGAAGTCCCGCCCCGAGCTCGGCATCGTCACCCTCGAGGACAGGCTCGAGAACGAGGACGGCGAGGTCGTCTTCCGGACCTCGGGCTCGATGATGGTCGCGAAGCGCCGGACCTAACGAAACGCCGGAAGCACTCGCTCTGCGAAGAGCGCAGCCGACGCCTCCGCCTCGTCCTGGGTCATCGATCCGTATTTGGGCATCACGAGCACGTCGTGGTCGACGCCCAGGATCTCCTTCTGCTGCTTCAGCTGATCGACGATCTCGTCCGGGGTGCCGTAGAGATTCACGCTCGCGTACATCTCGGCCATCGAGTCGAGGCCCATCGCGTTGATCGCCTCGGCCGCGGTCCCATAGTGCTCGTAGCCCTTCGTGTCCTTGAAATGGGCGCCGCCGATCTCGTAGTGCTCGACCACCGTCGCGAAATATTCCTTCACGTACTTCGCGCCCTCTTCCCGCGCGCGATCGCCGTCTTCGTCGCAGAACAGGAGCTGACCGCAGAGCGGCGGCGGCGGGGTCGATTCCCGCAGGCTCGACCAACGCTCCTGATAGGGTGCGAGCGCTGCCTCACGGAAGACCTCCCAGGGCTGCTGGGCCAGGCACATCAGCTGCGCGCCGAGCTCTGCCGCCTGGAGCGCCGAATCCGGTGAGACCCCGATCGAGTAGACACGGTCCGAGAAGCCGCGGGTCGGCCGGGGACGAAGCTCGATCTTCGGTCGCTGGAAGAACTCGGTGTCCGCCTCGAAGAAGCCCTTGTCGAGCGCTTCGAGCGCCAGCGCCGTGCCCTGGTCGAAGCGGCCGCGCGCCTCGTCCATCTCGACGCCCATGCCCGCGTACTCGCGCTTCGACAGCCCGCGACCGAAGCCAAGCAGGGCCCGGCCCCCGCTCTGCTGGTCGAGGAGCGCCACTTTCGCGGCGACGCGGTACGGGTCGTTCCACGGCATGATCACCGCGCCCGTGCCGAGCTGGATGCGCTCGGTCACCCCGGCGACCTGCGCGAGCCACTGCAGGTTGTCCGGGCACATCGAGTAGTCGAAGAAGTGGTGCTCGACCGCCCAGTAGCTGTCGAAGCCCTTCGCCTCCGCGAGCTTCGCGAGAGCCATCTCGCCTGCGACGACATCCGCGTCGTTCATGTCGCCACGGTAGTTCTGGAAGATGCCGAGCATTCCGAAGTGCATGGGGGCCTCCTGGTGGGTGCTTCGATTCTATCGCGTCGGTGAGCGCCGTCGGTGGCCTCTTTCGGCGGCGGATCGACGATCTATTCTCGTGGAGACCCGCCACGCGCGCTGCGCGCGCATCCAGAGGTACGCCATGGCCGCCCCCGCCCTCTCAGAATCCCTCTCGATCATCGACGTCGACGCCCACATCACCGAGCCCCACGACCTGTGGACCGCGCGAGCGCCCGCTTCCCTCAAGCACCGCGTCCCGCGCGTCGTCGGCGAAGGCGCCGAGCGCGTCTGGGTCGTCGGCGACGACATCCAGATCTCGACGACGAACCCGTCTTCGGTGATCGCTAAGAACGGCGAGAAGTCGCGCGGCACCGAGTTCTTCGGCTTCCAGATCGAGGACGTGCACGAGGCGTCGTGGGACATGGAGCAGCGCGTGTCGCTGCTAGACGATTTCGGGCTCTACGCGCAGATCCTCTATCCCAACGTCGCGGGCTTCGGCAGTCAGAACTTCATGAAGGTCGAGGACTCCGAGCTGCGACTCTCCTGCGCGCGCATCTACAACGAAGCGATGGCGGAGATCCAGGCAGACTCGAACGATCGGCTGCTGCCGATGGCGCTGATGCCGTGGTGGAACATCGATCAGAGCGTCGACGAGCTCTCCCGCGCGAAGGAGATGGGACTCAAGGGGATCGTGATGTGCAGCGACCCCGACTCGATCGGCCTGCCGGACCTCGGCGCCGACGCGTGGAAGCCCTTCTGGGATACCTGCAACGACCTCGGTATGGTCGTGAACTTCCACATCGGGGCGAGCGAGACCTCCTTCAACATGTTCGGCCGCGCCGCCTGGGATTCGAACGGCATGCGGCGGCGCCTCGCCCTCGGCTCCGCGGCGCTCTTCGTCGAGAACTCGCGCGTGACCTCGAACATGATCTACAGCGGGATCTTCGATCGCTGCCCGAATCTCAAGATCGTTTCCGTCGAGAGCGGAATCGGGTGGATCCCCTTCGTGCTCGAGTCGATCGACTACGAGTGGGAGGAGACCGGCTCGCAGCAGGAAATGCCGCTCCAGAAGAAGCCCTCGGACTACTTCCGCGATCATTTCTGGGGCTGCTTCTGGTTCGAGAAGGTCGCGCCCAGGCACCTGATCGACGTCATCGGGGAGGACAACGTCCTCTTCGAGACGGACTTCCCCCACCCGACCTGCCTCTACCCGCACGTGCAGGAATACATCGCTGAGATCAGCGCCGACTGGAGCGAGGAGCGAACCCGCAAGATCCTCCAGGACAACGCCTCGGCGCTCTACGACATCGCGCTACCGGCCTAGCGGGCGGTCGCCGCTCGGCGATTCGCCCCACTAGCGCAGGGGTCCCGCCCCGATGCGTGCCCCGGCGTACGGTGGAAAGCGTGCAATTCCCCCCGGTCTCGGCCCGGGCGGAAGTGGGTGCGCAACTCCGCCGCTTCTTCGTTTCAGATCCAGCCCATTTCCGCCGATTGACCCCTCGATCGAACCGATCCGAGCGCGCCCCTGTGCGCCCCATCCGGAGCCCGCTCCGGCTTCGGAATCCGGGTCGCGTCCGGCACACGCCGGACCGCCCTACGAGACGAGACGACCATGAAGCATTCGGAACCACATCACTCGACGTTCCACTTCCTCATCGCCGCGACCAGCCTCGCCGCGATCGTCGCCTGGCCGGCCACCATCGCCGCCCAGTCCTTCGACGAGGACGTGTTCCAGGCCCAGACACCGCCCAACGTCGTGCTCTTCGTCGACAACTCGAACTCGATGGACAACCCGATCTATCACACGAGCTACGACGAGGGAAACGTGCCCGACTCGTTCTACAACTGTGACCCCTACGCGCAGACTTCCGGCTGGGCCGCCGGCGGGCCCGCGGGCGAGATCAACGCCGGCTTCAACAACAACGGCAAGTTCAACGGGTACATCCACGACGAGGTCGGTCGCCCGCTCTTCGTCACGTGCAAGAACAACACGGCGAACTTCAAGCGGTGCAAGACCGTCCCGACCTTCAACAAGGCCCTCCACACCGACTACGTCCTGACCTCGAACCCGGACGACCACCCCTCTTCGAACTACCTCGAGCGCACGTTCTGTGGTCGAACGCGACGGATCTACAACGACGGTGAGAACGAGGACTTCGGCGATCGCACGATCTATCAGGGACGCTACTTCGGCTGGCTCTACAGCCTCGACGAGACCGACAACTCGACGCTGATCGGCCCGACCGGCTTCCAGGCGACGGCGCCCACGATCCTCTCGGAGATCGACAACGAGTACAACGATCGCGAGTACATCAGCGGCGACTACTACGGCAAGTACCAGATCACGCGCATGACCGCGGCGCGGAACATCATCAACGACACGATCTACCGCACGAACACGGACTGCCCGGCCTACACGCCGGGTTGTACGCACTCGGAAGACCGCATCCGCTTCGGCTTCGGCATCTTCGACCCGCTCGATCACGGCGGCTTCATGAAGGTCCCGGTCGACGTGTACAGCAACAACCGGACCGCGCTCGAGACCTCGATCCGATCGGTCCAGTCGGACACGCTGACGCCCCTCGCCGAGTCGCTGTTCAAGATCTACACGTACTTCATGTCCCGTACGAACGCGGACATCCCCTACGGCGCCGATGGGTCGACGAAATTCCCGAAGTACCGCTACAGCTCGACCGACGGCGAGTTCGTGGCGACGGCCGATGCTCCGCCCTCCCCGATCATTGCGGAATGCCAGAAGAACTTCGTCATCTTCGTCACGGATGGCGCCCCCTTCGACGACCACTTCGACACCGACGCCACCGATCGCGATCGGGGCTTCTCCAACTTCGACAATCTGATCGGCGACTACTTCCCGGATGCCGTCGGCGACGCCGACGCGCCGGATGCACCCGGCGGTGGTGCCTGGGGTAACAACGCCTCCGGCTATCTCGATGACGTCGCGTACTTCATGCAGGAGAACGACTTCCGACCGGACTATCCGAGCACGATGAACGTGATCGACACCTACACCGTCGGATTCACGACCAAGGACAAGACGAACGATCTCCTCCGCAAGACGGCCGAGAACGGCAACGGCCTCTTCTTCACGGGCAACCAGTCGGACGTCCTGACCGAGGCCCTCGTCGCCTCCGTCCAGGACATCATCTCGAAGTCCCAGGGCTTCTCCGCCGCGACGGTCCCCGCCGCGCGTACCTCGGAAGGCGGCTACATCTACACCTCGGCGTTCCAGCCGAGCGCTGATCGCTCGTTCTGGCCCGGCTATCTCCGCGCCTACAAGATCACCGTCACCGGCGAGATCCAGGACGCGAATGGCAGCTGCGCCCTCGAGAACCTCGCCAACCCGCCGCTCTGCGCGGGTGGTACGTTCAAGAACACGACCGCGGCCCCGCCCTTCTGGGACGCCGCATCCGCCATGCCCGCGCCTAACGCGCGAAAGCTCAAGGTCTCGGTAGTGAACAACGGCGGCAGCCAGGCCATGTGGAATTGGCGCCTCAATCGGAACCTCACCCAGCTCGATCTGAACGGCTCCTACATCACCGAGTTCCCGCCCCACGCGAACGTGACGGCGACCTCCGACCTCGACGAGGCGGTGGTCTCCTACATCGCGGGCTGCGAGTGGGGAACCGGCATGGTCGAAGCCAATGGAAACTACTTCGACGGCTGTGTTGCGCGAACCGTCGTCTCGGGCGGCTCGACCGTCAAGGACCAGCTCGGCGACATCTTCCACTCGAACCCCGTGGTCGTCGGCCCGCCGACGCAGTTCCTGCCCGAGATCTCCTACAACGACTTCAAGGCGCTGTCGCACGTCGTCCACCGCGAGCGCGTGATCTTTGCCGGCGCCAACGACGGCTTCTTCCACGGCTTCAGCGCCGGCACCTGGGTGAGCGCGAACGGCGCCTACGACGACGGCAACGGCGTCGAGAAGTTCGGCTTCATGCCCTGGAGCGCCCGCACCAAGGTCAAGGACCTCGCGAAGGACTCCTCGACGATCCATCCGATCAGCGTCGACGGCTCTCCGGCGGTCTCCGACGTGTGGATCGACAGCAACAGCGATCCCGACGACGCGAAGCTCGCGTCCGAATGGAAGACCATGCTGGTCTCGGGGCTGCGCGAGGGCGGAGAGCAGTACTTCGCGCTCGACGTCACCAACCCGGCCTCGTCCTCCTACCCCGGCTACCTGTGGGAGTTCCCGGAGGAGTCCGACACGACCTGGCGACCCTACGTGGGCCAGACCTGGTCGCAGCCCGTCATCACCCGCGTCCGACTCGACGGGCGACGTCTACGAGACCTGGGTCGCGATCGTCGGCTTCGGCTACGACCCGAGCGGTGACCCGAACGACACCAGCCCGGCCGGCTACGACGCGACGGCGCTGAAGGGCCGCGGCGTCGCGATGATCGACGTCGACACCGGCCAGCCGATCGCGGTCCGCAAGTACGGCGCCGGCGCGAACGACGTGAGCGACATGGTCTACGCGATTCCGTCCGCGCCGGGCGTGCTCGACGTCGATGGGGACGGCTTCGCTGACGTGATCTACATCGGCGACCTCGGCGGCAACATCTGGAAGTGGGTGGTCCGCGCGGCCGGCACGCACGCTCCGTCGTCCTCCGAGCTCCACCAGGCCAACTGGTCCTTCCGGAAGTTCTTCTCGGACGACCCGACCCGAACGGCGGGATCGCGATCTCGCAGCTTCTTCTTCTCCCCTGCTGCCACGATGGTGAACAGCATCCTGCACATCGGCATCGGCACGGGCGAACGGGCGAACATGAATTGCAGCTCGACCCTGGACGGCTGCACCCTCGCGAACCGCTACTACGTGCTCAAGGACCGCAACGTCTGGGACTCGGGCTCGCCGTCGACGATCGACGGTCGGGCGACCGGCAACAGCGGCGACCTGACCGACGTGACGATCTACGAGGACGACTGCCCGGGTGTCGAGCCGAAGGGCTTCTTCTTCACGCTCGCGACGGACGGCGAGAAGTTCGTGACGAACTCGGAGGTGTTCAACGCCTTCTTCTTCTCCTCGACCTTCGCGCCGGACATTTCGAACATCTGCGACCCGACGGGCTCGTCGCTGCTCTATGGCTTCCTCGCGAAGTGCGGCCAGGGCTTCTTCGGACCGCCGAGCACCGCGAGCCCGATCGCCGGTACGGAGCGCACCCTGGACATCGGCAAGGGCGTCCCGACCGACGCTCGTCTGTCGATCGCCCCCGGCGACGGCTCCAACCGCCTGATCATCTCGAAGCAGGACGGCGAGCTGATCAACATCGACAGCGGCGCCTCTGCCGCCGATCACGGAATGATGTACTGGCGAGAGTTCGACTGAGTCGAGCCCCGACGAATCCTGGACCGGACCCCGTGGGCAGCGGGGTCGGAGGAACGAACATGCGCAATTGGATCGCTCTCATCGCCCTCGCGGGCTTCGTCGCCCTCGGCGCCGCCCCGGCCTCGTCCGCGGGCAATGCGCCCGAGTACATCGGCGAAGTCGACGTGGGCGGCTCGCAGATTCAGATCGGTCCCGACTGGTACCGCGTGATCGCGGGGACTCGGATCTACGACGAGAGCGATCGACTCATCACCCTGAGGGACACGATGCGAATCTCGGTCGAGATCAACGCCATGGACGCCCTCGACCTCATCGGCCGCTTCGAATCGCGACGCGCCTCCGACGGACAGCTCGACCTGATCGAGCTGCACCTCGACACCGAAGAGGACGAGTGAGCGCGCGACGCGCCTAGGCCGGGTCCACCCCGGTCCAGTCGAGGATCGTCCGCCCCATCGTCTCCCGGCGCTCCATCCGCTCGAGCTCCGCGGGGAGCTCTGCAGCACTCGCGGTCCGCCCGACGACGGGTCGGATCACCCCCTGCTCGAGCAGCGCGACGAGCTGGTCGTGCATCGCGACCCCGGTCGCGCGCGGGATCATGTGGATGCCGACGAGGCCGAACGCGTCCGGATCTCCGTAGCTCATCAGCACGCCGGAGACCGAGAAGTTTCCGAAGATGATCGGGCGCGGCAGCAGTCCCGCCTCGTCCTCGGCCTCGATCCCGCCGGAGAACCCGGTGAGCATCAGGCGCCCGCCATAGGCCATCACACCCATCGTCTGCTGCGTCACTTCCCCACCGACCAGGTCGCAAGCGACGTCGACGCCGCGGCCGCCGGTCGCCTCGCCGACCGCGTCGTGGAGGTCGCCATCGCGGTAGTTGATCGCCACGTCGGCACCGAGCTTCCGGCAGAACTCGACCTTTTCCGCGCTCCCGGCCGTCGCGATGACCCGCGCGCCCCGCGCCTTCGCCAGCTGGATCGCCGCGGAGCCGACGCCGCCCGCGCCGCCGTGCACCAGCGCCGTCTCGCCCGCTTCGAGCTTCCCACGCTCGACGAGGGACGCCCAGGCGACGTGGTAGGGGAAGTAGAACGCCGCCGCTTCGGTGTCCGACAGCTTGGGCGGCGCGGCGAACGCCATGTCCGTGGGACCGACGACGAGCTCGGCGTGCGCGCCCGTGGCGCCGCGACCGCAGGCCAGGACGCGCTGACCGAGCCATTCCTCGGAGGCGCCGACTCCTACGCCCTCGACGATTCCCACGGCCTCCATGCCGAGGGTGTACGGGAGATCCGGATCGACGGTCTTGTAGCGGCCGTAACAGCCGTCGACCTCGTTCAGGTTGCAGGCCGTGGCCGAGACGCGGACGAGCAGCTCGCCGGCCTCCGGAGCCGGCTCGTCGACGTCCTCGAACGCGAGCGCCTCGCTCGGTCGCCCGTGTCGTAGAACGCGCCAGGCCTTCATTCGGCGCCTCCGCCTAGAACTCGAGCACGTGTCGCAGGCCGCGGGCTTCGCGCATGTGGTCGAGGCCGACGTTCACGTCCGCGATGGAGTGGCGGTGCGTGACCATGCTCTCGAGATCGAGCGCGCCCTTCCGCCACAGGGACAGGAATTTCGGGACGTCTCGGTGGCTGTTGCAGGAGCCCAGGATGCAGCCCTGGATCTTCTTCTCCTGGGTCAGGAAGAGCGCCGGCATCGGGATCGTGAACGCGCCCATCGCCGCGCCCACCATCGTCATCGTCCCGCCCATCCGCGTGGCGTTCAGGCAGTCCTCGATCAGCTTCTCGTGGCCGGCGCCGTCGAAGGCGTAGTCGACCCCGATCCCGTTCGTGTACTCGAGGGCCTTCGCGACGACGTCGTCCTGGGTCGGGTCGAGGACGTGCGTCGCACCGAAGTTGGCGGCGTAGTCCCGGCGCTCGGCGACGGGGTCGGAGACGATGATCTTGGAGGCGTTCGCCAGCCGGGCGCCCTGGACGATCGAGACGCCGATACCGCCGAGGCCCGTCACGAGGACCGTCGCGCCCTCTTCGACCTTCGCCGTGTTCAGGACGGCGCCCACGCCGGTCTGGACCGAGCAGCCGATCACACACGCGATCTCGAGGGGCGTGTCGTCGGGGATCTTGACCGCGCGTCGCTCGTGCACCGTCGTCAGCTCGCCCCAGCCACCGAGACCGAAGCCGTGGAAGACTCGCTCGCCACCGCGCGACAGCGGCGAGGTGGCGTCCAGGCGCAGACCCGTCATGAAGTTCTGGCCCTCGACGCAGAGCTGGGGCTCGCCGCGACCGCAGAAATAACAGACGCCGCACGTCGGGAGCGGCGTCAGCATGACCCGGTCGCCCTTCGCAAGGCGCGTGACGCCGGGCCCGACCTCGACGACGGTGCCCGCGGCCTCGTGCCCGAGAACCTGCGGGAGCATCTCCCCGGCCGGCAGGTCGACGATCGTCAGGTCCGAGTGGCAGATCCCGCAGTGGGAGACCTGGACCTGGACCTCCCCTTCACGGGGATCCTCGACGTCGATGTCGTCGACGAAGGTCAGGGGCTGGGAGTGCTTCTCGAGCAGGGCTGCGCGCATGAGGAACCTTTCGTCGGAGGGGCGTAGTCGGAGAGTCGTCGAGGCGACCGGAGATCAGGCCGGTCGGCGGACGGAGAGCGCGTCGCAGTTGTCGCGCATCACCCGCTTCACCTCTTCGTCGCTGAAGCCGTCGAGGTCGAGGGCGAAGTCGGTCGGGTCCACGAGCCCTTCCGCATGGGGCCAATCGGAACCGAGGAGCAGGTTCTCCGCGCCGAGCAGCTCCTTGAGCTTCAGCACCGAGTCCTCGTGGAAGGGCGCGATCCAGACGTGACGCTTGAAGGTCTCGATCGGGTCCTCGAAGAACTTGCCGGGCTCCTGCCCATAGGCGCGCTCCATCGATTGCAGCAGCCACGGCACCCAGAAAGCGCCCATCTCGATCGACGCCATCCGGATGTTCGTGAAGCGTTCGAAGAGGCGGTGCGAAATCAGGGCCGCCATCAGATCGAAGGGCGCCTTGTGGCTGAGCGAGATGCTCGTGAACGGCGACGAGTGGAAGCTCTGGATCGTGCCGCCCTCGCCCCAGTCGTTCAGGTAGTGGCCGTAGCCGGCGTCGCCGCCGTGATATACGACGGTGACGCCCGAGTCGTTCACGATCTGCCAGAAGGGATCGAAGTACGGATCCGCCGGCGAGCGGCTGCCGCCCTTGTCGTAGATGAAGGACGGGCGCATCACGATGAAGCGCGCGTCGTTCTCGAGGGCCCAGAGGAGCTCCTTGATGCCGCGCTCTCGATCCATGATCGAGATGTAGGGCGCGGCGAAGATCCGCTCCTGATAGGCGAAGCCCCAGTCCTCGACGAGCCAGCGGTTGAAGGCCTCGAAGGCGGAGTGGACGGCCTCGGTGTCGTCCTTGAGCGCCTCTTCCATTCCGACACCCAGGGTCGGGAAGTAGATCGCCTTCTCGATCTTCTGCTCGGTCATCTTCTCGAGCCGCAGGTCCCGGTCGCGATAGACCGGATCGATCGGCACGAGCTCGCCGAAGGCCTCGCGGATGCCATGGCCTTTCGGGTTGACGCCCTTGTAGTAATCGTCGAGGCAGCCGGGGCGCGCGACCGGGTCGAAGGTCGGGTTGGGGATGAAGCGGTTGACCTTGCCCGCGACGAGCAGCTCCTTGCGCCCGTTCAGCGTCGCCCAGTTCATGCAGCGTCGCTTCATCTTGGGATCGATGTGGCGGGTGAAGGCGTCCTCGGCCTCGTAGTAGTGGTTGTCGGCATCGAAGAGCAGGAAGGGAAGATCGGCCATCGCGGAGGTCCTTGTCCCTGTGCACGCTACGCATGCGCGCGGGACGTCTCGAGTCATGGAGTCGAATGTCGGTTCGGGGCTCGCGGCCGCGGCGGACGAACGTCGCAGCGCGTGAGCGGCGCGGCGAGCCACGCACCCGTGAACCATAGACGGTCGACGAGCGCCGTCGCATCCCCCCACGAATCGCGCGAATTCGCTACCAACGGGCCCCATGCTGCTGCCGCCCGACGAAACCCTGCGCGATCTGCTCTCTCGACTCGACCTCGAGCGGCTCGACGAGAGCGCGTACGCGGGGCACGACTTTTTTCGGGGCACAAGCCCGCCGGCGGGCAACGGACGCATCTACGGCGGTCTCGTCTTCGCCCAGTCGATGCGCGCCGCCCAGGCCAGCGTCGATCCGGCGCGCATCGCCCACTCCGCCCACGCCTATTTCCTGCGCCCGGGCGACCCGGATCAGCCGATCCTCTACGCCGTCGACCGGATTCGAGATGGCGGCACGTTCACGACCCGACGGGTCGTCGCCCACCAGAGTGATCGCGCCATCTTCAATCTCTCGATGTCGTTCCAGGTGCCGGAAGACGCGCCCTCCCGTCAGGTCGACACCGAGATCCCGCCCGAGCCCGTCGGCGAGGAATACGAAGAGGGCATCCTGCGCGGGACCGCCGCCCTCGGCGGCAAGATCACCCGCGAGCAACTCGGCAGCCTCCCGGTCCAGATCCTCGTCGAGGACGGTCTCGACATGTCCGCGGAGGGCGCGGGCGATCGCGAGCCGGAAATGCGCGCCTGGTTCAAGGCGATGGGCCCCTTGCCCGACGACCCGACCCTGCATCAGGCCGTGCTCGCCTACGCCTCGGACCAGACGATCGTCGTCGCCGCGCAGCACCCGATGTCGTGGGGGATCATGGATCCGAACACGCAGTCGGCGAGCCTCGACCACGCGATGTGGTTCCACGACGCGTTCCGGATCGACGACTGGATCTACGCCGTCCACGACAGCCCCGTGCTCAAGGGCGCCCGCGCGCTCGGGCGCGTGCTCTTCTACGCGCGGGACGGACGCCTCGTCGCGTCGGCCATCCAGGAAGGCTTGATGCGCCGCCGCGAGGGCGCGGGCATCGCGTTGCGCGGACGGCGCTGACCGCCCCGCGACTCAGGCCTCTTCGATCAGCCGGTACTCCGAGAAGTCCGGGCTGCGCATCTCCCGTCGGAATCGCGCGGGCGAGAACGGGTAGAGGTTCGGCAGGCCCGTCTTGTCCAGGTACCAGCTGTTGCAACCGCCGCGCACCCAGATCGTCGACTGCAGGCCTTCGTTGATCTCGGCGTTGTAGGTGTCGAACGCGTCCTGGCGGGGCGCCATCGCCTCTAGCCCGCGTGCCTTCATCTCGTCGAGGCAGCGGATCAGGTAGTCGATCTGGTACTCGCTGATCGTGATGAGCGAGAGGTTGCCGACCGGCCCGGTCGGGCCCTCGATCATCCAGAGGTTCGGGAAGTCCGGCACGCTCATCGCGCGATGGGCCCGCGGCGCCCCGTCCCAACGCTTCTCGAGATCGGCTCCACCCTCCCCGGTGACGCGGATCGGCAGGATGAAGCGCGTGGGATCGAACCCGGTCGCCAGGACGAGCACGTCGAGCTCGTGCAGGCGCCCGTCCTTCGTGCGGACGCCGCGGGGCTCGATGCGTTCGATGTTCTCGGTCACGAGCTCGGCGTTGTCGGCGCTGATCGCCGGGTAGAAGTCGGAGCAGATCACGATGCGCTTGCAGGCCGCGGCGTAGTCCGGCGTCAACTTCTCGCGCAGCTCCGGATCCGCGATGTTCTGCTCCAGATTCTCCTGGCAGGCCTTGGCGAGCTTCGCGTGCGCCCGCTCGTCGCCGAGGACCGCGCCGCCGATCCGCGTGGCCATCAGCCAGTAGTAGAAGAAGTAGAGGGCCTCGAGCACGATCGGGAAACGACGCGCGAACGCCTTCCAGCCGGGCGAGTACTCCTTCTGGGGAAGCGGCGCCATCCACTGCGGCGTTCGCTGGAAGACCGAGAGCGCGCCGACCCGCGGACCGATCTCGCCCACGATCTGCGCCGCGGTCGAGCCGGTTCCGACGATGCCGACCCGGCGCCCGGCGAGCTCCGCGCCGTCGTCCCAGCGCGCCGAGTGGAACATCTGCCCTTCGAAGGTGTCGAGGCCCTCGATGTCCGGCAGCACCGGATGGTGCAGGACGCCGGTCGCCGACACGACGAGCTCGAAGATCTCCTCGTCCCCGTGCTCGGTCGTGAGCCGCCACCGAGGCGCCTCGTAGCGGAGGTCGGCGACCGCGGTCCCGAAGCGCACGAGGTCGCTGACGCCGAAGTCCTGCGCGGTCTTCTCCATGTAGGCCTGGATCTCGGGGCCATAGGAGAAGCGGTGGGACCAGTCGGGGTTGGGCGCGAAGGTGAACGAGTACCAGTAGGACGGGACGTCGCAGGAGAGGCCCGGGTAGTGGTTCTCGCGCCAGGTCCCGCCGACGCGGTCGGCCTTCTCGAAGACCGTGAGGTCGGTGTAGCCGGCGCGTCGCAGCTTCACGACTGCGGCGATGCCGGACATGCCGGCGCCGATGATCGCGATCCGCGGCGTGCGGCCGGCACGGGCCCAGCCGGGGTGGACTTCGAGGGATTCGATGCGGGTGGACGGAGTCGCGCTAGCCATGAGGGGGCCCTCCTCTGTCGGCCATGCAGGCCGATCCCTATTGACGATTCGTCGATAGTATCGATTCTTATCGACGCCTCGTCAATAGAATCCAGAGAGACTCCCGTGAGTAAGCGCCCGAACCAGAAAACCTCAGGAATTCCGGTAGATTGCCCGGGCCCACACCCGGCCGATGGCACGCCCGAGCCGTTCGGCCGAGAAGCGCTCGCGCCGAAGCGCCTGGTCGGTCGCTGCGGAGACGTTCATCAGGATCAGGGCACGCGCGAGCGTCGGGGGGTCCGGCACGTCGCTTCGGCCCGCGGCGACCTCACGCTCGATGAAAGCCGTCGTCTGAGCCACGTAGCCCTCGACGACCTGCTCGCGCCATTGCTCGTAGGCCGCGCCGCTCCGACCTGCTGCATGCTCCATCGCGCGCATCAGGGCGATGTGCTCCGCCCAAACGTCGAACATGCGCGTGAGTGCGTCGACGGCGGTCTCCTCCGGATCGCCCTCGCCCACACCGCGCTCGAGCCAGTCGTCGACGGCGCTGCGGATCTCGCCCTCGACGCGCGCGAAGAGCGCGACGGCGACTTCGTCCACGCTCTTGAAGTAGTGATAGAAGGACGAGCGGGTCATGCCCGTCCGCTCCATCAGCTGATCGACGGAGATCAGCGCCCAGTCGTGGTCGCGGAGCAGGCCCTCGGCCGCCTCGAGGATCTCGGCGCGGGCAGCTTCCGGGCTCCGTCTGACGCGTTTCGCGGCCACGGTTCGTAGCGACCTCTCGGGCGATCCGTGAGCGCGTGCCGCGCCGTCCCTCGGACGCGTTCTGCGGCCACGGCCAGCAGCCTAGCACGCGACATCTTGCGATAGGCTTCGGGGTTCGTTCCGACCGCCCGAGGAGACCCGATCGCCATGGCCGCACCCGCCCACTCCCCCGAAACGCAGATCATCCACCGCGCCTGCTCGACTTGCGAGGCCAGCTGTGGTCTCAAGCTCGAGATCGATCCGGCTTCGCGAACGGTCGTCCGGGTGAAAGGCGACGACGACGACCCCCGCTCCCAGGGATACATCTGCCCGAAGGCGCTCGCGATGAAGGAGATCTACGAGGATCCCGAGCGGCTGCACAAGCCCGTCAAGAAGAACGCCGACGGCTCGTGGACAGAGATCGAGTGGGACGAGGCGATGGAGCGCGCGGTCTCGAAGCTGTCGGCGATCAAGGAGCGGTACGGCAACGACGCCAACGGCTACTACATCGGCAACCCGACGGGCCACAACGTCGGTGCCCAGCTCTACATCCCGCCCTTCCTCGCGGGCCTCGAGACCCAGCGTTCGTTCTCGGCGGCGACGATGGACCAACAGCCCCAGAACGTCGCGCTCCACACGATGATGGGCGACGGCTGGATGTTCCCGATCCCCGACATCGAGCGGACCGACTTCTTCGTCTGCATGGGCGGCAACCCGCTCGTCTCCCAGGGCAGCCTGATGTCGGCACCGAACGCCAAGAAGCGACTCCAGGAGGTGATTGCCCGCGGCCCCGACGGCCAGGGCCGCGTCGTCGTGATCGATCCGCGCCGAACCGAGACCGCCGAGATCGCGAGCGACCACGTCTTCATCAAGCCCGGCGCAGACGCGTATTTCCTGCTCTCGGTCTGCCAGGTGCTCTTCGAAGAAGGCCTCGTGAATCCCGGTCGCCTCGCCGATTTCACCGACGGCCTCGACACGATCGAACGGGTCTGCGCCGACTACACGCCGGAGCGTGTCGAAGCCGCGACCGGCGTCGCCCCCGAGACGACGCGCCAGCTCGTGCGGGATTTCTCCGCCGCCAACGGAGCCTGGTACGGGCGCATCGGCCTGTGCACCCAGGAGTACGGCACCCTCGCCTCCTGGCTGATCTATGTGGTGAACGTGCTCACGGGACGTCTCGACGCCGAGGGCGGCATGCTCTTCCCTCGTTCCGCCACCGGTCGGTCCGAAGCCGCTCGTCCCTGGGAGCCCTTCCAACACGGCCGCTACAAGACCGTGAAGCGCGGGATCCCGGAGGTCGACAACCAGCTGCCCTGCGGACTGATGGCCGAGGAGATGGAGGAGGCGAGCGCCGGCGAGAAGCGGATGCGCGGCTTCGTATGCGCGATCGGCAACCCCGTGCTGTCCGCCCCGAACGGCGAACGCCTCGCCAAGGCCCTCGACGAGCTCGACTTCATGCTCTCCCTCGACATCTACATCAACGAGACCAGCCGCCACGCGGACCTGATCATGCCGAGCACCGTCCAGCTCGAGCACGAGAACTACGAATTCCTCTTCGAGACCACGACCGTCCACAACTTCTCGCGCTGGAGCCCGCAGCTCTTCGAGCCCAGCGAGGACCAGCGCCATCAGTGGTGGATCTACTGCGAGCTCGGCGCGCGCATGAACGGCGCACCGTCCTGGGAGATCGTCGACGACATGATGGTCAAGGGCATGCTCGGCATGATGGTCGGGCCGAACACCGGCTGCCCCGACGTCACCCCCGAGCAGGCCTACGAGATGCTGCAGGACGAGCACGGTCCGATGCGCATGATCGAATGCATGGTCCGGGTCGGCCCCTACGGCGACGAGTTCGGCGCGAACCCCGACGGCCTGAATCTCGAGAAGCTGCGCGCCGCGGATCAGGGCGTCGACCTGGGTCCGCTCCAGGCCAATCGCCTGCCCGAGTGCATGCCGATGGACCGCATCGATCTCTGCCCCGAGTACATCCTCGGCGACCTGCCCCGTCTCGAAGCAGGACTCGAAGAGCGCAGCCGCGAAGACCGGATGGTCCTCGTCGGGCGGCGCCAGATCCGGAACATGAACTCCTGGCTGCACAACCTGCCGGCCCTCGCGAAGGGGCGGAACCGCTGCACACTGCTGATCCACCCCGACGACGCCGATCGCCTCGGCATCGAGAACCGCAAGTTCGCGCGGGTCTCGAATCGCGTGGGCGAGATCGAGGTCGAGTGCGAGGTCAGCGACGAGATGATGCCCGGGGTCGTGAGCCTGCCGCACGGATACGGCCACACGCTCCCCGGCGTGCGCATGTCGGTCGCGCAGGAAAAGCAGCCTGGCGCCTGCGCGAACTACCTGACGGACGAGGAGTCGATCGACGTGCTGTCGGCCACGCACGTGGCGAACGGGATTCCGGTCGAAGTCAGAGGGGCCTGACCCTCGCGCGCTCAGTCCTTCAGGTGCCCCTTGCCCGGCACGTGATTCACCTCGATCCGGATCCCGTCGGGGTCCTCGAACAACACCGAGTAGTACCCGGGCGCGAACCCGTCCTCCTGGGGCGGATGGACGATCGTGGCTCCGAGGCCGACGGCCACGTCGTGAATCTCGTCGATCTGCTCCCGCTCCCGCGCGCGCAGACACAGGTGATGAAGCCCGACGCGCCGCTGGTCGAAGGGCTCGCCCTTCCCTTCGTCCGCGGGCGAGAGCGCGATCCCGGTCCGGCTGCCGATCCCGTAGAAGTAGACCTCGCTGTCGATCAGGATCTTCATCTCGAAGAGCTCGAAGAGCGGGGCCCAGAACGCGCGAGCGCGGTCGAGGTCGGACACGGTCAGCTGGACGTGGGCGATGCCGTTCAGCTGCATGGCGCGACCTAATGCCGACCCATCAGCGACTTGATGTTCCCTTCGATCGACTCCGCGAGCAGCTCGATCGTCGGCGCGTGCGCCATCCGCTTGTTGTTCCGGAACGCCGGCTGCTGGAGCGTCGTCGCCATCTTCGTCGCGACTTCGAGGGCGCGTGCGTCCAGGGCGTCGGCGTCCACGACCTCGTCGAGCATCCCGCAATCCGCGGCGGCGTCGGGTCCGTAGATCTCCGACTGCACGATCACCCGGTCGTAGTGGCGCTTCGAGAGCGCCGCGCGAGCGAACTCGATCGCGAAGTCCGGCAGGGTCATCCCGATCGCGGTCTCGTTCGCCTGGAACTTGAACTTGCCCTGGGCGCCGATCCGGTAGTCACAGACCATCGCCATGAAGAGCCCCATCGCGACGGCGTGTCCGCCCACGGCGGCGATGATCGGCTTCGGGTGCCGATAGATCTGCAGCGCGAGCTTCCCGCCGTTCGCCACCATCTCCGCCGCGGCCGCCGGCCCTTCGCCCATCGTGCCGAGATCGAAGCCCGCCGAGAACATGCCGGCGCGGCCGGTGATCACGACCGCGTTCGCGTCCTTCTCGGCGGCCTCGAGCGCGGCCATCAGCTCGGTCGAGAGCGCCGTCGAGATCGCGTTGGGTTTGCCATTGTCGAGGCGCAACACGCGCACGCCCTCGTCGTGGTCTTCGGTCTGGATCAGGGACATGGAGGACTCCTCGTGAATGGGCGCTCGCGGCGCGCCATCCATCCTAGAGCGCTCGCCTGACGCGTCGAGGACGCGGGGTCAGCGAACCCGGCGTCCCTGGCCTAGCCCTCGCGCTCGATCGAGAAGCGGAGGGTCGAGCCCCCGAGCTCGAGCGCGTCGCCGAGGCCGCTAGCGTCGGCTCGGGCGAACTCCGTCGCGAGGATCTCGCGCGCGACCAGCTCGGCGTGCTCGCCGAGCGCCGTTGCCACGTCTTCGGATTCGCTCGACCAACCGATCCGGACCCGGTCCGACACCTCGAAGCCCTTGTCCTTGCGCACGTTGTTGAAGAGGTTGATCGCGTCGCGCGCGACGCCCTCCCGGCGCAAGCCGTCGTCGAGGGCGGTGTCGAGGACGACCGTGTACTCGCCATCCGTCGCCGTCGCCGCGTCTTCCCGCGCCTCCCGCTGGAGGAGCACGTCCTCGAGGGCGAGGGCCTCGCCCACGACCTCGATCGTCCCGCCCGCCTCGAGGCGGGACACCTCTTCGAATCCCCATGCCGCGAGCGCGGGCCCGATCTCCTTGAGCTTCGGCCCGCAGCGCTTGCCGAGGGTCTTGAAGTTCGGCTTGACCGTGACCGTCGCGAAGGCGCTCTCGTCCGCCTCGACCGCGACGCGCTTCACGTTGAGCTCGTCGGCGATCAGCGCGGCGGCCGCTGCGACGTCGTCGCGGACCGGCGCGTCGCGATGCACGACGGTCAGCTCGCGCAGCGGTTGTCGCACCTTGATCCGATGGTCCTCGCGCACCCGGCGACCGAGGGCCGTGATCGCGCGCACCGTCGCCATCCGGCGCTCGAGCGGGCCATCGATCAACGAGGTGTCCGCGTGCGGATAGTCGCACCAGTGCACGCTCGCCGGCGCCGCGTCGTCGACGACTCGCACGAGCCGCTGGTAGACCGCCTCCGTCAGGAAGGGCATGAAGGGAGCGAGAATCTTGGAGAACGTACCGAGGACCTCGAAGAGCGTCGCGAAGGCGTTCGTCTTGTCGCGATCATCCTCGGTCTTCCAGAAGCGGGCGCGGGAGCGACGCACGTACCAGTTCGTGAGGTCGTCGATGAAGCTGACCAGGCGCGGCACGACCGTGTAGAGGCGATAGGCCTCCATCTCGGCGTTCACGTCTCGCGAAAGACTCTGGAGCACCGAGAGGATCCAGCGGTCGATGTCCGGACGCTCCGTGACCGGGTCCGGGGTCCAGGCCCGCGGGTCGTAGCCGTCGATCTCGGCGTAGGTCGTGAAGAACGACAGCACGTTCCAGTAGGGAAGCACGACCGTGCGCACGATCTCCTTGAGCCCGGCCTCGTCGAAGCGCAGCTCCTCCGCACGCACGACCGGTGAGTCGATCATGTAGGCACGCAGCGCGTCCGCCCCGAACTGCTCGAGCATCTCCTCGGGATCCGGGTAGTTCTTCCACCGCTTCGACATCTTCTTGCCGTCGTTCGCCAGAATCAGCCCGTTCACGATCACGTTCTCGAACGGGCTCTTCCCGAAGATCGAGGTCCCGAGCACGAGCAGCGTGTAGAACCAACCGCGGGTCTGGTCGAGGCCCTCGGCGATGAACTGCCCCGGGAAGAACTGGTCGAGCTCGTCGCCCCGCTCGAAGGGGTAGTGCTGACTCGCGTAGGGCATCGAGCCCGACTCGAACCAACAGTCGAGCACCTCCGGAGTACGGCGATAGGTCTTGCCGTCGCGTTCGATCACGACCGCGTCGACGACGTGCTTGTGGAGATCGTCGACCGCGACGCCGGAGAGCTCTTCGAGCTCCGCGCGAGACCCGACGCAGATCGTGTCGCTCGGCTCGTCCTCGTTCACCCAGACGGGGATGCACGAGCCCCAGAAGCGATTCCGACTGATGTTCCAGTCGTTCGCGTCCTTCAGCCAATTGCCGAACCGGTTCTGACCCACGGTCTGGGGGACCCAGCCGATCGTCTCGTTGTTCGCCACGAGGTCGTCGCGCAGATCGTCGACCTTCACGTACCAGGCTTCGATCGCGCGGTAGATGAGGGGCGTGTCGGTTCGTTCGCAGAAGGGATAGCTGTGCTCGAGCACGTCCTGCTTGACGAGCTTGCCCCCGCCCTTGAGCGCCTTGATGATGGACTTGTCGGCGTCCTTGCAGAACTGACCCGCGAAATCGGAGACCGGCGGACCGAACACGCCCTCCGCATCGAGGGGATCGACGAGGCCGATCCCGGCCGCGCGGCAGACCCGGAAGTCGTCCTCGCCGAAGGCGGGGGCCTGGTGGACGACGCCCGTGCCGTCCTCGGTCGTGACGTAGCCGTCCTCGAGGACGACGAACGCCCCGGGCTCGTCCGCGAAATACGGGAAGAGCGGCTCGTAGCGAAGGCCGACGAGGTCCCTCGCCCCGAGACGCTTCACGAGGCGATAGGTCTTGCCTGCGGCGCCCTCGCCTTCACCCTTGTCGTCGTGTTGAGCGATCGCCTTGCCGAGCTTCTTGTCATAGGCCGCGAGCCGGGCCTCGGCGTAGACGAGCCAGTCGCCGCTTTCGAGGTCCTCGACGATCGCGTAGTCGATGTCGGGGCCGACGCAGAGCGCGAGATTCTCGGGCAGTGTCCACGGAGTCGTCGTCCACGCCGTCATGAACAGCGACTTGCCCTCGGGCAGCTCCGGGGCGATCCGGTCGGCCCCCTCGGTCACGCGGAAGCGTACGGTGATCGCGGGATCCTGGACGTCCTTGTAGTTCTGGTTCGCTTCGAAGTTCGACAGCGGCGTCGCCAGCTTGCAGCTGTACGGCATGATCCGGTAGCTCTTGTAGACCCGGTCCCCGTCCCAGAGCTGCTTGAAGACCCACCAGATCGACTCCATGTAGTCGAGATCCATGGTCTTGTAGTCGTTGTCGAAGTCGACCCAACGTCCCATGCGCGTGACGGCCTTCCGCCACTCTTCGACGTAGGTGTCGACCATCTGACGACACTGCTCGTTGAAGACGGCGACACCGCGCTCGAGGATCTCCCCGGTACCGGCGAGGCCGAGGGCCTCCTGCGCGAGAGCTTCGATGGGCAGCCCGTGACAGTCCCAGCCGAAGCGCCGCTCGACGTGATGCCCCCGCATGCTCCAGAAGCGCGGGACGATGTCCTTGATGGTACCGGCGAGGAGGTGCCCGTAGTGGGGCGTGCCGGTGGCGAAGGGCGGACCGTCGTAGAAGACGAAGGCCGGCTGGTCGGCGCGCCGCCGGTTGCTCTCGTGGAAGGCGTCGGCCTCCTCCCAGAAGGCGAGGATCTCCCGCTCCATCGCCGGAAAGTCGGCGCTGGCCTGGACGCGTTCGAAGACGCTCGCACCCGTCTGCCGGGCGGCGCCTTCCTGCTCGTTCGACGCGCTCATCGCAGGAACCTCTGTACGGGCGGATTGGGCGGGCGCGGGATCCAGACGGATCGGTCGTCGCACCCGTTGCCAGTCTTGAGGGAGGGCGCCGGGAGTATGGAGGCAATCGCTCGGGGCCTCCATCCCCCACCGCGATTTCGCGCCGGTCGAGGGCGCCGATCCGACGATTTCCGGGCTCCCGACGGCCCGAGTTGTCCCTTCTTCGCTGTGCTAGAACCGCGAGACCCGCGAGATCGGGTCTGAAACAAGGAGCCTCGCTCATGGACCTCGGCGCCCTCTTCGGCACCACCCCGTACTACACGGACGTCGCGCTGCTCGTCGGTCGCGTCGCGATCGGCGTGTGCTTCATGTTCCACGCCTTCGGCAAGCTCGGGTGGATCGGGACCGGCACCCTGGACGGATTCGGCGAATGGCTGGCCGACCTCGGCGTGCCGATGCCGCAGCTGCAGGCCCGGATGGCCATGTCCTCGGAACTGTCCGGCGGCGCCCTCCTCGCCCTGGGTCTCGCGACGCGTCCCGCCTGCGTGGTGCTGATCGGCACGATGATCGTCGCCGGCGCGCTCGGCCACCGCGGTGCGGGCTACATGATCACGAACGACCCGCCCGGCGCCGAGTACACGATCAATCTCGCGGTGATTTGCGGGATGTTCGCGCTGCTAGGTCCCGGTGCATACTCGCTCGACGCGATGTTCTTCTAGGAGCCGCTTCGATGCCTGACGCGATCGTGGAACGTGATGGTCATGTCATGACCATCACGATGAATCGGCCGGAGCGGTTCAACGCGCTCTCGGGAGAGATGTTGATCCGGATGTACGACGCCTATCGTGAGGCGGACGCGGATCCGGACGTGCGGGTGATCATCGTGACCGGCGCCGGCGGGAACTTCTGTTCCGGTGCGGATCTCAAGGGCATGGCCGGCGACTCGGGCGCCGGCGATGACGAGATCGACGTCCAGGCGCGCATGGCCGAGGACCCGGACATCCACTGGAAGGCGCTCTTTCGGGGCTATCGGCCGAGCAAGCCGATCGTCGCCGCCGTCGAGGGCGTAGCGATCGCCGGCGGGACCGAGCTCCTGCAGGCGATGGAGATCCGCGTCGCGGGCGAGAGCGCGCGCTTCGGGGTCTCCGAGGCCCGCTGGTCCCTCTATCCGATGGCCGGATCCGCCGTGCGACTCCCGCGCCAGATCCCGTACACGCAGGCCGCCGAGATCCTCCTCACCGCCAAACACATCAAGGCGCCCGAGGCCCTCGACATCGGCCTGATCGGACACGTCGTGCCTGATGGGCAGGCGCTGGCCAAGGCGCGAGAGATTGCGGAAGTCGTCGCGGGCAACGGTCCCCTCGCCGTCGCGGCGATCACGCGCACCCTGCACGAGACCGACGGCATGTCCCTCGATGAAGCCCTCGCCTACGAGTTCGACTACGGCAACGCGGTGTTCGCGAGCGAGGACGCGACGGAAGGCCCGCTGGCGTTCGCGCAGAAGCGCAAGCCCGCCTTCAAGGGGCGCTAGGCCGAGGAAAGCTCGCTCAGGGAGCGCGGCAGCCTACTTCTCCCGCTCGATCCCGTACGCCTCGGTGTAGTCGGACCAGATCTCCGCGAGCTCGTCGTAGCTCCACCCGAAGTCCTGCGGGTCATAGACGTGCTTGCCGGCATGGGTCTGGTGCCGCTCGGCCAGAAAGGCCGTGATCCGCTTCTCGTGGAGCTCGCTCGGGGTGTCTCCGAAGTGCGCGTAGATCCGGCGCATCGTCGCGAGCGGGTCGCGCATCATCTCGCTGTACTGGACGTGCACGGACCATCCGGGCTCCGACTTCGCGTCGTGCTCCATGCCCTTGCGAATCGCGTGGCGCAGCTTGCCGAGCCACTCCTGGCCCACCTTCACGTGGTCCCGATTCCGCGCGAACACGCCCTGCATCGTGGAGTTCAGACTCGAGACCGAGGCCGTCACCGGGCCGGGGTCGCGGTGGGTCCAGATCAGCCGCGCGTCCGGATAGAACTCGAGCAGCGTCTCGAGCGCCCACAGGTGGTTCGGGGTCTTCAGGCTCCAGACCATCGTGGGCTTCGCGGACTGGAGCGTCTGCAACCCCTTCCGGTGCCACTCGTAGGCGGGCCGCATGTCGCATTCCTGCAGCCAGCGTCCGTAGCTCGGCACGTACCCCTGGGTCTCCATACCGAGACAACGCAGGTCGAGCATCATCAGCGGGATGCACTCCTCCGCCAGCATCGCGCCGAAGGGATGCATCGCCTCGATCGCCGGGTTGAGCCTGCGCAGCCCATCCATCGTCTCGTCCGACTCGGCGATCCGCGGATCCGTGTGCTCGGTCGCGAGGGTCGGCGGAGGCACGAGCGCGCGCGCTTCCCACTGCAGCAGGGGGCGGATCATCGGATCGAGGCCTAGCAGATGGGACAGGATGCTCGTGCCGGTCCGGGGCAGTCCGAGGATCACCCAGGGGCGCTCGATCTTCTCCTCCGCCGCCTGCGGGTTCGCCTTCGTCCACTCGTGGAGTCGCAGCCGCGTCGTGAGTTGCGACGTGATCATGTTGCGGGTCGCCATCCGACCGAACGTGGAGAGCCCCGCTTCCGCTTCCATCGACTGCGTGAGCCGCTCGAGGGGCTCGCGGTAGGAGTCGCCGCCGAAATCCGACGAGCCCGCGGCCTTCACCGCCGCCTCGACGAGGGCATCGGGCTCGAGGGAGGGCTTCAGTCCCAGCGGCTCGGCCACGCGGCCCGCCGCGTTGAGCGCCTTCAGGACCGGCGAAGTGATCCGGCCGTCGCGAAACGTGTACGCCTTCGTCACGCGTCCGCTCCCTGCGTGATGGACGCCGCCGCCTCGGCCGCCGATCGCCGCGCGTCCCAGTTCGAACCCAGGAGGCAGCCGATCGCGAGGAGCATCCCGACTGCGAACACCGAGAGTGCGCTGGCATAGGTGCCCGACGACTCGAAGACTTCCGCCGCCGACAACACGACGATCGCCATGACGGGCAGCATCAGGAGGTTCGACAGGCCCATCGCGCGTCCGATCGCGTCCGGTCCCATCCGTCGTCCGAGCAGGAGCATGTAGAGCGGAATCATCCCGCCCGTTCCGAACCCCACGAGCGCGCAGAGCCCCGCCACCGCGACCGTACCGGGCTCGAGGGCGAACCCGGCGAGACAGACGGTCGCCGTCGACAGCATCACGAGGAAGAGGCCCGTGAGCGAGACGCGATCGGCGAGCGCGCCGAAGAAGAGCGCCCCGGGCACCCCGAGCCAGAACTGCGTCGCGAGGACGGTCGAGGCGCCCGCTTCGGAAAATCCGATCCCGCCGAGAAAAGCAGCGGTATGCACCGTCCAGCCCGTCACGATCCCGGTCGCCAGGGCGAAGAGCCCGCCGACCCAGAGAAACGCCGGCTTCTGGAAGACGGAGAGCATCGTTTCCGGCTGGGCGTCGACGGCTCCCTGCGCACCGGACTCGGTCTCGTAGCGCGAGGGCACGACGATCCAGATGATCGGGACGAGCGCGACCGCGGCGATCCCCGCGAAGAGCAGGAAGACTTCGTTCCACGCGAAGCGCTCGAGGCCGAATCCCGCGAGCGCGGCGAAGGCGCCAGAGCCCAGGGGCGGACCCATGCTGGCGATGCCGAGTGCGCGACCCCGCTCGTCCGGGAAGTTGCGGGTCACCAGGCTCGCCGCCGTGATCGGTCCACAGGGCGGCACCGCTGCGCCCGCCATCAACGCGGCCAATCCGAGCACGACGAGATTCGTCGCGAGTGAAGCGACCACCATCGCCGAGACCAACAGTCCGGCGCCGACCAACATCACGCTGCGCGCGTGGCCCCGGTCGAGGGCCGCGCCGGTCACGAGGCTGCCGATCGTGAGCGCGAGCATGATCAGGATCTGTCCGGCGGCGATGGCGGTCCGCTTCGCTTCGAAGGCAGCCTCGAGGGGCTCGAGGAAGACGGGCAGGATCCCCATCGTGAGACCGACGGCGACGCCCTGCGAGACCATCGCGACGGCCAGGATCGATCGTTGTTGGGCGGTCATGGGCGGCGGAGTGTAGGCGCCCGCTAGCGGCATCGCTCCGGCCGGGATCCGGGTCTGTGAGCATCGTGTAAAACGTGTCGAGCCCGCGCTTTCGGCTGATTTCGCCGGAAGCGGCGCGGCCGCCGATCGCTACTCTCCGCGCATGTCGAAACGGCCCGTGCGGCGTCTCCTCGCCCGCTTGATCGTCGCCTTGACGGGCTGGACGCCGGAAGGCGAGCGCCCCGCTCCGGACCGCTATGTCTTGATCGCGGCGCCGCATACGACCAATTGGGACTTCTTCTACCTGCTGGTCTTCGCCGAGTACTTCGAGATCCGCATCTCGTTCATCGCGAAGCACTCGCTCTTCTGGCCGCCGCTCGGTTGGTTCATGCGGGCCGTCGGCGGCCTACCGATCCGCCGGCACAAGCGAGAGAATCGCGTCGCCAACCTCGCCGCGCTCTTCGAGGAGCACGAGGAGCTCGGCCTCGTGATTCCGGCCGAAGGCACACGGGGCCACGTGGACTACTGGAAGTCCGGCTTCTATCACATCGCCCGGACGGCGAAGGTCCCGATCGTGATGAGCTTCCTCGACTACGAGCGCAAGGCCGGCGGGTTCGGACCGGCCATCGACCCGACCAACGACGCCCGGCGGGACATGGACACCGTCCGCGCCTTCTATGGCGACAAGAAGGGAAAGTACCCGGAGCTCTTCGGCCAGATCCGCCTTCGGGAAGAGGAAGAGGGCGCGCCCAGCGCCTGACCGCGCGCGACCGGATCCCGGAGGACGTGCCCCTGGACGAACGGGAAAAAGATGGCCGCGCGAGGGAACCTTCGACCGCCTCGGCCCCCCTTGCCTCGGTGCCGACTCCCGACCAGATCCAGGCCGCCCAGCGCGGTGATCTCATCGCGATGGGCGACGTCCTCGATGGGCTGACGCCTTGGGTGGGGCGCTTGTGTGGCTCGATCGCGCTCGACGCGGGCCCGGACGCCGCGCAGGAGACGCTGATCCAGGTCATGCGCGACCTCGGCGGCCTGAGGGATCCCACGTCCCTGCGGTCCTGGGTCCGCCGCATCGCGACCCGGGAAGCCATCCGGCAGGCCGAGCGCCGCCGCCGCGAGCCACTCTTCGATCACCTGGAAGAGACCGAGGGCGCGTGCCTCGACCCGACGCTCCGGCGCGACGTCGCACGGGTGCTCTCGGAGCTGCCCCCGGGCCAGCGCGCGATCCTCGTGCTGCGCGACCTCGAGGGTCTGTCCGAAGCCGAAGCCGCCGCCGAGCTCGACGTCGCACGCGGCACGATCAAGTCCCGACTGCATCGCGCCCGCGATGCGTTCCGCGAGAGGTGGTCCGCATGAGCGCCGACGAAAGCCCGCCTCGGCCGATCGAGGCCGATCGTTATGCCTGGCCGAGCGTCGAGCTCGACCCGATCGCGCGCATGCGCGCCCTGGCCGCCGGACTGCCTCACGTGGCCAGCGACGAGACGGTCTTCGATGCGGGCTTCGACCGGGTCTGGGGCTTCATCGCCGACTTCGAAGCGAACACGGCTCGCTTCGAGGGCGGTGTCGGCCGCGTCGAGATCCTCGAACGGGACGGTGACCGACTGATCCTGCGGGCGAAGGGACCGGTTCCGGCGCTGTCCCCGTGGCAGCGCTTCGACGTCGTGCTGCGACCCGGCTGGTGCCTGATGTCGTCGCGCATCGGTGAGATCGGCATGGCCGCGCGCCCCGAGCCGGATGGCGGCACGCGCTTCTTCCACTTCGAGGGCTCGGCGTTCCTCGGCCGATTCGTGCGGCCGATCTTCGCCTGGAACATCCGGCAGGACTTCCGGCGACTGACGTCCCTGCTCTGAGCGCGTGCGCCGCATGCGACGCGGAGGGCGCCTAACCCAGGAAGAGTCCGGCGGCGGGATTGCCCGTTTCCTCGACCCACACGTAGCCGAGGTCTTCGAGGAACCGCACGAGCGCGTCGGCGTCGTCCGGCGGGACCTCGAGCCCCGTGAGCACGCGACCGAAGGCGGCGCCGTGATTGCGGTAGTGGAAGAGGCTGATGTTCCAGCGCCCTCCCACCGCGTCGAGGAAGCGTGCGAGCGCGCCCGGGCGTTCCGGGAACTCGAAGCGGAAGAGGCGCTCGTCAGGTCGCTGCGCCCGACCGCCGACCATGAACCGGACATGCAGCTTCGCGAGCTCGTTGCCGGTCATGTCGACGACGTCGAAGCCCGCGGCGCGCACGTCGTCCATCACGCGACCGCGCTCCGCTTCGTCCCCGGACAGGCCGACGCCGACGAAGACGTGGGCGGCGCTCGCCTCGCCGTAGCGATAGTTGAACTCGGTGACCGCGTGGTCTCCGAGCGCGCGACAGAGTTCCTGGAAAGCGCCCGGCCGTTCCGGGATCGTGACCGCGACGAGGGCCTCGCGGTGCTCACCGATCTCGGCGCGCTCCGCGACGTGCCGCAAGCGATCGAAGTTCATGTTCGCTCCGGAGTCGATCGCGACGAGGGTCGCGCCGCGAACGTCGTCCCGCGCGATCCAGCGCTTCAGCCCGGCGATCGCGAGGGCGCCGGCGGGCTCGGCGATCGAGCGCGTGTCGTCGAAGACGTCGCGGATCGCGGCGCAGATCTCGTCGATGCCGACGGTGACCACTTCATCGATCGCGTCGCGCACGATCTCGAAGGGACGCGCCCCGACCTCGCGGACCGCGACACCGTCTGCGAAGAGCCCGACCGGCCCGACGTCGACGGGCGCGCCCGCGGCGAGCGCCGCAGCGAGCCCCGCCGCGTCCTCGGGCTCGACCCCGATGAGACGGGTCGAGGGCGAGATGCGCTTGACGTAGGCGACGATCCCCGCGATGAGTCCGCCCCCGCCGACGGGGACGAAGATCGCGTCCAGGGCCCCACGGTGTTGGCGCAGGATCTCCATCGCGACCGTGCCCTGCCCCGCGATCACGTCGAGGTCGTCGTAGGGATGAACGAAGATGCGGCCTTCTTCTTCCCGCAGCCGACGCGCGAGGGCCGCCGCGTCGTCGTAGCTGTCGCCCTCGAGGATCGCCTCCGAACCGAGCCGCCGCACTGCATCGACCTTGATCCGGGGCGTCGTCCGCGGCATCACGATCCGCGCGTCGACCCCGAGGCGGGTAGCGGCCAGGGCGACGCCCTGGGCGTGATTGCCCGCCGACGCCGCGACGACACCGGCCTTGCGCTCGGTGTCGCTCAGCGCGCGCAGCCGGTTGTAGGCGCCGCGCAGCTTGAACGAGAAGACCGGCTGCAGGTCCTCGCGCTTGATCCAGACCTGGTTGCCGAGCCGCTCGGAGAGCCGTGGCGCGAGTTCGAGGGGCGTCTCGACGGCGACGTCGTAGACCGGCGCGCGGAGGATCCGCTCGAGCAGCGCGTCGTTCGATCCTGCTGCCTCCCTCGTCATGCGCGGTCTCCCATCGCTTCGCCCCGTCCGGCGAAGGCGGAGACCGCGGCGGCGATCGCGGCGGTCTCGATTCTCAGATTGTGCGCCGCGAAGGCGGCCCGGCAGACCCCCTTCTGGTCGAGCAGGCGGCGTTCGGGCTCGCTGAATCCGGCTTCCGGCCCGATCAAGACGAGCTCGACGGAAGCGTCCAGGGGGGCGACCGCGCCGTCGCGGTCACCGAATCGCGTCGCCTCGGGCGCCGCCTGCGCGAGGGCGGCATCGATTCCGATCGGCGCGCGCACCTCTAGGAGCCAGGGCCGTCGGGCGAGCTTGGCGCTCTCGACGAGGATCCGGCGCAGGCGCGCTGCGTCCGGATCGAGATCGCGCACGACCGAGTGTTCGAGCACGAGCGGCTGCCAGATCGATGCGCCGAGCTGGCTCAACATCTGCAGCATCGTCGACAATCGATCGCCCTTCGGAATCGCACTCGCGAGCACCGGCGTCGCCGCGGGAGCGGGCCACGTCTCGACGGACTCGACCACCACGACCGCCTCGCGCCTCCCCGCATGGTCGAGTCGTGCACTGGCAACGGTCCCCCGCCCGTCGAAGACCGAAAGCGCGTCGCCGCTCCGCATCCGACGCGCCGTGAGATGGCGCGCTTCGTCCCCGGAGAGGCGCAGCTCTCCCGGCGCGATCGGCGCATCGCTGAAGGCCCAGAACGCGCTCATCCGCCCGTCTCCGAGAGCCGCGCGGGGTTCACGTACACGTCGAAGCGAACCAGCTTGCTCTCGATCGTGTGACTGGGATCGGGCAGGAGCGGCGTCGCGTGGTGCGGCCGCTTCACGACCACGCGCGCCGCCCGCTCCCGCGCCTCTGCGACGAGCGGCGCCGTATCGGTGTCGGCGTCGAGCCAGGCGCGCAACACCTGCAGCTCGCGGCGGGGCTTGGCGCTCGCCCGACGCGGGGCGGGATACATCGGATCGAAGTAGATGCCCTCGTCGAGGGCGTCGATTTTCGCGAGCCGGTCGCGCGCGTCGCCGGCTTCGATCGTCAGACGCTCGGCAACGGCAGCCGGAACGGCACCGGCCTCGCTGGCGGCGTGCCAGCCCGACGCGAGCAAGGCGTGCACGACCGCGTCACGCTCGACGGCCCGCACCCGCAGCCCGGCGCGCGCAAGCCGGTATGCGTCACCACCGAGGCCGGCGGTCAGGTCGTGGACCGTCGCGATCCGCTTGCCGAAGGCGCGAAGCAGGGGATCGGGTCCGCCGCCCCCGCGATCCGGCGGGAAGATCGCGCGGATGCCCGGACGGCCGTGCTCCCCCGGCGGCCGCAGGTCGAGCGCGCCCTCTGATTCCGAGAGCAGGAAGGCCCCCTCCCCCGCGCCCGGATCGAGTGCGCGGGCGATCGGCGCGACGAGCGGCCGCTGCGCGACGGCTGGATCGACGGCGAGCGCCGGTCGCGCCGGAGACGTCGTGGGCCGCGTCGGGCTCTGCAGGGATTCGGCTTCCAGGACTCGGCCTCGACGTTCGTCGCTCGCGCGAAGGACCGCGCGGTCGGTGGGCCGGAGGGTAGCGGCGCGAAGCGCAGTGGCTCCGAAGGCCGCCGGATCAGGCCGCGCTGGCGCGCGCCTGCAGCCGGGCGATCCACGCGTTCGGTGGAAAGAAGCTCAGCCAGAGGGAGGCCACGGCCGCGATTCCGAAGACCAGCAGGCCGGCGACCAGGACGATCGCGGCCGCGGACAATCCACCGTCCGCACCGATCATCCGACCGGTCTGGCTCGTGAGACGCGTCCACACGCGGACGACGAAGAGTACGACGGACAGGCCGACCAGGGATCCGGTCCAGACGGCAAAGAGCGCGAAGCGATTCGTCACGACGGCGTCGGCGAGGCCGAGCTCCTGGCGACGGCGCATCAGCTGGTGGTAGCGGACCGACTCGACGAAGCCCCAGGCGAAGGGCAGCGCCCGGCACAGCCCGACGACCATCACCGAGACGCTCTGCTCGTCACGATGGCCCCCGAAGAGGACGAGTGCCGGCAGGGAGACGATCTGCAGCCCGATCAGCGCCGCGGTCACGCCGGTCGCCCAGCCGCTGTCGGGCCGGAAGGCCCGGTCCACGAAGAGCGTGAAGGCGGAGAGACCCATCGCCATCAGCGCGTGCCCGATCAAGACGAAGCTCGGCACGAGGTCGACCGGCACGAGCCCGGAACGCTGGGTGACCCACCGCAGGGGCATCGAGATGGCCACGCACAGAAAGGCCGCACCGAGCCATCCCTCCGCCCCACCCGCCTGCCCGGCGGACCGGAACAGGCGGAGGCTGATCGCTCCGAACGCGATCGAGACGAGAAGCAGGACGAACAGCACCTTGGACCTTCCAGCGCGCGCTCCGAAGAAGAGCGGCTTCGAGGTCTATATCGGCACTGTAGAAGCGGCGCTTGATGCGCGGAGGCCCGCGAGAGGGCTCGGGAAGGGCCTCAGGGCCGGCCCCGCTCCTCGATCCGGCGACCGGCGACGGTCAGGCCGGCGAGCCCCGTCAGCAGGAGGGCCATCGAGCCGGTCGGCGGGGGCGCCGTCTCGCCGAGGGTGACCCCGGTCGCCTCGCCCGCGACCGGATCAGACGAAACGGGCGAGATCGCCAGCACGTTCTGGGCGAATCCGAGCGTCGAGAGGCAAGCGAAGGCCATGAGGAACTGTCGCATCGAGGGCTCCTTGGGGCGTGACCGGGGTCACACCTCGCGAACATGGGGGTTATCGGCCTCATTCGAGTAGGGCTTTAGCCCCAGCCATGGGCGCGTGGCCTGTCGTCCCGAGTTGCGCGCGATTCGCTCCCGTCCCTCGCACGGCGCGCGATTCCCCTGCTGCGACAGGTCGTTGCCAGGCTGACAGCTGAGGCCGCGGGCGGTCGGATCCGGTCAAGACCGGGGATCCGAGCGTCGAAGAGATCCGACAAGGAGGCGGAATGTCCGCAGCGGACCCGCAGCTCGATCGCACCCTCACGTTCCTCCGCGCGCGCTACGCGGAGATGGGTCTGCCCGTGCGCGCGATGCCCGATGGGCGCTGTCTGCTGGTCTCCCTGCCCGTCGGCCCCGCCCCCTTCGAATCGCCGGCCGGCCCGCTCGTGATCGAGCGGATCGTGTTCACGACGATCGACGCCGGGCGCATCAAGTGCCTGCGGCCCCGCCCGTTCTTCGGCCTTCCGATCATCGACGTCCGCGACGCCCGCGACGCGACCGGCATCGAGGCCGCGATCCGCCGCGCCTGGCGCGAGCGCGTTCGTGGCCTCCGGGACGTCGAACGCTGGCTCTCGGGCATGTTCATCGAGTCCGAACTCGTCGAAGGGGGGAGCACCCTCGCCTTCCAGCTGCCCGGGGAGTCCCCGGACGCCCGGGTCCACCTGAACGAGCGGCAGACCGCGATCCTGCCGTCGCGAGGTCCCCTCGAAGGCCTGCCCCTCGACGCGCCGGGCGAACGGCTCGCGCCCCTCGACCGCGCCCTCGACTCCGGCGCGGACCTCGAATGTCACCTGTCCGCACGCCTCGACGCGCTCCGGCGCGCCGGGCAGAAGCGCGAGGCGGCAAGGCGAACGCAAGTCGCCCTCGACGCAGAGGAGGAGCCCGCGCCGACCCGGGATGCACTTCCTGCGCCCGCGCCCCGGGCCGCCGCGCCGATTCGCCATCGGCCCCGGGTGCTGCTGGTCGGCTCGCAGCTGCTCGAGGACGGCGACCTGCGCGAGGCGCTGGGGCAGCAGGGCTTCCGGATCGCCACCGCGCGCAGCGAGCCCGAAGCGCTGATGCGCCTCGCCCGGACCACGCCCGACCTGGTCGTCTCGGAATACGCCCTCGGCCGCAGCGACGGGGCCACTCTCGTGGCGGCGACGCGGTCCGTCGCGGGCATCGAAGGCGTTCCCGTCGTGCTCCTCGACGACGCCAAGCACGAAGCGCGCCGCGCCGCCGCACGCGCGGTCGGCGCCGCGGGCTACATCGTGGGTCCCCGCGACCCCCGGCGCTTCGTGGCGCGGCTGGGCCAGCTGGTCGCGTCGCCGGGCAAGCGCCGATTCACACGTTATGCGGGCCGCTTCGATGCCCGACTCCAGGGACTCACCGCCCCGTGCATCGCCACCGAGGTCGGGCGCGGCGGCGTCTTCCTCGCGACCGACGCCGACGTCGCGCTGCACACCGCGATGCGCTGCGAGGTCGCGCTGCCGGAGGTCGGGCGCGAGCTCGGCTTCGAGGGCGAGGTGCTCTACCGCGCCGAGGCGCAGGGAGCGCTGCCCGGCATCGGTCTACGCTTCCGCGACATCTCCGCCGACGACGAGGAGGCCCTGATCGCCTACCTCGCCGCCCGCGAGCAGGGTCGCCTCGACCGCTAGCCCCGCGCCGTACCGGGGCGCGAAAAAGCGCCTGCGGCCCCGCGCCGTACCGGGGCGCGAAAAAGCGCCTGCGGCCCCGCGCCGCGTCAGCGGCGCGATAAAAAGTCCGCGGCGGCCCTGCAGAGCGCCGGACCGTCGTAGTCGACCGGCACGACGTGACCGGAGCGCTCGAGCAGGAAGAGCTCCTTGTCGGCCGGCGGCGTGGCGACGCCCTCGAAGATCCGGGTCGCGTCCCGGGGCCGGGCGGTCGCGTCCAGACGACCGTGGGCGACGAGGATCGGCGCGCTGATCTTCGCGAGGTCGCGATCGACCTCGCGCCCCAGCCGGATCAACTCCTCGACGGAATCGAGGGGCATCGCCGGAAAACGCGGATGCGCTGCTCGCGCCTCGGGATCCTGGAGATCCGTCACGCCCTTGGGACGCGCCTTCATGAAGATCCGGAGAATCGGCAGGAGCTGCGGAACGGGCGGTGCGAGCTCGATCGGCACCCCGATCACCACGAGCCCGTCGACCCGCTCGGTCGCGGCGAGACGCAGGCTGACGAGCCCGCCCATCGAGCAGCCGACGAGGAAGACCCGGTCGTGCTCCTGACGCAGGGCGTGGAAGGCGTCGCGCGCGCGTTCGGTCCAGGCCTCGCGATCGGTACCGGCCAGATCGTCGACCGTCCCGTTGTGTCCCGCCATCCAGATGCCCTTCGCGCGAATGCCCCGCGCCACCAGGGCCTCCGCCACCGGTCGCACCTCGTAGGGCGTGCCGGTGAGACCGTGCAGACAGAGCGCCGCCGCGCCGGTCGCCGCGTCCGCCTCGGGACGCAGATCGAAGGGGTCGACATCGACCTCGGCTTCGACCTGGGAGGGACCCATCGTCACTCGCCGAGCGCCTGCTGCGCCTGCGCCCGCACACGCTCCACGACCTCCCGCAGCGGCAGGCCGTGCTTGCGCGCCAGCCGTTTGCAGTCGTCGTACTCCGGCGAGCACTCGATCTCGCCTTCGGGGCTGCGAATCAGCTTGACGGAGACGCTGCCCAGCGGCGTCTCGAGTCGCTTGTTCGAACGCTCGAGCACCAGCCGGTCCCACTCGGAGACGCGCACGCCGATCGCCGTCGACTCGGCGAACACGATCCGAGCCAGGGCGTCGCGATCCGTCGGGCGCGCGAGCACCCGAACCAAGAAGCCCGGTCGGTTCTTCTTCATCTGCAGGGTCTGCAGGGACACGTCGAGCGCCCCCTCGTCGAAGAGTCGCTCCATCAGGTAGTCGAAGTGCTCCGGGACCAGGTCGTCGAGATTCGTCTCGATGCAGACCACGCGATCGCGACCGAGGCCGCCACTCGAGCCGAGGGTCGCGCGCAACACGTTCGGCATCGGCCCGGGCCGGTCGTTTCCGGCGCCATAGCCGATCTTCTCGACCGTCATGGCCGGCAGCGACGTGAACTCGTCGACGACGGTCTTGAGGATCGCCGCACCGGTCGGCGTGAGCGTCTCCCACTCGACGCCGGCCGGCACCGTCGGCAGGCCGACGAGCAATTCGAGGGTCGCTGGGGCGGGCAGCGGCAGGCGGCCGTGATCGGACTCGATCGTGCCGTGGCCGATCGCGATCGGAGAGCACGTGACGGTGTCGATCCCGAGCACGTCCAGCCCGACGGCGGCGGCGACCACGTCGACGATCGCGTCGACCGCGCCGACCTCGTGGAAGTGCACCTTCTCGACGGTCGTGCCATGGACCTTCGCCTCCGCGCGCGCGAGCGCTTCGAAGATCGCGAGCGACCGCTCCTTCACTCGGGGCGTGAGCGCAGCCTTCGCGATCAGGTCGCGGATTTCGGCGTAGTGACGTCCGTGCGAGTGGCTGTGGCCGTGATGGTGGTGCGAGTGACCGTGTGCGGGACCGTCGTGCGCGTGGGCCTTCGCTTCGGCGCGCTTCTTCCGCTCCGAGACCGGCACCCGAACGTCGACATAGCGTGATGCGAACCCGTTCCGGTCGACCTTCTTCACGACCAGCTTGAAGTCGAGGCCGAGGGGCGCGAGGCCTTCGAGCAGCGCTTTTCGCTGGAGCCCGAGATCGAGCAGCGCGCCCATGAACATGTTACCGGCGGCGCCGGAGAACGCATCGAGATGAAGCAGGCGGGCCACGACTACAACCGATTGATCAGGGTCGCGACGTGCGCGGCGCCGAAGCCGTTGTCGATGTTCACTGCCGTCACGTTCGACGCACACGAGGTGAGCATGCCGAGCAGCGCCGTCAATCCACCGAGGGAGGCGCCGTAGCCGACGCTGGTCGGCACCGCGATCACCGGCTTGTCGATCAGCCCGCCGACGACCGAGGGCAGCGCGCCCTCCATTCCCGCCACGACGATCAGCACCCGCGCGGAGCGCAGGAGCTCGAGGGAAGCGAAGAGCCGATGGATGCCGGCCACGCCGACGTCCTGCAGGAGCTCGACCTTGTTCCCGAAGCGCTTTGCCACGCCGACGGCCTCCGCGGCGACCGGCAGGTCGGCGCTACCCGCCGAGACCACGAGAATCGTGCCCTTGCCCTGGAGCGGCACTTCGTCGGGACCGAGCCAAGCGAGACGCGCGACCGGGTCGTAGCTCGTTCCGGGAAGCGCTTCGCGCATGACCTCGACCTTCTCCTCGTCGATGCGCGTGACGAGCACGTCCTGTCCCGCCTCGCGCAGGGCGCGAGCGGCCTCGACGATCTGCTCGGGGGTCTTCTCCCCGCCGTAGATCACTTCCGGGATCCCCTGTCGCAACGCGCGATGGGTATCCACGCGGGCCTGCGCGGTCTCGACGAAAGGCAGGCGTGCGAGCTGGTCCGCGGCGGACTCGATGTCGAGCTCGCCGTCACGAACCTCTTCGAGCAGCGCTCGCAATCGCGGAGCGTCCAAGGCGGTTCCTCCTGGTGGGCGAAGGCGGAAGCGTATCCGATGCGCGGAGGAGCGACGAGCCGACGACTAAGACTTCGGAACCAGCACGAGATAGCCGTTCACGTCCCCGCTCTCGTTCGCGAGGCCCGTCTCGATGCGCGGCGCCGCGGCGCCGACCCCCCGTTCGACGAACGCTTCGAACTCGACCTGGGCGTTCGCCATCGCGAGGGACGGGATCGAAGGCAGCAGGCGCTCCCCCATGCGGTCGGCGATCGCGCTCGCGACGTGGGACGCCAGGATGTTGCCGACCTCCATGATCGCGGACTCGACGATGGGCGGCTCGAGTTCGCCGGTCTCGATGCCGACGATCCGGCGCACCAGGGTCTCGCTCGCGCGGCCCGGGAAGACGATGCCGACGATCGCGTCGAGACAGCCGTCGAGCTCGAAGAAGACGCCGGTGGCGTCCGGGTCGCTCGCGCCGGCGGTCGGACCGTCCTCGACCACGATCGGCGGGAGCGCTTCGATCGACTGGCCGACGAGCTGCGCGAACGCTTCGGCGGCCTGGGCGCCCCCGGCCCGCGCCAGGTCGACCAGGGCGTCCAGTTGGTGCTTCGCCGACAGGGTGCCGGGCGGGTTCGTCGTGTCGCCGGGTCGCGTCATACCGCCCCCAGCTGGTTCACGTCGAGCAGGAAGACCGGGCTGCCGTCGTCGAGGACGGTGAGACCGGACAGGATCCGGACCTTCGCGAGCAGCTCCGGCACCGGCTTCACGTAGAATTCCTGTTGTCCCGCGAAACGCGCGACCCGGAACGCGACGCGCTCGCCCCGGACCTCGGACAGGACGAGGGGGACGGCGGGGCCCTCGGTGCCTTCGAATTCGATCCGCAGCGCCTTGGCGAGATCGAAGACCGGAAGGGGCTCGTCGTCGACGAGGGCGAACGCCTCGCCGGCCGCCTCTTCGATCGACTCGGCCGGGACCTCGAGGATGCGCTCGACCTTGCCGATCGGGATCGCGACGCGTTCGCCGCCGATCCCCACGAGCAGCACGCGCTGCACCGCCGCGGTGATCGGCACGATGAGCGTCGTCGTCGTGCCGACTCCGATCTCGCTGCGAAGCTCGACGCCGCCGCCGAGGCTCTCGACGGTCGCCTTGACCGCGTCCATGCCGACGCCACGGCCGGACACCTCCGAGATCGACTGCGCGGTCGACAGCCCGGGGTGGAAGACGAAGGCCGCGATCTCCTCGCTCGGCAGGTCTTCGACGAGATCGGGGTGGATCAGCCCGGCGTCGACCGCGCGACGGGCGACCGAGGCGAGGTCGAGGCCTTTGCCGTCATCCGAGACGGCGATCTCGATCGAGTCCTTCTGGCGGCGCGCTTCGACGCGGATCACGCCGGTATCCGACTTGCCGGCGGCGACGCGCGCCTCGGGCGTCTCGAGCCCGTGGTCGACGGCGTTGCGCACGAGGTGGAGGAGCGGCTCGCCCAGACGGTCGAGGATCGAACGGTCCAGCTCGAGCTCGGCGCCCAGGATCTCGACCTCGACGCGCTTGCCGAGCTTCTCGGCGACCTGCCGCGCGGTGCGCGGGAGGTTGTCGGTCACGCGGACGAGCGGCGCGGTCCGCAGCTCGAGCACGCGACGCTGGAGCTCCGCCACGCGGCGATCGACCTGATCGAAGCCGTCGGCGACCTCGGGGTCGTTCGCATAACGTGCGACACCGGTCCGCAGCTGACTCGAGCTGAGGATCACCTCGCCGACCGCCGACAGGAAGCGGTCGAGGGTGTCGGTCCGCACGCGCACCGTCGGCGAGAGCGGCGGTGCCGACACCACGGGCCTGGCTTCGGCCGGCGCGCCCTCCGCCGCCGCAGAGGCGGACGTCGCCGCCGCCGGGGCGGCGGCCTCGGGCTGCGAGGCGTGCGCCTCGCCCGCCGCCGAAACGGCGGGCTCTAGCTCCGGACTTTTTTTGGCTCGCCCCCCACTGCTTCGGGGGAATCAGCAGCGGTCGGGGCAGGCTCGGCATCTCCCGCGCTCGCGGGTGCCGCGCGCAGGGCAGCCAGCAGATCCGCGTCCGCCGGGCCGAGCTCCTGTTCGTTGGCGACGGTCGCCACCATCGCCTCGAGGCTCTCGAGACCGCGGAAGAGCAATCCGAGCTCCTCGGGGTCCCGCACCCGGCCCCCCGTGCGCACGCCCTCCATCCGGTCTTCCAACCGGTGGGAGAGCTCCGACACGGGGTCGTAGCCGAGCGAGGCCGCCATCGACTTGATCGAGTGCGCCATCCGGAAGATCGTGTCGATCGCGCTCGCATTGCCCATCTCTTTTTCGAGATCGAGCAGCGCACGGCTGATCTCCGCGAGGTGGTCCGTCGCCTCCTCGAGAAAGATCCGTCGATATTTGGCCATGTCGAGGGCCATGCTAGTCGGCCTTCTCCACGATCTTCTTCAAAGTGGCGATCACGCTGTCGGGCTTGAAGGGCTTCACGATGAAGTCGCGGGCTCCCGCCTGCAGCGCCTCCATCACGAGCGTCTCCTGACCGAGGGCGCTGCACATCACGACGCACGCCGTCGGGTTGTCCGCCAGAATCGCCTTGACGGCGTCGATGCCGGAGCGCTTGGGCATCACGATGTCCATCGTGACGAGGTCGGGGTGGAGCTCCTTGTAGAGATCCACCGCCTCGATGCCGTTGGTCGCTTCTCCGACCACTTCGTGTCCTTCGGGCTCAATGATCTCGCGAATCATCTGCCGCATGAAGGACGCGTCGTCCGCAATCAGTACCCGTGCCATTGTCTTCCCCCGAAATAGAGAACGTCCCGAACTAGCTGGTGGCGTTCTCGATGACCTCTTCTCCGCGCGCCACGAGGGCCGCAGGGTCGAGGATGTGAACGATTCGTCCGTCGACCGGTCGTCGCTCGACGACCAGTGATTCCGTGCCCATGCCTTCCGTCGCGGCTTCGCCGTCGACGAGGCCGATCACGCGATCGACCGGCATCCCCATCCGCGCCGCGGACCCGGGCCCCCCCGAGACGACGACGACCTGCTCCTGTGCGTACCCGACGGTCGTGGCGGCGCCGAAGGGTGTCGCGCCTGCCTCGTCGTTCTCCCGCCCGAGCAGCAGCTCCGTCGCGACCAGGGGCAGCGCCTCGCCATGCCAGTTCATCACGCCCCCGACGGGCAGCGACAGCGACGGCACGCTCGTCACGCGGTTCTTCTCGGCGACCTCGACGACCCAGGCGATCGGCATCGCGTACTGCACGTCCTCGAACAGGAACATGAGCTGGCGATCCTCGTTGTCCGCGCGCAGGAGTTCGGCGTTCAAAACCGGTCCTCCAGGGGCGCCGCGGACGTGCCGGATGGGTTCGGTTCGGCTTCGTCCCGACTGGATCGCGACGAGCCGGCGGTCGGCACCACGTCGATGACGCTGGCGAGGAGCGGAGACACAGGGAGCGCTTCCGGCGGTACCGCCGAAGGCGCGGCTGCGGAGCCCGGCGCCGGCGGCTGGCCGGTCCGGAAGATCGTGAGGGAGGTCGCGAGCTCGTCGGCGAGCTGACTCACGCGCTCGGAGGCGCGGTGGATCTCGTCGACGGTGTGCAGCTGGCCGTTCATCGTGTGGCCGAGCTCGGCGACCGAGCGACCGTTCGTGCCCGCCACCTTGGCGATCTCCTCGATTGCCGCGACCATGCTCTGGGCGTTGAGCGAGTGGCTGTCCGCGCCGTGGAAGATCTCCTCGGAACGGGTCGCCGCTTCGGAGACGGCCTGGCTGATCTGCTGGAGCGCACCGGCGATCGTGTTGACGTCTTCGCGCCCCTCCCCGATCACCTGGCTCGACTCGCGCATCTCGTCCGCGACCATGGCAGTGTCCGCCTGGATCTCGTGCATGAGCTGGCTGATCTCGTCAGCGCTGCGTCCGGCGCTCTCGGAGAGCTTGCGGATCTCGTCCGCGACGACGGAGAAGCCGCGACCGGCCTCACCGGCCCGAGCCGCCTCGATCGAGGCGTTCAACGAGAGCAGGTTCGTGCGGTGCGCGACGCTCGTGATGATCTCGGTGATCTGGTGCACGTGGCGGGTCTTGGCTTCGAGCTCGAAGACCTTGCCTCCCGTGGATTCGGCGCGTTCGAAGACCGCCTTCATCTTCTCGATGGCGAGACGCGCGACCTCGACGCCGGTGCCCGCCTTCTGGTTCGCCTCGGCCGCGAAGCCGAAGGCCTCCCGGGCGCGGCCCGCGTTGAGATCGATCTCGCTCGAGATCTCGTTCATGCGCAGGGACGCCTGATCGAGGAGCTCCTCCTCCTGGGACACGCCCTGCGCCACCTGCGTCACCGTCTGCGAGATCTCTTCGCTCGTCGCCTGCAGGCGATCGAGGGAGGACTCGAGTCCGGTCGACGAAGCGGACACGGAGCCGGCCGTCGCCTGGACCTCCGACACGAGCTGGCGCAGGCGTCCGAGCATTCCGGCGAGGCCCTCGGCGAGATCGTCCATCTCGTCGCGCAGCGCCGAGTGGGGAGAACGCACGACGTCGAGCTGCAGGTCGCCCTCGCGAATCCGCTCGGTCGCGGTCCGCAGCGCTTCGAACTTGGGCCCGAACATGCGGGAGGCGAAGAAGCCGATGCCCCCGCCGACGCCGAGAGCGACGAAGAAGCGGACCCCGCCGCTCCAGAAGTCGATCCCGAAGCTGCGGACGAGGATCGGAACCACTGACGCGGCGCCAGCCACGATCAGGGATCCGAGGACGAATTTGCCCGAGAGAGAGAGTCGCACGCCGGATAGATCGGCTTGCGAGGGCGCTTGCTTGACGGTTGCGGGTTCTCGGCGACGAGAATCGAACCGCCGGGACGCACGGCTTCGGGACTAGAAGTGGTGCCCTCGGCAAGGGGCCGGCAGGCCGCGAATGCCGTTCTCGGAAGTGATCCGACCGATCCGGGTGACCGACACCCCGAGGCGCTTCGAGAGCCGGACGTCGCCTCCCGTGTCAGCGGAATCCCTCCGCCCCGAACGGAGCGCGAAGAGCAGCTCGTAGTCCTCGCCCCCTCCGGCGATCACCCGAGTCGGATCGACGCCGAGCGAAGCGCAGGCCCGGGCGAATCCCCTAGGCCGTGGGAGCGACGAGGGCTCGATCTCGGCACCGAAGCCGGTGCCCTCGAGCAGGTGCGCGAGGTCGGTCGCCAGGCCGTCCGAGAGGTCGATGCACGCGCGCACGCCGCCGGTTCGCGCGAGCGCCCGCCCCGCCTCGATCCGCGGCGTCGGCACCCGCGTGAGCGCAGCCCCGTCCGCGTCCGCGCGCAAGCGGGCGAGGGTCGCGGCGCCGAGGGTGCCCGTCGCGAAGAGTGCGTCCCCCGGCCGGATCCCGCGTCGACGCAGCGCCCTGCCCTTTCGACAGCGACCGATCACAGTCACGTCGAGGCTCCAGCCGCGCGCGTGCGCCAGGTTGCCGCCGACGACCGGACAACCGAAGCGTTCGGCCTGATCGAGCACGCCCCCGACGACCCCGTCGAAGTCCGCGAGGGACGCGCGCTTCGGCGCAGCGAGCGCGAGCAAGGCGCCGACGGGCGCTGCACCCATCGCGGCCAGGTCCGACAGGTTCACCGCCATCGCGCGCCGCCCGATCGTCCGCGCCGGCTCCCGCCCGAAGCGGAAATGCGTGCCCTCGACGAACGCGTCCGTCGACAGCACCAGCTCGTCCCCCGCCCGGGGTCGCAGGATCGCGGCGTCGTCCCCGATCCGGAGGGCCCAGTCGCGCCCCGGCGTCCGTCCGGCGCGGCGCGCGATGCGCGCGATCAACTCCGACTCGCCGACGTCCGCGAGGGTCCGGGAGCGGGAGGGCTTGCGCGGGGGCATGGCGCGAACGTAGAACGCGCCGCGCGCTCGCGCGATTCGACCCGGGTCAGGGTCGATACGACCCTTCGACGTCCACCCGGTCGACGAGGGTGGAGGAGGCGATCCAGGGCCGCACGTTCTCCTTCACGACCAGGCTCGCCTTGTCGATGCGCGCGATCTCGCGCCCGTCCGCCGCCTCCGTCGTCGGGGCCGACGCCTCGAAGCGCAGCCGGACGATCGACGTCGAGGTGAACTCGAGCAGCGGCAGGCTTCCCCAGAACTGGGTCGAACCGTCGCTCCGCTTGTCGCAACCGGCGCCGAGGTGCGCGAGCGCGACGAGCGAGCGTATGCCGTCGTAGACGATGTCCGCGTCGCCGTCGTCGGAGACCCGGGTGACGGTCAGCCGCAGCGGCAGCTCGGCATCGGTGTCCGCGACGTGGATCGCCTCGACCTGGAGCTCGACGCGATAGAGCCGCTCACCGAGCACCCGGACGAGGCAGTCGCCCTGCCCGTCGGGCAGGAGGTTGCGCACGTCCATGACCTCGCCGCTCTTGATCGCCGCGTCCTGACGCCAGGCGCGCATCACGACCCAGCCGAGCGGTACGGCGACACCCGCCGCGATCCAACCGAACATCACGTCTCTTCCACGGAGACGCCGCGGTCCGGTCGATTCGCCATGTCGAGCGACCTCTCGGGATCAGTCCCGGGTCGCGTCGGCGCGAGCCTGGGCGGGCAGGCCGCCGCCGGTCGATGCGCCCACGGCGAGGGAGGGACGCTGCTTCGCGCGCCACTCGAGGGGCGAGACGAGCACCTGGTCGAGCACTTCGCGCATGTGCTTGACCGGCACGAACTCGAGGCGCTTCTTCAGCTCCCTCGGGATCTCGCGCAGGTCGGCGACGTTGCTCTCGGGGATGACGATGGTCGTGATGCCGCTGCGCAGGGCCGCGAGGGCCTTCTCGCGGACGCCGCCGACGGGCAGCACGCGACCGCGGAGCGTGACCTCGCCGGTCATCGCGATGTCCGAGCGAATGGCCGTGCCGGTCGCGAGGGACGCGATGGCCGTGGCGATCGCGACGCCCGCGGACGGTCCGTCCTTTGGCGTCGCGCCGGCGGGCACGTGTACGTGAACCTGTTGGCGGCCGAACTCGCGCTCGTCGACGCCGATCTCGGCGAGGATCGAGCGCACGAAGGACAGCGCGGTCTGGCCGCTCTCCTTCATGACGTCGCCGAGCTGTCCGGTCAGGACGAGCCCGCGCCCGCGACTGAGGTTGGCTTCCAGGCTGAGCACCTCGCCCCCCGCTTCGGTCCAAGCGAGGCCGTTCACGAGGCCGACGTCCGGCTCTTCCGAGGCGTGGTCGCTCTTGAAGGGCGGCGGACCGAGCAGCTTGTCGAGGGTCTTGTTGTTGATCACCGCCTTCGACTCGTCGCCCTCGGCGCGCTTGCGCGCGACCTTGCGGCAGATCGCGGCGACCTGGCGCTCGAGGTTCCGCACGCCGGCTTCGTAGGTGTACTCCGAGCACAGGCTCGTGATCGCGGTCTTCGTGAACGACACCTGGTCGGACGCCATCCCGTGCTCTTCGATCTGGCGCGGGATGAGGAACTGCGTGGTGATCTCGCTCTTCTCCTCAGGCGTGTAACCCGAGAGTCGGATGACCTCCATGCGATCGCGGAGGGGCGCCGGGATCGGCTCGAGCATGTTCGCGGTCGCGATGAAGAGCACCTTCGAGAGGTCGAAGGGCGTGTTCAGGAAGTGATCGCTGAAGCTCTTGTTCTGCTCCGGGTCGAGGACCTCGAGCAGCGCGGCGGAGGGATCGCCGCGGAAGTCGTTGCCGAGCTTGTCGAGCTCGTCGAGCATCATCACCGGGTTGCTCGTGCCCGCCTGCTTGAGGCCCTGGATGATTCGGCCCGGGAGCGCCCCCACGTAGGTGCGCCGATGGCCCCGGATCTCCGCCTCGTCTCGCACGCCGCCGAGAGAGACGCGAACGAACTCCCGGCCCATCGCGCGGGCGATCGATCGGCCGAGGCTCGTCTTGCCGACGCCGGGCGGGCCGGCGAAGCAGAGGATCGGGCCGCGGCTGTCGTCGCGCAGCTTGCGCACGCCGAGGAACTCGAGGATGCGGTCCTTCACGATCGACAGGTGCGCGTGGTCCGCGTCGAGGATCTCGCGCGCCTGGTCCAGGTCGAGCTGGTCCGGGGAACAGCGATCCCAGGGCAGCTCGACGACCCAGTCGAGGTAGTTGCGAACGACCTGGGCTTCCGGGCCGTCGGGGTGCATGCGCTCGAGACGCCGCAGCTGGCGCATCGCCTCTTCCCGGGTCTCGTCCGGGAGCAGCGCCTCTTCGACCTTCAGCCGGTACTCGTCGAACTCGTCGGCGCGGGGATCGACCTCGCCGAGCTCGTTCTGGATCGCGCGCAGCTGCTCGCGCAGGAAGGCCTCGCGATGGTCGCGAGAGAATTCGTCGGGCGGGGCCTCGGCGCCGCTCTGGTAGTCGGCCTGGAGCGACGAGACTTCGAGCTCGCGCTTGAGCAACGTGTCGACCTTGCGCAGGCGCGCGATCGGGTCGGCGATCTCGAGCACCTCCTGCGCCTCTTCGAGTCGCAGGCGGAGGTTCGACGCGACCAGGTCCGCAAGGCGGCCGGGGTTCTGCACGTTGGTCGTGATCGAGAGGACCTCCGGTGGCAGGTTCTTGAGCGGCAGCAGCTCTTCGACGCGCGTGCGCACGGCGCGGGTCAGCGCCTCGCCCTCGACCGTCCAGTCGTCGGCGCCCTCGCCGTCGCCGTCGATCGCCGAGGCGCGCACCCAGGTGCTCTCGCGCTGTTCGATGACCGAGTCGATGCGTGCCTTGCCGAGCCCCTGGACGAGCACCTTCAGGCGACCGTCGGGCATGCGCATGCTGCGCATGACCATCGCGACGGTCCCGACGCGGTGCAGATCGTCGGGGTCCGGGTCGACGGTCTCGGGATTGCGCTGGGCGACGAGCAGGACGAGCCGGTCCCCGTTCATCGCCTCTTCGATCGCAGCGATCGAACGCTCGCGCGCGACGAAGAGCGGAAGAACCATGTACGGAAACACCACGAACTCTCGCAGGGCGAGAACGGGGAGCTCCTCGGGGAGTCCGTCAGCCGGGGGCCTGCAATCCATAGGATTGTTAACGGTCGGCCAAGGGGTGACTTGAGGGAACTGAAGGCCGCGCCCGTTTCGAGTTGCAAAGCTCGAAAACCGGCAGGAAACCGGCAATTCGAGCAGGAATGCGAGGGTCTGGAATCACGCGCCAGACACCGATGCGCAGCTTCCCGATTCAATCCAGCGGGCGAAAACGACGACCCGATACGCGCAGTAGAAAGGGGCGCCTTCGCGCGTTCCCATTGGGACGCATCGTCAACACTCCGGTGGCACCCGGGAACGCGCGGGTATCGAGCAACCCTTCGCGGACGCCTTCGCGATCCGACCTTCCGGAGGAGAGCTGGACGAGCACGAGGTTCGTCGCGTCGAACGCTTCGGCCGCGTACATGTCCGGTTCGGAGGCGAAGGTGTTCCGATATCCCTCGACGAATTCCACGACGAAGGGCAGATCGCTGTCGAGATAGAACGGGGAGCTGATCACCGCACCGGAAACATGCCGGCGGGCCACACGCAACAGCTCGTCGTCGAGCCAATCGCTCGGCCCGAGCAGACCGACGCCGCGAATCTCGTGGAACGCGAGGCCGGGTGCGATGAGGGCGATCTTGTCCGCTGCGTCCGGAACGAAGAGCACGTCGAAGTCGACGATCGGCGGCAACGGCTCGCCTTCGGGACCGAGGATCTCGTACGCGGTCTGGCGCAGCAGCGCCTGCTCTTCGGGCTCGAGTCGACGCGCCTTGCGCAGCAGGTCGGAGCGCTCCTCGAGGGCCTGCCGCTCGAGCCAGGTCAGGAAGCGGTAGCCGATCATGTCGCGGATCGCGGACGCGAAGTCGACGGCTTCGGGGTCGTAGCTCGAAGCCGCGACCATCTTGCCACCCCGGGCCGTGACCGCGTCCCAGTAGAGCTTGCGCATCCCGCGGCCGTAACGCGTCTGCGGGTAGAGCACAGCGAAGCGTTCGGCCTCGAGCGCGTCGAGGGCGTGGCCGACGAGGACCGCGACTTCGTCCTTGGGCGTGGTGCGCGTCCGGAACGCCTGGACACGCTCCTCGGGCACGTCTTCGCGGGTCGACAGCGTGACCAGCGGCACGCCGACTTCCTCCGCCGCCGCGGCCGCGGCGAGACTCTCCTGGGAGAAGATCGGTCCGATCACGGCGAGCAGCGACGGGTCCCGGGCGAGTTCGCGCACCGCCGCCGCCGCCTTCTCGGGATCCCCTTCGCTGTCCCGGACGACGAGCCGGATCTCGCTCCGGCGCAGCGGCTCGGCCAGGGGCTCCATCGCCTCTTCGAGGGATTCGTCGGGATAGCCGGCGCGCCGCGCGGCGGCGTCCGAGCGGGCGAAGAGATCCGAGGCGAGCAGGATCCCGCGCAGGCTCTCCTCCCCGTACCAGGCGAAGTCGCCGGAGAGGGGCAGCACGACACCCAGGGTCCCGCGCGCGTCCTCGGTGCGGGGCAGCGGACGTCCGACGAGCTCCCGCAGCGGCGGCAGCGCGGCCTCCGCCTGGGCGACGTCGATCAGTCGAACCAGGCGATCCTGCAACAGGCGCAGCTCGCTCTCCTCGAGCTCGCCGCGCACCAGATCCTCGGTCACGGCGAGACGACGCTCCGCGAGGTCGAGTTGTCCGGCATCGAGGGCGCGGCGCGAGAGTTCCAGCGTGATCGCTCCGGCGGGTCGTCGGCCCCGCAGCCCGCGGACCATCTCCTCGAGCTCGGGCGAGGCGGCGCGCTGGATCAGCTGATCGATTTCGTTGTCGACGGCGTCGAGCCGCGAGCGCAGACGCGTGCCGGAAGCGCCGTCGACGAGGGCCGTCCGGGTCTCCTCGTCGAGCAGCCGGCGCAGGCGCGTCAGGTGGCCGAGGCGCTCGACCGGCGTGCGCGAGAGCGCGACCCGCAGGCGCAGGGCCGCGCGCTGGTCGGTTCGCGAGAGCCGGTCGAGGTCGAGCGGCTCGAGCAGCCGCCGCGCGGCGGCGCGCTTGTCGCGGCCGTACTCCATCTGCGCGAGGCGCAGTCGCGCGGGCGCCGCGCGATCGCCCCGCGGATGATCGGCGAGGATCCGGCCCAACCAGCGTCGCCCTTCCTCGTGCCGCCCGGCCGCGAAGGCCAACTGGGAGAGCTGTTCGAGGGCGTCGTCCGCGAGCAGGCTGCGCGGATACGCCTGCACGAACTCCTCGAGCGCGGACGCAGCGCCGCGCGTATCGGCGGGGAGCTTGCCCATCGCGGCGTCGTAGGCCGCGCGCTGCTCCGGCGGCACCTCCTGCGACGGGAAGCCGGCGCAGCCCGCCGTTACGAGACCGAGCGCGATCGCCAGCGCGATCCCGCCCCACGACCTGGCGCGAATCCGGTTCCCCATACCCCCCTCGCTCCGGTGTTCCACCGGACGGGCGGAGTCTATCCCGGAAGCCCCGATCGCGCAGAGCTGGGCTTCACGCCCATCCCACCCAGTGGCAGAGAAACTCGACGCCACGAAAGCGTCGAGACCTCCCCACCCCTAAAAAAAGTCTCTGATCTTGTCCATGAACCCCTTGGTCGCGGGGCTCACTTCCTGACCGGACTGCTCGGCGAACTCCTCGAGGAGCTCGCGCTGGCGCGCGTTGAGCTTGGTGGGAACCTCGACGAAGACCCGTACGTACAGGTCACCGCGCATCCGCTTGAGCTGTTCCGGGTCGAGGCGCGGCTGCAGCGGAGGCAGGCCCTTGCCGCGCAGTCGCAACACGCGACCGGACTGGGTGCCCTCCGGAATCTGCAGCGAGACCTTGCCGTCGAGGGTCGGAACGTCGACTTCGGCGCCGAGGGCCGCTTGCACGAAGGGGACCGGCACCTCGATGTGGAGGTCGGTGCCGTCGCGCTCGAAGAGCGGGTGCTCACGCAGGACCATCACGACGTAGAGGTCGCCCGACTCGCCGCCCGCGATCCCCGCCTCGCCCTCGCCCGAGACGCGCAGCCGCGCGCCGTCCTCGACGCCCGGCGGTACCTTCACCTGGATCGTCTGCTGGCCTTCGACCCGGCCGGTGCCGCGGCAAGTGCCACACGGATCGGTGATCACTTCGCCCGCCCCGCCGCAGGAGTCGCAGGGGCGGTTCACCCGGAAGAAGCCCTGCTGGAACATCAGCTGGCCGGTGCCTTCGCAGCGGCCACAGCGCGCGGGCTGGGAGCCCTCCGCGGCGCCGGATCCCTTGCACGGCTCGCAGCGCCGCATCTTCGGGATCTTGAGGTTCGGCTCACAACCGTCGAGCACGTCGTCGAGGGTGATCTCGAGGTTGTAACGGAGATCGGCGCCGCGCTGGCCCCGACCGCGTCGGCTGCCGCCGCGACCGCCGCCGCCCCCGAAGATGTCCCCGAAGAGATCGTTGAAGAGGTCGCCGAAGTTGCCGAAGTCCTCGAAGCCGGCGCCCGGGTGGCCGCCGCCGGCGCCACCGATCCCGGCATGGCCGAACTGGTCGTAGCGCGCGCGCTTCTCGGCATCCGAGAGGATCGCGTACGCCTCGGACACCTCCTTGAAGCGCTCCTCGGCCTCGGCGTCGCCCGGATTGCGGTCCGGATGACACTCCATCGCGAGCTTGCGGTACGCCTTCTTCAGGTCCGACTCGGATACGCCCCGGTCGACCCCGAGTACCTCGTAATAGTCCCGCTTGCTCACTGCCGTCCCTCTCGCTCACGGCGGACGCACGAATCCCCCCGGGATTCCAAGCCGCGATTCCGGGAGGCTCGGCACCGAGGCGGGACGTGTCAACCCGCCGCGGCCGGATCCGGCCTATTCCTCGGCGGAATCCTCTTCCGCCGGCGCCTCGAAGGCGGCGCTCTCGTCCGCGTCGCCGCCGCCATCGTCATCCATGCCGCCGAGCGCCGCGTAGAGCTTCTCGGTCAGGCCGTACGAGAGCCGCGACAGCTCCTCGAGGGCGGCCTCGAGCGCGCCCGGGTCCTCGCCCGAAACGAGCGACTGGGTCTTCTCGATCTGGGCGCGCACGCTGGAGGCGTCGGTCTCGTCGACGTCCTCGGCGAACTCTTCGAGGGTCTTCGAGGCGGAGTACATCAGGCCGTCGGCCTTGTTGCGCAGCTCGATCAGCGAACGCAGCGCCTGGTCGGCGACCGCGCTGCCCTCGGCTTCCGCGACGAGGCGCTCGACCTCCTCCTCGGAGAGACCGGAGGAGGCGGTGACCTCGATGCCCTGGCTCTTGCCCGTGCCGAGGTCCTTGGCCGAGACGTTCACGACGCCGTCGGTGTCGATCGCGAAGGTGACCTCGATCTGGGGCACGCCACGGGGGGCCGGCGGGATGCCGACCAGCTCGAAGCGTCCGAGGGTCATGTTGTCCTCGGCCATCTCGCGCTCGCCCTGCAGGACGTGGATGCGCACCACGTCCTGGTGGTCTTCCGTCGTCGAGAAGACCTGGCTCTTGGTGGTCGGGATCGTCGTGTTCTTCTCGAGGATCTTCGTGAAGACGCCGCCCTGGGTCTCGACACCGAGGGACAGGGGCGTCACGTCGAGGAGCAGGACTTCGTCGACTTCACCGGTCAGCACGCCGCCCTGGATCGCCGCGCCCGCGGACACGACCTCGTCCGGGTTGACGCCCTTCATCGGGGGCTTGCCGAAGATCTCCTCGACCTTCTGCTGGACCAGCGGCATGCGCGTCATACCGCCGACGAGCACGACCTCGTCGACCTCGCTGGCGGAGAGCCCCGCGTCCTCGAGCGCCGTCACGCACGGACCTTCGAGGCGCGCGACCATGTCGCCGACCAGGGTCTCGAGCTCGCCGCGCGACATCGAGTGGACCAGATGCTTCGGCCCCTCGTCGTCCGCGCAGATGAACGGGAGGTTGATGTCCGTCTCTTCCGCGCTCGAAAGCTCGTGCTTGGCCTTCTCCGCAGCCTCCTTGAGGCGCTGGAGGGCCATCGGATCCGCGCGCAGGTCCACGCCTTCGTCGTCGAGGAAACGCTTCGCGAGCGCGTCGACGAGCACGTTGTCGAAGTCCTCGCCGCCCAGGAAGGTGTCGCCGTTGGTCGAGAGGACCTGGAAGACGCCGTCCCCGAGCTCGAGGATCGAGACATCGAAGGTGCCGCCGCCGAGGTCGAAGACCGCGATCTTCTGGTCCTCGTCATGGTTGATGCCGTACGAGAGCGCCGCCGCGGTCGGCTCGTTGATGATGCGGAGCACTTCGAGGCCCGCGATCCGGCCGGCTTCCTTGGTGGCCTGACGCTGGGCGTCGTTGAAGTAGGCGGGGACCGTGATGACGGCCTGCTCGACCGGCTCGCCGAGGAACTCGGAGGCGGTCTCCTTCATCCGCGACAGCACCATCGCGGAGATCTCCTGGGGAGAGCAGGCCTTGCCGTCGACCTCGACCCAGGCGTCGCCGTTCTCGGCGCCGACGATCTGGAAGGGCGCGATCCCGGAGAACGAGGCGACCTCTTCGGCTTCGAGCTTGCGGCCGATCAGGCGCTTCACGGCGTAGATCGTGCGGTCGGGGTTGGTCACCGCCTGCCGCTTGGCGATCTGCCCGACGAGCTTCTCGCCGCTCTCGGTGAAGGCAACCATCGACGGGGTCGTGCGAGCACCCTCGGCGTTGGCGATGACCTCCGCCTGGTCTCCCTGCATCACCGACACGCAGCTGTTCGTCGTGCCGAGATCGATCCCGATGACCTTGCCCATGAAGCCCGTCCCTCGCTCGCGTTCCTTCCGGACGACGCGAGCGGCTCGCGGCTTCCGGTTATTCGTCGGTCGGGGTGGCTTCCGGGCTCGCGGCCGCGGCTTCGTCGGCGGTCGGTTCCCGGGAAACGATGACCCGCGACGGACGAATCATCCGGTCGTGGATCACATACCCCTTCTGGAGCACCTGCAGCACGGTGTTCGGCGGGACTTCCGCATTCGGGATCTGCCCCATCGCCTCGTGCACCGCCGGGTCGAAGGTCGCGCCTTCGGCCTGGATCTCCTGGACGGCGTGCTTCGCGAGCGTCCCGAGAATCTCCCGGTACACGAGCTCCACACCGTCGAGGATTCCCTTGACTTCCGCCCCGGCGTTCTGCGCCCCGTGCTCGAGGGCGCGTTCCAAATTATCGACCGCCGAAAGAAGATCCTTGACGAGATTCTGGTGGCCGAATTTGAAGCTCTCCTGCTTCTCTTTGAGACTCCGGCGCCGGAAGTTCTCGAATTCCGCCTGCAGCCGAAGCTGCGCATCCGCCTGCTCGGCGATTTCCGCCAGCTTCTCCTCGTGGAGACCCTTGAGATCCTGGAGCTCCTGGGAGAGCAGCTCGATCGTCATCTTGTCCGCGGAGGACGCGCCGCCGGCGTCACCGGCCTCGGCCGCCTTGTCCTCGGCTTCGCGCTTCTCGGACGACTCGATCGCTTCGCGCAGCGCCGCTTCCATCTCGTCGCTCGCGGCGATCTTCGGCCCGCCGTCCTCGGGGTCGGCCGCGAGATCGAGGTGCTCGGGCTCGGGGTCCGTCCCGTCCTGGGGTTTGTCACTCATCGAGGATTCGTCCATTTCGCCGGGTCGATCGTCCGCCCGGATGAGCGGGTTGAGCGGGTTGAGCGGCATCCGTCACATCGGGCGGATTGGCCCACGCCGCGCCGTTCGCGCGACTGCGCATTTCTAACCACATGGCAGCGCATGGCAAGCGTCGCCGAGCTCTCTAGACGTGGAAAGTCCGGCGGCGGAAAGTCAGGCGAGCAGCTTCCGTGTGACGGCGTCGGAAAAGTACCCGACGAGCGGGATCACGCGGCTGTAGTCCATGCGTTGGGGACCGATCACGCCGAGCATGCCGAGGGGCGCTTCCCCATTCGAAGCGGTCTCCTCGACGAACTCACCCGGGCGACCATCCTGGCGGCCATACGGCACGGCCAACAGCGTACAGTCGCGCAGGGCGGGCTCACCGAGCTCCGCGCCGAGCGACATCGCGAGGCCGACCCGACGCTCGCCCCCATCCGCCTCCGCGATCTGCTGGAGCAGCGCGAGCAGGCGTTCGTTCGTCTCGAGGGCTGCGAAGAGTCCGCGGATCCGCTCCGGGTCGGTGAACTCCGGCTGGTCGAGGAGGGCCAACCGCGTCGCGACCACCAGGTCCTCGGCGGCCTCGGTATCGGACGCCGCGCATGCCCGCAGGCCGAGCCGCCACGCCCGCCGCAGGATCGCGTCCGCCTCGCCGCGCAAGCCCGACTGCTCCGCTTCGAGCAGCTGCCGCAATCCGACGAGGGTCCGGCCGTCGATGCGCTCGGCCAGGTGATCGCGCACGCGCTCGAGCTCTCGCGGCGAGATCGGCGCATCGTCTTCGATGATCCGCTCGACGACGCCCCCGTTCTCGGCGACCAGCACGGCGAGGATGCGGCCCGCCGCGACCGGCACGAGGTGGATCGTTCGGAGCCGCAGGCGTTCGACGCGCGGCGCGAGGACGAAGCCGAGCTGCCGCGTGTGTTCCGAAAGGAGGTGCGACGCCTGGCGCGGGGTCTCGTCGGGCTCGACGCCGTCGAAGGCGCGGTCGAGCAGGCGCTGGTGATGAGGACCGACGAAGCCCACTTCGAGCAGCTCGTCGACGAAGACCCGCATGCCCATCGCCGTCGGCACGCGCCCCGCCGATGCATGGGCCTTCGCGATCAGCCCGCGTTCGTGCAGCTCGGAGAGGGTGTTCCGGATGCTCGCCGGCGAGAGCGGCTTCGGCATCAGATGCGAGAGCGCGGTCGAAGCGACCGGCCCGGCCTTCCCGACGTACGCGGCGATCAGCGCGCGCAACACCATCGCCTGTCGCTCGCTGAGTGCGACCGGCTCGGTCGGGCCGTGGATTCGGGGCTGACGCTGCGCGGGGGGCACGGGCTCACTCCGTCACCCGAACCGGGGACGCTTCCCGGCGGGCTTCACCCGGAACCAGGAGTCTCCCCCGGCGGGCTTCGGGAAGGAATACCCCCGGGCCCCGGCAGCGTCAATCTGACGCGGCTGCGACCACGAATTCCGTAGCCACGCTGTCGGCGACGAGCCTTCCTTCGCGGGTGAGCCTCAGGTCGCCCTCCCCCGTCTCCGCCAGCCAACCGCTCGCGACGAGTCGCCCGATCTCCGGGGCGAAGAAGGCCCGGGGTGCACCGCCGAACTCTGCGGCGAAGGCCGCCGCGGACAGACCCTCCACCTGTCGCAGGCCGAGGAAGATTGCTTCCCCCCGCGCCGTCGCGGCGTCGATGTCTTCCTCTTCTCCGGCATTCGCGGGGTCGCGGTCGAGCGCGGCGCGCCAGGTCGCCAGACCGCGCGGATTGGCCCGGCGGGCGCCGTGCGGGTGCGAGGCACTCCGAGGCTCCGTCGAATGCGCGCCCATCCCGAGTCCGAGCACCGCCTGGCGCTGCCAATAGCGGGCGTTGTGTCGGGCACGTCGGCCCGGCCGGGCGTAGCTCGAGATCTCGTACCGCCCGTAGCCGGCCGACTCGAGACGCGCCTCGACCTGCTCGATCATCGCCGCCGCGAGATCCTCGTCCGCGGGCGTCATTCGACCGTCGGCGACGGCGCGACCGAAGGGCGTCGCCGGCTCGAAGGTCAGCTCGTAGGTCGAGACGTGCTCCGGCCCGAAGGCGATCAGCGCATCGAGATCGCCGTCGAGATCCGCTGCGATCTGATCGGGGCCTGCGAAGATCAGGTCGAGGGAGAGGTCGGCGAAGCCCGCTGCGCGCGCCGCGTCGAGGGTCGAATGCGCGACCTCCGCGCGATGGGCCCGCCCGAGTCGCTTCAACAGGCCGTCGTCGAAGGACTGCACCCCGATCGAGAGCCGATTCACGCCGGCGTCCCGGAAGCCCGGCAAGCGGTCGCGCTCGACCGTCGAGGGATTGAGCTCGAGGGTGACCTCCACATCATCGGACTCGTCGGACTCGCCGGATTCGACGGAAAACGTCGCCCGGACCGCTTCGACGAGGCGCGCGATCGACGCGGGCCGGAAGAGCGACGGCGTGCCGCCCCCGAGATAGAGGCTCGCGAGGCCCCGGGGCGCGAACGCCGGCGCGCGCGCGGCCAGCTCGCTCAGCAAGTCGGCGACGTAGCGGTCTTCGTCCTCGACCGAGAGGGGCCGCGCCGCGAGGACGGCGAAGTCACAGTAGGGACAGACGCGCTCGCACCACGGAAGATGGAGATAGACCCCGACCCGCCCGTCGTCGCCGCCCACCCGTTCCGTCTCGTTCGCTGCCCCCGGCATGCTCGGACCCTAGCGCCGAGTGCTTCGACGGCCGGGCCATCGCGGGGGGGAGACCCCTCCGGTACTCTCGCGGCGCTTTGACCCCGACGTCCCACGAAGAATCCACGCCCGCCTCGCAGAAGACCCTCCACAGAGTCCTCCCGAACGGCCTCACGATCCTCCTCCGCGAGAGCCACCGCGCCCCCGTCGTCGAGCTGCAGATCTGGGCGGGCGTCGGCAGCGCCGACGAACGCGAAGGCGAAGAGGGCCTCGCCCATTTCCATGAGCACATGCTCTTCAAGGGCACCGAGCGTCGCGGGGTCGGCGAAGTCGCCGGCGACATCGAGGGGCTCGGCGGTCACATCAACGCGTACACCTCCTTCGACCAGACCGTCTATCACGCGACCCTGCCCGCGGACGCGTGGCGCGATGGCCTCGACGTCCTCGTCGACGCCGTGCGTTTCTCGATCTTCGACGACGACGAGGTGATGCGGGAGCGCGAGGTCGTGCTCGAAGAGATCCGCCGCTCCGACGACACGCCGGGGCACGTGTTAGGCGACCTCGCGTTTCGTGAGTGCTACCGGACTCACCCCTACGGCGCGCCGATCCTCGGGCCGGCCTCCAACGTCGCCGGCTTCGACCGGGCGCAGGTGCGGCGTTTCTTCGAGCGCTGGTACACGCCGGACAACCTGATGGTCGTGGCGGTCGGGGATTTCGACGCAGAGGCCGTCGCAAACGAGATCGAGCGCCTCTTCGTCGACGCGCGCCGAGGGGACGCCCGTCGCGCGCGGCCGGTCGAGCCGCCCGGCGACGACGTGCGGGTCGCGGTCCTGCGACGCCCCTTCGAAGGCCATCGCGTCGACCTCTCCTGGCCGGCCGCACGCTTCGAGGAGCGCGAGGCGATCCACCTCGACCTGCTGGCCTACGTCCTGGGCGAATGCGAGTCGAGCCGCCTCATTCAGCTGGTGCGCGAGAACGAAGGGCTCGTCGACCGGATCGACGCCGGGGCGTATACGCCCCTCGATCGCGGCCTCTTCTCGATCGGCTTCGAGACCGACGCCGCACGCCTGCTGCCAGCGATCCGGCGCATCGTCGAGGAAGCCGACCGCCTGCGTCGCGAGTCCGTAGGCCGGGCCGAGCTCGAGCGCGCGCGCGTGAACTTCCTCGCGAGCGAGCAGTTCGAACGCGAGAGCGTGTCCGGCGTGGCGTCTCGAATCGGCAGCTACGAAGCGATGGGCGGCGGCTGGCAGCGCGAGAGCGAAGCGCTCGAGATCCTGAAGTCGGCGACGCCCTCGGATCTCCTCGCGGTCGCGGAGCGCTACCTCGATCCGCGCGGCCTGACGGTCGCGGCGCTGCTCCCGGAGGCGACGGACGAATCCCTCGACGGCGCGGCCCTGCGCGAGGCTGTGGAGCGAGGACTCGCGCGCGCGCTCGAGGCCCACGACGCACCGCGGCACGAGGCCGCGCCGACGGACGCGCTGACCGCTCCGCCCGTCGATCCCGCACCACTGCGCTTCGGTCCGTTACGCGCGACGCCGGACGGGGCCGGCGAACGCCTCGACGCGACGCTCCCGAATGGCCTCGACGTGCACGTGTTGCGCCGGCCCGAGGTCCCGATCGCGACGCTGCGACTCGCGTGCCCGGGTGGCTTGCTGACCGAGCGCGAGGACACGTCCGGCATCACGCGCTTCCTGAACGCGATGTGGACGCGCGGCACGCGGTCGCTCTCCGCGGCGGATTTCGCGCGCCGGGTCGAAGGCCTCGCGGCGGAGATCGACGGCTTCTCGGGGCGCAACTCGATCGGCCTGACCCTCGACACCTTGAGCGAGAGCCTCGAGCCGGCCCTCGCCCTCTTCGCGGAGGCGCTGCTCGAGCCGCGCTTCGACCCCGCCGAGATCGACCGCGAGCGCCGCGAGACCCTGGCCGCCCTCGAACGCCGCGAGGACCGCCTCGGCCAGCGCGCGTTCCAGCTCTTCGCGCGCACGGAATTCGAGGACCATCCCTACTCGTTGACCGTGCTCGGCGAGCGGCCCGCGATCGAGGGCTTCGATCGCTCGTCGCTCGAAAGCCACGCGGAGCGACTGATTCGCGCCGACCGCGCCGCGATCGCGATCGTGGGCGACGTCGACCCGGAGAAGGTCGGTCGCTGGATCGGCGAGCGACTCGGGGGCATTCCGAGCGGTGGACAGGATTTCGCGTTCCCGGAGATCGCGCCGCGCGGCGTCGGGATCCGCGAGTCGGAGCAGATCAAGGACCGCGCCCAGGCCCATCTCGTCGTCGGCTTCCGCGGCCTCACCCTCGACGACCCGGATCGCCATGCCCTCGAGCTGATCTCCCAGCTCCTCGCCGGCCAGGGCGGCCGTCTCTTCCTGGAGCTCCGCGACCGCCAGAGTCTCGCCTACACGGTCTCCGCTTCGAACGTCGAGGGCCTCGCCCCGGGCTACTTTTCCATCTATATCGCGACGGCCCCCGACAAGATGGAGCGCGCCCGCACCGGCATCTTCGACGAGGTGGACCGACTGCTCGCCGGCCCGCCCGATCCCGAAGAGCTCGCCCGCGCGATCCGCTTCGGCAGCGGCAGCTTCGCCATCGACTCCCAGCGCAGCCACGCTCGCGCAGCCCACATCGCCCTCGACTCGATCTACGGCCTCGGCCCCGACCACACGGACGCCTACCCCGAGCGCCTCGCCGCCCTCACCCCCGAAGACATCCACCGCGTCGCCACCCGCATCTTCCGCCCCGACGCCTGCACGATCAGCGCGGTTCATCCGTAGCGTCGCAACGAACGCGAGCGGTGCGTTCCGGCCAGGGGCCAAGCAAACCGGCAGGAAATACGGGCAGTGCCCCGACCAGGCCAGAACGAGCACGTCAAGCCGCCTAACAGCATCAGTCCCGCGGTGATGCTCGAGCCGCACCGCCCACACGGAAACAAGAACGCCCCGGGCTTAACATGCACCGGAGCGTTCGAGTTACATCATCAGCGACGGGGACCTAGCGGTCGAGGCATCGCTTCCCTGTGGTCCCCGCTTGATGATGCCGATTGCGTGTGGGTGGGCATCCGGCGGTGGATCCGGGTGTTCGGATGAGGCTGGTCCGAATTCTCACGGACTCCTGTCGGTGTCTGTCGGTGTCGCGAACCGTCTGCGAGGCACTTTTGACAGATGACAGACGGACCGACGGTCAGGACCCAGTGGCCCGGCCGGGAGCGCTCTAAGGAGTTGAGCGCTCACCGGCCGTGCAACTGGTGACTCCCCCCCTTCCCAAGAAGGGAGTCGCACGACGTATTGGCGGGGTCCGCAAAGGCCGAATATCCCCTTGAAAGCTTAGGCGTGTGGGGCGAATGCCTCGTTTCCGGTCCCACACACTTTCAATCGGACCTGCTATGAAACGACGTGGGGTGAATATAAACCGTGAGGACACTTTTGTGGAAAAAAGATCGCCACTTTCTCGAGGAAAAGTCCACTACTTCGATTCATCACGCGTGCGCGCGTGGCCGGATTTCAGCCGGCAACTTCGCCCCGAAGTACTTGCTCTCAAAGAACTTCTGAGGTGCTTCGAGGGGCGTATGAACCGCCCGGATCAGTTCGATGGAGCGGACGATCCCACCCCGACCGCGGCTCCGTCGGTTCGCGGATCGGCCCCGCCCAGGTGCCAACCGGTCACCGGGTCGACCACGATCACCTCGGCTGCGGACCAGTGTCGCGGACTCTGATCGACCTCGTGGCCCCGCCCCTCGAGGGAACACACGACCTCCGCGGGCATCTCCGGCTCGACCCGTATCTTGTTCGGATCCCATTGATGGTGGTAGCGGGGCGCTGACGCGGCGGCCTGGGGATCCATGCCCCAGTCGATCACGTTCAAGATCGTGAGCAGCGTCGTCGAGATGATGCGCGGTCCGCCCGGGCTGCCGGACACCATGAAGAGCCGACCGTCCTTGTCGACGATCGTCGGGGTCATGCTCGAGAGCGGCCGCTTGCCCGCCGCCGGCAGGTTCGCGCCGCGGGTGTCGATCAGGCCGTAGCTGTTCGGCGTGCCGGTCGCGATCGCGAAGTCGTCCATCTCGTTGTTGAGGACGACGCCCGTTCCGGGCACGGTGATCCCCGAGCCGAAGGGTGTGTTGATCGTCATCGTGAGCGCGACCGCGCGGCCGTCCGCATCGGTCACCGAGAGATGGGTCGTGCCGGCGTCTTCGGGAACCCTGCCGGGCGCCTCGATCCGCGTCGCCTTGTCCGGGTTCATCCGCGCGCGTTGTGCGTCGGCGTATTCCTTCGAGACCAGTCGTGAGACCGGGACGTCGACGAAGTCCGCGTCGCCCATGTAGGCCGCGCGATCCGCGAACGCGAGCTTCATCGCTTCGGTCACGAGGTGGATTGCTGCGGCGTCACCCGCGCGATGGGCCGAGAGATCGAAGCCCTCCAGTACGTTCAGGGCCTGGACGAGCACCGCGCCGCCCGAGGACGGCGGCGGGAAGCTCGCGACGCGGTGGCCGCGGTATTCGCCGAGGACGGGCTCGCGCCATTTCGGTTCGAAACGGCGCAAGTCGTCGAGGGTGAGGATCCCGCCGCGACGCTGGACCTCGGCCACGATCGCCTGGGCGACCGGACCGTCGCGGAAGACGCTCTCACCGCGCTGGGCGAGGAGACGAAGAGACTTCGCGAGGTCTGCCTGCACCAGTCGTTCGCCGCGCATCGCCGCTGCGTCGAAGGCCCCGAACTGGATGCGCCAGGTCTCCGGAAACTCTTCCTGCGTGAAACGTCGGCGCATGAACCCGGCCATGCGCGCGTGATAGCGGCCGATCTCGACGCCGTTCTCCGCGAGCTCGATTGCCGGCGCGAGCACCTGCGAGAGCGGCAGGGTGCCGTGCTGTTCGAGCAGCTCGAGCATCCCCGGCACGAACGACGGCGTCGCGACCGCGAGCGGTCCGCGGACGGAAGCGCCCTTCGGCACGCCCGGGTCGGTGTACATCGTCGGGGTCGCCGCGGCGGGCGCGGTCTCGCGCGCATCGAGGGCGCGGATCGTCCCGTCTTCCAGCCGGACGAGCGCGAAGGCGCCCCCGCCCACGCCGGCCGAGAAGGGCTGGACCACACCGACCGCGAACGCCGTCGCGACGGCGGCATCGATCGCGTTGCCGCCCTCCTCGAGGATTCGGGCTCCTGCCTTCGCCGCGTCGTGGTGGGTCGAGACGACCATTCCACCGCGACCGACCGAGGGCGCGGCGGCCGCCGCGAAGACGCGGGCGGCGGGAGCGAGGACGAGAAGGACGAGGGCGAGGACCGCGGCGGCGTTTCGAGGCGCTGCGGCGCTTCGACCTGTGTCCTCCGTCACGCCGGTGTGCGACCGACCTGCAATTCGATTGAAGATCCGCAAGGCGAGCGCCCTCCCCTGCATCCGAAAGCGCGCGATTCGTCTAAGATCCCCGCACGCCCCGGACGATGTAAGCGACATGCGCGGCACGCTATCACACCCCCTTGCATCTCCGTCGGCGACGCGTCGCGGCCGGTTCGGCCTCGCTTTCGCGACCGTCGCACTCGCGTCGATCCTGGCAGGTTGCGGCGACGACGCGCCGCCCGCCCAGATGACCGGCTTCACGAAGATCGAGCCCGCGGCGGCGGACGACGCCGACTTCAGCTGGCCGGAAGACCCGAGCCACCCGGTGATCGAGCTGCAGGTCAAGACCGCGGAACAGCGCGGCACGATCCTGATCGAGTTGATGCCCGAGCTCGCGCCCACCACCGTCGTGAACGTGATCGAGCTCGCCGACGAGGGCTACTACGACGGCACGACCTTCCATCGCGTGATCCCCGGCTTCATGATCCAGGGCGGAGACCCCAAGAGCCGCGACCGCGATCCGACCAACGACGGGACCGGTGGCGCGGACCAGAACCTGCCCGACGAGTTCGGACCCGCGCCCTACATGCGCGGCGTCGTCGGCATGGGTAACCGCGGCCGAACGGACTCCACGAGCGCGCAGTTCTTCATCATGCACGCCGACAACCGCAACCTCGACGGCCGCTACAACATGATCGGCCGTGTCCTCGACGGCATGCACCTCGTCGACGACATCACCCGCGTCGCCATCGACCGCAGCGGCCGCTGGGGACCGAAGGACCGCCCGATCGAGAACGTCGTGATCGAGAGCGCCCGCAGCGTCGGCCAGGTCGCCGCGATCAAGGCCGCCATGGAGCTCGAGCGCGGCGCCGGTGCGATCGCCCTCGCGAACGAGACCGCGCCGGTTGCGGCCGGAGCGGAAGCGGTCGTGGCGGACGCGAGCGACGGCGCGGACGACGCGGCACCGCCCGCAGCGCCCAGCCCGGCGACCGTCGAAGACTGACCCGTCGCGCCTGCACCATGCCTGCCCCCCGTGGGAGAGGCCCGTCGCTGCTCCGCTTTTCCGGTCTTCGGTCGAGCGCTTTTCGTGCCGAAGGGATCGACTGCGCGGTCGGTTCCTGTACTCTTCCGCTCCTTCGGTGGCCCGGTAGCTCAGCTGGTAGAGCACGCGACTGAAAATCGCGGTGTCGGCGGTTCGAGCCCGCCCTGGGCCACCATCTGTTTCTTTCGCGCCCTTCGGGCGCGATGACAGGCCCGAACTTCTTCGCCTGTCGGTGTCGCGTCTGGTGCGCGGCGCGATCCGCGAGCGGCCTAATCAGCGCCCCTTCGCCGCCGGATTCCGGTGCATCTTCGACTGCTCGACGATGCCGCGCCAGATGTCGAAGCGCGTCATGGATTCCGGGTGTGACGGCCGTGCGTGGTAGGCCATGAAGTAGAAGCCGTCGGGGCCGGGGACGAAGCGTCGGATCGACTGCTCGTCGTAGTTCGGGGCGAGGTACTCGACGACGATCGATCCGTCGGCGAGGGATTTCGTCGAGATCGTGAGGTCGGGATCCGACTTCTTCATGCGATCGACGAAGATGCGTACGGCGGTCGGGACCGGGATCAGAACGAAGGTGGTGCCCTGGCTCAGCATCTCGGTCCAGGACATCAGCTCCTGGCCTTCCGGCACCATCAGTGTGTCGATCTGCCGGCGATTGCCGATGATCTTCACGGTCTTCCACTTGCGCCCGTCGTCGCCGAGCCGGAACGACATCGCGAGGAGCGGCGTCGGGACCGGCGGGTCGATCTGCATTTCGGGATCGTCCATCGAGATCGCCGAATCGGTCCGCGCGGGAGGAGACGGCACCGGAGACGGACTCGCTGCGCATGCCAGGATCCCTAGGCCCAACAACGCCATCCCCGCGGCGAGGATCGCCGGATTCGAGCGGCGTGGCGTGCGCATCGCGGTCGAACGGTGCAACGAATCTCCTTCGCCCGACGATCGGCGAGCGATCGCGGAACCGGTTCGCTCGTTAGGCGGTCGCGCTCGCCGCCCCATCGTACTCTCGACCCGTCGGCTGCGGACCCGCGAGCGTTGCCCGCTGGATCATGCGGTCGTCGTCGACCGGGAAGCCTTCGGCGTAATGAAGCGTGCGGCGATTGTCCCAGAGCACGAGGTCGTTCACCGTCCACATGTGATCGAAGCAGAACTCGGGCTTGAGCGTATGCGCCACGACGATCTCGAAGAGGTCGTCCGCTTCGTCTTCGGGCAGGCCGAGGATCGTCAGGTAGCCGAGGGGGCTCAGCAGCAGCGCTTTGCGACCGTTCTCCGGGTGGGTCACCACCATCGGATGGACGACGTGCGGGAAGTCGGGGACGGCGACCTCGCTCTGGGGCCCCTCTTCCGGGGTCGCGTGGCGCAGCTCGCTCCCGGGCATGCCCCAGGTCCGCCGCGGCATGTCCGTGTAGCACTGCAGCGATTCGAGGGAAGCGATCTGCGTCTTCACGTCCGCGGGCAGCGCGTCGTAGGCCTTCGAGGTATCCGCCCACAGCGTGTTCCCGGCGCGCTTCGACGCCTTGACCATGCGAAGCATCGAGCCCTTGCAGATGTTGGGCGTATAGGCCGTGTCCTGGTGCCAGTAGGTCTGGCCGATCAAGACGTCGCCGTTCATCACGCGCGCGCCGCCGGAGTTCTTGCCGTGGCCGCCGAGAAAGATCAGCTCGTCGTTGCCGGGAACCAGCAGCGACTTCACAGGGTGGATCTCGAGCTCGCCGAAGACCTTCGCGAGCTTCACGTGGGTCTCGGGATCCGGGGCCGCTTCCCGAAACAGCAGCACGCCGTACTCCAGCCAGGTGGCGTAGAGCTGCTGCCTCACCTCGTCGGTCAGGGCGTGGGGATCGAGGCCGACGATCTCGGCGCCGATGTGATCCAGGGGGGTGACTTCGAATGCGCTCATGGGGCAGGAAGTTAGCGGCTGCGACACGGGATTGATATGAGTGTCGAGGTGCCGTCCACCACCCGCCGGACCTATTGCCGACTCTGTCACTGCGCCTGTCCGATCGACGCGGAGATCGAGGACGGCCGGGTCGTGCGGGTCCGCGGCGTGCGCGACGACGCGCTCTTCCGCGGGTACACGTGCTCGAAGGGTCGGGCGTACCCGGCGATGCATGCCGATCCGGCTCGGTTGCTCCACTCGCAGAAGCGGCAGGCCGGCGGCACCCACGCGCCGATCGCCGTGGACCGCGCGATGGACGAGATCGCGGAGCGGCTCGCGGCGATCGTCGAGGAACACGGCCCGCGCTCCGTCGCGCTCTATCTCGGGACGCAGTGCGCCGCGCACCCGGCAACGGGCGCCCTCGCCCGGGCGTGGCACGCCGCGCTCGGGTCGGAGATGTACTTCACGCCGATCACGATCGATCAGCCGGGCAAGTTCGTCGCCCAGGCGATGCACGGCGTGTGGAAGGCGCCGCCCCAGAACTTCGACCGTCCCGATGCGATCGTGATCATCGGCGCCAATCCCCTCGTCGCGAACCACATGGGACTTCCCTGCAGCAATCCCGGCCTCTGGCTGAAGGAACAGCGAGCGCGCGGCTGCGAGCTGGTCGTGATCGACCCGCGGCGAACCGAGACCGCGCGGCAGGCGGATCTCCATCTGCAGGTCAGGCCCGGCTGCGACGTGATCGTGCAGGCCGCGATGCTGCGGATCCTCTTCGAGGAGCGGCTGGTCGACGACGCCTTCCTGGACGAAGAAGTCGAAGGCGTCGATGCGCTGCGAGCGGCGGTCGAGCCCTTCGAGAAGACGCGCGTCGCCGAGATCGCCGGCATCGCGACCGATGATCTCGAGCGCGCCGCACGGATCTGGGGGCGGGCGGCGCGCGGTTACAACGTCGTCGGGACCGGGCCCAACATGAACGGTCCGGGCGCCACGCTGATCGAGTACCTCGCGTTATGCCTCACGACGGTGACCGGTCGCTGGCTGCGTGCCGGCGATCGGGTGCTGAACCCGGGCGCGCTCGGTACGCCCATGTCCTACAAGGCCCAGGCGAATCCCCGACGACCGGCCTACGACTTCGGCGAATCGCTTCGCGTGCGCGGCCTTCGTGACTCGACGGCGGGGCTCCCGACCGCGGCCCTCGCCGAGGAGATGATCCTCGAAGGTGAAGGCCAGGTCCGCGCGCTCGTCTGCGTCGGCGGCAATCCGGTCAACGCCTGGCCGGATCAAGCGCGCACCCTCGAAGCGCTCGAGAAGGCGGAGCTCGTCGTCCAGATCGACGCGACGATGAGCGAGACGGCGCGACACGCGGACTATGTGATCGCGACGCGGATGCCCTTCGAAATGCCGGGCATGACGCTGCTCGTCGACAACCAGTCGGTGCTCCAGCCAGGCTACGGCTTCCCGCGCCCCTTCGCCGCGGTCTCGCCCGCGTTGGTCGATCCGCCCGAGGGCTCGGACCTGATCGAGGACTGGGAGCTCTTCTTCGGACTCGCGCAGCGCATGGACGTCGGGCTCTTCATCGGGAACAAGCGCGGGATGCAGCCCGTCGACCTGCAACACAAGCCGACCTCGGAGGCGCTCTTCCGCGCGATGACCGAGGGCTCGCGCATTCCCTTCGACGAGGTCGCGGGGGTCGAAGGCGGCGCGGTGTTCGACGGCGAACCGGTCTACGTGGCGCCGAAGGATCCCGGCTGCGAGACCCGGCTGGATGTCGGTCATCCGGAAATGCTGGCGGACGTCGGCGCGATCGCGGACCGCACGCTCCACGAGTCGACCGAAGCGTCGCCGCGTGCCTTCCGCCTGATCTCGCGGCGCACCGCCGAGGTCTACAACTCGAGCGGCATCGAGCGCGCTGGGCAGGTCACCGGCCGCCCCTTCAATCCCGCCTTCCTGTGCGCGGAGGACGCCGCCGCGCTCGGACTCACATCGGGCGATGACGTCGCGCTCGTCTCGGACCACGGCCGCATCCCGGCGATCGTCGAGATCGATCCGCACCTGCGCCCAGGCCTCGTATCGATGACCCACGGCTGGGGCGGAGCGCCGGACCGCGACGACGAAGTTCGCCACCTCGGCGGCAACACGAATCGCCTGGCGAGCACCGACACCGCCTGGGACCGCTATACGGGGATCCCGGTGATGAGCAACTTGCCGGTGGACGTGATCGCGCAGCGTTAGGTCGCGCACAGACCGGGCGGACCGGCTTCAGGCGACGCGCGGCGCCGACGTCCCGGCGGATCGCCCGGCGCGCCACCACCGCCAGGCATGCCGGAGGCTCGGCTCGACCCGAAAGGTCAGCGCGCGGATCGCGCGGCGATCTGCTTCCGCCGAGCGGTCGTCGAGATGATCGAGCAGGTAGAGCGCCTCGCCCGGGAAGCCGTCGCGGGCGACGAGCCGCGCGAGGGCGAGCACCACCGGCGGATGCCGGCGCTCGATCCCCCGCGCGGAGCGGAGGAGCAGGATCGCTTCGCCTCGGCGGCGCTTGCGAGCGAGCCGCTCCGCACCCTGCAGCAGCACGCGAATCGCCTTCGTCCGCTCCCCGCGAGCGAGCATCGCCTCACATAGCGTCCGTCGCGCCTCCGTACAGAGCGGCAGCGCGCGCACGGCCTCCGCTCGAAACGCGAACGCAGCACCCGCGTCGCCACCCTCGTCGAAGCCGGCGATCGCGACCCGGAACGAAGCCCATGCCTCGACGTCGCGTCCAGCGCGTGCGAGCAGAGGCGCGGCCTGACCATGGACCTCGACGCAGTCGGGCTCGGCCGCAAGGATCTGCCGATAGAGTCGGAGCGCGGTGCGCCAGCGCCAGCCGGACTCGAGATCGCGCGCGCGTTCCAGCAGTCGCCGGCGGTCGTAGACGATGCGTCGGGTGAACACGGTGAAGCCTGCCTCCAATGAAGTCGAGACTCCGATCGACCACACACCCGCGCCGGTTCGTGATGTCCGTACGCCGCGCGACGCGCGTGTGTTGCCGTACCCCGGATCACCAGCGCGCGTCACGAATCGTCCGAAGACGGGACGTGCTCGTGATCACGCGAGCCGGGAGGAGCCGAACGATGCACGACGGACGCACGCGACGCGTCGAATCCGACGCGGCGACGGGATCGCCGCCCTTTCTCGAGGACCATGACGTGAGCCTCACGGTCCTGACCGGGCCCGCGGCCGGCATGGAATTCGCGCTCGATTCGCCGCGGGTGATCGCGGGGCGGTCGGACCGCGCGCGGATCCGCCTCGACTTCGACTCGATTTCCGCTGAGCATGCGGCATTCGAGCTGGACGAGAACGGCTTCGGGGTCCGCGACCTCGCCAGCACGAATGGTGTCCAGGTCAACGGGAAAGAGGTCCTGAGCCACGGACTCACACACGGGGACCGCGTGCGCCTCGGCGAGTGCGAGCTGCAATACGTGCTGGTGGAGCGAGATCGCGGGCCGAAGGCGATCCAGATCGACGAGACCGGATGACACGGCCGGATCTCACCGGGCGCCGCCTGGGTGGGTTCGTCGTCGAGCGCGAGATCGGATCCGGCGGCATGGGGATCGTGCTGCTCGCGCGCCAGGAGAGCCTCGACCGGCTCGCCGTCCTCAAACGGACGCATCCGGATCTCGAGGAAGACGCCGAGCTCGAAGCGCGCTTCGAACGCGAAGCGATCACCGCCGGGCGCCTCCACCACCCGAACGTGGTCTGCATCTACGACCGCTTTCGCCACCGCGGCCAGGCCTATCTCGCGACCGAGTACGTCGAAGGCGTCGACCTCGCGGGCGTGCTCGCGAAGACCCGCACGCTTCCCTGGCGAACCGCCGCGGCAATCGCCCTCGAAGCGACGCGCGGCCTCGAGGCGATCCACGCGGCGGGCACGCTCCACCGCGACCTCAAGCCCGGCAACCTCCTGATCGGTCGCCACGGCGAGGTCAAGATCACGGACTTCGGCCTCGCGCTCGCGGCGACGACGGGCGGTGCGCTGACGCGGCCGGGGACGACCCTCGGCACGCCGCCCTACATGCCGGCGGAGCAGATGCGCGGGGATCGGCTCGACCCGCGCGCGGACCTCTTCTCCCTCGGCGTCGTGCTCTACGAGATGCTCGTGGGCACGCCGCCCTTCACGCTCCCCGCGACCGACGAAGAACCCAGCCTGCTCGATCGCCTCGAGTCCGGTCGGTACCCGCGCCTGCGCGCACGTCGTCGCGACGTGCCCCGCGCGCTCGCCCGCGTGATTCGCGACCTGCTCCGGCCACAACCCGCGCGTCGCCTCGCCTCCGCGACCGCGCTGCGCCAGCGACTCGAGAAGCTCCTCGATCGCCCGACGAGCGCCGAATGCCGACACGCGATCGCGCGCGAGCTGTGGGAGCGACAGGTCTTCGAGACCGCGCGAACCGAGACCGTCGTACTGGTGGCCGCCGAGGCGCCCTCGCGTCGTCAGCGCGTACGGGCGAGCTTCGCCGCGGCCGCCCTCGCGAGTGCCGCGGCGTTCCTCGCGTGGTCGTTCGCGTCGCCGGGAGACGTGCTCCTGTGGACCGATGGCGCGAACGCCCTGTTGGAACGCAGTGCTTCACTCGCCGGCGGCGGCGTCGGCGGCGGCTGATCGAGGCGCCGCTTCGACCAACCCGCCTAGCACGAGCTCTACCAGCGCCGCCGCGTATTCCGACGACGACCCGAACCCGAGCTTGGCCGCGAGCGCATCGTGGGTCAGGTGCGCGGACACGGTGCTGAGGACGAAGAGCGCGGCCACGCGCGAGTCCACGTCTCGAACGCCGAACGCGCGGGATTCGCCGAGGAAACGCCCGAGGATCTCGAGGATCGGTCCGACGTACCGCTCGTAGAGGTAGTCCAGGCGAGAACCGGGTCGCGACGACTCGTCCGTCAGGATCCGCGCGAGCTGGGGGCGCTCGGCCAACAACGCGACCCCACCCTCGATCACCTCACGCAGGACCTCGGGCGACCGCGGACTGCCGACGGATCGATCGAGCAGCGCGGCCCAGTCCTCGGCCGCGGGTCCCATCCCATGGTCGATCGCGGCGCGCCAGAGCTCTTCCTTCGTCCCGAAGTGGTGATGGACGAGGTTGTGGCTCACCCCGAGCTGCCGCGTGAGCTCCCGGACGGACATCGCGTCGAAGCCGACCGTGGCGAACATCTCCAGCGCGGCGTCGAGAATCGCGCCGCGGGTGCGGTCGCCCGTATCGCCGGGCGGGCGCCCGGAAGACCGTGGTTTCGCAACGTTTCCCGCCTCGCTTGACATCTGCCCAATTTACAACATATTCCAATGGGGCACCTGCCAAGTATCCACGTGCCGGGCAAACGGAGATCCTGGATCATGAACTACGACCCCTTCGACCTCTCCCGGTGCGGCGACCCCTACCCCGACTACCGAGCCCTGCGCGATCAGGACTCGCTGCACTATTCGCCCAAGAGTCGCGTCTTCTGTGTCACGCGCTTCGACGAGGCCGAAGCGGTCTTCCGGCAGCCGGAGCTCTTCTCGTCGCGCCTCGGCTTCAGCATGTTGATTCGCGACAGCTGGGGGACGATCGGCCCCCGCGACGTGTTCGAGATGGGGCGCTTCGTCTACCGCGCGCGTTTGAACCCGATGATCCTCCGGACGGCGCCCAACACGATCATCTCTTCGGATCCGCCCGATCACGGTCCGATGCGCCGCACGGTCAATCGCGGATTCACGCCGCGACGGATCGCGGCCTGGGAGGACCGGGTGCGCGAGATCGCAGAGCAATGCGTGCACGGCGCAGAGCAGCGCGACGCATTCGACGTCGTCGATCTTCTGGCCGCGCCGCTTCCGATGCGGATCATCGCGGAGATGCTCGGGGTCGAGTCCGAACGCCTCGCCGACTTTCGACGCTGGAGCACGGGCGTCGTCGACGTGTTGAGCGGGAGCGGGCGAGCGGACTCGCCGGGGTATGCCCTCCGCATGGCCGGCGAACTGATCCAGTACATGCGAAAAATCGCGGACGCCCGCCGGCGAGAACCGACCGACGACCTGATCAGCGTCCTCGTCGACGACGACCAGGGCGTCGCGATGTCGATCGAAGAGGTGGCGTTCTTCGCGGTGGTCGTGCTGATCGCGGGGAACGAGACGACGATGAACACCGTCGGTAGCGCCGTCGAGCTCCTGATGCGCCGGCGCGACGTCCTCGAAGCAGTGTCGGACGATCCCGGCCTGATTCCGAATCTCGTCGAGGAGATCATCCGGATGGAGTCGCCGTTCCGGTGGATGCCGCGCACGGCGACGGAGGACACCGTGATCCGCGGGACGAAGGTGCCCAAGGGCGCGGATCTCCTGGTCATGATCGGGGCGGCGAACCGTGACGAACGGCGCTTCGAGAACCCGGACCACTTCGATCTCCATCGCGACACGTCGGGACACCTGGGCTTCGGCTACGGCATCCACTTCTGCCTGGGAGCGGCGCTGGCGCGGCTCGAGGCGCGGGTCGTCCTCGAAACGCTCGTCCCGCTCCTCGGCGATCGCGAGCTGCGGCCCGGCGGCGCCACGCGAGCGGATTCGTTCTTCACGCGTGGCTATTCGCGGATGGAACTCGCCCGGCGAGAGTCACACGGCGCGCAGGCCGCGTGAAGGAAGAACGCCGCGCAGGCCGCTCTCAATCCGAAGCCCGCCACCCCGCCGCCGGATGCGTGCCTTCGAGCCGCGCTCCGCGCCCGAAGAGCTTCTCCCGCATCGTCCCCTCGGCGTAGGCCTTCTTGTAGCGTCCGCGTCGCTGGAGCTCGGGCACGACCAGGTCCACGAACTCCTCGAAGCACTCGGGCAACACCGTGTACGCGAGGTTGAACCCGTCCAGGTCTGCCGTCTCGACCCACTCCTCGAGCTGGTCGACGACCGTCGTCGGCGAACCGACGACGACTTCCGCCCCGCCGCCGATCGAAAGCCGTTCGCCCCATTCGCGAACGGTGTGCAGGCCGAGGCCCGAGAGCGCGGACTGAATCGCCTCGCTCTCGAGATGCTCGGCACGCGCGTCGAGATCGAAGCGCGACAGGTCGACACCCGTCCAGCCCGACATCAGCGCGAGCGCGCCCTCGGGCTGCGCCCACGCCGTGTAGTCGCGCAACTTCGCTTCCGCCGCTTCGTCGGTCTCGGCGACGATCACCGCGGCCATCGAGAAGATCTTGAGGTCTTCGCGCGCGCGACCGGCCGCCGCGGCTTGCTCGCGAAGCGACGCGACCAGACCCGGCAGAGCGCCGCCGACGAACACGCACTCGGCGTGTCGCGCCGCGAAGGCCTGCCCCTGCGCGGAGGCGCCGGCCTGGAAGATCACGGGCGTTCGCTGCGGCGACGGCTCAGACAGATGCACGCCGCGCATCTGGAACCACTCGCTCTCGTGCGCGACCTCGTGCACCCGCGCGGGATCGGTGAAGACGCCTCCCGCCTTGTCGTAGGCGACGGCATCGTCCTCCCAGCTGCCTTCCCACAGCTTGTAGACCACGTCCATGTAGTCGGCAGCGATCTCGTAGCGCGTGTCGTGGCCTTCCTGCTTCGCCTGACCGGCGCCGCGCGCGGCGCTGTCGAGGTAGCCCGTCACGACGTTCCAGGCGACGCGCCCGTCCGTGAGGTGGTCGAGACTCGAGAGCTTCCGCGCGAAGGCAAAGGGGGGCTCGTACGGGATCGTACCCGTCACGCCGAAACAAAGGTGCTCCGTCGCGGCCGCCATCACGGGCACGAGGGTGAACGGATCGTTCACCGGAACCTGCATTCCCGTGCGGAGCGCCGTATTCGGATTCCCGCCGTAGACGTCGTACACGCCCGCCACGTCCGCCAGGAAGACGCCGTCGAAGAGACCGCGCTCGAGGGTCCTCGCCAGGTCCTGCCAATGCGCCATCGACGTGTACTCGCGCGATCGATCGCGCGGGTGTCGCCAGAGCCCGCTGGACTGGTGTCCCGGGCTGTTCATCGTGAACGCGTGCAGCAGGATTTCTCGCGTCACGACACTTCGCTCACTGCGCGCGCAGCACCTTCACCGCGTTCTTGACCGTCTTCCAGTTCCACTTCGAGACGAAGAACTTCGGTCCGGGCGGCGGCCCCCAGTAGTCCTGCACCTCGCTGAGCGGCCACTCCTTCGCTTCGAAGTCCGCGTTCAGGAGATCCGTGTCGGCCCAGTGCTCGTGGATGACACCCCACGGACTCTTCCAGTAGTCGAAGATCTGCCCGCCGAAGCGGTGGCGGCCGACGCCCCACACGTGCTTGCGACGCTTCGACTTCAGGTGTTCGTGGCCGGACATCAGGTCGTCGATGTTGCCCACCTCCCACGCGACGTGTTGGACGCGCGAGCCCTCGTCCAGGCAGAACTGGAAGCCGATCACGTGGTGGTCGACGTATTCCTCGCCGCGGTCGAGACGCGTGAAGTGCATCTGCGGGACACCGTCCGGGAGCCGGATCACATCCGAGGTGCGCAGGCCCAGATGCTGCTGGTACCAGCTCGCGACCCCATCCGGATCCGCGCTCTCGAGCACGAGATGCCCGATCCGGCGCACGACCGAGGGGCCGAACTCGACTGCCGGAAGCACGCCGGTCCGACCGCGTTGGCCATCCATGTTCGACGGCACGACCGGCGAGGGATCGAGGGGCTCGAGCGGCTCCCGTCCGTGGACGAACTCGACACGCGTCCCCTGCGGATCCGTCAGACGCACGACCTGCCCACCGCCGGGCTCGTCGAGCTTCTCGATTCCGGACGCGCCTTCGAGGGCGGACATCTTCTCGAGGTCCTCGACACGATCGACCTCGAACGCGATCGTCGTGAAGCCGCCGTCGCCCTTCGTCAGGACATAGCACCACGGATCCGCGGCGGTCCCCCGGTAGTAGATCGCGTCGTCGGTTCGCGTCGCGATCTGGAGACCGAACTCGGCAAGGAAGATCTCGGCCTCGGCCAGGTCCGGCGCTTCGCTCCGGACGTAGGTGAGGCGCCGTGCCTTGATGGTCGGTTCGCTCATGGGGGCCTCCCGGAAGGGTCGCGCACGAATGGACGACCGGGGTAGCGGCAAGGTATTCCGATCCCACGCGGAGTGCATCCCGTCGGGCGGGGCCCCTACACTCGCTGGCCCCACCGCGAATCGAGAACCTCTCATGACCGCCCTCCCCGGCAAGCCCTCCGATCTCACCCCGGACTCGCTGAGCGACGTTCTCGGCGTTCGCGTCGAGTCCGTCGAGCTCCTCGATCACGCCTTCGCGACCAACCAGCGCGCGCGAATCGGTCTCACCTACGCTGCGCCCGACGCCGGCCCGGCCTCGCTCTTCGTCAAGCTCGCGCCCCTCGACGAGGGCCACAAGCAGATGGTCGGCGCGATCGGGATGGGCACCCGGGAGGTCGAGTTCTTCTCGGACGTATCGGACAGCGTCGACCTCCTCGTGCCCCGATGTCATCGTGCCGAAGCTTCGGGCGACGACTTCGTGCTCCTGCTCGAAGACCTGACGGCGCGGGGCTGTCGCTTCTCCGACGCGAGCTGGGGCGTGAACGCCGACTCGGCGGCGGTCGCGCTCGAAGATCTCGCACGATTCCATGCCCGCTTCGCCAGCGAGGCCGAACGCGACACCGTCGCGCCGTGGCTACGCGCACCGGAACGCGGCCCCGGAAGCGAAGCCACCTCGGGCCTGATGCGTTTCGTACTCGACCAGAACGCGGACGTGTTGACCGAGCGGTACAAGGCGATCGGCGAGCTCTACGTCGAGCACCACGCGGGGTTCCACACGCTCTGGGACACCGGGCCGCAGACCTACATCCACGGCGACCTGCACATCGGGAACGTCTTCCTCGACGGGGACCGCGTGGGCTTCCTCGACTGGGGTCTCTCGCGCACGAGCACGCCGCTGCGCGACGTCAGCTATTTCCTGACGATGACCGTCGACGTCGAAGCGCGCCGCGCGAACGAGCGCGCGCTCCTCCAGACCTACCTCGACGCACTGCAGAAGTCGGGCGGGCCCACGATCTCGTTCGACGACGCGTGGGAGGTGCATCGACGACAGGCCTCGTACACCGTCGTCGCGACCTTCCTCGCGTTCATGCCGAGCTACGCGTCCGGCGATGGCGTGGCGCTCGGCGACTCGCTGCTCGCGCGCGCGAACGCGGCCCTCGAAGATCTCGACGTGGTGGACGCGATCCGAGCTGCGCTCTGACTGATCAGGCCATCACGCCTTCCGAGGGCTCGCCGACCAGGATCCGCCCGGCGTCGGCGTAGCGCGCCTCGCGATCGAAGAAGACGTGGTTCGACGCCGTCGTGATGTCGCGCATGGCGCGCTGGATGGGACTGTCGAGGCGCGAGCCACTCGCGCCCGTGATCGAGATCAGCTCGCTCATCGCGTTCCGCACCATGAAGACGCCGTGCGAGAGGCGGGACATCCAACCGGAACGCGTCTCCTGCGAAGCGCCGTAGCGCTGGTCCATCACGTCGCGCAGCACGTCGCGGAAGAGCAGCTCCGCCGCTTCGAGCTCGAGGGACGCCTTCGCTGCGACCGAGAACTTGCCGTCGGTTCCCGGCAGCACGCCGAGCCGGTCCTTCTTCCCCGCGATCTTCGCTTTCGTCTCGGCCGTCCATGCCTCGAGCGCGCCCTGCGCGGCGCCGAGCAGGGGGAGTCCCGCGGCGAACCCGAGGATCGGCGCGATCGGAGTCTGGTAGAGCGGCGCGTCGTAGCGAAGCGGGCTCTTGCCCGGCGGACCGAAGACCGAGGTCATCGGGATCGCGTGATCCGCGGGCACGAACACGTCGTCGATCCTGTAGTCGAGGGACCCCGTTCCGCACATGCCGGAGACGAACCAGGTATCGACCGTTTCGACCTGGTCGATCGGCAAGAGGAAGAGACAAGGGATCTCTCCCGGGACGACGCCCACAGGCATGACCCAGTCCGAGTGGACGATGCACGTCCCCCAGGACCATTGCCCGTTCAAGCGGAAGCCGCCGTCCACGCGCTCGGCGCCGCCACCGCCCGCGTTCAGGGAGACGGGGGCAAGGATGTAGGGCTGCACCGCGAAGAGCGACTCGACGACCGGCTCCGGAAAGCCGAGCGCCCAGTAGTTGTGCTCGATGTAGAACGCGGTCAGCCAGGCCGCGGACGCATCCGCGCGCGCGAGCTTCAGCACGACCTCGAAGTAGGTGTCGAGGTCGGCTTCGTGCCCTCCGTACTGCTTCGGCACCATCATCGAATAGAGACCGCTCGCACGAACGGCGTCGATCACTTCGTCGGACGCTCGACGGGCGAGCTCCGACTCGCGCGCCTTCTCGCGAAAGAGCGGAACGAGCTTCTCGGCGGCTTCGATCAGCTCCGCAGGGGTCATCGCCGGCTGGCTCATGGACGGATCCACTCCTCTACTCGATCGGGACGACCGGCGAGCCGTCGTCGTGGAACTGGTGCAGATACTCGGCGATCCCGTAGCCGGTCACGCCCTCGTGGGTCCACTTCGCGAGCCCCTCGTTGACGATCGTGCCGCCCGGATTCGCGCCACCCGGGATCACGCGCATCACGTCGGCACGGAGCGCGTGCTCGCGGCCCTCGCTGTCGACGACCGTCAGGTCGACGGTCTTCTGCGTGACGCCGTCGTCGCGGGTCCCGGTCTTCACTCGCCACTCGCGCACGCTCGCGTGGGCGCCGTCCTTCCAGACCCAGCCGCGGTGGAGATCGCCGTCCTCGGTGCCGATCCGGATCCCGCCGAAGTGCACGTCGTCGCCGATGTTGATCGAGAACCAGCGCCACATCTTCGGTCCACCCCAGCGTCGCGGCCCCCAGGACTTGTCGCGATTGCCGCGCGCCTCGGGACCGAAGTCGAAGCGCTCGTCGTCGATCTGGATCCAACCGGTCCAGCGCCCGCTCTGCTCCAGATGCCCCTTGCCCGTCGAAAGACGCGTCGCCGCACTCGCCCCCGCGCCATCCTTGCCCTGCCCGTCCGCGCCGATCAGCGGCGTGAGCGCGTCGAATTGCACCTCGATCTGGACGCGAGCGTGGCGGTGCGCGCGCTCACCCCGTTCGTAGACCCGCCCCTCGCCGTCGGTCATGAGCTGCCAGCGCTTGCCTTCTTCGAGACAGCGATAGGTCACGCCACCGACCTCGAGCGGCGACGAGATCATCTCCGTCTGCTCGCGCTTGTGGCGATAGGAAGCGAAGCGCCCACCCGGCAGCCAGACGTGCATGCTCACGTCGATCGTGCCCTCGTTCGGACGCACGCCGATCCGCGTGAAGAATCCGGAATCGCTCGCCGGGTCGTAGGCGTTGAAGTAGTAGGACTCGCTCCAGGCCTCGTCGTCCTCGACGGGGTGCTGGCGATCGTGATGGGGGTCGAGGACGGGCATGGGTGGGGCTCCTTGTCGGGACGATCCGCCGCGGGATTCAGTTCGTCGCGTCCGCGCGCTCGATTTCGATCGGCACGCCGGTCATGAACGCCTGCCCCGACAGCGGTTCGAAGCTCCCGGGCCCGGTCGGCAGGAGACGGTTCGCGTTCGCCCCCGGCTGCTCCGACGCGAATCGGAGCGCCGGCGTGCGACCGTTCCCGGCCCCGTGCGGCAACGCCGCGACGCCTCGCGCGAGGCCGTCTTCGAGCCCGACCGCGACCTCGATCTCGCCCCACTCGTTCCGCACCCGGACGCGATCGCCGGCGGCGACGCCGACGCGCGCCGCGTCGTCCGGATGCAGCCAGAGCCGGGGCTCGCGGTTGCGACCGCGCACCTTCGCGAGGTTCTGCATCCAGCTGTTGTGCATCGACGGCTCGCGCTTCGTGATCAGCTTGAACGTGTCGGCCGACTCGCCAGCGAGCTCCTCGAAGATCCTCTCCATCCGTTCGATCCCGCCCTCGGCGTGGAAGAGCGCCGGATCGCAGTCGACCCGACCGTCCTCGGTCTGGATCACCTCCTCGAAGAAGCGCCCGGGCTCGTTCGGGTCGAGCACGATCGTGCCGCTCGGCTGGGTCTTGATCTCGTCGGTGGTCATGCCCGTCTCGCGCAACATGTGATCGAGTCGGCTGAAGAGCGGCGGTGTCTCGCCGGCGTCGAGAATGCTCTTCATGCCGAGCGCCTGCTCGAGTCGTCCGAAGATCCACCACTCGGGCTTGCGCTCCCCCCGCGGCTCGACGACCGGATCGACCACCTGCACGAAGGGCTGCGCCTGGAGGCCGAGGCCGCACAGGTTCAGGTCGTGGCGCTCGAAGCCGTCGGTCGCGGGTAACGCGTAGTCGGCCAGCTCGCCCGTCGCGCCGCGATAGAGGTCGACCGAGACGATGAGCTCGAGCTTCTCGAACGCCTGACGCAGTCGCTCCTCGCCGCCGACCGAGAGGATCGGGTTGCCGCTCACGACGAAGAGCGCGCGAATCGGCTCGGTCTCGGACTCGATCGCGTCCGCCATCAGGTTTCCAGGAAGCGATCCGCGGATCTTGCGGATGCGTCCCCACTCGCTGTCCCGGAAATGCTTCGAGGGATCCGTTCGGCCACTTCGCGGTGCCGCGGAGTAGAAGCCGCGGCCGTAGAGGTTGCCTCCGCGGCGGTCGAGGTTCCCGGTCACGAAGACCAGCATCTGCATCAGCCAGTAGGCGAGCGTGCCCTGTCGGCCCATGTTCACGCCGGTCGACAGCGTGGCGGACGCGCTCGGCGCTTCGGCGAACTCGCGCGCGAGGGCGCGGATCCCGGCGGCGTCGACGCCCACGATCGATGCGACGCGCTCCGCCGGATAGCGGCCGACGATCTCGCGCAGCCCCTCGAATCGCGCCGCGTGTGCCTCGACGACGTCTCGATCGAAGCGCCCGTTCTCGATGATCTCCTCGAGCATCGCGGCGAGCAGGTAGACGTCGGTGTCGGGCTTCACGAGCACGGTCTCGCCCGGCCGTGCGCTCTCGATCTCGCGCGGGTTCACGAAGCGAACGCGACCGCCCCGCTCACGAATCTCCCGGATCGCTTTCATCGGATCCGCGATCGAGATGAAGCTCATGCGCGAAACCTGCGGATTGGAGCCCAGGATCAGCAGGAAGTCGGTGTGTTCGAAGTCCGGGAGCGGGTGGCAGGTCGAGGTGCCGTAGACCGCTTCGCTGCCCGCGAATTTGTTTGCGCAATCCTGGGTGCCGGAGCTGAAGTTCTTCGAGACACCGAGCTGATGTAGAAAGGAGCCGGCCGCCGGTCCGCCGAGCGCGTTGAACGCCAGGGGGTTGCCCATATAGGAGGCGAAGGCGTTCGGACCGTGTTCGTCGAGGATCTCGCGCACCCGGCCCGAGATCTCTTCGATCGCGGCGTCCCAGCTGATCCGCTCGAAGGTCCCGTCGGCGCGACGGCGCTCCGGATGGTCCGAGCGATCGGGGTCGCGATGCAGCTCGGCGCCCGCGAGACCCTTGTTGCAGGCGAAGCCGCGGGTGACCGGGTGATCCGCGTCCGGCCGGACACCGACGAGCTCGCCGTTTTCGACCTGTGCCAGCAGTCCGCAGCTCGGCTCGCAGATCCGACAGAACGTATGGACTTCCTTCACGACACCTCCTCGCGGATCAGCATCGCACGAACGCCCGCCACGCGCCGTCTCGCCCCACCGAACCACGCGTTTCGACGTCGCGGGCTAGGCGCCCCGGAGCAGCGCTACCGTATCGATTCGAGCGGATCGCTCGTAGGGTAGGGCCGAGGGAGCCGAGGGTGACGCGAACCGTCATGTCCCAGGAACGCGTCAGACGCGCGCCGCGCGCCACTCCTTCGCCATCCACCCCGTCATGATGAAGAGCGGCCCGAACGACAGCGCGAACTGCAGCAGCGAGCCCGCGAACCAGGCGGGAAAGATCTGCGGCTGCCCGAAGAAGAGCGAGCCCGAGGCGAAGAAGAACGAGGCGCACATCCGCCAGAGATGACGGGTAATGCGCTCGGACTGCGAGAGGGTTCGCTTCAGCAGCGCGCGCAGGTCACCCACGGCGGCCGCAGCGCCGCCAACGACGAAGATCACGAAGGACTGGGGCGGGCTGCCGTCGACGGTGCCGCTCTCGTGCTGCGCGCCCATCAGCATGAACGTGAGCCCGAGACCGGTGATCGCGAGAGCCGCCACGAAACCGACGATCTCGGCCTTTCCAGCCCGAAAGGGGCGACGCCGTGCCGCGCCGATCCCGCTCAGAAGGAGGCAGAGCGCGAGCACGCCCGCGACGAAGTTGGGGCGCTGTCCTTCTTCGAGGAAGGGCGCGACCCCGGCGCCGATCACGTAGGTGACGACCATCCCCGCGAAGAAGAGTCGTCCCCAGAGACGATGGGTCTGGCCGCCCTTCCGGGTGAAGCTCGCGACCGTGCCCGCGACGAGGCCGAGGGCTCCGCCGCCGATGTGCAGGACGAGTAGTGTCGTCGCACCGAGATGGGCCCACGCGGGTGCGTCGGGCGCCACCTCGAGCCGGGCCGCGTGCGCGACGTCCGACGCGAGAAGCGCGGCGGCGAGCCACAGCAGGATCAGGAGGAACGGCACGCTTCAGCTTCCTTCTGCGACCGGATCCAGCCGGAGGAATCGACTCGGAGCGAAGCCGCATACGAAACGAAGCACGAACCCCATCTGATAGGCGTCAGCCACCCGGTCGCGCTCGTCGCCGACGATCGAAACCGCACGTCGCTGCGTCTCGACGTCGCCCACTGTCACGGAGACGACGGGGCGCGCGAGCGCTTCCCGGTACCAACCGCGCAGCCAGTGATTCGACGACACGTAGAGCTGATCCTCGAACTCGAAGCCCGCCAGCATGCGACTCGACGTCTCGCCGACCGCATCCATCGTCGTGAGCACGACCCCTGTCTCCATGTCCGGCTGGACGACACCGATCGCGAGCTCCATGAACGCGACGAAGACGACATATCCGACCAGCGCGGCGGCCACGATTCCGCCGGCGCTCACGAGGCGCTCCAGATGGGTGTGGAGTCGAGGGAAGATCGAGAAATCGTCATGGGAGGTGACCTCGAAGGGTTGGGGGCGCTACCGTCTCGCAGCACGTACGTTGTACGTAATCATAACGTACAGTGTACGTATCACAACAGGAGACGAATCGACGTGCCGAGGGCGGCAAAGAAGACGGCTCGAAGGGCCTCTGCGACCGGTTCGGGGGCGCGCGCGAATCGCGGGCCCCTCACCCGGGAGCGCGTGCTCACCGCCGCGATCGCCTGGGCGGACGCCGAGGGCACCGACGGCCTCAGCATGCGCGTGCTCGCCGGCGAGCTCGGTTGCGGAGTGATGTCCCTCTACAACCACGTCGCGAACAAGGACGAGATGCTCGAGGGCATGGTCGACCTCGTGGCGTCCGAGATCGCCCTCCCCGCGCCGCAGAACCGGGACTGGCAGGGTGCGCTCCGCGAGACCGCGCGCTCCGCACACGACACGCTGATGCGTCACCGCTGGGCCGCGCCGATGTGGTCGCGCTACCTGCCGGGTCCCGAGCGGCTCAGACACATGGACGGGATCCTTCGCACCCTGCGCGAGGCCGGCCTCTCCGTCGACCGCGCCTGTCGCGGCTTCCACGCGATCACGACGCACATCCTGGGCTTCACGCTCCAGCGTCTCGACTTTCCGGTCGCGCAGAAGGACCTGGCGAGCGCCGCGAGCGACTTCCTGGCCGGAATGCCGACCGAGGAATTCCCCTGGTTCGCCGAACACGTGCAGCACCACGTCGACGAGCCGGATCAGGGCGACAGCTTCTCCTTCGTGCTCGACCTGATCCTCGAGGGACTCGAGCCCGACGTCGACTGACGCGCCCCGGGTCAGCTGAACTTCTGCTTCAGCTCCGCAAAGGACTCGAGGGTCCCCCGGTCCTCGTCGCGGCTCTTGCGCGGCAAGACGAAAAGCACCCGGTTGAAGCCCATGTCGACGACCTCGCGATAGCGCGCCTCGGTCACCGGCCCCATCAGCCCGAGTCCGACCGTCAGATCGAACTCGTCCATCGAGCGCCCGACCCGCGCCGCCTCCTCGCGAATCGCAGTGAGCGTCGACTCGAGCTCGTGGCCACCGTCGAGCGGGATCCAGCCGTCACCGTATTCGACGACGCGCCGCGCGATGACCGCCGGGTCCATGCCGCCCCCGATCAGCACCTTCGGGCCGGGCCGTTGTACCGGCTTCGGCCAGCACCAGATCGGCTCGAAGTCGACGAAGTCCCCGTGGAACTCCGCCTCGTCCCGGGTCCAGATCTCCCGCATCGCGAGGATCCGCTCCCGCGTGACCTTCCAGCGATCCTTCCAAGCGACGCCGTGGTTCTCGAGCTCGACCGTGTTCCAGCCCGTCCCACAGCCGAGCACGACGCGGCCGCCGCTCACCTGGTCGAGGGTCGCCACCATCTTCGCGAGCGTGATCGGATGGTGCTCGGTCACCAGGCACACAGCGGTCCCGATGACGAGTCGCTCGGTCGCGGCTGCCGCGGCCGTCAGCGTCACGAAGGGGTCGTAGAACTTCTTGTAGTCCTCCCCCACCCCGTCACCGTAGCGATGGGGCGCCGTCGGCAGGTGAGTGTGCTCACCGACGAAGAGGGATTCGAATCCGTGGTCCTCGAGCCAACGCGCGAGCTCGACCGGCTGGAGCGAATCCTGGGTGATCGTGGTGGCGATGCCGAAGGTCGGGGAAGACGTCATCCGGTCAGTCTGGCACGCTCGTGACGAAGTCGGCAACGAGGTCGCTGGAGGCACGGAAGAACGCGGCATCTGTTAGGCTTGGCGCGGTCCATATCGGGGGTTCTTTCGTGCGCCAGCTTGCCGTCCTGCTCGTTTTCGCCCTGCTGCTCCCGGGAGGGCCGGCCTTCGCCGACGAGGACTGGCGGAAGCTGGACGTGTTCCGGCCCGTTCCGCCCGCCGCCGTGTTCGGGCCCTTCGCCCGGGGCGAGACGCCCGGCACCTCCGAGCGCGAGGCCGAAATCCAGGCGCGCATCAACGCACTCGCCGAGGAACGCGACTCGATCGACAACACCGGTCCCCAGGTCGGTACGATCGTCCGGGGGCATCGTCGCGGGGTCCGGAATCGGCGCCCTCGCCTACGCGGGCGTCGTCTGCGGAATCCTGTCGCTCTTCGGCGCCGGGTGCACGAGCGAAGCGACCGTGGTCGGGCTGCTCGCCGGCGGCGGTGCAGCCACCGTCGTTGGCGGCGTGACGGCCCTCGCGAGCAACGCGGAGTACGACGAGCGTAAGGACCGCCGCGACTATCTCGACTTCGAAATCCGCAAGCTGGAGCGAAGCAGGCGGAACAAGCGGAGCGAGTCCGAGCCGCGGATCGGACTCGCGGGCGGACCTGCGGGACGCCCGGGCCTGTCCTTGCAGGTGACCTTCTAGCGACCGCGCGACGCAGCCCGGCCGGCGCCCCGGCCGCGCAGGGTCGCTAGTCGGCGCCTTCGTCCTTCGCGAGCGAGGACTCGCCCGGCTCCTTCAGCAGACCGCGAATCAACAGCTCGATCGAGAACTCGTAGGTCTCGTGGAAGGGGCGATCGCGCATGCGTCGTCGCGCACGATTGTTGTCGTGCTCGATCAGGGTGGTCGCGAGGGTCCAGAACGCCTGCGCCGCCTTCCAGGTGTCGATCGGAATCAGCTCCCCGCGCGCGACGCCTTCGTCGATCACGCGTTCGGTCAGCTTCAGCGATTTCGTCCAGTTCTCGGCGATCCGATCCGTCAGCCCTTCGGGCAACTCACCGAGCTCCTCGGCGTTGTCGAAGGCCCAGAAGATCTCGAAGTCGGTCGGGTTGCGGAGCCAGTGCTTCAGATAGCGAGACCAGAGGAGCCTGAGCCGTTCCGCGGTCGGCATCGGATCGGTCTCCTCGACGTGCCGCTCCGCGCCCTCGAAGAACTCGCGACTGTTGGCCGAGAGGACCGCGAAATAGAGCGCACCCTTGCTCGGGAAGTGGCGGTAGATCGAGCCTTTGGAGACGCCAGCGGCGACCGCAATCGCGTCGACGTTCGCGTCGGTGTACCCGAACTCGAAGAAGTGCTCGCGCGCGGCATCGAGGATCTTGGTCCTCATCTCCGTGGTCTTGCCGCCGGTCGACTTTTCGGTGGTTTCCGTGGTGTTGTCGCTTGCGGACAATCGATCTCCTCGAAGCTGATCAGAACACGCGGAAGCGCTTCTGGACGTGGCGCTGACGCACGCGAATCGACTCGGCGCGTTCGGCCGGGCTGACGCGCGGATGATCCGCCGGAAACAGCTCGCCGATCTCGTCGAAGGAGATCACGCGCCCGGTGATCGTGGGCCAGTCCTCCTTGTCGGGCAGCTCGGAGTACGCCCAACGATGGGACAGGAAGCCGGACGGCAATCCGGTCGTGTCGATCCAGTTCTGAACGCCCGGATCGCGGTGCGCGACGACCCAGCGCTGGATGCCGTCCTCGCCCATGTACATCTGGAAGTGATTGAGGCTGCTCTGGGCGTTCGCGTAGTCGGGTGATTCGCCCCAGAGGTTGCCGAGGTGGATGCTCGTGTAGACCGGCTCGCCGGTGAACGTCGCCTCGATCAGGAAGGCCTCGTCCTCCTTCAGGTCGTAGATCCCGCCGGCGTAGATGTTCGTGCTCATGCCACCGCCGGTGTCGCTCGAGGCGCCGTTCGGCGTGTTGTACGCGTTGATCGGCATGAAGTAGGGGCGACCGTCGTGCTCGTGGGTCTGGTTCACGTTCAGGACGACGTCGTAGAACTCGAGCCAGAAGCGCATCTGCCCGCGCACGACCCCGCCCATCCGCCGCAGGCTCGCCGCGGCGCGTTCCGCGGTGAGCGCCGGCGGATGACTACCCGCCGTGTCGAGGCACTCGATCGAAAGATGGACCGGCTCCTCGAGGTCCCAGTCGTAGAAGAGCTGCCGGCCGCTCACGTAGTCGGCATGACGATCGCCGGCCTCGGGATTGCTGCGGCTCGGCCCCTTCTTCGTGCAGATGAAGTTGCCGTCATAGCCGGCGGGCTTCTCCGGCGCGAGGATCAGCTCGAAAGAGCCGTCGGCTTCGACCACGAGCTTCGAAGAGTCGATCGTGCCGAAGCCCGTGCGATACCCGGGCTGCAGCTCCGCGAGGTTGCCCGTGTCTCCCGCCATCGGACCGGACGCCACCTCGAAGATCAGGTACTGCGGCGCGACCGGCGCATTCTCGAGGCGCGGTTCGCCGCGCCAGTGACGACTGTCCTCGACCTTGCCGGTCACCCGGTAGGACTTGCGACCGTCGATCGGCGAGTAGAAGTAGATCGCGTCGGAGTTCTCGATCGTCGACTTGTTGAAGATCGAGAGCGCGTTGCGGAACGCCGGGAAGTCGGGGTCCTCGTGGAAGGCGCGCTCGATCCCGTGATGGACGAAGCCGGCGAGGTATCGGTAGCCCTCGGCCAGATTGCGGGGCGTCGCCTCGGGCGGGAAGTACTGGGGATCGTCGATGGTGTCGCGCGCGGCCTGGAGTTCGCCGATCAGGTCGTCGAACGCGGATCGCAGATCGTCCTGGGCTCGCTTGGCTTCGGGGTCGGGGGGGCTCATGGGGATTCCTCGGGTTTCAGCCGGGGTTGACCGCCGCTCGTGACGAGCGCGGGGAATGCCTGGGTGCGAAACCCGTCGGATGGCAGAGGGCGTGCATAGATGAGGTATCGCCGCAGGCCGGCAGCGTCAACACGGAGAGCCGATCGAGGTCACCGGCGCGACGCGCGGGTGACGCCGCGAGCCACCGTGAGCGGCAGCTCGTGGGCCAACACGATTCCCGCCGGTGCGTCCGCAACGGCTTCGAGAGAGTGGATCGCCGGCATCACGGTGTTGATCCCGAAGTCGGGCCCTGCCCCATCGGCGGGATGGATCAGCTCGATCCGACTCCGCACGTTCGGTAGTCCGTCGATTTCGATCTCGTAGCCGTCCGTCGTCGACCAGGCCGGCTCCATCGCGTAGCCGAGGGTCCAGACGATCGGCAGCTCGATCAACGCCTCGCCGTCGACGACGCCGGACCAGCACTGGCGCATCCCGGTCGCGCAGCCCTTCTCGATCGTCATGTAGCCGAGATCGACCGTCGCTTTGGCGGCCGCGAACTCGACATCGTATTCGATCGCATCGAGCCGGGCGTCGAGCGCCGTCGCCATCATCTCGACGGCATCCTGGAAGACTCCGGTCGTCGCCTTCGCCATCGCCGGAATCTCCGGATCGTCGACCGGTCGACCGAGACCACACGCCTCCCAGGTCTCCGCCGATCCGTAGTTGGTCGAATCGACCGACTCGAGCACGCTGACCCGATCGACCCGCTGGCAGACGCCGGTCGAGAGCAGCGCGAAGGCGTTCGCGAAGCCCGGGTTGATGCCGGTGCCGTGGAGCGAGGCCCCGCCGCGCTTCGCCGCGGCATCGAGTCGCGCCAGGTCGGCCTCCCCGTAGCTGCGCCCGGTGATGAAATACGACGTCGAGACGACGTCGATCCCGGCCTCGAGCATCGCGACCAGGTGGTCTATGTCGGGGAAGAGCGGCGTGTAGAGGATGCAGTCAGGGGCGAGGGCAAGCAGCGCGTCGACGTCTCGCGTGGCCTCGACGCCGAGCTTCACGGTCCCGGCGAGCTCTCCCGCATCACGGCCGACCTTGTCGTCGCTCCACGCATAGCAGCCGACCAGCTCGAGTCGGGGGTGCTCCGCGATCGCGCGCACGCCTGCGGTTCCGACGATTCCGGTGTTCCACTGGACGACGCGAAGCGACACGCAGGGACGCCTACTGGATGTTCATCGGGTTGTCGCGTTGTCCCATCGCGACCTCGCCGCAGTAGCCGTAATCGACCGGCAGGTTGACTCCGGAGACGAAGCTCGCGAGGTCGCTGCCCAGCATGACGAGGGCCTTGCCCATCTCCGCGGGAGGAGCGAAGCGACCGTGGGCCGGGGCGAAGCCCTCGATCGCCTGCTTCGGAATCGTCTTCGTGAGCTCGGTCATGAAGTTGCTGTCGGTCGGCGAGGGACTGATGCAGTTGATCCGGATCTCGCGCTTCGCGAGCGGACCGGCCAGGAGCTGCGTGTAGACGATCAGCGCCTGCTTCGAGAAGCCATAGCCGTCGCCCTGCCCGTTCTCCTCGAGCCAGGCCTTCATCGTTTCGAAGCTCTCGTTCTCGAGGAAGGTCCGGACCGTCTCGAGGTTCGCCTTCCAACCCATGCCCGCCGTCGAGGAGATCGAGTTGATCGAACCGCCGGCGCGAATCCGCGGCAGCAACGCGTCGGTCAGGTGCCGCAGGCCGACGAAGTTGATCATCACCGTCTCGAAGGGCGCCGTCGGCGGCGAAGGCACGCCCGCGCAGTTGAAGAGCACGTCGATCTCGGCTGGGAGCTGCGCGATCGCTTCGTCGACGGAGGTCTTGTCCATCATGTTCGTGTGGATCGCCTGCTTGACGGGCGCGGTCACGTCGCCGATATCGAGGGCGTGGACCTCCGCGCCGAGCTCGATCAGGAGCTCCGCCGCCGCCGCGCCCATGCCCGAGGCCGCACCGGTGATCACACACACCTTGCCGGAATAGCCGAGTACGTCTGCCATCTCTTCGTTCTCCCTGAATTGCGCCGAAAACTCGACGTTAGCGCGCCGGCGACGCCGCGAGATCGTCGGGAACCGCCTCTCCGCCCATCACGATCACGCGCTCGTCGAAGCGCCAGCGACCGTCCTCGAGCACCAGGCGGTCGTAGTAGCGACCGATCGTCGCGATCGAAACGCGGCCTTCCTCGCTGGTCCCGAACGCCGTGAAATCCGTCCACACGCTCGCACGATCGGGCGCGTCGAGGTCGATCACGGGCGTGAGGCAGACGTGCTTCACGGGTCGGTCCGGCGGCGGCTGCATCCCGCCGATCCCGGCGAGGATCGCGTCGCGACCGACCCACTGGTCCGCGCCGACCCGGAAGCGCGCCTTCGCGGTGAACAGCTCGCCCCACTCGTCGAGTCGATGCGAATCGATTAGCTGGGCGTAGATCGCGATCAGACGCGCGATCGCGACCCGGGTGTCTCGTTCGTCGAAGGTCGCTTCCATGGGTGGGCGTGGCCGCCTTCTAACGCGGCGCCCGGCTCGGCTCGAAGTGCGCGTAGGCCGCCGGTAGCGAGATGTCGCGGTTCGGCTTGCGCGGGGGCATGTTGAACTCCGGCGGCGGACGCCAGCCCATGTCACGCATCGTCTCGCCGATATGCGTCATGTTCAGCATGTCGTGGCTGTAGCAGAAGAGCCCGTCGCCCACGTAGTAGAGGATCGAGAGGCCCGCGACCGCGAACGGCGTCCCGTCGGGCCGCTCTCCGAGGATCTGGTCCCATTGGCTGACGAGCCGGTGGCCTTCCGTCATCGTCCAGTGCTCCGGGGTCGACCAGCCGTAGCCGGTGAGCCCGGCCATCGAGCGTTCGAAGAAGTCCCGGATCGCGTCGCGCCCCTCGATGCGTCCCCAGGCGGGGTCGATGTAGACGGCGTCCTCGGTGAAGAATTCCGCGAGCGACGACCAGGCCGCCTGGCCTGCATCGATCTCGTCGCGCCGTGCGACGAAGCGCTCGTAGGTCTGGATCGCTTCCTGTTCGAGTTCCCTGGGCATCGTTCCGTCCTCCGCTGTCGTGGGGAATCGGTAGCGAGCCCGGGCCGCGCGCGCACGCGCGGCGTTCGGTCACTCCGGCAGCGCGTAGGCGATGAACACGTCGCTCGCGGGCATCCCGGCCCGCTCGTAGCCCGTCGCCCCGATCACCACGAACTGCCGACCACCGGCGCGGTAGGTCATGGGCGTCGCGATCGGAGCCGCCGGCGTCGCCGCGGCCCAGACGAGCTCACCCGTGTCCGCGTCGAAGGCGCGGAAGCGATTCTCCATCGCGGCGCCGATGAAGACGAGCCCGCCGCCGGTCGCCAGGGGTCCGCCGACCGCGGGCACGCCGATCTCCCACGGAATCGGGATCGGCGCGAGTGTCCGGAGCCCGCCGAGGGGGACCTGCCATTCGATCTCGCCACTCGTGAGATCGACGCTCGCGAGGGTGCTCCAGGGCGGCGGGCTGCAGGGCACGCCGAGGGGAGACATGATCATCTCCCGAGTGACACCGTACGGCGTCCCCTCCATCGGCTGGCGCTCGACGTAGCCCTCGCCCTGGAACTTCAGGTCGGTCTCCATGGCTTCGCGCTCGACCAACGCGACCTTCCACGGGAAGTCCTGCTGGTTCGCGATGATGCGCTGGCGCGCTTCGTCGACGGCGACGCCGCCCCAGTTCTGGCCCCCGGCGTTGCCGGGCACCATGAGCGTTCCCTGCAGCGTGGGCGGCGTGTAGATCCCGTCGAAGCGGAGCGCTTCGAACGCCTCGCGACACGCGCCGCGATCGAAGGGCGTGAAGCCCCATGCGTCGTCCGGCGAGAGCGTGTGGCGCACGAGGGGCGGCGGCGTGACGACGAAGGGCTGCGTCTTCGCCAATGCCTCGCCCGCGACCTCGACCTGCGGAACCGGGCGCTCCTCGACGGGAAAGAGCGGCTCCCCGGTCTCACGATCCAGGATGAAGAGCATCCCCATCTTGGTCGGCTGGACGAGCGCGGGGATCTCGCGCCCGTCGCGGCGCAGGGTGAAGAGCGTCGGCTGGGCCGGCACGTCGAAGTCCCAGAGGTCGTGATGGACGGTCTGGAAGCGCCAGGCGACCTCGCCACTCGCGAGGTGGATCGCGACGACCGAGCTGCCGAAGTGGTCGAGATCCGAGTCGCCGCGGAAATAGTCCGGAGCGGGATTGCCGGTCGGCACGAAGAGCAGGTCGCGCTCGAGGTCGACGGACATCGGCGCCCAGACGTTCGGTGTCCCGAGCGCGTAGCCCGCCGCGGTGGTGTTCTCTGGTGTCGGGACGAAGCCCGGGGAACGGAGGTCCCACGCCCACCTGAGCGCGCCCGTCCGCGCGTCGAACGCGCGCACGACGCCACTCGGCGCGTCCGTGCGCTTGTTGTCGGAGATCGCCGAGCCGACGACGACGACGTCCCGGCCGATCGCGGGGGGCGACGTGACCTGGTACTCGCCCTTCCAATCCTGGGGCCCGACCTCAGGATTCAGATCGATCTCACCGCCCTCGCCGAAGTCGTCGCAGGGCTTGCCCGTCTTCGCGTCGAGGGAGACGAGGCGGGCGTCGTTGGTGGCGGTGAAGAGGCGATGGGCGCACACGCCGTCCGCGCGGGTCGGGTCCTGCCAGCTCGACACGCCCCGACACACGAACCCGTTGCCATAACGGCCGGCCAGATCGATCAGCGGGTCGAAGCGCCAGCGCTCCTCGCCGGTGGTCGGGTCCAGGGAGATCACCTGGTTCGTCGGCGTACAGAGGTAGAGGGTTTCGTCGACGAGGATCGGGGTCGTCTCCGACGCGAAAGGCGAGCGCGTCTCTCCACGTGCACCGGGCAGGTCCCCGGTCTCGAATCGCCAGGTCTCCTCGAGACACGCGACGTTGTCCCGCGAGATCGAATCGAGCGCGGAATAGCGCGTGCCCCCGTCGTCGTTGCCATAGCTCGGCCAGTCGCTGGAGGCGGCCTTCGAATCACGCGGGAGGTCCGAGCAGTCGACGCGCTCACCGCAACCCGTGGAGGCGAGTCCGCCGATCAGCATGGCCGCAACCAGGCGTCTCGAAGCCGCCCCGCACCTGTCCGTCATCGAATCGACTCCTCCGGCAAGGCCTGCTGGACGCCCTGATCGATCGGCATCCGGTCCGGCAACGCGCCGGTCGCCCGAAGCCGCTCGTCGAGCAACCGCTCGAGACGGGCCCGCTCGGATGCGTGTCGGGGGTCGTCCGCGAGGTTCCGCCGCTCTCCCGGATCGTCGGCCAGGTGATAGAGCTCCGCACGATGGCGATCGGCCCCGCCGTCGCCGTGCGGATAGTGCACGTGTTTCCAGTCGGACGTGCGCACGCCGCGAACGTTGGGGGTGTACGGGAACTGCACTTCGTAGTCGTAGGCGTAGTGCCAGGCTTCGCGCCACGCCGTGTCCTCGCCCCGCGCGAGCGGCGCCCAGGAGCGACCGTGCACGCCTTCGAGGGGTGGCAGCCCCGCGAGGTCCAGCACGCTCGGTGCGAAGTCGACGGAAAGCACCTGCGCCTCGACGCGCGTCCCGGCCTCGATCGCCGGCGGATAGCGCACGACGAGCGGCACACGAATGCTCTCTTCGTGCATCGTGCGTTTGTCGATCATCCCGTGCTCGCCGAGCAGGAAGCCGTTGTCGCTCGAGAACGCGAAGATCGTGTCCTCGAGCAGGCCACGCTCGGCGAGGTACGCGTAGAGCCGGCCGACGCCGTCGTCGACGGAGTCGATCGTCGCGGTGTAGCTCCGGACGAAGCGCGCGAAGTCGGCGACCGCTTCGGCGGACGTGTCCGGGAAGTCGTCGCGAAACGCGTAGAGGGGACCGTAGATGCCGTGCCAGGTGGTCAGTCGCTCCTCGACCCAGTCCGGCTTCCCTTCGAGAGCGAAAGCGCTCTCGGGATAGTCGACCGGAACGTCGTCGTAGACGTCCGCGTAAGCTGGCTCCGGGACGAAGGGCCCGTGCGGCGCCTTGTGGCCCACGATCAGCATGAACGGGCGATCGTCCGGCTGGCGTTCGAGCCAGTCGATCGCCATGTCGGTCACGACCTCGCTGTAGTAGCCCGGCACGACCCGCCGCTCGCCGTCGACGTTCCAGGTCGTGTCCCAGTACTGGCCCTGTCCGGTGTGCGAGATCCAGTAGTCGAAGCCAGGCCGCTTCGAGTCGTCGCCCTCGCCCATGTGCCACTTGCCGACACAAGCGGTCGCGAAGCCGGCCTCCTGGAAGACGCGGGGGAAGCTCGCGAGGTCGTGGGGATAGTCGGTGAAGTTGTCGGTCACGCCGTGGGCGTGGGCGTAGAGGCCGGACAGGAACGACGCGCGACTCGGCGAACAGAGCGAGGTCGTCACGAACATCGCGTCGAAGCGCGCGCCTTCTTCGGCGAGTCGATCGATATTCGGGGTGGTGATGCCGAGGAGCGGCTCGTCCGCGTAGCCGACAGCGTCCGCGCGTTGGTCGTCGGTCAGGACGAAGACGAGATTCGGAGGGCGCGGGGAGGCGGGCCTCGCCTCCGACGGCGCTCGATCGCCGCACGCCGCGAGGCCTGAGCCGACCGCGAGAAGCACCAGCGCGACGCCGGCGAACACTCGGCTCATCCGGGGAGCTCGGATCGCTTCACGACGCGGGTCGTGGGCTCCACGGCTTCTTCCGCCCCGACCCATCGGAAGAGCAAGGTGCCGTTCGTGTGTCCTGCGGTCGTGATCCAGTTGGCGTACCCCGGATCTTCGGCGGTCACGATGATCCGAACCGACCCGTCCGGCTCCGTCCGCGCCGTCGACTTGTTGACGTTCGTGCGGTGATAGCGGTAGTCGAGGCTCTCCATCCAGTAGTTGCAGACCTGGAGACTCCACGCGCGACAAGGCGGAACCCGATCGAGCTCGACGACGAGCGCTTCGTCCTCGCCGATCGCCCAGTAGGAGTTGAAGTAGGCGATCGCCGGATCGCCGCCCGCGGCGCGCGTGATCTCGGGATCCTCCTGCGGCAACGCGTTCGCGTGCGCCTGATAGCGCTCTGTCCAATCGCAGAAGAGGTTCACGGTGCCTTCGAGAAATCCCACCGCGGATCCGAGCCCCTGCGCGAACTGCGCGGGATCGAGGGGCGCCGGCGTGTCGTCCCTCTGCAGACACTCGATCTCGAGTTGCGCGATCGTCTCATTCGCGCGATCCCCGTAGGTCTGTCGAATCAACAGCGCCTGGCTGTCCGCGGTCATGGGCAGCCAGTTCCCGCCCTGCTCCTTCGCGCTCACGATGATCTCGAACGTGCCGTCGGGCTCGACGTCGAGGGTGTCGGTATCGAGAAATCCGGTCGGGAGCATCGTCCCGCCCTCGCCGAAGTTGCTGCCCTGGGTCAGGAAGCTCACGGACTGGATCGTGCCGCGCCGTCCGCGGACCCGGTAGTCGTAGGCGCCCGAGACCGCGCACTTCTGCAGGTACTTGTCCGGGTCGTCGCCGCCATACTTCACCATCTCGTCGCAGGGGCGATAGATGATCGGGAACAGGGGGTCGGCGTGCTCCGTGAAGATGTCGAAGGACGAGCGGAGTACGCGGGTGAGGTAGCGATAGCCTTCCGCGCGCGTGAAAGGATCGGCGGGCACCTCCGGGCGCATCACGTGCCGGCCGACCGACTTGAGACGGTCGCAGAACTCGTCCCACGCCGAGCCGTCCATCAAGGCTCGCTCCGCTGCTCCCTCGTCCCCCATGCGCTCGGCCCCCTTCGTCCGTCCTCGGCCCTCGGCGAGCGTCGCAGACGCGCCCGAAGAATCACTCGATCCGAGATTGAAATCTGATTCTAGTCTGCCAACATCTAATTATGGCCAACCTCTCGCCCCGTCCGCACGCCGACGTATCCCATCGCAAAGCGACGGCCCGAGAGCACGCGAAGAACGCACGCCACGCAGCCTACCGGGGTCTCGTGGTCGAGGCGGCGAGCGAGGCCTTCGCGCGAGACGGCGTAGCGGCGACCAAGATGGAGGACCTGGCGCTGGCCGCCGGGATCTCGCTCGGCACGCTCTACTCGGTCTACAAGGGCAAGGCGGAGATCATCGACGCCCTGCACGAGACCCGCCTGCGCGAGATCCATTCCGCTTCGGTCGAGGCCGAGATCGCGGAGTCCGATCCGCTCGAAGCGCTCGTGGCCGGTAGCCGCGCCTACCTCGCCTACTTCGTCGCGCGCCCGGACTACCTCCGAATGTACCTCGACGAGGGCGCGAACTGGGGCGTGCGGCGCTCGATGGATCGCGAGTCGAGGCGGGCCGCGGTCTGGAACGATGGCGTCTCGCAGCTCGCCGCGATCTTCGAGCGCGGCGTCGCGCAGGGCGTGTTCGAGCCGGGGAATCCCGACCGGCTCGCGAGAACGATGCTGGCGATGCAGCAGGTGCTGCTCGCGGACTGGTTCGAGGACGGGATGACCCAGCCCGAGCCGGAATTGATGGACGAAGTCGAGGTGCTGCTGCGGCGCGCCTTCTGCACCCCGGAGTGGCGCGCTCGTTAGGCGCCGCTCCGCTGGAGGAACCCCCATGTCCGATCAGCCCCGCCCCAAGGTCGTGAGTGGCGCCAAGCCCGAGACCGGCCACTACGGCGAATTCATGGCCCACGCGGCGCACTTCCTCTACCGCGCCTATCAGGAGTGTGGCGAGCTGGCGGAGTTCGACCTCTTCGGCGCGAAGCACGTCCTGATGGCGAGCGCCGACGCCCAGGAGGCGGTCTACCGCGCACCGGACGACCGGGTCTCCGCGGCCGCGCCCTATCAGTACATGGTCCCGGTCTTCGGCGAAGGCATCCAGTACGGCGCGCCCCTCGAGATCGAGCGACAGCAGGTCCGCTTCATGTCCGACGCGCTGCGGCCCAAGCGGATGAAGACCTACGCCCAGGTCGTCGCCCAGGAGGTCGAGGACTACATCGCCGACTGGGGCGACGAGGGCGAGAAGGAGATCCACGACACGTACAAGGAGCTGGTCCTCCGCACGTCGACCCACTGCCTGATGGGGGCCGAGTTCCGCGCGCGACTGACCGACGAGTTCGGCGTGCTCTTCGAGCAGCTCGAACACGCCATCTCCCCGGAAGCCGTGATCGACTTCAAGTCCGAGGCCGACGCCTTCGCGAAGCGGGACGAGGCGCGGGCGCGGCTCCAGGGCATGCTGATGGAGGCCGTGAACGAGCGCCTCGCAGCGAACGAACGGGGCGAAGGGAAGCCCGAGGACATGCTCCAGAGCTTCCTCGACGCGCGCTACAAGGATGGCAGCGCGATGGCGAACGAGCTGATCCCCGGCATGATCATCTGGATCATGTTCGGCGGTTTCCACACGAGCTCGAACACTGCCGCGTGGTGCTGTGTCGAGCTGGCCCGCCGCCCCGAGTTCCAACGCGAGGTGATCGACGAGGTCGATGCGGTCTACGGAGACGGCGGCGACCTCTCCTTCACGTCCCTGCGCGAGATGCCCGTCATGGAGGGCTTCCTGAACGAGACCCTGCGGCTGCACCCGCCCCTGCTGACGCTCATGCGCCAGGTCGTGAACGAGCCCTTCGAGTACAAGGGCAACACGTTCGACGTCGGCACCAACCTCGTGATCTCGCCCTACGTGTCGCATCGCCTGCCCGAACACTTCCCGGATCCGGAACGATTCGATCCCCATCGCGAGCGCCCCGAGCACCTCTTCGCGTCGATCCCCTTCGGCGGAGGCAAGCGCAAATGCGTCGGCAACGCCTTCGCGTTCCTGCAGGTGAAGTCGATCCTGACCGCGCTGCTCGCCCGCTATGAGTTGTCCTGCGTCGATCCGCCGGAGAGCTACCGGGAGGTGATGCCGTCGCTGATCCTCCGGCCGAGCGATCCCTGCAACCTCCGCTACACCCGGCGCGCAAAGTAGACGCGCGCGGACGAGACGTCGATGTCCCGATTCCCCTTCGGCACCCCCTTCGGCTGGTATCCGGTCGCCTGGAGCCACGAGCTCGCGAGCGGCGACGTGCTGTCGCGCAAGTACTTCGGCCAGGAGCTCGTCGTGTTCCGCACGCCCGACGGCGATGCGCACGTGCTCGACGCCTACTGCCCTCATCTCGGGGCGCACCTCGGCGTCGGCGGAACGGTCGAGACGGACGGCCTGCGCTGTCCCTTCCACGGCTGGAAGTTCGCGGGAGACGGATCCTGCCTGGACGTTCCCTACGCGAAGCGCATCCCGCCCAGCGTGCGCGCGCGTCCCTACCCGGCCCGCGAAACCGGCGGCCTCGTCTGGGCCTGGTACCACCCGAACGACGCCGCACCACTCTTCGAGCCCCCGGAAATCCCCGAGTACGGCGCGAACGACTGGACGCCGGACTGGACCGCCTACGAGTGGACCATCCGCACGCATCCGCAGGAGATCGCCGAGAACAGCATCGACTGGCCCCACCTGACCGAGGTGCACCTGATGGAGCCGCCGCCCGAACGCGACGTGCGCTTCGTCGGGCACGAGATCCTCTGGGAGACCGTGACCCGCAAGAACGTGACGACGATGGACGGCGAGTCCGACGACATCCGGATCACCGGGCGCAACCCCGGCCTCGGGTGCAGCTACGTCCGATACACCGGCATGGGCGACACGGCGATCGTGATGGGCATGTCGCCGATCGACGACGAGATGCTCCACATGCGCTTCGGCGTGATCGGGAAGAAGGCCGGGCGCAGTGACGCGGAGATGGCCGAGTTCCACCAGGCCTACTCGGACGACATGGCCGCGGCGGTCGAGCAGGATTTTCCGATCTGGGAGAACAAGACCTATCACGACCGGCCGCGGCTCTGCGACGGCGACGGTCCCGTCGGCGACTATCGGTCCTGGGCCGCGCAGTTCTACGCGGATGGACACGCCTCGAACGAAGGAGACGCCGCGCGATGATCGTGAAGACCGACCTGCAGCTGTGCCAGGGACACGGGATGTGCGAGGACACGGTGCCGGAGGTCTTCCGCGTCGTCGAGTCCGACGACGGATCGTACAGCCACGTCGAACTCGTCGTCGCCGAACCCGACGAAGGACTTCGCGAGAAGGTCGAGGAAGCCGTCCGGTATTGCCCGAACCGCGCGCTGTCTGTCGCGGACTAGCCCTTCAGGCTGGCGTCCATCGCCGCTGCCAGGGCCTCGAGCGCGTCCAGGGTCACGGCGTTCTTCTTGCCGTCGTCGAGCGCGATCCGCGCCAGCCCGTCTGTGAGGTCGAACGAGATCTCCATGGCCTGTCCTGCTCTTTCCCATCCTGCAGAGGACTCGCGAGGATCGCACAACGCCGCCCTAAGCACTCGGTTTACTGGAGCTTTTCAAGGCGGACGGAATGACCGCACGAAACCGGCGCGGACCGCCCAAACCGGTACACTCCGCGCCCGCACACCCCCTTCCCTCTCTTCGGACCCCTCCTCAATGCCTCAGTCGACGCCTTTCGAACGCCTGCTGATCGCCAATCGCGGCGAGATCGCCATCCGGATTCACCGTGCCTGCGCCGAGCTCGGCATTCGCACGATCGGCATCCACTCTGACGAGGACCGCTACGCCCTCCACCGCTTCAAGGCGGACGAGGCCTACACCCTCGGCGAAGGCGGCAATCCGGTCGGTGTCTATCTCGACATCCCGAGCATCCTCGAGATCGCCGAGGCGACCGGCGCCCAGGCGATCCATCCGGGCTACGGCTTCCTCTCCGAGCGCTCGGACTTCGCCGAAGCGGTGACCGCCGCTGGTATCCAGTTCGTCGGTCCGCCGGCGTCCGTGCTGTCCGCGGTCGGCGACAAGGTAAGCGCCCGGAACGCCGCCATCGAAGCGGGGCTGCCGATCATCCCCGGTTCGCCGCCGATCGAGAACGCGCAGTCGGGTCTCGAATTCGCGCGCGAGATCGGCTTCCCGGTCATGGTCAAGGCCTCGGGCGGCGGCGGCGGACGCGGCATGCGCGTCACGGAGACCGAGGACGACTTCATCGAGAACTTCGAGGCCGCGCGTCGCGAGGCCGCCAGCGCCTTCGGCAACGACGAGGTCTTCGTCGAGAAGCTCGTCACCCGCCCGAAGCACATCGAGGTCCAGATCCTCGCCGACCGGCACGGCGACGTCGTCCACCTCTTCGAGCGCGACTGCTCGATCCAGCGTCGACACCAGAAGGTCGTCGAGCTCGCCCCCGCGCCGAATCTCGACCAGTCGCTACGCGAGAACCTCTGCAACTCCGCGGTCGAGTTCGCGCGCCACGTCGGCTACCAGAACGCGGGCACCGTCGAGTTCCTCGTCTCGGGGGACGACTACTACTTCATCGAGATGAATCCGCGCGTGCAGGTCGAGCACACGGTGACCGAGGAGATCACGGGCGTCGACATCGTCGCGTCCCAGATCCGCGTCGCCGGGGGCGACACCCTCGAGTCGATGGGGATCTCGCAGGAGACCCTCCAGCCCCGGGACTTCGCGATCCAGTGTCGCGTGACGACCGAGAACCCGGAGAACGGCTTCCTCCCGGACTACGGACGCCTGATCTCCTACCGCTCCCCGGGCGGCCTCGGCGTGCGCCTCGACGCGGGCAACGCCTTCCCGGGCGCGATCATCACGCCCTACTACGACTCGCTCCTCGCCAAGCTCACGACCCGCGGCCGCGACCTCGAAGAGGCCTCGTCTCGCGCGCTCCGCGCCCTCGGCGAGTTCCGTGTCCGCGGCGTCGAGACGAACGTCTCCTATCTCAGCCGGCTGATCGAGCATCCGAGCTTCCAGGCCGGCGAGTGCGACACCCACTTCATCGCCGAGACCCCCGAGCTCCTGGAGTTCGACGAAGACCGCGGCATCGGCACCCGGCTCCTCACCTACCTCGCGGACGTGACCGTGAACGGTCGCCCCAACGTCGAGCGGCTCGACCCCGACGACCTGCGCCAGGCGCCGGCCGTCCCGTCCTACGACCGCAAGACCGAGCCGCCAGCCGGCTCGAAGCAGAAGTTCGAAGAGCTCGGTGCCGAAGGCTTCGCCGAGTGGATGCGAAACCACGACGCGACGCTGGTCACCGACACCACCTTCCGCGACGCGCACCAGTCGCTTCTGGCGACGCGGCTGCGTACGGCGGACATGCTCGCCGTGGCCCCCGCCCTCGCCCGCCTCGCACCGGAGCTGCTCTCCCTCGAGATGTGGGGGGGCGCGACCTTCGACGTCGCGATGCGCTTCCTCGACGAGGATCCGTGGAAGCGCCTCGACGTCCTGCGCGAAGCGATTCCGAACGTCCTCTTCCAGATGCTGCTGCGCGGTGCGAACGCGGTCGGCTACACGACCTACCCGGACAACGTCGTTCGGGAGTTCGTGCACGAGGCCCACACTCGCGGCATCGACGTCTTCCGTATCTTCGACTCCCTCAACTGGGCCGACCAGATGCAGGTCGCCATCGACTCGACCCGCGCCGCGGGCGCGATCGCCGAGGTGGCCATCTGTTACACGGGCGACATCCTCGACGAGGGTCGGGAGCGCTACGCCCTCCAGTACTACGTCGATCTCGCGCGCGACCTCGTCGACCGCGGCGCCCACATCCTGGCGATCAAGGACATGGCCGGGCTGCTCAAGCCCTACGCCGCGAAGCGCCTGGTCGAGGTCCTGCGCGACGAGGTCGAGGTCCCGATCCACCTCCACTCCCACGACTCGGCGGGGATCCAGGGCGCCGCATACCTCACCGCGGTCGAGGCCGGCGTCGACGCGGTCGACTGCGCCTTCGGCCCCCTCTCCGGCTCCACGAGCCAGCCCAACCTGCAGAGCGTCGTCGCCATGCTCGCGCAGTCTCCGCGGCCGACGGAGCTCGACCTCGACAATCTGCTGCCCTTCGACGCCTACTGGGAGTCAGTCCGCTCGACCTATCACGCCTTCGACAAGGGACCCTTCCACGGCTCCGCCGAGGTCTACGAGCACGAAATCCCGGGCGGTCAGTACACGAACCTGCGGACGCAGGCGGTCGCGATGGGTCTAGGCGAACGCTGGCGCGACGTGATGAAGATGTACGCCGAGGTCAACGAGCTCTTCGGGGACGTGGTGAAGGTAACGCCATCGTCGAAGGTCGTCGGCGACATGGCGCTCTACATGCTCTCGAACGGGCTCACGCCCCAGGACGTGCTCGATCGCGGGCGCGACCTCACCTTCCCCGACAGCGTGATCGAGTACTTCGAGGGCCGGATCGGCCAGCCGCCCTACGGCTTCCCCGAGGAGCTGCGCAGCCTCGTGCTCAAGGACCGCACCGCCCTCGACGAGCGACCGGGCGCGGAGCTCCCGCCCGCGGATCTCGAATCCGCGGCCTCGGAGCTGCGGAACAAGCTGGGACGCGAAGCGACCCATGCGGAAGTGCTCGCGTACGTGCTCTACCCGCGCGTCTTCCTCGACTTCCTCGACCGCCAGCGCGAGCACGGAGTGCACCTGAGCGTGCTGCCCACCGTCGCGTTCTTCCACGGCATGGGCCTCGGTCAAGAGATCCACCTCGAGACCGAACCCGGTCAGGGCCTCGTCATCCGCCTCGTCGCGATCGGCGATCCGGACGGCGAGGGCCAGCGCCAGGTTTTCTTCGACCTGAACGGCCAGCCGCGGCGCATCCTCGTGCACGACCGCACGCTCGGCATCCAGGTCGAACGCCACGCGAAGGCGGACGCCGACGATCCCTGCCAGGTCGGCGCGCCGCTCCCGGGCCTGCTCGCTTCGCATGCCCATGGCGAGAGCGACACCGTGCCTGCGGGCGAGATCCTCGCGGTCATCGAAGCCATGAAGATGGAGTCGAGCGTGACGGCGCCAATCGCCGGGCGGATCAAGAAGATCCACATCGCGGCCGGCGAGCAGATCGAGACCGGCGACCTGCTCTACACCCTCGAGCCGTCCGAAGCCTGAGCCGCGAGCGCGTGCGGCTCAGAACCGCTCTCGCTCCTTCTGCACCATGGTCTCGGTCAGCATGAACGTCCCGGTCGCCTTCGCGATCAGGCGGTCCTGGTCGTCGCGGATCTCCGCCTCGGTGTAGGCAGTACGGCGTGACTTGTTCGTGCAGCGCGCGATCGCGCGGACGCGTCCGGCCTGGACCGGGCGGAAGTAGTTGATCTTCGCCTCGATCGTCGCGCAGCCGCGCCCCTGGTCGAGGGTGGACGTGACCGCGCGGCCCATCGCGGTGTCGACCATCGTGAAGAAGACGCCGCCGTGGACGCGCTCCGCGATCGACATGTGCCGCCCGTCGACGTCGAGGACCATCTCGCACTCGCCGTCCTCGGCGCGCGCGACCTCCATGCCGAGGAACCGGTTGAAGTCGGAGTTCGGTTGACTCATGGCGCCGGAGTGTGACGCATCCTCGAGGCGCGGGCCCGGGGGGAAGGGAACGGGGGTCGCCCGCAAGCGCTTTGAATCGTGGTAGAAGTGAAGGGTTCCTGGGAAACGAAAAGGGGAATCCATGCCGTTCGCAAGCCTCGTTCGCCGAGTCGCAGCTTCCAGCCTCGTCTTCACCCTCGCCGCGTTCGCGCTCGCCGGATCCGCCTCCGCCATCCCGGTCCAGACCGTCCAGAACGTGAGCTCCGGCGACGCCGCGCCCGTCTGGGGCCAGTCCCTCACGATCAACGTGGGCGCGACCGTCCCGGATGCGCTCATCACGCCCACCGTCGCCCTCGACTTCGTCGGCTTCCGGACCGGCGATCCCGGAATCGGCTCCGCGAGCCGCTCGACGGTCTTCCTCCACGTCTACACCGACTTCGACATCGACCTCCTCGGCGCGGTCGTGCCCGGCTCGATCGGCTCCCCGGTGGCGGTCTCGAGCAACTCGCTCGACCTCGAAGTGCTCGCACCCGGCACCGACGCGAGCTGGTTCTTCGGCGGCGAACTGCTGCAAAAGGACATCCCGTACTTCTACGTCATGGCGAACTCGGCCACGCCCGCGACGTCCAGCGTATTCAGCCAGCTCGTGTTCTCCGACATGGAGGTCGGAGAGCCGAATCCGCACGCCGGCGGTCAGGCCTATCACGAAGCCGGCGACATGGGGGGCGGCCCGCTCTCCCAGGACGTCTACTTCCGGGTCGTGACCCAGACCGTCGTCCCCGAGCCTGGAACCGCGCTGCCCCTGGGACTCGGCCTCGCGGGCCTGGCGAGGCGCCGAGCCGCCTGACACGCGGCAGCGAACGCGCGCGCATCGAAGCATGATCGCGCGTGATGGAACGCTTCGACCTCGCGATCCCGGATGCCGCGCTCGACGACCTGCACGCCCGCCTCGACCGGATGCAATGGCCGGTGGATCCGTCGAACGACGACTGGCGCTACGGCGTGCGTCGCGAGGACCTCGAATGCCTCGTCTCCTACTGGCGGGACGGCTTCGACTGGCGCGCGCAGGAAGCGGCGATGAACCGCTTCGACCACTACCGGACCGAGAGCGACGGCGTCCCGATCCATTTCATGCGCGTCCCCGCGTCCCCGCGTCGCAGCCCGACGCCACGCCACTCATCATGACGCACGGCTGGCCCTGGACGTTCTGGGACTTTCGGGACGTGCTCGGCCCGCTGTCGGATCCCGCCGCCCACGGCGCGCCGGAGGCGGAGGCCTTCGAGCTGATCGTGCCGTCGCTCCCGGGCTTCGGGTTCTCGTCGCCCCTCACCCAGGCGGGCATCGGCTTCCCGCGGACCGCGGAGCTCTGGGACCGACTGATGACCGAGACCCTCGGGTTCGAGCGTTATGCGGCGTACGGCGGCGATTGGGGAGCGATGGTGACTGCGGTGCTCGGCCATCGGTACGCGGACCACCTGATCGGCGTGCACGAGAGCCTGCCCGGCTACCTGGGTCTCGACTACGAGTCGATTCGCGAGGAGGACTTCGCGGAGGACGAGGCCGGGTGGTGGGCGCACCACGTGTCGATGCAGCCGAAGATCGCCTCGCACATGGCGGTTCACTCCCTCGACCCGCAGACCCTGGGCTACGCGCTCGCGGATTCCCCGGTCGGGCTCGCCGCCTGGATCCTCGAACGACGCCGTGCCTGGAGCGACTGTGACGGCGACGTCTTCCGGTCGTTCTCCCGCGACGACCTGCTGACGACCATCTCGATCTACTGGTTCACCGGCACGATCACTTCGAGCTTGCGCTTCTACTGGGAAAACGCGCACCACCCCTGGCAGCCGAGCCACGATCGGCAGCCCGCGTGTGAGGCGCCGACGGGGATCGCGGTCTTTCCGAAGGACACGCTCCTCGTGCCCCGGCGGATCGCCGAGCAGCATGCGAACATCGAGCGCTGGACGGTGATGCCGCGGGGCGGACACTTCGCACCGGCGGAAGAGCCCGAGCTGTTGGTCGGCGACCTGCGTGCGTTCTTCGCGGGGCGCAGGTGAGGGAGCGTGCACTCGGATGAGCGACGAGACCGTCTACGAAGACGCGACGAGCCTCGCGCGGCAGGTGCGCTCGCGAGCGCGATCGAGCACCGAGATCGTCTCCGCCTACTACGACCGGATCGAGGCGGTCGACCCGATCGTCAACGCGATCCCCACCCGCCTCGAACGCGACGAAGCGCTTCGACTCGCGGCCGAGGCCGACGCCGCCGTGGCGCAAGGCGCGGACACGGGTCCCCTCCACGGGCTGCCGATCGCGATCAAGGACGCGCAACCGACCGCGGGCATGCGCACGACGATGGGCTCACGGATCTTCGCGGACTGGGTCCCGAATCATGACGCCGAGCTGGTGCGCCGGGTGCGCGAGGCCGGCGCGATCGTGATCGGCAAGACGAACCTCCCGGAGTTCGGCGCGGGCTCGCACACGTTCAATCCCGTCTTCGGCACGACCCGCAATCCCTACGACCCGACGAAGTCCGCCGGCGGGAGCAGCGGCGGCGCCGCGGCGGCGCTCGCGTCCGGCATGCTCCCCTTCGCCGACGGCAGCGACCTCGGCGGTTCGCTCCGCAACCCCGGCTCGTTCTGCAACGTCGTCGGCTTCCGCCCGAGCGTGGGCCGCGTGGTGGGCGACGCCCAGGGGCCGGGCTGGCTCGCGCGCATGGCCGTCTCCGGGCCGATGGCGCGCAGCGTCGCGGACGTCGGTCTCCTGCTCTCCGTGATCGCGGGTCACGACCCGGGCGACCCGCTCTCGATCGACGAAGCCCCAGCCCACTTCGCCGCGCCCTTCGGTCCCCCCGCGAGCGGTCTCCGTCTCGGCTGGGGCGGCGATCTCGGCTACCTGCCCGTCGAGCCCGAGGTGATCGAGGTGTGCGCGAAGGCGGTCGCGGTCTTCGAGCAGCTCGGATGCGCCGTCGACGAAGCGTGTCCCGACTTCAGCGGGGCGATGGACGTGTTCCAGGTCCAACGCGCGCTCACCTTCGCGCAGTCCGCGTCGATGTTCGAAGTGGTGAACCCGGACTGGCGGAGCCTCGCCAAGGACACGGTCCTCTGGAACGTCGACAAGGGCCTCGCGCTCTCCGCCGCCGAGGTCGCGCGCTCCGACACCGAGCGGAACGCGGTCTACCGCCGCGTGATGGACTGGTTCGGCGACCACGACTTCCTGCTCCTGCCGGCGGCCCAGGTGCTGCCCTTCGACGTCGCGACGGAGTGGCCCCGCGAAGTCGCCGGGGTCGCGATGGAGACCTACATCGACTGGATGGAGGTCTGCTGCGTCGTCTCCGTCACCGGCCTGCCAGCGATCAGCGTCCCCGCCGGCTTCAGCGCGGACGGATTGCCCGTCGGGCTCCAGATCGTCGGACGACCGCGCGCGGATCGGGCGGTGCTCGAGCTCGCCCACGCCTTCGAGCAGGCGACGGAGTTCGCGCGCACGCGCCCCACTTTCGGCCCCTGATCGATCAGTCGAGCGTGACCATCTGGTGAACGCTCCCCGTGACGGGCACGCGTTCGAAGGCGCCGTCCGGGGGATGCAACACAACCGGGACGCCGGCGCTCGGCGCGACCGTCACGGCCTGATGACGATCGAAGCGGCTATTCGGGACGATCGTGAACCGGAAGCGCTGGAGCAGGCGGATCAACACGAGCTTCTGTACTCGCGTCGTGAAGCCCTCGCCGATGCAGCGACGGGGTCCCGCGCTGAAGGGCAGGTATTCGTACTGGCTCGGCTTCAGGTCGAGCCAGCGGTCGGGACGGAAGCGCTCCGGCTCCGGGTAGAGCGCGGCATCGTGATGCGCCAGGTAGTGACTGAAGACGACCGTCGACCCGGTCGGGAGCGCGCGGCCGAGCACGCTCGTGTCGCGGCTCGCGCGCCGCACGTTGAAGGCGACCGGCGGCAGGATGCGCAGACTTTCCTTCAGCACACGGTCGAGCCGGGGCAGCCGCGCCAGGTCCGAAGCTTCGGGCGCGCCTCCGCCAATCACGTCGTCGATCTCCGCGACGACGCTGCGCGCCACGTCCGGATGTTGGGCCAGCAGGAAGAGCGTCCACGCGAGGGCCTTCGAGGTCGTCTCGTGACTCGCGACGAAGGCGATCGTCAGCTCACCGACGAGCTCGTCGTCCGCGAGCGGCCGGCCCTCGTCGTCCCGCGCCTGCAGCAACCGCGAGAGGATGTCGGCGCCCCCACCGCCCTCGGCTCGCCGGCGGGCGACGAGCGTGCGCATCGTCCCCTCGACGCGCGCCGCCTCCCGCAGCATCCGCGCGTAGGGCGTCCCGGGCCAGGCGCGCTGAAAGAGGCGGACGCAGGTCGCGGTATTCATCTTGAACCAGCGGTCGATCGTGCCGGCCACGCGCTCCGCCTCGGCAGCATCGTCCATCGCGAAGAGGGTCGCGCTGCTCACGCGCACGGCGAGGCGGTTCATCTCCTCGAGCAGGTCCCGCCGCTCCCCCGGCCGCCACCCGTCGAGCATCGCGTCGACGATCGCGCGGACCGGTTCGTGATAGGCGTCGAGCTGCGAGCCCGCGAGCGGCGGCACGAGCACGCTCCGGTGTCGCCGATGGATCGGGCCGTTGATGTTCACGAGCCCCTCGCCGATCCGACGCTGGGCGCTGCCCTCCGGCCCGGGGAGCGTGATGGGAAGCACGTGGAACGTGTCGGGATCGCCCAGGATCGCCTCGTTGGCGCGTGCCCCGAGCAGGAACACGACCTCCCGTCCCTTGCGCACGAATTCGCGCTTTGCGCCGGGGTCGCGGTCGAGTCGGATCAGGCAGTCGACGGGATCGCGCAGGAACCGCACGTAGAAGCGGGCGTCGTCGAGGAGCGACATGGCCGGAGTATGCGGCTTCGCGACCCGCGCGACACGCCGGACGATCCGCGGTTGCGATTGCTACGCTGGCAGGGAGCGCACGCCACCGCGCAGTGGAGCGAATCGACCATGGACGAGACGACCCTCGAGCGACATCTGGCCGAAATCGGCGAGCAGGGATTCACGATCGTCGAGAACGTATTCAGCGCCGAACGCGCAGAGACGCTCGCGAAGCGGGTGCGCGAGATCGAGCGCGACACGCTCCGCCCCCTCGCCCCCGACGAGCGTGAGGAGGACTCCTCGTTCTTCCGGACGAGCGGCCTGCTGCGTATCGACCCGCTCTTCTGGGACGTGCCGATCGATCCGACCGTGTCGGCGATCGTCGAAGGCGTGCTGGGCCCGGACTACCTCCTCTCGACCTTCACCGGCATCGACCTGAAGCCGCGGAGCGGAACCGTCCAGCCCCTCCACCCGGACGATGCCCTCGTTCCGATGCCCCGCCCGCATCCGCAGCCGATCGGCTGCACCGTGATGTGGGTCGTCACGCCTTTCAATGCGGGGACCGGCGGGACGCGCCTGCTGCCGGGCAGCCACCGCGAGCCCCTGGACCTGCTCTTCAGCCAGGACGACGAGCGCCTCTCTCACACGATCCAACCCGACCTCTCGCCCGGCTCGATCCTCGTCTTCGATCACGCGCTCTTCCACGGCGCCGCGGACAACCCGTCGGACGATTGGCGACTCGGCCTCCAGGTCTCCTATCACGCGGGCTGGATCCGCCCCTACACCAACTGGTTCCGCACGATCCCGATCGAGGAGGCCCGCGCCTTCCCCGAGCCGCTCCGGGATCTTCTCGGCTACAAGACGTATCACGGGATCGGTACCGCCCACATGAACCCCGGCTCCTACCGGGAGTCGTACGTGAACCGAGAAGCCCGGGATCCGCGCATCTCGCTCGAATGAGGCGCGGAGCCGGCACGATGTTGCCGCGCATCTCGCTCGAATGAGTCCGCACGCCTCAGTTCCGAACGGACGTCGAGTCCGAACGGGCCGCTGATCTTCTGGCATGCGCTGTGCCATCATGCGGCTCCCCGAACACGACCGAGACCTGGAAAGGACCCACCATGCCCGGAATGGAATCCACCCCCGAGATGTTCGACCTCCGTATGTCGGAGGCCAATCGCCCCCTCTTCGACGCCGTGACGCAGTTCCTGAACGAGGAGATCGCCCCGCTCACCCCCGAGTACCTGCGCATGGGTGAACAGCGTCAGGATCGCTGGGGCTACCACCCACGACAGCTCGAGATCCTCGACGGCCTGAAGCAGAAGGCCAAGGACAAGGGGCTCTGGAACTTCTTCCTGCCCGACGCGGAGACCGGCGAGGGCCTCAACAACCTCGACTACGCGTACATCGCGGCCGAGCTCGGCAAGAACCCGATCGCGAGTGAGTGCTTCAACTGCTCTGCACCGGACACGGGCAACATGGAAGTGCTCGAGCGTGTGGGCACGCCCGAGCAGAAGAAGCAGTGGCTCGAGCCGCTGCTCCAGGGAGAGATCCGCTCCGCCTACGCGATGACCGAGCCGGACATTCCCTCGTCGGACGCCAAGAACATCTCGTGCCAGGCCGTGCTGGTCGGAGACGAGTGGGTGCTCAACGGTGAGAAGTACTACATCTCGGGCGCCGGCGACCCGCGCTGCAAGATCATGATCGTGATGGTCAAGACGAGCCCGGACGCGCCGCCGCACCTGCAGCAGTCGCAGATCCTGGTCCCGACCGACACGCCTGGATTCGAGATCCTAGGCCCGATGCACGTGTTCGGTCAGGACGATGCGCCCCACGGCCACATGCACATCAAGTTCACGGACTGCCGCGTGCCGAAGGAGAACCTCCTGCTCGGCGAGGGCCGCGGATTCGAGATCTCGCAGGTGCGCCTCGGCCCCGGCCGCATCCACCACTGCATGCGCTCGATCGGAGCGGCGGAGCGCGCGATCGAGCTGATGTGCAAACGCGCGCTCACGCGCACGGCGTTCGGCAAGCAGCTGGCGAGTCTCGGCAAGAACACCGAGGTGATCGCGAAGTGCCGGATCGAGATCGAGTCGATGCGGATGATGGTGCTCAAGGCCGCCAAGGCGATGGATGTGCTCGGCAACTCCCAGGCACGCGTCTGGGTGAGCGCAGTCAAGGCCATGGTCCCGGTCCGCGTCGGCGAGATCATCGACGAGGCGATCCAGTTCCACGGCGCGACCGGTGTTTCGCAATGGACGCCCCTCGCGGGCATGTACGCGAGCCAGCGCACGCTTCGCCTGGCGGATGGCCCGGACGAGGTCCACTGGTTCGTGGTCGGCCGCGCGGAGCTCCAGCGCTGGGTCGAGGACGGAGCCTCGGACTACGACCCGAAGCAGAAGTTCCTCGAGGACGACGGCTACGAAGGCTTCTCCTTCAGCGGCCCGTAGGCCGAACGGGTCGACCAGACGGCGCCCGGTCGTCTAGGATCCCCACCAGGGGGATCCCATGACGACCTGTGCCCGAACTCACGTCTCACGACGCTTCGCCGTCGGCCTCGGCCTCATCGCGCTGCTCTCGACCGGAACCGCGACGGCGGCGGGCGGCCCGTCGGGCTTCATCAAGACGGACTGGACGCCCTTCCAGTTCGCGCTCAGCCCCGGCGGCGTCCAGCTCTTCCACAAGGAGACCGCGGTGACGGGCCTGCGCCTCTCGCTCCTCTACGGGACCCAGAAGAAGGTCTACGGGATCGACGCCGGCCTCTTCTCCGACGCGTACACGCTGGAGGGCGTCCAGCTGGGCCTGGCGAACCAGGCGCTCGAGAAGCTGGACGGCGTGCAGGTCGGGATCGCGAACGGCGCGGATCACGGCGCCGGCCTCCAGCTCGGCATCCTCAACAAGGCCCACGCCATGCACGGCGTCCAGATCGGGGTGCTGAACTTCAACGACGAGGGCTTCCTCCCCGTCTTCCCCCTGATCAACTTCCCCGCCTTCTGGCGCTAGCGTGGCGCTAGTCGAGCGCTAGGCCGCGACGAGCGGAACGTCCGTCGCTTCCTTGAAGTCGCTCGGCAGGTAGCCGTCCGGGAAGCGATAGAAGTCGAGCGCGTTGTCCCAGAAGATCTTCGTCTTGCTCTCGAGAGAGATGTCCTCGGGCGTGAGCTCGATGAACTCCTTCGTCGTGTGCGGGTACTTGGAATCCGGATGCGGGAAGTCCGACTCCCACAGGATCCCATCGTCCCCGAGCCAGCGGATCACGTCCGCCACGAAGGGGTCCTCGCACTCGGTGGTGATCCAGCAGTTGCGCTTGAAGTAATCGGTGGCGTTCATCGAGAGCTCCGCGAACTCGGTCGAGAGCTCGAGGTGCTCGTCGATCCGGTGGAGCCAGGAGGGAAGCCACCCGCAGCCCGCCTCCATGTAGGAGCAGCGAAGGCGCGGGAAGCGTTCGAAGACGCCGTTCACGATCATCGAGAGGCTGGCGTTCTGGGCCTCGACCTGGTGCACGACCGTATGCCACTCAGTGAACGTCTTGAAGCGGTCGACGCCCTCGCTCTGCCCCTGCAGACCCATGAACTCGTGGGTGGCGAAGGGCACGTCGAGGTCCTGGAGCAGCTCCCAGATCGGGTCGTAGTAGCGGTCGCCCAGGTTCCGGTAGTTGATGAAGTTCGGGCGCGCCCAGAAGGTCCGGATGTCGAGTTCTTCGTAGGCGCAGCGGATCTCTTCGAGCGCCCGGGTCACGTCGTTGAGCGGGATCGGGCTGCTCGTCATCACCCGCCCGCCGGAGTCCGCGCGCATGTCCGCGCCCCAGCGGTTGTACGCCCGGACCATTGCCGCCTGGAGCTCCGGATCCATCCCCTCGACCCAGAGGTCGTACTCGGGTCCGTAGATCACCATCACGTCGATGCCGTCGACGTCCATCGCCCGCGCGCAGCGCTCGCCCGTGAAGCCCTCGGTCGCGAGCTCGCCGTACTGGGCGACCATGTCGTCGTAGGTCCAGTCGATCGCCTTCTGGAACTGCCCGTAGAGACTCGTGTCGTGCTGGGTGTAGCGGCCGTCGACGAGCACCGGGTTGTAGGTGTCGAGTCCGGCCGGCGCCTTGCGGTCGATGCGGGAGAGGAACTTCTTGTCGAGGTAGTTCGACCAGAGATCCGCCGGATAGACCACGTGGGCGTCCGCATCGAAGACCTTGAGACCGTTTCGCATCGGGCGTTCCTCCAGAGATCGCGCGCGGCGCGAGGTGCGCCGCTCGGATCTCGAAGGATAGGACCGGGGCAACGGACGGCCACCGACCCGATCGGTCCTATCCGCCCGCGACCTCGCCCCCCTCGAAGCGATAGTCGCGGAGCGGAAACGTGCGACTCCGCAGCCAGTGTTGTCCGCCGGTCACGGGGCGGAGCCCGGGCGTGTCGCCGTGCGCGTCGAAGTAGTAGCTGTTCGATGTGTCACAACGCCCCGCGAAGAGCAGCGTACTCTCCCGGCGGCGCTCGATGCGGCGGAAGTCGGCGCGAAACGCCTCGTCCCGGATCTCGACCCGGGTCGCCCCACGGCGCCGCGCCTCGACCAGGCACCGGCTCATGTGTCGGCTCTGGGTGTCGATCATGGTGAAGTACGAGGCCCCGGCCGCGGAGTACGGCCCCATGAACAGGAAGAGGTTCGGGTAGCCCGGCACGCTCGCCCCTTCGTACGCCCGATACCGATCCCGCCCCCACTCCTCACCCAGGGATCGCCCTCCCCGGCCGCGGATCTCGAAGTTCGGCATGCAGCTCGGGTCGAAGACGCTGTAGCCCGTCGCGCAGACGATCACGTCGAACGGATGGAGCGTACCGTCGGTGGTCCGGATTCCCGAGGATTCGACGCGCTCGATCGATTCCGTCACGAGAGAAACGTGTTCGCGGTTGAAGCACGCGTAGTAGGTGTTCGAGAAGCTCGGGCGTTTGCAGAAGAAGCTGTAGTCCGGGATCAGCTTCTCCTGCGTCTCCGGGTCGTCGACCTGGCTTCGCATCCACTCGACGAGGTTCTTCTCGAGCCGATCGATCAGGAAGGGGAAGCGCTTGTAGTGGACGAAGCCGGGGCCGAGGGTGACCTCGACGATCGCGAAGAGCAGCCATCGCACCAGGCGCTGCAGGAAGGGAAGCCGCGCGAAGAGGCGCTTCACGTGGGGCGGGATCTCCGCGTCCGGCTTCGACATGAGCCAGATCGGCGTGCGCTGGAAGACCGAGAGCGCCGCCACTTCGTCGACGATCGCCGGCACGACCTGGATCGCGCTCGCGCCGGTTCCGATCATCGCCACGCGCTTGCCCTCGAGCGCGAGGTCGGGGTCCCAGCGGCCGGTGTGGACGACGTCGCCCGCAAAGTCCTCGATGCCCTCGATCTCGGGCAGCCGCGGCTCGACGAGCAGACCGGACGCACTCACGAGGTAGCGCGACCGGATCCTTTCCCCGCTCGTGAGCTCGGTCGTCCAGGTGTCGGTCGCATCGTCCCAGCTCGATCGCAGCACCGCGGCCGAGGTCCGGATCCGCGGCGTCACCCCGAAACGATCCGCGGTCGCGAGCGTGTAGTCGAAGATCTCGGCGCCCTTCGGATAGACGTGATCCCAATCCGCGCTCAGATTGAACGCGTAGGAGTAGATGAACGACGGCATGTCGACCGCGAGCCCCGGATACGTCGCGTCGCGCCACGTGCCCCCGGGCTCGTCCGCCTTCTCGAGGATCACGTAATCATGGAAGCCGCGGCGCTGGAGCTCGACCGCCGCGCCGATCCCCGAGAACCCGGAGCCCACGATCACGACGTCGTGATCGATCGCCCCCGCATCGGCCTCTCGAATCGCCGCGACCATGCCTTCCTCCCAGCGACGCGCGCGCGCGGTCGTCAGTTCGAAGAGGCGACGATCAGGGCGATCGTTTCGTCGTCGACGCCGGCCTCGGCGAGGACGTCCGCGGTGTCGACCGCGAGGAGCGGAGCCGGCGCGTCGCCGGTCATCGCGTGCCCCGACATCCGGAACGGCGGGGCGACCGTCTTGAACTTCCCGTAGTCGGGATGGTCGACCGTCGCGAACATCCCCGACGCGTTCGCGTTCTCGTCCTGGACGGCTTCGGCGAGGGTCTTCACCGGCGCCCAGATGATCCGGTCGCGGTTCAGGATCTCTTCCCACTCCGCGAGCGTCCGCTCCTTGAAGACCGCGTCCATGATCTCGACGAATTCCCGGCTGTTCCGGTAGCGCGCGCCGGCCTCCACGAAGCGCGGATCGTCCGTGAGGTCCGTTCGCTCGATCAGACGCGTGAAGGTCTTCCAGTAGCGATCCGCTTCGATCATCACGAGGAAGAGCCAGCGGCCGTCCGCGGTCTCGTAATGGTTCCAGAGCGGATTGCGCGGCGCCTTGCGATCGTGGCGTGGCGGCGTCTCCCCGGTGACGAGCGTGTTCGCTGCATCGTTGCCGTTGATGTAGAACCCGATCTGCTGAAGCGCGACGTCGATCACCTGTCCCTCGCCGCCCTGATCCCGCACGCGCAACGCGCCGAGGATGCCGGTCACCATCGCCATCGACGCCGAGTGATCCCCGACCCCCGGTCGCATCCAACCGGGCGGCGCGTCGAGATCGTGCAGGTGATCCATCAAGCCCGAGAGTGCCCAGAACGCGGTGTAGTCGAAGGCCGGGTCGTTCGCGCGATCGCCGTCCGGCCCGTACCCGGAGAGCCGCGCGAAGATCAGCTCCGGCCGGTCCCGCCGCAGCGTCTCCGGATCGAGCCCGTACTTCTCGAGCCGCGCCGGCAGCACGTTCGTGATCACGACGTCCGCGCCGGCGATCACCTTCCGGAGCGCGTCCTGCGCCTGGGGCAGCGCGAGGTCGAGCCCGAGCGAGCGCTTGCCGCGGTTGTCCATCTGATACGGCGCCCCGGCCGGGAAATCCGAATCGAAGCCCGCGAGCTTCGGCATCGCGTGGCGATACACCTCGCCCCAAGGCACCTCGACCTTCACGACCTCGGCGCCCATGTCCGCGAGCAGCGCGCCGGCCGCGGGCACGGCGACGAAACTCGCGATCTCGACGACCTTGATTCCTTCGAGGGGGGCGGTCATGGGGGGTCTCCGTCAGGGTGAGATCGGCGAAGGTAGCTCGATGGTCGAGCCTTCGGACGTCCGGTTTGGGCAATCCTCGCTATGGCGCATGGACCCGCTCCCACCCGTGGCCTCCCAGGCATTCGACGAGCGCATCGATCGCGAGGTCGGAAGTGCACTCTTCCTGCGCTCGTCGCTTGGCGCCCGGCGGCAGTCGAACACCCTGCTGCGGAACGAATACCACGACCTCTCCGGCGCCCAGCTGGAAGGGGATGTACGCCATCGACCGTCCGAGACACTCGAGCATGGACTCGCCTCGGGGAGGGTCACAGATGGAATTGGCCTGCCGGAGCGCTTCGAGCGCGAGCTCGTCATCGGCACCAGCAGGCCCGTGTCGGAGCGGTGCCGTCTCGTCGACGCCGGCGCCTTCGACACTGTCGCAGGCGGAGGTCTGCTTCTTGCTCCCGTTCACCGAAACGACCCGGCACAGGGGCGCACACGTGAGTCCAGGCACAGCGTCGCCGTTCGATTCGATTCGCAGCACGGGATCGAGGCGATAGCGCGTCCAGCTGCGGTCGTGCGAGGGAAGGCGCTCCAGCCGTTCCTTCTCGAGGTGCGGCTCGAAGACATAACGCTCGCCCCCGCGCAGCTCGAATTCGACCTGGCATTGCGTCGAGACCAGCGGGAGTGATCCGATCAACTTCGCTCGACTCCCCCACGAGAACTCCAGCGCGTGGTCTCCGGGAGAGAGCTCGACTTCTCGCCGCTTGGACTCGCGACCATCGACGTGCGTGATCTTCGAGCGAGTGCTGTCCGTCACGACCTCGACGACATCCGGCGGAGGCGGTCCTCCGCCCCCACTCGTGCCCGCACAGCTCAGGACGAACGCCGCGAAGACCGTCGCGACGAGGACGGGGGCTTCGCGCCCGCTCGATTCATTCAGCATTCAGAATCCACCCCGTAGACCCGCCGCGCCGTGCCTCCGAAGAGCGCGTTCTTCTCGTCCTCCGAGTAGCCCGCGGCGAGCTTCTTGAACGCGTTCCAGAGCACGTCGTAGGAGAGCGACAGCTTGTCGACGGGGAAGTTGCTCTCGAACATGCAGCGATCCGGGCCGAAGGACTGGATCGCATGGTCGTAGTAGCGGGTGTAGGTCGCGACGAATTCGTCGGAGGTCGGCGGCTTCTCCCGCTCGTCCCAGCCGAACCCGTTCCACGGCATCGCGAGTCCGCCGAGCTTGATCACGACGTTCGGACAGCCGGCCACCTCGGACAGATTCTTCTGCCACTCGGGAAAGATCTCGTCGGCACGGCCCGCGTACGGACCTTCTCCGAGGGGCGAGCCCAGATGGTCGACGACGATCGTCGTGTCCGGGAACGCCCGCGCCAGGCGCGCGAGGGAGGGTAGCTGGGTGTGGTACTGGTGGCCGTCGAACACGAGGTCGAGCTTCGCGAGCTCCGCGAAGCCTTCCCGGAACACGTCCTTCCCGTAGAAATCGTCATCCGTGGCGCCCTCGACCGACGCGATCGACGGGTCCGGATCCCAGAGCCCCATGTCGCGCACGCCGCGAAAGAGCGGGCTCGCTTCGAGATGGGCTTCGAGGGTTTCGCGCGCCTTCGCGCCGCCGTTGTAGAGCTGCGCGTCGCCGATCATCGCCGCGATCTGCACGGCGTCGGGCGTGCGCGCCGCCTCTTTCGCGAGCGCATCCACGCGCTCCGTCTCACCCACCGGCCGGAGATGCTCGGGGCCGTCGGTCCGGTAGCCCTCCTCGCACTCCATGTAGATCGCGTGCCCCACCCGGTGGCCCGTGGTGTCCCGCTGGAGGTCGCCCAGGCGATATTTCGGGAACACGGGGTTGTCGACGAAGAAGTGGAAATGCGGATCCAGGATCGGCCGATCCGGTTCCAGGATCTCCTCTTCGACGAGGGAGAGCCAGTCTTCGCGCAGCTCCATCGAATCGCTCCTTCTTCGACCTTCAGTCGAATGCGATCACCGACCGCGCGACCTCGCCCTTGCGTAGCGCGTCGAACCCGTCGTTGATCTCGTCGAGGGTCAGCGTCCGCGACACGAGCTCGTCGAGCTTCAGCCGCCCTTGCAGGTAGAGGTTCGCGTAGGTGGGCATGTCGATCCGGAAGCGGTTCGAGCCCATCGTCGAGCCCTGGAGCTTCTTCTCCGCGAGCAGCGCCACTCCCTGGATCTCGACGGTCGTCCCGAGCGGGATCATGCCGATCACGGTCGCGGTCCCGCCGTTGGCGAGCATGTTGAAGCAATCCTCGGCGGTCTGCTTGAGACCGACCGCCTCGATCGCGTGGTCGCAGCCGCCGCCGGTCATCTCGATGATCGCGCCGACGGAGTCGACCTGGCTGGCATCGACGGTGTCGGTCGCGCCGAACGTGCGGGCGAGCTCGAGCTTGTCGGCGAGCATGTCGACGGCGATCACGCGCTCCGCACCGGCGAGCCTCGCACCCTGGATCGCATTCAGGCCGATCCCGCCGCAGCCCACGACCACGACGATGTCGCCGGGGCCGACGCCCGCGGTGTTCTGCACAGCGCCCACACCGGTCGTGACGGCGCAGCCGATCAGCGCGGCGCGATCGAGGGGAAGCTCCTCTGTCACCTTCACGACCGCCTTCTCGTGCACCAGCATCTGCTCTGCATAACAGGAGAGCTCGGTCAGCTGGTGGATCGTCTCGCCGTTCCGGGAGAGGCGCTGCTTCTCGTCGGGCGCGCGATTCATGCCTTCGTGCGGACAGAGATAGGGTTTGCCCCGTAGGCACGTCCGGCACTCGCCGCAGGACATCGAGACGCAGGTGATGACGTGATCACCGGGCCGGACGTAGTTCACGTCCGGCCCGACCGCCTCGACCACACCGGCGCCTTCATGGCCGAGCACGATCGGGCACTGGGTCGGGTATTTGCCTTCCTGGAAGTGCATGTCGCTGTGGCACACGCCGGCAGCGGCCGTTCGGATCAGGACCTCTTTCGCCTTCGGCTTGTCGACGTCCACGTCGAGGATCTCGAGGGGTTCGTTCACGGCGGTCAGGACGGCGGCACGCATCGGCAGTCTCCAGTCGGGTCGGGGTGCGAAGGACCTCCGAGTCTATGGAAATCCATCGGCCCGCACCCCTCCCGATCCGGTACGCTGGCACCGCCCGATGTCGAGTCCCGGAGGATCCCGAGCATGCCCCGAGCGTCGACCACGCCGCGCCGAGACCCTTCGGGCACCCGCTCGAAGACGATCTCGCTCGCCCTCGCGGTGGGCCTGCTCTTCCTGTCGGGGTCGTTCGCGCAGGCGAGTGAGCGCTGCGCCGACTTCACCCCGGAGCGACGCGCGCTCTTCGGCGACCTGCACGTCCATACGTCGCTCTCCTCGGACGCCTACGTGTTCCAGACCCGCACGCGCCCGGACGACGCCTATCGCTTCGCGAGCGGTCGAGGCAGCGCGAGTATGAACGTGATCACGCAGACCGGGGTCGTCCCGGCGGACGTCACGATCCCGCGCCCCCTCGACTTCACCGCGGTCACGGACCACGCGGAGATGATCGGCGGACCCCGCGTGTGTACGACCCCCGGCACGACGGCCTACGAAAGTGAGGTCTGCCATCGCTTCCGCGCGCCCTGGCAGTCCGTCGGCGATCTGGCAGACGGCGTGCGCAAGATCGTCGCGCTCCTCGCCGACCTCGACAGCGAGGTCGTCTGCGGCGAAGGGGGCGTGACCGGCGCGCGCTGCGTCCAGGGCATGCGCTCTGCCTGGCAGGAGATCCAGGCCGCGGCCGCGCACCACGATCGTGCGTGCACGTTCACCACGTTCGTCGCGTACGAGTATTCGTCGAATCCCGAGATGTCGAAGGTCCACCGCAACGTGATCTTCCGGAACGCGACGGTACCGGCCCTGCCCGTCTCCTCGCGGACGACCCCGGACGCACTCGGCCTCTGGCAGGCGCTGGCGGACGAATGCGTCGACGCGGGCACCGGCTGCGACGCGGTCACGATCCCGCACAACCCGAATCTGTCGAACGGCCGGGTGTTCTCCCTCGACTACGGAGGTGCCGACACGCCCGCGGGGCGACGTCGCTACACCGATCTGCGACGGCGGATGGAGCCGCTCGTCGAGATGTTCCAGATCAAGGGCGACTCCGAATGCCGAAACGGGCTCGTCGGCGTGCTCGGCGCGCCGGACGAGCTCTGCGGCTTCGAGAAGTACCGCAAGCCGATCGACGGGACCGTCGAGGACTGCGGTGACGGCGTGGGCGGCGGCGCGCTCCTCGGCCGCGGCTGCTTCACGCGACGAGACTTCGCGCGTTATGCGGTCGCCCGCGGCCTCTTCGAAGCGGAACGGGTCGGTGCGAACCCCTTTCAGACCGGCTTCATCGGCGCGACCGACATTCACGAAGGCCTGCCCGGCGACACCGAAGAGTGGATCCGGGACGGCGTCGCGCGCCCCCAGCGCACCAACAGCTTCGGCAACGACAACCCGGGCGGCCTCGCCGGGGTCTGGGCCGAGGAGAATACACGCGAGGCGATCTTCGATGCGCTCGAGCGACGCGAGACCTTCGCGACTAGCGGTCCCCGGATGCTGGTGCGGTTCTTCGGTGGCTGGGACCTGTCGGAGGATCTCTGCGAGCGGCCCGACCTCGCGCGACGCGCGTACGAGGCGGGCGTGCCGATGGGGGCGGACCTGCCGAGACGGGCGAGTGACGCGCCCGTCTTCGTCGCGAGCGCCCTCGCGGATCCGGGCCTTCCCGGGCATCCGGGCGGACGCCTCCAGCGCATGCAGGTCATCAAGGTGACGAGCGATGACCAGGGACGCGCGGTCCAGCGGGTCGTCGACGTCGCGGGTGGTCCGAACGACGCTGACGTCGACCCGCTCACGTGCGAGCCGCGCGGCCAGGGCGCGGGGGCGCTCTGTGCGCGCTGGGTCGATCCGGAGTTCGACCCCGACGAGCACGCCGCCTACTACGTCCGCGTGATCGAGAATCCGAGCTGCCGCGCCTACACGCGCGCGTGCCTGAACCTCGCGGGCGAGGCGCGGCCGGAGGCGTGCGACGACCCGGCGGTGCCGCGCGTCGCGCAGGAGCGCGCCTGGTCGTCGCCTGTCTGGTACGCGCCGGCCGACTGAGTCGGTCAGTCATTCGAGGAACGCCCGCGCGCGCGCATGAAATCGTTCGTCGTGCGACCGGGAGAGCACTTCGGTCGCGCGCAGGCGCGCGGCCCTCTCGCGTCCGAGCGCGACGTGCACCTCCGCCGCGACGAGATCGACTTCGAGGGCTCCCGGCGCCACGCGCGCGGCTGCGGCCAGCGCATCGGTCGCACGCTTCGGATCCTCCCCGGGCACGAGCGCACTCCGGGCGATCCCGACCCAGGCGGCGCCCCGGCCGCGTGCGCGCGTGCGCTCCGTGACTCCGGTCAGGAACTCGCGCCCGCGGTCGAGCGCTTCGCGCCGCAGCGACGCGTCGCCGATATCGAGCGCGATCCGAATCGCAGCGGATCCGGCCGGCAGTGCCGCCTCCACGTCGTTCCCGATCCCGCGAATCAGGTCCATGGCTTCGGCGTGCCGACCGAGTCGCGCCAACGCGAGCGCGCGACGCCCACGCGCGGCAGGCGCCTCGGGTTCTCCCTCGAGCGCGCGATCCAGGTACTCCAGCGCCAGGGTCGGCCGATCGAGAACCAGCGCGAGCTCCGCGAGCCGCCGACGCGCGTCCGCCGGAGCGAGGGCGCGAGGATCGAGCGCGTCGGGCTCGAGACCCGCGACCTGCACGCGATCGAGCCGATGTCGCTCCGAGGAGAGGTGCGCATAGACGCGGTCCGCGAGCGCCCCGCGATTCCCGAGCCGATCCGTCGCGGCGCGCAACGCGCCTGGACGCGCGCCCTCGAAGGCGCGCCGGACGCGATCGAGCGCTTGCCTGCCGGGCTGCTTGCGCGGCGCATCGAAGAGCAGCGTGTGCACGAGCGCCCAGCTCGCCGCCTCGAACTCCCGCCGTGACGCCAGCGAGCGATCGGCCAGGGAGGTGACGTCGAGCACCTCGGCGAGATCGCCGCGATGCCAATCCATGATCTGTCGTCCGAGCGCCGCTTCCGCGCGCCCGATCTCCGCGACGGTTCCCGAGACGCGGATCTCCGACGCGAGGCGAGCGCGACCCTCCGCGTACCAGAGCGGCGGGCGTTCCTCCGAGAGCGCGCGGAGCACGCGGTGGGCGTAGCGGTGGCGCACGTCGGGAATCACGCGTTCGGCGAAGTCACCCGGCGCGCGGATCACGAGGATCGGTGCATCGACCCCGGGCAGCAGCGCGGCCACCTCGCTTCGCAGCGCGAAGGGGCGCCCGAAGCCGCGGTCGTCGAAGGCGAGGACACGGGTCGGATTCGGGAGACGGGCGTCGGGTGCGAGGCCGACGGCGTAGAGCACCCCCGCGTGAAAGGCTTCGAGTTCCCGCGCAAGGGTGAGCGCGGCTTCCTCACCGAAGCTCGACGCGACGACGAAGTTGGGCGTGCGCACCTCGACGAAGGGCTGATTCCAGGGCGAGACCGACGCGCAGCCGGTGGCGACCCAGGCAAGCAGCAGCGTCATCCCGCAAGTGGCTACGCGCGATCGGCGGGAGGCGCGATCGGAGGGCGCGGTCGCCGTCGGTTGGAGCTCGCTGGGCATGACCGCGAGCCTACCCGAGTCGACGCCCCCTCGGAATGCGCGATCGGCGCACCTGCCGAAGCGCTCCCAACGCGGTTATCGTCGGAGCGCGGGGACGGACTCGCGCACGGCTCGAACCCCGCCAGGCCAGGAGGCGCTCATGCAGGAATTCAAGGACAAGGTCGCGATCGTCACGGGCGGCGCTTCGGGCATCGGCCAGGGAATCGCGCGTGCCCTCGCCGGTGAAGGCGCCCACCTCGTGATCGCGGACATCGACCCGGACAACGCCGAAGCCGCCGCGAAGGACCTCGCCGAGCGCGGAGCGCGAAGCCTCGCGGTGCGGACGGACGTGCGCGACCCGGCCGCCGTCGACGCGCTCTTCGACGCCGCGAGTGCCGAGTTCGGCGGGGTCGATCTCGTGTTCAACAACGCCGGGGTCTACCTCGGCGGCGAGATGCGGGACTGCACCTTCGACGACTGGAAGTTCGTGCTCGACGTGAATGTCGACGGCGTCTTCCACGTCGGCCAGAAAGCAGCCGCCGTCCTTCGTGAGCAAGGGCGCGGGGGCTATGTCGTGAACACGGCGTCGATCGGCGGGCACATGTCGCACCCGGGTGGCCTCGCGTACGCGGTCAGCAAGTTCGGTGTGGTCGCCTACAGCGAGTCGATGCGAACGGACCTCGAGCCCGACGGGATCGGTGTGTCGACGCTCTGCCCCGGGCCGATCGAGACCAACCTGCCTGCTTCCGATCGCCTGCGCCCGACGGGTGCGCGGTCCGGCGGAATGTCCGAGGCGCTCTCGCCCTTCATCCGCGGCGGGATGGCCCCGGACGACGTGGGTCCGATCGTGCTCTCCGGAATCCGACGCGAGCTCCCGTACATCTTCACGCACGACGACATGCGGGACATCTTCAAGGCGCGCTTCGATTCGATCCTCGAATGCATCGACCGGATCGGCGAGCCCACCTGACACGTGACCGACCCGCCCACCCCTGATCCGTCGTCGGACCTCCCGAGTCCGCGCTACGCGAACTACGTGCTCGCCGTGATGGTGATCATGTACACGTGCAACTACCTCGATCGGTACGTGCTCGCGGTGATGATCCAGGACATCAAGGAAGACCTCGACATCTCCGATGCGGTCGCGGGATTCATGCTGGGGCCCGCCTTCGCGATCTTCTACACGGGCCTCGGCATCCCGATCGCGCGCTGGGCGGACGTCGGATCCAGGCGATCGATCATCGCCATCGGCATGGCGGTCTGGAGCGGCTTCACGGCAATCTCCGGTGCAGCCTCGAGCGCAACGCAGCTCGTGGTCGCGCGCATCGGCGTCGGGGTCGGCGAGGCCGCCGGGGCTGCCCCCGCGCACTCTCTGCTCTCGGACTACTTCGGGCCGGAGCGGCGCGCGACCGCGCTCTCGTTCTTCCAGACCGGCGTCTACTGGGGGAGCATGCTCGGTCTCGTGATCGGCGGCGTGCTCGTCGACGAGATCGGCTGGCGAATGACCTTCCTCGTGGTCGGTCTTCCGGGGCTGCTGATCGCCCTCGTCGTGCGCTTCCTGGTCCGCGAACCCCGACGCGGCCAGTTCGATCCCCCGAGCGCCGCATCGCCGGCCCAGGAGAGCGCGACGATCGCGGAAGCCGCGCAGTTCCTCCTTCGCCTACCGACGTTCTGGCTCGTCGGTCTCGGCGCCGGGATCGCGTCCTTCGCCGGAACCGGGATCGGCATGTGGCTCCCGACCTTCTTCGAGCGTGTCCACGACATGGCCCCGGCGGAGATCGGTCCCCGTCTCGGACCAATCCAGTACATCCCCGCGTTCTTCGGATCCATCTTCACGGGCATGCTCGTCGACCGCCTCGGGCGCAGAAGCCTCAAGTGGTACGCGTGGATCGGGGCGATCACCGTCCTGCTGATGATCCCGTGGCAGGGACTGATCCTCATGTGGCCCGATGGGCGGGAGGCCATGTGGTGGGCCGTTCCCGCGGCGCTCTCGAGCGCGGGTTGGGCGCCGGTCGCGTACGGCATCGCGCAGAACCTCGCGCCGCCGAACATGCGCGCCCTCGCCTCCTCCTTCATCATCATATTCATCACGTTCCTCGGAACCGGACTCGGCCCATGGGGCGTGGGTGCGCTCAACGACTCCCTCGAACCGACCTACGGCGACGAGGCGGTGCGCTGGTCGATCTTCTACATCCTCCTCTCCTGCTCGGTCGGAGCGCTGCTCTTCGGGCTCGCCGGGCGCACGATCGAGCGCGACATGGCCGCCTCCTCCGGCACCTGAGCCGCGCCTAACGCCCGTCCCGGATCCGAAATGGGGGCCCCGCGCGTGATCATCTACGCTCTGCGGCGGAGGACATTCCGATGCACCGTCGACGAATCGCGTGGCTGATCGTACTCGCGACCCTGATCACCACCGCCGGCTGCAGGAACGGCCAGCCTGCCGTGCTGGGCCGCGAGGACCTCCCGAGCATCCGCCCGATCGAGACGGTTCAGCTCGCTCTGATCGAGTTCCCGGCGCCCGAGGCCCCTTTGGCGGGCCCGATCGAACTCTGCCTCACGCCAAAGCTCCGGGCGCGACAATGGAACGTCTCCGAGCATCCCTTCCGGATCGACCTGGGCTCGCGGGCCTATCCGAACGTCGAGCGACTCGCCAAGACCGCTTTCGACGAGGTCGAGGTGTCGTTCGATTCTCGATGTGGCGTGATGTCGGACCATCCGTCCTTCGACGTTCGAATCGTCTCCGCGAACCGCGACCGACGCAGCGAGGTGGCCGAGGGGGCGGACCAGTGGACTGCGATCACCCTGTCGGCAGAGCTGTCTTCAGACGACGGCTCCCTCATCTGGTCGACGGAGTTCGAGACCGTCTCCAAGGCTTCGCCTTCCGGAGCGGGCCTCCTCGACGGTGCGCTCGACGAGGCGTATTACGTGGCGCCGCCCCTCGGTGCAGCCGGGCCGGTCATCATCGTGCGGGACGCCTCGATCAAGGAACGCTCGGAGCACGCCGCCGAAGAGTTCGGCAAGGCGCTCGGGGCCGGCCTGCTCCGGCTCTACGAGGAGCTCCTGAGCGCCGACGCGGTCCGACAGGCGATGCGAACCGCGGTACCCTCGGACGCCGAGACCGCGAAGCCGTCCTCTACTGACGCGCCCAACAGGTAGCGTGCGGCGAGGGCGGGCACGCGGCGAAATCAGGACCCGCTCGATGCCTCCCGTGACCCGGATCTTCACGAACAGACTCGCGGCGTTCGTCGCGATCGCGGCGATCGGCTTCACGACGGCATGCGGCGAAATCCGTACCGTCGCGCTGCAGCCGTTGCCGTTCGAGAACGCATCCGGTCCGATTCCCGGCGACGTCGAGGTGTGCATCCAGAAGAAGCTCCGGGCGCGCCGATGGAATGCCGGCGAGACCGGCTATCGAATCGAGCTCGGGTCGAGGGCGACTCTCAACTTCGAACGGCTCGCCAAGGCTTCGTTCCGCGATGCGGTCGTCGTCTTCGACGAGCAATGCGGCGAACGCACCGATCATCCCTGGATTACGGCGTCGATCGTCTCCGCAAAGCGGGACTGGGACGGACTCCAGGGGTGGATCACGCCCACGCCCGTCGACACCGAGCTCACGCTTTCGATCGAACTCCACCAGAACGACGGTGCGGAGATCTGGTCGACTCGGGCGACCGGCACGCACAGCACCCGAAGCACCGCTATGGAACACGGGTACGACGTCGTCACCCACAGCGTTTTCTTCCCTCTCCTGGCTTTTCGTTCGAGCGAGCTGGCCCGACGCGCACGCCGGGACTTTGGAATCGTGCTCGCGTCCGCGTTCGAGCAGGTCCACGATCGAATGATGAAGTCGCCGAGCGTCCGCGCGGCGTTCGAGCCCGACGTGCAGACCGAGGTGTCGGACGCCGCGGATCCACGAACCGGAACCGACGGCTGACGTGCCGCGCCCCGCCCCAGGAACCCTCATGCCCCGTCCCCTAGCCGAAACCCTCGAACTGCTTCTCGTGCTGACGACGCTCGCCGCGCTCACGAGCGCCTGCGCGCGCCCGATCGTGGGCGTCGAGCTCGAGGCGATGTCGTTCATGAGCCCGCTCCCGCCGATCGCCGGCGCGGTCGAAGTCTGCATCGACAAGAAGCTGCGTTCGCGACACTGGAACGTCGACGATCATCCGTACCGGGTGGAGCTCGGCAAGCGAGCGGCGATCAACTTCGAGCGCATGGCCAAGGCCGCGTTCCGCGACGTGATCGTCGACTACTCCGACGTGTGCGGGCGACTCTCCGCCCGGCCCTGGTTCGAGGCACGGATCATCTCGGCCAATCGAGACTGGGACGGCGTCGAGGGGATCATCGACCCCGAACCCGTCGATACCGCGCTCACCATGCTCTTCAGCCTGCACGCGAACGACGGCGTGCCCGTGTGGAGCCAGCAGATCAAAGCGGAGCACCGTGCGCCAGGCTTCGTCGGGACCCCGGTGACCCGGAGCCAGAAGGGGCGCCGCGACTTCGGCGTGGTACTCGCCGAAGCGTTTCAGCAGGGCTATGCGGCCCTCCTGGCCGATCCCGACGTGCGCGCCTACTTCGCAGACGACGGTGTCGCGCGAGTCCGCGCGACCGGCAGCGACGTCGCCGCACCTTAGTCGCGATCTCGACTAACGTAGCACGCCCCCGCCGTCCACGATCACGCCCTGGCCGTTCACGCGGCTCGCGTGGTCGGAGCAGAGCCAGACCGCCGTCTCCCCGATCTCCTCGGGCTTCGCGAGTACGCCGCCGGGGACGGTCGCCTCGAGCCGTTTGCGATGTTCCGGACCGTTCGCGGCGAACGAAGCCTGGAGCATCGCCGTGTCGGTGATCCCCGGCAGGACCGAGTTGCAGCGGATGAGCTGCCCCGCATACTCCTGCGCGGCGTTCTTCATGATGCCCAGCACGCCGTGCTTCGCTGCGGTGTAGTGCGGCTGACCGGGCGCGGGCACGACACCGGCCCCGGAGCTCGTGTTGCAGATCGCGCCGCGCCCGGATCCGAGCACGTCCTGCTGGACCATCTGCGCGAGCTCGTGCTTCATACAGAGGAACACCCCGGTCAGGTTCACCCCGAGCATCCGGTGCCACTCTTCGAGGGGCATCTCGTGGAACACGAAGCTCGGGCTCGTGATGCCCGCGTTGTTCATCGCGGCATCGAGTCGTCCGAACCGGTCGATCGTCGCGGCGATCATGCCCTCGACCTGGGCCTCGTCGGAGACGTCGACCGCGAGGGCGAGTGCCTCCCCGCCCGCCGACTCGATCTGGTCGGCCGTCTCCTTGGCGCCGCCCTCGTTCAGGTCGACCACGACCACCCGCGCTCCTTCGCGCGCGAAGATCTGCGCGCTGGCGCGTCCGATCCCGCTTCCCGCGCCCGTCACGAGCGCCACGCGCCCCTCGTGCATGCCCATCTCCGGCTCTCCTCCCGACGCGCCGGCGCTCCACGATGGAGCGCCGTTCGCCTCCGCTTCCGGTAGTCTAAACGGCACGCCAGAGCGCCGCTCGACGCAGCAGGAGGACCCGATGGCCCAGCCGATCCAGGAGACGACGCCCGATCGGGGCCCGACGCCGCCGTCGACTTCGCGATACCCGTTCACCTCGACCCCCGACGGCTGGTACCAGGTCGCCAAGTCGACGGAGCTGGCCCCCGGCCAGGTGCGCGCGATCCGCTATTTCGGCGAAGACCTCGTGCTCTATCGGACGGCGTCCGGCGAGGCGCACGTGGTGGAGGCGCACTGCCCGCATCTCGGCGCCCACTTTGGCCACGGCGGGAGCGTCGAGGGGCAGGAGCTCGTCTGCCCCTTCCACGCCTGGCGCTTCGATGGCGACGGCCGCTGCTCGGCGATCCCCTACCTTTCGCGCGGGCAGCTGCCGAACGTGGGTGTGCGCACGAAGCGCGTCGACGAGCGCGCGGGGTTGATCCTGGTCTGGCACAGCGACGACGACACCACGCCCGACTGGCACATGCGCGACGTTCCGGAGTTCGAGGACGCGGGCTGGCTCGGGTACGAGACGCGAAGGTGGAAGATCCGCATGCACGTGCAGGAGCTGGCCGAGAATGTCCCCGACACGGCGCACTTCGAGGTCATCCACGGCCTGCCGGTCCTTCCGCAGGCAGAGGCGCGCGTCGAAGGTCCGGTCTACTACCAGCGCAGCTCGGTCCCGGGCACGTCGATGGGCACCGACGCTGAGGACTACGTGTTCGCGCTCCAGGAGGCGTGGGGGCTCGGGCTCGTCTGGCTTCGCGTCCCGCAGTCGCCGCAGATCTTCTTCGTCACCGCCACGACGCCGATCGACGACGAGTACTGCGAGCTGACACAGCACCTCCTCTTCGAGGATACCGAGGGCAAGGGGGAACTCTCGCCCGACCAGCGCGCCTACATCGATGCCGTCTTCGCCCAGACCGACGCCGACGTCCCGATCTGGGAGAACAAGGTCTACCGCGACCGTCCGCCCCTCGTCGAGGACGACGGACCCCTGCCGACGCTCCGGCGCTGGGCGCAGCAGTTCTATCCGGAGATGCGCGGCATCGACTAACGTGCGACCCGTGCGCGATCAGGCGGGGGACGGGGCGTCCACGGGCGGTACCCGCCGTCCGCGAGGCAAAGACGGCGCCACGGCCGTCGCGATCATGTTGTTCCCGACTTCGCCGTCGGTGAGCACGCCGTTCACCGCGCCGCGAATCTCGACGGTCTCGAAGTGGCGCTCGAGAATCGCGCGGAATTCTGCGGCGTTGTACTCGCGCAGGTGCCACGGGTTGATCGGGATCGCGCCGAAGAGGTTCTGGGGCGTAGAGCAGAAGAAGCGCCCGCCCGGCTTCAGGACCCGACGCATCTCCCGACAATAGGCCTCGACGTCCTCGACGTGCTCGATCGTCTCGAGGCTCACGATCGCGGTGAAATGGTCGTCGGGAAAGGGCAGCGCGCAGGCGTCCCCCTGCTCGAAGGCGAGATTGCCGCGATCCGAGGCGCGCTCGGCCCGGTTCGTCGCGATCACGTCCGGATCGAGGTCGACCCCGACCACGCGACGGACGTGACGGGCGAGGATCTCGGACCCGGAGCCGTCGCCACAGGCCGCATCGAGCACCACGTCCGAGGCCCCCAGCGCCTGGACGACGTGGAGGTAGCGCTGGGCGCAGTAGTTGCCCGGCTGGAAGGCGCGGCTCGCGTCGGAGGTCGAGCGTTCGGTCCCGACGAACATCTCGCGGGCGCGCTCGCGAAACGTGCGCAGCTCGTCGTCGGCGTAGCGGGGGAGCTCTTCCGTGGGCAGGATCCGCGCGCTGAAGTGGTCGGACTGCTTGAACACGTAGGAGAGCGGGCGCACGAGCAGCCGCAACCGCTCGTCCTCGGGCAGCGTCAGGATCTGCTCTCGGGCGCGGCGGAGGGCGTCGACGCGAACGGCGATCCCGGTGAAGTGCGTCTCGAAGTTGATCGGCGCCTGGACGAGATCGTATTCGCCGTCATCCTGGACCTCCATCATACGCTCGAGCAGCTCGGGGATGAGGAACATGTGCTGGCCCATCACGTGGAGCAGCCGCGTCGCGCCGAAATGATCGGCGGCCTGGAGGAGGCGGAGCGCGACGTCGTTCGTCGAGCCCCGGAAGAGGGTCACGCCGGTCGCGCTCGCGACCGGAAGGAACGCGTCGTTCACGCCCTCGTCGGGCACCGCGAGGCAGCAACGGCTCGGGTCGAGACCGGTCGTCTCGAGCAGACGTTCGATGGTGTGTTGGACCGCGGGCTTTCCCTCCACTTCGATCAGCGAGTGATCGACGGAACCGTCCCAGCCGAGGGCGTGGGCTTGAATCAGGCCCAGGGTCTTCTCTGGGCGCAAGTTCCGCGACGAACCCTGGCTCGGATCTTCCATGACGTCTCCCGCGTTCGACCGACCTGCGGCGGTCGGTACGAAGGGACATCGGAATTGCCGGTGGGTTGCCTATGGGATTTCGACGGATCGCGCCGCCTCGCCTCGAAATATCCGGTGCTTCTCGCAGGCCGACTAGGGTGGACACCGGAGGATCCGGCGTCCGGGCCTAACGCGCTTCCGCGAGTCGCTCGGTGACTGCGACGGTCCGGGCGACGAGGTCGTCGAGTGCGAGCTCGCCCTGACCGGCGAGCGTGGCCTTGATGCGCCCCTGCCAGGGCGCCGTCCACGCCTCGGGGACCGGCTTCTGCTGCAACGCCCAGAGCGCCCCGACGGTCGCGCCGTTGCAGTCCGTGTCCCAGCCCGCCGCGACCACGTCTCCGATCGCGGCACCGAAATCGTCCGGGTGCGAGAGCAGGGCCCAGACGACGAGCGCGAGGTTGTTGTTCGTGTGGACCGGCGACAGGTCCGCATACTCGCGGTGGATCGCCTCGGCGCCCTCCCCCGCGAGCGCGGTCTTGCGTCCGAGCTCGACCGCCGCCGCAGCGCCGGACTCCGCCGGGATCTCGGCGAGCGCCGCATCGAGCGCGCTGCCCAGATCGCCCGCCTCGGGGATCGCCGCGCCCCAGGCGGCGACGACCACGGCGCCGTGCACCCCGTCGCCGCGATGGGAGAGATCGGCGTCGGCGCGCGCCAGGCGCGCGGCGAGCGCGGGGTTTCCGGGTGCGACCCAGCCGTAGACATCCGCGCGGATCTGGGCCCCGATCCAGTCGTTGAATTCGTTGTCGGAGCAGAGCGCGAGATCGAAGCCCGGCTCCGCCCCCATCGCGAACCACTCGTGCGCGTTCGCGAGCAGCGTCTTGAAGGCGGCGCGCTCGGCGGTGAAGGTCATCCCGACCGGAAGCTTCATCAGCCAGGTCCGCGCGACATCGGTCGTCGCGAGCGCGGCCCCGTGCTGCTCGAGCATGCCCAGCGCGAGCACCGAGTAGTTGACGTCGTCGTCGGGCTCACTCGCTTCGAACCGACCGCGGCAACACGATGCGAGCAGGAGCGGCGGCGGCTCGTCCGCGAACGGGATGTAGTCCCGGAGCGGGAGCGCGTCGACCGCGCCGAGGTACTCGGTCAGCTTCTCGTGCCCCTGGGTCATCGAGTACGCCTCGACGGCCTTGCCGAGCATGCAGCCGGACACCCGGCCCTGCCACGCGCCCCGCAGCCTCGCTTCGAGCGATCCCATCGCGGTCCTCCTCGCGCATCGCGCGGCCTCGATCTAGGCGAGCGCCTTCTCGACGGCATCGAGCACGTCCTGCGTGAGGTCGCCACGGGTGCTCTTCGCGTTGGCCTCGAGCTGTTCGGCCGTGCGTGCGCCCGCGATCACCGTCGATACCGAGGGTTGGCTCGCCAGCCACGACAGCGCAAGTTCGATGATCGTGATCCCCGCGGCCGCGGCGACTTCTTCGAGCCGCTCCGTCTTGTCGAGGGCCTCGTCCGACACGAACTGGGGATACATCTGCCAGAACATCTCGCGTCCCTCGCCGCCACCGTAGCGGCTGTCGGCGTCGAATTTCTGGCCGCGCTTGTACTTGCCCGTCAGCGCACCGGAGGCGAGCGGGAAGTAGGGAACCATGCCCAGACCGTGATGGTCCGCGGCCGGCACGACTTCGCGCTCTACGTCGCGGTTCAGGAGACTCCACTCGTTCTGCGCAGTCACGAAGCCGCGGAGTCCTGCGGTCTCGGCCTCCCACGCGGCGTTCGAGATCTGCCAGCCGTCGAGGTTCGAGCAGCCGATGTAACGGACCTTGCCCTGGTCGATCAGGGTGTTCAACGCGTCGAGGGTCTCGGCGATCGGCGTGTCCGGGTCGTGGACGTGCATGAAGTAGACGTCGATGTAGTCCGTGCCGAGCCGACGGAGGCTCGCCTCGCACGCCTGCATCACGTAGCGACGGGAGCAGCCCGACATCATCGGACCCCGGCCCATCGCGACGCCGAACTTGCTGGCGAGCACGACGTTCTGGCGGTCTGCTCCGAGCGCCCGACCGAGGAACTCCTCGGAGCCACCCCCGCCATAACAGTCGGCGGTATCGAAAAAGGTGATGCCCGCGTCGTAGGCGGCGCGAATGACCTTCTCGCTCTCCGCGTAGTCGATGGTCATCCCGAAGTTGTTGCAGCCGATTCCGGCGAGCGAGACCTTCAGTCCCGAATCGCCCAGGTTGCGGTACTCCATCTCCACTGTCTCCTCGTCGTCGCCATGGGTCGCGACCCGACGAGCGTACATCAACGAGGGCGCTGCGAGCGACCGACACTGGGCGCCGCGAGCGGGCGCCTGGACAGGCCGGAAGACCGCCGACCGAGAACTGCGCCAGGTGCCCCGCAGTCACAGATCTCTCCCACGCCCCTGTGGTCGAGAATCGAAACGAGGTGGCCGGCGGCCTTCCATCAGAAGAAGTCGCCATGCGCGCGGACGTGGGACCGCCTCGGCACCGCTATGCCCGCGCTCCGCCGCCGGATTGCGCGTCGTCTTCCGGTTCCGATCGCTATCCTCGCGCAACCTTCCAATCGAGGTGAAGATGTCCGCAGCGTGCCGCTCGATCTGTCTGTCCATCCTCTTGCTCCTCGCCGCGGCGCAAGGACTCGCGGACGGACACGACGCCGACGCCGATACCTATGACCTCGTGATCGCCGGCGGCCGGGTCGTCGACCCGGCCAGCGGACTCGACGCCATCCGCCATCTCGGCCTACGCGGTGAGCGGATCGAAGCCATCAGCGAGACCCCTCTCTCCGGCGCGCGCACGATCGACGCGACCGGCCTCGTCGTCTCGCCCGGCTTCATCGACCTGCACACCCACTCGCCGACCCCGCTCGGCCAGCGCTACCAGCTCGCGGACGGCGTCACGACCGCCCTCGAGCTCGAAGCCGGGACCTATCCTTTCGACGGCGTCGGCGCCGCCCTCGAGGACGGCGCCCGGATCCACTACGGCGCGTCCACGGGTTGGGCTTCGGCTCGGGTCGAGACGACCCTCGGTCTGCGCTTCTCGAGCCTGCTCTCGTCGACGCCGCGGCCCGTCACTCTCGGTGGCGTCTGGACACTGCTCCGCATGCTGGTCAGTCCGGACCCCGCGTCCTTGTTCGCGCAGGAGGTCGACGCGGACGACCGCGAGGAGATCCGTGCTCGCCTCGACGCCGACCTCCGGCGAGGCGCCCTGGGCGTCGGTGTCCCCCTCGACTATCTGAGCGAGCACACCCTGGAGCCCGAGCTCCGGATGATCTTCGAGGTCACGGCGGCCCGGGACAGCCTTCTCTACATCCACCTGCGGCGCGGCGTGAACGGCGACCCGGCCGGGCTGCGCGAGGCGCTCCGGCTGGCGGACGAGACCGGCGCCGCGATCCACGTCTGCCACATCCAACATCTCGCGATGCGCAACATCGAGCTCTTCCTGCGAGAGATCCGCGAGGCGCGGGAGCGCGGGATCGACGTGACGACCGAGCTCCTGCCCTACGACGCGGGCTCCGCCCTGATCTCTTCCGCCGTATTCTCGAGGGACTGGCGATCGATCTTCGCGATCGACTACGGCGACGTGGAGTGGGCGGCGACCGGCATGCGCTTCGACGAGGCGACCTGGAACGATTATCGCGAGGAGCAGCCGTTCGGTCAGGTCGTCCACCACTACCTGAAGCCTGAGTGGACGCGCCTCGCGCTGGTCGAACCGGGCGTGATCGTCGTCAGCGACCTGCTGCCGATGCGCGACGAGGAGAGCATGGTCGCGCCGCATAACGGTGCCTTCGCGCGGGTCCTCGGACGGCACGTGCGGGAGAGAAGCGATCTCGACCTCACGACGGCGCTCGCGAAGATGACCTCGCTCCCGGCCGCGCGGCTCGCGAAGTTCTTCCCGCGATTCGAACGCAAGGGCCGGATCGCCGTCGGGGCCGATGCCGATCTGACGATCTTCGATCCCGAGAGCGTGCTCGACCGGGCGACCTACGGCGATCCTTTCCAGGCCTCCGCGGGCATCCAGACCGTCGTGGTCGCCGGGCAGGTCGCCCTCGACGACGCCCAGGTCGTCGAGGACGTGTTCGCCGGCCAGCTGCTGTCCAACACGTCCGAATGAAGCGATACGACGCGAGCCCGTTCATGGCACGATTCGAGTCGCTCGCCGCCTTCGTCACGCTCGTCGCGGGGGTCGCCCTTGCCTCGGTCCTGACGACGCCTCCGGCGGAGGCCCGCGTGCTGGGCATCGAGGTCGAGCGCCGGGTGGCGGTGCTCGCGCCGGACGCGTTCAGGACCGCGGGAGGCGAAGCGATCGCCCACGAGCTGATCGAAGGCCGGGTGCGATTCGGGTTCGATCCCGGCAACGACGCGAACGCGCGCGTGACGGACCTCGCCCTCGCGCCCCGGGACGAGCAGGGCCTCGTCCGGGCCAGCGGCGACTTCAGCGTGCTGCAGCCGGTCGACCCCGCCCAGCGGCGCGGCACGGCGATCGTCGACGTCCCGAACCGGGGACGGCGACTGATCCTCGGCGGCATGAACCGTGTACGAAAGCCCTTCGGCGCGCCCGCGCTCCTGGATCCCGAGCAGCCCACCGACTGGGGCGACGGTTTCCTGATGCAGCACGGTCTCACGATCGCGTGGGTCGGATGGCAGGCGGATGCGCCGCGCTTTCCCGACGCGATGCGGCTGGACGTGCCCCGGGCGCAGGGCGAGAACGGCGAGCCGACACGCGGTCTTGCGCGATCGGACTGGGTGGTCGACGAGGCGAGCGAGCGACTCGAGCTCGCCACCCGCGGTCACGACCCGATTCCTCCCGCGGATCCCTCTGCGAAAGCCAACGTGCTAACCCGCCGCCCGGGCCGGGAAGCGCCGCGTGAGACCGTCCCGCGATCGGCCTGGCGTTTCGACCCGAAAGGCCACGCGATCGTCGCGACCCACGGCCCCTTCGAGGCGGGCTGGATCTACGAGCTCGTCTACGCCGCCGAGTCACCGCCGATTCTCGGCCTGGGGTTCGCCGCCTTCCGCGACTTCGCGCGCTTCGTCACGCGGGACCCGGATTGCCCCTTCGCCGCCCAACGCGTGATCGCCCACGGCCTCTCGCAGTCCGGTCGGTTCCTGCGCCACTTCCTCTACGACGGGTTCAACCGCGACGAGCTCGGGCACCGCGTCTTCGACGGGATGATGATCCAGATCGGGGGCGCGGGGCGCGGCGGCTTCAACCACCGCTTCGGGCATCCGGGCCGGGTCGGCAATCCCTACGCGAACTTCTTCTACCCGGGCGACGATGCACCCTTCACGGGCCGCGCCCCGGCCGCGGGACCGAGAGAGGAAGGGCTCTTCGATCGGGCCCTCGCGACGCAGACGCTGCCCCGACTCTTCCAGATCAACACGGGGTACGAGTACTGGGGACGCGGAGCGTCGCTGATCCACATGACGACCGACGGGCAGCGGGACGTCTCCCCGCATCCGGACGAGCGCCTCTACCACGTGGCCTCCGCGCCGCACTACTCCCTGCCCTTCCCGCCGCGCCCGGAAGCCGAGGCGACCCCGGATCTCTTCGTGGGCAGCAGCGTCGACACCAGCGCCTTCCAGCGCGCGCTGCTCACGCACCTGCTCGCGTGGGTCGAGTCCGACGTCGCCCCGCCGCCTTCCACGATTCCGACGATCGCGGACGGCACCCTCGTCGAAGCAGACGCCCTCACCTATCCCGTCCAGGACCTCACGGCCCCGCGTAGCCCGCACGTCGCCTATCGCCAGGACTTCGGTCCGGATTGGTCACGCGGCATCGTCCGTCACCAGCCGCCCCGGCGCGGCGAGGCGTTCGCGATCCGGGTGCCCGCGATCGACGCCCTCGGCAACGAAGCGACGGGGTTGCGCGGGGTCGAGCTCCGAGCGCCGATCGGCACCTACACGCCCTGGGCGCTCCGCCACGGCATGCCCGGCGGCGCCGATGAGATGGTCGGGTACGTCGGCAGCTTCGTGCCCCTCGCCGCGACCGCGGAATCGCGCCGGGAGGGGGACGATCGACCGAGCCTGCGCGAGCTCTACGTGTCGCGCGACGCGTACGAGTCGAAGGTGCGCGAGGCGATCGATCGGCTCGTCGCCGAGGGATGGATGCTGCCGGTGGACGCGAACCGCGCGTTCGAGGCCGCGATCGCACGCTGGACCTGGGCGACGACACGCTAGGCCGATCGAGCCGGGCGCCCCGAATGCGCCTTGGGCTCAGCCTCCCGCCCAGGCGTCGTTCAGCGTGCGCATCGTGTCGTTGGTCGGGTGGACTTCGAGTCCGCGAGCGAGCGCCGCGCGTGCGGCGTCGCGCCGACCGAGCCGCTCGAGCGTGCGCGCGACCTCGAGATGGTGACGCCACTGCCGGGGAGCGAGTTGCCGTGCGCGTTCGAAGGCGATCAGCGCGTCCTCGAGACGGCCGCGGCGCGCCGCAGCCAGCCCGAGCGCGTGAAGGGCCGCGTCGTTCCCTTCGTCGAGGGCGACCGCACGCTCGGCATCCCGAGCGCCGACCGGCGCGTTGCGCCCACCCTGGGCGATCAGGAACTCGGCCCGCTGCGCCAGGTAGCTCGACAGCGTCATCGACGCGGGGCGGTAGTCCGGCCGCTCCACAACGAGCGCTTCGAGGTCGACGAGCGCCTCTCGTCGCCGCTCCTGAACCGGCGAACGCAATCCGATCGTCGCGAGCACGGTGCGGGTCTTGGCGCGCTGTACGGCGTGCAAGGCCTCGACCTGCGCGGCGGTCGCGTCGCGGAGCGGCGATGCACCGGGCGGATAGTCGTGCAGCTCCCGCAGCACGTTCCACACCTGTCGGTCACCGCCGATCGCGAGGGGACTCGAGAACTCGAGGTGAAGATTGTCGTCGGTGTTGATCGGCGCGCCCGCGGCGAAGTCGCGCACCTGGGCGTCGTCGAGCTGGAGCTCGCCGAGAAACGCGAGGGGTGTGTCGAGCCCGAGCAGATCGAGCTGCCGGGCGACGTTCGGCGGCTGCATCCGCCGCGCGAGCTCCGCCTCGTCCACCTCGAGCGGGTGCTCGCTCCCGATCAGGACCGCGGACGTGCTGTGCCAGAGCATCGTGTGCGGAAAGACCTCGGCGAAGGTCGCGACGACCGACTTGAAGTCCACCGGAGTGAGATCCGCGACGGGCAGCCACTGACACATGATCCCGCCCGGCTCGAGCCGCGCGGCCGCGAGGCGGTAGTACTCCTCGGTGTAGAGGTAGCCGGAGCCGCGGGTCCACGGGTGGATCGGATCCGCGGTGATCACGTCGTAGCGGTGGTCCGTCGTCTTCAGGTAGTTGCGACCGTCTTCGAGGAACACGCGCATCCGCGGGTCCGAGAGTGGAGAGCCGTTGGAGGCCGCGAAGTGGGGCTCGGCGCCGAGCATCGCCGGCTCGATCTCCGCGAGGGCGACGCGCTCGAGATCGTCGTGGGCGGTGACGCCACCGAGGGTCGTGCCGGCGCCCATCCCGACGACGAGGGCCGAGCGCGGCGCGGGATGCATCAGCAGCGGCACGTGGGCGAGCATGTACTGCGTGCGCAGGTCCTCGGGATCGTCGCTCGCGACGATCTTGCCGTTCACACTGATCGAGCGGAATCCGTCCTGCTCCATGACCGAGACGGTCGCGCTCCGCCCTTCCCGGTAGTAGCGGATGACGCCCTTTCCGAGCTCGGCGTCGACGTCGATGTCACCGTCGGCACTCACGTATTGCAGGAGCTGGTTGTTGCTGAACGCGCCGAAGAACTCGTCCGTACGCTGAGGCAGGAGCGCGGGGAGCGAGAGGGCGACCCCCGCCGCCATCACGGCGAATACCACCCCGGGTGAAGTCGCGCCGCGTCGATCGGCGACGTCGGTCGCCAGCACGACCGCGCCGTACGCCACGTAGAGCGACGCGCCTACCGCCATCGCGCGCTCGAGTCCGATCCAGGGAACCAGGACGAAGCCCGCGCCGAGGGAGCCCGCGATCGAACCGAGGGTATTGAGCGAGAGCGTGTCGCCGACGGGGCGCGCGAAGCCGTGTCCGGCCGCGACGGCGAGACGTGCCCGCGCCTCGTTCGCGAGCGGGAAGGCCATTCCGATGAAGAGGCAGGGCACGACCATCAAGAAGAAGGCGAGCAGGAAGGTCGTGACGGGCCGGATGCGCGTCAGGTCGTCGTAGAGCGCCAGGTTGATCTGGATCGCGAGCTGGGGGAGTTGCGGGATCGCGCTGGACGCGACCAGCGAGAAGATCCCCGCGGCTGCGAGGACGCGGCCGAAGCGCGGAACGATCGGGCGTCCTGCCGTCGGGCGACTCGCGTGCACGGGGCTGCCGATCGCGATGCCCGTCAGGAACGCCGCGAGCATGACGGAGAAGCTGTAGATCGAGCTGCCGACGGCGACCGAGAGCGCGCGAGTCCACAGCACTTCGAGGGCGAGGGACGAGAAGCCGGAGAGCGCGGTGCCCCAGAAGACGACGCGCAGGCCGGTCACCGAATCCCCGGACACGTCGGCGTCGGCGCGGTCCGCGAGGAATTCGCGGTTGGCGACGGGTCGGACGCGACGATCGACCGCCAGCGCGACGAGGCCGATCGCGAGGTTGACCGCGACCGCAGCGAGCTGCGTGCGCCAGACGCCGAGCGCGGGGATCATCAAGAAGCCCGCGGCGAGGGTGCCGACGACCGCGCCCACGGTGTTCGAGCCGTAGAGCCACGCCAGACGCTGTCCGAACTCCCTGTCCTCCTCGACGAGCAGGCGAGTGACGACCGGAAGCGTCGCGCCCATCAAAAAGGTAGGCAGCACCAGGGCGACGAAGGCAAGCGCGCTGCGGAGGGCGACGAGTCCGGCGTCGACGCTGCCGTCGCCATCGGCGAGCACGAGGTAGAGCGCGTCGATGGCGCGCATCAACGACGGCAGCGTGCACGCGAGCGCGCCGATCCCGAGCTCCAGCAGCGCGTACACGCGCAGGGGTCGGTCGAAGCGCCGCGCCAGGCGGCCGAAGACGAAGCCGCCGAGAGACATGCCGCCCATGAAGGCCGCGAGGACGATGCTCGACGACTCGAAGCTGGCGCCGAAGATCAGCGACAGGTTCCGGAACCACGTGACTTCGTAGACGAGCCCGGTCGCACCGGATGCGACGAAGAGCGCATACGCGAGACGATGGTCGAAGCGGTTCACTGAACGGAACATCCCCAGGGCCGGTGATCACGGGGGCTACGCGGGTCGCGCCGCGCGAGACTGTAGCGGATCCCCCCTGCAGATCCGGGCGTGGACGTGCTCCGAGGCCGCTTCCGAGGCGACGCATGCGCAGTCTCGAGCCGCGCCCTCCGAAGTTGCTCAGGAACTGCATCCGATCCGCCGATTCCCTGAGAGGGAGGTTCCAGCATGGTCTCGCGATCGTCGTCCAGAAGCACCGCTCGGGGGCTCGTCGCCCTGCTCTCGCTCGCCGCGATGTTCGTTGCACTGGTCGCCCCGCCGCTCGCGTTCGCCCGCAGCGACGCCGAGCTGGAAGGCATGAAGACCTACTGGCAGAACCGCTATCGCCAGCTCCTCGTCTCCGCCGACGACCTCCGCGAGGAGATCGAGCGAGAGACCGGGCTCTACGCCGATGCCAATCGCCGCAACTATCGCCGCGGCACGAAGCGCCACGTGCATCGCGTCGCGATCGAGGAAGCGGAGAAGAAGCTGGCCGAGGTCAACCGCGAACTCTCGACCATCAAGGAAGAGGGACGCCGCGCCGGCGCCCTGCCCGCCTGGTTCTACGACGTCGAGCAGGTCCGCGCCGACGCCGCTCGGAACCCGGCCCTCGCGCCCCGCCCCGACGATCCCGACCGCGGCCGCAATCCGAAGTTCGCGCCTCCTGGCGAGACGGCTCCCGCCTCGGCGAACTAGGTCCGCGGCGTCAGTCGGCCGCGTCGGTCGTGACGGCACCCGACGCATTCAGATACGCGTAGTGCGGCAAGTGTGCGAGCTGTCCGCCGTCCACGGACAGCAGCTGACCGGTCACGAAGGCCGCCTCCTCCGAGACGAGATAGAGGACGGCGTGTGCGAGGTCCGATGCGCGTCCCGCGCGCGGCACCAGGTTGTGGGACACGATCTCGGCGCCCATCTCGGGCGTGACCGAGCCGCGGGAGGAGGGCGTATCGATGTAGCCCGGGGAGACCGTGTTGCAGCGAATCCCCTGTCGCCCGTAGGTCGTCGCGATCGAACGCGTCAACGCGTTCACCCCGGCCTTCGCCGCCGAGTAGGCGAACTGCGAGAGGTCTCCGGCGAGGGACTGGTTGCTCGACGTGTTCACGATCGCTCCCCCGCCGCCGTCGATCATGCGCGGGATCGCGTGCTTCGCCATCAGCATGGGTCCGCGCAGGTTGACCGAGAACGACCGATCCCAGTAGTCGAGACTCATCTCGAGCAGATCCGCGTCCTGCGCGTGCTCGTGGCCCGCCGTCATCGCCGCGTTGTTGTGCAGGACGTCGAGGCCGCCGAACTCCGCCACCGCGGCCTCCACCGCAGCCGCGACATCCTCTTCCCGCGAGACGTCGGTACGCTGCGTGATCGCACGACCGCCGTCACTCCGAATCGCGTCGGCGACGCGCTCGGCGCCCTCGGCATCGAGGTCGGCGATCACGACCGCCGCACCCTCCCGCGCGAGCAGGCGAGCGGTCGCCTCGCCGATGCCGGACGCGCTCCCGGTCACGATCGCCTTGCGTCCCTCCAGCCGACCTCGTCGATCCGACATGCCGCTCCCCTCCTCCGTCGCGATCAGCGCTCGGGCCGTCGCCCCCAGACGCCGATCCAGAGCACGTCCACGTAGCGGAACGTCGGATCGTCGAAGCAGTCCATCAGGTCCTGGAACTGCTCTTCGGTGTAGGTGCCGCGGGTGACGGCCATTTCGCGCACGTTCTCCATCGTCTCCTTCCGATAGCGCGCGCGGTCGCTGCCGCCTTCGACGATCTCCGTTCGCCCATCGCTCCGCAGGTCGACGAGACCGGCGTCGCGCAGCGCGGCGAACACGTTTCGGCCGGCGAAGGGATCCATGCGTTCGCCCTCGAGCACCCCGCGCAGGTAGAAGTCGAAGACCGGCGCATAGCGATGCCCCGGATCGCAGGCCTCGCACGCGCCGTAGTCCGGCTCCTCGACGAGCACGACGCCACCGGGTCGGACGGACTCGACGAGGTGTCGCGCGGCCGCGGGCAGGTCTTCGATGTGCGCGAGCAGGGCTCGAGCGTGGGCGAAGTCGAAGTCGCCGGGGGACACGGGGCCCTTCGAGAGATCGTGGCTGACGACGCGCCGCCCGGGTCCCGGAAAGTCGTCCAGGAAACGCGGATCGAGATCCGCCGCGACGACTTCGCCCTCGCCGCCCGCGCGTTCCGCGAGCGCTCGCGCGATCGACCCCGCGCCGGCACCGACCTCGAGGCAACGCGCGCCCGGCGGGATCCCGATCGCTTCGAGACGCTCGAGGGTCGCGGGGTCGTTGATCGCCTGGAGCTTCTCGAGCCGCGCGCGCTCGAGTCCGGCGTCGACCCGGGCGAGCGCGTAGCGCGGCTCCTCGCCCGGCGTCGTGTTCGCGCGCTCGTCGTCGCTCACTCTGGCTCCCTCCGATCGACCCCGGGTCGCGCGGCGCGAGTCCTTCGCGTCGCACGATGTGGCATGCTCGTCGCCGATCGATGATGCAGCAAAGCCAGGAGCCGCGCTGCCGGACGGGAGGGCCGATCAAATTGGGTGCCGAGCCTGTTTACGGGCGCGCGCGAGCGCGACGCGCGCGATTCGTCGTCGTGCTCACCGCGTGGCTCGCCGCCGTGACCTCGGCCCCCGACGTGCTCGCAAAGAAGATCGAGCCGCCGCCGGTCGCCACCATCGAGGGCGACGTCGCGTGGCCGCTCCACGGTCTCACACCCGGCGAAGCGCGGTACAGCCCCCTCGACCAGATCGACCGCAACAGCGTCGCCGGCCTGGGACTCGCCTGGTCCTATATGACGGGCAGCCACCGCGGGCTCGAGGCGACGCCGATCGTCGTCGACGGCGTCCTGTATGCGACCGCGAGCTGGAGCATCGTGTTCGCCCTCGACGCCGCGACCGGCGAGGAGAAGTGGCGCCACGACCCGAAGGTGCCGCGCTGGAAGGGGCGCCACGCCTGCTGCGACGTCGTGAACCGTGGCGTCGCCTACCACGCGGGACGGATCTACAGCGGAACGATCGATGGGCGCTTGATTGCCCTCGACGCCGCGACGGGCGAGGAAGTCTGGAGCGTTCGTACGACGCCGCTCGAAGCGTCGTACACGATCACCGGGGCGCCCCGGGTCGTGAAGGACCTCGTCCTGATCGGGAACGGCGGGGCCGAGTTCGGCGTGCGCGGCTACTTCTCCGCCTATCACGCCGAGACCGGCGAGCTCGCCTGGCGCTTCTACACCGTCCCTGGGAGTCCCGAGGGACCCCACGAACATCGGGAGCTCGATGTCGCCGCGAAGACCTGGCCTGCCGACGCGCTCTGGGAGGCCGGACTCGGCGGCACCGCCTGGGACTCGATGGCCTACGACCCGGAGCTCGACCTCCTCTACGTGGGGACCGGCAACTCGAGCGTCTACGACCGCGCGAAGCGAAGCCCGGGCGGCGGCGACAACCTCTACCTGGCGTCGATCCTCGCGCTGCGGCCGGATACGGGTCGCCTCGTCTGGCACTACCAGACGACCCCGGGCGAGTCCTGGGACTACACGGCGACCCAGCACATGATCCTCGCGGACCTCGACTGGAAGGGGACGAAGCGGAAGGTCTTGATGCAGGCGCCGAAGAACGGCTTCTTCTACGTCCTGGATCGCGCAACGGGAGAGCTGCTCTCCGCCGAGAAATATGTCCACGTGAGCTGGGCCACCCACGTCGACCTCGAGACGGGCCGCCCCGTTGAACGCGCCGAGGCGACCTGGTCGGAGGAGTCGCGCTTCGTCGCGCCGCCGCCTCCCGGCGGCCACAACTGGCATCCGATGAGCTTTCATCCCGGGACCGGCCTCGTCTACATCCCCGCCCACGAATCCGCCTACGCCTACTATCCGATCGACGAGTTCGAGTACCGCCCGGGGCTCTGGAATACCGGCGAGGATCTCGCGACGTTGCAACGCGAGATGCAGGACACGGTGGGCCTGCGCTTCCTTCCCTGCGGACTCACGCGCCTCGTCGCCTGGGATCCCCGAAAGGGCACGAAGGCCTGGGAGGTCCTGCACGACTCCGGCGTGCCCGGCGGCACGCTCGCGACCGCTGGCGAGCTCGTGTTCCAGGGCAACGGTCCCGGACGCTTCTCGGCCTTCGACGCCGAGAACGGCAAGGAGCGCTGGGGCGTCGACGTCGGCATCGACGTGATGGCGCCGCCGATCACGTACGCCATCGACGGCGAGCAGTACGTCGCCGTGCTCGCCGGGGTCGGCGGCTCACACGGCAATCACATGTCGAAGTTCGAGCACGACAATGCAGGCCGCGTGCTCGCGTGGAAGCTCGGCGGCGAGGCGAAGCTCCCGCCCGTGAAACCGCGCCCGAAGCGCGAAGTGAGCGTGCCGCGGATGGACGTCGACCCGTCCGTAGTCGAGCGTGGCAGCGACCTCTACGCGCAGACCTGTTTCGCCTGTCACGGGATCGGCACCCATGCCAGCGGCCTCGTCCCGGACCTCAAGACCGCCAGCGCGGCCACCCACGCGCAGTGGGACGAGATCGTGCGCGGGGGACTGCGCAGCTTCGCCGGCATGCCCGGGTTCGCGGACGCGCTCTCCGAGGAAGATGCACGTGCGATCCAGGCCTACGTGCTGGACCGCGCGTGGCGCGAGGAGAGCATCATCGAGCAGGCCCTCGAGTTCGCCGCGGAACACGTCTGCGTACCGGTCTCGTGGATCACGGACTAGGCGCCTCGCCCTGCGCGTAGACCGCCGCCGAGCCCGTGCCGAGGTGCTATCAAAGGTCCTCCCCGGCTCCGAAAGGAGCCACCCATCGCAGGAGTTCCCATGTCTTCCGATGTCTCCCGCCGGCCCGCGATCGCGGGCGTCGGCCAGATCGTCCAGCGCCTCGACGACCCGACTGAAGCCCTCGAACCGATCGCGCTCATGGAGAACGCGATTCGCAAGGCCGCGGAAGACGCTGGCGCCCCGAAGCTCGTCGAGCACCTCGACGCGATCTACGTCCCGCGCGGGCTCTGGCAGTACGGCAACCCCGGCAAGCTGCTGGGCGAGCGACTCGGCTCCCCGAACGCGAAGAGCATCACGGGGGCGATCTCCGGGCACATCGTGCAGATCCTGCTCAACATGGCCTGCCGCGAGATCGCCGCGAGCCGCGCCGACGCGATCGCGATCGTCGGCGGCGAGAGCGAGAACAGCAAGCGCCGCATCCAGCGCGGCGGCGGCGAGCTCCACTGGAACGACGCGATCCCCGGCGAACCCGACGCAACCGTTGGCGAGATGAAGTACGCCCAGAACCCGGGCGAGAAGGACGCGGGCATCGTCGATGCCACGTCGATCTTCACGTTCTGCGAGACGTCGCTCCGCGCGAGCCTGGGCGAGACGCCGTCCGCCCACCGCGATCGGATCGCCGGCCTCGCGCACCGGATGAGCCGCGTCGCCAAGGACAACCCCTACGCCTGGATCCAGCGCGAGGTTCCGGCGGACGAGATCCGCGATCCCTCCGGCGGCAACCGGATGGTCATCTATCCGTACACGAAGCTCATGACCTCGAACCTGTCGGTCGACCAGAGCGCCGCGATGATCGTGTGCTCGACGGAGATGGCGGATCGCATGGGCGTGCCGAACAGCCAGCGCGTGTTCCTGCGCGCTTCGACGGAGATGAGCCACACGACGACGCTCTCGCAGCGGCAGCTCCTGCACGTGCATCCGGGCCAGGTGATCGCCGCCCAGCGCGTGCTCGAGCTCGCGAAGAAGAACGCTTCGGACCTCGAGCACGTCGATCTCTATTCCTGCTTCCCCTTCGCGATCCAGGCCGGCGCCGCAGCGCTGGGCATCGACACGGACCCGGTCCCGAGCCTCACGGGTGGGATGACCTTCTTCGGCGGTCCCTTCGGCAACTACGTGCTGCACAGCAAGGCGACGATGGTGGAGCGCTTGCGCAAGGAGCCGGGCACCTGCGGCGCGATCGGATCCGTCGGCGGTGCCTTCGCGCACTTCTCCTACGGCATCTACTCGACGGAACCGATCGACGCGGTGCTGCCTGAGATCGACGACGTGAGCGAGGAGTTCGCGGCGACGGACCTGCGGCCGATGCTCCAGGAGCGCTATGCCGGCGAAGCGGACATCGAGAGCTATCAGGTCCTCGTCTCGCACGAGGGGCCCGTCCGGATCTCCTTCTCGGCCGTGAACGCCGAAGGGTTCCGCGTCTGGGGCGGGTCTCAGGACCCCGCGCTGATGGACGCAGCGCTCGCGGACGAGGATTTCTGCGGACGCCGCGCGCGCTTCGCGGAAGGCGTCGTCACGCCGCTCTAGGGAACTGACCCGAGCCGATCCACGGTCGAGTCCCGACCGGCACGTCGGGTCGGCGACCCAAAAACGCGTGCGGCGTGCCGGATCGATGCGACTCCTCTCAGCAGAGCCTTCGGTCCAGTCGATTCGTCCGAGGATGGGCGAGCACGACCGCATCCAGATCCGGTTCGAAGACGATGCACTCGAGGCCTGGGTCTCGATCGGCGCCGGACCGCCCGCCGACCCGAAGGCGCTCGCGCGGGCGATCGAGGATGCGGGCATCGTCCACGGAGTCTTCGAGTCCGACCGAGAAGTCCTCGAACACGCCCTCGCCCTCGAGCAGGCGCTCTCCCGTGAAGTCCGGCTCGCCTACGGCAAGCCGCCGGTCGAGCCGGTGCCCGAGCGACTCGTCCTCGCGGAGCCGGACGGCCCGCTGCCCGGCGTGCTCCGCGAGGACGGCAGCATGGATTTCCGCGAACGGCGGCTGCTCGTGCCCGTCGACGAAGGCGACCTGATCGCGAGGATCCTCCCCGCGAAGGACGGGGAGCCCGGCACCAACGTCCTCGGCGTCGAGATTCCCTGCCCCGAAGCCCCCGAGCCCACGTTCTCGCTCGGCGACAGCGTGACCAGGAACGAGGAAGGCGAAGTCCGCGCTGCGCGATCCGGTGCGCGCGCCCTCGACGACAAGGGCCTCCTCGACGTGCTCGACCTGCACACCCACGCCGGATCCGTGGATCTCACGAGTGGCAACCTCGAGACCGAAGGCCATCTGGAGATCGCCCGGGACGTCACCGCGAACATGCGCGTCACCGCCGGCGGCAGCGTGAAGATCGGAGGCACCGTCGACGGCGGTCGCGTCCATGCGGGGCTCGACGTCGAAGTCAGCGGCGGCGCGATCGGGCGCGACAGCGGCGTGATCCGTGCACGCGGTGACCTGCGCGCGCGCCACGCCCTCGGGATCCGGCTGCACGCGATGGGTCGACTCGAGATCGCGCGCTCCGTCTCGGCTTCCCGACTCCACGGCCGCGAAGTCGAAGTCGGCGGAGGCGCCCTCTCCGAACGCATCGACGCGGAAGAGCGGATCGTCGTTCAGCAAGCCGGCTCGCCATCCGGCGGCCCCTGTCACCTCAGCGTGGGCGTGCCTCTCCATCCCGAAGACTTCGACCCCAGCCGGCGCCCCGCGCGCATCGGATCGCCCCGGCGGTCCGGTCGACGCAAGGGCACCTCGACGGGCGACGGCGCGAGGAAGCGTCGCAACCGCGGAGCGCGAGGCACGAACGCGGTCACGATCGCGGGCGTGTTGACCGACGCCGACGTGAACGTGCGAATCGAATGGCGGCGCCGACAGAAGTCGCTGCTCGAGCGCGCGACGATCGAGATCCAGCGCGTCGCCCACGCGGGCTGCCACCTCCGGTTCGGCGACGTCCACCGATTGATCGAGAGCGACGCCGGCCCCTGCACCTACCGCCTCGACAGCGAACGCAACGAGATCGTCGAGGACGACTGAAGGAACACGCCATGAGACTCGACACCCTGCGCGCCCGGGACCTGATGACACCGAACGTCGTGATGGCCCTGCCCGAAGAGACGCTGCGAACCGCGCTGCGCCGCATGGAGGAGCACGGCATCCACGGTCTGCTCGTGGACCCCCAGGCCCCGGGCGGCGGACATAGCATCCTGACCGGCAAGGACTGCATCGAGGTCGTCTGCGACGCCGGCGAAGAAGCGCTCGACGAACTCCGGGTGGAGGACGCGATGACGCGGCCCGCCGTCGCAATTCCCGCCGGCCTCTGCGTCAGCGACTCCATCCGCCTGATGCGTCACGCCGGTGTGCGCACGGTGCCTGTCGTCGATGGCAACGAAGTGATCGGCATCTTCACGTTCACCGACGTGCTTCGCACCTGTTCGAATCCGTAGTGGCCTAGCGATCGCCCTCGCGAAACGCGCGCGGATCCGCGTCCCGGTAGAGCGGGTCGCTCGGATCCCGGAAGCTCGCGAGCAGCGGCTCGAGACCGTTCGCCTTGATCTCGTAGAGCGTGGCGAGGAGCATCCCGAGCCGCCCCCTCGGAAAGCCCTTCTCGCGGAACCAGACGAGGTACGGCTCCGGCAGATCGATCAGCCGGCGACCCTGGTAGCGGCCGAAGGGCATCTCCATGCGCGCGATCTGGACGAGCACCTCGGGATCGGGCTCGACCGGCTTGCCCCGCGTGGGTCGTTCGTCGTCGGGCATGCGGGGAGCATGTCGCACTCGCGCGAAGCGCGCTGCTGGCGCGCCGCGATCGGCCGCGGATTCGGGGTGACATCCTCCCCTGGCGAAGCCGGGGGACTCCCGTTTGGCTAGGATCCGCGCCCCGCACGTGACCCCCACGCAGGACGCCCAGCCATGAGCCAGATCAGCCCGACCCATCCCCTCCGCCTCGCCGACGTCGAGACCTGGGACCGCGAGACCGACGTCGCGGTCGTCGGGTTCGGTGGCGCTGGCGGCTGCGCCGCGATCGAAGCGAAGGACGCGGGGGCCGACGTGACGATCTTCGAGGTCGCGAGCGCGAGCGGCGGGTCGACGGCGCTTTCGAGCGCAGAGATCTACATGGGCGGCGGAGGCGGCACCCGCGTCCAGCGCGAATGCGGCTACGACGACTCGACCGACGCACTCTTCGAGTACCTGAAGCTCTGCATGGGCGACCTCGGCGACGAGGAGAAGATCCGACGCTATGCGGACGGAAGCCTCGACCACTTCGACTGGATCGTCGGACTCGGCGTGCCCTACAAGGACTCGGAATACGCACAGAAGGCGATCGTCGCGATGACCGACGACTGTCTCCTCTATACAGGCAACGAGAAGGCCTGGCCCTTCCGCGATGTGGCGAAGCCCTGCCCGCGCGGACACAACCTCGAGATCGAGGGTGACAACGGTGGCCCGCTCTTCATGGAGATCGTGACCCGCAACGTCACCGAGCGCGGCATCGACGTCGAGTACAACGCGCGGGTGCTCCGCCTGATCGCCGACCGGGACGGCAGCGTCCACGGCCTCGTCGTGCGGATCGACGGCGAGGAGCTGCGCGTCCGAGCCCGGCGGGGCGTGATCCTCTGCACCGGCGGCTTCGCCATGAACGAACGCATGTGGAAGCACTACAGCCCGGAGGTCGCGAAGCGCGCCCAGCCGATCGGGAATCCCTTCGACGACGGGACCGGCATCCGCATGGGTCAGGGGGTCGGGGGCTCGACGCTCCACATGAACCAGAGCTTCGTGACGATCCCGTTCTATCCGCCCGCCAGCCACACATTCGGCATCCTCGTGAACAGCCAGGGCCAGCGCTTCATCAACGAGGACGTCTACCACGCGCGCCTCGCGGCGAACGCGCTCAAGCAGCTCCAGACCGGCGAGAAGGTCTTCCTGATCATCGGCGAGAAGCACTGGAAGCAGCCCAACATGCTCGGGGGCGAGGTCGTCTCCGCCGCCGACACGATCGAGGAGCTCGCGGAGGACGTCGGCCTCCCGGTCGCGAACCTCGCCCACACGTTCGGTCACTACAACGAACACGCCGGCAAGGGCGACGACCCGCTCTTCCACAAGCAGACCGACTGGCTCGAGCCGATCGAGCCGACGATCGCCGCGGTCGACATCACACCGGGCGAGCACGGGATCTACGTCGGCTTCACCCTCGGTGGGCTCGAGACGAAGCCGTCGGGCGAGGTCGTCACCATGGACGGTGACGCGATCCCGGGACTCTACGCCGCGGGGCGCGCGACCTGCGGCATGCCGCGGCGCGCCGAAGGGTACGGCTCGGGCATGTCCGTCGGCGACGTGACGTTCTTCGGTCGTCTCGCGGGCAAGGCTGCGGCGGCGCGCGAGGCGAGCTGAGCGACCCTACTCGCCGATCGCGTCGTGTGACAGCGAGGGGAAGCCGAGCCGCGGGCCGAGCGGGAAGGCTTCGCACATGCCCTCGCCGATCTCGGTGTAGGCCTCGGGGGTGAGCGCCTCGCTCCACTGCACGAAGTTGCGGAACACGCTGCAGCGTTCCTCGTCGTTCAGGATGCGCGGATCCGTCGCCGCGCGCGCGACGACCCAGGCCTGATCGATCCGGTCCGACTCCATCCGCAGCCCGTCGTCGCGCTCGGTGTCGAACACGAGATACTTCGGGTCGCGCTCTCCTGCGCCCCAGGGCTTCCATTCGGGCAGGTCGCCGCCCTGCCCTCGGCCGGGTCGGTACGTGTGCGCGAAATTGGCCCAATAGGACCGCATCTGCTCGGAGAGCTTCTCGGCCGAGGGCTGGTCCTCGAAGAAGAAGCGGTTCGCCCATCCGAGATCGGTCAGGCCGAAGACGAAGATCATGTCGAGCGCATGCGCCGCGCCGAGGAGCTTCGACAGGTCGGTGCCCATCACGACCGGCAGCTCGTCCCAGTCGAAGCGGTAGCCCCAGACCGACGGCCCCTGCGTCCTGCGCATCGCCGCGAGCGGCTCGTCCGCGCCCATCGCGCGCCAGACGAGCCCGCCGTACTCGCCCTCGACGTCGTACATCCGCTCGTTCGAGAACCCGCTCGGCAGCCCGAACGTGGTCTCCACGTAGGGCGAGTCGAACGCGACGAAGAGCTTCGACTCTTCGCGGTTCGTGCCGGCGATGAAGGGAACCGCGTTGTAGGCGCCGGGCGTCGCGAACAAGTCGACGGGCTCGCCGAGACTGATCACGTGCCCGTCCTGGAAGATGTTGGGCGAGATGTACATCGGCATCGGCGTATCGCCCATCGCTTCGACGAAGGGCTGGAGCAGCGCCTCCGGCGAGTGACCGCGGAGGAAGGCCTCGATCTCGGCGAGCTCCATCTCCGACGCGACCGCCTTCGCGGATTCGCGACCGTCCACACGCCCCGCCCGTTGCAGCAGCGAGATCAGCAGCTCGCTCGAGGACCCGGGGAGTCCCGGCGCCTCGGGATCGTCCGTGTAGTGATCGGTCTCGTCCCGGGTCATCGTCGTCGGCGACCCGCTCTCCGAGATCGCCGCCTGGAACAGGCCGTTGGCGAGCGGCGAGACGAGCATCGAGAAGACGTTCAGGCCGCCGGCGGACTCGCCGAAGATCGTCACGCGATTCGGGTCGCCGCCGAACTGCGCGATGTTCTCCTGGACCCACTCGAGGCCGCGGATGATGTCGAGCGTGCCGTAATTCCCACTGGCGTCCGCCGGATTCGCCGCGCTCGCCCGCAGCGCGTCATGGGAGAGCCAGCCGAATATGCCGAGGCGGTAGTTGATCGTGACGACGACGACGCCGTTGTCCCGGGCGAGGGCCTGAGGCGGCACCTGATCGCCCGCCCCCATCGTATTGCCGCCCCCGTGGATCCAGTACATGACGGGCAACAGGTCCGCGCCCGCGGCCGCAGTCTCCCCTTCGGAGACCGGCGCGAACACGTCGAGATAGAGACAGTCCTCCGAGCCCTGCACGGGATCGCCCCCGAGCTGCACACACATCGACCCCGAGGCGAGGCTCTCGCGCACACCCTCCCAGGCAGCGGGCGGCTCCGGCGCGCGCCACCGGAGATCACCGACCGGCGGGGTCGCGAAGGGGATGCCCTTCCAGGCGTGAACGCGTCCGTCCTCGATCGTGGCGCCGACGATCGCGCCTTGCGCGATCTCGCGACGGGTCGCGGGGTCGGCGGCGGGCGGTGCGTCGCCGCACCCGAATGCGACGACGGCCAGCGAGAAGAGGACGAGGACCTGAGCGAGCGAGGCCGGCGATCGTTTCACGAGGAAGCTCCCAGAGCTGCGTCGCGCAGCTCGGCGTACGAGTCCAGAATGCACTGCTTGTAGAAGTCCGGATTCGGCATGGCGTCGCGACACGCCCAGAACGAGAGCAGCATCCGGCCCTGCTTGTTCACGACGACGCTCGAAGCCGTGTGGAAGAGCGCGACGCCGGGCACGAGCGGCCCGATCCCGAATCCTTCCACGCTCTGCGCGCCGGCGAAGTAGAGATCCTGGGTCGTCCCGGGCACGTTCGTCAGCATCGTGTTGAAGGGCGTGGCGTTGATCCCGAAGAAGCCTTGCACGCGCATCGCCATCGTCATGACGCCCGACGGCACCGCCTCCATCACCTCACGCGGAATTCGCGCGTCGGAGGCGCGCGCGTCGGCCTTCGCCTCCTCGGCGGCGACGTGCACCGCGCGCAACCGCTCCATCGGGTCGGCCACGTCGGTCCGGAGCATCACGCCCATGAAGCCGATCACGTTTCCGCCGGTCCCGCGTTCCGACGGATCGCGGACGTCGATCGGGCAGCCGCAGGTGAGACTCTCCGACGGCAGCTCACCAATCTCTTCCAGGTACCGGCGGAGTGCACCGGAGACGATCGCGAGCATCGCATCGTTGACGGTCGCGCCCGCGACTGCGTTCTTGATCGCGCGTACCTCGGCGAAGTCGAGGGTGACCGAGTCGAGCACGCGATGGGGCGAGATCTCCTCGTTGAACCGCGTCGCGACCCGCTTCTCCGCTGCGGCGCCGCGCTCCTCGGGCTCGAGCTGACGGGCCTCGTTCTGCTGACCGATGATCTTGCGCGCGAGGCGGTAGAAGCGCGCGGGCTTGCGCAGCGCGTTCACGTAGGCGCGCGCGCCGAGCTCGATCGGCGTCGGCGGCGTGCGAATCACCCGTGCCTCCTCCGCCTCGACGCGCTTGGGCTCCGGGCTGAAGTCGTGGATCGCCGCCTGCATCTCGACGGCGCTCGCCCCATCCATCACGCAGTGGTGGATCTTGTGCAGGATCGCGAAGCTGCCGGGCGGCACGTGCGGAATCTTGTCGAGGCCCTCGATCACGTAGAGTTCCCAGAGCGGACGCGAGAGGTCGAGGGCGCGGGCGTTGATCCGCGCCACCAGAATGCAGAGCTGGCGCCAGTCGCCGGGCTGCGGAAGCGCGATGTGCCGCACGTGATATTCGAGGTCGAAGTCCTCGTCGTCGACGAGGTAGGGCCGATCGAGCTCGAAGGGCGGGTGGTGGAGCTTCTGCCGGAAGAGCGGGGAGAGATGAAGTCGCGACTCGAGGTGGCCCAGGATCTGCTTGAACCGGACGAGGCCACCGGGTGCCGTCGACTGGTCGTAGATCGCGAGGCTCGCGATGTGCTGAGGCAGACCTAGCTTCTCGATCTCGAGGAAAGAGTTGTCTTGACCGGACAGCTGCTTCAGTTCGGGCATCGGAGGCTCCCGCATCCCGCGTGCGATGCGGGCGGCGCGCGACGCTAGCACACGGAGCCCCCCGGAATCGGTACCCTCGCGAGGGCGCGCATGCGCGCCGGAGGAGACGACCGATGGCATGGGACTTCACGACCGAGCCCGAGTTCCAGCAGCAGCTCGACTGGATCCGGGACTTCGTCGACCACACGATCATTCCCCTCGACCTGCTCTGCGACGGGCTGAACCAGGAGCAGCTCGACGCGCTCTGGGCGCCGCTCAAGGAAGAGGTCAAGAAGCAGGGCCTGTGGGCACCGCATCTCGAGCCCGAGCACGGCGGTCAGGGCATGGGCCAGCTCCACCTCGCGCAGATCCACGAGATCCTCGGGCGGCACTCGCTGGCCCCGGAGATGTTCGGCTGTCAGGGTCCCGACTCGGGCAACATGGAGCTGCTCGCCGTCGGGGCGACGCCCGAACAGAAGGCACGCTGGCTCGATCCGCTCATCCGGGGCGAGGTCCGCAGCACGTTCTCGATGACCGAGCCCTTCACGGCGAGCTCGAACCCGACGGAGATGACGACGACGGCGGTCCGCGACGGAGACGAGTGGGTGATCAACGGCCACAAGTGGTTCGCGTCGAACGCGTCGATCTCCGACTTCACGCTCCTCTTCGCGATCACCGACCCCGACGCCCCACCCCACCAGCGCGCGTCGATGTTCGTCGTCGAGAAGGACACGCCGGGAATGACCGTCGTGCGTGACGTCGGCACGATGTCCCACCCGCACGCGTCCGAGCCCGGCCAGGTCTACGACCGGATCGGCGGACACTCGGAAGTCGTGTACGAAGACTGCCGCGTCCCCCACGACCACCTGATCGGCGCGCCCGGTGAAGGCTTCGTGCTCTCCCAGAAGCGCCTCGGCGGAGGGCGCATCCACCACGCGATGCGCTGCATCGGACAGGCGCAATACGCGTTCGAGATGATGTGCGAGCGCGCGGCGTCGCGGCAGACCCGCGGCCGGTCGCTCGGCCAGATGCAGATGGTCCAGGACATGATCGCCGAGTCCTACACCCAGCTCGAGACCGCGCGGCTCGTCGTCATGAAAGCGGCGTGGCGAATGGATCAGGGAAAGGACTTCGGCTCGAGCGCGCGAACCGAGATCTCGATGATCAAATACTACGTTCCCAAGCTGACCCTCGAGATCATCGATCGTGCGATCCAGATCCACGGCGCGCTCGGCTACACGACCGACCTGCCCCTCGAGCACATGTACCGCCAGGGACGCGCGCTGCGAATCGCCGACGGAGCGGACGAAGTGCACAAGCAGGCGATGGCGCGTCAGATCCTGAAGGAGGTCCATCCGGTCGAGGGCTGGCCTTCGGAACACGTACCGACGCGACGGGCGAACGCACGGGAACGATTCGGTGCCTTGGTGGACGCGGTCCGCGCCGAGGGCTGAATCGGCCGACCGACGGGATTCACCCTCCGCAGCTGTCTGCGCCGAATCCCGAACTGACGCCGAGTCGGCATGTCGGACGCCGCGCCCGATCTCGCCTATTCTGGGGGCCGCCGCGCGGACCCCGCCGGCCTACCGAGGAATCCACGTGACCCCGATGCGCCCCACCCCGTCCCCGTTCCGCGCCCGAACTGCGGCCGCTGCCCTCGCCTGCGCCGTCTCAGTGATCCTCGCCGGCACGACGGCGAACGCCGAAGACGACGAGTACGCGAACTACTTCGAGTTCCAGGCGGGCCTGTCCCATATCCCGAACCAGACCATCGATCCGGGTGGCGCCGGGATCGGCCTCGGCAGCGTGCAGACCCACGAAGCCGGTTTCCACATCGGTGGCGCCCTCGGGCGACGCATCACGGACCTGGTTCGCGGCGAAATCGCCGTCACCTATCGCGAGGCCGACATCGACCAGGCCGGCCTCACGAGCGGCGCCCAGGCCGACGGCGACCTCTCGCTCCTCGCCTTCATGGCGAACGGCTACGTCGACTTCGACCTCGGTCCAATCACGCCGTGGATCGGCGCGGGGATCGGCGGCGGCATCTACAAGATCGACGTCCAGCAGAAAGTGCCCGGCGCGTTCGACATCGACGACGGCGATCCGGTCTTCGTCTACAACGTGATGGCCGGCGTCGCCGTGCCCGTGAACGACGTCTTCAGCCTGAACCTCGGCTACCGCTACATCGCGATGGCGGGCGAGGAGGGCTCCGGGGCGATCATCGCGCCGGCGACGACGACCCAGCAGATCGACGACGAGTTCGACGCGCACGAGGCGGTGATCGGCCTCCGCTTCGGCTTCTGACCCCGACCGGCGACGCTAGGCGCCCAGCGAGCGCGCGAACTCGAGCGCGCGATCCGCGATCGGCACGGCCGAGTCACCGAGCTGCTTCGCCTGCGCGCCCGCGGCGATCCCGGCCTTCGCTCGCGCGGCGATCCCGAACATGATCCCGGCGGTCCGGAACAGGTGGAAGGCCAGGTAGAAGTCGAGCTGCGGCACGCCGTCGCGGCCCGTGAGCTCGCAATAGCGTGCGACGTACTCCGCCTGTGTCGGGATCCCGAGCTCCGGGAGCTTCGCGTCCTCTAGCTCGCGAAACCCGCTCGTCGGAAGGAGCCGGCCCGAGAGGTGGTAGGTCAGGTCCGCGAAGGGATGGCCGAGGGTCGAGAGCTCCCAGTCGAGCACGGCGACGATCCGTGGCTCGGTCGGGTGCAGCATCACGTTGTTGAGACCCATGTCGCCGTGCACGATGGTCGTCGAGTCGTCGCCGGGGATGTTCTCGGGCAGCCACTCCATCAACCGGTCCATCGACGCACATCGATCCCCGGGCTCGGCGTTCGCGGACGCGTACTGCTTGCCCCAGACGTGGATCTGGCGCGCGAAATAGTTCCCCGGCTTGCCGTAGTCGCCGAGGCCGAGCGCGGCGTAGTCGAGCTGATGGAGAGCCGCGAGGACCTCGATCTGCGATGCGTAGAGCGCGCGGCGTTCGTCCGGGGTGAAGTCGGGCAGCGTCTGGTCGACGAGGATCCTCCCCTCGACGCGATCCATCAGATAGAACTCGGTCCCGATCACCGACTCGTCGGAGCAGTAACCGCGCACGCGCGGAACCGGAAAGTCCGTCTTCCCGAGCGCCGAGAGGATCCGGAACTCCCGATCGGTCGCGTGCGCGGAAGACACGAGCTGCCCCGGCGGCTTGCGCCGCAGCACCCAGGACCGCCTACCGTCCGAGAGCAGGTACGTCGGGTTCGACTGCCCACCGACGAACTGCTTGACGGAGAGCGCCCCGTCGAACTCGTCGAGATGGGCGCGGACGTACTCTTCGAGTCGCGGCACGTCGAGCGCGTGGCGCGGATCGACGTCCTCGATGCCCGTGCGGATGTTCTGCGTCGCCACGACGGGCCTAGACCAGCCAGTCCGGATGCCGATCCTCGACCATCCGGCGGAGACCGTCCTGCCACTCGACCTCGCAAGGGCCGACGAGCTCGCGCATCTTCGCGTTGTCGGTCATCACGCTCTCCAGGGTGTTCTCGGTGTAGTCGAACTTCGGCTCGACCCCGATGAGCTCCCCGAGATAGGCGCACCACTCCTCGATCGCGACGTGCACCTGCCCGCTCCAGTTGACGATCCGCGTCGGAACCGTCGCCGACTCGACGAGCCCGGTGACCGTGCGGTTGATGTCGTCCTGGTGGATCAGGGTGTACTGGGACGGCTTGTTCGTGTGCACCGGAATCGGTGTGCCGTTCTTGATCATGATCAGGTGGTAGTACGGCCACCCACCGTTCGAGCCGTAAGGCGTGTTCAGCCGCGTGATCACCGTCGGGAGGTCGAACTCCCTGGCCGCGAAGCGCGCCACCACCTCGGCGCCGATCTTCGAGATGCTGTACGTCGGTGCCATCACCCGATGGTTGTCGCCGAGCGGACTCTCCTCGTTGAACGGGTTGTGGTCGTCCGCCTCGTAGACCCCGGTCGTCGAGCAGGCCAGGAAGCCCTTCGCGCGGCGGCAATGACTCATCAAGCGACCCACGCCTTCGCCGTTGGCTGTGAGATCGGTCTCGAAGTCGGGGGTCCGGGAGCACGCGAAGTGGAGGACGTAGTCGAAGTCCTCGGGCAGCTCCGAGAAATCGCCAGCGCCGAGATCGCTCTTCACGCAGGTGATGCCCGCCGCTTCGAAGCGATCCTTCTTCTTGGGGTCACTGAAGCGCGCGGTCGCCCAGACCTCGTTGGTCTTCGACAGGTGCTCGGCGACGGGGCCTGCGACCTGACCGGTCGGGCCGGTGACGAGGATCTTCTGGTTCTCCATGTCGTGCCTCTCATTTGGGATGGGATCAGGCGGGCGACGGCGGAGCGCCGCGAATCAAGCGACCGCCGGGCACGCAGTCTATCATCACGCGCCGCGCGTGTTTCGCCCGCGGGACGGCTCGAAACCGGTCATCAGCGGAGGCGGGAGAACGCGGCGGGCGCGATTCGCCTTCGCTCGCGCTCGGGCGCGATCGTGGCGAGCTCCCGTCGCAGGTCGGCCTCGACCGCGTCGATCGCGAATCCTTCGTCGTCGCTCGGCAGGCGCCAGATCTCGACCAGGTCCATCACGGGACCGACGATGTATTCGAAGCCGACGACGAGGCGTGCGCCACCGGCCTTCTCGGCCTGGTCGCGCTGTCTTTCCAGGAGCGAGAACGCGGCGGGCCGTTCGTTTCCGCCGCAGGTCCGCACGTGGCGAACGAAGCGATGGTCCTCGAGGGCGCCGGATTCCGCGATCGCATCGTCGAGGCGCTCCTGCGGCGCGTGCGGCAGGTGGAGCGCGATGCCCCGGGTCTCTTCGATCTCGAGCGCCGCGAAGGTCTCGAGGGTCGCCTCGAGCGTGTCCCCCTCGACCGCGTAGCTCCGCATCGACGCCTCGATGTCCGCCATCGACGCATAGCGATAGAGCGCGAAGTCCTCGTTCGTCGGGCCGTCGAGGTATCGGAACCCGGCGACCACCTCGAAGTATTGCGACGGCGGGGCGACGACGTGCTCGGCGTAGTAGTCGAGGAAGCGCGCGTGGGCGGCGGGGGTGAGCGGATGCGTCCGGTGCCAGACGTCGATGTAGACGCTCACGCGGGATCAGACTTCGCGCAGGACGACGAGCGGGAGCTCGCGCGGCGCGCACATCTGCTGGTACTGCCCCGTCGACGGGCTCAAGGCGTCGAGCTTCTTGAACAGCACCTCGCGCTCATCTCCGGCCGCGACATGGGCGTGGACCTTCTTCGTGCGGCCGCGCACGCGGATCCGGGCGTCGGAGTTCGCGCGCACGTTGTGACACCAGTGCGGATCGGTCGGGCCGCCGCCGTTGCTGCCGCGCACGACCCAGGTGGCGTCGACCTCGAAATACGGCAGCCCGCAGCGCCGCTGCTTTCCGGTCTTCGCGCCCTTCGTGTAGAGCAGCAGCGTCGGGTTGTAGGCGATGCCGTTCGCGACGGCGTACTGCTTGGTCATCAGCGAGTACCCGGTCAGCCAGAGCACGAAGGTGTCGATCGCGAGACCCCACTTCCCGCGAAGCAGGATCAGGTGGCGGTTGCCGCCGGACGAGAACTCTTCCTTTTCGGCGACGGAAGTCGGTCGATCGTGCGACGTGCTGCCCTCTCCGGGCAGGTTCTTCGACGTCATGACGGGTCTCCTCGTGAAGCGCTGTCGCGTTCCGGTGTCAGGTTAGACACGCCGCGGGGGCCTGTCTATTCTGCTCGGCAGGCCAGAACGGGGCGAACGATGCCGATTCGACGATTCATCCAGCGACTTCGCTCCGCGATCGACAAGGTCCAGCAGCAGCGGCACGACCCGGAAGCGGTCGCGCCCGCCGTCCACAGCATGGACGCCCTGGCCCTGCTGCTCGGTCGCGGCGATCGGACGATCGTCGCGAAGATGTGCGCGACCCCGGTCGGACGCCGCCTCCTCGACGAGCGGCACGACATCCTCGCCGTCGTCTCCGATCGCGACCGGCTTCGCGCGCTGCCGGAGGGCAGCCTCGGCCGGACATACTGCCGCTTCGCCGAGGAGAACGGGCTCTTCCCCGAACACCTCGCCGAGGAAGTCCGGAAGGCGCGGGTCGCGACCGGCGGGCTGGTCCCGGAGGCGACGCCGGAGGTCGCCTACCTGCACGATCGCTACCGAGACCTGCACGACCTATGGCACGTCGTGACGGGCTACGGCACGGACATGGCGGGGGAGCTGGCGATCGTGAACTTCCAAGCGACCCAGGTCGGCTACCGGGCGATGACGATCAACGCCTGGATCCGGCTCTTCGCGATCGCGATCCAGACCGGGCGGCTCGACATCCTCGCGACGTCGCTCCGCGCTCGCGCCCGCGGACGGCGCGCGGCGTACCTGCTGGCCGTCGACTGGGAGCGCCTCCTACCGATGCCCCTCGAAGTCGTGCGGCGCGAGCTCGCGATCGAGCCGCTCGCGCCCTATCGGACCTGGGACTACCCGGCCCCGGCCGTCGCCTAAGCCTCTTCGGAAGCCTCTTCGGAAGCCTCTTCGGAAGCCTCTTCGCGCTCCGACTCCGGGCGCGCGCGCAGGGACAGGAACGCGCACCAGCCCGACAGGAGCGCGAGGCCCACCGCTTCCCGCGGTTCCTCGTGGCTGTCCGACTCCATCCGGAAGCTCGTGAAGGCCTCGACCGGCGCGTCGAGCAGGGTCGTGACCAGCGTCGCGCCCCAAACCGCGAACACGAGTGCAGCGATCGCGTTCGGCAGGAATGCACGGTGCCCGAGCCCGGAGTGCAAGGAGAGCGCCGCCCCGACGAGGTACCCGAGGATCCAGAGCGCCGGATCCGGATCGTTCCACTGGACGACGGCGCTGAGCAGGAATACGCCGGCGACGACGAAGCATGCGATCCGCATCATTCCCACCTCCTCGACGGTCGCGGGCTACGCGCCGACCCCGAACTGCCAGACTGCGAACCAGACGGACACCAGGAGACTGCCTGCGACAGCGGGTCGGTGATAGCGCCAACGGGATCGCGCCGCACCCACCGGCGCACGTCGTGCCGCCAGCGTATCGACGAGCGCGAGGGTGCACCAACCGGCCGCGATCGGCGCGAGCGCGGGAAGTGTCGGGAGGAGCGTGAGCGCGAGCGCCACGAATCCGACCACGCAGGCCCAGCGGGCGCCTGCGCCGAGATCCATGCCGAGCAACGCCGATTCCGGGCGGCGGAACGCCTCGGCGACGGCGAGCTTCACGACCCAGAGGACGAGCAGTCCGACGACGAACGCAAGGGCCCATGCACGCTCGGGCAGCAGGAGATCGAGGCCGTCCCGGCGCAGGAGCGCACCGGCCACGACCACCGCAGGCCCGATCGCGATGCCCAGGAGCCGCGCGTATTCCTGCCCTCGGGCGAGCCCGTCGTTGTCGAGGCTGAACGCACCAACGACGTCTCCCGCGGGCCATCGCCTGCCGGACGGGAGGAGGCGCGGCACGGTCGCCCTGTACCGCCGGTATTCGACGGGAAAGAGCGCCGCGAGGTGGCCCTCCTCGCGCGCGATCGTGTCGTGATAGGCGAGCAGCCACAGCACCGCGAAGGGAATCGCGATCCACACCTGGCCGATCACGACACACAGGCCCGCGTCGATCAGCGCGTTCGCCAGATAGAAGGGGTTGCGGACGAACCGATAGGGGCCGGCCGTGATCAATCGCCGGTTCTGCTCGAGGCAGCCCTTCGACCAGAAATGGAGCGCGCAGCCGAGTGCGATCAGCGGGAGCCCGGACGCGAGGCGGGCGGCCGTCGGCGCGCCCAGCACGAAGCCGGCGGCCAGCAGTCCCTTCCGGAGATTCCTGCGATCGACCCTCAAGGGATCCTCGCTACTTCGGAGGCATGCGGATGCCGCCGTCGACGCGGATCGTCTCTCCGTTCATGTAGTCGTTCTGGAAGCACTCGATCACCATCGAGGCCAGCTCGGCACCGACGCCGAGGCGCTTCGGGAAGAGCACGCTCTGCCCGAGGTGCGCCTTGAACTTCTCGGAGCCCTCCCCTTCGCCGTAGATCGGCGTGTCGATCAGGCCCGGGGCGATGCAGTTCACGCGAATGCCGACGGCCGCGAGATCGCGCGCGATCGGGAGCGTCATGCCGACGACACCGCCCTTGGACGCCGAGTAGGCGCACTGACCGATCTGTCCGTCGAAGGCCGCCGCGCTCGCCAGGTTCACGATCGAGCCACGCTGGCCGTCTTCGTCCACGGTGTCCTGCTTCGACATCGCGGCCGCGGCGAGGCGCAGCACGTTGAACGTGCCGATCAGGTTCACCTTGATCACGAATTCGAAGTTCGCGAGCTTGAAGGGGTTGCCTTCGCGATCGACCGTACGGCCGGCGCTTCCGAGCCCCGCAGAGTTGAGGACGGTGCGCAGCGGGCCGAGTTCGAGCGCGGCGTCGACCGCGGCCTGGGCCTGGCCCTCGTCGGACACGTCCGTCTTCACGAACACGCCTCCGAGCTCCTCGGCGACGGCCTTGCCGCCCTCTTCGTTCAAGTCCGCGATGACCACGCGGCCGCCGAGGGAGGCGACGTGTCGGGCAGTGGCGAGGCCGATGCCCGAGGCGCCGCCGGTGATGATGGAGGAGGTCGCGTCGAGATCCATGACTGGGGTGGACTCCTGCACGCCGTGACCGCGCGAGCGAGCGGGGATCGGGCGGCTTGGGGTGTTGTCGGGTCGGGCCGCGCCGGGCCCGAAGCGGCGGCGATCATAGGCGTTCGCCCTGCCCTTGTGTAGCGTCGGACGTCGAACTCGAAGGTCTCTCGGCTCGCCCGCGAAGAGCGCGACCCGACCGGACCACGCAGGAGCGGCCCATGGACCCCGCAAGACCGATGATCCCCCGGGCCGACGATCTCGAGGCCACGACCCGCTGGTTGCGCGACCAGCAGCTGATCCGACAGGTCGTCCAGCGGTACTTCCTCGGCGTCGACACGCCGGACTTCGACCTCGTTCGCTCGTGCTTCCACCCGGACTGCAAAGTCGACGGGACCCTCGAAGCCGGCTCCCTCGGCCCCTACCTCCAGGGAATCGAAGAGGGGCTCACCCAGTGGGCCGCGACGTTCCACTTCTGCGGCAACCAGTATGTCGACGTGCGCGGCGACGAGGGGAAGATCGAGACGTGGTGCCTCGGTTGGCACATGGAGGCCGACGACTCCCCGATCGCCGACCTGATGCTCGCGCTGCGCTACCAGGACGACGTCGTCCGCGTGGGAGACGATTGGAAGATCATCCGCCGCCGGATGATCAAGCAATTCCACCGAGGCCCCTTCCCGCGTCCGACGATCGGTCCCCCGAGCTATCCCCGGGGCTGATTCGGCGGGGCGGCCCGCCACGCGAGTGGGCCACGAAGCGGTATGCGGTAACCCCTTCGTGACCCGGTCCCCGCGCGCTCGCTCAGCGCGCGTCGACCCTCCTCGCGTTGTCCGTTCTAGCGTTGTCCGTTCTGGCGTTGTCCGTTCTGGCGTTGTCCGTTCTAGCGTTGTCCGTTCTGGCGTCGTCCGTTCTGGCGTCGTCCGTCCTGGCGTTGTCCGTCCTTGCGTATTCGGTCTTCTGCTTCAGTACGTGAGGCCGAACAGGGCGTTGAACGTCGCGACGTCCAGCGCGGTGTTCGCGCCGTCCTCGTCGAGGTCGGCGCGCGGATGACCGGCGCCCCACATCGTCTGGAAGAAGAATGCGTCCACGCGGTCGATGAGCCGGTTGTACTGGTAGTCCGCCATCGACGGACACGGGGTGAAACCGAAGTAGGCGGTGAACGTGTTCACGTCGAAGAGGTCGACCGCGAAGTCGCCGTTCAAGTCGGCCAGCTGGTTCCCTGCGGTCCACAGGCCGATGAACGAGGCCAGGTCCGCCCCGGTCGCGCTGCCATCTCCGTCGTAGTCGATCCCGCAGACCAGCAGCTGCGCGAACGCCGTTGCAGGCGCGCCGAGCACGAAGAGGCCCAGGATCAGGGTGAGCATCGTTCCACGTCGTCGTTCGAATCGCATCGTCTGTCTCCTTCGGGCGCACTCGGCGCCCCGCTTCGAGCGGCGCGTCCAGGGAGTGGACGCAGCCGGCCCCTGCCCTTCGTCGCTCAGTAGGTCGCGCTGAAGAGGCCGTTCATGATTCCCTGGTCCGCGGGCGTGACGAACCCGTCGCCGTTCACGTCGGCGCGTAGCGAGCCGATCGAGAACACCAGGTTGAAGAAGAGCAGATCGATCGGATCGATCACCCGGTTGTACTGATAGTCGATGAAGCCCGGACACGGCGTGAAGCCGAAGTACGCCGCGGCGGTGTTGAAGTCGAAGGGATCGACCACGCCGTCCGCGTTCAAGTCGGCCAACCCGCTCCCGGCGGTGAAGAACGCGAAGAAGAAGGGGATGTCCGCTGTCGTGGCGAAGCCGTCTCCGTTGTAGTCGATCACGCATTGCAGCTGCGCCGAGGCCGTCGCAGGCGCCCCCAGCAGGCAGGCCGCCGTCAATCCGGCGAGCCAGGCTCTTCGTCGTTCGCTTCGCATCATTCGTCTCTCCCATCGACACCATCGGGTGCATCGTGTGGTCGTGAGACGACGCGGCATCCTCCGCGTCACCTCATGACCGCATAACAACACCCCAATGCGACGAAGCGGAGAGATTTTTCGATCTTGTCCGAATCGGAAACGGATTTTCGGTTCGTGGACACGAGACCGAGCGAGCACCACTCGTGACGGAGCATCGCGTGACGCGCCTTCAGCAACGAGGGCGTCTCACCCCGAGAGATTCCCCACGGTCGAACCTGAACTAACAATCAGATTTCGATCCATGAGATCCGACGCACGGGCGAAATCGGCATGCGCTGGCCCAGAACGACGAAACGCCCCGACCTCGCGAGGCCGGGGCGTTCCTGACGGAACTGCGACTCGCGCGAGGCGAGTCGGGAACGGGGCGATCAGCCGTTCATCGCGATCAGCGGCGCGATGAGCAGCGAGACGACGCTCATGACCTTGATCAGGATCGCCACGCCGGGGCCCGAGGTGTCCTTGAAGGGATCGCCGACGGTGTCGCCGATGACCGCCGCCTTGTGCGCGTCGGAGCCCTTCGGGTGGCCATCGAGGCCGCCCGCTTCGATGTACTTCTTGGCGTTGTCCCACGCGCCACCCGCGTTCGCCATGAAGAGCGAGAGCGAGGCACCGACGGCCACCGCGCCGGCGAGCATGCCCGCGAGGGAGGCCGGGCCGAGGGTGAAGCCGACCAGGACCGGGGCCAGGATCGCGACCGAACCGGGCAGCACCATCTGACTGAGGGCCGCCTTCGTCGCGATGTCGACGATCGCCGTGCCATCGGGATCCGCCTTGCCTTCGCGAAGACCCGGGATCTCGTTGAACTGGCGAATGATCTCGTCGATGATCGCCTGGGCAGCGCGGCCGACCGCCGTCATGGTCGAAGCGCCGACCGCATAGGGCAGACACGCGCCGATCAAGAGGCCGATGAGAATCCGCGCTTCGTCCAGCTTCAGGACGATCTTCGGCAGATCCGCGAGCTCGCGAACGTGGTTGACTTCGAGGATGAACGCGCTGAAGAGCGACAGCACCGTGAGCGTCGCCGACCCGATCGCGAAGCCCTTGCCGATCGCGGCCGTCGTGTTGCCGACCGAGTCGAGCTCGTCCGTGATGTCGCGAACGTCGCTACCGAGTTCGCTCATCTCCGAGATGCCACCCGCGTTGTCAGAGATCGGTCCGTAGGCGTCGACGGTCATCACGATCGCCGTTCCTGCGAGCATTCCGACCGCGCCCATCGCGATTCCGTAGAGGGCCATGCCTTCCGGCATCACCTCGCCGGCAATGTAGCCGACGACAGCGACCACGAAGAGCGAGACCACCGTCGACTCCATCCCGACCGCGAGGCCCGAGATGATGCCGGTTCCGGCACCCGTTTTCGAAGACTCCGCGATTCGCTCGACGGGGCTCCAGGCCGTGTAGAACTCGGTGATCAAGCCGATCAGCGCGCCACCGATCGCCCCGGCCGTGATGGCCAGCGTGACGGACTGGGACACGTTCAGCATGGGCATGATCACGAAGGACACGATCGAGATGATCACCGACGGGACGATCAGCGCCGCCCGAAGGACCATCGCCGGCGAGTTCTGTCGAAGCGCGCGAGCGATGAAGATGCAGACGATCGAGACCGCGAGGCCGACCCCCGACAGGAAGATCGGGAGCGTGACGGCCATCGCGCGGGTCGCCGTGCTCGACATCGAGGAATCCGTGAAGAGACCCGAGACGTAGGCCGCGTCCGCCGTGAGGCCGATCGCCATGGCCGCGACCACAGCCGCGACGAGCGACTCGTAGATGTCGGCGCCCATGCCGGCGACGTCACCCACGTTGTCGCCGACGTTGTCGGCGATGCCGCCCGGGTTCCGCGGATCGTCTTCCGGGATGCCCTCGACGACCTTGCCGGCGATGTCGGAGCCGACGTCCGCGGCCTTGGTGTAGATGCCGCCGCCGATGCGGGAGAAGAGCGCGATCGAAGACGCGCCCACCGCGAACGAGTGGAGCACCGTCGCGAGGTGCGGATCACCCGCGTAGACGTAGTAGAGGCTGGCCAGGCCCATCACGGCGGTCGCCGCGACGAAGAGGCCCATGACCGCGCCGCCATCGAGGGCGGTCAACAGCGCGTTCGGCTTGCTGCCCTCTCGGGCGGCCTGACAGGTCCGAACGTTCGCGTAGGTCGCCGCCTTCATTCCGACGAAGCCGGAGAGCAGCGACAGGAAAGCGCCGAAGAGGAAGCAGCCGCCGGCAAGGAGGCCCATACCTGCGCCTTGACTGTTGAACGCGAAGAAGAGGAACGCGAACACGGCGACCGCGTAGACCGCCAGGACGCGGTACTCGCGCATCAGGAAGGTCATGGCGCCTTCCCGGATGAAGCGAGCGATCATGTTCATCGTGTCGTTGCCCTCCGGGAGGCTCTTGACCCGGAAGTAGAAGAACACCGCGACCGCGAGACCGACCACGCTCGCTACCAGCGAGACGGTCGTCAATTGTCCGATCAATTCACTCATCGTCGTATTCGTCCTCTTGGAGTTTCGCCCGGGGACACGTCGCGCTCGCGGGGATTGGGCACCCGCGTGCGTCGCATCCGTGCATCGGTAGATCTGTCGAAAGGGTCTGTCTGAATCCGGTGCGGATCGGATCCGACGCGCTGCGGTGCCTTCGTGGCCTTTCGTGGCCTTCCGTGGCATTCCGAGGCGCAGTCGGACCCCTCACGCGGTCGCGGAGCCCGACGCACCCGGTTCGCCCGGCCGATCCATCCCGCGTAGGGCAGAGTCGACCGCAGGCCGCCGGGCCGTGCCGAGACCGGCGGGCGGAGTCGCGACACGCCCTGCTCCCGGATGGGAGGCGGTGGGCGGGCGGCGACACCCGTCAGGCGCTTCCGGTGAACGATCCCGGGCGGTTGATTAGCGATTCCCCCGGGCCTGGGCAACCAAATCGACCGGATTTCCGGGGCGTTGCGGTGCCCCCGCGCGGCTCGCCGACGGCGCTCGAGCGAGGTCCGAAAGCGTACGCCGCGTGCCTGCCGCGGGGCGCGGATCGCCCCGCGGGACCACGGGAGAACGCTACTCCACGCCCTTGCGCACGAAGAGGAAGTCTCCCCCGTCGTGGCCTGCCAACCGGATGTCCGCGTATTCCGGGATCTGGTCTGCGTTCGTCATCACTGGGCGTCTGAGGCGCGAGAAGACCGTCGAGCCATCGACGATCGCCTGGTTCTCCTCCAGCACCGCCATGAACGCCGCCGCGAAGACCGAGTGCCCCCCGCGGCCGCCGGCGTCGTAGACCGGCTCGAGCCCACCGGACGACATGACGACCCGTGCCCGGCGCTCGGCCATCCGCGCGAAATAATCCGTGGGCCGGGTCCCGACCTTGATCCCCCGCACCAGCTTGCCCGAGTAACAGCTGTCCGCGACGACCAGGACGTGCTTCGCCCGCAGGGCGCGGAGCTGGGCCGTGATCGTGTCGTTCGAGATCCAGTGGGTCGGGTCCTCGCGGTCGGCATCTCGCGGCAGCCAGTAGCCCTCGTCCGCGTCGGAATCCAACCAGCCATGCCCGGCGTAGTAGATGAGCAGGTTGTCGCGATCGGAGAGCGTCCGCCGCAGCGCCACGAGCGCCTGGAGGATCTCCGCGCGACCGGGATTCTCGAGCTTCGTGACTTCGTAGCCGTAGTCGTCCCGCAGCAGCGCGCCGATCGCGCGGGCGTCACGCACGGCGTTGCCCAGGGCCGGCAGGTTGTCGTAGCGATCGACCCCGATCACGAGGGCTGAATAGCGCCCGAAGCCCCCCGGCGGCACGACGATGGTCGTGGATTCGTCGCTCGCGCTCGGGGCGGGGACACCGCTCGAACCCGCGATCGAGGGCGGTACCACGGGCACCGGCGGCGTCGCGCGGGTGCCGTAGGCCTGGTTCTGATTCTGGTTCTGCGCCCACGGATTTCCGGGCTGGGCGCTCGACGAATTCGGGGTCGGCGTCGGCTTCGGCGTGTACGCGATCCGCTCGGAAGAACGTCCGAGGAGCGCGAACTCGAGGGCGGCGTGGGTCGCTTCGCCGATCCGACGCGCAACGCCGGTCATGAAGCGACGCTCCGCGGCATTCAAGTGTTCGAGCGGTCCGCAATCGACGCCGAGCGCATAGCCGGTCCCGCTCACGTAGCGAGGCAGGTCGTTCTCGAACTCGACAGTGAGGTCGACGATCGCGCCGATCTCCGGGGTCGAGTAGGCGACGCGACTCGGGTCGAATTGCCGCACGATCGGGAGCGGCGCCGGGATCGGCTCGTTGCTCCCCTCGCAACGAATCAGCTGGGGCTCGGCGCTCGGCTCGAAGCGGACGGTGATGCTGAGCTCCGGGGGCTCGGCCTGAAGCGGTCCCGACACGAGGCCCGAAGCGCGGACATAGCGTTCGAGGTCGTCCTCCGGACAGCGGACCTGCGCGTCGATCTCCATGTAGCCACCGTAGGTCGTCCCCTGGACCGCCTCGAAGTCGCAATCGACTTCGACCTTCGTGTTGGCCGCCAGCACGCCGGTCGTGACGCGCTCGGTCGGGGGCGCCAATCGCGGCCGGACTTCGCTGCTTCGGCGATCGCGAATGCCCGCGACCTCGCCGACGGAGATGCAGCCCGATGCCAGCGCGACGAGCGACGCGAGCGCGACCCATCGGCCGAGACGTCGGTGGGGAACGGATCCTTTCGATCGGGGGGAGACCGGATGCATGCGAGGCGACCTCATCGAATGGGCGGGCGGGCGCGAGTCGGATCGGGGCCGCTCGGATCAGGTGGGCGAACGCGCCTCGAGCGCAATCCGCCCCCGTGACTCCGAGCGGGTCCCGAGAACGAGGGGCCCGCCAGAGGCCCGCGGGTTCCGCGGGATCGCCGAGAGAGTAGGTCCGGAGCCGAAAAACCGCCGGGCGACGCCCTCCCCGGCTGCGTATGCTCGGCCGGTGTCCGGCCCGATCCACACCCTCCGCAACGCCGATGCCCTCGCGGGCGCTGCCCGCTTCGCTCGCGCCCTCGATGTCGCGGGGGTCCCCACCCGCGGCGCCGTCGCCTGCCTCACCGCCAACACCCCCGAGACGATCGCGGCCTACCGCGGCGCCACCTGGTCCGGTAGGCGCTACACCCCGATGTCGAGCCGTTGGCTGGCAGAGGACGTGGACTACGTCGTCGACAACTGCGAGGCGGACGCCCTGGTCGTCGACGCGCGGTACGCCGAGCGCGTGGCCGCCGCAGCGGAGCGCGTGCCGGCATCGCGTCGTTTCGCGATCGGCGGATCGATCCCCGACTTTCGCGACTGGTCCGACGTCGAGGCCTTGTCCGGTGAGGCGTACGAGCAGCCGCTCGCCGGCGAGAACATGCTCTACACGTCGGGCACCACCGGTCGGCCGAAGGGCGTGCTGCGCGCCGCGGCGATCGACGGCCCGCCGCCCACGATGACCGCCGCCGCCGGCGCGGCGATGATGCAGGCCTTCCTCCCGGAAGGCGTCCGCGACGGCATCCACCTCGTTGCCGCTCCGCTGTATCACGCCGGGCCGAACACCTACTGCGACGGCGCGCTGCTCCTGGGCGCCGACGTCGTGCTGATGGAGAAGTTCGATCCGGAGGCGTTCCTCGCGACGGTCGAAGAAACGCGCGCGACGTCGACCTTCCTCGTTCCCACGCATTTCGTGCGCCTGCTCCGGCTCCCGGAAGCGACGCGGCGCAAATACGACCTGTCATCGCTTCGACTCGTGTGTCACGGCTCCGCGCCGGTCTCCGTCCCCGTGAAGCGCGCGATGATCGAGTGGTGGGGGCCCGTGCTCTTCGAGTTCTACGGGGGCACGGAAGGGGGCGGCGTGATGATCAGCGCGGAGGAGTGGCTCGCGAAGCCCGGCTCGGTCGGCCGCCCGCGCCCCGGCGTCGACATGCGCATCCTCGACGAGAAGGGAGAAGCGGTCCCGATCGGCGACGAGGGCATCGTCTCCTTCGCCCTCGACGAGTCCCCCTTCGAATACAAGGACGACCCCGAGAAGACCGCCGAGAGCCGGATCATCCCCGGCTGGTTCACGATGGGCGACATCGGCTACGTCGACGACGACGGCTACCTCTTCCTCTGCGACCGCCGCGCCGACGTGATCATCTCCGGCGGCGTCAATCTCTATCCCGCCCAGATCGAGAGCGTGCTCCTCGCCCGGCCGGAGATCGCGGACTGCTGCGTCGTCGGTGCACCGAACGAGGAGTGGGGCGAAGAAGTGCGCGCCGTGGTCGAGCTCGTCGAGAACGCCCTCGCGAACGACGAGACCATCGCGGCAATCCTCGCGCACTGTCGCGAGCACCTCTCCGGATACCAGGTCCCCCGCGCTGTCGACTTCGACGAGGGGTTGCCGCGAACCGAGACCGGGAAGCTCGCGCGTCGCTCGATTCGCGCGCGCTACTGGGAAGGTCGCGAGAAGCGGGTCTAGGCGCCGCCCAACGCCTCGAAGCCCGTCATCCCAGGCCGGTGCGGCGGGGCTTCCCGCCCATGCGTCGACGCCGAGCAAGAAATGTCGGATGCTCTCGCCGTGCGACGCTTCCGCAAACCGCTCCTCTATCTCCTCTCCTTCCAGCTCTGCGCCACCGGGTTCCTGCATCTGCTGAATCCGGAATTCTTCGTGCGGATCGTCCCGGCCGGACTTCCGAATCCGGAGTGGCTGAACGTGATCTCCGGTCTGTTCGAGATCGTGATCGGCGTCTACCTGCTCGAGCCGCGAACACGCGTGATGGCCGCGTGGGGGGCGATCGCGCTCATCATCGCGGTCTATCCGGCGAACGTGTACATGCTGATGGAGAACATCGGGCCCGAGGGTCCGGGGACCGGCGACCCGGTCGCGAACTGGATTCGCATGCCGTTCCAGTTCGTCTTCCTGGCCTGGGCGTGGTGGTACACGCGGCCGGATCCGGAGTAGCGATCCGGCCGATGCGTCATCTCGCTTCTTCGCTCCTCGCGGGCGTCGCCGCCGCGACGTTGCTCTTGCCGGCGACCCCGGCGCGCGCCGATCTCGTCCCGATCGATGAGCGCGAGGCCGAGTGCCTCGCCCTCGCGATGTACTTCGAGGCGCGGGCGGAGGGACGCCGAGGCATGCGCGCCGTCGGACACGTGATCCTGAACCGACGCGAAGATGCTCGCTTCCCCGAGAGCGTCTGCGGCGTCGTGCAGCAGGGCGGCGAAGGCCACGGCTGTCAATTCTCCTGGTACTGCGACGGCCGGAGCGACGTGCCGAACCATCGCCGTGCCTGGCGCGCGGCGGGCGCCCTCGCCTATCAGCTCCTGGCCGATCGGCTCACGGACACGACTGGCGGCGCCCTCTTCTACCACGCGACCTGGGTCGACGTGCCCTGGAAGCGCCCGCGCGAGAAGACGCTCGTGATCGGAAACCACGCGTTCTATCGCTGAGCGGGCGACGCGATCTCGATGACCCGACCGGGACCGCGTGGGCGATGCTATTTCGTCAGCGCGAGCAGGACGCCGGCGGCGACGGCCGAGCCGAGCACGCCCGCTACGTTCGGCCCCATCGCGTGCATGAGAAGCACGTTGTGCGGGTTCGCCTCCTGCCCGATCCGGCTGACGACGCGCGCGGCCATCGGCACGGCGGAGACCCCGGCGGCACCGATCAGCGGATTGATCGGGTCCCGCGACATCGCGTTCATCGCCTTGGCGAGCAACACCCCTGACGCCGTCCCGATCGCGAAGGCCACCAGACCGAGCGCCAGGATGCCGAGGGTCTCCGCGGTCAGGAACTTGTCGGCCGCGAGCTTCGACCCGACCGCGAGTCCGAGCAGGATCGTCACGATGTTGATCAGCTCGTTGCGCGCGGCGCTGGCGAGCCGATCGACGACGCCGCATTCGCTGAGCAGGTTCCCGAACATGAGTGCCCCGACGAGCGGCGTGGCGTCGGGGATGAGCAGCGCACACACGACCAGGACCGAGATCGGAAACGCGATCCGCTCCGCCGTCTTCACTGGCCGCAGCTGCGCCATCCCGATCTTGCGTTCCTCTTCGGTCGTGAGCAGGCGCATGATCGGCGGCTGGATGATCGGCACGAGCGCCATGTACGAATACGCCGCGATCGCGATCGCGCCGAGCAGATCCGGGGAGAGTCGGCCGGCGAGGAAGATCGCGGTCGGGCCGTCGGCCCCGCCGATGATGCCGATCGCCGCGGCATCACCGAGGTCGAAGTCGATGCCGTCCACCCAGTTCGAGAGCGCGAGGGCGCCGAGAAGCGTCGAGAAGATCCCGAACTGCGCCGCCGCGCCGAGGAGCGCCGTCTTGGGCCGCGCGAGGAGCGGACCGAAGTCTGTCAGTGCACCGACGCCGACGAAGATCAGGAGTGGGAAGAGACCGTTCGCGACGCCGGTCTCGTAGACGATCCCGAGGAATCCGTCGGGGCCCGAGATGTCGGCGACCGGCACGTTCGCGAGCAGGCCGCCGAATCCGATCGGCACGAGCAGCAGAGGCTCGAAGCCGCGACGAATCCCCAGATAGAGAAGCAGCAGGCAGATGGGAAACATCACGAGCTGTCCCGCGGACGTCATGTTGGCGATCCCGGTCGCCGCCCAGACCTCGGCGAAGGCCTCCATCAAGCGAGCTCCACGAGCACGTCGCCGACGGCCACGGTCTGATCCTTCTCGACCAGGATGCTCGCGACCCGCCCGGCACGCGGCGCCTTGACCTCGATCTCCATCTTGAGCGCCTCGAGCATGAGCAGGACGTCGCCTTCCGCCACCTCATCGCCTTCGGCGGCGACGAGGCGCAGAACCTGACCCGCGAGCTCCGCCGCGACCCGATCGCGCCCGCCCGCGGTCGCGGACGACGCGGACGACGTCGCGTCCGCCTCGCTGATCGCATAGTGGACGACGCGACCGTTGACCGTCGCTCGACCGTTCTCGAAGGACACGTCGTAGCGTCTTCCCCCGATGTCGACCGCGTAGGACGAGGAAGCTTCGGCATCGCCTCCTCCTGCTTCCTGATCGACCTTGCGCACCCCGTCCGGTCTGTCGCCTTCGAGGAATGCGAGGCCTTTCTCGCCGAGGGCGGAGGCGATGAAGATCGACTCGTCGGTGACGTCGAGGCCACGCTCCTCGAGGGCGCGCTTCGCGGGCTCGATTCCCTTGCTCGGATCCTCGTCGTTGATCTCCCGGGGATCCCGGACCGTGGGCTCGAGGCCGAGCTGCTCACTGGCCAGGCGAACCACGTCGGGATCCGGCGGGACCGGGGTCTTCCCGAAATACCCGAGCACCATCTTCCCGTAGCCCTCGGCGATCCGAGCCCAGGGCCCGAGCACGACGTTGTTGTAGGCCTGTTGAAAGTAGAACTGCGAGACCGGCGTGACGGACGTGCCGAAGCCGCCTTTCTTGACCGCCTCGGTCATCGCGTGGATCACGTCGGGAAATTGATGCAGGGTCCCGGCGTCCCGCATCATCTGCGTATTCGCCGTGAGCGCGCCCCCTGGCATCGGCGCGTAGGGGATGAGCGGCTCGACCGCGGTCGCCTCAGGCGGCACGAAGTAGTCCTTCATGGCGTGCTTGAAGACGGCCTCGGCCTCGCGAACCTTGTCGACGTCGATCTCGTCCGTGTCGTTGCCGAGGACGTACTCCGTGTCGCGCAGCGCGTGCCACATCACGATGAAGTCCGGCTGGGACGTGCCGCCGGAGACCGGCGCCAGCGCGAGATCGATCCCGTCCGCGCCGGCGTCGAGGGCCGCCATGTAGGCGCTCACCGAGACGCCGGAGGTCTCGTGCGTGTGCAACCGGATGTGTACTTCGTCGCCGAGGCGCTTCCGCGCGAGCTTGATCGTGTCGTAGACCTTGGCCGGAACGGCGGTGCCCGAGGCGTCCTTGAAACAGACGGAGTCGAAGGGGACGCCGTCGTCGAGGATCGCCTCGAGGGTCTCCATGTAGAACTCGGGGGTGTGCGCGCCGCTACAGCCCGGGGGCAGCTCCATCAGGGCGATCACGACTTCGTGCTTGAGCCCCGCCTCCGCGATGCAGCGGCCCGAGTAGGAGAGGTTCCGCACGTCGTTCAGCGCATCGAAGTTGCGGATCGTCGTCATGCCGTGCTTGACGAACATACGCGCGTGCAGATCGATGATGTCGGAGCTCTGGGAGTCCAGGCTCACGACGGAGACGCCCCGGGCGAGGGTCTGCAGGTTCGCGTTCGGCCCGGCGGTGGCGCGGAACGCGTCCATCATGTCGAACGCGTCTTCCTGGCAGTAGAGGTAGAGGGACTGGTAACGCGCGCCGCCGCCCGCTTCGAAGTGGGTGAAGCCGGCATCGACCGAGGCCTCGAGGGCGGGCAGGAAGTCCGCCGTCTTCACCCTCGCGCCGTAGACGGACTGGAAGCCGTCGCGGAAGGCGGTGTTCATCACGTTGACGAGCTTCCTCTGCGTCATGCCGGGGCGCTCCCGCCGACGCGCTTCGCATGGGCAATCGCGATGGCCAGGGCCACCTCGTCGTCGCCCTCCGCGGGCGTCGTCCCGGGCAGGGGCGCCGCGTCGCGAAAGCGTTCCTCGAAGAAGGCGAAGAACGCGGACTGCCCGGCCATCACTGCGACGAGAATCGTCAGGAAGCCGAAGACCGTGACCATCCCGACCGCCATCAGCCGGATGCCATCGGCGAGCATGCGGTGTCCCCTCCACGATCGCGACGGCTGTCGCTCGACCGCGCGTTCGCGGGCTTCGCCGTTTCATTCGGCGAAATACCCTGTCCGTGGGGGGTTCTCGGGACGACGCCTGTCGCGCGCCCGGCCCCCCGACGAGCAGAGGACGCCGGCAGTGTAGACTATCCGGGCGCGAACCTCGCCCCGCGACACGTAAGAGCGTCGTCGCAGGGGCGTGCCCCTTCCGGAGGACACCCGATGACGGATGAGCGATCGACCCGACGGACCAGCCGCCGCAGCTTCCTGACCGGACTGGCCGCCATGGGACTGGCCGGCCGCACGCTGCTCCGAACGGGCGATGCCGGCGCCGCGGTCTACGCCGCCGAGAAGGCGACCGGCGGGGGCGATCGGCTCGTCGCCCCGGGCAAGCGCGCGCTGGGTCGGACCGGCTTCACCGGTAGCCGACTGGTCTTCGGCTGCGGCGCCGCCCTCTCCCGAAGGCGCCGCGACGACCTGCTCGAAGCGGCGCTCGAATCGGGGATCGACGTCTTCGACAACGGCACCCGCCGGTACTACGACGATGCCGAAGAGAACCTCGCGCCCTTCCTCGCCCGCCACAGGGCGAAGCGCGACGAGATCTTTCTGATCTCGAAGGCGATGACGTACATCGATGTCGGCCCGGACGAAGCGATCACCCCGGCCCAGGCGCGTGAAGGCGCCGCGACCTGGAGCGCACTTCTCGACGAGAGCCTGCGGGAGCTGGACGTGGACCACGTCGACGCCTACTACGTGATGGCAGCGCACAATCCGCACATCGTGAAGAGCGAAGAGATGCGCAACGCGTTCGAGCGAGCGAAGGCGGCCGGTAAGGTCCGCTTCTGGGGGCTCAGCACGCACCAGAACGCGCAGAACGTGCTCGAAGCCGCGATGGAGACCGGCGCCTATCACCTGGCGCAGATCGCGATCACCCCGGCGGGCTGGTACGACTGGGCCGACAAGACCATCCTGCCCGGCAGCGCGTCGATGAAGGCGCTGCGTCCGTTCCTCGACCGCGTCCGCGACTCGGGCATCGCCCTCGTCGGCATGAAGGCCGGCCGATACCTCGCGGGGCGCAAGTTCCTCGGCTGGGGCAAGCCGAACGCCTTCGACGACCAGTACGACGCGGCGTTCCTCGCGAGCGGGCTCTCACCGTTCCAGAGAAGCTACGCCTACGTCCTCGCGAACGGCCTCGACGCGGTCAACGCGGACATGCAGAGCTTCGCGCACCTCGAGGAAAACCTCGCGGCGGCGGCGAAGTCGCCGCAGTACTTCGCCTAGCATTCGATTCTGCTAGTCCGTGATCGGCGCGAGCACCATCACGGGGATCCTGCGCTCGGTCGCCCGGTCCTGATAGGCCGCGAAGTTCGTGTAGGTCGACGACATCGTCTCGAAGAGCTTGTCCCGCTCCTCGCCCGTCGCCTCTCGCGCGATCCGATCCTCGACGCCGGCGCGGGTCTGCACGACCACGCGCGGATCCGCCTTCAAGTTGTGGTACCAGCCCGGGTGGCGGGGCGATCCGCCCTTCGAAGCGATGATCACCATGTCATCGCCCTCCCACATGAAGGCCAGGCTCGCCTTGCGCGACTTCCCGGACTTCGCGCCGGTCGTGGTGATGAGCACGGTGTTCCCCGGCGGCCCCATCGACAGCCGCCCCTTCGTCAGCGGGATCAGTACGGTGTCGATCCGACGGCAGACGACGTGGTAGAGAATGCCGCCGAGCTTCGAAGAACTCGCGGCCGTCCCCCAACGCTCGAGCGTATCCGCGATTCCAGCCATGCGTCTGCTCCCGGTGATCCGCGCCGACCCACGGTCCGGGACGACGGCCCTCCGAGCATACGAAATCCCGGGTAGACTCGCGGCACGCCCCGCTCGCGCCTCCGGAGTCCCGACACCATGGCCACTTCCGTAGCTGTTCCCTCCTACCCCACCGGCGTGCAGCTCACGGTCTTCGACGCGGCCTTCCGCGAGGATCCGTACCCGATCCTCGCGCAGACGCGCGAGGCCGCGCCCATCCATTTCGCCGACGACATGAAGTCCTGGGTCTTCACGAAGCACGAGGACGTGTATCGGATCCTCCGAAACCCGGATCACTGGAGCGATCCGCGCCGAGCGAACCCGGACAGCTTCTACTTCAAGGCCCTCGGCGGCGAGACCGGCGAAGAGCCTTCGATGCTCCTGATGGACGACCCGGGGCATCGGCGTCTGCGCGAGCTCGTCAAGGATCCCTTCAAGCCGAAGGCGATCGAGAAGTGGCGCGAGCGAGCGCGGACCGTCGCACGGCGCCATGTCGACGCGATCGACGCCGACGAGTTCGACGTGATCCATGCGGTCGCGAACCCGATCCCGACCGTCGTGATCGCCGAGCTGCTCGGGATCGACCCCGATCGCCATGAGGACTTCAAGCAGTGGTCCGACGCGGTGATCAAGACCGCGTTCACCCCCTTCGGCGCACCGGACGACATGGCCCGCGCCGACGTGGCCCGGGAGAATCTCTACGCGTTCTTCCTGGGGGAGGTCGAGGCGCGCCGCGCGAAGCCCGCGGACGACCTCGTGACGGCGATGGTGCACGCCGAGGTCTCGGGCGACAGCCTGACCGACGACGAGATCGTCCTGCAGTGCAACCTGCTCCTGCTCGCCGGCAATCTCACGACGAGCGACCTGATCGGGAACGCCGTCATGGCGCTGGTCCGAAACCCGGATCAACAGACGCTCCTGCGCGAAGACCGAAGCCTCATGAAGAACGCCGTCGAAGAGATCCTCCGCTACGACTCGCCGGTCACGAACTCGGGTCGCGTCGCGCACGAGGACTTCGAATACAAGGGGTTCCACATCGAGCAGGGTCAGGCCCTCGGTCTGTCTCTCGCCTCTGCCAACCGCGACCCCGACGTCCATCCCGACCCGGACCGCTTCGACATCCGCCGGGAGGACATCCATCTCCAGTCCTTCGGCGGCGGGCGTCATTTCTGTCTCGGCGCGCACCTCGCACGGCTCGAGGCGGCGGAGACGCTCGACGCGCTGCTCGATCGCTTCTCGTCGCTCGAATTCGGCTCGGAGCCCTACGAGTACGCGGCCAACCCGAGCTTTCGCGGGTTGTCGACGTTCTCGGTTCGCGGGACGCGCTAGCGCCGGGCGCTCGGCCTAGCGTCCGGTGATCGCTTGGCGCCCGGCCGCTCGGCCAAAGAACGAGCCGTCGCCGAGCGACATGCCGCTGCTGTAGCCCTGCTTCGCGACGCCGCTCGTGGTGCGGCCGGCGGCATAGAGGCCTGGGATCGGCTCGCCCGCCGCATCGAGCACGTGCGCGTTCACGTCGGTCCACAGGCCGCCGAGCGTGAATGCCGAGTAGACGAAACTCTCGGTCGAGAGATCGAGGACGCCGAAGGGCGGCTTCGCGATCGGGGCGAGCCAATCCGCGCCCTTGTGGAAGAGCGGGTCCTCGCCGTTCGCTGCGTGCTCGTTGTAGAAGGCGACCGTCTGCACGAGCGCCCCGGTCGGCATCCCGAGCTCCGCCTCGACCTCTTCGATCGTCTCGCCGACCGCCGCGAGTTCCACCTCGAAGTTCTCCGGTCGCCCGAAGTGATCGTCGTCGACGAGGAGATAGACCCGCCCGTCTTGATGCAGGAGCGCGTACTCCCCGAGCCGTCCGAAGTAGACGTCTTCGTTCAAGAAGCGCTGCCCCTGCGCGCTCAGACAGATCCCGAACCGGAGATCGTTCGGAGGGAAGACCGCGAGGCTGATGTCTCCCGTCTCCATTCGGATCGCCTCGGCGCCCACCGCGACACCGAGACGAATCCCCGAGCCGTCGTCGGTCTCGGTCCCGACCTTGTACTTGCACTGCTGCAGGAGCGGCGCATGTCGACGAACCATGTCGTCGTTGTAGATGAATCCGCCAGCGGTCAACACCAGTCCGTTCCGGCCACGGATACGCTGGGTTCCTTCGACCGTCTGAGCGATCGCCCCGACGATCCGACCGTCGCTCGCCTGGACCAGCGACTCGACGCGCGTTCCGAACGCCGCGCGAATGCCCGCTCCTTCCGCCGCGGCGATCAGCTTGTTCATCAGCAGCGCGCCCTTGTCGCGCACCGACTTCGGCGCATGCCCCCGCGGCGCCGGCGTCGCGATCTCGTTGAAGGGCCAGGCCGCTTCGCTCCCCGAATAGACGAGTCCGTCGTCCGACCAGAAGGGCTCGTGGCCACCGGGGAAGAAGCTCTCCTTGTAGGGCACGCCCTTGTCGAGGATCCAGTCGAAGTGCGCGGCGCTGCCCTCGCAGTAGGCCTGGATCAGCGCGGCGTCGGGCTCCGGGCCACACGCGGCCATCATGTACGCGTACATGTTCTCCGCCGAGTCCTCGTAGCCGAGGGCCTTCTGGAGCGCCGTCCCGCCGCCGCAGTAGAGGAAGCCACCGGAGTTGATGGAGGTGCCGCCGGCGCCCCCGCTCCGTTCGAGCACGAGTACGTCGCCCCCGGCCGCCCGCGCCTCGAGCGCAGCGCAGGCGCCCGCACAGCCGTAGCCGACGACCACCACGTCGGCCTCCTCGTCCCATGCCGCGACGTCTCGTTCGTCGACGCGCAGACCTGCGCCTTCGCTCATCTCTCGCATCCCTCCCGGGGCGGGGACGCGCCCCGCACGAACACGGTAACAGCCTGTCCCGGCTAGGAACTCGAGGTCAATCGCTTGGCGAAGGCACCCCCGACTGGCCTAGAGTGAGTCTTCTGCCGGGGCCCGGCGACGCGCGCGGCCCTTGATCCCGACCCCCCCCCCCCCCCCCCCCTGCCCCCCCGGAGGCGGGCGCCCCCCCCACGCGGGCCGACTGGAGCGGCCCCACGCGCCCGGCACCACCCCTCCCCACACCCCCACCCCA
>Ga0114932_10000022_pt1 | contig 185466 bp, 154 predicted proteins | sample 2SBtaG_2_FD_87286 | JGI IMG/M metagenome (GOLD analysis project Ga0114932, IMG submission 87286) | Deep subsurface microbial communities from Kolumbo volcano to uncover new lineages of life (NeLLi) - 2SBTROV12_ACTIVE470 metaG | ecosystem: Environmental > Aquatic > Marine > Volcanic ...
GCAGATCTGCGACCATGGCGAGTTCTTCGAGATCCAGCCCCAGCGCGCCCGCAACATGGTGACGGCCTTCGGCCGCCTCGGCGGATGGGTGACCGGGCTCGTCGCCAACAACTCGGCGGTGGCGTCTGGCCAGATCGACATCGACGCGGCCCTCAAGGCCACGCGCTTCATCCGGTTCTGCAACCTCTACAACATCCCGCTGATCTTCGTGGAGGACACGACCGGCTTCCTGCCCGGCACGGATCAGGAGACGCGCGGCATCGTCCAGGCCGGACGCAAACTGCTCGACTCGATCATCGACGTCCGTACGCCGCGCATGACGATGATCATCCGGAACGCCTTCGGTGGCGCCTACGCCGCCTACAATTCGCACTTCACCGGCGCGGACCTCGTCTTCGCGATGCCGATGGCGCGGGTCGCGGTCATGGGCGCAGCCGGCAAGGACTTCGTCTTCAAGGACGAGATGCGCGCGATCGCGAGCGAGCACGAGAAGTCGCTCGCCGACGGTGCCCCCGAGGCCGACGCGAATCGCATCCGGGGCGAGAAGCTCGCCCGACTCACGACGGAGTACGAGGATCTGCTGATGAACCCGAAGGAGGCGCTCTCCCTCGGCTCGGTCAGCCGGATCGTCATGCCCGGCGAGAGCCGACGGATCCTGTCCCGCAACCTGGACTTCCTGATGCGGAAGTACACCCCCGAGCCGATGGGCGGCCCGCAGCGCGAGCACGAATAGCGCCCCGCCCCTCTCCCTCGCCCCCTCCTCCTCCCTTCCGCTTCGCTTCAGGACACGAGAAGAAAGACCCATGCTCGACCGCAACGGCCACGCCATCCAAGCTCACGAGAGCGATTCCGATTGGATCCGCTCCTTCGACCTCTCGGACATCAAGTGTCTCGTCGTCTGCCGCGGCCCCGTCCGCAAGGAGGCCTTCGGCGTCTTCGACGAGATCGGCATCCGCGAATACGGCATGCTGCTGTCGGAGAAGGACTCGGTCGTCTACCCCCGCTGTCTCGCGCCGGAGCTGCGCGACCTCCGCTTCCCGGCCAACGTGCACCGCGTCGCGGATTACATGGGAGTCGGACAGCAGGAGAAGTTGGCGAGAATCGGAGAGATCATCGAGATCGCCGAGACCCACGGCTACACGCACATCTTCGCGGGCTACGGCTTCATGGCGGAGGACTCGGACTTCATCAAGGCGATCGAGGCCGCACCGACGGTCCAGTTCATGGGCCCGTCGTCGACGACGATCGACCGCGCCGGCGCCAAGGACGAAGCGAAGAAGCTCGCCCGCTCCCTGGGCAACGCCGTAGTCCCGGGGATCGACAACATCTCCGCCCTCGCGTTGATGGAGCGCTGTGGCGACCAGAAGAGCCTCGAAGCCCTCGCCTCTTCCCTCGAGAAGGAACACGGCCTCGAATTCGCCTGGAACGCAGACGTCGACCTCGCGGAGAACGCCGAGCAGCTGCTCCAGGCCGGCTACGCGCAGTCGATCGAGATCGTCACGATCGAAGAGCTGCAGAAGGCAGCGGAGAAGGAGTCCCACAAGATCTGGGACCAGTACCCGGGCAAGCGCATCCGCTACAAGTGCATCGGCGGCGGCGGTGGCAAGGGCCAGCGCGTCGTCCAGGAAGCGAGCGAGACCGCCGCGGCGGTCATGGACATCCTGGCCGAGCAGAAGGTCCTCGAGCCGGGCTCGAACCGGAACTTCCTGATCGAGCTGAACCTCGAGACCACGCGCCACAACGAGATCCAGGTCGTCGGCAACGGCGACTGGGCGATCACCCTCGGTGGGCGCGACTGTTCGATCCAGATGCGCGAGCAAAAGCAGCTCGAGTTCTCGCTGACCGACGAGCTCCTCGAGACCGCGGCGAAAGAGACCGCGAATGCGAAGCACGCCGAGAATCTGACCAAGGAACGCGAGACGCTCCGCGCGATGGAAGAGGACGGCGCGCGCTTCGGACGGGGCGTCGGCCTCGACAACGTGTCGACCTTCGAGTGCATCGTCGAGGGCTTCGACCACTTCTTCATGGAGATGAACACCCGCATCCAGGTCGAGCACGGCTGCAGCGAGCTGGCCTACAAGATGCGCTTCACGAACCCCGACGATCCGACCGAGTTCTTCGAGGTCGAGCGCCTGATCGAGGCGATGGCGCTGCTCGCCAAGCACGGTCCGCGTCTGCCGAAGCCGAAGCGCATCCTACGCGCGGTCTCCGGCGCCGAGGTGCGCGTGAACGCGGTGAACGCCGCGCTCCAGCCCCACGCCGGCGGCGTGATCCGCGGATGGTCGAAGCCCCTGGACTTCGAACACCGTGACGACCAGGGCATCGGCACCCGGAACCCCGACACGGATTCCTTCCCCTACTACAATCTCGCCGGCGCGTACGACTCGAACATCGCCCTCGTCCTCTGCGACGGCGAGAGCCGCGCCGACAACCTCGTGCGCCTCGCCGAGATCCTGCGGCGGATGGAGATCCGCGGCGACGACGTCCAGACGAGCGTCCCGCTCCACTACGGCCTCGTGAACTGGACCCTCGGGATCGAACCCATGATGAAGCCGAACACGCGCTTCATGGGTCCGTATCTCGCCGCGGTCGGCGCCCTCGAGACCCTCGCCCAGGACATCGACCTCGACGTCGCGGCGGGCGCCATGCTCTCCCGGCTCGACGACAAGTCGGCGCGGGCCGCCTTGGCCGCGCAGGAGACGCTTCTGCTGCGTCCGCTCGGCCGCCTCTTCTCCGACGCCCACGCCCTCACCGGCTTCCTCGGGCTCTACGATGGCAAGCTCTGGCGGCGCGACGGAGCGCAGGTCGAGTTCGCCCAGAACCCGATCTTCCTGCTGCGCGATCTATACCACTACCTGAACATGGAGACGACGCCGGGCAAGCCCGCGAGCGAGATGATCTGGGAGCACGACGACGCGCTCCTCCAGGACGCCCTCGCATTCTATGAGCGCGCGGCGGCTGCGATCGGCACGACCGATTGGAACGAGATCGACGCGGCGCTCCAGGGCGGCCCCGTGAAGGCGCTCGTCGGCGACGACACCGCGCTCTGGGAGGCCTGCCAGTCGGCCCATCGCGGCTATCAGGTGGGTGCCCCCCTCCTGCTCATGATCCCGCGCCTTGGCGTCCAGTCGGAGCTGCTCGACATCACCGTCGACGACGCCCTCGAGCCGGTCTTCCCCGAGCGCTTCCTCGACGAAGAGAACCAGGAGACTCTGCGCCGCGCCCTCGCGCCGCCGCCGAAGGCTTCCGCCAACGAGATCGTCACGCCGATGGGCGGCTCGTTCTACGCCCGTGAAGCGCCGCACCTGCCGCTCCTCATCGACGAAGGCGACCACTTCGAAGAGGGCCAGCCGCTCTTCATCATCGAGGTGATGAAGATGTTCAACAAGGTCCTCGCGCCCTTCTCGGGCACGGTCAAGAAGAACCGGATGGTCGACGCCGACGGCGCCGTCGTCGCCGCCGGCCAGGTCATCTTAGACATCGAGCCCGACGAGGTGATCATCGAGGAGACCGACGAAGAGATCACCGCTCGCCAGAAGAGCGTGACGCTCGAGGCCCTCGCGCTCTAGCGCCCGGCTGCCGATCGCCTGCCGAAGCGTTTCTCGATGAAACCCCGCATTTCAACTCGAAGTCGGGGTTTTCTCTTCATCGTTTCAAGCTGAAAGCCGAACTCGACCCCATCACACTCGCGTGGTCCTGGGAGGGAGGCCGCGCCGGCGCGACGACGGCCCCAACGGCTGCGCTCGTCGAGGTTCGGTCATGTCCTTCCGCATCGGCTCCATGGGGATCTCCCTCGGCGCGATCCGTTCGCTCCGCTCGGCCGAGAGCGCGATCTCGCGCTCGAGCCAGCGCCTTGCCTCTGGTCTGCGCATCAACTCGGCCGCGGACGATGGCGCGGGCCTCGCGATCTCGGAGCGCTTCCGCGCCGACATCGCGAGCCTGCAACGCGCTCAGCTGAACACGTCGGACGGCATCGGCATCGCCGAGGCCGCGCAGGGCGGGCTCAGCGAGATCTCGAGCCTCCTCTCCGAGGCGCGCGCCCTCGCCGTCCAGTCCTCGAGCGGTACCCTCGGCGGTCAGACCCGCGCCCAGCTCGACACCCAGTTCCAGGCGATCCTCTCCGACATCGACTCGATCGCGGCGAACACCAGCTTCGGCACCTTCAATCCGCTGAACAACAGCGGGCAACAGATCGACATCGCGGTCGGGACGACCGCCGGCGACACGATCACCGTGACCGGGGCCGACGCCGGTGCCTCTGCGATCGGCGTCGGCGGTCTCGACATCGCGACCTCGGGCGCCGCGGCCAGCGCGATCGCGTCGATCGACACCGCAATCTCGAACACCAGCGCCCTCGCCGCTCGCTTCGGCAGCGCGGAGAACCGGCTCGAGAGTCGGTCGCGCCTGCTCGGCGTCCAGATCGAGGCGACCGCGTCCGCGGAGTCGAGGATCCGCGATGCGGATTACGCGACCGAGACGGCGCTGCTCACGCGAAACCAGATCATCCAGGAGTCCGCCATCGCGGTGCTCGGGCAAGCGAATACTAACATGTCGCTGGTGCTCCGGCTGCTGGGTACCTGACGGCCCACGGACGCGAGACACCCGAAATCCTTCGTGATTCCGGGCCTCTGCGGGTAGCCGGGATCGGGGAAGCGTCGTAGACTCCCCCCATCCCAATCGTCCGCGCTGCTCCGAACCGGTGCTGCGGAAGGCCTCTGGGGACCGTCTCCGCGGATCCCCTGGCAACCCCACCGGATCCCCCATCCCATCCCCGGTGCGCGCGGCCCGAAACCATGGCCCCAGCGACCGCTCTCGGGCGCGCCGTACGGGCCCATCGAGGCTCCGATGTTCTCCTTGCGAGGGGGTCCGGCCCATTCCGATGCGCGGCGGCGACGGCTGCTCGATTCGCTGCGCGCCGCGGTTCCGATGCTCCGCGATCTCGAGACCGAGAGCGTCTACTTCGTCGACGCCGAACGCGCGCTCTCCAAGCGCGAGACACCGCGGCTCGAGGCGCTCCTCCGGGACGGGATCGAACCGGGCGTTCCGGCCGAGGACGCCGCCACCCGGATCGTGGTGCCGCGACTCGGGACGATCTCGCCGTGGTCGTCGAAGGCGACGGAGATCGTGCGCAACTGCGGGCTCGACGCCGTCCGCCGCGTCGAACGCGGCACGACCTATCGCTTCGTCGGGCTCGACGACGCGCTGGCAGAACGCCTCGACGCGGCCATCCACGACCGCATGACCGAGAACGTCCTCACCGACCTCGCTCAGGCCGAGGCCCTCTTCCAGCACGACGAGCCCACGCCCTTCACCCAGGTGGACGTCCTCGGCCGCGGCGCCGACGCGATTCGCGAGGCGGACAAGCACCTCGGCCTCGCCCTGGCCCCGGACGAAGTCGACTACCTGGTGACGAGCTTCCGGGAGCTCGACCGCAATCCGACCGACGTCGAGCTGATGATGTTCGCGCAGGCGAACTCCGAGCACTGCCGGCACAAGATCTTCAACGCCGACTGGACGATCGATGGCGAAGCGCGCGACCCGTCGCTCTTCTCGATGATCCGGAACACCACCAACCAGTCGCCCGACGGCGTGCTGTCGGCCTACTCCGACAACGCCGCGGTCGTCGCCGGCGGCGACGGCGGGCGTTTCTTCCCCGACGCCGAGACCGGACGTTATGCGCAGGTCGACGAGCCGGCGCAGATCCTGATGAAGGTCGAGACCCACAACCACCCGACCGCGATCTCGCCCTTCCCCGGCGCCGCGACGGGCTCCGGCGGCGAGATCCGCGACGAGGGCGCGACCGGCCGAGGCGGCAAGCCGAAGGCGGGCCTCACCGGCTTCAGCGTGTCCAACCTCCGGATCCCCGGCGCGGAGCAGCCCTGGGAGCACGACCCGGGCAAGCCCGCGCGGATCGCCTCCGCCCTCGACATCATGATCGAGGGGCCGATCGGCGGCGCAGCGTTCAACAACGAGTTCGGGCGGCCGAACCTCGCGGGCTACTTCCGCACCTTCTGTCAGGAGGTCCAGGGCGCGGAGGGGCCCGAGGTCCGCGGCTACCACAAGCCGATCATGCTCGCGGGCGGGATGGGCAACGTCCGCCCGATGCACGTCGACAAGAAGAAGGCCCCGCCCGGCTCGAAGGTCGTGGTGCTCGGCGGACCCGCCATGCTGATCGGGCTCGGCGGCGGCGCGGCCTCTTCGATGGCGACCGGCGAGAGCGCCGAGGATCTCGACTTCGCGTCGGTCCAGCGCGGCAACCCGGAGATCGAGCGGCGCTGCCAGGAAGTCATCGACCGCTGCGTGGCGCTCGGGGACGACAACCCGATCTACTTCATCCACGACGTCGGCGCCGGAGGCCTCTCGAACGCGATCCCGGAGATCCTCGACGATTGCGGGCTCGGCGGTCGCATCGATCTGCGCGCGGTCCCGAACGACGAGCCCGGGATGTCGCCCCTCGAGATCTGGTGCAACGAAGCGCAGGAGCGTTACGTCGTGACGATCGCGCCGGAGCGGATCGCCGAATTCGAAGCGATCTGCGAGCGGGAGCGATGTCCCTACGCCGTCGTCGGCGAAGGCACGGCGGAGCGCGACCTCGTCGTCGACGATCCGCACTTCGCGAAGACCCGCGCGCCGATCGACGTGCCGCTCTCGGTGATCCTCGACAAGCCACCGAAGATGCATCGCGACGTGAAGCGCGCCGACAAGCCGCGCGAGACCTTCGACGCGGGCGAGATCGACCCCAAGGAAGCGCTCGTGCGTGTGCTGCGGCTGCCGACGGTCGGCGACAAGACCTTCCTGATCTCGATCGGCGACCGCACGGTCACGGGCCTCGTCGCCCGCGACCAGAACGTGGGCCCGTGGCAGGTCCCGGTCGCCGACGCCGCAGTCACGACCGGCGGCTACGAAACGTTCTCCGGCGAAGCGATGGCGATCGGCGAGCGAACACCACTCGCGCTGCTGGACGCCCGCGCCTCCGCGCGCATGGCGATCGGCGAGACGCTCACGAACCTCGCGAGCGCCCCGGTGCCGGCGCTCTCGCAAGTGCGGCTCTCGGCGAACTGGATGGCGCCCGCCGGCTACGTCGGCGAGGACGCGAAGCTCTACGACGCGGTCGAGACGGTGGGGCTCGAGCTGTGTCCCGCGCTCGGGATCGCGATCCCGGTCGGCAAGGACTCGATGTCGATGCGGACCGTGTGGGACGACGACGGCGAAGAGCGTGCGGTGACCGCGCCGCTCTCGCTCATCGTCTCCGGCTTCGCGCCGGTGGACGACGCGCGCCTCTCGCTCACGCCGGAGCTCTCGCCCGAGCCCGACACCACGCTCCTGCTCGTCGACCTCGGCCGCGGCGCCAACCGCCTCGGCGCATCCGCCCTCGCCCAGGTCCACGCGGCCATCGGAGACGTCCCGCCGGACGTCGACGATCCGGCCGCCCTGCGCGGCTTCTTCGAGGCGATCCAGCGGCTGCTGCGCGAGCGCCGCCTGCTCGCCTATCACGACCGCTCCGACGGCGGCCTCGCAGCGACCCTCGTCGAGATGGCCTTCGCCGGCGGGCGCGGACTCGACGTCGACCTCGACGCGCTCCCGGGCGCGACGAACGCCAAGCTCTTCAACGAGGAGCTCGGCGCAGTGCTCCAGGTGCGGAGCATCGATCGCGACGCGGTCGCCTCGGTGTTCGCCGAAGTCGGCCTCGCCGACGTCGTGCACGAGATCGGGCGACCGAGCGACGACGAACGCATCGTGATTCGCGAGGGCGAGGCCATCGTGGTCGAATCGGATCGCGCGACGCTGCGCGGCGAATGGTCCGAGACGACCTGGCGGATCCAACGCCTGCGCGACGATCCGGACTGCGCGGACGAGGAGCAGGCCGCGCGCTGCGACCTGGGCGACCCCGGCCTGACGGCCCACGTGCCCTTCTCCCCCGAGACCGGATTCGCGGTCACCGGCGCGGCCCGCCCGCAGATGGCGATCCTGCGCGAACAGGGCGTGAACGGTCAGATCGAGATGGCCGCCGCCTTCGATCGCGCCGGCTTCGACGCGATCGACGTCCACATGAGCGACCTGATGAGCGGACGTCGTTCGCTCGCCGAGTTCCAGGGGCTCGTCGCTTGCGGCGGCTTCTCCTACGGCGACGTCCTCGGCGCCGGCGGCGGCTGGGCGAAGTCGATCCTCTTCCACGATCGCCTGCGCGACGACTTCGCGACGTTCTTCGCCGATCCGAACCGCTTCGCGCTCGGCGTCTGCAACGGCTGCCAGATGCTCTCCGTCCTGAAGGACTTGATCCCGGGTGCCGAGGACTGGCCGCGCTTCGTCCGCAACCGCTCCGAACAGTTCGAGGCCCGACTCGCGCTCGTGCGCGTCGAGGAGAGCCCGTCCGTCCTGCTCCAGGGCATGACCGGAGCCCGACTCCCGATCGCCGTCGCCCACGGCGAGGGGCGCGCCGTGTTCGCGAACGACGAGGCGAAGGCGCGCGTCGAGCAGGCGGGCCTCGTCGCGGGACGTTATGTCGATGGCCACGATCGCGTCGCGACGCGCTACCCCGCGAACCCGAACGGCTCACCCGACGGCGTTACCGCCCTCACCACCGCCGACGGTCGCGTCACGATCATGATGCCCCACCCCGAGCGCGTCTTTCGCACGGTCCAGCATTCCTGGCACCCCGACGACTGGGGCGACGACGCGCCGTGGCTGAGGCTTTTCCGGAACGCTCGCGCGTTCCTTGGCTGAAGGCTCCTCAGGAACGCGCGCGCGTTCCTCGGGTAAGGACCCACCCATGCCGATCGATCCCGAATACAGCTCCCTCCTCGCGATCTCGCCCCTCGACGGCCGTTACGAGGCGAAGCTCGACGACCTCCGCCCGATCGTGTCCGAGTTCGGGCTGATCCGGTATCGCGTGATCGTCGAGATCCGCTGGCTCGAGGCGCTCGCCGCCGCGCCCGGCATCCCGGAGGTCCCCGCGCTCTCGGACGGTGCCAGCGCGCACCTCGATGCGCTCCTCGCCGACTTCTCGCCGAAGGACGCCGCCGCGATCCGGCAGATCGAGGCGACGACCAACCACGACGTGAAGGCCGTCGAGTACTGGATCAAGGACAAGCTCGGCGCGCACGCAGAGCTCGCCGCCCTGCTCGAGTTCGTCCACTTCGCGTGCACCTCCGAGGACATCAACAACCTCTCCTACGCGTTGATGCTCCGCGATGCGCGCAACGAAGTCGTCCTGCCCGAAATCGATCGGATCATCGCCGCCCTGCGCGAGCTCGCCGGACAACATGCGGACCTGCCGATGCTCGCGCGAACCCACGGCCAGCCCGCCACGCCGACGACCCTCGGCAAGGAGATCGCGAACGTCGGGGCGCGCATGCTGCGGCAACGAGAGCAGATCGCGGCGGTCGAGATGCTCGGCAAGGCGAACGGCGCCGTCGGAAGTTATGCGGCCCACGCGATCACGTATCCCGAGGTCGACTGGGAGGCGCACACGCAAGACTTCGTCGAGTCGCTGGGACTCACGTGGAACCCGATGACGACGCAGATCGAGCCCCACGACTGGATCGCCGAGCTCTTCCACGGACTGCTGCGCTTCAACACGATCCTGCTCGACCTCTCGCGCGATCTCTGGAGCTACATCTCGATCGGCTACTTCAAGCAGCGGCTGGTCGAGGGCGAGGTCGGTTCGTCGACCATGCCCCACAAGGTGAATCCCATCGACTTCGAGAACGCGGAGGGCAACCTCGGAGTCGCGAACGCGGTCCTCGGACACCTCGCGGAGAAGCTCCCGGTCTCGCGATGGCAGCGTGACCTCTCCGACTCGACGACGCTCCGCAACGTCGGGCTCGGCGTGGGACACGGGGTGCTCGCGATCCGCTCGGCGATGCGCGGCCTCGGGAAGCTCGCCGTCGACCCGGAGCGCCTCGCCGCGGACCTCGACGCGAATCAGGCGGTGCTGGCGGAAGCGATCCAGACGGTGATGCGTCGACACGGAATCGACGAGCCCTACGAGAAGCTCAAGGCGCTCACGCGCGGGCAGGAGATCAACGCCGAGACGCTGCGCGCCTTCGTCGACGGACTCGACCTGCCGGACGACGTGAAGGCCGAGCTCGGTGGACTCACCCCCGACCGCTACATCGGGATCGCAGCCGAGCTGGCGAAGCGCTTCGCGGCCGGTTGAGCGAGCGCGCGAGGCGCGGTCGAGATGCGCTCTAGGCCCCCTCAGTTTCGCCTCAGGCCCGAATCCGGGGTCGAACGAGACGCACCGTTTCGTTATTGTCTGACCGACCCGCCAGGGTCCGAGCGTGCTGCCCCCCGCCTCGCGACTGCTCTCCGAGCGGCGCGAAGGCACCCGCGGGATGGCCGTCCGATCCCGGTCGCGAGCGGCGCCGCCCGCCCTTCGCGACCGTCCCGCGAACGAATCCACCCTTCGCACACCGGTCGAGGAAAGAGAATGGACAAGCGGACGACGGAGCAAGAGGCAGTCGCCGAGCTCCGCGACGGAATGATCATCGGCATCGGGGGCTGGGGATCCCGACGCAAGCCGATGTCGATCGTGCGCGAGATCCTGCGCTCGTCGGTCAAGGACCTCACGGTCGTGACCTACGGCGGCCCGGACGTGGGCCTCCTCTGCAACTACGGCAAGGTGAAGAAGCTGATCTACGGCTTCGTCTCCCTCGACTCGATCCCCCTCGAGCCGCATTTTCGCAAGGCCCGCCAGGCCGGTGCGATCGAGGCCGCCGAGCTCGACGAGGGCATGCTCCAGTGGGGTCTCCTCGCAGCCGGCCACAAGCTGCCCTTCCTGCCCACCCGCTCGGGCCTGGGCTCCGCCGTCACCGACATCAACCCCGACTTCAAGATGGTGCAGTCGCCCTACCCCGGCCCCGGCGGTGCGGACGGCGAGGAGCTGCTCGCGATGCCCGCCCTCGAGCTGGACGTCGCGTTCATCCACATGAACCGCGGTGACGTGCGCGGCAACGGCCAGTACCTCGGCCCGGATCCGTACTTCGACGACATGTACTGCCGCGCCGCGAAGAAGCGCTTCATGTCCGTCGAGAAGATCATGGACACCGCCGACATGGCGAACGAGGGGCCGCTCCAGTCGCGGATCATCAATCGCACGATGGTCGACGGCGTGATCGAGGCCCCGAACGGCGCGCACTTCACCGAGTGCCCGACGGACTACGGCCGCGACGAGGCCTTCCAGAAGGAATACGCCGCGACCGCGAAGGACCCCGACGCGTGGGAGGCCTTCAAGGCGAAGTACCTCGACGTCGAGAGCGAAGCCGCGTACCAGGAGGCCGTGCGAAACCGATGAGCGACGCAACCGTTTCAGAAGGCCCGAGCCGTGGAGAGATTTGCGCGACCGCCTGCGCGGACGCGTTCCGTGGCAACGGCGAGATCCTGGCGAGCTGCTTCGGTACGGCCCCGGCGATCGGCGCCCGCCTGGCGAAGATGACCTTCGAGCCCGACCTGCTCATGACCGACGGCGTCTGCACCGTCGTCGACATGCCGAACCCGGTCTCGGGCCAAGGCCACGAGCAGGTCGTCGAGGCCTGGCTGCCCTTCCGGACCGTCTTCGACCATCTCTGGAACGGCAACCGGCACGTGATCATGGCTGCCAGCCAGATCGACCGGTACGGCAACCAGAACTTCGCCTGCATCGGCGAGCACGCCAAGCCCAAGGCCCAGCTCCTCGGCATGCGCGGCGCCCCGGGCAACACGATCTCGCACACCACGAGCTATTGGGTCGCGAACCAGTCCGCGAAGGTCTTCGTGCCCGAGGTGGACGTCGTCTCCGGCGTGGGCCACGACCGCGCGGCCGAGCTGCCCGACGCGACGACCCAGGGCCACGACGTGCGCTTCGTGATCTCCAACCTCGCGGTCTACGACTTCGAGACCCCGGACAAGCGCATGCGCCTCAAGTCGACGCACCCGGGCGTGACCGTCGACCAGGTCGTCGAGAACACGGGTTTCGAACTCGTGATCGAGGGCGACGTGCCGGAGACGCGACTGCCGACCGCGGACGAGCTCGCGCTGATCCGCGACAAGATCGACCCGAAGGGCGTCCTCGGGCGGGAAGTCCCGAACCCCGAATAACAGGCCCGGAGCAGAGCGCTCTCGACCCTCGCTGGAGGCCCCTTGCCCACCCCCCTGCAGACGCGCGTGACCGAGCTCCTCGGCTGCGACCATCCGATCCTCCAGACGGGGATGGGCTGGGTCGCGACGCCGAAGCTCGTCGCTGCCGCCTGCAACGCCGGCGCCTTCGGTTTCCTCGCCGCCGCGACGATTCCGCCGGCTGAGGTCGAGGTCGCGATCGAAGAGATCAAGCAGCTCACCGGCCGCCCCTTCGGCGTGAACTTCCTGATGGACGCGCCCGGCGCGGACGTCATTTCGGAAGCGATCATCCGCCAGGGGGTGCGCGCCGCGGGCTACAACCGCGCGCCGTCGGCCGAGCTGATCCAGAACATGAAGGACGGCGGCGTGGTCTGCGTGCCGACCTGCGGCGCGGTCAAGCACGCCGCCAAGGCCCAGCAGCTCGGGGCCGACATCATCATCGTCCAGGGCGGTGAAGGCGGCGGCCACACCGGCACGACCCCGACCTCGCTCCTCGCCTCGGCCTGCGCCGACGCCGTCGACGTTCCGGTCGTCGCCGCGGGCGGCTTCCGCGACGGGCGCGGCCTCGTGGCCGCTCTGGCCTTCGGAGCCGAGGGCGTCGCGATGGGCACGCGCTTCCTCATGACGGCCGAGAGCCCGCTGCCGCAGCAGAGCTTCGAGCGCTATCAGGATGCGGGCCTGAACGACGTCGTGATCTCGACCGCTCTCGACGGCATGTCCCAGCGCATGATCTCGAACGAGCTGGTCGCGAAGCTCGAGGCCGCCGGCCCGGTCCGAAAGCTGATCCTCGCTCTGCAGAGCGCGCGTGCGCTCCAGACGGAGACCGGCGCCTCGCTCCCCGAGCTGCTGCGGAGCGGACTCGCGATGCGCAAGAACCAGGGGCTCAGTCTCTGGCAGACGATCATGGCGGCGAACGCGCCGATCCTCGCGCGGGTGGGCGTCGCGGACGGCGACCCCGTGAACGGCTATCTGGCGAGCGGCACGGTCGCGGGCGTGATCGACGATCGCCCGAGCTGCGACGAGCTGGTCCGCCGAATCGTCGAAGAAGCGGAACAGACCCTCAAGCGGCTCGCGCTCTAGCCAGCCGACCGCGGAAGGAAACCAGATGGCGATCGACATCGAGATCAAGGACGGCGTGGGTGAGCTGATCATCAACGCACCGCCGGTGAACGCGCTCGACAATGCGGGCTGGAAGGAGTTCGCGGAGAAGCTGACCGCCCTCGGCCAGAACGAGGACGTCAACTGCGTCGTGATCCGCGCGATCGGCAAGGGCTTCCAGTGCGGCGTCGACGTGAAGGAGCTCGCCGCCGACGGCAGCTTGATCGTCGAGCTCAACAAGGGCTGCTTCGACAGCTTCGCGGCGGTCTACGACTGCCCCGTGCCGACGATCTCCGCCGTGAACGGGTTCTGCATCGGCGGCGGACTGGGCATCGCCGGCGCCTCCGACTTCGTGATCGCCGCGGACGACTCGACCTACTGCCTGCCCGAAGTCGATCGCGGCGCCCTCGGCGCGGCGACGCACCTGATGCGCATGGTCGGCGTCCAGAAGGCGCGGCGCATGCTCTACACCTGCGAGACGATCGACGCCCAGGAGCTCTTCTCCCTCGGCGGTTGCACCGAGGTCGTGCCCGCCGCCGAGCTCCACGCCAAGGCCCTCGAGGTCGCGCGTCAGATCGCGAGCAAGAGCCCCATGGCCCTGCGCCTCGGCAAGCAGGCCCTGAACGGCATCGAGCTGCTCGAGCCCAAGACGTCCTACCGCTACGAGCAGGGGTTCACCCTCGAGCTCTACACCACCCCCGACTCGCAAGAAGCCCGCGACGCCTTCGTCGAGAAGAGGGACGCGAAGTTCGATCGATTCCGTCGCCGTGAGCGCGACGCGAAGTTCGACTGAGGAACGACGATGGACCTGAACTACACCCCTGAGCAGGACGCCTTCCGAAAGGAAGCGCGGGCCTGGCTCGAAGCGAACGTCCCCTCCGAGAAGCTCGCCTCCTTCGACACGAAGCAAGGCTTCGAGCAGCACCGCGAGTGGGAGAAGAAGCTCCAGGCCGGTGGCTACGCGATGGTGCCCTGGCCCGTCGAGTACGGCGGCCGCGGCGCGAACCTGCTCGAGTGGCTGATCTTCGAGGAGGAGTACTACCGCGCCGGCGCGCCCGGCCGCGTCAACCAGAACGGCATCTTTCTCCTCGGCCCGACCATCATGGACGTCGGAACGCCTGAGCAGAAGGCGCGCTTCCTGCCGAAGATGGCTTCCTCCGAGGAGGTCTGGGCGCAGGGTTGGTCCGAGCCGAACGCCGGCTCCGACATGGCCAACATCCAGGCGACCGCCAGCAAGGATGGCGACCACTTCGTGATCAACGGCCAGAAGACCTGGGCGAGTCGCGGCGCATTCGCGCACTGGCTCTTCGGCATGTTCCGAAGCGACCCGGACTCGAGCCGGCACAAGGGGCTCACGTTCATCCTCGTCCCCCTCGACACACCCGGCATCACGGTCCGCCCGATCGAGAAGCTCAACAACAAGAAGGCGTTCGCGGAGGTCTTCTTCGACGACGCGCGGGTGCCGATCGAGAACCAGCTCGGCGAAGAGGGCAAGGGCTGGGACGTCGCGATGGCGACGGCGGGCTTCGAGCGCGGCCTCATGTTGCGCAGCCCCGCCCGCTTCCAGGACACGGCCCGTAAGCTCGTCGAGCTCTACAAGGCGACCGTCGCGAGCGGACAGTACGTCGCGCCCGAGCTGCGCCGCACCGTCGCGCAGTGTTGGATGGATGCCGAGGCCTACGCCCTCAACACGTACCAGACCGTGGCCCACCTGATGGGCGGCGGGAAGATCGGTGCCGAGGCGAGCCTCAACAAGATCTTCTGGTCCGAGCTCGACACGAAGATGCACGAGACCGCGCTCAAACTTCTTGGCCACCGCGCGGAGCTGCTGCCGGGGTCTTCGGCCGCGGGCGACGTCGGTGAATGGCTCGACGGGTACATCTTCGCCCTCGCCGGTCCCATCTACGCCGGCACGAACGAGATCCAGCGCAACATCATCGCCGAGCGAATTCTCGGCATGCCGCGGAAATAGCTAGGGAGAGGGGAAGAATCGATGCAGTTCAGCTTCACCGAAGACCAACGCCTCCTCCAGGAAACCGTCCGCGATTTCCTCGCGGGCGAGTGCCCCGTCGAATTCGTACGCGGACAGTGGGACACCGAGACCGGCCGCAGCGCTGCATTCTGGGCGAGCCTCGCCGAGATCGGCGTGCCTGGCCTGCTCGTCCCCGAAGAGCACGGCGGGCTGGGCATGAACGAGATCGACCTCGTGCTCGTGATGGTCGAGGTCGGCCGCGCTGGACTCGCGGAGCCGGTCACGCCGACCGCCGCGGTTGCTGCGCCGCTGATTCGCGAGTGCGGGAACGAGGCCCTCGCGAAGGAGTGGCTCCCCAAGATCGCCGGCGGCGAAGCCATCGTCGCGGTCGCCCAGCCGACTTCGCCGCTCGTCCCCGAAGCCGAGTGCGCGGACCTCCTGATCCTCCGCTCCGGCGATGGCCTCTACGCCGTGCCCGCGAGCGAGGCGCGCATCACGCCCCAGAAGTCGAACGATCCGAGCCAGAAGCTCGCGACCGTCGAGTTCGACCCGAAGCCGGAACAGCAGATCGCGAGCGGCGCCGACGCCGATCGTCTCGAGACCGCGGCCCTCGACCGCGGCGCCCTCGCCTGCGCGGCGCAGCAGCTCGGCGCGTGTGAACAGCTGATCGCGATGAGCGTCGAGTACACGACCGAGCGCAAGCAGTTCGGGGTCCCGATCGGGAGCTTCCAGGCGGTGAAGCACCAGGTCGCCGACATCAAGGTCGCGCTCGAGTACGCGCGAAGCCACGTCGAACGTGCGGCGCATTCGGTCGCCCACGACACCGAGAGCCGATCCGTGGACGTCTCGATGGCGAAGGTCGCTGCCGGCGAAGCGGCCCTGCAGGGCGCTTCGACCTCGCTCCAGGTCCACGGCGCCCTCGGATATACCTGGGAGCAGGACCTCCACGTGTGGATGCGCCGCGCCTGGACCCTCGACCTCGCCTGGGGCGAGACCGCCTGGCATCGGGAGCGCGTGGCCGACGCCCTCTTCGACGCCGGCCCGACTGCGAAGACCTTCGGATTCGAGCCACTGGCAAATTGAGATGAAGCGAAGCCGAGGGGGTAGACTCCCGGCTTCGGACAAGGAGAACGACGATGGCCAAGACACGCGTCCCCGCGATCGAGGGATGGCTCACGATGGACGAGGACAACCCTCAGCTCCTCGGGTACCTCGACGAGTCGAGCGGCACCTATTTCTTCCCGAAGGACGTGTCGATCAGCCACGCCCCGGGTCACGCCGACGCCGAGTTGAAAGAGGTCGCCCTCTCGAACCGCGGCAAGCTGTGGTCGTACACGACGAACCACTACAAGCCGCCGGAGCCGGCCATCTCGAAGGACCCCTTCGAGCCCTACACGGTCGCGGCGGTCGAGCTGAACGACGAGCGCATGGTCGTGCTCGGCCAGCTCGCGGACGGCGTGAGCGCCGACGACATCGAAGTCGGAATGGAGATGCAGCTCGTGCTGAGCACGCTGTACGAAGACGACGAGCACGAATACATGGTCTGGAAGTGGAAGCCGGCGGAGGCAAACTGAGATGAGCAAGAACGACGTCGCGATCCTCGGTGCAGGAATGCACGAGTGGGGTAAGTGGGGCCGCAACTTCGCCGAATACGGCGTGGCGGCGATCAAGGAAGCGATGGCCGACGCGGGCCTCGAGTGGAACCAGGTCGACTTCGTCGTCGGCGGTGACACGGTCCGCAACGGCTATCCGGGCTACGTGGCCGGCGCGACCTTCGCGAAGGCGATGGGCTGGACCGGCATCCCGATCGCGAGCTGTTATGCAGCCTGCGCGACCGGGGCCCAGGCGATCGACATCGCCCGCACGCGGATCCTCGCGGGCATGGCGGACTGCGTCGTGGTCGTCGGCGCGGACACCACGCCGAAGGGCTTCCTCGCCCCGAACAAGGGCGAGCGTGGCTTCGATCCGGACTGGCTCCGGTTCCGGCTCCTCGGCGCCACGAACCCGACCTATTTCGGGCTCTGGGCCCAGCGGCGGATGGACCTCTACGGCGCGACCGAGAAGGACTTCGCCCACGTGAAGGTGAAGAACTCGCGCCACGGCATCTCGAACCCGAAGGCGCGGTTCAAGAAGCTCTACACGGAAGAGGACGTCCTCGGCTCGCCGTACGTGTCCCAGCCCCTGCGGCTCTTCGACATCTGCGCGACGAGCGACGGTGGCGCCGCCCTCGTGATCACGTCGATGGACTTCGCGAAGAAGCACGGCGTGGCGAACCCGGTCCGGATCTCGGGCGTGTCGACGATCTCGCCGACCTTCCCGCAGACCGTGATCGACATGCCGGACTTCACGACGGACTCCGCCGCGGGCATGCCCGCCCCGGATCGCAGCTTCCGCGACTCGATCGCCTACGCCGCGTACGAGGAAGCGGGGCTCGGCCCGGAGGACATGGACCTCGCCGAGGTCTACGACCTGTCGAGCGCCCTCGAGCTCGACTGGTACGAGAACATCGGCCTGTGCAAGCCGGGTGAGGCCGAGGGCCTCCTCCGGGACGGATCGACCGAGATCGGCGGTCGGATTCCGGTGAACCCGTCGGGCGGCCTCGGCTGCTTCGGCGAGGCGGTCCCGGCCCAGGCGATCGCCCAGGTCTGCGAGCTCGCCTGGCAGCTCCGCGGCCAGGCCGGCGAGCGACAGGTCGAAGGCGCCAAGGCCGGCATCACGGCGAACCAGGGCCTCTTCGGCCACGGCTCGTCGGTCCTTTGCACCCGATAGCCGCAGGCGCTGCACCCCTGATCCGATCCGCAGTACACAGACGGCCGCCGGTCGCGGCCGAAGGAGAATCGAAATGGCTGAGGCCTATCTCGTAGAGGCGGTGCGAACACCCGTCGGTCGCCGCAACGGCGGACTCTCGACCATCCATTCCGCCGACCTCGGCGCCCACGTCCTGAAGGGTCTGGTCGAGCGCTCGGGCGTCGACCCGAACGCCGTCGACGACGTCGTCTTCGGCTGCTGCGACACGATCGGTTCCCAGGCCGGCGATATCGCCCGCTCCTGCTGGCTCGCCGCCGACCTGCCGATGCACGTGCCCGGCGTGACGATCGACCGCCAGTGCGGCTCGTCCCAGCAGTCGGTGCACTTCGGGGCCCAGGCCGTCATGAGCGGCACCGCCAACCTCGTCGTCGCGGGCGGCGTCCAGAACATGAGTGCGATCCCGATCTCCTCGGCCATGGTGGTCGGCGAGCAGTTCGGCTTCGAGACGCCCTTCACGGGCTCGGTCGGCTGGGAGGCCCGCTTCGGCGACCAGGAGATTTCGCAGTTCAACGGCGCCGAGATGATGGTCGAGAAGTGGGACATCAAGCGCGAAGAGCTCGACCATCTCGCCATCAACAGCCACCTGCGCGCGATCAAGGCGACGGAGGAAGGCCGGTTCAAGAACGAGATCCTGCCGATCAATGGGATCGAGAACGATGAGGGCATGCGCGAGCCGAACCCCGAGAAAATGGCTTCGCTCCAGCCTCTCGTGGAAGGCGGAACGCTGACGGCGGCCCACGCGAGCCAGATCTCGGACGGCGCCACGGCCATTCTGGTCGCTTCGGAGCAGGCGGTGAAGGATCACAACCTCACGCCGCGAGCCCGTGTCCACCACATCTCGGTCCTGGCCGACGACCCGGTCATGATGCTCTCGGCGCCGATCCCGGCCACGAAGCGCGCGTTCGAGAAGACGGGCATGACGATCGACGACATCGACCTCGTCGAGATCAACGAAGCCTTCGCCCCCGTCGTCCTGGCCTGGCTGAAGGAGACGGGCATGGACTACGAGAAGGTGAATGTGAACGGCGGCGCGATGGCCCTCGGTCATCCGATCGGCGCGACCGGCACCCGCCTGATGACCACGCTCCTCAACGAGATGGAGAAGCGCGAAGTCCGCTACGGCTTGCAGACCATGTGCGAGGGCGGTGGTCAGGCCAACGTCACCATTCTGGAACGCCTGTAGGCGCCCCAGAACGGCGACGTGATCCTCCGGCGGCTACGCCGCCTGCGGATCGTCGGACTCTTTACCTGCATGCGGCTTCGCCGCATCCCCTGATACCGGGTACGCCTTCGGCGCACGTGCTTTCGCCAAACGCACCGCCAAGAGGTGCCGCGAAGAATCGCCGGATCGAGCCGGAAGAAACGAAGGACGAAATCGATGGGCATTTGTGACGGACGCGTCGTCATCGTGACGGGCGCGGGAGGCGGCCTCGGCCGCGAGCACGCACTCGCCTTCGCCGCCGAAGGCGCGAAGGTGATCGTGAACGACCTCGGCGTGTCGAATCACGGCGAAGGCGGGTCGAAGGGCCCGGCGGAATCGGTCGTCGAAGAGATCAAGGCGATGGGCGGAGAGGCTGCGGCGAACGCCGACAGCGTTTCCGAATTCGCCGCCGGCGCACGAATGGTCGAGCAGGCGATCGACACCTTCGGTGGCCTCGACGTCGTCGTGAACAACGCCGGCTTCCTGCGCGACCGGATGTTCGTCTCGACTTCGGAAGAAGAGTGGGACGCGGTCATCAACGTCCACCTCAAGGGACACTTCTGCATCGCCAAGCACGCCTGCGAGTATTGGCGCGGCAAGTCGAAGGCCGGCGAGACAGTCGATGCCCGGATCATCAACACCAGCTCCGGCGCCGGCCTCCAGGGCAGCGTCGGCCAGGGCACCTACTCCGCGGCCAAGGGGGGCATCGCGAGTCTCACCCTCGTGCAGGCCGCCGAGCTCGGCCGCTACGGCGTGACCTCGAACGCGATCGCGCCGGCGGCGCGCACGCGCATGACCGAGGCGATCTTCACGGACATGAAGCCGCCGGAGGACGGCGGCTTCGACGAGTCCCATCCGGGCAACGTCTCCCCGCTCGTCGTGTGGCTCGGCTCTCCCGACAGCCGCGAGGTCACGGGGCGCGTCTTCGAGGTGAAAGGCGGCCTGATCGGCGTCTCCGACGGTTGGCGCGACGGGCCGACCTTCGACAAGGGCGCCAAGTGGGCGCCGGACGAGATCGGTGCCAAGGTGATCGAGCTGATCGGCGAGGCGCTCGCCCCGCAGAAGGTGCACGGAACCTGAGATGGACTTCCGCTTCAGCGAAGAACAGCAGGAGCTCGGCGCCATCGCGCGCAGCTTCCTCGAAGAGGCGAGCGGTCCCGAGCAGATCCGGTCCGCCATGGAGTCGAAGCTCGGCTACGACCCCGAGGTCTGGACCCAGATCGGGACCGAGCTGGGCTGGGCCTGCGTGCACATCCCCGAGGCATACGGCGGTCTCGGCCTGGGCTACGTCGATCTGGTCGTCCTGCTCGAAGCCTCGGGCGAGCACGTGCTCTGCTCCCCCTTCTTCGCGACCGTGGCCCTCGGAGCGAACACGATCCTCTGCTGCGGATCGGAAGAGCAGAAGGCGGCGCGGCTGCCGGCGATCGCCGAAGGTACCCAGACGGCGACCCTCGCCTTCGCGGAGGCGAGCGGCGTCTGGGACGCGGACGGGATCGAGACGATCGCCATCCCCGACGGCGACACGTTCGTCCTGAACGGCAAGAAGGCCTGGGTGGTCGACGGCCATTCCGCGGACCTGCTCCTCGTGGTGGCGCGGGCGCCGGACACGACCGGCGAGGACGGCCTGTCGGTCTTCGCGGTCTCGGGCGACGCGGACGGAGTCTCGCGCAAAGCCCTCACGACCATGGATCAGACCCGACGCCTCGCGGAGGTCGAGCTCTCGGGCGTCCGCGTCGAAGCCGATGCCTCCCTCGGCGAGCCCGGCAGCGCCTGGCCCGGTCTCCGGCGCACCCTCGACCTCGCAGCGATCGCCCTCGCGGCGGAGCAGGTTGGCGGCGCCCAGCGATGTCTCGACTCGAGCGTCACCTACGCGGGCGAACGCGAGCAGTTCAGCCGCCCGATCGGTTCGTTCCAGGCGATCAAGCACAAGTGCGCGGACATGATGGTCGCCGTCGAGACCGCCCGAAGCGCCCTCTACTACGCGGCCTGCATCGTCGACGATCCCTCCGATGATCTGAGCGCGAACGCGTCCCTCGCGAAGGCCTGGTGCTCCGAGGCCTACTTCAAGTGCGCTGGCGACGCGATCCAGATCCACGGCGGCGTCGGCTTCACCTGGGAGTACGACCAGCACCTCCACTTCAAGCGCGCCCGCGCGAGCGAGTCCTGGCTCGGCGACCCGTCCTTCCACCGCGAGCGCATCGCTCGACACCTGGAGCTCTAGATCATGCTCGTCGTTGCCAAGCCCGCCGACCTCCCGAACCACGTCGGAGCCGATCTCGGCGAGACGGACTGGCTCGAGATCAGCCAGGAACGGATCAACACCTTCGCGGAGGCGACCGGCGACCATCAGTGGATCCACGTCGATGTCGAGAAGGCGAAGGACGGTCCCTTCGGCGCCCCGATCGCCCACGGCTACCTGACCGCCTCGCTCGCGAATCTCTTCCTGCCGCAGCTCCTCGAGGTCCAGAACGCCTCGATGGGCGTGAACTACGGCTGCGACAAGATCCGCTTCCCCTCCCCGGTCCCGGTCGGCTCGAAGATCCGCGGAACCGGCGCCGTCACGAGCGTCGACGAGACCAAGGACGGCGGCTTCCAGGCGAAGGTCACGATCACGATCCAGATCGAGGGCAACGACCGCCCCGCCTGCGTCATCGAAACGATCAGCCGGTTCTATCCCTAGTCGACTTCCCGGCGCTCGCCTCCGGCGCCGGAGCCCTCAGCGCAAGACGAGGCCCGTCAGGGGGCTCGTCGAGAGGCGCGCAGCGCCGACCGCCGCCGTTCAGGACAGAATGTCCTGAACGAGCTGGCGCGCAAGAGTTCCGTCGATCTCGGCCTTGTGCGCCTTCATCAGGGCGCCCATGACCTTGCCCATGTCCTTCTTTTCGGAGGCGCCAGCCTGGGCGATGGCCTCTTCGACCCAGGTCCGGGTTTGCGCGTCGTCGGCCAGCTGGGGCAGGAACTCCTGGATCACCGCGAGCTCTTCCTTCTCGGCCTGGGCCATCTCGGGGCGCCCGCCCTTCTCGAAGGCCTCGATCGACTCCTTGCGCTGCTTCCCGAGCTTGCGGATCAGGCCCGCGGCGACCTCGTCGGAGATCGAGTCCGAGCCGTCCTTCTTCATCTCGTTCAGGAAGGCGGTCCGCATGGAGCGCAAGGCAGCGAGGCGCCGCTCCTGCTTGGCCTTCATGGCTTCCTTCACCTGGGCCGTGACGTCGTCGACGATGGACATACGAGGATCCTCCGGCGGCGCAGGATAGCGGCTCTCCCGGGTCCCGAAACGAGAACGGGGCGGCTCTCCGAAGAGAACGGCCCCGTCTGGAATCGATCGAATCGAGCGCTATTCGAGCTCGACCGTCACCATCATGTAGCCGGACCGCGGCACCTGGTTCGACTGGTTGCCCTGCACGTCGTTGTACTCGGCGTGCCGCGCGTCGTTCAGGTTCTGACCGACGAGCGCGATCTCGAGCCAGTCCATCGGCTCCCAGCCCACGCGAGCATCGACGCGCCAGTACTGGCGAACGTTGTTGCCGCGGAGCGTCGGCGTGACGGCGCCTAGACCGTCGACCCAGTACACCGAGGTGTCGAACTCGAGGTTGTCGAGCACGTCGATCACCGACCGCAGCACGACCTGATGCTCGGGCTGGTTGCGGTTCTGGGTGCCGCCACCGAGCGGGCTCGCCGTCCCGTGTTCTCGCAGGAACTCGAGGAAGGTGTAGCTCGCGGACACGCGCCACCAGTCGAGGGGCAGCACCGTCAGCTCGAACTCGGCGCCGACGACCCGAACGCTACCCGGGTTGCTGAAAAGGAACGGTCCCACCGGCGGCGGGCCCTGGAGCGCCGAGACGTCCTCGTAGTCGTTGTAGAAGGCGGCGGACTCGAAGGTCAGCCAGTCGAGGTCGAAGAATCGATAGCCGACTTCGACGGCGAAGAGCTCCTCCGAGGCGAAGTCGCGGTCACCCACCAGGTTGACCGGTCCGATGAAGGCGTTCAGGTCGTTGTCGATCGAGGTCGGCGTGCGGACGGCGCGGGAGACCGCGCCCCAGATGACGTGCCCCTCGACCGGCCGGAACACGAAGCGTCCGGACGGCTGGTATTCGAAGCCCGACCAGCTGTTGACCGAGAGCTTGGTGCCCGCGATCAGGGTCAGCATGTCGTCGAAGAGGTCGAGCTCGAACTGGACGAAGCCGCTGCCTAGGTGCAGCTCGTCGTCGTTGGGTGCCAGTACTACGGTGCCGGTGACCCCTTGGGTGTGCGTCTGCCAGCGGCGATACTCCAACCCTGACACCACTTCGAGGCAGTCGAAGAGCTCGGTGTTGTACTGGGTCGAGACCATGAAGTTGTAGCTGCGATCGTCTAGGGTCGTCCGGCGATCCGCCAGGTCGGCGAAGGTCATGAACTTGAACTCGCTGTCCTCGTCGATCACGCGGTCGTAGGTCAGCTGGATGTTGCCACCCCTGTTCTTCTGGGACTGCTTGGTGAAGCCGGTCACGTTGAAGGGCGGAGCCGGGTTGCGAATGCCGATGCCCTGCTCGCGGCTGAGGTCCCAGTAGTCGAAGTGGAACTCGAGGGTCGAGGCATCGTCGATCTGGGTGTCCGTCCGGATTCCAGCGCGGATGTTCCGCCACTCGTCGTTGCCGTTGTAGTTCTGATTGAAGTCGTAGTCGAGGACCTTCTCGCCCTTCACGGTCAGGCGGTAGGTCGTGTCCTCGCCGATCGCGCCGCCGTGACGGGCCGTGCCGCCGAATTCCTGCGTGCCGCCGTAGGCCGCGACGAGGCTCCCCTGGGTGTCCTTGGTGTCGCGAGTCATGATGTTGATCACGCCGTTCACCGCGTTGGCGCCCCAGATCGCACCGCCCGGACCTCGAATCACCTCTATGCGGTCGATGTCCTGCATCGGGACGTTCTGCTCGGCCCAGATGACGCCACCGAAGAGCGGCGTGTACACGGGACGACCATCGATCAACACGAGCAGCTTGTTCGAGAACTCCTGCCGGAAGCCGCGAATCGAGATCGCCCATCGCGACGCATCGATCCGGGAGACCTGCACGCCCGGTACGACGCGCAGCGCCTCCGGGATGCTCGTGAAGCCACCGCGTCGGATGTCCTCCGAAGTGATCACGGTGATCGCTGCCGCGGTGTCGTTCTTGCTCTCGGCCTTCTTCGAGACCGACGTCACCTCGACGTTCATGAGCTCCTCGAGGCTCATGTCGAGAAGATCATCGTTCGCGACGGCCGGACTAGCGATGAACGTCCACGCGAGCGCGACGAGCGCGACGCGCTTCCACGACGAGGCCGAATCCTGTCGACACTTCGATCGTCCCATCATTTCCTCCTGCGTGACGGAGCAGTCGGGGTGGATTGCTCGTCTCGCTACGGAAATTCATCGGAGCGCGCTCTGAGTGACTTGAGGCACGCGAGCGGACGATCGTTTGGCGCTTGACCTTATTCTCGAATCAGGGGACACCCCCCTCATCCTGGGTGAAAATCAGCGGGGGAAATGCCCCGCTACACCATATGGTTACAGTGTGAGAACAGGTCTCCGGTCACCGACCGCGCACGAGAAGCGCCGGCTGTCCGATCGGCGGGCACGACGAATCGGCCCGGTTCGTCGTGGAATCAGGCCCGCTGACTCGACACGGAGACGACTTCGCCGGTCATGTAGGAAGCGTAGTCGCTGGCGAGGAAGACCATCACGTTGGAAACCTCCCAGGGCGCGGCGCCGCGTCCGAAGGCTTCCTTCGCCTCGAGCTCGTCGATCAGCTCCTGGGGCGTGGTCTTTCGGAGGAAGGGGTGGACGGCGATCGAGGGCGCGACCGCGTTGATCCGGATGCCGTACTCGGCGGCTTCGAGCGCGGAGCAGCGGGTGACGGCCATGACGCCCGCCTTCGCCGCCGCGTAGTGCGCCTGACCCTTTTGCGCGCGCCAGCCGAGCACCGACGCGTTGTTCACGATCGCGCCGCCCTTGCGCTCCATCATGTGCGGCAGCACCGCGCGGGTCATGCGGAAGACGCTGTTCAGCGTGATGTCGAGGACGGAGTCCCACTGATCGTCGCTCATGTCGACGATGTCGACCTCTCCGCCGAGGCCCGCGTTGTTGATCACCACGTCGACGTGGCCCATCTCCTCGACCGCCGCGTCGACGAGCGCGCGCACATCGGCGTCGTCCCGGACGTTGCAGAGTCGGTGGCCGCAGGGCTTTCCCGAGATCTCGGCGAGCTTGTCGGCGGCCTCTCCCGTGCGCTTTTCGTGGATGTCACTGATGAAGAGGCGGGCGCCCTCCTCTGCGCAGCGCTGGGCCGTGGCGAAGCCGATCCCTGCTCCCGCGGCCGCGGTCATCAGGACCGTCTTGCCGGCCAGCAGGTCGTGGGGCGGGACGTAGTCGGGGGGCGGCAGCTTGGCCATGGGTAGGCGGGCCTTTCGCGCGCGCGCAGGCGAACCTGCCGCTGCGGGGACCTAACGCGGCTCGCGCGGCAGGCCGAGCGTTCGCTCGGAGATGATGTTGCGCTGGATCTGATTCGAGCCGGCGTAGATGGTGTCGGACCGGGTGAAGAGGAACATCCGCTGGAGGCCGTTCAGGGCGTAGGGCGCGCCTTCCGCGAGCTCCGCATCCGGGCCCATCACGTCCATCGCGAGCTTGCCGAGGTCGCGGTGCCAGGTGGCCCAGAAGAGCTTCGTGATCGCCGAGGCCGGCGGCGGCTCGGCGCCTTCGTCGACGCCCGCCAGGGTGCGGAGCGCGTGGTAGCGCTGGATCCGGAGGCCACTCCAGGCTTCGGCGATCCGCTGCCGAATCAACGGGTCCTTCGCCTTGCCGTTCTGTCTGGCGATCCCGATGATGGCGTCGAGCTCGTTCTGGAAGTTCATCTGCTGGCCGAGGGTCGACGCGCCCCGCTCGAACCCGAGGGTCCCCATCGCCACGGGCCAACCTTTGTTGACCTCGCCGACGACATTGTCCTTCGCGGTCTTCGCGTCCGAGAAGAAGGTCTCGCTGAACTCCGCGTCGCCGGTCATCTGCACGATCGGCCGGACGTCGACGCCGGGCTGATCCATCGGGACGAGGAGATAGGAGATACCGCGATGCTTCGGCTGCGCGTCGGGGTCGGTCCGACACACGACGAAGCACCAGTCGCTCCACTCGGCGCCCGACGTCCACACCTTCTGCCCGTTCACGACCCATTCGTCGCCGACGAGCTCCGCGCGCGTCTGCACGCTCGCGAGATCCGATCCGGCTCCCGGCTCCGAGTAGCCCTGACACCAGATGACTTCGCCCGCGAGGATCCCCGGGATGAAGCGCGCCTTCTGCTCGTCGGTCCCGAAGTGGAGCACCGTCGGCCCGAGGAGGCCCTCGCCGATGTGCCCCATCCGACCGGGACCGCCGGCGCGCGCGTACTCTTCGTAGAAGATCATCTGCTGGGTCAGCGACAGGTCACGACCGCCGACCGCCTTCGGCCAGCCGATCCCGATCCAGCCGTTCTTCCCGAGCACCTTCTCCCACGCCTTGCGCTCTTCGATCAGCGCGTCGTCGTCCCCGGGGCCGCCGCGTCCGCGCACGACTTCGAAGTCGCCGCGCAGATTCGATTCCAGCCAGCCGGCGATCTCGCCGCGAAAGGCCTCGTCCTCTTCGGTGAATCGCGCGTCCATGCGGGGTCGTCCTCGGTTGGGCCTCGGGCGCGCCTCGTTCCGGGCGCCAGACGCCGCGAGGCGGTCCGAGAGGGCTTTTCGGCCGTCCCGGACATTACGATACGCAGCGGCTCGTATCAAGCACGGGGACGGCGGGGGCGAATCGGGATAGGCTCCTCGGCCGCCCGACCCGGAGACCCGCCTTGCCCCCCGAGCACCTCGACACCGAGCGCCTCCGGCTCCGCCGCTGGACCGATGCCGACCGCGCGCCCTTCGCCGAGATGAATGCGGACGCCGCCGTCATGGAATTCTTCCCGGCCCCCCTCGACCGCGCGGGGAGCGACGCGATGGTCGACCGGATCCAGGCCACCTTCGAGCGCGAGGGGTGGGGACTCTGGGCGACCGAGGAGCGGTCGACGGGCGCTTTCCTCGGCTTCGTCGGGCTGAACCCCGTGCCGCCGGAGCTCCCCCCGGCGCCCGCGGTGGAGATCGGCTGGCGACTCTGCCGGGCGGGCTGGGGACGCGGGCTCGCGACCGAAGCGGCTCGCGAGGTGCTCCGGGATGCGTTCGAACGGGTGGGCCTCGACGCGATCGTGTCGTTCACCTCCGAGATCAACGTGCGGTCACGCGGCGTGATGCGCGCGATCGGTCTGTGGCACGACGCCAACGGAACGTTCGAGAACGAGCGCGTGCCGGAAGGCCCGCTTCGAACCCACCTCCTCCATCGCCTCGACGCGCTCACCTGGCGCTGCCAACAGCTGCCCGGGCTGCGCAACGCGGCGGCCAAGGACCGCGCCTTTCTCGAATCGCTCCATCGCGACGCCTATCACGAACTGCACGTCGCGACTTGGGGCACCTCCGACGAGGCGCGTTTCGCGCACCACGAAGGCGCGATCTGGCGGCAGGGCGGGATCTCGATCGTCGAGGACGACGGCAGACCCGTGGGCATGCTCCAGCTGTGGTGCGGGAAGCGGCGGCTCGTCGTGCAGGAGATCCAGATCACGTCCGAGAGCCAGAATCACGGGCTCGGCGCGCGCCTCCTGAACGACGTCGCAGGCGTCGCGCACGCGGCCGGTGTCGACGTCGTCCTGTCGACGGGAGTCCAGAATCTCGGCGCGGCGCGACTCTACGAGCGGCTCGGATTCGCCGAGGTCGGCGTCGACGAGACCCACCGCCACATGCGCTGGGCCTGTTAGGCGCGCCGCGTCAGTCCTTCGCGAGGATCCCGCCGAGTGCCAGGTCCACGATCGGCCCGACCATCTTCGGCGAGAGCGTGCCGCCGCGGAAGAAGAGCGTGACCGAAATCGGACCGACGACGAGGTCGGCGGCGAGGCCGATGTCGATGTCCTCGGAGATCTCGCCGCGCTCCCGAGCACGCTCGAAGATCCGGACGAAGGGCTCGCGCCGGGCCTTGGCGACGGGCTCGAGGAGCTTCGACAGCTCGGGGTTGTGGGCGCGCTCGCCGGCGAGACTCGGAAACACGCCGCCGAGCGCGCTCGAGTTGAAGTTTGCCAGGTAGGTCTTGAGCGTTTCCTTCAAGTCGGTTTCGAGGCGCCCCGAATCGACTTCCTCGAAGCCCGGCAGCTGACCGAAAGCCTCGACGACGAGCGGGAGCTTCGATGGCCAGCGGCGGTAGATCGTCGCCTTGCCGACGCCCGCCCGCTGGGCGACGCCCTCGACGGTGAGCGCGGAGAAGCCGACCTCGACGAGCAGCTCGAGGGTCGCGTCGAGGATCGCCTGGTGGGCCTCCTCGCTCCGCGGCCGGCCGGTCGAGCCGGCCGCGCCCGGTCGCCCGTTCTTCGACCGCTCCACTCTTTCCGACTGGGGGGACATCGCCGCTCTCCCGCCTTCGCCGTCCCAGGCCGGGACAGGTCGCCTCGACATGCCGCGCCGAGAGCCACGGGCCTCGATTCGGACGGATCGGCGGCTCCGAGGCTCGACAGCGACACCATTACGATACAATACGTTCCGTTACTGAACACCTGCCCGGAGGCCGTCTCGGGCGCCCTGGCTGCATTTGAGCACCTGAAAGAGTCCTCCCGGGGCCTCCCGCGCCCGGCGAACTCGATCGGCCCTCCGGATCCGATCCGACCTGATCCGGCCGGTACCGCCGATCGATTTTGCAACGCTCCCCTCTCCACCCGACAGCCCATCCAGACGGAGATCCACCCATGGTCGAGTACAGCCCCTTCTCGGACGACGTCATGAAGGGCGATCCGCTGCCCATCTACAAGCAGCTGCGCGACGAGGCCCCCGCCTACTACCTCGAGGAGTTCGACACGTGGGCCCTGTCCCGCTTCGAGGACATCTGGAAGGCGTCGGGCGACATGAAGAACCTGACGGCCGCCCAGGGCACGACCTCCGCGCACCTCCTCACGAAGGTCCAGGCCGTCACGCCCATGATCAACAACATGGACCACCCGGATCACACGCGGCTGCGCAGCTCGTTCCGCAAGCCCTTCGCGGCGCCCGAGGTCGCGAAGCTCGAGCCGATGATCCGCCAGATCGCCACCGACCGGCTCGCCGCCGCGAAGGACCAGGGCGGCCTCGACGTGATCCAGGACATGACCGCACACGTCGCCGTCACCGTCGCCTGCACGATCAGCGGCCTCCCGCCCGAGGACGGTCCCTACCTGAACGACCTCGTCCAGCGCTTCTTCAAACGTGAAGAGGGGCACGACGGTGCAACGGACGCCGGCCTCCAGGCGATGGGCGAGATGTTCGACTACTTCAAGCGTCAGGTGAACGCGCGACGGGCGAGCGGCCCGAAGGAGGACGTCCTCCAGACGCTGCTCGCGTTCGAGCAGGACGGGCACACCCTCGACGACGACTCCCTCGCGTCGCACATCGCGATGCTGATCATCGGCGGCAGCGAGACGTTCCCGAAGACCTTCGCCTCCCTCGCCCGCCGGCTCTGGGAGAACCCGGACCAGCGCAAGCAGTGCATCGACGACCCCAGCCTGATCCCCGACGCCTACAACGAGGGACTCCGCTACGACATGCCGACGCAGTTCCTGATGCGGCAGGTCGCGAGACCGGTCACGTTCGCGGGGCAGGAGATGACGCCGGGACAGAACCTCATGTTCCTCTACCACTCGGGCAATCACGACGAGCGCGAGTTCCCCGACCCGGACGAGTTCGACATCCTCCGCCGTCCCCCGCGCATCCTGAGCTTTGGCTACGGTCCCCACTCGTGTCTGGGTGTGAACGTCGCGCGACTCGAGGGCAGGGTCTGCACCGAGGAGCTGCTGAAGGCGTATCCCGACTACGATGTCGACCTGCCGAACGCGGAACGCCTGGTGACCGAGTTCGTGCAGGGATACTGGAAGCTGCCGATCACGTTCTGATCGGCGTCCGGACGAGAAAGGCGCGCGCGCGGACATGGACTCGAAGGACTTTCCGACGTCCCTCGCCGCCCGCGTCCGCGAGCTGGCGCGCACGCGCCCCGATGATCCCGCCTACCTGATCGAGGATCGCGTCCTCACCTGGCAGGGCTACGACGCCGCCTCCGATCGGCTGGCGCGCATCCTGCTCGGCCTCGGTCTGGACCCGGGCGAATGCGTGGCCGTGTGGCTGCCCGACGGCACCGGCTTCCACGTCGCGTTCCAGGCGACCGAGCGCGCCGGACTCACGTGCCTGGGCCTCGGCGCGCGCTGCGGTGAGCGCGAGCTGGTTCATCTCCTCGGACTCTCGGGCGCCCGCACCCTCGTGAGCGCGCCGAGCATGGGCGGCGTCGACGCCCGGGAGATGGTCACCGGCCTACGCGCCAAAGGCGTCTCCCTCGACACCCACGTGCTCGTCGACGGAGACGCGTTCATCGACGACGCGATCACGATCGGCGGCGTCGCCGCCGAGCTCGCGCCGGAGTCGACCCTCGAAGGGCGCGGGCTCGCCGCCGACGTCGACTGCCTCTACAACACGACCTCCGGCACGACCGGCCTGCCGAAGATCGTATTGCACGACCAGCTGCGCTGGTTCCACTTCCACCGCTTCGCCGCGGACATGGGCAAGTTCGCGCACGACGAGGTCTTCCTGAGCGCCCTGCCCGCCCCCTTCGGCTTCGGCCTCTGGACGCAGCACTTCTCTCCGACGCTGCTCGGCGCACCGACCGTCCTGCTTCGCAAGTTCGACGCGGAAGCGGCGATCGAGGCGATGCGGCGCCATCGCGTGACGGTCCTCGCGGCGGTCTCGACGCAGTTCATCCTGATGCTCGAGACCGGCCGCTTCGACGACGGCGAGCCGTTGGCGCTCCGCAGCCTCTTCACGGGGGGCGAGGCGGTACCCGAGAAGCGCGCCCGCGCCTTCGAGGAGAAGACCGGCGCCTACGTCCTGCAGTTCTACGGCTCGAACGAAACCGGCGCCGTCAGCGCGACGCGCCCGGAAGACCCGCCGCACAAGCGCCTCACGACCGCCGGTCGGCCGATCGACGAGATGCAGCTCCGTCTCTTCGACCCGGACGGCAACGACGTGACGGAGACCGGTGCCGGCCAGCCCGCCGTGAAGGGACCGGTCGTGTCACGCGGCTATCTCGGCGCCCCGGAAGCCACGGCCGAGCTGATCCGCCCGGACGGTTGGGTCATGCTCGGCGATCTCGTCGAACTCGACGACGAGGGCTACCTGCGTGTCGTCGGTCGAACCGACGACATCATCATCCGCGGCGGCAAGAACCTCTCGGCAGCCGCGATCGAGGAAGGCGTGAACGCCCACCCGGACGTCGCCCTCGCCGCCGCGATCGGCATCCCCGACGCGGTCTTCGGCGAGCGCGCCGCGGCCTACGTGGAGCTCCGGCCGGGCGCGACCCTCGAGCTCGACGCGCTCAAGGCCTTCCTCGAAGAGGCGCAGATCGCGCGCGAGCTCTGGCCCGAAGCGCTCGTCGTGTTCGCTGCCTTGCCCCACAACGTCGGCGGCAAGGTCGCGAAGAGCGCGTTGCGTGACGATGCATTGACGCGCTTCGGCGACGGGCTCGACGAAGACGCGGCGATGCGGGCGCAGGCGGCCCAGCGGCGCGAAGGCGGCGCATGAGCGACGACACATCCCTGCTCCGCCGGATCCTCTCTGAGTTCCGCGGACGCGCGCTCTACGTCGCCCTCGGCTGTCTCGTATGTCAGATGGGGCTCGGGCTCACCTACGTGCGAACGGGCATCGCGCCGGAGCTGATCGAAGGCCTGGGCATCACCGAACGCGGGGATTTTTCCTGGGCCGCGACGCCGCAGTTGATCTTCCAGTCCCTCGCGAGTCCGCTCGTGGGCATCCTCGCGGTTCGGCTGGGTGCTTCGCGCGTGCTCGCGATCAGCGCCACGCTCTTCGCCTTCGTCTTCTTCGGCTTCTCGCGAATCGAGAGTCTCCCCCACCTCTATGTGGTCGCAGCGGGGATCGGGCTGTGCGCCGCCGGCATGGGCGACATCACGGTCGGCCACGTCGTGAGCCAGTGGTTCAGGCGGAACCGCGGCCTCGCGCTGGGCATCGCCTACGCCGGCTCGAATCTCGGTGGCGCGGTGATGGTCGCGCTCGTGACCGGCGTCGCCTCGCAGGCGAGCTGGCGAGAGGGCCTCCTCGCGATCGTCCCGGTCGCGCTCTTCGTCCTCCTGCCGACCTCGCTCTTCCTCGTTCGCGAGCCGGACTCGGCTTCCGAGGGAGCCCAGCGCGCCGTCGACGAGGCCGCGGAGGCGGACGATCTCGATCTCCAGAGCGCGCTTCGCACCCGCAGCTTCTGGATCCTGACCGCCACTCTGTTCACCTTCTTCTTCTACTTCACCGGCGTGCTCGACCACCTGATCCTCTTCCTGATCGACAGCGGGTTCACCCGCGCCGAAGCGGCCACGGCCTTCGGCCAGGCGATCGGCCTCGGCGTCCTCAGCAAGATCGTCGGCGGGTTCCTGGCGGACCGGGTCCCCCAGGTGCGCGCGGTGCAGACCGTGTACGGCCTGCTGGCTGCGAGCAGCCTCGTCCTGATGGCGTTGCTCGCGCTCCCCCACCCGGTGCTGCTCACCGTCTTCGTGTTCTCGTACGGATTCTCGCAGGCGTGTCGCGACGTCGTCTATCCCCTGGTGCTCGGCCGCTGTTTCGGGGACCGCTACCTGGGCGAGATCTACGGCGCCATGACGCTCACGCTGCTGCCGGGCGGTGCGCTCGGACCCGTCTTCGCCGCGGTGCTCTACGACCGCGTCGGCGACTACCAGCTGGCCTTTGGCGTCTTCACCCTGCTGAACGTCCTGGCCTTCAGCGCACTCTTCTTCGTGCGAAACGAACGCGGCCGGCGCTAGTCGTCCTTCGGGACGTGCGCAGCGATCGCGTCCGCGAACGAGATCCCGCCGGGCTCGGCCATCTTGCGGCGCATGCCATTCAGCTGGCGGGGGCGTTTGAAGCCGACGGCTCCGGTGAGTCGACCGTCGCGCCCGAACAGCGCGAGGAACTGGTCGTCCTCGATCTCGCCGAGGCAGACGTGCATCTCGTCGCCTTCCTGAATCTCGCCAGCGATCGAGACTCGCAGATGGAACTGATCGGACCAGACATACGGGATCGGCGCGAAGGGCTCCGCCTCGCCGTGCACGATCCGCTTGGCGACGACGTCCGATTGCTCGACCGCGCTCGTCCAGTGTTCGAAGCGCGGTCGCTCCGGGTAGCGCTGGTTCTCCCAGCGTGCGCAGTCACCCAGGGCGTACACGTTCTCGCGCGCGGTCGCGCCCGTTGCGTCGCAGAGCACGCCGTTGTCGATCTCGAGCCCGGCGCCTTCGAGCCACTCGGTCGCGGGGGCCGCGCCGACGCCGACGATCACGAGCTCCGCGGGAACGACCTCGCCCCCTGCGAGCCGCACGCCCGAGACGCGTCCTTCTCCTTCGAAGCCCTCGACCCCGACGCCGAGCCGGAACTGCACGCCTTCCTCGCGATGGGTCCGCGCGACCCGCTCCCCGAGCACCGGACCGAGTCCGCGAATCAACGGCGCCGGGAGCGGCTCGACGACGGTCACCTCGAGGCCCTTCTTGCGACAGCTCGCGGCGACCTCCATCCCGATGAATCCGGCGCCGACCACGACCACGCGCGGACCCTCGGCGATCGCGGCGCGCAGCGCTCGCGCGTCGTCGAGATTGCGGAGCTCGAGCACGCCTGCGAGGTCCTGACCGAAGGGCAGCTTGCGGGCGCGGGTCCCGGTGGCGAGGACGACCGCGTCGGCCTCGACACTCGAGCCGTCGGCGAGAGTCACGAGCGTCTTGTTCGGATCGAGCGCCGTCGCCGCGACACCGAGCTTCCACTCCGCGTCGAGCTCCTCCACACCGTTGCGCGCCAGGGCGAGCTTGTCCTCTTCCCAGTCGTCGGTCAGGAACTGCTTCGACAGCGGAGGGCGGTCGTAGGGCAGCGCGTCTTCGGCACCGACCACGGTGATCCGACCCTCGAAGCCCTGGCGGCGCAGGGCCTCCACGAAACGCAGTCCGGCGAGCGAGGCGCCCACCACGGCGACATGATCCAACATCTCTCTTCCTCGGTTCGAGCTCGGGTCCGCGCGCATCGGCGTGTCAGCGTGTCGGCGCGGCTCGGACACATCGCCGCGGCGTGAGCGGCCTGCGGCGGGCGCCCAGCATAGACCATTCACCGAGAGGCGTGGCGAGCTCGTCTGGCCAGCCCTCACCCGCTCTGCGATCCTTCGGCGCCCACCCGAACGGAGCCGATTCTTCATGCAGTTCTGGCAAGCCCTCGCCTTCACCCACCCCGATGACCTGCTCGAACTCGCGCCGGTCTGCGAGGAGGCGGGCTTCGAGGGGATCATGCTCGCGGACCATCTCTTCGCGCCTGAGCAGTACGTCTCGCGCTATCCCTACGACGACTCCGGCGAGGCGCCCTTCGACGGCGAGACGGACTTCCCCGAATCCTTCGCCACGATCGCTGCCCTCGCGCAGGTGACGACGACGCTCCGCTTCCTGACCAACGTCTACATCCTGCCCCTGCGCCACCCGATCGAGATCGCCAAGGACCTCTCGACCGCCGCGGTCTTCTCGAAGAACCGCGCGGTGCTCGGCTTTGGCGCGGGGTGGCTCCGCGAGGAGTTCGAGATCATGGGCGTGCCCTTCGAGAAGCGCGGCAAGCGGATGGACGAGCAAATCCCGATCATCCAGAAGCTGCTCGCCGGCGAAGTCGTCTCCGCTGACGGCGAGTTCTACAAGTTCGATGCGCTCCGCATGCGGCCGCTTCCGACGGAGAAGGTCCCGATGTGGGTCGGCGGGATGAACCCGGCGGCGTTGCGTCGCGCGGCGCAGTTCGGCGATGGCTGGACCGGCGCGGGCACGACGTTCCAGCAGACCCTCGACCTGCTCGGGGAGCTCCGCGACCAACGCGAGCGCTTCGGGCGACTCGACGAGCCCTTCGACTGCCTGGTCCCGCTCACCGAAGAGCTCCCGCCGGACCAGATGGGACAGCTGATCGAGGCCGGGATGACCGGCACCGTGAGCTGGCCCCTCGAATACCAGCTCCCGCCCGGCTGCACGCTCCAGGACAAGAAGGACAAGCTGCGCGAGCTCGGCGAGACGATGATCAAGCCGGTGAACGGCTGATTCGCGCCTAGCGCGGTTTCGGGCCCCAGCCCCGGTCGTAGGGCGCCATCAGCTGGCTCTCGAGGTGCATCTTCGAGTGGAGCCAGCGGCCGTCTTCGAGACGATATTCGTCGTGCTCGACGCCGACCATCCACATCGCGCGTCCTTCCGTCGTCGTCATCATCGCGAGCACGTCCCAGGTGCCCGTCGCGCGATCGCTCGCGACGCGCACGTCGGGCTTCACGAAGAAATGCCACGAGTACCGGAGCGTCGGCGCGCGGAATCGTTCTCGGAGCGCGTCGTGACCCGACGCCGTTCCGAGCGGGCCGCCGCCCTCCCAGACCGCGTCTTCCGTGAAGAGCGCCACCAGCGCGTCGGCGATCGCGTCGAGCTCCGATTGCGACTTCGGTCCCCGTCGCGTGTAGCGCGCATCCGCGAGGGCACCGTATCGACTCTTCAAGTCGAGGATCGCCGCGTGCCCCTCGAGCGCGTGCACGCGCGCTTCGAGCTTCGCGAGGCGGGCCGTGACGTCGGGATCGGTCGCGCTCATCCTTGTGGTGTTCCCCTCGTGCAGCGCCCGGTCCGGCCGCGTGCCTGCTAGCCTCGCCCACCGTCCGCCGCCCGCGCAAGCGCGCCCGCAAGGAAGAAGGAAGACATGCCCGGCCCCCTCGAAGGCGTTCGTATCCTCGACCTGACCACGATGGCGTCGGGTCCCCTCGCGACCTCGATCCTCGCCGACCAGGGCGCGGACGTGATCAAGGTCGAAGGTCCCGGGCGCGGCGACGGGCTGCGCGCGATCGGTCCGAGCCGCGGCGGCATGTCGGCGATCTTCACGAGCTTCAACCGCGGCAAGCGCGCGATCGCGATCGACCTGCGTGAGGCGCGCGGCGTCGAGGTGCTCGACCGGCTCGTCGCGCAGGCCGACGTGGTCGTCCAGAATTTCCGCCCCGGCGCCGTCGAGCGGATGGGAATCGACGCGGACCGCTACCGCGCACTGCATCCGGAGCTGATCTACGTCTCCGTCAGCGGATTCGGCGAACGGGGGCCGATGGCCCAGAGCGCGGTCTACGACTCGGTCATGCAGGCGTATTCGGGCGTGGCGATGCACCAGGCGGATCTCGAGACCGGGGCACCGACCTTCGTGCGCAGCGTGGTGTGCGACAAGGGCACCGCGATTCAGACCGCCCAACTGATCACGGCCGCCCTCTTCGCGCGGGCGCAGGGACGTGGTGGGCAACACGTCAAGGTGTCGATGTTGCACGCCAGCCTCGCCTTCCTCTGGCCGGACGGCATGCAGAATCACGCGCTGCTCGGCGAAGGCGTCTCCGCGCCCCTCGAGAAGAACGCGCTTCCGATGATCCGGGCGACGGCCGACGGACACGTCGCGATCAGTTACATCCAGGATCGCGAATTCGAAGCCTTCTGCCGCGCGATCGGCCGGGAAGACCTGCTCGCGGACGAGCGCTTCACGACCGCGGGTCCGAGGGCACGGAACGCGCGGACCCTCCAGGATCTGCTCGACGCGACGCTCCGCGATCTGAGGACGGACGATCTCGTCGCGCGCCTCGTCGAGGCCGACGTTCCATACGCTCCGGTCGGCGACCCCGCGACGATCCACGAAGATCCCCAGGTCGTCGCGAACAAACTCCTCTTCGAGATGGACCACCCGATCGCCGGCCCTCTCCGACAGCCGCGACCTCTCGGCGACTTCGACGGAACGCCGACTGAAGTCGTCCGCGGCGCGCCGGGGATGGGGGAGCACACGCGCGAGATCGCGCTCGAGGCGGGGTTCAGCGACGCCGAAGTCGACGCGCTCGTCGCGGCGCGGGTCGTCTCGGACTAACGCCGGCGCGTGCCGGCCGCAAGACCGTACAAGCCGCCCATCATCAGGAGCGCCGTCGAGGGTTCGGGAATCGGCGCCTGCTGATAGAGCCAGTTGTCGACGCTGATCGCCGTGCTGCCCGTCCGATTGATCGCGAACGAAGCGATCTGTGGAGCAGGGAGGCTGACCGTGAAGAGGGTCGGCGTGCGGCTGTTCCGGGGCTCGAGGTCGAGCGGCAACGTGATCTGCTGGAGGAGGGTCGTCGCGCTCGCATCCGAGTATACGAAGAGATTCGCGAACTGAGCAATCGGGTTGCCTGCTGCATCCGTCGGTGTCGCCTGATCGCTGAGTATCACGACCTCGAGCGAGAGAAAGGACCATGCGGTCGCTGGCGTGACCGTGGTCGTACCGAACTGGATCTCGAGGACGTTTCCGCCGCGGAGGCGGCTCGCGCCCGAGTGCGCCATCCCGGCCTGCACGGTCCCGGTCGGATCTTGGAGGTTGAAGAGACCGAGCGGCTGAAGCTGTACGGGGACGGCTTTCGCGGCAGAGGCGATCGTGAGGAAAGCGAGTAGCGAGGCGACGACGACCGAGGCGATCGTGGACAGGCGCATGTTGAACTCCGCAGGCGGGGATCTCCCTGTTGGTACTCGCTCATCTTGAAACGTAGGCGAATTCCCTCGGATCGCCAACCGCGGCCATTCAATTGCGCATCGACTGCCTGTCGCGGCCGTCGGGACGTCTTCGGCGTAGGCCGACGAGCGCCAGCAAGCCGCATGCGAGACCGGCCACCGCGCCTGGCTCGGGCGCGTAAACCGTGTGCCATACCTCCTGCACGCCCACCCCAGGCACCGATTCGAAGAAGAGATGGAGGTCCCCGAAGTCGTCGACGTGGAAGAATCGATAGGCCGAGTACTCGTAGTCGAACTCGAGCATGTCGATCGGGTCCGCGAGGATGGCGGGAGAGAGGCGCGCCCCCTGCGCCGTGTGACTCACCATCTCGGGTGCAGTCCAGACGTCACTCGTGGGGTCGTAGATCGAATGGTGGAGCTGGGGCGTGCCCGTGCCGGGAATCGCCACGAAGAGCACGTGGGTCTGGCCCGAGAGATCGTGGTCGAGGGCCAGCGTCGTCGCGGGCTGGACCGCGTTCGAGACGTTCGTAGGTGCGCTCCAGCCTGCGGCCGGAGTCGCCACGGGCAAGCGCGAGTGCCACACCTGCTGCACCCCGACGCCAGGGATCGAGTCGAAGATCAGGTTGAGATGGCCAGTCGCGTCCTCCCAGAGGAAATCGTAGAAGGCGTACTCGTAGTCCCAGATGTCCGGCACGAATCCGTTGGCGTTCATCGTGACGTAGGGATCCGCAAAGACGCCCCCCGCGAAGGTGGCCGGCTGCGCGGTGTGGCTGACCTGGACCGGCGCGGACCAGGCACCGCCGGGCGCTCGGTACGTGTGATGAAGCTGGAGCGTTCCCACGCCCGGGATCCCTCGAAAGATCACGTGAAGCGTGCCCGTCGAGTCCTCTTCGATGCCGACGCCGTTCACGGGTTGACCGTTCTGGCTGATGTCCACGGGCGCGGACCAGCCGGCTCCCGGGTTGTCCAGGTCGAGCACGCTGTTCCAGAGCTGCGCGACGCCGACACCGGGAATGCTCTCGAAGAACACGTGCAGCTCGCGCCCGACCTGGCGGAAGAAGCGCTGGGCCGAGTATTGGTAGTCGAGCTCGGGATTCACTGGCGCCCACCAGATCACCTGGTTGCAGTCCCATCCGCCGATCCCGTCTGCGTAGAGGATGGGCGGCAGCACGGATAGCTGCGTGGACTGGCTCACGTTGACGGGCGTCGACCAGGTGGCGCCGCCCGAAGCCAACGACGTGTGGTGGAGCTGCGGGGTCCCGAGGCCAGGAATCGCCGAGAACACGACGTGAAGCGCCCCATCGCTGTCCTTCACGATGGCGATCGCGTCTGCCGGCTGGCTCGCCTGGCTGATGTTCACCGGCGTCGACCAGCCGCCGGCCAGATTCGAGACGTCCAGCGACATGTGCCAGACCTGGGCGACACCGATCCCCGGAATCGACTCGAAGAAGAAGTGGAGGTTGCCCACGTCGTCCTCGAGGAGGAACTGATAGCTGCTGTAGTCCGTGTCGTACTCCGGGACGGGATAGTCCCAGAGGGGCGCACCCGCGAGTGTGTTCACGCAACGGTCCTGAACGGTCGAGGGCGGGAACTTCGCGAACTGCCCGGTATTCGAGACCTGCACCGGTGCGCTCCAGGTTCCGCCTGCGGGCCGGTTGGCGTAGTGGAGCTGCAAGGTGCCGACGCCGGGAATCGCCCACCAGATCAGGTGTCCGGTGCCGAGCGAATCGTGCTGGAAGGCGACCGCCGCGGCCGGCTGGGTCGCCTGCGACACGTCGACGGGAGCGGACCAGGCGATGCCGTCCCAGATCGTGTGGAACACCTGGGCGACGCCGACGCCCGGCACCGACTCGAAGAAGAGCTCGAGCCCGTCGGGGCCTTCCGTGAAGAAGGTGTAACCGGCGTATTCATAGTCACGCCGTGGCGCGGTGCTCCCGGGTGTGAGAAACGTGTCGAGTGCGTGAGCGAAGGGCGCCGGCGGAAGCGTCGCCCCCTGCCCCGTGTGGCTGACCATCACGGGGGCGCTCCAGGCGCCTCCCCCTGCCGGGCTCCACGTGTGAAAGAGCTGAATCGTCCCGACGCCAGGGACCTCCCAGAAGATGACGTGCTCGTTACCGTTGGAATCCGTCAGCCTCGCGACCGCATTCGCCGGCTGCACGCCGTTCGAGATGCTCTCGGGTGCCGACCATTGTGCGAAGGCGATGTCGGTGGCGAGAACGATGAAGCACGTGAGGGCGATGACCTGCAGCGTCGCCATGAGGCGACCGAATCCGTTGAGCGCGTCCAAGGGTGTCCTCCTCCGATTCCCCGATTCGCGATCAACCTAACATCACGTTCCTTCCGGCTTTCGAAAAATTTCGCGCACGAAGAATCGCCCGAAGCGTCACTGACGGCAGTCAATGACACGCGTCGGTGACGCCTGATCAGGAATCGGCGAGCCGATTCCTGACGGGGCCTCTGTGACCTGTCGGCCACGGAGTGGTCACCACGTGGGGGCGAGATGCCCGCGAACGCCAGTCACCCTTCGGTCCGCGTTCGCGTGGCGGTGACGCGCCGGGCACCCGCCCGAATCGATCCGTCAGTCGAGTTCCTGACGGGCCACCAGCTCTCCGAGGTGACGATCGTCGTACCACGACAGCTGGAGCTGCTTGGCACGACGGAAATAGAGCTGGATGTCGTATTCGATCGTGAAGCCGACGCCGCCCCAGACCTGCTGACACATGGCGGTGATGTCGCGGAAGGCGTGACTCATGAAGAGCTTCGCCATGGGCGCGTGGAGGGCGATGTCCTGCCCGACCGAGCGCTTCCAGGCGGCTTCGTAGACGAGGCTGGAGCCGCCTTCGATCTGGGTGGCCGCGTCCGCCAGGTAATGCGAGATCGACTGGAAGGCACCGAGCGGCTTCCCGAACTGCTCGCGCGTCTTCGCATATTCGACCGTCATCTCGAGGGCCGCCTTGGCGCCCCCCGCGGCCTGGGCCGCCGCGAGGACGATCGCGTCCTGCATCACGGCGCTCCAGGTCGCCCAGCCCGATCCCGCCGGCCCGATCCGGTCACCCGCGTCGACCCGGACGCCGTCGAAGTCGACGCGGAAGGTCGTCTCGGAGCCGAGGTTCTGCCGCTGGGACAGGGAAACGCCCGCGGCGGTGGGATCGACGAGGAAGAGGTCGATCGCTTCCTCCGCGTCGCCGGTCCGCGCGAGGACGATGAGTCGATCGGCGGCCTTCGCGAAGTTCACGTGGAGCTTCCCGCCCGTGAGCACGAAACCGTCGCCTTCGGATACTGCGCGGAGCTGTACCCCCTTCGCCCCGAAGCCGTTGCGCGGCTCGAGCCACGCCGGCGTCAGGATCTTTTCGCCGGCCGCGATTCCGGGGAGCCACGCCTTCGTCTGGTCGTCGCTGCCCGCGAGGGCGAGCGCGCTCGCAGAGAGGACCGCGGAGACGAAATGCGGCGACGGCGCGAGCGCCCGACCGAACTCCTCGTAGACGATTGCCGCCTCGAGCAGGCTCTGGGCCTGCCCGCCGTATTCCTCCGGAACGAGGATCCCGACGAGACCGAGCTCGACGAGCTGCTTCCACAGGTCGTCGGCCACGCCGCGCTCGTCGTTCTCGAGCGCACGCACGACCTCGAGGGGCGCGTACTCGGCGCAGACGCCGCGCACCATCTCGCGCAGCATCTCGTGCTCTTCGGTGAAGTCGAGATCCATCGATCCGGTTCTCCGCTCTCTAGCCGAACTTCCGTCCGTCTAGGGCTTCCAGTCGTCGCCCTTGAGCTTCCACGGGTTGACGTCCGCGTCGTTGGGAACCGCGATGCGCGCTTCGCAGGACACGCAGCTCTTGTCGCCGGCAGTCAGCTCGATCGTGACGTCGACCCAGGAGATCCCGCCCGTCGCCGGCTCGATGCCCGTGACCTTGCCCGCGAACTTCATCGTGTCGCCCGGGTAGACCGAGTCCTTCATCCGGAACTTGATGCGACCGAGGCGCCCCTTCGGACCGGTCCAGTCCGTCAGGTAGCGCTCGAACCAGGCCGCCAGGTTCGGCGTGTTCATGATGATGTCGTCGAGACCGTTGTTGCCAGTCGCGAACTTGTAGTCGTGATGCTGCGGGCGCCAGTCGCGACTCGCCATCGCCCCGAGCACCACCGTCACCGGCTTCACGTCCTTGTCGAGCACCGGCACGTCCTGGCCGACGCTCACGTCTCCAATCAGCAGTTCAGCAGCCATGATGGCCTCCTGTCCGTGGGTCTAGTCCCGGTTGTATCCGAAGCCCGTGTATCGCTCTTCCGCGCACAGGTCTCCGTTCTGGTTCACGATGCGAACGCCGAAGTCCCAGAAGCGGCCGGTGCCGAGCTTCGTGGTCTTGAGGGGCGACACCGAGTAGAGGATCTGGGTCGTCGTGAGCTCGTCGCCAGGGCGAATCGGCTCACCGAACACGATCGTGTTGTCGCTCATCACGGCCTCGGGCAGGCTCAGGCGATCCTTCAGGTCGAAGTGGAGCTGCAGCGGCACCGCCGGCTCCGTCCGGCCCGGGGACCAGTCGTGGGGCCGGAACCAGACCGACACCATCGTGGGCAGGGTGATGAAGCCATCCGTCAGCTCGTTCGCGACCTTCTCGTCCCAGTAGAGCGGGTTGCCGTTCTGGGTCGCCGAGCAGGTCGTGAGCACGTAGCCCATCTCGATCGGGAACTCGGTCTTCTCTTCGTAGCGTGCCTGTCCGATCCAGCCCTTCACCTCTTCGGGCAGATCGTCGGCCGATGCGTCAGCCATGTCGCTTCCTCCTGGTCCGCGCTCGGCGCGTCCCGTGTTGACTATGCGCGTCGCCCCGGTGGCGACCGCGGTCTATTCGACGGCGCCCTCTGCGAGGAGCTTGCCGATCTCGTCCTCCGACAGGCCCGCCGCCAAGAGGAGCGCGCGGGTATCGGTCGAGTCGTCGACCCGGACCTGATGGACCGGGTGGTCACGGTGGCCGCCGGCGAGGATCGGCGACACCTGATCGAAGCGGCCCTCTTCGGGATGCTCCGCCTGCATGAACACGCCGCGGGCACGCCAGTGCTCGTTCTGCACGACCTCGGGGATCGAGAGCACCGGCGCCACGCACGTCTCGTTCGCAGCGAGCTCCTCGGTCCACTCGTCGCGCGTCCGGGTCTTGAAGGCCGTCCGGAACGCCTCGCGGATCTCGTCCTGCTTGGCGTCGTTGTACTGCTCGGTCGCGTACTCCGGATGACCGAGGCGCTCGCAGAGGTTTCGATAGAAATGCGGCTCGATCGCGCCGACCGAGACCCAACCGCCGTCACTCGCCCGGTACGTGTCGTAGAACGCATAACGACCGGTCAGCAGGACCTGCCGAGGCGCTGCTTCTTCCCCCGTCGCGAGGTACTGGTCGAGGGAGAGCGCCATCAGCGACAGGATGCCCTCCGCGGCCGAGACGTCGAGAAACGTGCCCTGCCCGGTCGTCGCCTTCTTCACGAGCGCGCCCATGATCGAGAGCACCGCGTGCATCCCGCCGCCCGCGCTGTCCGCGACGGTGGCCCCGGGAATCGGCGGACCGCCGTCTTCGCAGGGCTCCGTGCAGGCCAGGAAGCCGGACATCGCTAGATAGTTGATGTCGTGTCCAGCCCAGTTGGAAGCCGGCCCGTCCTGGCCATAGCCGGACGTCGAGCAGTAGACCAGGCCCGGGTTGCGCGCGGACATGGCGTCCCAGCCGATGCCGAGTCGATCGACGACGCCCGGTCGATATGATTCGATCACGACGTCGGCCTTCTCGGCGAGACGAAGCAGCGCCTCGACGCCCGCCTCGCTCTTGAGATCGAGACGCATGCGCTCGAAACCGCGACCCGCGCCGTAGGTGTGATAGACGGGCTTCGTCTGGAGCGCGCCCTTCTTCGATACCGGTGCGATCACGACGACGCGCGCGCCGTAATCGGCGAGCATGCGCCCGGCGCGGGCGGCCGGGCCGACGGCGCCGAGGTTCAGGACGGTGATCCCGTCGAGGAGATGGGTTTGCTGGGGGGACTGATCGCGAGACAAGAGGCGCTCCGAGCTAGAAGGTCTTGGGTAGACCGAGGCCGCGGGCGGCGATGATGTTCTTCTGGACTTCGCTCGTACCGCCGCCGATCGTATCGACGACGGTGTAGCGGTAGGAGCGCTCGTAGCGTCCGTTCACGGGCGCCTCGGGCTGATCCGGCTTGAGCTGTCCGTCCGGTCCCATGATGTCGAGGGCCGCGTTCGCGATCCGCTGGCCCAGCTGCGACTGCCACATCTTGTACATGGCGGCTTCGATCGTCGGCACGCGGTCCTTGAGCGCTTCGCTGATCACGCGGCGCTGGAGCTTTCGTGCGACTTCGAGGTCTGCACGCAACTTCGCGATCGTCTGACGAACCACCGGGTCTTTCGCGAGGGGCTCCCCGTCGAGGGTGCCCTCGCGGACGTACTCGATCAGCCCCTTGAGCTTCATCTCGACCGGCCCGACCGGCAGCATCGCGAAGCGCTCGAGATCCAGGGCCTCACAGATGTAGGTCCAGCCCTTGCCCACTTCGCCGACGACGTGACTGTCGGGCACGAAGACGTCGTTGAAAAAGACCTCGTTCGTGCGTTCGTCCCCGATCGTGTAGGTCGGATGGATCTCGAACCCAACGTGATTCATCGGGATCAGGAAGAGCGTGATGCCCTTGTGCTTGTGCTCGCCGGTGCGAGCGCCGACCCAGTACCAGTCCGCGAAGTGCGCGCTCGTGGTCCAGATCTTGTGGCCGTTCAAGACCCATCCGCCGCGCTCGCGATCGCGGCTGGCCTTGAGCTGCATCGACGCCGCGTCGGAGCCCGCCTGCGGTTCGGAGTAGCCGATCGCGAACTCGATCTCGCCCTTGATGATCTTCGGCAGGAAGTAGCTCTTGAGCTCGTCGTTGCCGTTGCGGATGATCGTCTTGCCGACGATTCCCACGCCCTTGCCCGGCTGCGGACAGCCGTAGCGCGCGAGCGCTTCGGTCAGCAGGAAGTCGTAGATGCCCGACTTCTCCTGCCCGCCGTACTCCTCGGGCCAGGACATCCCGAGCCAGCCCTCTTCCGCGAGCTTGCCCATGAACGCGCGCTTGGGCGGCGTCTCGACCGTCTGGGACAGGTGCTCGGGGTTGGCGTCCATCACCTCGGGCGAGTGGTTCGCCTCGAGGAAGGCCACGACCTCCTTCTCGAAGGTCAGCTCATCGTCGGAGAGGTCGAAATCCATGGGCGGGGGTCCTCGGGCGTCGCGCAGCGGGCAATACGATACGGCGCGTATCGGTATACTACAACCCCCGGTTTCTTCAATCATGTCGGGTGGTTGCGTGGCGGCCGCTATGCTCTTCCGCGATGCGCCTCGACGAGATCCGAAACGCCGACCGCGGCGCCCGCCGCCCTCTCGAAGGCGTCCGCATCCTGGCCCTCGAGCAGATGCAGGCCCTGCCCTTCGCGACGCAGCTCCTCGGTCACCTGGGCGCCGAGATCGTCAAGATCGAGGCACCGGAAGGCGGCGACACCGCGCGCATGTCCATGCCCTCGGTCGCGGACCGGGACGGCGCCCGCGTCGGCGCGACCTTTCTCCGGAACAACCTCTCGAAGCGAAGCCTCGCCATCGACCTGAAGACCGACGAGGGTCGTAACCTCGTGCGTCGCCTCGTCCCGCGCTTCGATGTCGTGTGCGAGAACTTCACACCGGGGACGACGGCCCGCCTCGGGCTCGACTACGAATCCCTGCGCCCGCTCCACCCGGCCCTCGTCTACTGTGCGGTCAGCGGGTTCGGACAGCTCGCGGATACGCCTTACGAGGGCTTCCCCGCTTACGCGCCGGTCGTCGAGGCGATGTCCGGCATGTACGAACCGACGCGGCCCAAAGACGGCAAGCCCGAGATCGTGACCGCCGGCGCCCTCGGCGACAACGCGGCGGCGCTCTTCGCGACGATTGGCATCCTCGCCGCTCTGCGCCATCGCGATGCGACCGGCGAAGGACAGATGGTCGACGTCGCGATGTACGACTCGATGATCGCCCTGATCGACATGGTGCCCTTCCTCGCCTCGATGGGCGCGCCGCCGGAATGGGCGACGTCCGGTTCTCAGGGCGTGAACGACGCGTTTCGCGCGAGCGACGGCTACTTCGTCGTGACGGTCCTCCGCGCACATCACTTCGAGCGACTCGCGCGCTTCCTCGGACACCCCGAGTGGCTCGAGGACCCGGCCTTCGACGGGCCGCGCGCACAAGCGGCGCAGGCCAACGGACCGATCCGCGCCGCGATCGAAGACTGGGCGAAGGACAAGACGAAGATCGAGGCCGCGCAACGGCTCGCCGCGGAAGGCATCGCCGCCGGGGCGAGTCAACTCGCCGAAGACATCGCCGGCGACCCGCACGTCGAGACGCGCAACATGCTGATCGAGGTCGAGCGTCCGGACGCCGACGCGCCCTACCACGTCGTGGGAAATCCGGTGAAGCTCTCGAACGCCCCCGAAGGCCCGACCGGCCGCTTCCCCATGCTGGGCGAACACACGGCCGAGGTCCTCCGCGAAGAGCTCGGACTCGACGATGCCGCCCTCGACGATCTCGCGAGCCGAGGCATCGTCCGGCTCGGCGGCGCGCGCCACTAACGTCCGACGAGCGCCTCCATGTCCGGCCCGAACTGCGCGTTCAGCTTGCGCATGCCGCGGATCCAGCGATCGTAGTCGCCGGCCTTCCGCTGGAAGTACGTGGCCACCTCCGGGTGCGGCAGGATCAGGAACGTCTCGGCGGCGAGACCCTGCATGACCGCCTCGGCGATGTCCGCCGGCTCGAGCATGCCGTCGACCCCGGCGACGCCTCCGCCCTCGATGTTCTTGGTCATGGCGGTGTTCACTGCCTGGGGGCAGAGCGCGAAGACCTGGATCCCCTGATCGCCGTACGTGATCGACAGCCACTCGGCGAAGGACACGCTCGCGTGCTTGGTGACCGCATAGGGCGCCGAGCCGATCTGCGTGAGCAGGCCGGCCGCGGAGCACGTGTTCAGGAACGCGCCGCCGCCGCGCTCGAGCATGCCTGGCAGGACGGCGTGGGCCGCATGGACGTGGGCCATGACGTTGACGTCCCAGATACGCTGCCAGTCGTCGACGCTCGCTTCGACACTGCCGGGAACGAGGATGCCCGCGTTCGACACGAAGAAGTCGATCGGACCGTGGGCAGCCTCGACGTCACGAACCAGCCCGACGACGGAGTCGCGATCGCCGACGTCCGCGCCACGGGCGGTGCCGTCGATCGACGTGGCGACCTCGGTCGCCTTCGCTTCATCGAGATCGACGACGGTGACGTGGCCGGCGCCGGCCTGCGCGAAGCGCTTGCTGAGCGCTCGACCGATGCCGTGAGCGCCTCCGGTCACGACGATGTTCTTTCCTGCGACGTCCATCTTCGGGCCTCCTCCGCCCCGATTCGGGGGATCGCCGAGCGTACCCCACTCGAGGTGGACCGATGAATGCACCTCGGCGCCGGAGCTGCCTGCGCACCCACTCGAGACTCGCCGGAGCCCCGAATCGAGTCCTCGCGTCCACCTCACGACCTGCATTCGCGGACGGGAGGTCACGTTTCTCGATCGCTTGGCGCGCGTTCGAGCCAGGTGATTTTATCGGTCCACGTCTGATAGGGTTCCGCGCATGAGCTGGAAGCCGGAAGTCGACGAGATCGAACGACGACGCGCCCGCGCCCTCGAGATGGGGGGCAAGGACGCCGTGGCGAAGCATCACGAGCGCGGCCGTCTGAACGTGCGTGAGCGCATCTCCTCCCTCGTGGATCGAGACAGCTTCCGTGAGTGGGGCCAGATCGCCGGCGCGAGCGAGGCCGAGGACGGCTCCGACTACCAGCCCACCGGCGTCGTCTTCGGGACGGCGAAGATCGGCACGCGTCCCGTCGTGGTATGCGGCGACGACTTCACGATTCGCGGCGGCGCCTACTCCGACGCCGGCATGAAGAAGGGCGTCTACGCCGAGGATCTCGCGGTCAAACGCAAAGTGCCGATCGTTCGCATGCTCGAGGCGGGCGGCGCCTCGATCGCGGGGACCGGCACGGCCACCCGCGGCCGCTCCGGCTACGACTGGACCGCGCCACCGGTCATGAACATCCGCGCCCTCGAGAGCCTGCGCAGCGTCCCGGTCGTCTGCATGGCCCTCGGCCCCTGCGCCGGATTCCCGGCCGGGCGCCTGGTCGCCTCCCACCTCTCCATCATGACGAAGGACACCGCCCAGGTCCTGACCGGCGGCCCGGCCGTCGTCGCCCACGCCATGAAGGAGAACGTGTCGAAGGAAGAGCTCGGTGCCGCCGACATCCACGGTCGAAACGGCATGGTGGACAACGTCGCCGACGACGAGGAGGACGCCCTGCGCATGGCGCAGAACTTCCTCTCCTACCTGCCGAGTCACGCGGGCGAACTTCCGCCGCATTTCGACGTCGGCGACGTGCCGGGCCGACGCGAGGAGAAGCTCCTCGAGATCATTCCTCGCGAGCGACGCCGCGCGTACAAGATTCGCAAGTTGATCGCGCACGTCGTCGACCAGCGCAGCTTCTTCGAGATCGGCGAGCTCTGGGGCCGCAGCCAGATCACCGGCCTCGCCCGCATGAACGGATACACCGTCGGCGTCCTCGCCAACGATTGTTTCCACGACGGCGGCTCGATGACCGCGGACGGCGCGCACAAGATCCGGCGCTTCGTCGAGATGTGCGACCTCTTTCACGTCCCGATCGTCTCCTTCGTCGACGAGCCCGGCTTCGCGATCGGGACGCAGGCGGAGAAGGACGGGACGATCCGCGCCGGCATGAACGCGATGTTCGCGATCATGCAGACGACGGTGCCGTGGTTCGCTTGCGTGCTCCGGCGTTCGTATGGCGTGGCGCAGGGAATCCATCTCGGACCAGGCGCGACGACGGTCGCCTGGCCTTCCGCGATGAGCGGTGCGCTGCCCGTGGAGAGTGGGGTCGCCCTCGCGTTCCGGCGCGAGATCGACGAGGCAGCCGATCCGGACGCGCGTCGCGCCGAGCTCGAGGACGAGATGGCGAAGGCGCAGTCGGTGATGCCGCGGGCCGAGGACTTCGGCGTGCACGACCTGATCGATCCGCGCGACACGCGGCCGATCCTGTGCGAGTGGGTCGAGGAGATCCAGACGGCGCTGGCGGAGCATGCCCGTGCGGGCGCGCCGACGTACTCGATCCGTCCCTAGCCCCGAGGCCCGCCGGCCTATTTGCCCTTGAAGTCGGGCTTCCGCTTCTCGGCGAACGCCGAAACCGCCTCGACGTAGTCGTCCGTCAGCGCACCGCGAACCATCCGATCCGCCTCGTAGCGCAGGCACGTCTCCAGGTCTTCGGTCAGCGCCCGGTTCAGGTTCGCCTTCATCCAGCGCAGCGCGATCGGCGGCCCGCTCGCGATCTGCGCCGCCAACGCGAAGGCCTCCTCCTGGAGGTTCTCAGCCGGGACCACGCGATTGAAGATCCCGAGCTCGAGACAGGTCTCGGCATCCACACGCTCTGCGGTGAAGTAGATCTCGCGGGCCTTCGCTGGGCCGACGAGCTGGGTCAGGAACCACGTCCCGCCGTAGTCACCCGAGAGACCGAGCCGAGCGAACGAAGTCAGGATGAAGCCCTTCTCCGACGCGATCCGCAGGTCGCAGGAGAGTGCGATCGAGCACGCTGCGCCGGCGGCCGCGCCGTGGAGCGCGGCGATCGACGGCTTGCTCGACTGATGCAGCATCCGCGGCAGCTCGTGCTCCCAGCGCAGCTGCCGCTGGCGAGCCTCCATGACCGCAGGCTTGCCCTCCTTCTTCATGCGCTTCGTGTCGCCGCCGGCGGAGAAGGCGCCTCCGGCGCCGGTCAGCATGAAGCAGCCGACGTCCGGATCGGATTCCAGATCCCGGACGAGGCGATAGAGCGCCTCCTTCATGTCCATCGTGAGGGCGTTCTTCGCCTCGGGTCGGTTCAAGGTGATCGTCGCGACCCGTTCCCGAACCTCGCACAGGACTTCTTCGGTCCCCGTCTCTCGCATGCCGTCGGCCACGCCTAGCGCCCCTTGTAGTTCGGTTCGCGGTCCGCGGCGCGGGCCGCCTTCATCTCGGCGTAGTCCTGCGTCTCGTAGATCGCCGTCATACCCATCGACTCTTCCTGCATGGTCCGCTGGACCATCGGGTTTCCGAGTCGCGAGAGCGTCCGCCGGAACATCTTCACCGCGAAGGGCGGATTCGCCGCGATCTCCCGGCATAGCGCCATCGCTGCGTCATCGAGCTCCGGGTCGGGCACGACCCGGGAGACGACCCCGTGACGAAGGGCCTCCTCGGCGTCCATCGCGCGACAGGTCATGGCGAGATCCGCGATCAGCCCGTGCCCCGCCATCTGGAAGAGCCGGGCCGTCCCCCCGGAGTCCGGAATCACACCGTGCTTGATCTCGGGCAGCATCATCTTCGTGCTTTCGCCCGCGATCCGCAGATCCGCGAGCAGCGCGCGTTCGAAGGAGCCGCCGATCACCCAGCCCTTCATGGCGACGACGATCGGCGCCGGGCAGGAAAAGAAGGCCTGCGTGCGGCGGTGGCCCCGCTCGACGAACTCGAAATTCGTGATGTCCTCGGAACGCACACCCAGCTCGCCCACGTCGCGCCCCGAGGAGAATGACTTTCCTTCGCCGCGCCAGAGCACGACGCGCACGTCGCTCCGCTCATGGATCTCGTCGAGGGCATCGAAGAGCTGCCGGTCCATCTCGTCGTTGGCGGCGTTGTGCTTCTCGGGGCGGTTGTTCGTGATCACGGCGATGCCGTCGTCGATCGCGAGGGTCGTCAGCTGGTCGGCCATGAGTCGGACTACTCCCGGTTCGAGTCTCGGACTCGAAGGAACGAGCCTCGCGAACCGCTCCGGGAGGCTATCATGGCGCGCCCGTTCCTGCGGCCCGGCGACTCCCGACGCCCACCGCCGCGATTCGACAGGAGACGAACATGGGCCTCCCTGCTCCCCCGGAAGCCGGCGCGAACGCGCTCCCCCTCGGCACCTTCGACGGCCAGATCGTGGTCGTGACCGGCGGCGGAACCGGACTCGGCAAAGCCATCGCGGTCGAGTTCGCGCGCGTCGGCGCGTCCGTCGCGATCCTCAGTCGTGGCGAAGAACATCGCGCGGCCGGCCTCTCCGCGGTCAACGCCGTCGGCGGCAAGCACATCGCGGTGCCGTGTGACATCCGCGATGCCGCGGCCATCGCCGAAGCCTTCGACGCGGTCACCGACCAGCTCGGCGTGCCGGGCGTGCTCGTCAACAACGCCGCGGGCAACTTCCCGGTCCCCGCAGAGGACATGAGCCCGAACGCCTGGAAGACGGTCACGGACATCGTCCTGAACGGCACCTTCTACTGCTCGCGAGAGTTCGGTCGCCGACACATCGAGGGCGGTACTCCCGGCAGCATCATCAACATCGGCGCCGCCTACGCCTGGACCGGCGGGCCGGGATTCGCCCACTCGTCGGCCGCGAAGGCCGGCGTGAAGAACCTGACCGAGACCCTCGCGGTCGAATGGGGCCCCTATGGCATCCAGGTGAACTGCCTCGTGCCCGGCTTCTTCCCGCACGAGGACATGACGGCCGACATCATGTCCGTCCCCGAGCGGCAGAAGGCCGAGGCCCTCCGCTGCCCGGCCCATCGCGTCGGCCAGCCCCACGAGCTCGGCTGGGCGGCGACCTTCCTCGCGTCCCCCTTCGCGACCTACATCTCCGGCCATACGATGGTCGTCGACGGCGCGAACTGGCAGCGACGGGCGATGCTCATGCCCGAGTTCGTGCCGATCCGCGCGCAGATGGGCAAGGGGCCCTTCGAGCCGAACCCGCCGAAGAAGAAGTAGAAGGAACTGGAGACCCCGATGTCCGACCGCCCCGAGCTGATGCGCCTCGAACGTGATCAAGAGATCGCCACGATCGTCCTGACCAACCCCGACAAGCTGAACGCCTGGAGCTGGGAGTCTGCGCGACAGATCGCCGCCCTCGCCGACGAGATCCGGTTCGACGACGGGGTCCGCTGCGTGATCATGCGCGCAGAGGGCCGCGCGTTCTGCGCCGGCGTCGATCTCGGCATGCCCGAGGATCGGATCACCGGCCGAACGAGCGCCGAGAAGGTCCGGAACTACTATGAAAAGTTCCGCTGGGTCCACGAGCGCTTCAAGGTCTTCGCCCACCTGCCCCAGCCCGTGCTCGTCGCGGTCCATGGCTATTGCCTGGGCGCCGGTCTCGAGGTCGCCATGATGGGCGACATCCGAATCGCATCGGACGACGCGAAGTTCGCCCTTCCGGAGCCGAAGGTCGGGGTGTCGATCGACGCCGGGGGTGACCTGCGACTCTCCCACGAGATCGGCGCGGGCATGACCAAGCTGCTCGCGTTCACCGGCCGCCGGATCGACGCGGAGCTCGCGCTCCGGGTCGGTATCGTGCAAGAGGTCGTTCCGAAGGACGATCTGCTAGGCCACGTGCGGGCGCTCGCCGAGGAGATCTGCGGCAACGCCCCCCTCGCCGTCCAGGGCATCAAGCGCACGATCAACTATCGCGCGGAGCACGGCCTGCAGGAGGCCATGCAGTTCGAGGCGGCGAGCGCGTCGGTGCTCTTCACCTCCGACGACATGACCCTCGGCTACAAAGCGATGGCCGCCAAGGAAGACGCCGACTTCGAAGGCAAGTAGCGCTTCCCGGCGGCCCGACCGTCTCGGCTCAGCCTAACGCCCTGCGCCCGCGAGGACCGGCGCCGGCTCCGGCTCCTTCGTCCAGACCGGCGCCCCGGGCCGCTCGCGAACGAGCAGGTAGAGGAGCGTCCCGACGGATCCCGTGCCGAGGGTCAGGATCAGGTAGGGCCACGGGTTCACGCCTCGCTCCTTCGCGTCGACGTAGACCCAGCTCATCACCATCGACAGGGCGATGAAGAGGTCGATCGTCACGAGGGTGCTGACGGAGTTGCCGAACGCGATGTCGACCCAGCCCATGCCGTGCTCGAGCAGGATGTACCCCGTGAAGGCGGTGAATGCGACGAAGTCGACGAGCAGGGCCCAGAAGAGCCAGGGGCGGGTGTCTTCCAGCTTCATGTGAGTCTCCGATCTTGTGTTTGGCCTCGCGCGCTGCGAGGCGGGTTCGGGTCGCGCACACTCGGTGATTGCAACGGCCGTACCAACTGACGCCCGGGCCGTGAGCGCCTCCTGCGCGCGGGATCCCCGGGCGTGTTGCAGCGCTGCAACATCGCTGTCGCGCACGCGCCTCATCCGCCGGGACCCATCCGGGCTCGCGCGTTCTGCCGCAACGCCGCGAGGCACGCGACTTGCTTAACGGTCGGGGTGCGACCCGGTACCCTCTCTTCGCCCCCGGAGGCTCGCCATGCAAGCGACGCGACCCGCCCCGACTTCCCGATTCCAGCTGCCCGACCTGCCGCGATGGGCATGGCCGATCGCCGGCGCGGCGATCGGCCTGATCGACTTCGGCGTCCTCGTCTTCCTCGAAGCCGACATGCGCATCGGCGACGCGGACGGCACCTGGATCGTCGGACTCGCCTTCTTCGTGCCCTACACGATCCTCGGATGGGCGGTCGGCGGACTGGCCGAGGCGCGCGAGCAGGCGGCGCGCGATGCCGGGACCATCCGGCAGCAACTTCGCGCGCTCGAACGCACCCAGCGCGCCCTCGTCCAGGAAGAGAAGCTCGCCGGGATCGGCCGACTCGCGGCGGGCGTCGCCCACGAGGTCCGCAACCCGCTCGGCGTGATCCGCGCGTCGGCGTCGATGGCGCAGGAGAGCTTCGACGAGGGCAGCGATCCCCACCGCGCGCTCGGCTTCGTGTGCGAAGAGACGGATCGCCTCGATCGCCTGATCGCGTCGCTCCTCACCTTCGCGAAGCCACAGTCGGTCGAGCGGATCGAGGTCGACGTCGCGAAGGTGATCGATCGCGCCCTCGAGCTGGCCCGCGCAGAAGCGGCCGCGAACGAAGTCGCCCTCGAGACCGAAATCGAACCCGGCCTTCCGACCCTGCGAGTCGATCCCGATCGACTCGCGCAGTCGATCTTCGGGCTGACGCTCAACGCGATCCAGTCGCTTGCCGAAGACGGTGCGGAGGCGCGCCGTGTGCGAATTCGCGCGAGCGAAGCGAACGGTGGCCTCGAGATCCTCGTCGAGGACTCGGGCCAGGGCGTGTCGCCCGCGCTCCGGGACTCGATCTTCGAGCCCTTCGTCACGTCGAAGGAGACCGGGACCGGTCTGGGACTCCCGATGGCGCTGCGCATGATCGAGGCCCAGGGCGGCCGACTCACCCTGGTCGACGACCCGGCGGAGTACGATCTCGGCGGAGCCGCGTTCTCGATCGAGCTGCCCGCCGCGGGCGAGGAGGACCTCGCGTGAACCCGCGCTTGCTGGTCGTCGACGACGAGCCGCGGATGGCCGAGATCGTCGGCATGGTCCTCAAACGAGCGGGCTACGAGGTCGAGACCTTCACGTCCTCCGCCGACGCGATCGCGCGTCACGAAGAGGACGCGTTCGATCTCGTCCTGACGGACCTGCGCATGCCCGCGCCCGACGGCCTCGAGGTCCTGAAGCGGGTGCGCGCGGCGAGCCCCGACACGCCGGTCATCCTCTTCACCGCCCACGCCACGATCGCGAACGCGATCGAGGCGCTCCGGGCGGGCGCCTTCGACTACGTGCAGAAGCCCTTCGACAACGACGCGCTCCGCGCCTGCGTCGCGCGCGCCCTCGAGCTCTCGCGACTTGCCCGGGAGAACCGCTACCTGCGCGCCGAACTCGGCCAGCGTCACGCCCTCGGCGAGATCATCGCCTCGAGCGACGCCATGAATGACGTGCTCGACCTCGTGCGCCGGGCCGCGAAGAGCCCGGCGACCGTGCTCGTGACGGGCGAGAGCGGCACCGGCAAAGAGCTGATCGCCCGCGCCGTCCACTTCCACAGCGAACGCGTCGCCGGCCCCTTCGTCGCAGTCAATTGCAAGGCCTTCGCGGAAGGTCTGCTCGAGAGCGAGCTCTTCGGTCACGAGCACGGAGCGTTCACCGGCGCTGATCGCGCGCGCAAGGGTCTCTTCGAGGAGGCCGCCGGAGGCACGCTCTTCCTCGACGAGATCGGCGAGGTCAGCGAGAGCTTCCAGGCGAAGTTGCTGCGCGTGCTGCAGGAACGCGAGATCCGACGGGTGGGCGACGACCGCGCGCGTCCCGTCGACGTACGCGTCGTCGTGGCGACCAATCGAGACCTGCAGAAGGAAGTGGCCGAAGGTCGCTTCCGCGAGGATCTCTTCTTCCGCCTCGCGGTGATTCCGATCCGGATCCCGCCCCTGCGCGAGCGGCCCGAGGACATCCTCCCCCTCGCCCGACACTTCCTGGTCGAGTTCCAGAGCGGCTCGGAACTGCGCTTCAGCGAGCTCGGCGACGAGGTCGAGCGACTCCTCTTCGATCACGACTGGCCCGGGAACGTGCGCGAGCTCGAGAACGCCATCGAGCGCGCGGTCGTGCTCGGCGAGGGTGAGACGCTCCGCGCCGGCGACCTGCTCTTTACCGAGGCTCCGCGCGAAGCGAACGACGCTCCCGACGCGACGCTCCAGAGTCATCTCGATGCCGCCACCCGACGCGCGATCGCCGAAGCGCTCGAGGCGACGGGCGGCGCGAAGGGCGATGCGGCGACCCGGCTCGGCATCGATCGCACGACGCTCTACCGCCTGATCAAGAAATACGACCTCGAGACCTAGACGTGGGCTCCGCCCGCGGGCTCCGTTAGGGTTCCGGGACGCCAAGGAGCCTCGTCATGCCGCTCGATCTCGATGCCCTGCTCGCCCCGGAGACGTGTGCCCTCGTCACCCAGGAATGCCAGAAGGGGGTGTGCGGCCCGCTCTCCGGTCTGCCCGCCCTCGCCGAGGCGGCGCAGAAGGGCATGATCCAGAACGTCGCGGAGCTCGTGCGGGTCGGGCGCGACGCGGGGGTTTCGATCTTCCACTGCGTCGCGGTTCGCCGCCGGGACGGCCGAGGCGCGAACACGAACGCCCGCCTCTTCCAGTACATGGCCAAGGTCGAGCACCCGCTCTTCGAGGGATCGGAAGCGACCGAGCTGATGGACGAGATCCCGGTCGCGGAGAGCGACCTGATCGTGCCCCGGCTTCACGGCCTCTCGCCCTTCCAGGGAACCGAGCTCGATTCCCTGCTCCGGAACGGCGGGATCGAGACGATCGTGGGCGTCGGCGTCTCGGTGAACGTCGCGATCCAGAACCTGGCCTTCGACGCGGTGAACGCCGCCTATCAAGTCGTGTTGCCGCGCGACGCGGTCGCGGGCTTCCCGGACGACTACGTCGACCAGGTCTTCGAGCACACCCTCGGCGGGATCACGACGGTCGTGCCGGCGGAGCAGGTGCTCGACGTGTGGCGACGGGCGGCCGGCTAGCTCGGCTGCCTACTCGGGAACCCACGCGATCGGCGCCTCGAATCCCGCGACCCGCACGTGGTGCATCACGCGAGCGTGGCGCTCGTCGAAGCCCTGCGCCTTGTGGAGCATCGATCGGTTGTCCCAGATCGCGACGTCGCCCACCGACCAGTGGTGCCGGAATGTGTTGTCGTCCGCCGTCACGAGCGCGAGGAGCTTCGCGCGAATCGACTCGCCCTCTTCCGGGGACAGACCCTCGATCTCGGACATGTGCTCACTCACGTAGAGCGCCGGCTGACCGGACTCGGGGTGTTCGCGGATCAGGGGATGCCGAAGCGGGTCCGAGTCGAAGCCGATGATGCCGCCGGCGTCGTTTCCGCGTGCCCGGTAGGCGGCGGCGTAGTCGTGGACACCTGAGCGGCCGATCAGGCTCTCGCGCGTCGCGGCGTCGAGCTTCTCGATGGGTCGACGCAGGCTCGCCCAGAACGTGTCGCCGCCCTCTTCGGGCGCGACCACGCAGCTGAAGACCGAGAACGATGCCGGGATCTCGCGGAAGGAGCTGTCCGTGTGCCACCCCTCGTTGATCGTGATCAGGCGCATGAAATGACTGTCGTTCGAGCGGACGTTTCCGTCGGCGTCGACGTTGCTGATCTTCACCATCGAGGGTTCCTGGTCCTCTTCGCCCACCACCAGCTGCTCGATCGGTCCGAAGCGCTTGCCGAGCGCGATCTGGACCTCGGGCTCGAGTGGCTGATCGCGGAAGAGCACCAGTCCCTCGTCGACGATCTTCCGCCGCAGCGCCGCGAAGACGTCGTCCGGGATCGGCTCCCGCAGGTCGAGCCCCAGGATCTCGACGCCGATGGCGCCGAGCGGCTTCGTCTCGAAGGTCGATCGGGCTCCTGCACTCATGGTCATCGCCTCCCGGATCGTAACCCCGCGCCTTGCTTCGCGAATGCCGACAAAGAGCCTAGACTCCTCGGCGCGCCGGCGCCCGTGACGCGGGCCCCCCGCGTCGCCCGAGGAAGCCCGTTGATCGCTGCACGCCCCCTCATCGTCCTCTTCTCAGACATCGCCGTGCTCGTCTTCGCCATCACCGCGCTCGCGCTCCCCGCGCACGCGCGGCCCGCGGCCGGTCGGATCACCTCGGACAACTTCGCGACCCGAGCGGTCGGCGGCCCCGACGCGGATGCCGGGATCGGCGACTACTTCCTGTCGAACGGCACGATCTGCGCCGCGGTCTCGGCCCCCGATCACGAGGGCGCGATCTCGCCCAAGGGCGGCGTGCTGATCGACCTCGGCCACTGCGGTCGCGCCGACGACCAGTTCATCCTGCTCCAGCCGATGCTCAACTTCTCCCAGAGCGCGGTCGTTCCGATCAGTCACGTCGAATCGGCTGAAGCCGAGGGGCGGGCCTGGATCGAGACCCGCGCTCGCTTCGCCGGGGTCGATCTCACGACGACGTACACGCTGACCGAGGCCGCGCCCGAGACGCTCCAGGTCGTCCAGCGCGCACGACGGGTCGAAGAAGGCGACGCGCTCTTCTCGATCGGTCAGCTGCTCTTGCACACGAGCGGCCAGACGCCGGTCTTCTCGTCGTCGCAGGCGGTGCCGGATCTCTCGGTCGGGTTCGAGTACCCCGACAGCAATCACAACTCGGTCCTCTCCCTGCTCTCCGCGCTGATCGCGAGCGACCTCACGGTGCTCGTCGGCGCCGACGGCATGCCACCCATCAGCTACGGCCTCCATCGCCAGCACGCGATTCGCATCGCAGGCGATGCGCGCGAGCCGCTCGGCGCGTTCAGCGTGAGCGGCAAACACTTCACGTTCCTGAACGCGATGACCGGCCCTCCGTGGATCGGCGAAGCGGGCGGGGACCCCGGCGTGATGCAGCTGGCGCAGATCCCGTTCATGGACCTCGAGGGCGAGCAGGTCTTCGAGGCCGCGTTCGCGCTCCACGTCGGCCGCCGAAACGACGTCGCCTCGATCACGGACCGCATCTTCGAGCGCGGGACCCGGGTCACGGGTCGCGTCGATGATCCCGCGGCGCGGATCCACGTCCGTCGCGCCGGCGACGGAGACGGACTCGGCGCACCGGTCACCGTCGTCAGGCCGAACGAAGACGGGACGTTCGCCCTGCGCCTCCCGGCCGGGCGCTATCGCGCACACGTGGTGGCCGCCGGAGATCGCGAGACGATCGCCGAGTGGATCGTTCCCGGCGACGCGGCGGAAGTCGATTTTCCACCGATCGAGGTCGGCGCGCCCGCCTGGGTCCGTCTGCCGCCCGACTTCATCGGACGCCTCACGTTCCTCCCCGAGGACGGGGGCGCGCCGGTCGTGTTCGGTTCGAACCTGCTCGGCCAGAAGATGGGACCTGTGGCGATCCCGGGTGGCAGTGAAGCGCCCTGGCTGAACCTCGCCGCGAGCCCCGTCGATCCCGACCGCGTGCCCGTCCCGCCCGGCCGCCACCGCGTCGTCGCGGTGCGCGGCCCCGAGTACGCCTCGCGGGAAGTGACGATCGACGCCCGCGCCGGCCAGGAAGTCGCCCTCGAGCTCGAACCCCTCGCGCGGGTGGCCCCGACGCCCGGCTGGATCGCGGCCGACTTCCACGTGCACAGCGGCGAGAGCTTCGACTCCGGCCTGCCGCAGACGGGCCAGATCGCCGCGTTCGCCGCGAGTGGCGCCGAGGTGCTCGTCGCGACCGAGCACGATCGCATCATCGACCCGCGCCCGGCGATCGAACGGGCGGAGCTGAGCCACGTCCTCGTCTCCGTCACCGGTGTCGAGGCGACCGCGGGTTATGTCGGCGGCGACACACCGAGCGGTACGCTCCACCTGAACGCCTTCCCCATGCAGCCGGAGCCGACCGTCTTCCGTGGCGGCGCGGTGCCGCGCATGGAAGGGCGACGGCTGCGAGACGTGCTGGCCGATATTCGCGGCGGCCCCACCCAGACCTTCGTCCAGCTGAACCACCCGCGCTCGCCAGCGGTCGACGAGCTCGGCGACCACTTTTTCGATCACCTGAGCTTCGCCGACGCGCCCTTCGACCCGACCGCGCCGCTCACGGCCGCGCCCAATCGCCTGCTCGTCGAGCCGAGCCCGGACCACGGCGGCAGCGACCTCGACTTTCACGGCGTCGAGCTCATGAATGGCGAGGCGATGCTCCGCTATCGACGCACCCGTGCCGACTGGCTCTCGCTCCTGCTCCAGGGCGAGCGGATCGTCGCGAACGCCAACAGCGACTCCCACATGCTCAGCGTGATCGTCGGCCTGCCGCGGACCTATGTGGCCGTCGAGAACGACTCCCTCGATGGGTTCGACCAGGGCGACATGCTGGCCGCGCTCCGCGCCGGTCGTGCGTGGGGTTCGACGGGGCCACTGCTCCGCGTGCATCTCGAAGAGGCGGGGATCGGCGACCTCCACTCGGGTGACGAGGGCACCCTCCACGTCGACGTCGACGCCGCTCCGTGGATCCCCCTGACCGAATGGCGCGCGTACGTGAACGGGGAGCTCGTCCACCGCGCCCCGATCGCAGCCGGCGAGTCCGGCGCCCTCCCCCTCGCGTTCGCCCACGACTCCTTCGTCACGGTCGAGGTCGAGGGCCCGGTCGAGGGGCGGTACGCGGAAGCGCTGCCCGGCTTCGCGCCCTTCGCGTTCACGAACCCGATCTTCGTCGACGTCGACGGCAACGGCCGCTTTGACGCGCCGGGCCTTCCGGACGATCTTCCCGACACGATCTCGGATCCCGACGGCGCCGACTGAGCGCCGGCGGCGTCGATCCGAGCAATCGACAGGGAGACGTCTCTTCGATGGCGAACTCGGATACTTCGAATCCCGATCTGCGGCTCTGGGGAATCGGCACCGGCCGAACCCTGCGCCCGCTCTGGCTGCTGAACGAGCTCGGCGTCGAGTTCGAATCGCGCAAGATCATCACCCGCACCGACACGATGGACGAGCCGGAGTTCGCCGCGCTCTCGGAGCGGAACAAGATCCCGATCCTCGAGCACGGTGACCTGGTGATCGGTGAGAGCGCCGCGATCTCGCTTTATCTCGCGGACACGTTTCGTGAACAAGGCGTGTTTGCGCCGGAGCCCGCAACCCCCGAGCGCGCTCGACACGACGAGCTGTGCTGGTTCGCGATGGTCGAGATGGACGCGATCCTCTACACGATCCGGCGACACGAGGGCCTGCCCGAGGTATACGGCGCCTCGGAGACCGCCGTGAAGGCCGCACGAGAGTACTTCCTGCGCTCCGCGGGCGAGATCGAACGTCGGCTGGCGGACGGTCGCCCGCATCTGCTCGGCGACGCGTTCATGGTCGCGGACCTGATCGTGAAGACGTGCCTCGACTGGGCGGTCGTCGTCTGCCGGATCGAGCTGCCCGAGGTGCTCGCGGCGTACAGCGGGCGCATTTCCCAGCGCCCCGCCTTCGGCCCCTCCATGGCTCAGAATTTTCCACCCGAGGCGATGGCCGCCATCACGGGAGGCGCTTCGGAATGACGATCGCTCGCAACCTGCTCACACTCTCTCTCGCCGCGTTCGTGGCGACGGCCCTCGGCTGCGCCTCGCCGCCCGACGCGGAGGTCCCGACGCCCCCGGGTCAGCCCCGCCTCGTCTCGATCGCGCCGGCGGATCCGCTGGCCGCCGCCTTCGACGAGCTCGTCGCCACCCTTCGCGCCGTCGAGCAGGACGTTCGCCGCTCGCCCGCGTTCGGCGCTGAGCCGGAGCGGATCGGCGGCTACCGCCACATCCTTCGCTCGATCGCCAAGGGTCTCGAGGCCGAGGTCCGTCAGGATCCCGACTACCCCTATTTCCGGATCCTCGACTGGTGGCTCCGGGAAGGCGGGGACAACCCGGACCAGCGCTATGCGTTCACGCCGATTCGCGGCGGCGAGGCCTACCGCGTCTGGGGTGAGCTGGGCTCGGCGACCCGGGTCGAGCTGCAGATCTACGCCGGCCGTCCCTGGGACGGCTCGGGCAAGAGCGCCGGCTACCTCACCTTCGAGGAGATCGAGCTCGAGCCCGACGGCTCCTTCGAGATCTGGGTCTCGCCCGACGAACACGAGGGAAACTGGCTCCGGAACCCGCCGGAGGGAACGACCCTCTTCGCCCGCCACGTCTACGCGCGCTGGGACGACCAGCCGACCGGCGACATCCACATCGACCGCGTCGGCTTCGAAGGCAAGCGCCGTCCGCCGGAGACCGAGGCCGACCTGGCCGCGAAGATCCGCGCTGCGAGCGTCATGTTCGGCACCACGGCGCGGACGTGGCCGGCGTTCGTTCAGCGACGCTACGTGGGATCGCGCGAGAAGAACTCGATCAGCGCGCCCTACGACACCTATGGCCTCGGCGGCGCACGCGGTCGTTGGATGAGCGGCGGCTACTTCGAGCTCGGGGACGGTGAAGCGCTCCTGCTCCGCGTCCCGCCCGCCTCTGCCCAGTACCAGGCGATCCAGCTGACCGACATGTGGTTCGCGTCCCTCGAGCACGGCAACCAGGTCTCGAGCCTGACGACCGAACAGAGCGTCGCGTCGGACGACGGGGCCTACTGGTACGTGATCGCGAACGAGGATCCCGGGCACGCGAACTGGCTGGATGCCGGCGCGCTCTGGCGCGGAACGATTCTGATGCGTCGGGATGGAGTCGAGGGGACGCTCGCCGAGGACCGGTTCCCGTCCGCGGAGCTCGTTCGCCTCGACGAGCTGAACGAGCGGATCCCCGGAATACGTAGGGTCAGCAAGGCTGACCGCGAAGCGGCGCGCGCCGCTCGCCGCGACCATCTACAGCGACGGGCCCACCGCTAGCAGCAGCCCCCGCCCGCAGAGGCACGCAGTTCGCCGCTCTCCGCGAAGACATCCGGCGCCTCGCACCCCGGGAACAACCCGAGGTGGGTCTCGCCCTTGCCGACGACCTCGAAGTACGGCGCGAAGCGTGTCTCGCGAAGCATCGCGAGCGTGTTGCCGCAGACCGGAAAGACCCGCCCTGCTTCGATCGAATGCTCCGCGTCGAGTACGAACACGCGCTCCATGCCTTCGATGCCGCCCTTGTAGAGGACGGCCTGGCCGTAGTCCTCGCAGGCGGTCTCGAGCCCGTCGAGCTTGAAGAGCCGGGTGGTGATCGAAGCGAAACGAATGGGGTCGACCTTCGCAGACAGCTCCGGATCGAGGACGCCGAGCCGGCGATGGTCGACGACGCGGGCGTCGGCGAAGCCGGCGGCCGCGGTGATGCGGTGAAAATCCGTCCAGTAGAGCGCGCCCGAGAGGCACTCGCCGTAGAGCACCGGGTCCTCGACGAGGGACTGCGGGACCCGCCGATCCGCGTACACATCCGAGAAGTAGAGCTCCCCGCCCGGCCGCAGGAGCCGATGCGCCGCGCGGAAGACCGCCGGCTTGTCCGCGCACAGGTTGATCACGCAGTTCGATATGATGAGATCGAAGGAGCCCACCTCGAGATCGAGTCGGTCGAGATGCTCGAGCTCGCCCTCGATGAAGCGCGTGTTCGGGTGGTCATAGCCGAACTGCTCGGCGTGCCAATCCTCGTAGCGCCGCGCCACGTCGAGCTGCGCCTTCGTCATGTCGACACCGACGACCTCGCCTTCGGGTCCCACGAGCTTGGCGAGGGCGTAGACATCGCGCCCCGCCCCACAGCCGAGGTCCAGAACCCGCAGCCCGTCGAGCTCGGTCGGGATCGCGAGGCCGCAGCCGTAGTAGCGGCTCATGACCTCGTCGTGGACCGCCGCGAGGGCGCCCTTCACGTGGGGACTCGGCGCCGAGGCCGTCGTGCAGGCATCGGTGCGCAGGTCGGCGGTCGATTGCAGCGTCTCGCCGTAGTAGCTCTGGACGTTGGACGTCACGTTCATGGATTCGGACACCTCTCGGTTCGTTCGTCCATACGATACGGAGATCGATCGAGCCTGGTTACGGGCCCCCGCAAGAAAACGGCCGCCCCCTCTTTCGAGGAGACGGCCGCTTCGATGGTCTTTCGGACCCGACTCTCTGACGGGACTCAGTCGACACCGACCACGAACGAGCAGCTCGTGGTGCCGGATCCACCGATGTTCAGGGTCTGGAAGTTCTTGGCGCCCTCGACCTGGTAGGCGCCGGCTTGACCGGTCACCTGCAGCTGGGCGTCGAGGACCTGGCGGCAGCCGGTCGCGCCGACCGGGTGGCCCGCGCCGATCAGACCGCCCGACGGGTTGATCGGGTGCTTGCCGTCGATCTCGAGCCAGCCTTCCTCGACCGCCTTCCAGGACTCGCCGGGGGCGGTGATCCCGAAGTGGTCGATCGCCATGTACTCCGACGTCGTGAAGCAGTCGTGGGTCTCGATTCCATCGATTCCGTCGACACCGTCGATGCCGGCGCGCTTCATCGCGTTCATGACCGTGGACCGGACATGCGGAAGCACATATTGATCATTCGCGCTCTCCGCGACCTTGTCGTCGAACTTGAGGCGCGCCGTGTTGTGGCCCCAGCCCTTCATGCGCGGGATCTCGGACAGCTTCTTGCCGACGCCCTTCGCCCACTTCTCCGCGTATTCACGGCTGGCGAGGAAGAGCGTGACCGCCCCGTCCGTCACCTGCGAACAATCCGAGATCCGGATTCGGCCGCCGATCGCCGGGTTGTCGTCCGACCGGTCGAGCGCGTGGTCCTTGTTCATGTACCAGGTGCGCGTCTGGGCGTTCGGATTGAGCTTGGCGTTCGCGTAGTTGATCTTGGAGATCTCGGCGAGGTGCTCGTCCTTCAGGCCGTAACGCTTGTCGTACTCGTCGCCGAGCCGGCCGAAGAGCTTCGGGAAGGGGGCGTCGATTCCCTCGGCCTCCTCCTCGAACCAGGCGGCGGTGCCCAGGTACGTGCCGCCCTTACCCGAGTCGACGGTCTTCATCTGCTCGATGCCGACGACGGCCTGCAGGTCGTAGCGACCGGCCTCGATCTCCGCGGAAGCGGCGAGGAGCGCGATCGAGCCGGACGCACATGCAGCCTCGTGGCGGCTCGTGGGCAGACCGGAGAAGGCCGGATCTACCTCCGTGAAGAACGCACCGAGGTGACCCTGCATGCAGTAGAGCTCGGCGGCGAAGTTGCCGACGTGGGCACTCTCGACCTCTTCCGGCGCGATCTCGCACGCCTCGAGGGCGCCGACCACGCTCTCGCGCATGAGCGCCGAGAAGTGCTTGTTCTCCTTGGTCCAGTTCCGCGCGAAGTCCGTCTGGTATCCGCCCAGGATGTAGACTTCAGATCCAGCAGCCATGTCATTTCCTCCAGCGACGCTCGTCGAGCTTTCTCACCGAGCAGTCTAGATCAATTCGAGGTCCGCTACTCGGCGACGAAGAACTTGCCGACGTTGATGCGGGTGTGGTTGAAGAAGCGCTTGGGCTCACCGGTCTTCTTCTCGGTTTGGGCGGCCTCGGCCAGCGCGGCCGGGACGTCGAGTCCGGCCTCGGCGATCATGTCGACCGTGGCCTTCGCACCCAGGGCGTCGACGAGCACCGACGGCGGCGCGACGTTGAAGCCCATGCCCATGATGCGATCGATGCCGTCGATCGTCTCCGTGACCTCGCCGACCCGCTGGAACGCGTAGGCGACGTATCCGGCGATCACCTTGCGGGCGATCTTGGCGTGCTCACCTTCTGCGTTGGCGAAGACGGCCATGCCTTCCTTGTACCGGCCGTCGCGGTGGAGCGCGGCGACCTCGTCGATGTAGCCGAGGTCCGGCAGCTTGATCTCGCTCTCGGGCGTGTAGTCGCCGCTCGCGGGGTCGAGGACGAGGCGCGTCTTGCCGTCCTTCTTGAAGAAGCCTCCCCCGGACTTGTTGCCGAGGACGCCCTTGTCCATGAGCGTGGCCATGAAGCCGGGCAGCTTGTTGGTCTCGCGGACTTCGTCGTTCGTGTTGTCGTAGACGTTGTCGACGATCGCGCGGTGGATGTCCCAACCGACGAGGTCGACCGTCGCGAGCGGGGTCATCGCGCGACCCGTGTAGGGCCCGATCAGCTTGTCGGTCAGCGCGACACCGATCTCCTCGGTCAGCTGCGCGACCTCGTTCATGACCTTGAAGCCGACGCGGTTACCGGCGAAGGCCGGGGTGTCCGCCGTGCGGATCATCTCGCGACCGAGGAGCACGGTCGCGAAGGCATCGATGAAATCGACGATGGCCGGATCCGTGTCGTCACCGGCGATGAGCTCGGTGCCCACGATCACGTTCGGAGGATTGAAGAAGTGGAGCCCGAGGAAGTTCTTGCGGAACGAGTCGGAGCGCCCTTCACAGAGCTTGTTGATCGAGAGGCCGGAGGTGACCGTCGCGACGATCGAGTCGTCCCGGCGCGCGCCCTCGACCTTGTCGAAGATGTCCTTCTTGAGGTCGAAGTCCTCGGTCAGGGCTTCGAAGATCAGGTCGGCGTCGGCGCAGGCGCTGACGAGATCGTCGTCGTAGCTGCCCGTCTTGGCGCGGTTCGCGACCGTGGGGGAGCGGACCTGCTTGATCGCGGCGGCGAGGCCGTCGTCGGCCTTCTCCTTCGTGCGCGCGAGGAACGTCACTTCGGGAACGGCCTGGGTGAAGAGCGCGGCGCTCCCATATCCCATCGTGCCGTTCGCACCGAGCACGACCACGCGCTCGATCTTGCGGCTGGCGATCAGCTGCCGCATCTCCTTTGGGCTCTTGTGGAGGGGGACAATGCTGGACATCGGGGTCTCTCTCTTTGGGAGCCCATTGCGGGCTCGTCGTTCGTCAGCGTCTCGGCCCGGCCATCGCCGGGTCCGATCGTATTCGTTCCCGATCGCCGGGGACGGCGATCATGAGAAGTCGGACGAGGCTCTTCGGGGTCGGACGGCGGACGCAGTCGCCCCCGGGAGCGGTCGCACAGCTTCCTCTATAACGAGTGTCCTCGCCAGAGGCCGAGGAGTCACTGAAAGTCACGTTCCTGCGCGCGGATTACGCTTTCAGGACGGGAAGTTGCGACGGAGTTGCGACTCGCTCTGGAACGCGGGTTTCGCGGCTCTCAGGCCCGACGGAAAGCGTCGAGAAGCTCCGCCTCCTTCTCTTTGGCCGCCTCGGCCTGGGCGTCCTTGACCGTGTCGAAGCCCCGGACGTGCTCCGGGATCGAAGCGATCTGGACCGCGAGTTCCCGGTTCGACGTCGAGAGACCCCGAAGGAGCTCGTCGAGCGTCCCCTCGTAGTCGGCCAGGAGGGCCCACTCGCGTTTGCGGTGAGCGGTGGCGTTGAAGATGTCCAGGAACGAGTGGCGTAGGAACTTGAAATGCCGGAGCACCTTCAGCACGGCGAAGATCCGCCGGTCGATGTTCAGCTTCCGGACCCGGCCCGTGTTCTTGTCGCGCGGGAAGAAGAGCTGCGGCGCCAGGTGGAACTGGAGCTTGTAGTTGCCCTCGAACTCCGCGTCGAGTTGGCGCTGGAAGGTGTTGCTCGACCACAGGCGCATGACCTCGAACTCGTCCTTCACGGCCATCAGCTTGAAGAGGTACTTCGCGACCGCCTCGCCGAGCGGGTGGTCGTCGGCGCCGATCGCGCGCTCCGCCGCGATCACCTGCTCGACCTTCTCCGCATAGCGCCGCGCATACTTTTCGTTCTGGTAGTCGGTCAGGAAGCGGACGCGACGGGCGACCAGCTCTTCCAGGGTCTCCGCCTTCGCGACCGTCTGCGAGTCGCGCACCCGCGACGCCGCCAGCTTCGCCACCTGCTCGGGATCGTGTGCCGCGAGCCGGCCCCAGGCGAGAGCCCGCTTGTTCATCTCGATCGAGCGCCCGTTCAGCTCGATGGCCCGTTCGAGGGCGGGCAGGCCGACCGGGATCCGCCCCTTCTGGAGCGCGTAGCCCACGACGAAGAGGTTCGCCCCGATGGCATCCCCGAGCAGCGCCGTCGCGAGCTGGGTCGCGTCGACGAAGTCCGCGCGCTCGGCACCAACCGCCGCGACGATCCGAGACTCCATGCCCGCCGAGGACATGTCGAGATCGGCGTTGGTGGCGAAGTCGGCGGTCGGCGCGACGTGGGTATTCACGATCGCGGTCGTGCGGTCCGGCCCGAGCTTCTGCATCCCGTCCATCCCGGTCGCGACGACGATGTCGCACCCGAGCGCCAGGTCGGCGCCACCGGCGGGAATCCGGGTCGAGTGGAGCTCCTCGGGTGTCTTCGCGACGCGTACGTGGCTCGCGACCGCGCCGTTCTTCTGCGCGAGGCCCGTCACGTCGAGGAGCGACACGCCCTTGCCCTCGAGATGCGCGGCCATGCCGACGAGGGCGCCGATCGTGATCACGCCCGTACCGCCGATGCCGGCGACGAAGATGTTGAAGGGCTGGTCGAGGGACGCCACGACGGCGTCCGGCAGGTTGGCGAAGGGCGAGTCGCCGCCCTCCCCCGCGTCGACACCGGTCGCCTCGATCTTGCGGATCTGGCCACCGATCACCGAGGCAAAGCTCGGGCAGTAGCCCTCGAGGCAGGAGTAGTCCTTGTTGCAGGACGATTGATTGATCGTGCGCTTGCGACCGAACTCGGTCTCCACCGGTTCGATCGAGATGCAGTTGCTCTGGACCGAGCAGTCCCCGCAGCCCTCGCAGACCGCTTCGTTGATCACGATGCGGCGTTCGGGGTCCGGGAACTCGCCGCGCTTGCGCAGCCGCCGCGCCTCGGCGGCGCAGGTCTGGTCGTAGAGGATCGCGGTCACGCCGGGGATCTCGCGCAGCTCCTTCTGGACGACGTCGAGCTCCTTGCGGTCGTGGACGGTCACGCTGGTCGGGAACGTGCCGGGGGCGTACTTGGCGATGTCGTTCGAGAGGACGGCGATCCGTTCGATGCCCTCGCCCGCGAGCTGGCGGGCGATCTCCGGCGTGGTGATCTCGCCGGCCATCTCCTCGCCTTCGATCGGCTGGCCGCCCGTCATGGCGACCGCGCCGTTCACGAGGATCTTGTACGTGATGTTCACGCCCGCCGCGACGGCGGCGCGGATCGCGAGCAGTCCGGAGTGGAAGTAGGTCCCGTCGCCCATGTTCTGGAAGATGTGGTCGACTTCCGTGTAGGGCGCCTGACCGATCCAGTTGACACCCTCGGCCCCCATCTGGTTGACGGCCAGGGTCCGGCGCTCCGGCAGGAAGACGGCCATGCCGTGACATCCGATCCCGCCGAGCGCGATCGATCCCTCGGGCACGACGGTCGACCGGTTGTGGGGGCAGCCGGAGCAGAAGGACGGCAGTCGCATGAGGCCGCCCGGCGCGACCGGAAGCTGGGTCTCGGTCGGGTCCGGCGTGAGCCGCCCGGCCCGGTCCGGTGCCTCGCGGCCGATCCAGCGGCGCAGCACGCCGGCGACGCCGCCGGGGGTCAGCTCGCCGACCTGGGGCACGAGGGGCGATCCGTCGGCGTCGCTCTTCCCTAGCAGCCGCGGGCGCTCGCTCAGGTTGTAGAGGGCGTTCGCGAGCTGGTCCTCGAGGATCGGCTTCTTCTCCTCGATCACGAGCAGATCGTCGTGGCCCGCCGCGAAGGCGCGGGCGCCCTCGCGCTCGATCGGCCAGGTGAGGCCGACCTTGTAGATGGAGATCCCGAGGTCCTTCGCCTTTTCGTCGTCGAGGCCGATGTCCTCGAGCGCCTGCCGGAGATCACCATAGGCCTTGCCGGTCGTCACGATCCCGAGGCGGCGCTTCGGCGACTCCAGCACGACGCGGTCGATCGGGTTGGCGCGGACGAAGGCCTGGAGCGCGACGAGGCGCTGCTCGAAGAGACGCTCCTCGACCATCGTCGGGATGTTCGCCCAGCCGATGTGGATGCCGCCGGGCGGCGGCTCCCAGTCGGTCGGCATGACGATCCGGACGCGGTCGGGGGAGACCGAGACGGAGCCGCTGCTCTCGATGGTGTCGGTCAGGCATTTGAAGCCGACCCAACAGGCCGAATAACGCGAGAGCGCCCAGCCGTAGATCCCGAAGTCGAGGTAGTCCTGCACGCTCGACGGGTTCAACACCGGGATCCCGCAATGGATCATCGCCGGCTCGCTCTGGTGCGCGATGGACGAGCTCTTCGCGCCCGGGTCGTCGCCCATCAGCGCGAGCACGCCGCCGTGCGGGGACGTGCCGGCGTAGTTCGCGTGCTTGAGCGCGTCGCACGAACGATCGACGCCCGGCCCCTTGCCATACCACATGCCGAAGACGCCATCGACCTTCGGGCCTTCCATCAGCACCGCTTGCTGCGTGCCGAATAACGTCGTCGCCGCGAGGTCTTCGTTCAGGCCGGGCTCGAAGTGGACGTCGTGTTCCTCGAGCTCCTTCTTCGCCTGCCACAGGTTCATGTCGAAGATGCCGAGGGGCGAGCCGCGGTATCCGGAGATGAAGCCCGCGGTGTTCAAGCCGGCCGCGAGGTCGCGCCGTCGCTGCATGAGCGGGAGACGCACGAGGGCCTGGTTGCCGGTCAGGAAGACGCGGCCGTCCTGGATGCGATAGCGATCGGCGAGCTCGTAGCTCGCGTCGAAGTCGGGGGCGGCTGTGGCCAATCCGGGCTCCTGATCTCGGGCAGAAGATGTCGTTCGAACGGACTCCGCAAGCTCGTGCGGGACCGGACGACGCTAGCGTAAGTGAGCGTCCGACCAACGCAATCCGGCCCATCCAAGGCCTGCTCGGCGCTCGCCTCGGTTCGACGCGCGCGCGCCGACGGCCTATACGAGAGCCGCGGCGCGTCCGGCGCCTGCACGACGAGAAGGGATCCCCTGATGAGCGAGTTTCCGGCGGACGGCCCGATGAAGATTGGGATCGCGTTCCACTCGACGGACGTCGCGATGCACCCGGTCGAGGTCGCCCGCGAGGCGGAGGCCCGCGGCTTCCACTCGCTCTACATCCCGGAGCACACGCACATCCCGACCAGCCGCCGCACCCCCGCCCCGACCGGGACCCCCGAGCTCGGCGAGGAGTACAAGCGCAGCCCCGACCCCTACATCGCCCTCGCCGCCGCGGCCGCGGTCACGGAGGAGATCCTGCTCGGCACCGGCATCGGCCTCCCCGCCCAGCACGACCCGATCACCTTCGCGAAGGAGCTCGCCACCCTCGACTGGATGAGCGAGGGCCGCTTCGTCTTCGGCATCGGCTACGGCTGGAACCACGAGGAGATGGAGAATCACGGCATCGACGTGAAGCGCCGACGCGCGCACGTGCGTGAGGTGATGCTCGCGATGCAGGCGCTCTGGACACAGGACGTGGCCGGCTATGCAGGCGAGTTCGTTCGCTTCGAGGATTCGTGGCAGTGGCCCAAGCCGGTCCAGCCGGGCGGGCCCCGCGTCCTGATCGGCGGCGGCGCCGGTCCCAAGCTCTTCGCGCAGATCGCCGAGTACGCCCACGGTTGGATGCCGATCGGCGGCGCCGGCATGGCGGAGCAGCTCGCGACGCTGCGCGGCCTGCTCGAAGAGCGCGGACGGGATCCCCGCGCGCTGCACGTCGTCCCGATGGGCGTGTTCCCGAGCGACGAGAAGCTCCGGTACTACAAGGAGTCCGGGGTGACCGAGTGCGTGCTGCGGATTCCGTCGGCGGCGCGGGACGAGGTGATGCCGGTCCTCGACGACTACGTGCAGTACCTCGGCCGCTTCTGAATCGGCCTCGATCCGGCCTCGGAGCGCCTTCAGGGAGCCTTTGACGCCCCACTGGCATTTCGATACGCTCCGGCTCGTAATTCGAGCGACCCCCTCCCCCGCCCTCCGCGGGCTTCCGGGCGCGCGGAGGACGAGGCGTGGACCTCCGATACACCCCCGAAGAGCAGAAGTTCCGCGACGAGCTGGCGGCCTGGCTCGCCAGCGAGGTCCCGGCCTACGGCCCGCCACCGTCGACGCATGACTGGGACGCCCGCCGCAGCTACGACACGGGCTGGCAGAAGAAGCTCTTTGAGGCCGGATATGCCGGGATCAACTGGCCGAAGGAATACGGTGGCCGTGACGCCAGCGGCGTCGAGCAGCTGATCTACTTCGAGGAGATCGCCAAGGCGAACGCGCCGTACATCGGGGTGAACTTCGTCGGCATGCTCCACGGTGGCCCGACCCTGATGGTCGAGGGGACCGACGCCCAGAAGGCCGCGCACATTCCGCGCATCATCTCCGGCGAGGAGGTCTGGTGCCAGGGCTTCTCGGAGCCGATCGCCGGGTCGGACCTCGCGAACCTGCAGACCCGCGCCGAACGCGACGGCGACCACTACGTCGTGAACGGCCACAAGATCTGGACGTCGTTCGCCCACGTCGCCGACTACTGCGAGATGCTCGTCCGGACGGACCCGAACTCGGCGAAGCACGGCGGGATCTCGTGGCTGGTCATGCCGATGGACCTCGACGGGATCGACATCCGCCCGCTGCCCACGCTCGAAGGAGAAGGCGAGTTCTCGGAGGTCTTCCTCGAGGACGTGCGAATCCCGGTCGAGAACCTCGTCGGCAAGGAGAACGACGGCTGGCGAGTCACGAACGTGACGCTCCGCTTCGAGCGCGGCACGGCCTTCGCGAGCGACATGATCCAGCTCCAGGCGTTCGTCCATCAGATGGTCGAGACGGCGAAGAAGATCACCAGCGATGGCGCGACCGCCTGGGACGACAAGGCGCTCCGTCGCGAGATCGGCCATCTCTCGGGCGAGCTCGAGAGCCTCTGGGCGATGGTCAAGCTCTCGGTCTGCGAAGCCAGGGAGACGGGCGTGCCCGGCCTCGGTGCCTCCGCCGTGAAGCTCTACTACACGGACATCTTCCAGCGCACGACCGAGCTCGCCGTGCGCCTTCTCGGGCGCGCCGGGATCTCCCGCTCCGACGTGCTCGACCTCCCCGCCCAGCACTTCTTCGCCCGCCACTTCAATGCGATCTCGACGTCGATCGCCGCAGGCACGAGTCAGATCCAGAAGAACATCATCGGCGAGCGCATTCTCGGACACCCGAAGGAGCCCAAGCCGGTCTCGGCTTGATCGAACCCCATGGACTTCCAGCCCACCGAAGACCAGAAGGCCCTCCGAGAAGGCATCCGCTCCTTCGTCGAGGGACAACTTCCGTTCGACCGCATTCCGGACCTCGAGAAGTCGAAGGGCTTCGATCGCGACCTCTGGAACGAGCTGGCCGAGATGGGCGTGTTCGCGCTCCGCCTCTCGGAGGACGAAGGCGGCGTCGGACTCGGCTTCTCGGACGCCGTGCTCGTCTTCGCGGAGCTCGGCCGTCGGCTCGTCCCGGGCCCCATCGTCTGGACGCACCTCGCGGCCAGCCTCGTCGACGGCGCCGCGACCGGTGAGACGATCGTCGGCGGACTCGACCTGCTCGGCCCGAGCGACGACCCGATCCTCGTCGAATATTTCGACGTCCTCGACGTCCTGCTCGTGCTCCGCGACGACGGCGTCTACCGCGTCGACCCCGCCGTCTGTACCGCCACCGAAGTCGAGACGCCCCTCGATCCGCTCACGCCGATCCATCTCGTCTCGGACCTGCCTCCGGGCGACGCCATCGGGGACGCCGACGCGGCCCGCCGTCTGCGTCTGGAAGGCGCGGCCATCGTGTCAGGCGTGCAGCTCGGCCTCGCCGAGGGCGCGCTCGAGCTCGCGAACGACTACGCCAAGGAGCGGCAGCAGTTCGGTCGCCCGATCGGCGGCTTCCAGGCGGTCAAGCACATGCTCGCGGAGATGTTCGTGAAGCAGGAGGCCGCGCGGGCGGGGGCGTACAACGCGGGCGCGACCCTCGATGCGCCGGAAGTCGCCGACGTCCAGAAGGCGGTCTCGTCCGCGAAGGTGACCGCCGGCGAGAGCGCGATCCGGAACGCTCGGACCGGCATCCAGGTCCACGGCGGCATGGGCTTCACCTGGGAGGTCTTGGCCCACTACTACCTGAAGCGCGCCTGGGTCTGCGAGAACGTCTTCGGCACCCAGGACGAACACGCCGAAAAGATCGCCTCGATCCTCGAAGCCACGAACTAGCCCTTTCACTCCCGGGCGCGCAGCGTCCTCCTCCGGAGTCCCCATGATCGGAATCACTTCCTACGGCGCCTACGTCCCGCGCACGCGCCTGCCCTTCTCGGTGATCGGTGGCCGACCGCCCAAGGACGGCGGGCCGGAGCGCTCCGTCGCCTGGAACGACGAAGACGCAATCACACAGGGGGTCGCCGCTGCGATCCACTGTCTCCAGGGTCTCGACCGCAGTCAGGTCGACCTCCTGCTCTTCGCGTCCACCACCCTGCCCTTTCAGGAGAAGCAGGCCGCCGCGCTCGTGGCGCGGGTGCTCGACCTCGGTCGCAACGTGCAGACCGCCGACCACTCGGGCTCGACGCGCGCCGGGACCGCCGCGCTCCGGGGGGCGAGCGACGCGGTCAAGGCGGGTTCGGCGCGCTGCGCGCTCGTGATCGCGAGCGATGCACGGATGGCCGCGCCCAAGAGCGGCATGGAGGCCAACTTCGGCGACGGCGCGGCCGCGTTCCTGATCACCGACGGCGACGCGATCGCGAGCCTCGACGACTTCCACGCGGTCACCGACGAGGTGACCGACGTGTGGCGCCCGACCGGTCACGAGTTCGTGCACACCTGGGAAGATCGCTTCGTCATCCAGGAGTCCTACGCCCCGAACATGCAGGCCGCGATCGGCGGCTTCCTCGAAAAGACCGGCACGTCGATCGACGACTACACGCGGGTCGGGCTCTACGCACCGGACGCGCGTTCCCACGGCGGCGCCGCGAAGACCGCGGGTGTGTCCGCCGACGCACTCCAGTCGCCGCTCTTCGGGCGCCTCGGCAACGCCGGCGCGGCCTTCGCGCCGCTCCAGCTCGTCGCCGCCCTCGAAGTCGCGAAGCCCGGCGAGCGGATCCTGCTCGCGAACTTCGGGAACGGCGCCGATGTGACCTCGCTCTCGACGACCGAGCACATCGAGAAGCTCGCTCCGCGCCGGGGTGTCGAGTGGAACCTCGCGCGTCGACGCGTGGTCGCGAGCTATGACGACTACGTGAAGGCGAAGGGCCTCGCCGCGAGCGAGTGGGACGCGGGCACGAACCCCGGCCTCTCCGCGACGATCCTGTTCCGCGAGCGGGACGACGACCTGTCCTTCCTCGGGCAGCAGTGCAACGCCTGCCAGGCGATCCAGTTCCCGGCCCAGCGCATCTGCGAGAGCTGCTTCGCGAAGGACGACTTCAGTCGGGTCCGGCTCTCGGACCGCACGGGCAAGGTCGTGACCTACACCTTCGACTTCTTCTTCCCGACGCCGAACCCGCCGACGGTCGTGACCGTGACCGACGTCGACGGGGCTCGGATCCACCTGCAGGTCGTCGAGATCGCGCCCGAGGACATGAAGATCGGCCAGGAGGTCGAGTTCGTGTTCCGCAAGATCCACGAGTCCGGCGGCCGTCCGAACTACTACTGGAAGGGCATCCCGAAGCCCTCCTGATCCCCTTCCCTTCCGGGCCCCGCCCGCAGCGAGGAATGAGTCATGCCCAACAAGGAATCGATCCGCGACAAGGTGTCGATCGTCGGTGTCGGCTGCTGCCAGTTCGGTGAGAACTGGGACAAGTCGCCCTCCGACATGATCGTCGATGCCGCCTACGAGGCCTACGCCGACGCCGGCATCGAGAAGCCCCAGGAGCAGATCGACGCCGTCTTCACCGGCTCGATCTACTCGAACAAGGGCCCGCACGAGTGCGGCGACGCGCTCAAGCTCTTCAACAAGCCGATCACCTTCGCGACGAACTACTGCGCGACGGGCACCGACCTGATCCGCCTCGGCGTGATGTCGATCGCCGCCGGCCTCTACGACACCGTCCTGGTCGTCGGCTACGACAAGCCGAAGGATCGCGGCGTGTCGGGTCCCTCGGTCGTCGTCGACCGCGTGCGCGACCTCCCTCAGACCCCCGCCGGCTGGTTCTCCCTCGCCGCGGCGACCTACTTCGACAAGTACGGCGCCGGTCGCGAGGACCTCGCGAAGATCGCGATCAAGAACCACGCCAACGGCTGCCTGGCACCCAAGAGCTTCCTGAAGCGCCGGATCACCGAGGACGACTACTTCAAGGCCCGTATCATCTCCTGGCCCTTCGGTCTCTATGACTCCGCCGCGCAAACCGACGGCGCCGCCGCCGCGATCCTGACCCGCACGGACATGGCCAGCTCGTTCACCAAGGCTCCCGTCCTCGTGAAGGGCGTGACCGTCCGCGCTGGACCGAACCCGCAGAAGGATCCCGGCAACGACTTCCTCTCCTGGAAGCCGACCGCCTGGGCCCGGGACGACGTCTACGAGATGGCCGGGATTACCGACGCCCGGAACGAGATCGGCATCGCCCAGGTCCACGACTGCTTCTCGCTCACGGAGCTCCTCACATACGAGGACCTCGGCTTCTGCGAGAAAGGGTCGGCCAAGGAGCACATCGCCGATGGCGCCTTCGAGCTCGGGGGCGACCTGCCCGTGAACACGGATGGCGGACTCAAGACCTTCGGCCACCCGACCGGCGCGACCGGCGTCCGGATGGTCTACGAGAACGTGCTGCAGCTACGCGGCGACGCCGGCGAACGCCAGGTGAAGGGCGTCGAGGGCAAGTTCGCCGTGTCCCATAACATCGGTGGCCACCCGACCGCCTGCGGAATCGCGGTCCTCGGCCGGCAATAGGCCGTCGGCCCGCCCGTCCGCCCTCCTACCCTGCATTCACCTACCCGCCGAGGAGTACCCCCGATGGCTGACCTGCCCACCGACCAGGTCCAGTGGGGCGCGATGACGATCCCGTCGACCCTCGCGCGCGCGGCGCGCATGTGGTCGGACGTCTCTGCCCTCGAGGACGGGGACAAGACCTTCACGTTTCGCGAGCTCGAAGCCGCGGTCCAGGAGGCGTCGCGCGCGTTCATCGCCTCGGGCGTCGAGCGCGGAGACCGGGTCGCGATCTGGGCGCCGAACTCCTGGCGCTGGGAGATCGCCGCGCTCGGGCTGCAGTGCGCGGGCGCGGTCCTCGTCACGCTGAACACCCGCTTCAAGGCGAGCGAGGCGGCCTACGTGCTCGAGAAGAGCGGCGCGAAGCTGCTCTTCACGATGGGCGAGTTCCTCGGCATGAACTACGCGGACGCGATCGCTGCAGAGAACCTGCCGGAGCTCCAGGGCACGATCCTGATCGAAGGCGAGAGCGCGAACGCCGAGAGCTGGGACGCCTTCCTGGCCCGCGCGGCGGACGTGACCCCCGAGCAGGCCCAGGCTCGCGCGGACGAGGTCACCCCGGACGACCTCTCCGACTTCATCTTCACGTCGGGCACCACCGGCAACCCGAAGGCCGTGATGACCGCCCACGGGCAGAACCTCAAGGTCTTCGACGTGTGGGGACGCTGCGTCGGGCTTGTGCCGGGCGACCGCTACCTGATCATCATGCCCTTCTTCCACTCGTTCGGGTACAAGAGCGGCTGGCTCGCCTGCATCATCCACGGAGCGACCGCGCTCCCGGAGCCGGTCTTCGACGTCGGCCCGGTCCTCGAGCGCATCCAGCGCGAGAAGATCACCGTCATGCCGGGATCGCCCACGATCTACCAGTCGATGTTGACCTTCCCGGACCGCGACCAGTACGACACGTCGTCGTTGCGACTCGCCGTGACGGGCGGCGCGGCCGTGCCGGTCGAGCTCGTGCATCGCATGCGGACGGAGCTCGGCTTCCGCGACGTGATCACCGCCTACGGCCTCACCGAGAGCTCGGGCACGGTCACCGCCTGCGAGCTCGGCGACGACGACGAGACGATCGCGACGACCTGCGGCAAGCCGATCCCGGACACCGAGACCAAGTGCGTCGACGCCGACGGCAAGGCGGTGCCTGCCGGCGAGCCCGGCGAAATCTGGACCCGCGGCTACCACGTGATGCGTGGCTACTGGGGCGACGAGGCCGAGACCGCGAAGGCGATCGACGCGGACGGCTGGCTGCACACGGGCGACGTCGGCGTCTTCGACGAGCGCGGCTACCTGCGCATCACGGACCGGATCAAGGACATGTTCATCATGGGCGGGTTCAACGTGTACCCCGCCGAGGTCGAGAACCTGCTCTTCCAGCACGACGAGATCGCCGCCGCCGCCGTGATCGGCGTCCCGGACGAGCGTATGGGCGAGGTCGGGATGGCCTTCGTCGTGCCGGTGCCGGGCGCGAGCCTCGATGCGGACGGACTCGTCGCGTGGAGCCGCGACAACATGGCCAACTACAAGGTCCCGCGCTTCTTCGAAGTCCTCGACGAGCTGCCCGCGAACGCTTCCGGGAAGACGCTCAAGAACGACCTGCGGGAGCGCGCGAAGGCACTGCTCGCGTAGACGGGACTCGACGCTATTCGGGCAGAGCGAAGGCGATGATCGCGTCGCCCATGTCGCCGAGCGGATTGCCCCCCGCGGCCATCACGACGAACTGACGCCCGTCTTTTCCGAGTCGGTAGGTCATCGGCACGGCGTGTCCCGCGAAGGGCATCCGGTGGCGCCACAACTCGTTCCCAGTCCGGACGTCGTACGCGCGCATGAATTTGTCCGAGGCCGCCCCGGTGAAGTAGAGGCCGCTGTCCGTCGAGATGCCGCCGCCGAACGCGGGCGCACCGTACCGGTCGCCGTAGAGCCACCAGATCGGCCACGGCGCGAGCTCGCGCATCGTGCCCAGGGGCTTCCGCCAGAGCACATCCCCGCTCTTCAGGTCGACGGCCGTGAGGCTCGCCCAGGGCGGCGGATTGCAGGGCGCCCCGAACTGGGATTGCAGCATGTAGCGATGGATCGCGTAGGGCGTGCCCTTCATCGCGTAGTACTCGTTCGGGTAGACGAAGTCCGCCTCGTTCAGGGTGTCCGCGATCGCGCGCGGGATCATGTTGTTCACGATCGCCAGGTGGATCTGGCTCACGATCATCACGCCGGTGTTCGGATCGAGGGCGACGCCGCCCCAGTTCATGCCTCCGGTCGTGTGGGGCATCTGGATCGACCCTTCGACGTCGGGGGGTGTGAAGATGCCCTCGTAACGGTTCGACTCGATCTGATCGCGGCAATAGGCCTTGTCGATCGGCGTGAAGCCGAAGGCGTCCTCGGGAGCGAGGTCGAGCGGGTGCAGCGGCGCAGGGTGCGTCGGGAAGGGCTGCGTCGCGGAGAGCGTCTCCTCGGGCACACCGTCCTGGGGTACGGGCCGCTCCTCCACCGGATAGAGCGGCTCGCCGGTCTCGCGGTCGAGCAGGAAGACGTGACCCATCTTGGTCGTCTGCAGCAGGCCCGGTCGGCCGCCGCCGACGCCGTCGACCTGGAAGAGCGTCGGCGGGCTCGGCGTGTCGAAGTCCCAGACGTCGTTGTGCACGTATTGGTAGTGCCAGACGACCTCGCCGGTCTCGGCATCGAGGGCGACCGTCGAGCTGCCGTAGTAGTCGAGGCCGTCCCGCATCCCACCGAAGAGGTCCGGGGACGGATTGCCCGTCGGGACGAACACGAGACCGCGCTCTGCGTCACCGGTCATGATCGACCAGATGTTCGGCGTGCCCTGGGTGAAGCGTCGGCCGGTCTCGGGGTCGGGCTCGGTCGGGTAGCCCGGCGGAACCGGATCCCAGGCCCATTCGAGCTCCCCCGTTCGCGCGTCGAAGGCGCGCACGACGCCCCCCGGCGCGTCGGCGCGCACGTTGTCGGCGACGAGCGCGCCGATCACGACGCGGTCGCGGATCACCTGGGGCGGCGACGTCGGGTGGTACTCCCAGGGCGGCGCGTCGCCGATCCCTTCGCGGAGGGCGACGCGACCGTGCTCGCCGAAGCCTGCGCAGGGCTTCCCCGTGTCGGCGTCGAGGGCGTGGAGCTCGGAGTCCGCCGTGCCGTAGAAGATCCGCCGCGCGCACGTCGCACCCGGATCCGCGTCGCTGTCCTCCCAATACGACACGCCACGACAGATCAGCGGATAGGGTCCTTCACCGTGCCGCTCCTTGAAGTCGGGATCGAAGCGCCAGACCTCCGCCCCGGTCTCGGGGTCGAGCGCGAAGACCTTCATGAACGGCGTGCAGTAGTAGAGGAGATCGTTCACGACGAGCGGCGTCGTCTGGAGCGCGGTCACCTTCGAATAGCCCGAGGCGTCGAAGTAGTCGCCGCTGCGATGCATCCAGGCCATCTCGAGATCGCCCACGTTCTCGGGCGTGATCTGCGTGAGCGCGGAGTGATGATCGGCCCCGCGACTTCCGCCCCAGTGGCGCCACTCGGCGGTCGGCCCGTCGGTTGCGAGCTCGCGCTCTCCCCCACATGCGAGGACGAGAAGCATCGCCAGCGATGCGCCGAGCGTGCGGTGGCGCCGGTTGGCCTCGTCGTCGGCGTTGGTGGCGGAACGCGGCTGACTGAGCACGATCGAACTCCCTCCCTCGAGCGCAGCCGACGATAACGCCCCCCTTGTGGGGGCACACCCCGCCGTGGGAGAATCAGCGCTCGCCGAAACGACGCCGAAGGAGCCCCGCATGCCCGACTCCCCTCGCACCTCCGAAGCCGGGTTCGACCTCGACACCGTCGACCGCCTGCTCGGCACGACCCGCGCCGTCCGCCGGCGTCTCGACTTCGACCGCCCCGTCCCGCGCGAGGTCCTGCTCGACTGCATCCGGCTCTCGCAGCAGGCGCCGACGGGCACGAACGCGCAGCATTGGCGCTGGCTGATCGTCGACGATCCCGCCAAGCGAAAGGCCCTCGGCGAGATCTACGCGCGCGGCCTCCCGCTCCTCGACGCGTCGGCAAAGAGCGCGGGCGACGAACAGACGGCCGCCGTCTACCGACACGCCCGCGATCTCGCCGAACGGATGGGCGACGTTCCGGCGCTCGTGATCCCGTGCCTCGAAGGTCGGCTCGACGACCCTGCGTCGCTCGTCCTGGCGACGACCTACTACGGGTCGATCTATCCGGCCGTGTGGAGCTTCCAGCTCGCGCTGCGCAGCCGCGGCCTCGGGTCGGTGCTCACCACGATGCACCTGGCGTTCGAAGAGGACAGCCGCGAGGTGCTGGGGCTTCCGGAGGACGTCGTGCAGACCGCCCTGCTTCCGGTCGCGTACACCGTCGGCACGGACTTCAAGCCGACCGTGCGCCCGGCCCCCGAAACGATCACCTGCTTCAACACCTGGAGCGCCTGAGACCGGCTCGCCGCGACGCCCCGAATGAGTTAGACCCCCTGCCCGGCCGACCACCCGAATCCGAGAAGCCCCGACATGAGCTACGACGACATCCTTCTGGACCAGGAAGACGGCATCGCGACGATCACGATGAACCGTCCCGCCAAGTTGAACGCGTATACCGCGGACATGGGCGAGGAGATCACCCACGCGTTCCGCGAGCTGCAGCGCGACCCCGAAGTCCGCGCCGTCGTCCTGACGGGCGCCGGCAAGGCGTTCTGCGCCGGCGTCGACCTCGAGCACCTGAAGGCCCACGAAGCGGGCAAGAGCAAGTCCAAGAGCGCCCGGCTCGGCGAGGAGGACTTCCTGCGCAAGCTGCCGCTCGAGATCTGTGACTTCCCCAAGCCCGTGATCGCCGCGATGAACGGCCACGCGGTCGGCGTCGGGATCACGATGGCCATGCCCTGCGACATCCGGATCGCCGCGGACGACGGCAAGATCGGCTTCGTGTTCGGTCGCCTCGGCATCCTGCCCGGACTCGGTTCGACGCACCTCCTGCCGCAGATCGTCGGGATCGCGAAGGCGCAGGAGCTCGTGCTGACCGCCAAGAAGATCCTCGGCCCCGAAGCGGAGCAGATCGGGCTCGTGAACAAGTCGGTCCCGAAGGACGAGGTCCTGCCCACCGCCCAGGCCATGGCGCGAGAGATGGCGGAGATCGATCCGATCGTGCTGCGGCACGCGAAGGCGGCGCTCTACTACGGCGGCGCGCACTCGATGGCCGAGGCCATGAAGAACGAACAGAAGCAGAGCGCGATCATGCGCGCGGAGCGCGAGGCCGCCAAGGCCGGGACATGAGCGAGCCTCTCTCTTTCGCGACGGTCCCCGAGACCGATCAATGGGCGACCCATCTCGGGATCGAGGTCGTCGAGATCGCGAGCGGTCGCGTACGGATGCGGCTCGAGGCAGGGCCCAAGCATCAGCAGCCGATGGGCATCCTGCACGGCGGCGTCTGGGCGTCGATCGTCGAGACCGCGGCGAGCTATGGCGCGGGCTTCCTCGCCCGCGAGCAGGGTCACGGCGGGGTCGTCGGCGTCTCCAACCAGACGGACTTCCTGCGCAGCCACTCGGAAGGGTTGCTCGAGATCGAAGCGACGCCGCTGCACGCCGGGCGCCGCCAGCACGTGTGGGAGGTGCGGATCCGGCGACCCTCCGACGACGTGCTCGTCGCTCGCGGACAGGTCCGCTTCCAGGTCATCGACGAGATGCCTCGGGACCGCGACAGCGCGAACGCTCCCCGACCGGCATGGTCCGCCTGACGTTCAGCCGCCCATCGAGGCGCCCTGGTCGTTCTTCTCCCAGGGCATGAACGGGATCGGGCGACCGATCACGCTCATGAAGTCGTCCATGAACTTGTACGTGATGCCCCAGAGCACGGGCGCACGAGGGTCTTCGAGCAGGCGCACGGTCGGCATCGCCGATGTCCGGTCGAGGTAGGTGAAGTCGCGCATCGCCTGGCGATCGGGGTCGTTGCTGTGGTCGAGGGGCGACCAGAACGCCTCGCGGATCTCGTAGTTCGGCACCAGCTCGGGATCGCCCTCGATGGCGTAGACGTAGGCCGACACCCGGATCGACTCGGCGTGTCCGAGGACGTCGCCGATCCGGCCGATCGGGCGCGCGTGGGTGAGATCGAGGGAGAGCTCCTCGAGGGTCTCGCGTTCGGCCGCCGCGCGACCATCCGCGTCCTCCGGATCGATCCGACCGCCCGGAAACGCGAGATCGCCGGACCAGGGATCGTCGTCGTGCTCCGCGCGGCGGATGAAGAGCGCCTCGAGGTCGGCGGGCCCTTCTCGCAGGACGAGCGCGACCGCCGCCGCCATCTTGGCCGGGCTGGGATCGAACCAGGGAGAGGACGCAGCGAGGCGGGCTTCGACTTCGGCGAGGGTGCGGGCCAGGACCAGGGGCTCCTTCGATCCCGTCATCCGGGCTGTGACCGGATGTGGGGTGCGGCGACTATAGGCCTTTCCGCGCGCTCGGAACCCACGGCGTGCGAGGCGGCACTCCTCACAGCGACGCGCAGCTCACGCGCAATTCGACACGACGAAGCGTCATGGGCGGACCGACGACCGACCGGGCCAGAATCGCCTTCCGGCGCGCCGCCGGCCCTATGGTAGATTCAACTGCTATGTCGCCCCTCGCCTCCCACCTGCGCGCGACTGCGATCGCCGCTGCCGCCCTCGTGAGCGCGAACCTGACCGGATGCGCCTCACTCCCGACGGCGAATGCGCTGCCGCCGGTCTCGGCTGCCCCACCGACGGCGACCCTGGCGGCCGTGCCGGACTGGGCGCTCGCGGATGGCAGCCAGGCGTCCGAGCTCGAGGTCGGGATCGGCTCCGGCGCGAGTCTCGACGAGGCGACACGCCTCGCGCTGCAGGACGTCGCGTCGCGGCTCTCCGTTTCGATCGAGAGCGCGATGACCGACCGCTACGAGGAGCGCGACGGACGCACGATCGAATCCCTCGAGCAGGTGATCGAGACCCGCGTGACCGGCACGCGCTTCACGGGCTGGCGACGCACACGCTCCGAGGAACGACTCGGCACGTGGTGGGCGGAGGTCCGCATCGACCGTGCGCGCCTCGCCGCCGACACGCGCGCCGAGCTGAATCGCATCGTGCAGGACGTCGACCTCAAGCTCGACACCGCGGCGGGCTCCGCCCTTCGCCGCCTCCTCGCCCTCGAGCACACGGCCATCGATCGCGAACGCGTCGGACACCTCGTCTCCCTCGTCGACCTGCTCGAGCTCGACTTCGACCCGGGCATCTGGGAAACACGGCGGTCGCGCTGGCGCACGATCGACGAGGCCGCGCGTCGCGCCCTCGTCTTCGAGGTCCGCGCCGATCGCGACTCCCAGGAGATCGCGAGCTGGGTCGAATCGCGGCTCGTCGCCGAGCGTCTGCGTACCCGGAACGGCGGCTGCGAGAGTCCCGACGCGGTCTGCATCGACATCCGTTCCGAGATCACCGAGGCCGACGTCGCCAGCCGACACGTCGCCCGCATCCGATCGACCTTCGCCCTCCTCGAGCCCGGCGGCACCGTCGTCCGCGAGAGCGAGCGAACCGGCCGCGGCGCGTCCAAGTCCGATCGCGAACGCGCCCGGCGCAAGGCCCTCGAGGACCTGCGCAACGCGATGGCCTCGTTCAGCGTGCTCGACGAGGCGCTGGCGCGTTAGGCCTCATCCTCAGCGCTCGGTCAGGATCTCGTCGCAGTCCGGCCCGGAGAGGCTCGAGAGCAGCCCTTCCGTGAAGACGGGGCGAACGACGTCGCCGTCGAGGAGCGAGGCCTCGGCCTTCGACGGATCGACCGCGATCCAGGAGAGCTGGGCGCGGACCTGGTCGGTGACCTCGCCGGTCGCGATGACCCGCTCCTCGCGAGTCTCCTCGCCACTCGGGCTCATCGAGCGCTGCTCTCGCCGGATCTCGACGGTCTCGCCGCGTTCGATGCCCTGCGCGCTGCCGAGGGTGATCCGGTAGATGTGTCGGTCGGCGCCCGGAGCCTTGCGGTGGCCGTTCAGGTGGCCGCGCGGGGCCAGCGCCATCCCGAGCGGGAGGTCCAGACAGGAGAGCGCCTCGTCGAGGGCCTTCTCGAAGAGCACTTCGAGGGTCACCGGCGGCAGCGTGCAGGCGGGATCGAGGTCCTTCGTCTCCTGCTCGGCTTCGTGCTCGAGGGAGAAGGTCTTCGTGACCTTGTCGTTGCTCCCGATCTCGATCATCTGCACGTCGAGCTCGATCGACGCCGTGTGTTCGCACGTGCCCGGCTTGTTCGCGACTTCCTCGTCGGATTGCCACGGCATCTTGAAGGGCTTCGAATACTCGCCGGCGTACTGGTACTTCGAGAAGCGCGTCGCGAGGGCGTAGTCCGCACCGGTCACGGCTTCGGTCGCGCGTCCTTCGAGCTCGCCGAGCACGCCCTCCGTGCGCAGCTCGCCGAGCTGTCCGAGGGAGCGATCGATCACTGCGGCTCCCGCGTCCGCGGCGAGGCCTTCGAGCGCGCGGCGGACCTGCGCACGCGGCCGTTCGAGGAGACCGTCGTCGATGCCGACCGCCGGGCGGTCGATGATGACCAGCTCGAAGGAGCGTTTGCGCAGCTCCTCCTGCGACGGATACGGAACGACGCGGTTCATCGGCACGTCGTCGTAGGCGTCGAGGTTCGAGACGCGGCCGCTCGCGCAACCGATCGCGCCTGCGACGAGCACGACGAGCGCTAGCCCCATCGCGACGCGCGCCTGCGCTCCCATCCTCGTCCCACTCGCGTCCGCCGTTCGTGCTCGACTCATCTCGTCCTCCTGCCCGGCGCTTTCGCCGTCCCGGGCGACGCCGAGCGTACAGCCCGCGGGGCCACTCGGCAGCCGCAGGCGCCAATCCCGGGCCCTGTTGATCGTGCCGCCGGACCGCCTTGGGGTTTCGCGCTCAAACGGCGTTTGGGATTCGCCGCATCTCCCTGTTTTTGCTACTGAACCCGCCATTATGAGCATCGAAAACGTCGGAATCGTCGGTTGGCGGGGAATGGTCGGATCCGTGCTGCTCGAGCGCATGCGCGCCGAGGGGGACTTCGCGGGCCTGACGACGACGTTCTACTCGACCAGCCAGGTCGGTGAGCAGGGACCGGACTTTTCCCGAGAAGGCGGCCACGCGTCGCTGCCCCTAGGCGACGCCTACGACGTGTCCGCCCTCGCCGCCCACCAGGTGATCATCACCTGCCAGGGCGGGGACTACACCAAGCAGGTGCTGCCGCAGCTCCGCGAGCAGGGCTGGGACGGGTATTGGATCGACGCCGCGAGCGCGAAGCGGCTCGACGAAGACTCGATCATCACGCTCGACCCGCTGAACCGCGACCAGATCGATCAGGGCATCGCCGCCGGCGTCAAGAACTTCATCGGCGGCAACTGCACCGTCTCGCTCATGCTCCTCTCGTTGCACGGCCTCTTCCGTGAGGACCTGGTCGAGTTCATGACCTGCATGACCTATCAGGCCGCGAGTGGGGGCGGCGCGCGGCACATGCGCGAGCTCGTCGAACAGATGGGCACGCTCCGCGACGGCTCCGCCGACCTCCTCGCCGACCCGAGCACCCACATCCTTCCAATCGACACGCAGGTGACCGAGACCCTGCGCAGCGACGCGATGCCGACCGAGAATTTCGGGCATCCCCTCGCCGCGAGCCTCCTTCCCTGGATCGATTCGGCCCAGGCGTTCGGCGACACGCGCGAAGAGTGGAAGGCGTTCGCGGAGGGCAACAAGATCCTCGGACGTTCGGGCGAAGCAGCCACCCCGATCGATTCGATCTGCGTGCGGGTCGGCGCGATGCGCTGTCACTCGCAGGCTTTCACGATCAAGCTGCGCAGGGACGTCCCGATCGACGAGATCGAGTCGATGCTCGACGGCGCGAACGACTGGGTCCGCCTCGTCCCGAACGACAAGGAAGCGACGCTCTCCCGCCTGACCCCGACGGCGGTGACGGGCACCCTCGACATCCCGGTCGGCCGCGTGCGCAAGATGCGCCTGGGCTCGGACTGGCTCGCAGCGTTCACCGTCGGCGACCAGCTGCTCTGGGGCGCCGCGGAACCGCTCCGACGCACCCTCGCGATCCTGCGCGAGAGCGGCCTCTGACCGCCCGGCGCCGCGTCTCGGTCATCCGATGAGCAGCGATCCAGGCGAGCTCGTTCCGTTCAAGCCCTTCGGCTTCCAGCCGGTCTTCCAGGTCCGCGACATCGCGGCGTCGCTCGTCTGGTACCGCGACAAGCTCGGGTTCACGATCGACTTCGTCGAGGGCGATCCGCCCGCGCATGCGCGGATCGTCGCGGACCCGACCTACGCGGCGCCGACCGTGCATCTGCGCTTCGAGCCGCTCCAGTCCGAGAAGGCCCCTTTCGCAGGGGCCGAGGTCTGGATGCACGTCGACAACTCGATCGACGTCCTCTACGAGCGTTACGTGGAGCGAGGCGTGAAGATCGTCGAGCCGATCGAGGACAAGCCCTGGGGACTGCGGATGTTCGTGATCGAGGATCCCGACGGGTATCGTCTCGTGATCGTGGCCGAGCCCGCCTCGGCCTAGCCTCTCCCACCGAAGGAGACCGCCATGACCGCCGTGATCGAACGCTTCGGCCCCGACGTCGCCCACGACAAGCTCTTCGAGGTCCTCGACCGGGATGGCTGCGCGATCGTCGAAGGTGCGCTTTCCCCCGACCAGCTCGCCGGGATGAACGCCGACCTCGACGAGCTGATCGCGTCGACCGCGCCCGGCGTGCCGAATCACATCGAGTTCATGCAGCCCTTCTACGGATTCGACACGATCCGGATCGACGGCCTGCCAGGCAAGTCGGAGACCTACGTCGGCGTGCTCCAGAACGAGCGCCTGCTCGCGGTCGCCGACCACTACCTGCAGCCGCATTGCGTGCACTATCTGCTGAACACCGCTCAGCTGATCCAGATCGGCCCGGGCGAGACGGCCCAGGACCTCCACCGCGACGACCAGGCCTGGATGCACCACCCGAAGCACGCGCACGCCGACCCGTTCAGTCAGCCCCAGCTCGAGGTCGAAGCGATCTACGCGCTGTCGGACTTCACCACCGAGAATGGCGCGACGCAGGTCGTCCCCGGCAGCCAACGCTGGCCCCTCGACCGTGAGCCCGAAGCCCACGAGATCGTGCAGGCGGAGATGTCGGCCGGCTCGGCGATCTACTACCTCGGCTCGACGATCCACAGCGGCGGCGCGAACCAGACCACCGACCAATCCCGCCGCGGCGTGTTCACCGGACTCGTCGTCGGCTGGCTGCGCACCGAAGAGAACTTCTTCCTGAGCACCCCGATCGAGGCGGTGCGCGAGATGCCGGAGCGCGTGCAGGGGCTGCTCGGCTACGACAGCTACCTGGGCATCGGCGTCGTGGACGTCGGGAGTCCGCGGGCGCGGCTCTAGCCCGCGCCGAAACGACGACGCGGGCGCTCCGAGGAACGCCCGCGTCGGGTACGTGATCTGCTCGAGCGGATCAGGCGGGCTTCGGCCCACCCATGAAGCCCGGCCAACGCGAGCCGCTGATGTTGTCGACGAAGGGCCAGTAGGCGTCCGGGTCGAGCGCGCCTTCGAGTGTGATCTCGCGGCCGAGGAACTCGGGCCACCACAAGCGCGCGCCCTGGTAGTCGCGGACCGGGAGCAAGCTCGCGATCGGATCCCACGGGCTGTCGAGGAGCGCGACCGTTCCCTCGACCGCGATCTCCGCCTTGGTCGCGTAGGTGCTCTTCACCTGCACGACGTGGGGCGGGAAGTCGTAGGCCTTCTCGGCGCCACCGACCGCGCGGAGGACCTTGATCCACCACTCGTACTCGACGTGGTTCTCACGCTCGGGGAGCGCGTCCCCGGCGGTGCCCTCGAATTCGATGAAGGTGTACCCCTGGTGGGTGCAGCGCGCGGACACCGCGTCCTGGAAGCGGTAGAAGTCGATGTCGCAGGGGTATTTCGGCTGACCGTTCATGTCGCGGCTGATGAACACCGCGCTCTCCTGGTCGATGCCGTAGCCGAGCGTGTACAAGCCCTCCGTGCCGCGATAGTCCGCGTCGACGGTCATGAACACGCCGTACTCCGGCACGTTCGGGACGGCGACCTGATAGATCGAGAGCTGCACGTGGGGCTCGGCGCCGGGCTCGATCCCGGGCGGGAGCAGCGCGGCGACTTTGTCTTGATCCGTGAGGTAGTCGATCTTGAGGATCGGCCAGTCGGCGATCTCGCCGGCGTTGATCTGGGGTCCGGACATCGGGGGCTCCTTCCGCGCCGCGGGACGCCGGGCGCGCTCGATGGGTCGATTCGGAGAGCCTAGAGCGCGGGAAGGACCTCCGCATCACGCCCCCGAAACGCGAGAAGCCCCCCACGGAATCGACCGTGAGGGGCTTCCGGCTCGGCGTCCGCGCCGATCGTGTGGGTCTAGTCGAACACCTCCGCGGTCACTTCGACGTTGAACTCGAGATCGTTGCTGGCGCCCGCCGAGTTGCAGGTCAGGCTCAGCGTTCGAGTCCCCGAGTTCGCGTTGTAGGTGTACTCCGTCGACTGATCGCCACAGAGCTCATCCTGCGAATCGTCGTCGTTCTCCTGACCACCCGCGGTGATCTGGATCGTGTCACCCTGCGTGACGGACCCGTCGAAGTAGACGCAGCTGACCGGAATCGACTGGCCTTCGGTCACCTCCCACTGATCGGCCTCCGACCGTCCCGGGTTCCGCGAGCATGCCGACGTCGTCAGAGCGACTCCGTTTCTGCTCGCCGAACCGAACCAGGTGAGCTCGGCGAGGTCGTTCGGCCCCTCGTCGTCCGACAGCACCACCACGAGTCTCGTCGTCGTCAGTCGGATTCGCTTGTCGGCCACGATCGGGTCCGTTCCGTCCGTCACTTCGCGAGTGTCGTCCCGGCCGTCACCGTCGGTGTCGGGCTCGTTCGGATCCGTGAAGTGCGTCAGGAGCTCCTGGCCATCGTCGAGTCCGTCCCCGTCGGTGTCCGCGACTCTCGGATCGCTCGTGGGATCGAGCGAGCGCTGGTTCCCGTTCACCGTGATCGTCGACGGGCCCAGTTCGACGGAGTCGTCGAGACCGTCGTCATCCGAGTCCGCCTCGTTGAGGTTGGTCCCGTACTCCGGCGAGAACAGGTCGAGCTCGTCCTGGATGTCCGCGACATTGCACACGTCCGCATCCTGACATCGCTCGACGAACTGTCGGTAGCCGTCGGCCACTCGATCCTGGAAGAAGACCCCGGTTCCCGTGGCCAGATCGGTCACGAGGACGTCGCCATCGCGTCGGTACTCCGAGAGATCCGCCAGCCCGTCGCCATCCGTGTCGAGCGATCGCGGGTCGCTCTTCAGGAAGTGCTCGAGCAGATCCGGAAGCCCGTCCCCGTCCGAGTCCGTGTCGTTCGGATTCGAAGTCGTCGCGAATCCGGCCGGCACCCCGTTGATCGTGGGCGTGAAGCCCGTCTGCTCGATCAGGTTGGGCACACCGTCCCCGTCGTCGTCGAGAAAGAGGGGGCCGTCCGAACTGAGATTCGGGTTCAGACCGAGCTCGAGCTCGACGCTGTCGCTGACCATGTCGCCGTCCGTATCGGGGTTGGTCGGGTCCGTCGCGTATCCTTCGAAGCCAGCGAGAACGCACTCGCCGAGGTTGAGCTCGCCGTGTCCCACGAGGACTTCTCCCGGGACCGGGACGCCGGATGCGTCGAGAGCGAGCGCGCCGATGCCTGCGTAGACCTGGATCTGGTAGACGGGCTCGTCGGTCGCGAAGTCGCGACTGAGCGTCGACGTCGCGACGCCGTCGATCAGACGCATGCCCGTCAGCTCCTCCCAATCGGTCAGGCCGTCCAGGTCGGAGTCACGCTGTCGCGGGTCCGTCGCACAGGCCTTCTCCTCGTCGTCCGTCAGCTCGTCCCGATCCGAGTCCGACTGGACCGGGTTCGGGTAGACCTGCCGGGCTCCGCCGGAGGGCCCTTTGATGACCACCCGCCAGCCGTCCTGGATTTCCTCGGCGTCGCTGAGGCTGTCCCCGTCGCTGTTCGGCGCCAGGTCCGAGCTGCCGTGCAGGTACTCCTCTCGCGCCCACACGCCGTCCAGGTCCTGGTCCTGCACGTAGGCGAAGGTGAACTGGTCGCCGGCCCGCAGGATGATCTCGTCGAGATCGACCGCCGGGAGCTGTCGCGACGAGAACAGCGACCAGAATCGTTTGCGAGGAATGTCGAGCTCGACGTCCTTGTAGCGAACCAAGACTCTCCTGGGCGCAGGCGCCGGATCGATGACGTCACCCGTTCCGGGAACGGAGTCGAGGGTGCCATCCGCGCCCGTGGCGACGAGGAGTTGGCCCGCGTCGACCACACGCGTCGGATCCGGCGCGATGATCTGCACGTCGTCTCCGATCGCGAGGGTGTTCGGACGACGGTCGCCGCCATCGACGATCGCCGCGCCGAGCACCTGCATGCGGGTCTCGTAGTCACTCTGGACGACGACGTCGTCACCACCCACGACGCTCGCGCCGAGGTCGATGTCGCACGTGGGCACGATTCGACCGTCGCCTGCGATGATCTCCGAGCACGTCTCGGTACCGGCTCGGATCAGCACCTCGCCCGGTTCGGCGAGCGCGCCGAACGTGACCAGCTGCTCGTCGTCCCCGATGGCCTCGGACTCGACGAGGCCGTTGCCTCCATCGCGAATGGTCGCGACGCGCTCCAGCCCCGTGATGTGTCCGAGGGCGTAGGCCATCGAGATGCCGAGGGGGTCCCCCGTGGCCGGGTCATGTGCGCTCGCGGTCGCGACCCGGTACGTCTCGGTTCGCCCGTCGCCGAGATCGAAGGTGATCCCGGCGGTGCGATCCGTGACGTCCTGGGACGTGAAGGCGAAGTTCCGACCCTGCTCATCCGTGATGTCGAAGTTGGCCAGCTCGACGATGAGCCCACGCGGGTTCTTCATCAGCTCCTCGATTCTCGACGGGAACACGTCGTCCGCCGCGGCGAACACGAAGGGGCCCCGGGCGGGATCGCCCAGTCCACCGATGTTGATCTCGTCGAGGCCCTCGTTCTCGGGAACCAGCGAGGCGACCGGGATGACCCGACGTCGATCCGATGGATCCTGCGTCTGCGCAGAGAGCTCGATGTTGCTGATGGTGAACGGGATGTCCCCCGCGCTCTCGACCGACACGCCCACCTTGATGGCGGCACCGACGACCTCCCGCGTGACGGTCTCGCGGACGTCGAAGCTCGACGAGAGGGTGAGCGACTCCTGATAGGCCTCCTCCGAGGAGCGGGAGCTGGACTCCGTACTCGTGAAGGTGCTGCCTTCCTGGGCCCCCTCCGTCCGTCCGACCTTCGCGGTCACGCTGTAGCTGGGGAAGGTTCCTCCGTCCCCGTCCGCGTTCGCCGAGCTGTAGGTGCCGGAGAGCTCCTGGCTGTTGCCGAGGGTGTCGACGGTGCTCGACTCGTCGCTCGTCGCGAAGGTCTCGTCCTCCGAGCTGGTGAGGGTCGTGCTGACCGAGGACTCCTCCGTCCGGGACTCGCCCTCCTCGTCGGTGTACGAGAAGCGCGTATCGAGTTCGAGGCTCACTTCCCCGACACGAATCCGCGGCGCCGGAAGATCCGACAGCAGCGGATTGCGGTTGCCCGCGAAGACCTCTTCGAGATCGCCCAGCTGATCGCCGTCCGTGTCGGCCAGGATCGGTGAGGTCCGGAACGTGTAGTACTCGAAGCCATCCTGGATGCCGTCGCCGTCCGTGTCCTGATTGGTCGGATCGCTGAAGATCGTGTTCCACTCCTGGTCGTCCGAGAGCGTGTCACCATCGGTATCTCCGGAACGCGCGTCGGTCGCCGCATGACGCTCTTCGCCGTCCGGCACGCCGTCGTCGTCGGTGTCCGGGTTCGTGGGATCGGAGGTCACCAGGCGAGACCGCACGTCACCGCCCGCCGTGGTCGTCACGACGAACCATCCGAGCTGTTCCTCGTCGTCCGTGATGCCGTCGCCGTCCGAATCGACGATCTCCGCGCCCGAGCCGTCGACGCCGGTGAACGACGCCGAGCTGGGATTCAAGAAGCGATCCGGCGGCGCGAAGGTGTTCCCCGCGATGTCCCGCAGGTTGCCGACGGTCACCGTGTACTGGATCGCCGACTGGGAATAGGTCTCGAGGCGAACCGACGTGCGCTCGGAGCCGATGAGCTCGGCGTGCATGACCATCAGGGTCGGCTGTGACGGAACGTCCGTCGCCGGCGCGCCCCCGACGACCCGGTAGAACGCGGCGTTTTCGGCCCCGCCCTGCCCGCCCTGTAGCGCCTCGCTGAACGTGACGACGACTTCGTTGTTGCCGGTCGCGACCGCGGAGACGACGCGAGGCGACTCCGTGTCATCCGGACGCGGTCCCGCGTTGCGCACGCGCACGGACGCCTCGTCGCTCAACACGTTGCCGTTCGCGAGTCGGTTCGTCGCGCGAAACCGGGCGCGTTCAGGGTTCAGACTCGTGTAGCTCACGCTCGCGACACCGCCGACGGTCGTCGCGGTCGCGCGCTCGAGGATGCCCTCGCCGGACAGCAGCTCGAACTCGACTTCGGTCCCATCGGGCACCGGCAAGCGCGTCGCGTCGAGAATCGTGGCCTCGACCCGCGCGAACTCGAGTCCATCATTCGCAATCGACGACTGCGCGACCTCGAGATCGAGCGTTCGGAAGTCGCTGGTCCCGTTCGGGAAGATGCCACTCAGCCGGCCTGCGCCGGCGGTCGCGAAGCTCGCGCCGGTGTCCTCTCCGACCGCGAGGGGGTTCGCGATCTGGGCGTCGAGGGTGCCGCTCGCCGAAGACAGGTTCGAGACCAGGTACTGGATGTAGTCCTCCACCGCGGTCCCGTTGTCCGGATCGGACTCGAGATCGAGATTCGCGTCCACGACCTCGTTCACTCGTGCGACGCTCGTCGTGCGGTCCGCCGGGTTCTGGCGCAGATCGACGCCCAGGCTGGACTCGACCTGCGTTCGGAAGCCTCTGACGGCCTCGGGGGAGGGCCGCTCGGCGAGGATCCCAGCGTGACGTCGGACGAGACCCGCGTGCACCGAGCTCGCGGTCGACAAGTAGACGGGCACCTCGCCCTTCGAGAGACCACGAAGATCCTCGACGACGGCCTCGAGGGTCGGCGCGGCACCCGCCGGGTCTCCCATGGTGCCACCGACCGTCTGGATCAAGACCGGCGCGAGAGCCTGATCGAGTTCCTCGTTGACGAAGTCGAACGAGAACGAACCGTCCGCCTCGGTGCGAACCGGCGCATTCGACGCCGTCAGCTCATAGACGATCCCAAAATCGTCGAAGGCGAAGGCACGCACCGTCGCGCCGTCGATCTCGCTCTTGACGGCGCTTCCGGCCGCCCTGAATAGGTCCTGATCGGCGCCGCCGCCGCTACACGCAAGCGCAAGAGCGGCCAGCAAGGCCATCCCCCACGATGCGACCGAGGGACGCGTCGTCATGACGCCTGCCCCCGACTCCACTCGTTCCTTCAGTCCTGACATCGGCAGTTCTCCTCGCGCCGACCCCGTGTGTTCTTCGGCCGGCTGATCTCGTACCGCACCCTACCGATGTGTTAGGTACGCGCCCATCGGCCGGATGGGTGGGTGTGACGAAGGCCGTCTACGTGGCCGATCTCTTTACGGCGCTCGACGCCCTGGAACAGCGCGGAAGGGATCGAGACCTCGCTCGGCGGTCCGAATAGACGGCGTCTGCCGCGGCGGGTACGATCTCCAGATGTCGAAATCATCCGCCACGCCTGCCGAAATCCGCGCCTCCCTCGACCACCCCGTCCTCGACGCCGACGGCCACATCATCGAGTACGGCCCGACCTTCGACCGGTATCTCAAGGAAGAAGGGATCGAGGGCGGCTTCATGGCCTTCGGCCAGGGCGCCAACTTCGACGGATCCGCACCCTGGCAGATGCAGCCGCCGGAGGAGCGCGAGCGCCTGCGAGCATTCCGGAGCCCGTGGTGGGGCTTCCCGAACGATGCTCGCGACCTCGCGACGGCGACCGCGCCGCGTCTGCTCTACGACCGACTGGACGAGCTCGGGATCGACCTCGCGATCGTGTACCCGAGCGTCGGGCTCAACTGCCCGTCCCAGCGCGACGAGAAGATGCGCCGCGCCTCGTGCCGCGCCTACAACCGCTACGCGAAGGAGCAGACCGAGGGGCTCGGCGATCGCCTGATTCCCGTCGCGGTGATTCCGACGTTCACGCCCGACGAGGCGCTCGAAGAGCTCGACCATGCCGTCGGCGAGCTCGGCATGAAGGCAGCGGTCCTCGGCAGCCACGCGCGCCGCACCTTCGACGAAGGGGACGAGCGCGCGTTCTGGATCGACGGGCTCGCCCTCGACAGCCCCTACGACTACGACCCGCTCTGGGCGAAGCTCGTCGACCTGGGCATCGCGCCGACCTTCCACTCGTCCTCCATGGGCTGGAGCGGACGCCGGTCGACCACCAACTTCTCGTTCAATCACATGGGCGCCTTCGCCGGCGCGAACGACACCGCCGCGAAGTCGATGTTCTTCGGAGGCGTGTTCCACCGCTTCCCCGAGCTGCGCGCGGGCTTCCTCGAAGGCGGCGTCGCCTGGGCGCTCCAGATGTACACCGGTCTCGTCGAGCATTTCGAAAAGCGCGCGCCCCACGGCCTCGAAGATCGAGATCCGTCGAAGGTCGACGGTGACCTGTTCGATGAGCTGGTCGAGGCCCACAAGGGCGCCCTCGAACCGGTGGTCGACGGCTGGGGAGACCTCTTCGCCAAGTCGACGAACACGCCGCACGTCGTGGACGACTTCGAGGCCGCGGGCATCGCGAGCAAGGACGACATCTACCGACAGGTCACGACCAACTGCTTCTTCGGCTGCGAAGCCGACGATCGCCTCGCCGGGATCGCCTTTGACACGAACCGGCTCCCCGGGGATCGGCCGATGCGCCCGATCTTCTCCTCGGACATCGGCCACTGGGACGTCGCGCACATGGAAGAGGTCCTCCCGGAGGCGCTGGAACACCTCGAGTACGGCTGGATGGACCGCGCCCAGTTCCGCGACTTCATGTGCGACAACGCCGTCCGCATGTTCGCGGGCGCGAACGCCGACTTCTTCGAGGGCACCGTCCTCGCCGACTACGCGAGGACCGTCGAGCTGGACCCGAGCTGATGTCGGGCGATCCCTCCGAAGCGCCGTCCTACCGGAGCTTTGCCGAGCAGTCGCTGAAGTATTTCGTGCGCGATCACGTCGCGCCCCCGACCGCGCAGATCGATTCGCCCGCCGCCTGGCGAGGATGCGAGCTGCGCGATGATCCGGATCGGTGGCGCGTCGTCCTGTCGGCGGAGGAGATCGCCGAGCTCGACGAAGCCCTCGATCGGATCGAGTCCGACGGCCTCGCCCTCGGCCAGATCCATCGCGTCCGGCTGCCTGCGCTCGAGAAGCGCGCCGCCGAGTGGCGCACCACCCTCGGAGCGGGTCGCGGCTTCGTCGTGTTGCGCGGATTGCCGGTCGACCGCTGGGGCGAGGAGCAATCGAGCCGCGCCTATTGGCTCTTGGGGCACCTGATCGGTGTCCCCGGCGCGCAGAACGCGACCGACGAAGTGCTCGGACACGTGGTCGACTACGGCGAGCAGTCGGATCAGCCCAACGTACGGCTCTACCGGACCACGAGCGACATCGGATACCACTGCGACGCCGCCGACGTGGTCGGACTGCTCTGCCTCGTAGACGCAGCGGAAGGCGGCGCGAGTCGGATCGCCAGCTCCGTCGCGATCTGGAACCGGCTCTTCGAAGAGGATCCCGAGGCCGCACACGTCCTCTTCGAGCCCTTCGCGGTCGATCGCAGGGACGAGCAGCCGGAGGGCGCGAAGCCCTGCTTCGAGATGCCCCCGTGCCGCTTCGGTGCCGACGGCGTGCTGCGCACGTTCTATCACGGCGAGTACTTCCGCTCTGCTCAGCGCCTGGCGGAGATCGGCCCGCTTCCCGACGTCCGCCGCCGGGCCCTCGACCGCTACGACGCGATCGGCAACGCGTCGGATTTTCGACTCGACATGCAGCTCGCGCCCGGCGATCTCCAGCTCCTCTCGAATCACAGCGTCGTCCACGCCCGAACGGAGTATCGCGAGCACTCTGATCGCAAGCGCCACCTGCTTAGGTTGTGGCTTTCGCTTCCGGAATCGCCGGACGCCACGCATTAACCGGCGCGACGCACACCCTGCCCGTCCGCACGACCAGCGATAGACTCCGGACATGAGTGACACCAAGGGTCGACAGGAGTGGAGCGCGGCCTTCCAGCGCGCGACCTGGGGCTGCGCCCCGGCGATCGGCCGCGCCCTCGGTCTGTCGCCGCGCGCGATCCAGCAGTGGGGCCAAGCCGAGTCGGACAAGCGCTCGCCCGGCGAGCGACTCGAGCTCCTGATGCAGGTCGCCCTCGAGCATCGCAAGCCCCACGACGCGCTCGCCCCGCTCCATCTCCTTGCGGAGCGTCTGGGCTACCGACTGGAACCCGACGACGACGACGACGAGGCCCCCTCGCCGCTGGAGACCGTGGCGCGCCGGGCGAGCGCGGCGATGGTCGAGGCCGGCCAGGCCGTCCAGACCGCGCTCAAGGCGATGGACGACGGCGTGATCTCGAACGACGAGATGGACGCGATCGACCGCGAGTGCGACGAGGCGATCGAAGCGCTCGTCCGATTGAAGCGGGCCGCGCGCCGCGAACGTTAGGTCCGCGCGCGCCCCCCTCGCTCCGGGCGCCTCGAAAAGCGCTTCGAATCCGACTCCTTGCCCCCTCCCCGACGACGCCCGGGCGAGGGGGTTCGTTTTCGGGGGCAGCGCGCACTTCCCGCCCCTCCCTCCATCGGACACCTTGCCGCCCATCGGGACGACGCCCCTCCCCGAGAGGGGAACGGCCCGAAGCCAACAGGAGAGACACGATGACCAGCGCCCAGATCGAATCGATGACCCCGGACCTCAGCCCCCTGGACGAGCGCGCGCATGCAGCACTCGACCGGGTCCTCTCGCGTATACGCCAAGGCGCCCACGTCGAGGAAGACACCGTCGTCGGCCTCGCCTGGGAGTACTTCGTCGCCGGCTTCGCTGCGCGCAAGGGCGAGGCGGAAGACGCGCCGGTCCTCGCGGGCGAGTCCGCGGTCGAGCCGGACTTCCTCGCCGAGCACGTCGCCGCGCTCACGCCACGCCGCCTCGAAGTGCTCCGCCTGGTCGCCCGCGGCCTCACGAACCGCGAGATCGGCCGAGTGCTCGGGATCTCCTGCTACACCGTGAAGAGTCACCTGGCGTCCCTCTTCGAGTCCCTCGACGTCACCAACCGGACCGAAGCCGCCTTCGCCCTCCAGCGCTACGAGGCCACCTACCCCGAAGCGCGGAACTGAACGCACGATTTCTCCAGTCGTTCGGGTCTCGCATCCCCGAACGCAGAACGCCCCGGCCCTCCAAAGAGAGCCGGGGCGTTTCGCATTTCAGGGCGCGTCGTTCGTTGACGCGAACCCCGGACGGAGCGTGGAGAGTGCGTCAGATTCGGGGCCCACGGAGTGGAGCGACCGGAGACGTACTCACGTACGTCGAGGATCGCAGAGCGAGTAGGTCCCGAAGATGGCGTGCTATCCGCGCTCCCTATGCAGCTTCGAAGAGCGAAGCGAAGCCTTGACCGCCGCCGACGCACATCGTGACGATGCCGTACCGCTTGCCCGTTCGCTTGAGCTGTCGGCAGAGCAGACCCGTCATGCGGCTGCCGGTCATGCCGAAGGGATGGCCGATCGAGATCGAGCCGCCCGTCGGATTGAGCTTCTCGTTCGGGATCTGGAGCTTGCGCTGGCAGTAGAGGACCTGGGAGGCGAAGGCCTCGTTCAGCTCGACGATGTCGATGTCGTCCATCGTGAGGCCGTGGCGCTTGAGCAGCTTCGGCACTGCGAAGACCGGGCCGACGCCCATCTCCTCGGGACCGCAGCCGGCGACCGCGGAGCCGCGGTAGATGGCGAGGGGCTCGATGTTGAGCGCCTTCGCGCGATCGCTCGACATGAGGAGCGTCGCCGACGCGCCGTCGGAGAGCTGCGAGGCGTTGCCGGCCGTGACCGTGCCGCCCTCTTCGGCCTTCTTGAAGACCGGCTGCAGCTTCTGGAGGCCCTCGAGGGTCGTCTGAGGACGATTGCATTCGTCGCTCTCGACGGTGAAGTCCTCGTCGTAGGCGTCGCCGTCCTTCGGCTGGACCTTGCGGGTGACCTTCATGGGCGCGATCTCTTCCGAGATCCAGCCCTTGCCGACGGCCTCGGCGTAGCGCTGCTGGCTCTGGAGCGCGTACGCGTCCTGGTCTTCGCGCGAGACGTCGTAGCGCTCGGCCACGCACTCGGCGGTGATGCCCATCGGGTGATAGAGGCCCGGGAAGCGCTCGGCCGCGCCCGCGTTCGCGAGGCGGTTCCGGTTCTGGGTGCCGTCCTGCATCATCGTGATCGTCTCGACGCCGGCGCCGATCGCGACCTCCGCGCCGTCCTGCAGGATCGAGTTCGCGGCCATCATGACGGCCTGGGAGCCCGAGGAGCAGAAGCGGTTGACCGTCGTCGCCGCGGCGCTCTGCGGAATGTCCGCGACCATCGACGCGATGCGGGCCATGTTCATACCCATGCAGCCTTCCGGGTGGCCACAGCCGAGGATCACGTCCTCGATCTCGGCCTTGTCGAGGTTGGCCTGTTCCCCGACGACTTCGCGCATGACATGCGCCGTATAGTCGACGGGCTCGGTGATGTTGAATGAACCGCGATGGGCCTTGGTGAGGCCGGTGCGGAGGCTGCCGACGATGACGGCTTCGCGTGCCATGGATGATCTCCTCGGGTCCACGGAAAGGACTTGGGGTCAGGGGCTTGGAACGGCCGGACGTTATGACAGCTGTGCTGCCAGAACAACTTCGTGCGCGAGACGGGCGGTCCGGGCCAGCCAGCGCGACCAGGCAGCTGCGGTCAGGGATCTGCGGTGTACCAGATCGGGGAGGACCACGCGCGTTCCTGGATCGTCTTGGGGAACGTCTCGTCGCAGCAGCCCTCGAGACCGTCCTCGATGGTCGAGGGATCGTCGCAGTCGACGCCGGCTTCGAGGCAGACGTACGCGTTCCAGCGGCAGCTCGGGTTCTGCAGCACCCGCGCGTAGTAGAGCGCGTGCTGGGACGGGTCGAACTCGGGATCGATCCAGACCGTGCACAGCTCGTCCGCGCCGGCGCCCGTCGGCTCGCAGGTCGAGCGGTCGACGCTCGCGCCGGGATCGGGATCTCCCGCGACGTCGAGGGTCTTCGTCCTGGCGACGCCCTCCTCTTCCCAAGCCTTCACGATCTGCACGCGCTCGAGGAGTCCGCCCGGATCACCCCGGACACCGGGATCCTTGAGCGCCGACACCATGAAGCGCGGCGCGCCCGCGCCCTCCGGTCGCGGCGGCAGGTCGCCCCCCATCGGGACCCCCGAGGCGTAGGCGCGTGACACCCGATCCCGTTCGGCGCAGAGCCCGGGCTCGAAATCCCAGCCCCCGAACAGCCGCAGGATGATCCGCGGCCCACTCGTCGCGTAGGCCTCGCGCCGCTGCATCGCTTCGAAGAGCGCGTCCCGCGAGTTCTCCTCGGCCCACAACACGGCGAGGCCGCCCGGGTTGTACCAGAGCGAGTCGGGCATCGGCGGAATCTCGAGCCGATGGGAGACGATGCCGGCGGCGTGCCCGATGAAGTCGATCTCGGAGACCAGGCCCGGGGTCGCCAGGTGGGAATCGGTCGAGCCGATCACGCCGAAGGCGAAGGGGTTCTCACCGAGGCTGCGCTCGAGGACGAGGCCTTCCGCCAGGGCCTCCCGCGTGTAGCTGAGAGGCGGGGGCGGCGTGATCCCGAGCGCGCTCGACGACTCCTGGCCGAGGATCGCCCCGGGCAGCTTTTCGTAGGCGCAGGCCTCGTCTTCCGCGGTGTAGCGGCACTCGCTATCGCCCTTGTGCTGGGTGATCTCGACGAGCCGCTCGAGGCGCGCGCGCCGGCGGGCGTTCTCGAGCGAGAGCGGGGAGCCGTCGTCGTTCGTGGTCTTGAACAGGAGCCCATTGCTGACGTTCGGGTTGTGCGGGATCGCGATCACCTCGCATCCGTCGCCGCGGTCGAGACACTCCGCTTCGAGGGCCTTCCAGAGGCCCTCGCCGGTCGGCGTGTCGATGTAGTTGGTGGGGACCGCCTGGTGGAGGTCGTTCCGGAACACGACGTTGCGGTGGATCTTCTGCCCGTTCGGCATGCCGGTCCACTCGTACCCGATGAAGGACGTGAAGGTGCAGCGGCCGCTCCGGTCGTAGTGACGCTGGGCCGCGTCGACGATTTCCTGCCAGATCCCCTCGGCGACGGCCTTGCAGTGTGCGCCGTCCTCGCCGCACATCGAGTAGCGCGGCGCGCCGATCGCCTGATAGACGCGGCTGTTCACCGCCATGTAGCCAAGCTTCGGGAAGAACCGGTTCAGGCGACACATCCACGAGTCGTGCCCCGGAATTCCCGGCGTGTCGCAGATGTGCGTCTCCCCGAAGAGCTCGGCGTGGTCGGTCAAGACCGCGAAGTCGAGGGGCCGACGAAGCTGCACGACGCGCAGGGGTTCGCCGGCATCGTCGTAGGGCTGCACGCCGATCGCCCCGCCCTTGGCGAAGCGGTAGGCGTCGTCGGGCCGTCCCCGGGTGCCCTGCCCCCAGGCGTCGAAGGAGAGCGCCGTGTGGACGTGGGTGTCGCCGAAGAAGGGACGCCGATCCGGATCCCAGCCCGCGCAGGGCTCCCGCTCTTCGGTCACCTCCCACGGCGGCACGACCGCGGCACGATCGAAGCGCTGGCCCGGAGCGGCGAGGCGATCTTCGCTGCCAGAGGCGTTCGCGACGAGGGCGACCAGAAAGACGAGGGCGAGTCCGACCCGCTTCATCGATAGAGCTCCGCGAAGCTCGCGTGGGCCGTCGTGTGATGGAACTGCGTGTCGTATTCGGCGAACGCGAACGCCCACCCGAGCGCGAGGAGCGCGAGCACGACGAGCGCCCACGCAACCCGCTCGCTCGGAACGAGCGCGCCAGCGACTCGGCGAAGCACCGCGACGCCGGCGCAGAGCAGGAGTCCGTACACGAACACGTGTCCCCAGAGCAGGCCCAGAAAGAGCCCCACCATCCCCTGCGTTCCCTCCAACACGCCGAGCGCGGACAGCCCGACCGCGAGCTGAACGAAGCGCGCCACCGGAACCAGGGAGCCCTCGAGTCCGACCATCGGCAGTGGGAGGACCATGACGAGGACGAGCAGCAGCAACAGAGCCCCGGCACGCTCACTCATCGGCGGTCCCTTGCGTCGCCAGGGACATCACGTAGGCCACGACGTCCCGGAGATCCCGTGCCGGAAGCACGAGCCCCATCGCCGGCATTCCGGTCGTCGGCGTGGTGCGCGCCGCGACGTCGTCGCGCGCGATCGATTCGATCTGCCCGTCTCCGACGTCGAGGCGAATGCCGGCGTCGTCGTCGCCGACGAGCAGACCGGTCAGCGCCCCGCCGCCCCGACGCGTGACCGTGATCGTCGCGAACCCGTCGGCGATCTCCGCCTGCGGATCGAGCATCGACGCCAGGACGTGCACGGCACCGCGGTCCGCGATCCCGTCGAGCGCGGGGCCCACACCACCGCCGTGCCCACCACCGCCCGCGCCGTGACATCGCTGGCAATCGCCGTTGCCCTGGAACACCTCGCGCCCGCGTCGCGGATCGCCTCCGTCGAGGGCCCATCGTCGCGCCGCGACCAGGCTCTCGGCGTCGCCGACCGGCGGCGGCGTCAGCCAGGCATTCGCCTGCGCCCCCGCCTCACCGCCCCGGGCGATCGCGGCCTCGAAGAGCTCGATCGCCGACGCCGGATCCGCTTCGCCGCTCGCCCATGCGTCGAGGCCCTCCGCGATGGCCGCGTCCGCCCGCGGCGACGCGAGCGATCCGAGCCGTACCCAGGCGTGCCGCCGCTCGCCCGCCGTCGGCGCCGTTCGCGCGGCCGCCACGAGCACGTCGGTCGCCGCGTTCGGATCGACCGCAAGCAGCAGGGATCGCCCGGCGATCCGCAGCGACGGCTCCGCCCCGTCGACCGCACGCGTCGCGAGGGCGACGAGGTCCAGGCCCTCGGCCGGCCGGACCTCGAGCGCGCGCATCGCCGCGACGCGCTCGTCGACGGCACGCGCGGAGTCCTGCGCGAGTTCGACCAGCTCTTCGTCTTCCAGCGGCAATTCGCCGATTTCACTCGCGATTTCCATCGCCCTCGCGCTGAGCGACGACTCGACGAGGGCCCGACCTTCGCTTCGGAAGACCGCGGCCACGATCGCGGGATCCGCCTCCGGCAGCGGCCGGTAGAAGCCCATCGTGAGATCTCGCCGTGAAGGCGAGGCGTAGGCCCCGAGCTGTTCCAGAGCGAGCGACCGCATCGATTCGAGCTGTGCCGGGTCCGCCGCATAACGTGCCAGGGCCCGAGCCCCTGCCTCGGAGCGGAGCCGCACGTTCGCGCCGAGCACCCGGCGATGAAGCGCTTGCGCGGTCTGCAGGTCGTCTTCGCCTGCCGGCTCGAGCGCGGGGGCGAGCGCGGCGAGACCCGCCATCGCATCGTCGATCGGGCCGTCGTAGATCGCGCGCGCCGCCTCGACGATCAACAGCGGATCCGGGTCGGCGAGAAAGCGCGCAATCCGCGGGTCTTCGGCGTGCCGGAGCGCGAGCAGCGCACCCATGCGGACCGCGCGACTCGGATCGTCCCGCCGCGCGACGACGCTCGCGAGGTCGCCTTCCCGCATGGTGATGCGATGGATCGCCCAGACCGCGGCATGCCGCAGGAAGACGTCGCGATCCGCGTTCTCCTCGAGCACGTCGAAGAGCGCCGGGACGTCGGCGCCCTGCCCGACGACCCCGAGCGCCTCGGCCGCGAAGAAGCGCAGCCGGAGCGACGGATCCCCGAGCCAGCGAAGCAGCGTCGGCCGCACGGCTCGCCACCCGGTATCCCCCGCCGCCTTTGCCGCCTTCGCGCGCAGCTCGAGCGGTGCGTCGCCCAGGGACTCGAGCCCGTCCGGCAAGGCGGTCGCCAGGGCGTCGGACCCGATCTGCGCGAGCCCCCACAGCGCGTGCAGCCGCGGGATCAGCTCGGCGCCCTCGTCCGCGAGCAGCGCCGACAGCTCGGCGACCGCGTCGCGCTCGGCCAACGCGTATTGCGCGCGCAGGCGCAGGCGCTGATCCGGGAAGCGCAGCAGGTCGAGGAGCGTCGCGGTGTCGCGGTCGGCCATCCGCCCCTGGGCGTAGCTCGCGATCGCAGCCACCTGCGGATCCTCGCGCGACGGCTCGTGGGACCAGCGCACGAGGCTGGACGACATGCCGAACTGGTCGAAGAGCGTGGCGTAGAGCCGCCCGTCCCAGCCGAAGTCGACGTCGGTCGCGAGCACGGACCAGGCGAAATGATGGAGGTCCACCATCTCCATGCCCGCACCGGAAGGCTCGACACGGAACGACCAGACGCCGCTGCGACCCGGCGTATAGCCGTAGTCGCACATGAAGAAGGCGTCGTCGTAGCGATCGGGAAGACCGAGACCCGGATAGTGGAGGAAGCCCGAGGGCCCGTTCCCGACGTGCGAGATCGGGGGCAGCACCCAGGCCGGCTGCGTCTCGTGTTGCAAGTCCCAGAGTTTCTCCGCGACCCAGGGCCCGCGGATGTAGTCCCCGACCAGCGTCTGGTACGGCATCGCCCAACCGGTCTCGCCCCCCTCGACGAGGTAGACGATCCGCGCCTTGTCGCCGCCGTCACCGTTGTTGTCGCCGGTGAACAGGTTGCCGTGATCGTCGAACGCGAGCTCCTGCGGATTCCGCACGCCGGTCGCGAAGACCTCGAGGTCGCTGCCGTCGGCGTTCATCCGGAAGACGGCGCCTCGTCCCGGCCCGAGCTTCGGCTCGAGCACGCGGCCGTCGGGGGTCTCGACGTGATAACCGCGGTCCCCCATCGAGAAGTAGAGCTTCCCGTCCGGGCCCCACACGAGTCCGTGTAGATCGTGTCCGATCAGGGACGTCTTCACTCCGAACCCGGTGTGCACGGTCTCGACGACCTCCGGATCTCCGTCCGCGTCTTGATCGTCGATCCGGTAGAGCGACGGGATCGCGGTGACCCAGATCGAGCCTTCCCGTGCTTCGACCCCGGCGACCAGGCCCGACGCGAGCTCGTTCCACTCGGCCATGACCTTGCGACTGTCGGCGATGCCGTCGCCATCTTCATCTTGCAACACCACGAGGCGATCGACCGCGCTCGTGAAGTGATCGGGGTCCTCGAACTTTCCTTCGGCGATCCACTTGCGGTAGTAGGCGCGGCGATCGTCGACCGACCGGGACGCGAGATCGTCCTCCAGCCAGTACATGTGTTGGCGGTTGTCCTCGGCACCGCGGTTCTGCCGCTCGGTCTCGGCAACGAGCACGCGGCCGTACTCGTCGACGTCGAGGGCGACGACGGTGCTCTCGACCCAGCCCTCTCCGAACGGGACGCTCTCCATGCCTTCGAGGAGCTCCGCCGGACAGCCGGTGACGGCGCAGCTGACCGACGACACCAGCCCCTGCCCGACGACGGTCATGATCATCGGGAGGGGCTCCTCCTCCATCATCGTGTACTTGATCACGAGGGAGGCGCCGATCCAGAGGACGAGGAGCAGGACGATCGCGACGACGACGATTCGACTCGCGATACGGAGTAGCCGCGAAACCATTCAGACCTCGCCTCCGTCTGCGTCGACGTCGACGCCGGGAATGTCGGGCCGATAGTCGTCTCGCACGACGTAGGTCTGCTTCAACTGCACCGGACTCCGATTGCGCACGGCGACGTTCACCAGCTCGACGCCGAGGGCGAAGGCCATGGCGAAGTAGATGTAGCCCTTCTCGACGTGCTTCCCGAGCCCTTCGAGCATCAGCACGGTTCCGATCAGGATCAGGAAGGAGAGCGCCAGGATCTTCATCGTGGGGTGGTCCTCGATGAAGCGGCTGATCGTCTCCGCGAAGACCAGCATCACGCCGACGGAGATCACCACGGCCGTGATCATGACCGCGATCTCGTCCGCCATGCCGACGGCGGTGATCACGGAGTCGAGGGAGAACACGATGTCGAGCAGCATGATCTGGAAGATGACGCTGGCCATCGAAACGGCGGCGACCGGCGTCCCGAGATCCATCTCCCCCTCGAGCTTGTCGTGGATCTCCCAGACGGCCTTGCCGACGAGGAAGAGCCCGCCGACCAGCAGAATCAGGTCGCGACCGGAGAATGGCTGATCCAGCACCCGGAACAGCTCCGCCGTCAGTCCCATCACCCAGCCGATCGCGAGCAGCAGACCGATCCGCATCAGCATCGCGCCGAGGAGTCCGATTCGTCGGGCCGCCGCCTGGCGCTCGAGGGGGAGCTTCTGGGTGAGGATCGCGATGAAGACGATGTTGTCGATCCCGAGGACGATCTCGAGTCCCGCCAGCGTCGCGAGCGCGATCGCGTTCTCGGCGGTGAACAGTGCCTCCAATTCCCCTCTCCTCCTCGACCGGTCTTCGCACCGGGCCTCGGCGACTCGCGTTGCGCGCGATTTGCCGGCCGCCTGCACGTCGACGGTCATCGGGGGATACCACAGGTCCTGAAACCGCGGGAATGCGCCGTACGCGGGAAAAGTTGCAGAAAAGACGCGCTGCCCCGACCCCTCCCCTGCATCGTGGCGACCCACCCGGGTGACGCGATTGCCTTCGCTGCGCGTGTCGGATGCGAAGCGAGCGCCGGCCGAACGCATGCGTCGAATCGACCGCGTCGGATCGATGCCCGGGAGAGCGACCCGACACCGTATAATGGCGACCCTCGGCGAGGCCCCGAAGTCCCACCGATCGACGCGCCACCGTGAGACCGAGATGAACGAGCTCCGTTCCGACCGACGCCCCCTGTTCCGAGACGCGACCCACGCGATCGCGCGCCTCCTGGCGTGCGCGCTCGTGGCCGCCACTGCGCAGACCGCGCTCGCCGACGAGCCTGCGCTGCCGCAGCCGGTGGACGTCGTGTTCGTGCTCGACAACTCGGGCAGCATGAAGGCGAACGATCCGGAGTTCCTGACCCGGCGCGCCGTCTCCAACTTCGTCGATGCGCTCGCCGCCGACGCCACCCTCGACGGGCGGGTGGCCCTCGTCCTCTTCGACGGCCGCGCGCGCCTCGCGCAGGCGCTGGCCCCCGCGAGCGACATCGCCTCGACCCGCGCCCTCGCCGCCACCCTCGCGAGTCTCGACTACTCGGGACAACGCACCGACAGCCCCGCCGGCATCGAGCGCGCCCTCTACGAGCTGCGCGAACGCGGCCGGGACGAGGCGCGCAAGGCGATCGTGTTCCTGAGCGACGGCCGGATCGACACCGGCGACCCCCGCAATGACGTCGAAGTCGCGCGCTGGCTGCGAGAGGACCTCGCCAGCGAGAGCGCCGAGGGCGACGTCCGGATCTTCGGGATCGCGTTCACCGACGATGCCGACTATCAGCTGATGCAGGCGCTCGCGCGCCGCACGAACGCCCGGTACTACCGCGCCTTCGCGGCCGGTGAGCTCGCCCCGGTGGTCAAGGACGTGCTCGGCAAGATCGCTGCGGAGCCCGGCTACGAGCTGGCCTATATCGAGGAACCGGTTGCGGTCCCGACGCCCGACGTCCCCGACGTCGCCGCGGCGCCGATGACGAACGACGCCGAGCCAGGCGGATCCGGCCTCCTCGGCTGGCTGCCCGTGGCCGTGCTCCTGCTCGGCGTGGGTTATGCGATCCAGCGACGGCGCGCGGGCGCGCCGCTCCTCGGCGTCGCGGGGATGGCGAAGGCGCCGGCCGCGCAGCTCCTCGACATCGGCGGTCAAGCCGGCGACGCCGGCCGCGCGCTGCCCCTCGCGACCGCGCGGACGACCATCGGCCGCGATCCCAACAACGGCGTGGTGCTCGACGACGACACGATCTCGAGCGAGCACGCCGCGATCGAGGTCCGCGACGGCCGCTATTGGCTGGAAGATCTGCGCAGCACGAACGGCACGCGGCTCGGCGACCGCCGCCTCGCGGACGGCGAACGTCTCCCGCTCAAGGGGGGCGACCACGTGCGCTTCGCGGACGTCGACATGATGTTCGTGGTCGAAGGCTACGTGCCCGGCGGCGCGACCGTCTACCTGAGCTCCTCGACGACGCCGCCGGCGGATTGGTCCGTGTTCGCAGATGCGATCGACGGACACGCTGCGGCCCACGTCGAGACGCCGCGCGACGCCGCGCCGCCCTCGGCCGCGGACCCCGACGCGCCCTCCGGCGAGGTCGCCTTCGCCGAGCAGCGCGAGCGGATCGACCCCGCGGAGGTCGTCGACCTCGACGATGCGCTCGAGGGCGCTGCACCGACCGACGAAGAAGAATCCGTCGAGGACCCGAGTGCGACGGCGGTCGATCGGGCCGAGTCCGCCCTCGCCGCCGTCGACGACGATGCGTCCCCGGCGCCGGACGCGACGCCGAAGCGCCCGACCCTCGAGCTGGTGACGACGCCGCCGGACGCGAACGAGGTCGAGCCGACGCTGGACGAGCCGATTCCGACGCCGGACGAAGAGGCGACCGAGCTCTTCGCGAACGAAGTGACGACGCCCGGCGACGAACCGATCGATCTCGACGCTACGACCGAGATCCCCCTGGCCTCCGTCGCGCGTGCGCGCGAGGAGGAGCCGGCGCGGAACGAAGCCGTCCCGGAGACCAACGACGACGAGCCGGCGATACAGCCAGGCGAGGCGACCGGCACCGTGGCCGCGCGGCGCCGCGAGATGACCCTGGCGCCGACCGCCGCGCCGCTCGGCGAATGCCTCGACTACCACCTCGCGCGCGTGGCGGAGATCTCGCCCCCCTTCCATCACTTCATCGAGCGCGCCTTCCCGGACGACCTCCGACAGGCGCTGCCGGTGACCGCGCTCGAGCTGATCGAAGCGGCGCGCAGCTCCGGCGGGGTCGAGGTCCGCGCCTACACCCGGGATCGCATCCGTTATGTCGTGTGTGGTGTGGCCGGCCCGATGGACGGCGCGCGCGAACACTTCGTCGAGGGCTTCGGCGGATTCACGCGGGTCCTGACGGAGCAGCTCCAGGACGAGTCTTTCACACGCGATCGCTGCGAGATCCTTGCGCTCCTCACTTGCGGCTTCGACGAGCAGCCGTGGGTGAGCCTTTCGATCGTGCCCGACGACGGACAGGATCCGCGGATCGACCTGCTCTCCTACGAGTTCCTCACCGAGCCGGAGCGCCGGGAGATCGAGCCCAACATCGATCCCGAGATCAGCCAGTCCGGTCTCGCCTGATCCGCTCGCCGGTCAGCCGCCGGCGCCGAGCTCCCGCCCGAGCGCCTGCGCACGCGGGTCGTCGGGAAAGCGTCGCAGGAAGTCCCGGGCCGCGGTACGCGCCGCATCCAGCGCACCCGCGTCCCGCAAGAGCCCCACCCGCGCGTGGTGGAGCGATGGGTCGTCGACGCCGCGTTCGATCGCGCGCGAGAGCACGCCGTCGGCTTCCCCCGTCCGCCCGGCGCCGGCGAGCGCCAGCGCGTGTCCCAGGACGAGGCGCGGGCTGGCGGGGGCGTCCGCGGCAGCCCTCGCGAGGGCCGCGAGCGCTCCTTCGGCATCCCCGCTGCGGTGGAGCGCGAGCCCCAGGGCGTAGCGCGCCAACGCGTTCGACGGGTCGAGCTCGAGCGCCCGCCGCAGGTGGCCCAGCGCCTCGGCCTCGTTGCCTTCTGCTCGGGCGAGGTCCGCGAGGTTCACGTGGGCCGGAACGAAATACGGGGCGCGCGCGATCGCCTTTTCGAAGCCCGCGCGAGCTCCGGCCGCATCGCCGAGCCGCGCGGCGAGGGTGCCGAGGTTCACCAGGGCCTCCGGGCGATCCGCGTTCGCCTCCTGGACCGCGCGATACTCGCGCAGCCCCCGCGCGAGGATCGACCGCGCAGGGGGACGAAGCGCCTCCGGCGGCAGCGCCGACAACGCCTCCGCCGCGGCCACGCGAACGGCGCGGCGCTCGTCTTCGACCAGCGGCAGGAGGCGCTGCGCCTGGTCGTGGACCGGTCGCCTTCGCAGCAGCTCGACCAACCCGAGTCGCTCGATGGGGGTGAGCACCGAGGGCGGGCCGATCGCATCGAGCAGCGCGCTGGTCGGCTCGCTCGGGCTCTCCTGGGCGAAGCGTGCCCAGGCGCTCGCGCGCACCCAGGGCGTCGCGAGCGGAGACGCGGCGACGTCGAGCCAGCGCTGCGGGTCCAGTCGCGCCCTGCCGTCGCGCATCAATGCGTCCGACCAGTGGGGTGCCGGCGCCGTGCCGGCGCGCCAGGCGGCGATCGACGCGGCGGCGTCCGCGGCGCTTCGCCCGGGATGACAGCTGGCGCAGGCATCCGCGCTCCCGAGGGCGCGACTGCGCTCCGGACGCGGGATCGCGAACGCATGGTCCCGTCGCGGATCGACCTGCATGTACGTCGTCTCCGGCATGTGGCAGTCGACGCACTCGGCGCGCCGCAATTCGCCCTCGCCGTGCCCGAAGTGCGCGTCCGCCGCATAACGCTCCGGCGCGTGGCAGGTCGTGCAGAGCGCGTCGCCTTCGCGGCGCAGCTTCGCGGAGTGGGGATCGTGGCAATCGCTGCAGCGCACGCCGGCGGCGAACATCCGGCTCTGCACGAACGAGCCCCAGACGTAGACCTCCTCGCGAACTCCCCCGTCGTCGAAGTAGAGTTCGGGCACGAGCAGTCGCGGCGCGTAGGCATCGAGGAACGCCGCCCCGATCTCCGGACCGTCGACCAGCTCGCTGCGTCGCGCGTGACACGGCGCGCAGACGTCCATCTGCGCGTCGTGGGTGCGCGCGGCCGCGCGGCGGGCGATCGCGACGCCTTCCGGCCGCTGCCACGCTGACGCGTCCCAGGCATCGAAGCGCACCACCAGCCCCGGGTCGCTCGACCCCGCCCCGCCCTTTGCCCACGCGACATGGGCGTCGCCGGGTCCGTGACACGCTTCGCAGGCGACGTCCTCCTCGGCGAAGGTCGTGACATAACGGCCGCTCGGATCGTCGAAGCCCTTGCGGAGCGCGGTCGAGTGACAGGCAGCGCACTGGGTGTTCCACCGGAACGCGAGGCCGTCCCAGTGAAGCGGGTCGCCTTCCGGCGCCGGCGCGTCCGGGTCGAGCGAGAACCAACGCGCGGGCTCGCCGGAATCCGGATGCGTTCCCCACGCCACCGGCAACGCCTGACGACGCCCGGACGGACGCTCGACGAGGAGCTGTTGGAGCGGCGCCACCCCGAACGTCGCGACGACCTCCAGTCGCTCGGAAGGTCGCCCGTCCGGATCGTGCCAGACGACGAACCGCTCCCCTTCGCGCTCGAATCGCCACCGGGTGTGGTGCGCGACGAGCTCGGCGCCGGTGAAGTCGCCTTCGACCGCGTCTTCGGAGGCCGGCTCCATCGCGCGATCATGCTGGGACCCGCGCCAGCGCGCGGCTTCCTGCGCATGACAGATCGCGCATCCCGACGATCCGACGAATTCCGTCGCGACCGAAGGCGCCTCGGCGACCCCCTCGAACTCGAACCCCGCTTCGGAAGCGGTTTGCGGCTCGTCACAACCCGCGAGGCACGACACCCCGAACAAGGCCCCGATCAGAACCAGGAACGCGCTCGCGCGATGGAGAAGGGACGGCGCCGTCGGGACCATCGGCGCACCCTCGCCCAGCCCGCCCGACGGTGCAATCGGAACGCTGGGAAATCGCGAGCGTGGCGTAACTCCCCGGCCGCCCCCGCCGTAGTCGGATCCGGACGTTCGCGTCCGGAGTCCGCCGAAAGAGACCGAACGGGGATCCGACCGAGCCGATGCGAGACACGACCGATACAGCGAATCCCCCGCAGCGCCCGGATTTCCTCTCCGCGCTGGTGGCGGACCTGTCCCCGGTTCGGCCCGTCCCGTCGACGCTCCGCGCGGTCAGCACCTGGGCGGTCGTCGCGGTCCCCCTCGCCGCGAGCCTCACCGCGCTCGGCGGCCCGCTCCGGGACGGCGTCCTCTCGGACCTCTCGACGCCCCGCCTCGCGCTCGAGTTCGTGCTCGGGATCTCCGCGCTGATCGCGCTCGGGATCGGGGGATTCGAGGCGGCGCTTCCGGGCGGCGCGCGGCGCGCGGCGGCCCTCGTCCCCGGCCTCTTGTTGGGCGCCGCCTGGCTCGGTGTGGCGCTCGGGGGCTTCGGCCTCGACGGGCCGGCGGTGTCGATGCTCGGCAAGCGCGAGCACTGCTTCCTCCACGGCGTCGCGATCGCGGCCGTCCCGGCGCTCCACGGCGTGCGGCTGGTTCGCGCGCGCACGGTCGGACCCGACCCGATCGCGGGGCTCTGGGTCGGCCTCGCCGCCGGCGCACTGCCGGCGCTCGCGATGCAGCTCGCCTGCATGTACGACCCGGGGCACGCGCTGCGCTTCCACTTCACGCCGATCCTCGTCATGGGGTTGGCGGGGGCGGCATGGACGTCGGTCGGCGCCGACAGGAGCTGAGCCGCTTCCGCTATGGCAGCCTCTGAGCGCGGGCGCGCCGAAGCAGCTCGCCCACGCGCCCGAACGAGGAGAAGCCCGCATGTCCGACGACCATCTCATTCGGAGCGAAGCCGAGCTGCGGGAGCTGATCGGCTCCCCGAACGCGATCATCGAAGCGAAGATCGAGGACACGCTCGATTCGTTCGCGCAGGACTTCCTGGCGCGCTGCCCCTTCCTCGTGCTCGGCACCTCGGACGAGGCCGGGGCCCTCGACGCCTCGCCGAAGGGCGACGCGCCGGGATTCGTCCTCGTCGAGGACGATCAGACCCTCGTGATCCCGGACCGACCGGGCAACAAGCTCGCTCTGGGCCACCTGAACGTGCTCCGCAATCCGCAGGTCGGGGTGATCTTCATGATCCCCGGCACACCGGAAACCCTCCGCATCAACGGTCGGGCGGAGCTCACCCGGGACCCCGAGCTCCTCGAGCGCCTGGCCGCCCGCGGCCGGCCCGCAGCGCTCGCGATCCGGGTCCGCGTCGACCAGGTCTTCTTCCACTGCGCGAAGGCCTTCCTCCGCTCGAACCTGTGGAAGCCCGAAAAGTGGGGCGAGCCCCATCGCGTGTCCTTCGGCGAGATCTTCGCCGCGCGGACCGGGGCCGACGCCTCCGCCGCGCGCGGCTACGACGAGGCCGTGCAGAAGAACTACGTCGAGGAGCTCTGACGCCACCGGCGCCGGCGGACCGAGGTCCACGGATCGGGGTTGCCGGCGGGCGGCGTGTAGCTCATCGTCGTGTCCCGACCAGGAGCCGCCTCGATGCCCGCCACCTCGCCCGAACAGCCCCTTCGCGTCGCCGTGATCGGCGCCGGCCCCTCCGGCCTGACGGCCGGCCGGGAGCTCATGCGCGCGGGCTTCGATCGTTTCACGATCTTCGACAAGTCGGACGCGGTCGGCGGCACCTGGCACCAGCACTCGTATCCGGGGCTCTCCTGCGACGTGAAGGCGGCCGCCTACACGTTCTCGGACGCCCCGAACCCGCAGTGGAGCGCGTCCTTCGTCGGGCAGCAGGAGATCGAGGCCTACCTCCAGCGCATGGCCACGGAGTTCGGACTCGAACCGCACCTCAGGCTCGACACCGAGATCACGAGCTGCCGCTACCAGCCGGACGGCACCTGGCACCTCGAGACTGCGGGGAGTGACCTGCACGAGTTCGACGTCGTGATCAACGCGATGGGCAATCAGCACACCCCGCTCTTCCCCGACGTCCCGGGCGTGGACGCCTTCAGCGGCCCTTCCTGGCACTCGACCGAGTGGAACCACGACGTCCCCCTCGACGGCAAGCGCGTCGTGCTGATCGGCTCCGCCGCCGCCGCGGTTCAGATCGTGCCCGAGATCGCGAAGGTCGCCGGTCACCTGACCGTCCTGCAGCGCACCCCCAACTGGATCCTGCCCCGCGGCAGCAAGCCCTACTCCGGCCTCAGCCAAACTCTCCTCGGCGTCGGGCCGCTTCGCGAGCTCCACCGCTGGCTGCATCACAAGATCATGCACGTCTCGACCGGCGCGTTCATCGTCGGACACAAGGTGCAGCAGCGCGTCGAGGACATGGGCCTGAAGCACATCGCGGACACGGTCGAGAACGAGGCACTCCGGGAGCAGGTCACGCCGAAATCGCGCTTCGGCTGCAAGCGACCGCTGATGTCCGACTTCTACTACCCGGCCCTCCAGCGCGAGAACGTCCGCCTCGTGCCTCACGCCGCGGCCTCGATCGAGACCGACGGCGTGGTCACCACCGAGGGTGAGAAGCTCGGCGCAGACGTCCTGATCTTCTGCACCGGCTACAAGGTGATGGACTTCGAGCGGATCGACGTCGTGGGCGCCGAAGGGGCGTCTCTCGCCAAGCGGATGGAAGAAGCCCCCGAGGCCTACGTCGGCACCGCCGTTCCGGGCTTCCCCAACTACTTCTTCGCCCTCGGGCCGAACGCCCTGATCGCTTCGACGTCGTTCTTCGATGCAGCCGAGATCAACCTGAAGGCGATCGTCCGGCTGCTCTCCGAGAAGGAGCAGGCCGGTGCACGCGCGATCGACGTCACGCCGGCAGCGCACCAGCGGTACAACGACTGGGTCGTCGAGGCGCGCGGCGAGTTCTCCTGGGGCGTCGATACCTGCAACAGCTACTACCGCACGCCGTCCGGCCACACGCCCTTCCTCTTCCCCGGCGACATCGACACGTTCTGCCGCCAGCGCGACGAGATGACCCTCGCCGATTTCCAGGTTCTCTAGGAGCTCGACCGTGTCCCTCGATTTCCAGCTCTACTGGTCCTTCCGCAGCCCCTACTCGTACCTCGTGCTCCCGCGCCTCGTCGCCTTCGTCGAGGCACACGACGTCACATGCGACCTGCGACCGGTCTACCCGATCGCCGTGCGCACACCCGAGTTCTTCGACAAGGTGAATCCGCTCTGGCCGCCCTACCTCCTGCGCGACACGAGTCGGATCGCAGAGATGCAGGGCATCCCCTTCCGCTGGCCGCGACCGGACCCGATCGTGCAGGACATCGAAACGCGTCGGATCGCCGCGGAGCAGCCCTACATCCGGCGGCTCACCCGCCTCGGGATCGCGGCCTGCGAGCGCGGCCGTGGCCTTCCCTTCATCACCCAGATCAGCCGGGTGATCTTCGACGGCAGCGTGGCCGGATGGAACGAAGGGGACCATCTCGCCAAGGCCGCCGACGCCGCGGGCTGTGACCTCGCGGAGCTCGACGCCGCGATCGAAGCCGACCCCGACCTACACGAAGCCGCGATCGAAGCGAACCAGCAGGCCCTCGAGGCGTCGGGCCATTGGGGTGTGCCGACGATGGTCTTCGAGGGCGAGCCCTTCTTCGGCCAGGACCGGCTCGATCAGCTGATCTGGCGGATGCAGCAGAACGGACTCGAAGCGCGTTAGGCAGCCTGCCTAGGACAACGCGACGTCGAGCACGAGGCCGACGAGGAAGAACGCGCCGTAGCGGCGCGTGAACCAGAAGGCGATGCCCACGAAGTAGAGGGGCCAGACGCCTTCCGGGAACGCCTTCGGCGCGCGTTCGGGACGCGGGTACCTGAAGACCTGGAAGACCCGCGGCAGCGAGAACGCCGAGAGCAGGGTCACCAGCATCACCGGGTGGAAGAACCCGGTCCAGACCAGGTACCCGACGACGGGATACTGCGCGAGCAACAACCCAACGGTGACCTTTCGTGAGCGTGATTCTCCGAGGATCACCGGCAGGGTCCGGATCTTCTTGCCCTCGTCGAAGGAGAGCTTGTCCGTGTGCTTGCCGAAGAGCACCGCGGTCGGGCCGAGGGCGTAGGCGAGGCTCGCGATCGCGACCTCGTTGCTCCACACGCCGGTGATCACGAAATAGCTTCCGCCGACCATCAGCGGCCCCCACACGAGCAGGACCGCGGGCTCGCCCATCCCGATGTACTTGAGCGGCCAGGTGTAGAAGAGCACGAAGAAGAGCCCGCTCGCGAGGAGCGCCAGGGTGATGTCGCCCCGCTCCGACACGAACACGAGGTAGAAACCGATCGCGAGGGCGATCCCGCCGGTGATCGACGCGTAGGTGATCAGCTGTGGGACGGTCAGGAAGCCGTCTTCCACGGTCTGTGGCCCGTACTGCGTTCGGAAGTAGTTGCCCTGGTCGACGCCCTTCCAGTGATCCGTGAGATCATTCACCAGGTTGTTCGTCGCGTGCGCCAGACACAGGCCCGCGGTCACGAGGGCGAAGAGGAGCGGATCGAAGGCGCCTGCCTTGTAGGCGAGCACGCCCGCGAACGCCGAGCTGGTGAACGTCATCACGATCACCGCGGATCGCGTCGCGATCAGCCAGCGAGAGACGAGGTCGAGCCGGTCCCAGTCGTTCTTGTCGATTCGCGGCATCGCCGTCAGGGCCTTGCCCCACATCGCCACGTCCGGCATCTCCATCCTCCTCGAGCGCCCGCGCGCCATCCCCATTCTACGTCTCCCCGCGGCAGGCGTCCGCGGCTAGAATCGACGCCGCGTCGCCCCCCCACCGGACGAATCACCGATGCCCTTCGCCGAATACGCCCCGGAACTGACCCTGCGAGACGCCCGCGCGCGCTACTTCGAAACGAACGCCCTCGGCGAGGGCGGCTACGACGACAAATGGGTCGTGCTTCGCGCCGGCTCGGTCCCCTTCGGTGCGATTCCGAACCCGCCCCAGCGCGTGCGTTCGGTCCGCCTCCACGACATCCATCACGTCGTCGCCGGTTACGACACGACCTGGCTCGGCGAGGCGGAGATCGGCGCCTGGGAGCTGGCGTCCGGCTGCGCGGATCACTACGCGGCCTGGATCCTCAACGGCCTCGCCGTGCTGATCGGGATCTTCCTCTCGCCGCGAGCGGTCCTCGCGGCCGCACGCAGAGGTCGCGCGACGAAGAACCTCTACGACGGCGAGTGGGACGAGGCGATCCTCGACCGCAGCGTGGGCGAGGTGCGCGCCGAGCTGGGGCTCGCCTAGCGCCCGACTTCAGTCGGTCTCAGGCAACGCGTACGCCACGACCGCGTCGCCCGGCACGGTCCCGAGCGTCCCATGTCCCCCCGCGGCGATGACGACGAACTGCCGCCCGCCTGGCCGCACGCGATAGGTCATCGGCGTCGCCTGTCCGCCCGCCGGCAATCGATCCTTCCAGAGCAGCTCGCCGGACTCGACCGCATACGCGCGCAGGTAGGCGTCCATGCTCGCGCCGATGAATACCAGCCCGCTCTTCGTGACCATCGGGCCGCCCATGCTCGGCAGGCCGAAGTCCAACCCGAACGGGAAGTAGGGAATCATGTCCCGGGTCGTACCGAAGGGCACCTCCCAGAGCTTCTCCCCGCTCTCGAGGGACACCGCCATCAGAACGCCCCAGGGCGTGGGAATACAGGGCACACCCCAGGGCGAGAGCAGCACCGACTGGTCGATCAGGTAGGGCGTGCCCGCCATCTCGCTGATGCCCATGTGGAGATCCGCCTCTTCGGGGCGTACGCCGGACTCGCGCGGGATCAGACGATGGACCTGCGCGACGTAGTTCTGATTCAGGACGAGGACGCGGCGCTCGGGATCATGGGCGAGGCCGCCCCAGTTCGAGCCGCCCGCGACGCCCGGGTACTGGATCGATCCGCCCAGACTCGGCGGCGTGAAGATGCCCTCGTTGCGGAGCGTCTCGATCTGCTCGCGGCAGGCGCCGGTGTCCCAGGGCGTGAACCCGAATGCCTGATCCGGGTCGAGGTGATGCGGATGCAGCGGCTTCGGGAAAGTCGGAAAGGGCTGGGTCGGCGAGGTCCACTCGCCCGGCACGTCGGTCTGCGGCACCGGACGCTCCTCGACCGGGAAGAGCGGCTCGCCGGTCTCCCGGTCGAGCAGGAAGAGGTGGCCCATCTTGGTCGGCTGGGCGACGGCCGGAATCACGCGTCCGCCCTTCTCGACCTCGAGGAGCGTCGGCTGCGAGGCCACGTCGTAGTCCCAGAGGTCGTGGTGCACGGTCTGGAATCGCCAGACGGGCTCCCCGGTCTTCGCATCGAGGGCGACCGTCGAGCTGCCGTAGTAGTCGAAGCCGTTCCGATGCCCCCCGGCGAAATCCGGCGACGGGTTGCCGAAGGGGACGAAGACGAGTCCGCGCTCGAGATCGGCGGAGAGGATCGACCAGGCGTTGGGCGTGCCACGGTGGAAGCGCGGCTCGCCGTCCTCGTCTGGCAGCCGTTCCAGGCCCGGCGGCACGGGATCGAAGGCCCAGCGCAGCGCACCACTGCGCACGTCCCACGCGCGGATCACGCCCCCGGGTGCGTCGACCCGGCGGTTGTCGCGCACCATCGCGCCGGTGACGACGACGTCGCCCACCACCGTCGGCGGCGACGTCATGTAGATCTCGCCCGGTTCGATCTCCCCGAGGCCAAGCGCCAGCTCCACGCGCCCGGCGTTCCCGAAGTCCGCGCACGTCTCGCCGGTCTTCGCGTCGACCGCCACGAGGCCGTTGTCGAGCGTGCCCATGAAGATGCGCTCGGTGCAGGCCGCGCGAGGTGGGGTGTCCTCGACCGCTGCCCAGTACGCGACGCCGCGACACGTGAGCGCCATGTCGCTCTCGAGCTGCGGATCCGCGTCGAAGACCCAGCGCTCTTCGCCCGTCTCGGCGTCGAGGGCGAAGATCCTCGAGAGCGGTGAGCAGAAGTAGAGGGTGTCGCCGTGCAGGATCGGCGTCGCCTGGAACGCGGTCTTCTCGGCGCCGAGCCGCACCCCGTCGAAGTCCCCCGTGTGATAGGTCCAGGCGACCTCGAGCTCGTCGACGTTCGCGGGTGTGATCTCGTCGAGCGCCGAATAACGCGTACCGCCGGGATCGCCGCCGTAGGTCGGCCAGCCGCTCTGGGGCGCGGGCCCCTCCCCGGCCGAGGACGCCGCCGACAGCACACAGGCCAGCGCCAGGAGAACCGACGCGAAGTGTCCGGTCATCGCGCCGACGCGCCCTCCCGGGTCGCGACCGGAACCCCCGAAGCCGCGCCTTCACTCGGGAAGAGCCCGCTCTCGGCCGGGACCGGCGCCGCGTCGGGATCGATCCGCACCACCTTCGGTACGCCGTCTTCGATCTGCCAGGTCGGACCGTTCGAGTTCGAGGTCCAGACCCGGCCCTCGGAATCGAAGTCGACTTCGCGCGTGTACGTCACGCGCGTCGGCAAGGGGTAGACGGTGAAGGACTCCTGCTCCGGCTCGAACCGGATCATCGTGTCGCTGTTGGTGCCGCAGATCCAGACCTCGTCCGTCGCCGGTTCGACGGCGAGCGCGTAGGGCGTCTCGGTTCCGAGGGGCTCGATCGGGATCTCCCAAGTCCGGAAAGCGCGGGTCTCGAGATCGAAGTGGGCGAGCAGGCTCTCCGAGAAGCTCGGGATCCAGAGCCCGCCCTTCGAATCGAAGCGCAGCCGTCGCGGCGTCTCGAAGGGGGTCTCGATCATCTCGTACTCGAGGGTCTCGGGGTCGATGCGGCCGATCTTGTGCTCGTTGAGCTGACTGAACCAGACGCCCCCGTCCGGGGCGATGTCGATTCCGTAGGGCACGGGCATCTTGATCCCGTCGCCGTCGGCCGCGGCGCCGCGGATGTCGATGATCTTGCCGAGCCGCAGGAAGAAGGGCGTCATCCGCAGGATGATCGCCTGGGAGAAGTTGCGGGCGGGCAGTCGCAGGTGGGTCTGCTCGTTCGTCGCGGGATCGAACATGCCCACGTGGTTGGTCGCGGCCATCGTGTACCAGATCCGGCCGCGCTGATCGAAGCGAAGGGTATGGGGATAGATCCCGTCCTCGACGTCGTGGATCTCGAACTGTTCCGTCGCCGGGTCGAAGCGCGCGAGCTGGTTGCCGCTCGCGAGCGTGATCCAGATCGATCCATCCGGCGCGGTCTGCAGCGAGTGCGGCGCCACGTACTTGTTGTCCGCTGCTTCTTCACGCGAGCTCGTCGCGAAGACGCCTCCGAGAGGCAGGTCGCCGTGGGGCACCGTCCAGCTTCGACGTACCGGGACGGGTGTAGAGAGATCGAGCCGATGGAGCAGATCCTGGGGACCGTCGACGGAGTAGATACGACCGTCGGGATGCACCATCACGTCGTGCTGGTTCGAGCCGCGCCCGCCGAGGGGCCACTCTTCGACCACCGCCCGCCGGGCTTCCGCGCTGGGCAGCTGATAGGTGTGTGGATCGAAATCCGCGGGGACGAGCTCCGCGACGGCGCGGTCGTGCTCGTAGGCCTCGATCAGGATCGCCGGGAGCTTCTCGCGCAACGATCGGCTGATCATCGCGCCGCGGGTGCCCATCAAGCGGATCAGCTTCTCCCACTCGTCGTGGGTCCGCTCGCGACGCGTCGCCCAGTTGCCCTGCTGATGGCAGTACGTGCACTGCTGCTTGAGCTCCGCACGTTCGGAGGGATCGTCGATCCGCTGCAGTACCCGGTCGTACCAAACGTTCGCTGGCAGCTGATAGGCGACGTCGACCGGGTCGGTCGTGCGCTCGAGCACGAGATCGAGACGCGTCGCGCCGCTCGCGGCGAGGTCGCCCCGCTTCGCGTCGTCCCAGCCGATCCGCCTCACCCGGATCGAGTACCCCCCGACATGGGTGAGCGCCGGGGAGACGTAGCGGCCCTGCTCGTCGGTGTAGACCGTGACGAAGTGGCCGGGGTCGCCGTGACCCAGCGTGACCAGCGCGCCTTCGACCGCGCGCCCGTCCGCTGCGGAGGTGACCGTTCCGAAGAAGCGGTTCGCGTCGTCGGCGTGCGCCAGCGACGCCGCCCATCCGACGCAGAGTGCGATGAGCATCGCTGCCAGCCGCCCGGCCGTCGCGCGTCCCTGGATCATGGTTCGCTCCCCACGCGTCGCGATTCGATGCTGTCCCGTCCCGCTTCGCGTCGATACCCTAGCAATATGCCTCACGCGATTCTCCGCCGTCGACGAAGCGCGCCCCTCGGGCTCGCGCGCCTGGCCTGGGGGGTCGTCCTCGCGGTCGCGACCGGTTGCGCGACGACGTCACGCGCACCCACGCCCGGATTCGACGGCCCCCGCCCCGACGGCGCGCTCGAAGTCCGGCTGATCTTCGGCGAGGGCGCCGACCTCGATCTCTTCGTGAGCGATCCGCGGCAGGAGGCGCTCTACTTCGGCAACAACCCGTCGGTCGGAGGCGGTGTGCTCGACGTCGACCGCCGCTGCGACGCGGCGGTCCCGCGAGTGGAAGTCGCGCGCTTCGAGAATGCGCGACCCGGTCGCTACCGTGTCGGCGTGAGCTACGACCGAGCCTGTGGCTTCCGCAGCGAGCGGATGGCGTTCGAGATCCGCGTCGAAGCCGACGGCCTCCGCCTCGAGCGGTCCGGCGAGGTCGATCCCAGCGAGTTCGAACACATCGTGCTCGAGTTCGACCTCGGCGACGCCCCGGTCGCGCCGACGGCACAGCCTTGAGCGCACTCGCATGCGCGCTGATCCGGATGGGGGATCAGCCGCCGCCCTCTGCCGCCGCGGCGATCCGATCCTGCACGTCCGTGAGCTCGGCCCGGGCCTCGCGGTCATAGCGCGGCTCGGCGATCGCTTCGTCGCCCGGGAGCAGGGGCAGCCGGAAGCCCGAATACACGACCTTGCGCGGGCGTTCGGTGGGCGGATGGGCGCGGTGGAGCGTGTCGCTGCAGTGGATCGTCACGTCGCCGGTTCGCGTCTCGAGCATCCGCGGTGCCATGTCCATGATCGGATCGCGCCCCGGGATCTTGGCGTTCGCGCGATGGGACCCTGGGACGATCCCCAGCGCTCCGCTCACTCGACCGGCGCCGGTGACCGAGATGCCGCAGGTGAGCGCGTTGCACATCATCGAGTGCCGGCCCTGGCCGCAGTCCTTGTGCCAAGGCAGATCGGAGAGCCCCTTCGCGATCCCGAGCGGCTTGATCAGCCCCTCCGCCGAGCGCCGGAAATAATGCGCATCGCCCGTCAGATCCCCGATCCACTGGTAGCGATCCGAGTGCACGAGCTCGCGCAAGGATTCCGACTTGTCGTAGAACTCGAGGACGCGGACGGCCTGCGCTCTTCCGTCGCCGTCCTCGGCCCACCACGAGTCGCCGTCGTCCGGGCGCGCGGCCGCGGTCCAGTGGTCGATGTCGCGTGCGACGGCGGCCATCTCGTCCTCTTCGAACACGCTGCGGACGTGCAGGAACCCGGCCTCGCGCAGGAAGTGCGCCATCTCCTCCCGATCGTCGTCGAGGCCGAACACGCGATCGAGGTCGAGCGCGCCGCCCTCGCCGTCGACGAACGTGACGTCCCCGGTCTCGTAGACCTTGCGCCCGTCGAGGAGCGCGCGAAGCACCATCTCCCACGCGACCCAGTCGTCGATCGTCCCGCGCGTGACCTTGACCCGCGCCGTCATCGCGAGCCCCATGGTCGATTGATAGTCCTGGACGAGATCGGAGAACGCGTCGGCGTCGAGCTCGGCGATCACCCCCGCGTGCTCGAGCCCCCGATCGATCACCAGGTGGCCGGCCACGGGTCGCAGGGTCACGCTCGTTCCCGCAGTCACGAATCCGAGGGGGGCGAGCTCGCGATAGGTCGCGCCCCGAGCGGCCAGGTCGCCGTGCGCGGCGAGGGCCTCGGGGAAGACCTGGTCGAGGACCTCCTCGGCGCAGAGTGAGCGAACGTCCTTCAGCAGGCGCGTGCGGCAATCGATGGACATGGCGGCCTCCCGTCGGGCATTCGCCCTCCTCTCGATCCTGCGTGACGGCGAGCGCCTCGGCCAGCACCCGAAGGTTGATTTGACATCGTAAATTTTACGATGTACATAACCGCCATGCCCCGCACCGCCCTCTCCCAGGATCAGGTCGAGGAGTTCCGCGACGCGCTCTGTGCCGCCGCGACCCGTCTCTTCGCCGAGCAGGGCTACGAGGGCGTGACGATGCGGGCCCTCGCGAAGGATCTCGGGTGCAGCCCGATGACGCCCTACCGCTACTTCGAGAACAAGGCGGCGATCTTCGAGAACGTGCGACTCGCGGCCGCGAACCGCTTCGCAGACGCGATCGACGCCGCCGTGAAGGCCCACGACGACCACGCCGCACGACTGCACGCCATGACTCACGCCTACGTCGGCTTCGCGCTCGAAGAGCCCCACGCGTACCGGATCATCTTCGAGCTCGACCGTGACCGACGCCCCGACCCGATCACGGTCGAGGAGACGCGTGCCTGGTTCATCATGCGGGGCGCCGTCTCCGACGCGATCGACGCCGGCGTCCTCTCCGGCGACGCGAACGTCGTCGCCCACCTGCTCTGGTCCGGCGTCCATGGCATCGTCGCGCTCCACCTGGCCGGCATGCTGGCCCTGGGCCTCGACCTCGAATCCCTCGTCGATGCGTTCGTCGCGCGCGAGCTCGGCGCAGACCGAAACGCCTGACCCGCCACGCGCCCCACCCCTTTCAAGGAACAGGAGGAACTCCCCATGACCGCTTCCACCGACGCCATCGCCGCACAGTTCGCGGACGTGACCCGACCGAACAACGTCGAGGCCGACGCGAAGATCACGCGAATCGAAGGCGAGATCCCGCGCGAGTTGAACGGCACGCTCTACCGGAACGGCCCGAACCAGAACGTCCTGCCCGAAGCCGGACAGGGCGGGCTGCACCTCTTCGACGGCGACGCCCTCGTCCAGGCCATCCGCTTCGACGACGGCCAGGCCCATCACCTCGGACGTTATGCGCGGACCGATAGCTTCCTGTTGAACGAACGGGAAGGCGTGTACGCCCAGGGCGGACTCAAGACGAAGTCCGAGCGACCCGTCGATCCTCCGCTCCCGAACCACTCGCCCAACACCAACGTCGTCCCCCACGGCGGCAAGCTCTGGGCCCTGGCCGAGAACATGCCGCCCTTCGAGATGGATCCGTCGTCCCTCGAGTCCAAGGGACTCTGGAACTACGACGGGAAGATGCTCGGGATGTCGACCACGGCTCACCCGAAGATCGACGGCAAGACGGGCCAGATGTGGATCCACGGCTACCAGCCGTTCGAGCCGCACATCCAGCTCTACTGCGTCGAGCCCGACGGCAGCGTCTCCCTCGCCGAGGCCCACGACGCACCCTGGGCGTCGATGATGCACGACTTCGCGATCACCGAGAACTACGTGATCTTCCCGCTGGGCGGCGTCGGGTTCGATCTCGGCGTGATGCTCCACGGCGGGAGCTTCCACGAAGCCGTCCGCGCGAACGACCGACCGATGATGTTCGGCATCCGTGAGCGCACGCCGGGGAGCGAGGTCCGCTGGTTCGAAGCGCCCTCGAGCGCGTACATGTTCCACCCGGGCAACGCCTACGAGAAGGACGGGCGCATCGTCATGGACGCCTGCACCTACGAGGACCCGCAGGCGCTGCTCGACTGGCTGAACGTCGTGCGCGCGGGCGAAGGCGGCGTCGGTCTGAACGCCTACCCGTACGGCTACGAATTCGATCTCCAGTCCGGGACCTGCAAGGAGACGAAGTACGGCGATTCGACGGCCGAGTTCCCCCGGATCGACGACCGCCTCGTCGGACACGAGAACCGCTTCGGTTATGCGTCGACCGCTGAACCCGCCGAGGGAATGCTCGGCTTCTCCCGACGGATCACGAGATACGACCGGACCGGGGCCGCCTCGATCCACCGCGACGCCGTCGACGGCCAGTGGACCGGCGAGCCGGTCTTCGTGCCGCGGAGTGCGACGGCCAAGGAGGACGACGGCTTCGTGCTCTTCCTCGTGCACGATGCCAACCGCGACGAAACCGCGGTCGAGATCCTCGACGCGGGAGCCGTCGACGCCGAGCCGCTCGCCCGGCTCTGGCTCGATACGCGCATCCCGCTCTGTTTCCACGGGAACTGGGGCCCGGCGCCCGCCTAGCCGGAGACGACGGCCCGTGGCGCGCCTAGCGCGCCGCCGCACCCAGCGTCCGGAGCACCTGTCCCCGCAGCGGATCATCGCCGGGATCCCCCAGCGCACGCGCGACCTGCAGGACGCGACGCGCGAACCGAGCGTCGCGGGGCATCCGGTAGTGCACCAGGTGATGGAGACCGATCCACGCCAGATCGCGCTCGCCCGCGGCCACTGCCGCCCGCAGCCGCTCGAGGTAGTTCACCGGAGAACGGTGCCGCGACAGCACCTGGTCGAGCAGCGCGATCGCTTCGGCCGCCCGCGCTGGATCGCCGGAGGCGACGCGCCAGCGCGCCCGCTGCTTCGCGGCGCGCGAGAAGAGCAGATGGTCGGGGCCGAATCGCGCGAGTGCGGCGTCGCTCGCAGCGACCGCCTCCCAATCTCCCGCCGCCCCGTCGCGGAGCGCGTCGTAGACCGCGCGCTCGTCCGGCGTCCAGCTCGCCTCGGGCAAGCCCTCCCCCCTCGACGGAATCACCAACGTGAGGAGGCCGGCGCGAGCGGCGCCGTCGTCCGGGTCGAGTCGGAGCGCGGCTTCGAACGCGCTGCGTGCATCGGCGATGCGGTTTCCGTCGAGGGCGAGCCAACCCCGCGCGGCCTCCCCCGCCGCCCCTTCGAGGGTCGCGGCGATCGCGTGAGCGCGATCCACCTCGCCGTTCCAGCCCATCCGACGAACGACCGCGGCGGGCTCGAGCGAGGCCAGAGCCGCCGGCACGTGGGGCTCGTGTTCGCGGAGGCGTCGTTCGAGACGCTCGAAGGCCTCGACCCGTTCTTCGGACGCGGCCCGCCGCGTCGCGAGGCGATTGTGGTCGTCGGAGTTCGGGGGCCACCCCGACGCGAGCGCGGACACCCCGGCGTCGTCGAGAAGCCGACTGGCGACGAGATCCTCGACGCGATGGATCCCCGCGGAAGCGAACGCCGGGCGAGCGGAGGCGATGGCCTCCGCGCCTGTCTCTGCGACCTCGAACGACACAGGGGACGCCACGAAGACGAGGGAGACCGGCGTCGGACGGAACACCTCGACGTGCGCGAAGACGGATTTCAGAGCCGCGATGACCGAACCGAAGAGCGGCTCGTCCACGAACCCGGAGCCGACCCACTGGATGAAGACGCCATCGGGTTCCAGCTGATCGCGAACGCGCGCGAAGAACTCACGGGTATAGAGATGGGAGGCGCCGGACGTCCACGGATGGGAAGGCTGTGACACCACCGCGTCGTATCTGCGCTCCGAGAGCATCATCGCCCCGCGCGCGTCGCCGACGATCAGCCGGACCCCGTCACGAGCGAGCGGATCCACCGGATGGGGCAGAAATCGATTCGCGAGAACGACCTCCTCCTCGAGCTCGACCACGTCGACCTCGCGGACGGTCTCCGGTGTCGCGGCCAACGTGTTCCCGCCACCGAGCCCGATCAACAGCATCGACGACGTCGCCGGTCGCACGGCCGTCGGCAGGAGCGAGAGCCACGCCGACTCGTTGAACCGCCGATCCGGCAGCTCGGGTCGGTCGACGCCGGACTCCGGGAGGCCGTTCGTCAGAAGGCGCGAGCCGAACTCGTTCTCGAGGACGGTGACCGTCGCGGAGCGGCCGATGCCCACGTAGGCGAGGCGATCGCCCGGATCGGCGCCGCCGACGATGGCGTGCCGCAGCAGGTCGTCGGGACGTGGCAGCCCGACCACTCCGACCACGACGATCAACCCGGCCGCGACGGCCAACGCGCGCGCCCGCCCGGATTCGGAGCCCGCCGCCCGCGCCGCCATCGCGAGCGCGAGGCTCGTGACGACCGCCGCGAGGGCGGTCCCTTCCAGGCCGAGCCCCGGCAAGAGCACGAAGCCCGCGACGAGCGCGCCGACGATCGAGCCCACGGTGTTCCAGGCGTAGACGACGCCGCTCACGGCGCCGGCTTCATCCGCGCGGGTCGCGAAGATGCGCACCGCAAAGGGGAATGTCGCGCCGATACAGAACGTCATCGGCAGGAGCAGGAGACCGCCGACCGCGGCGCCGGGGAGTGGATCCGAACGATCCGCGCCGACCCACGCAGCGAGGGCCGGCAGTCGATTCGCCAACAGGAAGGCCCCCGCACCGAACGCGGCGATGCCGACCTGGGCTCCTGCAAAGCCGCGAATCGCCGCGGCGCGCGAGGAGGCGAAGCGCGACGCCAACGCGCTGCCCAGCGCGATGCCCGTCAGGAAGCTCGCGAGCATCGAGGCGAAGGCCGCCGTGCTGCCACCGAGGACCTGCCCCAGCAGTCGCGTCCACAACACCTCGTACGTGAACGACACCGCCCCCGAGACGAGGATCGCGGGCAGGACCCATCGCGCTTCCCGCGACGTCACCTCGGCGGTCTCGCGCACCGGCCCGTCGCGCGGGACGAAGCCGCGGGCGAGCAGCGCGGCCAGGCCGAACACGAGCCCGTTCACGCCGATCCCCACGTAGACCGTCGTCCGCAGGCCGAGCCACGGAAGCAGGACGAAGGCCGCGACGAGGGTGCCGACGATCGCGCCGAAGGTGTTCGTCGCGTAGAGCAGCCCGCTGCGGGGCGCGATCTGTTCGTCGGACTCGACGGCGTGATGGGCGAGCAGCGGGAGCGTCGCGCCCATCAGCGCGGTGCACGGGACGAGCACGACGAACGCGCCGGCCAGTTGAAAGAGCGCCGTCCAGAGACTCGTCTCCTGCGGCAGGGCCGGCAGTCCGCCGATCACCGCGACATAGAGGGCCTGCACGGCGTCCCGCATCGCAGGCACCGCGAGCGCCAGCAGGCCGATCCCCAGCTCGAGCAACGCGTAGGCGACGACCGGCCGGCGAATGCGTGCGACGACGCGCGATGCCGCGGCCGCCCCGAGCGCCAGCCCCGCCATGTAGGCCGCGAGCACCGCGACGACCGCCAGCTCCGAGGTGCCGAAGAGGAAGCCGAACTCGCGGGTCCAGGCCGTCTGGTAGAGGAGCGCAGCGAATCCGGACGCGAAGAAGCACGTGAGGAGCAGGACGAATCGGAAATCCACCGCACCGAGTGTGCCAGCAACCCCCGGACGTCGCGAGCGATCCGAGCCGGTCGACCCGGTCACGCCGACGCGGCCGGCCGTCGCGCGAGCCCGATCCAGTGTCGATAGCCACCGCGTCCGGGGCGTCGGGTCTCGAGCTCGAAGCCGCGCTGGCGCAGGCGCTTCTCGAAGCCCGCGTCCGGCGCTTCGGCCCAGATGCCGAATACGCCGCCGGGTGCCAACGCGTTCCACGTTCGATCCATCGCGCCCTGCCCGTAGAGCGGATCCTTTCGTGCGTCCGTCTTCGCGTGGGGTCCCTCGAAGAGGTCGAGCACGATCGCGTCGTAGTGGGCGGGGGATGCCTCGCGAATCACCTCCGAAACGTCCCGGATCAGGACGTCGACGCGCGAGTCGAGCACCGCACCGTCGGTCAGCTCCGCAAGCGGTCCGCGACACCACTCGGCGACGATCGGATGGAGTTCGGCGACGTCGACCCGACACGTTTCGGACACGGTATCGAGAACGGCACGCAGGGTGAGTCCCATGCCGAGGCCTCCCACGAGCACGCGCCCGTCGCCTGCCGCCGCGAGCCCGGCGCACGCATCGCGTCCGAGCACGATCTCCGACTGGTTCTCGCGGCTGTTCATCAGCACGCGACCGCCGACGAGGATCAGGAAGTCGTCGCGGTCCCGCCTGCGGAGCTCGAGGACGCCGTCGTCCGTCTCGCGCTGGTCGAGGCTGACCCACGGGCGGCTCATGCCGGGGCGGCGCCCTTCTTCTTGCGCGGCGTCGTCTTGCCCTTCGCCTTGCCCTTCGCCTCGTCACCGCTCTTCGCGGCGCGCTTCGACTCCTTGGCCCGGCGGAGCACCTCCTGCGCGTCGAGGTGGTCCTCGCCCGCGCGCGCCAGGTACTCGTCGTAGCCGCCGCTGAAGTCCTGGACGCCCTCCGGCGTGATCTCGACGATGCGCGTGGCGAGCTCGTTCACGAACCAGCGATCATGCGAGACGAAGATCAGCGTGCCGTCGTAGGCCTTCACGGCGTCGACGAGCGCCTCGATCGCTTCGAGGTCGAGGTGGTTCGTCGGCTCGTCCATCACCAGCACGTTCGGATGGGTGACCGACTGCTTCGCGAAGAGCATACGCGCGGCTTCCCCTCCGGAGAGCGCCTCGAGGCGCTTCTTGCTCTCGTCCCCGCTGAACAGGACCGCGGCGAGGGCGCCCTTCACGTAGCCGATGCTCTGCTGCGGACAGAACTCGCCGAGCCAGTCGTCGAGGCGCTGACGGTCGTTGCCGATCTGTTCCTTGTGGTCCTGGGCGACGTAACCGGGATGTGCCTCGTAGCCCCATTCGACTTCGCCGGCGTCCGGTGCGACCTCGCCCATCATGATCTTGAGCAGGGTCGACTTGCCGATCCCGTTCGGACCGATGATCGCGATGCGCTCGCCGCGTTGGACGACGAGATCGACGTCATCGAGGACCACGTTGTCCCCGTAGGCCTTCGACAGACCGGCGAGCTCGATCACCTGCTTGCCGCTCGGTCGCTTCTGCCGGAAGGAGAACTTCGGGTAGCGGCGCGAGCTCTCGGGCAGGGACTCGATCTCGATCCGATCGATCGCCTTGAGCTTGCTCTGGGCCTGGCGGGCCTTCGAGGCCTTCGCTCGGAATCGCTCGACGAACGCCTTGTGGTCGGCGATCTCGGACTCGCGCTTCTCGATCTCCGCTTCGCGACGCTCCCGCTCGGAGCGCTTGGCCTCGACGAAGCGCGCGTAGTTCCCGGGATAGGCCTTCACGGTCTGATAGTCGACGTCGACGATCGTGGTGGCGACGGTGTCGAGGAAGCGATGATCGTGGGAGATCAGCAGCGCGACCCCCGGATAGCTCTCGAGGAACTGCTCGAGCCATCGGATCGACAGGATGTCCAGGTGGTTCGTGGGCTCGTCGAGGAGCAGCGCATCGGGCTCGGCAGCGAGCACCTTCGCGAGGAGCACTCGCAGCTTGAACCCGCCGGAGAGGGTCGAGAGCGGTGCATCGTGGACGGCGGTCGGAATCCCGAGGCCTTCGAGGATCTCGCCGGCACGCGCTTCGAGTCCGTACCCGTCGTGTTGGACGATGACGTCCTCGAGCTCGGCGTATCGGTCCCCGTCGAAGTGATCCTCCGCCTTCGCGAGGATCGCCTCCTTCTCGACCATCGCGCGCCACAGGACCTCGTTCCCCATCATGACGACGTCGACGATCCGCTCTTCCTCGTACCGGAAATGGTCCTGCTCGAGGACCCCGAGCACGGCCCGCTTCGGGATCGAGAGGTCGCCGTCGCTCGCGCCCTCCTCCCCGGTCAGGATCTTGAGGAGGGTCGATTTGCCGCAGCCGTTCGCCCCGACGATCCCGTAGCGTTCGCCCCGATTGAATTGCATCGAGACGTCTTCGAAGAGCGTCCGGTCCCCGTAGTGCTTGGCGAGATTCGAGATCGAAATCATGGCGGCGGGAGCTTACACGCGATCGGGGTCCTGCGAGGGGCGGCTCGGTCGATCCAGCCACCTCAGTCGCCGATCGGCAGCCAGCGCCCCTGACTCACGACGCCTCGGATCGCCCGCGTGTGCCGGATGTCGACGAGCGGATCCGACTCGAGCAGCACCGCGTCGGCGCGGAACCCGGGCTCGATGCGCCCGAGCTCGCCCTCGAGCCCGAAGAAGCGCGCGGGCGCCCGGGTCGCAGCGGCCAGGGCCTCCGCCGGGGAGAGGCCGCTACGGACGAGCAGCTCGAGCTCGCGGTGGAGACTCTCGCCGGGGATCGCGAGGTTGATCGGCGTGTCGGTGCCGGCGGCGATCGGCACCCCCGCCTCGCGCATTCGTCCGACCAGGAACAGACTCCACTCCCCGAAGCGGAGATCCTCCCACGATTCGTCTTCGGCGTTCGCCTCGACCTTCGCGTCCCAGCGCGCGATCACGTCCGCGGGAAGGGCTCGGCTCGCGGCGTGCCACCTCGGATCGAGATCCGGACGCGAGACGTTGAAGGCGTTCAGCCGGAGCGTCGGCACCTGCATCGTGCCCCGCAACGAGGCCAACACCGTCTCGCAACGGGCCGCGTCGTAGTCCGCGATCGCGTCGAGCCGCTGGGCCCGATGCAGCGACCGGCGCAGGGCGTAGCCCCGATCCCCGGGCCAGTCGCGTAACGCCGCGAGCCGCTCGGCGTGCAGCCGCTCCCAGTCGCGCGCGCAGCCGAGCTCGACGTTCCGCAGGTGCTCCATCGAATCGACGCGCGGGCCCGCGCGATCGGCGGTCATGCTGAGCGGCACGTGGGACGCGATCGGCAGCCCCTCCGCGCGCGCCGCGCGCACGAGCGCGTCGAAGACCGCCGGCGACACGAGCTCGTAGATCTTGATCAGGTCCGCGCCCCCAGCACCCAGCGCCGCGACCCGCGCCGCGGCCGCCTCGGCGTCCGGCACGCTCGTCCCGAGCGCGGGCTGAGACGGATTCTCACCGTCGTATACGACGTGCCGACCGTCGAGCAGCGGTCCCGCGACGAAGATCCTCGGTGCAGCTGCCTCGGCCTGCCACTTGGCGCGCAACGCCGTGAGCCGGTCGAGCTCCCCGCCCGTATCGCGCACGCTCGTGATCCCCCACCGGAGGAAGAGCCCCGGCATCGCCTCGGTCAGGGCTTCGTCGTAGACGAAGTGCACGTGCGCGTCCCAGAGTCCGGGAATCAGAAATCGGCCGGCCCCATCGATCACGCGGTCCGCCGGCAGCGCTGCTTGCGCCATCGGCCCGACGTGCGCGATCCGGTCGCCCGCGAAGACCACCCGATGGCGCTCCCGGCGCCGCACGACCACGCCGCCGTCGGTGCCGCCGTCGACATCGATCACCGTGACGTCTTCGATCGCCGTCTTCGCCGTCGCTTCGACTCCACGCTCCGGCGGGCTCGCACACGCCGCGAAGGCGAGCCCCATTCCGATCGATCCGAGCCACCACGCCATCGCCGCTATTCGCACTTCGCGTTCCTTCCTGCATCCCGGGTTTTCACCGCAGGCTCCACCTCGGGAGAACGCCCGCTTTTCCGCGTGCCTTGGGTTTCCGCGAGCTTATCCCTTACCCCCGCCGCTTCGCTGCCGATTGAGGAAGGGATGACGCACGCGCGCACACCCGAGAGCGACGCACGAACGCTCCTTCTCCTCGGCTGCGGAATCGAGCAGATCGAAGCGCTCCGGATCGCCCACGAGCTCGGCTATCGGACGGTCGCCTTCGACAACGATCCCGAAGCCGTGGGTCGCGCCCACGCGGACGTGTTCCAGCGCGTCGATCTCCGGGACCGGGCCGCCCTCCTCGGCCAGGCGGAGCTCGTCGCGCCCGATGGCGTCTTCGTGCACGCCGCGGAGCTGGCGGTCGAGGCCGCGACGATCGCCGAAGCCCTCGATCTGCCCGGTATCCCGGTCGAGGCGGCTCTGGACGCGACGGCCAAGGAGCGTCGAATCACCCGGTTCTCGAAAGCCGGCCTACGAACGCCCGGCTACCGGATCGTCGACCGGGCAGCGGGGGTCGAATCGTGGATCGAGGCCGCGCGCGACGTCGGCCAGCCCTGCGTGTTGAAGCCGACCGACCAGGCGGGCGCGCGCGGCGTCGAACGGATCGACGGGGACGACGACGTCCGCGACTACCACCAGCGCCGCGACCGCTTCACCTGCGACCACTTCGTCTGCGAGGAGCGTCTCGTCGGGCTCGAGCTCTCGACCGAGAGTGTCGCCGCCGATGGGAAGGTGCTCCACCACGCGATCGCGCTGCGCCACTACGACACCACGGCCGCCTATCGACCGGCGTTCATCGAAGATGGTCATTCCCTTCCCTGCGCCCTCGACGCGGCGACCCGCACCGAGGTCGAGGCCACGATCGACCGCGCCTACGACGTGCTCGGGATCTCGAGCGGCGTCCTCAAGGGCGACCTGTTGATCGACGCCGAGGGCCGCGTCCACGTCCTCGAGATGGCGGCGCGGACGAGCGGCGGTCGCTTCGCGGACACGGTGGTCCCGCTCGGAACCGGCGTGAACATCCTCTACCCGTTGATCGAGCTCGCGATGGGCGACGCGTTCTCTTGCGACTGGTTCACCCCGACGCGCGACGTCGGGGTGTCCCAGCGCTTCTTCCTGCACGACACACCAGGCCGGGTCACCCGGTGGCCGAGGCTGCGGCAGCTCGTCGCGCGGCCGTGGGTGACCGACTGGTACCTCGATGCCGAGCGCTTCCGGTCGGGCGTGCTGCCCCCCGTGACGAGCCACCGCGAACGACTCGGCTACGTCATCTGCACGGGGGAGACGCGTGAGGAGGCGGACGCCCGCGCCCTCGACATCACGCGTGCCTTCGCCCAGCAGCTCGAAGTCGCCCCCGCCGAGGAGATGCGCGCATGACGACATCGAGCCGCGACATCGTCCTCGTCGGCACCGGCGCCTTCGTGACCCGCGATGCGCACGGGCCCGGCGTGATCGCGCGCAGCCTGGCGCAGTGGTGCGCCGAGTCCGCGGACGCGAGCGCGCGACGCCTCGTCGTGGTCCACCGATCCGCCACGGGTCGCGAGCGCTTCGAGCGCGAGTGGAAGACGATCGAGGCCGAGAATCCGAACGCGCCCTCCCTGCGATTCCTCGAGACGGGCGACGCCGCTCTCGCGGACACGGTGGCGGCGGCCCAGGCGCTCTTCGTGTGCGTGCCCGACCCGACCCACGCGGAGTACGTCGAGCTCGGCATCGCCGCGCGCACCCCGGTCTGGATCGTGAAGCCCCTCACCGGCGAGGGGCGCGCTTCGGTCGCGCTTGCGGAGGCCGCCGACGCCGACGACGTCCCGGTCTGGGTCGACTATCACAAGCGCTTCGATGTCTCGAACCGCGACCTGCGCGCCACCCTCGACCGCGAAGCGCTCGGCGCGCCGCGCCTCGTGAGCGTGCGCTATTCGCAGCCGCGGAACCTGCCCCTCGACGGATTCGACTGGGCCGGCGAGACCGATCCCTTCACCTACATCGGTTGCCACTACGTCGACCAGCTCTTCTACGTGATGCCGGGCTTCGAAGTCGAGGGCGTCGAAGCGCACGGCGTCCGGGGGCCCGTTCACGCGCGCCACGGCGGCCAGGCTTTCGACACGGTGCTCGCGCGACTCGACGGGCGTTGGCGCGACCGTCCGGTCTCCGCGCAATTCGAGGTCGGCTGGTCGAATCCTCTCGGCAGCCCGACCAAGAGCCTGCAGATCGTCGAGGTCGCCTGCGACCAGGGCCGCATCTTCCTCGACCAGATGCGTCGAGGCAGCGAGACCTGGCACGACGCAGGCGTCGCCGTGCAGAACCCCTGGTTCTTCTCGCGCGTGCACGATCCGCTCACGGGGAACGCGCGCTACCAGGGCTACGGCCAGGAATCGATCCAGCACTTCCTGGACTTCACCGAGGCGACGCCCGACCGGCAGGTCGCGATGCGCGCGAACGCGTCGCTACCGTGGGCGCGCGAAGCGGCGCGGGTCGACGAGGTGCTCGATCGCGTCCGGGCGGCGCTGGCGACCGAACGACCCGACTAGCGTCTCCGGTCACGTCCCCGTACCCTCGGCCCGCGCTCGCCCGCGCCGAGGAGCCTTCGTGGCTGATCGCGGCTTCGCTGATGGAATCGCTCTGCTCGGACGCCGCAACGTCGGGCGGCTCTTCGTGGCCTATCTGGTGACGTTTGCGGGCACGGCGATGGCGCCGATCGGCCTGGCCTTCGGCGTGCTCGAGATGACGGGGTCGGCGGCCGACACGGGCACCGTCGTCATGGCCCAGCCGCTGGCGGGGGTCGCCATCCTGCTGCTGGGTGGTGCCATCGCCGACCGAACGTCGCGAAAGCGGGTGATCGTCTCGGCGGAGTCCCTGGCGATGGTCGCGCAGCTCTCGATCGCGACGCTTCTCCTGACGGAGACGGCGACCCTCCCGCTGCTCTTCCTGTTGATGCTGCTGAACGGGATCGCGATGGCCTTCAACGCGCCGGCGTCGGCGGGGTTGATCGTCCAGCTCGTCCCGCGTGAAGAGCTGCAACCCGTCAACGCGCTGCTCGGCATCGCCCGCAACGGCGCATTCGCGATCGGCGCGACCCTGGGCGGCGTGCTCGTCGCGACGGTCGGAGCGGGCTGGACCCTCGCGATCGACGGCGCGTCGTTCGGGATCTCGGCGCTCCTCATCGCGACCCTGACTCCACGTGAACAGCGCACCTCCGAAGGGTCGTCGATCCTCGAGGAGCTGCGGGAAGGCGCGAGCGAGTTCTTCTCCCACACGTGGCTGTGGGTGATCGTCGCGCAATTCTCGCTTCTCGTGGGCGTCCACGAGAGCGTGATGGGACTCATCGGCCCGGCGGTCTCCAGAGCGTCCCTCGGTGGCGCGACGTCCTGGGGTTGGATCGCGGGTGCACTCGGCGCCGGCACCCTGGCCGGCGGCCTCCTCAGCATGCGCATCTCACCGCGCCACCCGATGCGGGTGGCGACGCTCCTGACCTTCGCCTTCGCGACGTTGCCTGCGGCGCTCGCCGTTCCCCTGCCGGTCCCGCTGATCGCGCTCACCGCCTTCGTGAATGGAGGCGCAGGCTCGATCTTCGCCGTGCTGTGGTACACGACCCTGCAGCGCAAGATCCCCGAGGAGATGCTGTCGCGGGTGAGCGCCTACGATCATCTGGGATCGATCGTGCTCGCGCCGATCGGCATCTGGGCCGCGGGCCATCTCTCTGATGACATCGGAGCCAGCCGAACGCTGTGGATCGGGGTCACGACCGTGCTGACCGCGTCCGCCGTCGCTTTCTGCGTACGTGACGTCCGCATGATGACGAACGACGTCTAAAGGGAAGGAAGTCCGCATGTACCTGCCCGACGCCTTCCGGATCGACACGGCCGAGCAAGCGCAAGCGCTGATCCGCCAGAACGCGCTCGCCCTGCTCGTCGTCGTGCAAGACGGAGCGCCGGAGTTCTCGCCGGTTCCCGTGATGCTCGACGAGCATGTCGGCCCCTTCGGTCGGCTCCGCTTCCACCTCGCTCGCGCGAACCCCGTCGCCGAGATCCTGGCGCGCGACGCCGCGTCGAGCCTCGTGTTCAGCGGCGCACAAACCTACGTGTCGCCCGACTGGTACACCGACCGCAAGCTGCCGCCGACCTGGAACTACGAAGTCGTGGTGGCGCGAGGCCGAGTGACGCCCCTCGACGACGACGGCCTACGCGCCCTCCTCGACGACTTGAGCGCCGACCAGGAACGCCGACTCGACAAGCGGCCATGGACGCCAGACAAGATGGGCGAGGAGCGCATCCGCGGCCTGATGCGCGGGATCGTCGGGTTCGCCGTCGAGATCGAGGTGTTCGAAGGGAAGGCGAAGCTCAGCCAGAACCGCGCCGATGCGGATCGTGAATCGCTCGGCCGGGCGCTCTCCGAAGCGAACGACCCGGACGCGCGCGCCGTCGCAGCGCGGATGAAAAACGATTAGGCGAGCGCGCGGGCGCTAGAGCGAGAGCCAGACCGCTTCGCCGTGACGACTCGCGCGATTGAAGACGTCGACGAGCCGCACGAGCGTCACCTGATATTCGCGATTCGCGACCGCGACGCGGTACTCGACAGGCGGGTCGCCCTCCTCCCGCGCGACCACGAACTCCCAGGCCCCGCCGTAGGTCGTCCGATCCGCGGCGTAGAGCACCGAGCGTGCTTCCTCGACGAGCGCGGGGCGAAACAACACGGGGCGGCCTTCGCCGAGGGTGCCTTCCGGTGAGAGCTCATTCAGGCGATCGAGCACGCCGTGCCCGATCAGCGCGTGGCTCGAGTTGGCGGAGATCCGCAGACGCTCCTCGGGCTCGAGCTCTCCGGATGCGTCGACGCGCACGAGCCCGGCCGCCCCCGTCCGGAACGGCGGCGGTGGATCATCGAACTGGGCTGAGGTCAGGAAGATGCGTCGGGCGTCGCCGCTCATGCCGGCTCCTGTGCGCGGGACGGCGCACGGCGCGCGCACCGTAGCAACTCGGTCGCGTCTCCCGCGCGTCCACGATCCTCCCCGAGGGCCGGATCGATCCCTTCGCGCGCCGACCCGCGGTCCCGCCGCGGGGCGACGCAATGTCGGCGAGGGTGTGCGAACCTCGATTGCCCGCACCCGCATTCGCGACGCGCCCCGCGTCGAAGGAGACCACGATGATCAAGCTCTACGGCCTGCGCATGAGCAACTACTACAGCCTGACCAAGGCCCTGCTCATCGAGAAGGACCTCGACTTCGAGGAAGTGAAGGCGCCGCCCTCCCAGGAGGACGACTACCTCGAGCGTTCGCCGATGGGCAAGATGCCGGCGATCGAAGTCGACGGCGCCTATCTCTCCGAGTCGATCGCGATCTTCAACTATCTGGAGCGGATCCAGCCGGAGCCGGCGCTGCTGCCGAGCGACCCTTGGCAGGCGGCCAAGACCATGGAGCTCGTGTGCCACATCAAGCTCGACGTCGAGCTCGTCGCGCGCCGTTGTCTCCCGGAGCTGCTCTTCAGCAAGCCGGTCAGCGACGAGACCAAGGAGCAGGTGCGCGCGGACCTCGCCAAGGGCACCAAGGCCGTCGCGCGACTCCTCGTGGCCGATCCCTTCGCCGCCGGTACCGAGTTCACGATCGCCGACCTCTATGCCCACTACTGCTATGGGCTGGCGAACACGCTGTCCCAGGCGGTCGTCGGGGTCGACCTGCTCCAGGACCAGCCGAAGATGGCGGATCTCCTCAAGCGGCTCGCCGAGCGCCCGAGCGTCGCGCGCGTGACGGCGGAAGCCGCCGGCTAGGTGAGCTGCGCTCGCGGGATCGACCGCGAGCGCCTTCGCCGCTGTCCCTCGATCGCGCCCGCATTCGAGGCCCTTTGTCATGCATCGAAGCAGACACGTCGCCGTCGCCGCCTGTGCCGCCCTCGCCTCCCTCGCGCTCTTCGTGGCGTTCGACGGCACCGCCGACGAAGAGGGCGACGTCCGCTGGTTGGCACCGGCGCCGCGGCTCGAGGACGGACGCTTCGCCAACCCGATCGGTCCCCTCGGCCACGGCGGCGCGAGCGTGCGACTCCCCTTCATGCTGCGTCGCGTCCGCGCCGCCTTCGACCTACGCCCCGGTGCCCTGGTCCGCCCGACCGATCGCGGCGCCTTCTTCCGCGCCTCCTCCGATACGCCGCGCGTCACCTGGATCGGTCACGCGAGTGTCCTCGTAGAAATGGACGGCGTGCGATTTCTCACGGACCCGACCTGGTCCGAGACCGCGAGCCCCGTTTCGTTCATCGGACCGCCTCGGCTCGCGCCACCGGGTCTGGCGCTCGACGCGCTGCCCCCGGTCGACTTCGTCGTCGTCTCGCACAACCACTACGACCACCTGGATCTCCCGACGCTCAGGCGCCTCGCCGAGCGCGACCCCCTGACCTGGTTCGTCGTCCCCCTCGGCAATGGCGCGCTCTTGCGGGATGCGGACATCGTTCGCGTCATCGAGCTCGATTGGACCGGGACCACTCGGATCGGCGAGGTCGTCGTACACGCGCTGCCAGCCAAACACTGGAGCAAGCGCGGGCTTCGCGACGACGATCGGGCGCTCTGGTCCTCGTGGGCGGTGACCGGGCCGACCCGGCGCTTCTACTACGGCGGCGACACCGGCTACTTCGAGGGCTTCGCCGAGATCGGCGAAGCGCTCGGGCCCTTCGATCTGGCGGCGCTCCCGATCGGGGCCTACGCGCCGCGCGAGATGATGCGCGAGAGTCACATGAATCCCGAAGAGGCTTGGCAAGCGGCGCTGGACGTTCGTGCAGACGCCGCGCTGGGCGTGCACTTCGGCACGTTCGATCTCTCGGACGAGCCGTCCGACGAGCCGCCAAGGCGCTTCCGCGAAGCCGCCGGCGTGCGCGCCGACGACGCCTGGACCCTCGCGATCGGCGAGGCCCGCGCATTCTGATCCGGCGCCCGGGCCGCCAGCGCCCGCGATCCTGCGACCTCCGCGACGCGATCGCGTGTCAGATCCGCAACCCGATTCGCAACTCCGTATCGCATGCGCCAGGAATCTTTCCCACACGCGCAACCAAGCGGCAGGATTCGAATCATTGGTCCGCGAAGTGGTGATCCGTCGCACCGACGGCGCGCAGCTCGGGCACCATCGTGGGCAGGCGTTCCCGATCCCCCCATTCGGGCGTTCTCCGTGTGGAGCCGTCCGTGCAGCGAGCGGACTCCTCCGCCGACGCCCGCGTGAGGCCTCCCGTGTCCGACCGATCGTGCCTGGCGAGGAGCGCCCTTTCGCTCCCGCTCACCCTGTTGCTGCTGTTTCTGTGTCCGACGCTCGCGCCCGTTGCGAGCGCGCAGCAGACCTGCGGCCTCACGCAGCGCGTGCCCTTCGCCGGTCATGCGCTGCCCCTCGACGAGGCACTCGTGGCGCCGACCCTCGGAGTCGAGAATCCGTACCCGACCTGGAACAGCTACGACCTGTTCCAACCGACCTTCGTCGCGTTCCCGCCGGACGGCACCGACCGACTCTTCGCCCTCGAGCGACGCGGACTGATTCTCGCCTTCCCGAATCGCCCGGACGTCACGACCGACGACGTCTCGGTCCTGCTCGACATCGAATCGCAGATGCAGCTGGGCTTCGCCGAAGAGGGCATGTTGGGCCTGGCGGTCCACCCGGACTTCGCGACCAACGGGCATCTCTTCGTCCACTTCACGCCGATCGCCTCCGTGTGCACGCATTACGCGCGCTGCGCCCGGATCGTCCGCTATACGATCGACCCCGCCGATCCGAACACGGTCCTTCCCGGGTCCGCCTACGTCGTCCTCGAGATCGAACGCCCCGGCGTGGCCGAGCACCACAACGGCGGCATGCTCGCCTTCGGCCCCGACGGATACCTCTACGCCTCGATCGGCGATCAGGATGCGCTGGCGGAGGTCCAGGACACGACGAGTCTGCGCGGCAAGCTCCTGCGCATCGACGTCGACGGCGGCAGCGAGTTCTCCCCGGGCATTCCGCCGGGCAATCCCTTCGGCAACGAAGTCTTCCACTACGGCTTCCGGAATCCGTGGCGCTTCTCCTTCGACCGCGCGACCGGCGATCTCTGGATCGGCGACGTCGGCAGTCATCGCCGCGAAGAAGTGAGCCACGTGCCGGCCGGCACACCAGGGGGTCTGAACTTCGGCTGGCCCGACTGCGAAGGCACGGAATCCCTGACACCGACCGGCTGTCACGCCGGCCAGCACGGTCCGGAGCTCGAGTACGCCACCGGGAGCCTCGGCAACGCGGTCATCGGCGGGTACGTCTTCCGCGGAAGCGCCCTGGCGCTCCAGGGCCAGTACATCTTCGGCGATGCGAACGGCTCCGTCTTCTCCTGGGATCGATCGACCCGGGACCCTTCCACCGGACTCGGCGTGATCGAGACGCGCGTCACGGGCAGCTTCAACGGGCTCGGTTCCTTCGCGGAGGACGAAGCCGGCGAACTCCTCACGTGGTCGTACTCGTTCCCCGCGATCCGGCGCTTCACCGCGACGACCCCTGGCGGTGGCAGTGGCTTCCCGAGCCTGCTCTCCGCGACCGGCTTCTTCGACGACACCGAGAGCCTCACGCCCGCCCCGGGCCTGATTGAATTCGACGTGGTCACGCCGCTCTGGAGCGACGAGGCGACGAAGAAGCGCTGGATGGCGCTGCCCGACGCCGAGAAGATCCGCGTGATCGACGCGCAAGATTGGCGCTTCCCGATCGGCACCGCCTTCGTGAAGCACTTCGAGATCCAGACGGTCGGCCTCGTGCAACGACGGCTCGAGACGCGGATCTTCCTGCACCAGAACGACGGCTGGGTGGGGCTCACCTATCGCTGGAACGAAGAAGAGACCGACGCGCAGCTCCTCACGACCGCGTTCCAGGAAGACGTCGAACGCTTCGGCGGGTTCATGCAGACGTGGCAGTACCCGTCCCCGGCAGACTGCATGACGTGTCATACCGACGCGGCCGGGCCTGCGCTGGGGCCGCGGGTCGCCCAGCTGAATCGCGATTTCGACTACGCGTCGATCACCGACAACCAGCTCCACGCGTGAAACTGCCTTCGCCTCTTCGACACGGATCTCGGGGACCCGAGTGCACTTCCGAAGTATCACGACGCCCTGGACACGAGCGTCTCCGTCGACCGGCGGGCCCGCGAGTATCTGCACGTGAACTGCTCGTCGTGTCATCGCCCTGGCGAGAGCGAAGCGACCCTCGACCTGCGCGCGAGCACCGCCCTCGGCGACATGGGCGTGATCGACGTGCCCCCGGTCCGCGGCAACCTCGGCGCGCAGAACCCGGCGCTGATCGCCCCGGGCGCCGTCCAGGACAGCGTGCTGCTGCTGCGGATGGTGGAGATGGATCCGGGCTTGCGGATGCCGAGCGGCAGTCGATTTCCGCACGGGGTGGGTGCGATCGTGGTGTCGACGTGGATCGACGACGCGCTCCACGACGCCGCGACCCAGTCCACGTGGCTCGACACGGACGAAGACGACGTCCTCGACGACGTCGACAACTGCCTGCTCGTGCCGAACCCCGATCAGTTGGATGACGACTCGGACGGAACCGGTGATCCGTGCGATCCCGACCAGATGCCCGACCTGACCCTCTTCAGCCTCCTTCAATCGAACGTGCCGGCGGGATCCCGCATGCAGTTCTGGGCGGGGCTGACGAATCTGGGTGTGCTCGACTCCGCCGGCGTGCAGGCTCGTCTCTACCTCTCCGAAGACACGACCTGGGACGAAGACGACCGCTCGGTCTCGGAGTGCTTTACGGGCCCCATCCTGGGCGGTGGCGTGGCGGGATGTCAGACGAACGACGCTGCGGTCCCCGCGGATCTCCCGGCCATCCCCGGCAACTACTACTGGATCGCGTGCGCGGACGGGCTCGGCCTCGTCGACGAGGGCGACGAAAGCAACAACTGTCAGGTGTCGCCCGTTCACCTCCCCGAACCGACGGGCGCGCTCGTCGTCGGTGCCCTCGCCCTGGCCGCGCTCGCGCGCCGACGCTGAGCGCGCGAATGCGCCGACGCTGAGCGCGCGAATGCGCCGACGCTGAGCGCGCGAATGCGCCGACGCTGAGCGCGCGAACACCCGCCTCCGCCGTCGCCACGACCGAACGCGGCGTTCTCCCGGCTCCCAGGCGATGCCCTATGCTCGATCTCCGTCCGGCGCCGGCGCTCGCCGCGTTCGGCGGTCGCGGATCTCCGCGCCAACCCGCGTGCGACGGCCTTGCCCGAGCGCGACGAAGGATGACCCTCATGTCCGACGAAGCAAACCTCGAAGCCTTCCGCGAAACCGCCCGCGCGTGGCTCGCCGACAACTTCCCCAAGTCGATCGCCGGCCGGGGCGCCGAGCTCGTGGGCGGCGAGACGCTGCGCGACATGCCCGACGACCTCGCGCTCTGGTGCAAGAACCTGGGCGAGAAGGGCTGGGCGACGCCGACCTGGCCGGCGGAATACGGTGGCGGCGGACTCAGCCAGCTCGAAGCCCAGGCGCTCGAGAAGGAGATGCGCAAGGTCGGGGCCTTCAACCCGTTGGTCGTGAAGGCCGGCATGGGCATCACGATGGTCGGACCGACGATCCTCGAGTACGGCACCGAGAAGCAGAAGCAGAAGCACATCCCGCCGATCTGCCGCGGCGAGGTCTTCTGGGCCCTCGGCTATTCCGAGCCGAATGCCGGGTCCGATCTCGCGAGCCTGCAGTGCAAGGCCGAAGACAAGGGCGATCACTGGCTGGTGAACGGCCAGAAGACCTGGACCTCCGGAGCGGACGTGGCCCAGTGGATCGGCTGCCTCGTGCGGACCGACTTCGACAAGCCGAAGCGCGACGGCATCTCGTTCGTGATCCTCGACATGGACCAGCCCGGGATCGAGACCCGCCCGATCGAGCTGATCGCCGGCGCCTCCCCCTTCTGCGAGACCTTCTTCAACGACGCCAAGGCCGACAAGGACGAGATCCTCGGCGACCTGAACGCTGGCTGGACGGTCGGCAAGCGACTCCTCCAGCACGAGCGCAACAGCCAGACCCAGGCGCGCAGCGCGGGCGGCGCCGGCGCGAAGCGCTCCCTCCAGGACCTGGCGAAGGACTACGTCGGGACCGATGTGAACGGCAAGCTCGCGGACGCCGAGCTGCGAAGCCGCCTCGCGGATCACATGATGAAGGCCCAGGCCCAGCGCCTCACGATCCAGCGCGTGACCGCCGAAGCGCGCGGCAACGCCAAGGTCAGCGCCGCGGTCTCGATCCTGAAGAACGCGGCCTCGGCCGTTGCCCAGGAGCGGGCCGAGCTCGTCGTCGAGATGATGGGCCACCAGGGCCTCGGGTGGACCGGGGACGAGTTCGAGGACCACGAGCTCGCGGCGGTCCGCGACTGGCTCTCCGGCAAGGCGATCTCGATCTACGGCGGCTCCTTCGAGGTCCAGAACAACATCATCTCCAAGAACATCCTCGGCCTGCCCGAGACCACCCAGCGCGGCTGATCCCGACAGCGAAACGACGACGAGAGAAGACACCATGGCTGCACTGACCGAAGAACAGGAGCTCCTCAAGGAGCAGGCGAAGTCCTGGGCGAACGAAGAAGCGCCCGTCTCGAGCTTCCGCGCGATGCGCGACGCGAAGGTCGAGGCGGGCTTCGATCGCGGGACCTGGAAGAGCATCCGCGAGATGGGATGGGCCGGGATCCTCGTGGCCGAGGAGCACGGCGGCGTCGCAATGGGTCATCTGACCGCCGGCGTCGTCCTCGAAGAGCTCGGCCGCCAGCTCACGGCGTCTCCGCTCTTCGCCTCCGCTGTCGTCGGCGCGACCGCCGTCGAGCTCGCGGGTAGCGATGCCCAGAAGTCCGCGTGGCTGCCGCGCATCGCCGACGGCTCGGCGATCTTGACCCTCGCGATCGACGAGGGCCCGCGCCACGCCCCGCTCCAGACCGCGCTCGCCGCGGAGGCCAAGGGTGACGGCTTCGTCCTGAACGGCAACAAGGTGCACGTGCTCGAGGGACTCGCCGCCGACGCGTTCGTCGTCGTCGCACGCACGCGCGGGTCCAAAGGCGAGGCCGCCGGCCTCACGCTCTTCCTCGTCGACGGCGACGCGAACGGCGTGAGCCGAACCCGCCTCTCCCTCGCCGACAGCCGCGGCTACGCGATCGTCGAGCTCGCCGGAGTCGAAGTCGGCGCCGACGCCGTGATGGGCGAGGTCGGCGGCGCCGCCGACGTCCTCGATCGCATTCTCGACATCGCCCGGGCGACGCTCTCGGCCGAGATGCTCGGCGTGGCGGCGCAGTCCTTCGACATGACCCTCGACTACCTCAAGAACCGCGTCCAGTTCGGGCAGGTGATCGGATCCTTCCAGGCCCTCGGCCATCGCGCCGCCGGTCTCTTCACCGAGATGGAGATGGCCCGCTCCTGCGTCGAAGGCGCGCTCCAGGCGATCGACGACGACGCCGACGACGTCGCCCTGCTCTGCTCCCTGGCAAAGGCGAAGGCCGGCGATTTCCTCCACCACATGTCGAACGAGCTGATCCAGATCCACGGCGGCATCGGCATGACCGACGAGTTCGATGCGGGGCTCTTCCTCAAGCGCGCTCGTGCGGTGGAGGCGACCTTCGGCAACCAGTCGTTCCACCGGGACCGCTACGCGACGCTCCAGGGGTTCTAGACTCCGGGCACGCCATCCGATGTCAGGAGGCCTGCCATGACACTCCCGAAGACGAGCTTCGCGATGGTGCAGACCGCGCCGCGCAGGCTCCAGCCCATGGACCTGCCCCTGCCCGAGATCGACGCCGACTCGGGGCTGCTCCGGATCGAGGCCTGCGGGATCTGCGGCAGCGACTACGAACAATACGAAGGGCAGCTGCGAACCCCGATGCCGGTCGTGCCCGGCCACGAGCCCCTCGGCGTCGTCGCCGCGCTCGGGGATCGCGCGGCCCAGCGATGGGGCGTCGACGTCGGCGATCGGATCGCGGTCGAGACGATGATCGCGTGCCACCACTGTGGCCCGTGCCTCGGCGGCGCCTACCACCTGTGTGGCTCCCGCCGGATCTACTCGTACATCCCGCTCTCGGACGCGCCCGGCTTGTGGGGCTCGTACGCGGAGTACATGTACCTCGACCCGAACGCGGTCGTGCACAAGGTCGACCCTGCCCTCGACCCGGCGACGGCGGTCATGTTCAACCCCCTCGGCGCGGGCTTCCGCTGGGCCGTCGAGATGCCCGACACCGGCCCGGGCGACACCGTCGTCATCCTCGGCCCCGGCCAACGCGGTCTCGCGAGCGTGCTCGCCTGTCGCGAGGCCGGCGCGTCGAAGATCATCGTCACGGGCCTCGAGGCCGACCGCGACAAGCTCGCCCTCGCCCGGACGTTCGGAGCGGACGCCACGATCGACGTCCAGAACGAGAACGTGCGCGACCGGATCCGAGAGCTGACCAATGGCGTGGGGGCCGACGTGGTCGTCGACGTCTCGTCGTACGCGACAGAGCCCGTCGCACAGTCGATCGACTACGTGCGCATGGGTGGGACGGTCGTGCTCGCCGGGGTGAAGGGCTTCAAGCCGATCCCCGACTTCATCTCGGACAAGGTCGTGATGAAGGAAGTGACGATCAAGGGCGCGATCGGCGTGACCAGCACGGGCTACTCGAAGGCGATTAGGTTGATCGAATCGGGTCGCACGCCGATCGGGAAGATGCACACCCACGACTTCGGCCTCGACGAGGCCGAGCTGGCCATTCGAACACTCGCGCGAGAGATCGAGGGCGACGAGTCGATCCACTCGTGCCTGATCCCCGAGCACTGATCACACACAGGAGGAGGCCGCGATGTCGGAACGTCTCGACCCCGACAAGTACCGCTGGGTCCACATCTTCGACGACAGCTCCCCGCTCTATACCGTCGATCACGAACAGACCGTCCTCGGCTACGACCGCGACGCCGGGACCTTCGACATGATCCTGCGCTTCAAGGGCAACGGCGGACATTGCAATCGTCATCGCCACGTCACGACCACGACCGTCCTCGTCCTCGAAGGCGAGCAACACCTGACCGACCTGCTGCCCGGCGGAGAGACGGCCGGGAAGGTCCGACGCGCGGGCGAGCACCACCTGACGACCGGCGACGTCCACCCGCACATGGAGCGCGGCGGCGACGACGGCGCACTCATCTTCTACGGGCATCACACGACGGATGGCCGGATGTACGAGCTCCTCGACGACGACCTGAAGGTCGTCCACACGGTGACCCTCGACGAGATGATCGAGACGTGGGAAAACGCCTGACTCGACGGCCCCTTACGAGGGAATCAGAAGGTTCAGTCTGAAGTCGCCGCGCTAGGGACGAACCTCGTAGTAGAGGTTGGTCGGATCGTCGAAGTCGTGCAGCTGGAAGCGGCTGAACCCCGCGTCGCGAACCATCCGCCCCGCCACCTCTGGATTGAATCCGAGGGTGCCGAGCCCGGCGCCGCCCGGCTCGGAGAGCGCCGACGACATGCACGCCGACACGGAGAATCCGTAGAGCATCGCGAGCATCGGATGTCCGAGGTTGTCCTCGAAGCGCGGCTGGCTGCGGATGTCCTTGATGAGCCAGGTGCCTTCCGGCGCGAGGGCGCGATGGATCGCCGCGATCACCTCGCCTGGTCTCGTCATGTCGTGCAGGCAGTCGAAGGTGAGCAGGAAGTCGAAGCTTCCGTCCGTGGGCAGTGACTCGCCCCCCGCGACGTGGAGCTCGACGTTTGCGAGCCCCAGCTCGTCGGCCTTCTGGCGCGTGCGATCGATCGCGATCGACGACGGGTCGTAGCCGTGGAACTCGGTCGCGGGAAACGCCTCGGCCATCGCGAGCAGCGCCACCCCGGAGCCGCAGCCGACGTCCGCCGCCTTCGCGCCGGCCGTGAGCTTCGCTTCGACGCCGTCCAGGGCCGGCAGGATCCGGGGCACGAGAGCCTGTCGCGTCCACGGCCCCAGCATCCGCTCCGTCCGGTGGGCGGCGTTCGGACCGAGGTCCTCGTAGGAGAGGCCGATCCCCGTCCGGAACGCGTCGACCAGGCGCTCCGCGATCTCGGGTCCCATCGGCGCACCGAAGGCACCGGCGGCGAAGACGAGACTCTCCTCTTCGTTCGCCAGCACGAGCGAGCCCGTCGGCGTCAGTTCGAACTGGTCGGGCGCGTGGTAGTCGAGAAGACCTGCGGCTGCCTGTCCCCGAAGCCATTCGAGGAGCCAGCGCTCCTGGAGTCCGGTCTTGCCGGCCAGATCCGTCGCTGACATCGGCCCGGCGCCATCCAGGGCGCGGTAGAGCCCGAGCTGATCGCCGATGAAGATCATGAGCGAGACGACCTCGCCTTTCTTGTAGCTCCAGACGTTCAGGGAGAAGGCCTTGATCTCGTCCGGGGTGGGCTGGCTGCTCTGCGTGGTCATCCTCGACGCCTCCTTCGCGCTTGTGCGACGTTACGCGCACACCACGAACGCCGCAAAAAAAGGACGACCATGCCCCCCTCGAACGACTGCATCTTCTGCTCGATCGTCGCCGGGGATGCGCCCGCCCATCGCGTCTACGAGGACGAGCGCGTCCTGATCTTCATGGACCTCTTCCCGGCGCACGCCGGACACACGCTGATCATCCCGAAGCGTCACGGCGAAAACCTCTTCGAGGTGGCACCGGAAGATCTCGACGCGGTCATCCGTCAGTCGAAGGCCCTCGCGGAGGCGCTGCGCGCGGTCTTCCAGCCCGACGGAATCGCGGTCGTGCAGCTGAACGGCGCCGCCGCCGGCCAGACCGTCTTCCACTATCACATGCATCTCATCCCTCGCATGGAAGGCGAGCCCTTCGGCGTCCATGGCAAGAAGCGAGGTGCCGACGATGTCCTCGAGGACCACGCCGCACGACTCGCGGCGGCATTCACACCGGCCGTCTGAATCCCAGACCCGGCGTTCCCTCGCGGCGCCCGAAGCGACCGGTATGCTTGGGCGCCCCACGCAACGAGGTGCCCATGCCCCCTTCCGATGACCGACCGGCGCTCGTCCTCGAGGACGACCCGCGGCCGATGATCCGCCGCCTCACGCTCAATCGCCCGAAGAAGCGCAACGCGCTCTCGAACCCCCTTCGGACCGAGCTCTTCGACGCGCTCCATCGCGCCGACGCCGATCGCGACGTGCGCGTGATCGTGCTGCGGGGGGCCGGCCCGTGCTTTTCGTCGGGCTACGACCTCTCGGGCGACAACCGGGACGCACTGCCTTATGCGTCCACCATGGGAGACGGCTTCTGGCCGAGGCACGTGGTCGACGGCGCGTTCCGCATCTGGGATCTCGCGAAGCCGGTGATCGCGCAGGTCCATGGCTATTGCCTTGCCGGCGGATCGGAGCTGATGGCGAGCTGCGATCTCGCCTACGTCGGGGAGAGCGCGCAGATCGGCTACCCGCCCGTTCGCCTGATGAGCCCCCCGGACAACCAGTTCCATCCCTGGCTCGCGAGCATGCGGGACGCGATGGAGCTGATGCTCACCGGCGACGCGATCGATGGGCACGAAGCGGTCCGCATGCACCTCGCGAATCGCTGCTACGCCGACGACGAGCTCGAGACCCGCGTGCTCGAGATCGCCGAGCGCATCGCGAAGATCCCTTCGGACCTGCAGCAGCTGAACAAGCGCTCGGTGCACCGTGCCATGGAGATCATGGGCATGCGCGCCGCGATCCGGTCGGGGACCGAGATCCAGGCCCTCGGCTTTCACCAGAAGTCCGCGCGCGAGTACCTGCGCAAGATCACGGAAGACCTGAACAAGGCCCTCGAGGAGCGCGACAGCGCCTTCGGCGACTTCCGCGGCAGGGACCGCGAAGGAGAATCCAAGGAATGAGTGCAGCGAACCCGCTCTTCGACTTGACGGGTCGCGTCGCGGTCGTGACCGGCGGCAACAAGGGCATCGGCCTCGGGTTCGCCCGCGGTCTGGCGGCAGCCGGCGCGGATATCGCGATCTGGGCTCGAAACGAAGCGGACAACGAGCGCGCTGCCGAGGAGCTGCGGGCGTTCGGAACCCGCGTGATCGCCCTGCCCTGTGACATCGCCGACGACGAAACGATCGTTTCGGCTTGTGGGCGAACCGTCGAGGAGCTGGGAAGAATCGACGCCTGCTTCGCGAACGCGGGCTTCGGCGACGTGTACGATCCGCTGAAGGTGAGCCGCGAGCGATTCCGCGTGGTCCTCGACGTGAACCTCGACGGCACGTTCGTCACCCTGCGCGAGGTCGCGAAGCACATGGTCGAGCGCGGGGGCGGCGGCAAGCTCGTGACGATCTCCTCGATCACGGAGCGATTCGGCGCGGCCAACATGCCGGGCTATGCGGCGAGCAAGGCCGCCCTCGGCGGAATCGTTCGATCGATGGCCATCCAGCTCGCGCGCCACGACATCCAGGTGAACAACCTGCAGCCCGGCTGGATCGAGACCGACTCGACCGGACCGATGATGGCCAACGAAAAGCTGAGCGACACGGTGGTCCATCGCACGCCCGCGCGGCGATGGGGCACGACCGCGGACTTCGAGGGCATCGCCGTCTACCTGGCGAGCAACGCGTCGAACTTCCATACGGGCGACACGCTGTGCATCGACGGCGGATACTCGATCTTCTGACGCGAGATCGGCCCGCCGCGTGCTATCTGGTCTCCGGGGGTGAGCGCCGTCGCCATGGAATCCAGCATCTCCGACTCGCGAATGACCGAAGAGCGCGGCCCGGGACCTGCGGCCCGGATTCTGGGATTCATGGACGGGGACGGCGCGGACGACTTCCGCACGATAGCGACGTTCCTGACACTGCTCTGTCTGCACGTCGGGCTGCGGCATCTGCATCTCGGTCTCCGCGAGAGCCAGTCGATCTTCCTGGCGAGCGGTGCGATCGCACTCGCCGTCGCCGCGGGCTGCGCATTCGAGTCGCGACGTGGGCGGCTGCGATGGTCGCTGCCTTTCGGGGTGGGAACCGTCGCACTCTTCGCCAGCCACAAGCCGGCCCTCGGCAACCACGCCGCCCTCGAGTCCCTCCTTCTCCTCGCGGTCGCCCTCGCCGTCCCGGTGACCGCCGCCCGCGCCGGAACGATCGCGGCGCTCTTCCGTTGGTCCTGCGTCCTGCTCTTCTTGCATTCGGGCATGCAGAAGATCGTCTACGGCGCCTACTTCAACGGGAGTTTCCTGGCGCGAAGGATCCACGATGACCGCTTCGCCTGGGTCCTCGACCTGGCGCTGCCGAAGGCCGAGTTCGCTGCGCTGCAGAGCGCGGACCCCCTCGGTCCGATGGTCCTCGAGAGCGTCGGTGGCCTGCTGCTCTCGAACGCGGTCTACCTCTCGGAGGTGGGCTGCGCGCTGCTGCTCGCGATCCCGTCGACGCGCAGACTCGGCCTCTTTGCCTCGGTCCTCACCGTGATCGGGATCGAAGTCGTCGCGCGGGAGGTCGGCTTCGGGTTGACGTTCATCCTGATGCTGCTGCTCTTCCGGCCGCAGACCTATGCCGGCCGCGGCGTCGTCGCGTTCGTGATCGGCGCGCATCTCGCGCTCGGCGTGACCGAGGTCCTCGCGCCGGGAGTCCTGCTGTGGTGACCGACGCCTGGCTGCAGCGCCTCTACGCGACGATCGTCGTGGTCCTCCTCGTCTGGCCCGTGCCGCACTACTACCTGACGGACGCGATCGGCAGCGACCCCTGGAAGAACCTGGGACTCGCGATGTACACGACGAACTTCGACGTTCGGGTCGCGATTCGATACCGCACCGCCGACGACCGATGGCCGAGACTCCGGCCAGAGGGCGAGAGCTTCGAAGCGATCGAGGAGTTCGTCGAGTACCGACGCACGCGCGGGCGCCTGCACGAGCCCGACGACCTCGCCCGCACCCTCGCCCACGCGCTCGGGACTGATGGCTTACGCATCGTCGTCGCGAACCAGGTCCTCGACGGCGAGCGCGGGGTCTTCGAGATCGTCCGACGCGAACGATTCGAGTACACCCTCAACGCGGACGGCACGCTTGGCGGGGGACGCCTGGAATCCCCCGACGACCTGCCGCGCTGACCCGACCCGTCCCATCGATCCGGTATTCTCGCAGGCCATGACCGAAGCCCGATCCAGAGCGCTGTCCGAGGACGAACGCGCCGCGTACGACCGCGACGGATTCGTGCTGTTGCGCGAGCGCGTCCGGACGGACCGGCTCGCCGCCTGGTCCGAGCGATTCGAGGCGCTCGCACTCGAGCGCGCGCCGCGCCCCAGCAAGATGACCGTGATGAAGGACATCGAGGTCGTGAAGGGCGCGACGACTCCGCCGACGCCGCTGCACGCGATCAACAAGCTGCTGAGCTTCGAGGGCGACCCGGTGCTCTGGTCCTACGCGGTCGACCCCGACGTCCTCGCGGCGGTCCGCTCGATCGTGGGGGACGCGCTCTACTCGATCTCGTCGAACGTGTTCAACAAGCCCCCCGGCCTCGACGGGCGGCACCCGCTCCACCAGGACCTCCGTTATTTCGCGCTCCGTCCACCCGAGAAGATCGTCGCGACGTGGACCGCGATCGACCGCTGCACCCGGGAGAACGGCTGTCTCGCGGTCGTCCCCGGGAGCCATCGCGACGGACTCGGCTGGCACGGCGACCCCGATTGGGAGCACGTGAACTCCGGCTTCTTCGCCCTCGAGGACATCGACCTCGAGGCGCGGGTGCACGTCGAGATGGAGCCCGGCGACATGCTCCTCTTCCATCCACTCCTGGTGCACGGCAGCGGTCGCAACCGCTCGGATGGCTTCCGTCGCGCGATCTCGACCCACTACGCAGCGGCGGACTGCGAACGGCCCGACCAGCCGCGGAAGCGACCGCCGGTGATGCGGTTCATCGCCGCGGACGAAGGCCTTGCCTAGCGCTCGCTTCCGCCGACCTGATCGCGTGTGAAGAACTCGATCATCAGCTCGCTCGTGCGGGCGGCGTCCTCGTTGAGAAGCCAGTGGCCGACGCCGGGGATCTCGACCACTTCACCCTGCTCGAGCAGCGCGAGCGACGGCGCCGGGTCGTCGAGGTCGATGAACGCGTCCTCGAGTCCCCAGATCAGGCGCACCGGCAACGCGATCGGGGCCGGCTCGGGCAACACCCGCGGATGCTCGTTCCAGGCGCGCATCCAGTTCGCCATGGACGTGATCGAATGATCGCGATGCCACGCGTACCGATAGGCGGCCATCGTCTCGTCGTCGAAGGTGCCCGCCCGGCTCGTGTCCCGGAGCACGCTGGTCGGCAGCGCCCAATTCCCGGTCCGCGACACGATCTCCGGGAGATAAGGAATGCGGGCGAGCGTCCGATGCCACCCGATCTTCTCTTCCTCGCCTTCCTCGGGCGCGCCGTCCGACGGACCCTGCGGATGTCCGGAGTTGAAGATCACCGCGCGCTCGAAGCGCTCGGGGTGGAAGATCAGCAGGTGCCACGAGACCCAGGACCCGAGGTCGTGGCCGGCCAGGTAGGCGCGCTCGTGTCCGAGGGCGTCGAGCAGTCCGAGCACGTCCCGCTCGAGCTCCTCCATCCGGTAGGCGGCGAGCGCGGCCGGCTTGTCCGAGGCGTTGTGGCCGCGCTGGTCGGGCACGATCACCCGGAATCCAGCGCGCGCCAGGGGCTCGATCTGCCCCGCCCACGCCATCCAGAACTCGGGGAAGCCGTGGAGCAGCACGACCGGCGGACCGTCCGCGGGTCCGGCCTGGACGACGTGCAGCTCGATCCCGTTCGTGGCGATCCGACTCGATTCGAGGGGCACACCGAGACGCCCGCGCACGAGGTCCACCGCGTCGACCGGCTCGGCCTGGCTGGTCAGGAAGATCAGCCCGATTCCGCCGGCGATCGCCGCCACGAGAAGAAGACCGAGCCGCGGAACACGAGACATCGAGACTTCCTTTCGGGCCGGGCACGCCATAGGATAGTCGGCGTCCACCTCGCTCGAAATCGTCTCGCAGAGAGACCGCACCCAAGGACGCCCATGATCGAATCAGAGATCCCGCTCACGACCGCGGACGGCACGATGAGTGCCTTCACGACCCATCCGGACGAGGGCGGCCCCTTCCCGGTCGTGTTCTTCTACATGGACGCCCCCGGCAAGAGGGAGGAGCTCCACGACATGGCGAGGCGGATCGCGACGACCGGCTACTACGTCGTGTTGCCGAACCTCTACTACCGGTGGGAGGAAGCGTTCGAGCTCGACTTCGAGACCGGCGCAAACCGCGACGAGATGTTCTCACTGATGAACAAGCTCTCGAACGCGATGGTCGTCTCGGACACGCAGGCCATGATCGACCACGTCGAGCAGGCGGACGCAGCCGACGCGAGTCGCGTGGGCTGCGTCGGCTACTGCATGAGCGGGCCGTTCTCGCTCGTCGTCGCGGGCGCCTATCCCGAACGTGTCCGCTGCGCGGCCTCGGTCTACGGCGTCCGCCTCGCCGTGGACGCGGACGATTCGCCGCACCACGGGTTCGGCAGGACGACGGGCGAGCTCTACGTGGCCGCTGCGGAGACGGACGAGTACGCGCCGCCGGAGATGATCGAGCGGGTCGAACGGGCGATCGCCGACTCGGGCGTGAACGGCCGCGTCGAGTGGTACCCCGGCACCCACCACGGCTTCGCCTTTCCGACTCGGGGCGGCGTCTTCGACAAGCCGGCGGCCGAGCGGCATTGGGCGCGGCTCCACTCGCTCTTTGATCGCAACCTTCGGTGAGGCGGACCTAGCGGTCCTGGTAGACCGGCGGTCGCTTCTCGATGAACGCGGTCATGCCTTCCTGGAAGTCCTTCGTCTTGGCACACATCAGCTGGTTCCGGTTCTCGATCGCCATCGCCGCCTCGAGGTTCGGCGCGTCGATCGCCATGTTGAGCCCTTCCTTCGTGAGCCGCAGGCCCATTGGCGAGGTCGCGAGCATTTCGTCGAGGTAGGGCTGCGCGGCTGCGACGAGCCCGTCTTCGGGGACGACCTCCGAGACGAGGCCGGTCGCGAGCGCCCGCTGCGCGTCGAGGAAGCGGCCCGTCAACATCAGCTCCGCGGCGACGTTCGTCCCCACGAGCCTCGGCAGGAAATAGCTCGTGCCCATGTCGCAGGCCGAGAGGCCGACCTTGATGAACGCCGCGTTCATGCGCGCGCTCTCGGTGGCGATCCGGATGTCGGAGGCGAGCACGAACGCGAAGCCTCCACCGCAGGCGCTGCCCTGCACCAGGCTGACGATGGGCTGGGGGCACCGCCGCATGAGGACGTAGACGTCGGCCAGAAAACCCTGGAACCCGAATCCGCGGCCGACGGGCTCACTTCTTTCGCTGTCCGGGCGCCCTCCCCACTTGAGGTCCAGCCCCGCGCAGAAGCTCGAGCCCGCGCCCTGCAGCACGACGATCCGTGTCTTCGCGTAGTCCTGGAGGTGCCAGAAGTAGTCGCGCATCTCCTTCGCCATCTGTCCGTCGATCGCGTTGAGCGATTCGGGGCGATTCAAGGTCAGCCAGTCGATCGGTCCGTCGTGGCGGATCTCGATCGTCTCGAGGGTCTCGGTCTCCATGATGTCGCGCTCCTCCGGTGGGGAGCCGAAGCTAGCGCGACGCTCGCCCGAGCGAACCGACGATGCGATGCTCCGCCGCGATGTCCGCCCCCCGCCGATCCCGCATGTTCGCCTCGCTCGAGGAGCGGAACGTCCGGATCTTCTTCGTCGGGCTGGGGATCTCCAACATCGGGACGTGGGCGCAGACCACGGCGGTCGTCTTTCTCGTGACGCGCCTCGGCGGAGAGGGGCGCGAGCTCGGCCTCGCGGTCGCCTCACAATTCCTCCCAGTGCTCCTGATCGGTCTGCAGGCGGGTACCGTCGCGGATCGACTCGATCGTCACCGCCTCACGCTCTTCACGCAGACCGGGATGGCCCTCCAGGCCATCGCGCTCGGAGCGATCGACCTGACCGGGGTCGCGACGATCCCGATGGTCTACGCGATGACGGCGCTATACGGGACCCTCGCGGCCTTCGACATCCCGGCGCGCCGATCCTTCGCGACGGAACTCGTGCCCAAGGAGCTGCTCGCGAACGTGTTGTCACTCAGCACCTCCGTGATGACCGGCGCTCGCATCTTCGGCCCGGCCCTCGCGGCCTTCGTCGCGACGGAATGGGGCACGGCCTGGGTGTTCTTCGGCAACGGCGCGTCCTTCATGGCGATCATCGTGGGACTCCTCTCGATCGATCGACGGCGACTCCATCGCGTCCCGCCGGCACCACGCACGGCGACACCGATCCGCGATGGGTTGCGGGCCGTGTGGACGAACCCGGCGCTGCGAACCCTCACGATCGCGCTCACTCTGGTCGCGACGTTCTCCTTCAATCACCTCGTCTACTTGCCGCTGCTCCTACGGGACCAACTGCTGGCCTCCGAGCGAAGCTTCGGGTTCATGCTCACGGCGATGGGCATCGGGAACGTCTTCGGGGCCCTGCTCGTCGCACGCCTCGTCACCGTCCCCCTCGTCTGGTTCTACGTGCCGAGCCTGGTGCTCGGTCTCTGCCTCTCCACCCTGGCGGTCACGGGCGAGCTCGCGTTGGCGTTCGTGATCGCCGTGCCGATGGGCATGGCGATGACCGCGTTGATGTCCGCCTCGGGCGTAATCCTCCAGCAGCGCTCCGATCCAGCGCTTCGCGGTCGGTTGATGGCGCTGACCACGGTGATCCTGATCGGCTCCACTCCGATCGGCGGCCCGATCACCGGCGTCATCGCCGACGGGGCCGGTGTGCTGTGGGCCACCCTCTACGGCGGCGGGGTCGCGATCCTCGCCGCGGCCGCGGGCGGATGGCTCTCGTGGCATCACTTCCAGAGGTCGTGACACCCGGGTTGCTAGCGTTCATCGTCCCGACCCGTCCCGTCTCGAACCCAGGAGCCCCCATGGACTACCGCCCCCTCGGCCGCACCGGCATCCAGGTCTCGCAGTTCTGCCTCGGCACGATGATGTTCGGCGCGAAGACCGATGAGCCCGAATCCGTCCGGATCATCGACTACGCCATGGACCAGGGCGTCAACTTCATCGACACCGCGGACGTCTACGCCGGCAACGAGAGCGAGCGGATCGTCGGCCGCGCCCTCGCCCGGGATGGACGGCGTGCGGACACGATCCTCGCGACGAAGGGCTTCATGCCCCAGAGCCGCGACCGCAACGCGCGGGGCGCGAGCCGCCGACACATCATCAACGCCTGCGAAGCGTCCCTCGAGCGGCTCCAGACCGACTGGATCGACCTCTATCAGATGCACCGCCCGAGCGGCGACATCCCGATCGACGAGACGCTGCGCGCGCTCGACGATCTGATTCGCTCGGGCAAGGTCCGCTACATCGGCAGCAGCATGTACTCGGGCTGGATGATGGTCGAGGCACTCTGGATCGCGAAGGAGCTGGGGCTGAACCGCATGGTCTGCGAGCAACCCGCCTATCACATGCTCGACCGGACGGCGGAGCGGGAAGTGATCCCCGCGGCCCAGAGCTTCGGCATGGCGGTGATTCCGTGGGGCCCCCTCTGCGGCGGTCTGCTGTCGGGGAAGTACAGCGCGAGGGGTGGCCCCGAGGATGCGCGCTGGAAGGACGGCAAGGACAACTTCAATCGCGAGGCGACCGACAAGACCTGGGAGGTGCTGCAGCAACTCGAGAAATGGGCGACCGAGAAGAGCTGCAGCGTGTCGCAGATCGCCCTGTCCTGGGTCGCGAACCGCCCGGGCGTGACGGCACCGACCGTCGGCCCGCGCACCTTCGAACAGATCGAGGACAACCTCGGCGCCGTCGACGTCACCCTCGCCGAACATGAACTCGCGCGGATCGACGAGCTGATCCCGCCGGCGGGGTATGGCGTTCGCTACTACGACGAAGCCGCGGCCATCGACGCGCGGCCGCACACTGGGCGGATCCTCTAGCGACGACCGTCCTCGAGCAGCCGTTTGAAGAGCACGACGTGGCCGAGCCAGGCCATGATCACCAGCACGAGCGGCAGCCAGCTGAACGGGAAGAAGACGACCCAGACGTTGTCCGGCTCGAAGACCTGGAACGGCGTCGGCATCGAGAGCACCGCCACGCTCACGACGTTCACCAACAGACCGAGCCCGATCGCGTTCCACAGATGCAGGCTCCACGCCGGGAGCTTCGTCGCGAAGGGCGCGAGGAGCAGCGCGCCCACGCCGGTCACGATGTCGAGGTTGCGGCCGGTCCAGGTCATCTGGGGCGGCGCCACGCCTTCGACCACGGCCTGGTGGATCGCGATCTCGACCAGGATACGGAACGACTGGAGACCGACGAGGAAGACCATCGGTCGCGTGTGCCAGTCGGATCGCCATGCGAGCGTCGTGAGCCCGATCAGCGCTGCGAAGAAGACGATCATCATCCGCGGCGGCAACGCGAACGACTGCAACAACCCGGCCGCGGTCGCGCCGCCCGTCAAGAGGAGCCAGCCGGCCGCGAGACCCCGATGGCCGGTCCACAGGACGAAGAGCGCCGCGACGCCGATGGAGAGGACGATGAAGCCCGCCTCGAGGAGCGCAGAGGGTTCCGCGGGCAGCGCGATGGGCTCCATCCAGACCTCCTGAGCGGCTCGATCCAACGGGCCGGAGGCTAGACGAGCGGGCGGGCGATCCGACGCCTCGAATCGTTGCGCACGCAGAGCAAAGGCGATCAGCAATCGACGCGACTACTCTCCCAGCGTCCCCATCGTTCCCGACGGGCCAAGTCGGAGCACAGGAGATCGCGATGACCAGCGCCTTCGAGAAGGCCACCGACCCCTATCTGACCGAGGCCTACCGGAACGACCCACGCACGATCGCCGCCGAAGTCCAGAAGTCCGATCCCGTCCACTACATCGAGCCCCTGGACACCTGGGTCGTGCTCCGCCACGACGACTGTAAGCGACTCCTGAAGGACTCCGTCGTCACCAACGATCGCCGCGCCTGGTCCGGCTACGTCGCGCCGCCGGAGGGCAGCTACCTGCGGCACTTCTCCGAGCACAACTTCTTCTCGTCTCCGGAAGACGAGCACACGCGCCTCCGTCGCCTCGTCTCCGCGTCCCTCACACCTCGCGGCGTGAAGCGGATGGCCGGGCAGATCGACGACGTCGTCGAACAGTTCGCATCGCGCCTGCGAGGACGACGAGGCGTGGTGGACGTCGCCGGCGAGTTCACCTCGGTCGTGCCCAACACCGTGATCAGTCGGATCACCGGCATTCCCGCCAAGGAGAACGACGAAGCCCGCTTCCGACAGCTCGCCCGGGACACGCTCTCCCAGATCAGCCCCTTCCTCGACGAAGCGGGTCGCAAGATCGCGGAACGGGCCATGATCGAGCTCTCGGGTTGGATCACCGAGCTCGCCGAAGAGCGCCGGGCGCGTCCGCAGGAGGACATGATCTCGGACCTGCTCCTCGCGAACGAGGACGGCGGCGCGACGACGATCGGTGAGATCATCATCGTGATCACCGGCCTCGTGACCGCCGGAACCGAGACGACCGCGATCGCCACGCATCACGCGATCGCCACCCTGCTCCGTCGCCCGGACGTCCTGGCCGACCTGCGCGCGCATCCGGAGATCCTTCCGAGCGCCGTGCGCGAGCTGCTCCGTTTCGACGCCGGCTTCCACACGCTCCCGCGGTACGCCGCTCAGGACTTCGAGCTGCGGGGTCGCAAGATCCGCAAGGGACAGGTCGTGCTGCTCGACCTCGGTGTCGCGCACCTTGACCCCGAGGCCTTCGACGATCCGGACAGGCTCGACCTGCGACGCGAGGGCGCGGACCTGATCATGTTCGGGAACGGCCCGCACTACTGCATCGGCGCGAACCTCGCGCAGCTCGAGATGCAGAGCCTGCTGACCGCGGCCCTCGACTTCCTGCCGGAAGACGCGACGGTCGTCGACGAGCAGCGCACCTGGCAGCTCCGCGGACTGCAACTGAGCCCGGAGAATCTCCCGATCGACTTCGGCTAGTCTCTCCAGACCAGCCGAACTGCGAAGGAGCGCCCGATGCCGATCCAACGCCCCGAAGCCCCGACCCGGGACCGCGAGTACGAGAGCTTCTCGCTCCGCCCGATCACGCCGCACATCGGCGCCGAGATCCACGGCCTCGATCTCGCAGGCGACCTCTCGGAAGCGCAGCTGAAGGACGTGCGCCGCGCCTTCCACGACTGGATGGTGTTGGTCTTCCGCGACCAGGACATCGATCGCGAGGCGCACAAGCGCTTCGCCCGTCACTTCGGCGACCTGCACGTCCATCCCATGCACACCACGCGCAGCAACGATCCCGAGATCCTGCCGGTGCACACGACGAAGGACTCGCCGTATACGGCCGGTGAGGGCTGGCACACCGACGTGACCTGCGACGAGATCCCGCCGCTCGGCTCGATGCTCTACATGAAGGAGACGCCGGAATGCGGCGGCGGCGATACGCTTTTCGCCGACATGGGCCTGGCCTGGGACCTGCTCTCCGAGCCCGTCCAGCAGATGCTCGAGGGGCTCACGGCGGTGCACGACGGCGCGATCCCGTACGTCGGGGGCTACGGGTCGACCCCGCCCCCCGGCGGCTACCCGCGCAACACCCACCCGGTCGTCACCCGGCATCCGGAGACCGGCCGCAAGATCCTCTACGTGAATCGCGGCTTCACGTCGCACATCCGCGAGGTCTCGCCCCGCGAGAGCCGCGCGCTCCTCGAGATGCTCTACGAGCACATCGAGGCGACACCGAGGCTGCTGTGTCGCGTCGAGTGGGCGCCCGGAACGCTCACGTTCTGGGACAATCGCTGCACGCAGCATCACGCGGTCTGGGACTACTACCCGCACACCCGTAGCGGCGAACGCGTCTCGATCCTCGGCACGGATCCGCCGCGGGCCTGACGGCGCCGGTCGCGCTCAGTCGGCCGCGTCCGCCTCGGCGAGCCGCGCGCGCAGCTCGTTCTTGAGCACCTTGCCCGACGGGTTCTTCGGCAGCTCGTCGAGGAAGAGCACCGTGCGCGGCGCCTTGATCCCGGCGAGTCGTTCGCGCGCGAACGCGACGAGCGCCGCTTCGTCGAGGTCCGTCCCGGGTCGACGGACGACCACGGCCGCGACGCGTTCCCCCCACTTCGGGTCCGGCGCGCCGATCGCCGCCGCTTCCTGCACGTCCGGATGATCGTGGAGCGCGTCCTCGACTTCCCGGGACGACACGTTCTCGCCGCCCGTGATGATGATGTCCTTCTTGCGGTCGACGATATAGAGCAGACCCTCTTCGTCGCGCCGCGCGATGTCGCCGGTCAGGAACCATCCGTCGCGATAGGCGCGCTCGGTCGCCTCCGCGTTCTCGAAATAGCCGCGCGTCACCTGGTCGCCGCGGAAGGCGATCTCGCCCGACTCGCCCTGCGCCACGTCGCGGCCTTCGTCGTCGAGGATCCGCATCTCGATCAGCGGGCTCGGGCGACCGGCTGCACGCAGCAGGTCGGGTTCACCCGCGACGCCGCGTGCATGGTGACCGGCGCTCAGGAAGCACGCGTTGCCGCCTAGCTCGGTCATGCCGTACCCCTGGCTGAACTCGCAGCCGAGGGCATCGATCGCGCGGCGCAGTACGTCGGACGGAATCGCCGAGGCGCCGTAGCCGACCGCCCGCAGACTGCTCGTATCCGCGTCCACGAGTCCCGGCGCATCGAGCAGCATCGCGATCATCGTCGGCGCGAGGGACATCATCGTGACCCGGTGCCGCGCGACCTCCTCGAGCAGACGAGGCGCGTCGAAGCGGCGCATCAACACGACCGGGCGCCTGCGCAGATGGATCGCGAGCACGTTGTGCCCCGAGACGTGACAGAGCGGGAACGGATAGAGGTAGACGTCGTCCGGCCCGACCGGTCGATCGAGGACCGACACGAGCGCGCCGGTCGCCAGGTTGCGATGGCTGAGCATCACGCCCTTCGCGCGACCGGTCGTGCCGCTCGTGAAGATGATCCAGGCGAGCGCATCGTCGCCGTCGGCGGCGCGATCCGGAGTCGGCGTCGCGGGGGCGTCCGCGAGCAGCGCTTCGTACTCCCGCTCGCCGGCTGCCGACGCGTCGATCGACACCCGGACGGCCAGGCTCGGCACGTCGTCGAGCAGCGCCGCGAGCGGGTCGAGCAAGACCCGCTCCCCGATCAAGACCGTCGCCCCCGCCGTTCGCAGCTGGGTCGCGATGTCCTCCGGCTCGAGGCGATAGTTGAGGAGCACGAGTGCCATGCCGGCGCGCGGAACCGCGTAGTAGGCCTCTACGACCGCCGGGTGGTTCTGGGCGAGCACGGCGATCCGGTCCCCGGGACTCGCGACGTCGAGGAGCACATTCGCCAGTCGGTCGACGCGGGCATCGAGTGCTTCGAAGGAGAGCACGCGCTCTTCGAAGATCAGCGCCGGCGTGTCGGGCGCCTCGCGCGCCGCGTTCGAGAGGATCTGGTCGAGCCGCATCGGGCGCGCAGCGTAGGTCAGGCTGCCGAGGGCCGCCGACTCGGGTTCTCCTCTCCCGCACACCCGAAATGGTACGCTCGATCGCCCGCGTCCCGAACGTCTCGACGCGCGGCCCGCAAGGCGAGCCGGCGCACTCAGGAGCCCCTCATGTCCAGCGAACCGATCCGCGTCATCGTCCCCGACAAGAACAAGGCCCAGTACGAAGGCATGCACTTCGCCCCGGCCGTCGAACAGGACGGATTCATCTTCGTCTCCGGCTGCGTCGGCCAGGCGGAAGATGCCGAGGACGAATTCCGCGACGCCTGGCAGCAGGTCGGCGCCGTCCTCGCCGAGGCCGGCTGCGGGTACGAGGACATCGTCGACTCCACCCTCTACATGGTCGACCTCCAGAAGAACGCAGGCACCATGTTCAAGGTCAAGGACGAGTTCGTGAAAGCGCCCTACCCCGCCTCGACCTGGATCGGGATCACGGAGCTCGTGATCCCGGGCGCCCGCGCCGAGGTCAAGGTGACGGCCCGCAAGCCGCGCTAGCCTGCCCACCGATCGCCGACACCCCGGACAGACCCCGCCCACACCCCAGGCACGCCCCGCCCAGGAGATCCCCATGCTCGATACCAAGATCCTGAACGCCCGCATCGTCGATGGCACCGGCACACCGACCTACGAAGGCTCGATCGGCATTCGCGACGGCTCGATCGTCGCGGTCGGCGACGTCGAGGAGGACGCCCGCGAAGTCATCGACGCCGACGGCGCCCTCGCCACTCCGGGCTGGGTCGACGTCCACACGCACTACGACGGACAGGTCACCTGGGACGACCAGATCGACCCCTCCGCTTCCCACGGCGTGACGACCGTCGTGATGGGCAACTGCGGCGTCGGCTTCGCGCCGGTCCGGCCCGGCGGCGAGAACGAGCTGATCGAATTGATGGAGGGAGTCGAGGACATCCCGGGCACCGCGCTCCACGAAGGCATGCCCTGGGGAGAATGGGAGAGCTTCCCGGACTACCTTCGCTTCCTCGAAGGCCGCGAGTTCGCCCTCGACGTCGGCGCACAACTCGCCCATGGCGCGCTCCGCAACTACGTGATGGGCCAGCGCGGACGCGACAACGAGGATCCCACGAGCGAAGACCTCGAACAGATGGCGACCCTCGTCGAGGAAGCGATGCTCGCGGGCGCCGTCGGTTTCTCGACCTCGCGCACGATCGGCCACCGCTCGATCAGCGGCGACCCCGTCCCCGGCACCTTCGCCGAGACCGACGAGCTGCTCGCCCTCGCCGAGGCGATGGAGCGCGCGGGCTCGGGCGTCTTCGAGCTGATCCCGGCGGGCACCGTCGGCTTCCTCGAGACCCTCGGCGGCGAGCACAAGACGCTGCCGGAGGAGTTCGAGATGATCCGGCAGGTCGGGAAGGTGGGCCGGCCCGTCACGTTCACGACGGTGCAGAACCCCGACTACCCGGACACCTGGCGCGAGTATCTCGAGGCGTCCGCGAAGGAGAACGAGTCCGGTTCGAACCTGCGTCCGCAGGTCTCGTCACGACCGATCGGCTTCGTCACGGGTCTGCAGACCTATCACATGTTCCAGCGCCGGCCCTCGTACATGGCGCTCGCGGATCGGTCCCTGGCCGAGCGCGTCGCCGAGATGAAGAAGCCCGAGGTGCGCGCGGCGATCCTCTCCGAGGAAGACGTCCCGCTGCCGGAGGGCCAGGACGGCGCGATGCTGAACATGTCGTCGATGCTCTCGCGCGTCGCGGCGGCGCTCTTCCCGGTCACGGTCCCGGCCGACTACGAGCCGGACCCGACGACGATCTTCGGCGCGCGTGCGATGGCCGAGGATCGCCCGGTCGAGGAGCTCGTCTACGACCACCTCCTCGAGGACGAGGGCCGAGCCTTCGCGATCCTGATGGGAGCCAACTACCTGGGCTTCGACCACGAGGTGATCCGCGAGATGCTCACGCATCCGAGCACCGTCACGGGTCTCTCGGACGCGGGCGCCCACGTGAACCTGATCTTCGACGGCGTGGCGCCGACCTATCAGCTCATCCATTGGGTCCGTGACCGCAAGCGCGGCGAGAAGCTGCCCATCGAGCTGATCGTGCAGAAGCAGACGAAGACGAACGCCGATCTCTACGGCCTGACCGACCGCGGCAGCCTGGAGGTCGGCAAGCGCGCCGACCTCAACCTGATCGACCTCGACGCGCTCCAGCTCGGGGAGCTCGAGGTCCTGAACGACCTGCCGGCCGGCGGCAGCCGTATCCTCCAGAAGGCCACGGGCTATCGGGCGACCTTCGTGAATGGCGTGAAGACGCGGGAGAACGACCAGGACACGGGCGCGCGGCCCGGGCGCCTCGTCAAGCCGACCGCGATCGCGTCCTAGGCGCGACCGCGTGCGCGTGACTCGGATCTATACCGGGGACGACGACGAGTCCCATTTCGAGGACGTCGAGATCGACCTGAAGAATCTCGGCGCGATCGGCCGGATCTCCGAACAGGTCCCGGTCACGGGACTGATGTTCCGCGAGGTCGAGGGTGACTACGACCTCGATTTCCACACGGCGCCCCGCCGCCAATACGTCGTCAATCTCGATGCCGCCGTCGACATCGTGGTCGGAGACGGGAGCCGGCGCCGCATCGGTCCCGGCGAGATCCTGCTCGCCGAAGACACGACCGGCCGCGGCCACAAGAGCATCGCCGTCGACGGCCGGCCGCGGCGATGTCTCTTCATCGCCCTCGACGAAGGCGCTTCATGAGCTGGAACGCCGACAGCCCGGAGGCGATCGCGTGAGCTGGAAGCCGGAGCTCGACGAGATCGCCGCCCGCCAGGCGCGTGCCGCCGAGATGGGCGGCGAGGAACGCGTCGCCCGGCACGTGGACGCCGGACGCCTGCCCGTCCGGGAGCGGATCGCGGCGATGCTCGACGCGGGGTCCTTCCATGAGGTCGGCAGCCTCGCGGGCAAGGTCGTCTATGCGGACGACGGCACGATCGAGGCGTACACGCCCTCCAATTTCGTGACGGGGCGCGGCACGATCGAGGGCCGCCCGGTCGTGATCGGCTGCGACGACTTCACCGTGCGCGGCGGCGCGCAGGACGGCGCCGTCGGTGACAAGATGGGCTGGAGCGAGCGGAGCGCGCGGGAGCTGCGACTCCCGATCGTGCGCCTCGTCGACGGGACCGGCGGCGGCGGGAGCGTGAAGACCCACGCGGAGATCAAGCGCTCCTACGTCCCCGCCAACCCGAGCTGGGACGTCCACGTCGCCCTGCTCTCCGAAGTCCCGGTCGTCGCGGCCGCCCTCGGGCCGGTGGCGGGCCTCGGCGCGGCCCGGGTCGCGGCCTCGCATTTCTCGGTGATGGTCCGGGACTCGAGCCAGCTCTTCGTCGCGGGCCCGCCGGTCGTGGCGCGCGCCTTCGGCAAGGATGTATCGAAGGAAGACCTCGGCGGATCCCATATCCACGCCCGCGGCAGCGGCGCCGTCGACAACGAGGTGAAGACCGAGGCCGAGGCCTTCGAGCAGATCGCCCGCTTCCTCTCCTACCTCCCGACCTCGACCTGGGAGCGCGCGCCGCGACGGGAGCCGACGGACGATCCGGAACGGCGCGAGGAGAAGCTGCTCTCGTTCGTTCCGCGGGATCGACGAAAGACCTACGACGTGCGGAAGCTCATGCCGCTCGTGCTCGATCGTGACAGCTTCTTCGAAATGGGGGCGTATTTCGGCCGCTCGCTGGTGACCGGACTCGCGCGCATCGACGGGATCGCGGTCGGCATCCTCGCGAACGATTGCCGCTTCGGCGCCGGCGCGATCGACGCCGACGCCGCCGAGAAGATGGAGCGCTTCGTCGACCTCTGTGACACGTTCCACCTGCCGGTCGTGAACTTCGTCGACAACCCGGGCTTCCTGGTCGGCACGAACGCGGAGAAGCGCGGCACGATCCGCAAGGGCGTCCGCGCCCTCGGCGCCGTCTATCAGGCCTCGGTGCCGTGGTGTTCGATCCTCCTGCGCAAGGTCTACGGCGTCGCGGGAGCCGGCCACACGAATCACGCCCGTGGCAGCGTCCGCTACGCCTGGCCCTCCGGCGAATGGGGCTCGCTCCCGATCGAGGGCGGCGTCGAGGCGGCCTACAAGCGCGTGATCGCCGCGTCCGAAGACCCCGACGCAAAACGAGCGGAGCTCGAAGAGGGCCTTGCCTCGCTCCGCAATCCGATCCTCACCGCCGAGTCCTTCGGCGTGGAAGAGATCATCGACCCGCGCGAGACGCGGCCCCTCCTCGTCGAGTTCGCCCGGAGGGCCTTCGAGATCACCGGCCACGGCCCGCTCGGCCCCAAGTCCAGGGGCATGCGCGGCTGAGCGCGGCCTCTTCGCGCTCCGGCGTTTCAGAACGAAACGCCGAGGCTCGGCCCAGGATTCGCGCTCCAGCATTCCCCCGGCCCTGCCGATTCCCATGGCAGCGGACCTGACGTCCGCGACGCCACCGCGCGCGAGGAGCGCGGCGCGGCTGTGTTGTGATGGGGACTGCCGACGATGGCCGAAATCCACGTTCCGGAGACGCTCGAGATGGGGCTGCAGATCGGGCGGCTCGTCGGCCGGACCGCGCGCGTCACCGAGTCCGAGGGCCGGAACAAGTTCGACGACTCCTGTCATGTCGCCTACTACGTTACTCGAGAGGATGAGCTCGCCGGATTCTGCGTCGTCGATCTCCCGCTCTCGGGCTATCTCGGCGGCGCCCTCGCGATGATTCCGGAGGGCACCGTGCAGGAGGAGATCGATTCGGGCAAGCTCGACCCGGACCTCCTCGAGGCCTACTACGAGGTCGCCAACATCATGGCGGCACTCCTCTGCGCGGACGGCTCCCCGCACGTCCGGTTGATCGGCATCGATGAAGCCGGCAAGGACTTCGAGCGCACCGTGTTCGGCACGATCGTCGACCCGAACCGCCGGATGGACATCGAGGTCGAGGTCGAGGGGTACGGCACGGGCCGGATGACCCTCCTCACCACGCGACAGCATCCGCCCGACGAGTAGCGGCCCGCAGCGCCGACCTCGAATCGGATAGACTCCTGACGAACCCGCTCAGGAGTCCGCGTTGGCCCAGCCCGTCGACCTCGGAACGCCCTTTCTGCAGGGCCGCATCGAGAACCGAATCCTCCACGTCCGGATCGACCGCCCCGATCGGCGCAATGCGATGACCCTCGACATGTATCGCGGCGTGCGGGACGCCACGATCATCGCGGACCAGGATCCCGAGATCGACGCCGTCTGCCTCCGAGGGACCGAGGACTGGTTCTGCGTCGGAGGCGACATGTCTCTCGACCAGGAGGACTCCGCTGCGCTGAAAGAGCGCGATCCCAGCGTCAACTTCCCCTTCCGGCACATGGAGCTGTGCCGAAAGATCGTGGTCGCGGCGGTCAACGGCGCCTGCCATGCCGGCGGCCTGAATCTCCTGATGCACAGCGACGTCTCGATCGCCGTCGACACGGCAGTCTTCCGGGGCCCGGAGCTCCTACGCGGCATCCCCGATCCCTACATGAGCGCCCGACTCGCCGACCACGTCGGTCTCGGCAAGGCCAAGTACATGATGTTCACGGCGGCCCTGCTCGACGCGAAGGAGGCCGAATCGATCGGCTTGATCGGCAAGGTCGTCCCGGCAGCGGACTTCGACGACGCGCTCGAGACGATGCTCGAGCAGGTCCGACTGACGGCGCCGCAGGCGCGCTCGATGATCAAGGCCGACTTCAACGACCGGCTCCGCCGGCACGATCACAACATGTTCAAGCGCTCGATGATGAACCCCGAGATGGTCGAGGGCATGCGCGCGTTCATGGAGAAGCGAAAGCCGGACTGGCCCCGGGACTAGCGTCCGGATCGGGACCGGCGGAACCTCAGTCGAGGGAGCCTGGCTCCGGGCCACGCGTCATCGGCAGGCCCTCGCCGAGCCACTCCGAGAGCGAGCCGTCGTAGACCGCGACGTCGTCCTTGCCGACCATCAGGCAGGCGACGGCGCTGACGGTGGCCGAGATCCCGCCACCGCAGTAGCTGATCACGCGCTCGTCCCCGAGGTAGCCCCCATCCTCGAGCGCCGCGCGCAGGGCGTCGAGGTCGGGATAGCGATCGTCGGGCGCGATCTCGCCGAAGGGCTTGTTGGTCGACCCCGTGATGTGGCCATGCTTCGCGTACGGAACCGCCTCGGTCCCTTCGTAGAACGCCTCCGGCAGGGCGTTGATGGTGCAGACACGACCGTCGCCGATCGCCGCGAGGACGTCCTCGCGTCCGACGATCATCTCGGGGCGGAGCGAGGGCGCGAAGGTCGAGGGCGGGTAGCTCCGATCGCCGGTTTCCACTGCGCCCCCGGCCGCCTGCCACGCGCGCAGGCCGCCGTTCAGGATCTGCACGCGCGCGTGACCGGCGTGGCGCAGCACCCAGAATGCGCGCGTCGCCCACATCAGCGTGTCGGAGGAGTAGATCACGATGCGATCGTCGTTCCCGATACCGAGCTTTCCGATCGCCTCCCCGAGCACGTCCGCGTCCGGCAGCATGTACATGTACGACGCGCGGGGGTCCGAGATCGCGGCGTGGTCGAGGAAAGCGGCACCCGGCAGGTGCGCCTCGAGATAGCGATCGCGCGCCGTCGGTCCATCCGTGGTGAACAGAACCGTCGCGTCGAAGAGACGCAACGACGGATCGTCGAGCAGGCCGCGGAGCTCATCGGGCTCGATCAGGAACTCGTGGATCGACATCGCCGTCCCTTTCGTCTCTAGTGACTCGCGTCGGCCGCCATCGGCACGACTTCCTCGACCGAGAGCTCGAAGGCCTCGAGGCCGACGATCGGGCGCGGGCGGTTGGTGAGGAGCCGCATTCGATGCACGCCGAGGTCGGCGAGGATCTGGGCGCCGAGGCCGTAGTCCCGGAGCCGCTCGGATTCGGGTCGCGCCTCGAAGAGCGTGTCGGGGCCGCCTTCGACGAGACGCTTGAAGGCGTCGCCCACGCTCTGGCCGCCTCCCGGCTGCCCGACGAACACGATCACCCCGCGCCCCTCCTCGTCGATCCGCCGCATCGGCGCCTCGAGCAGACTCGCCCGCCCGAGATCCTGCCCGAGCGCCATCGCCGGCACAGCAGTCTGCATCCGCACGAGGACCGGCTCGCCGTCGGAGACGTCACCCTGGACGAAAGCGAAGTGCTCCGCGTCCCCGACTTCGCTCCGGTAGACAATCGTGTGGAAGCGGCCGTGCACGTAGTCGAGGTCGAGCTCGACGTACCGACGTACGAGCTTCTCCTTCGCGCGGCGGAATGTCATCAGCTCGACGATCGAGACCATCTTCAGGTCGAACTTCTCGGCCATCCGCTCGAGGTCCGGGAGCTTCGCGACCTCTCCATCGTCATCGAGGATCTCGCTCAACGCGCCCGCGGGCTCGGCCCCGGCCAGCCGCGCGAGATCGACGGCGGCCTCGGCGTGGCCCGCGCGAATCAGTACGCCGCCGTCCCGCGCGACCAACGGAAACACGTGGCCCGGCCGGACCACGTCCCGGGGCACGGCGTCCTTGGCGACCGCTGCCAGGACCGTCGTCGCACGATCCGCCGCGCTGATGCCGGTCGACACGCCCTCCCGCGCCTCGATCGACACGGTGAACCCGGCGCGCCCGTTCGCGACGTCATCGCGAACCATGGGCGGCAGATCGAGGCGATGGGCCCGCTCCTCCGTCAGCGAGACGTAGATCAGGCCACGCCCCTCCGTCGCCATGAAGTTGACGAGGTCGGGGGTCGTCTTGTCCGCCGCAGCGACGAGGTAACCCTCGGTCTCACGGCCTTCGTCGTCGACCAGGATGATCGGGCGACCCTCGCGGATATCGTCGAGCGCCTTCGCGACACGGGCCAGGGGCATGAGGGACTCCGACGGACGTTGGGGTGGAGAGAAGCGGAGGATAGCCCGCCCGGGCCGGGTTCAGCGGGGCCCGAAGCGCTGCCCGGCGTCGAGCCGGATCGTTCCGCCGTTCAGCATCGGGTTCTCGATGATCGCCTTCGCGAGCAGCGCGTACTCGCGCGGCTCACCCATCCGGTGGGGGAAAGCCGCGCCCGCGACGAGAGCATCCTTCATCTCCTGCGACGCCTGCTGGACGAGGCCCGTGTTGAAGAGACTCGGGGCGATCGCGTTCACGCGCACGCCGATGTTCCCGAGGTCACGCGCCGCGACGAAGCTCATCGCCGCGATCGCGGACTTCGCGGCCGCGTACGAGACCTGCCCGATCTGCCCCTCGAAAGCCGCGATCGAAGCGGTGCTGATCACGCAGCCCCGCTCCGCGTCCTCGTTCGGTTCGTTCTTCGCCATCTGCTCCGCGCAGAGCCGCAGAAAGTTGAAGCTCGCGACCGTGTTGAGTTCGAGGGTCTTCGCGAAGTTGTCGAGATCGTGCGGACCCTTCTTGCTGAAGGTCCGCGCGGGGCCGCCGATCTGCCCGCCCGCGAGATTCACGCCGACCTGGAGCGCACCGAAGTGGCCCGTCACCTCCGCGATCAACTCACCGATCTCGTCGTACTGCATCACGTCGCAGGCGCGGAAGATCGCGTCGCCTGGAAGCGACGCCGCCACTTCCTCTCCGGCGGAGCTGGGGAGATCGAAGATGGCGACGCGCGCGCCCTCTTCTGCGAGGAGCTCGGCGGTGGCGCGGGCCATGCCCGAGGCGCCTCCCACGACGATGGCGACGGAATCCTTGATCTGCATGTTCTCTCCGAGTGGGTTGGGTCCCGGAGCGAACAACAGGTCGCGACTCCGCGCCACCGACCGGCGCTTTCGGCGGGGGGCTCCCCTCGATAGCCTTCGGCTGGAGGAACCGGATGAACGATCGCGAATTCGAGGCGAGTGCCGACTATCCCTTCATCGCGAGCGGCCGGCGCCCCCCCGAGATCGAGCGGACCGAAGGCTGCTACCTGATCACGCCCGACGGCCGGCGGATCCTCGATGCCGCGGGGGGCGCGATCGTGTCGGGCATCGGACACGGGCGCCGCGAAGTCGCCGACGCCTATGCGGACGCGGCAGCGCGAACGAGCTACGTCGTCCCGCCCTTCGCAACCCCCGCCCGTGTCGCGCTGACGGATCGACTTCGGCGGGACTGGCTGCCCGACGGCCTCACTCGGATCGCGTTCGCGAGCGGGGGCTCCGAAGGCATGGACACCGCGATCCGCCTCGCCCGCCAGCACCACGTGTCCGCGGGTCGGCCGGAACGCTGGCGCGTGATCGGGCGCGAGCTCAGCTACCACGGCACGACGGTTTCGACCCTCTCGGTCGGTGGCCACACGTCCCGACGAGACGGCTTCGAACCCCTGCTGCTCGATCAGCAGGTGGAGGTGCCGAGAGCGCCGGCGCACTACTGCTTGCGCTGCCCGCTCGGAAAGGAATTCCCGGCCTGCGACGTGGCTTGCGCCGACGAGCTCGAATCCTTGATCGAGGGAGTGGGACCCGAATCGGTGGCGGCATTCGTGGTCGAACCGATCGTAGGCTCGAACGCCGGCGCGCTCGTTCCCCTTGGCGACTATCTGCCGCGAATCGCCGAGATCTGTCGTCGCCACGGGATCCTGTTGATCGCCGACGAAGTCATGACCGGCTTCGGACGCACCGGCCGGAAGTTCGCCGTCGATCACTGGGGCGTGACGCCCGACATTCTCGTGAGCGGCAAGGGACTCGCGAGCGGTTATGCCCCGATCGCGGCAATCGCCGCGACCGAAGCCGTCGCGCAGCCCATTGCCGACGCGGGCGACTCCCTGATGTTCTTCACGTACGGCGCGCACTCGGCCTGCTGCGCCGCCGCGGTCGCGACCCTCGACATCCTGGCGCGAGAGAACCTCGTCGAGCGCGCGGCGGAGCGTGGCCGATTCCTCGACCACGCACTCGACCGACTCCGTTCGCACCCGAACGTCGCCCAGGTCCGCGGGCGCGGGCTGCTCTGGGGCATCGAACTCGTCCGTGATCGCGAAACCCTCGAGCCGTTTCCCGCGGACAGCGGTCTGGTCGACAAGGTGGTCGCCGCAGGTCTCGGCGAGGGCGTCTTCTTCTACCCGGGTGGCAACGAGCCCGCCCGCCACGTGATCTGTCTCGGCCCGCCGTTCATCGTCGAGGATGCCGAGCTCGACGTCATGGTCGACGCCCTCGCGCGCGCCATCGACAGCGCCGTCGCGCGGGTTCGAGCCTCGACGCTCTAGCCGTGCGGTCGGTGCGGAACCGAATCGATGCAATCGCGCACTCAATGGACTCGGCGCCACCCTGCTCCGTAGTCGGTCGACCAGAGCGACTGACCGATACGGCTTCAGCGTCGAGCGACACCCGAATGCGGGATGGCAGGAGCGGCTCGAGAAAGGCAAAGTGTCCTTCGTGCCCGTCCGAATCCTCTGCTTGCTGCTCGTCGCGCTTGCCCTCTCCGCCTGCGCGAGCGGCCCGCCGATCGTCACCGCCGCACGCTCCGGCCAACTGGCCGAAGTCGATCGCCTCATCGGCGAAGGCAGCGACGTCGACGCGCGCGGCAGCGGCGGCAACACGGCCCTCTACCACGCCGCGGTCGCGGGGCGGGCCGACGTCGTCCAGGCCCTCATCGAGGCGGGTGCCGACGTCGATGTCGAGAACGACTTCGGATCGACGCCCCTCCATGTCGCGAGTCGTTACGGCCACGTCGACGTGATTCGCGCCCTGGCCGCTGCAGGAGCAGACCTCGACGCCACGAGCTTGTCGGGCCTCGCTTCGAGCGACCTCGCGAACCGGTCCTCGATTCAAGCCGGGGGGCTCCGCGCGTCGACGCCGCTGTCGAAGGCGGCGCGGGCCGGGCAGATGGAAGCCGTGCGCGCGCTCGTCGAGCTCGGCGCGGCGTTGCCGGCGCGAGAGGCGATGGAACAGGCCAGCCTGCGCGGCCACGACCAAATCGCCGCCTATCTCGCGAATGTGACGAACGAGCGCCGATCGTCACCGCGCGCAGGGGCGACCCCGACCACACCCGGCCGCTTCGACGTCTCGGTCTCCTACGGTCGGCGGATCGCCGCCGTGATCGGCATCGGACGCTATGCGCGCATGAGCGGCCTCGAGGGTGCGCGGCGCGACGCCGAAGAGACCGCCGCCCTCCTCCGCACCCTCGGCTTCGACGAGGTGTTCGAGCTCTACGACGCCGACGCGACGCGGGCGGGCATCCTCCAGCTGCTGGGCGAGCGGCTGCGGCGGGAGGTAACTGACGAGGACCTCGTGTTCGTCTTCTACGCAGGCCACGGCGCCACCGAGACCCTCGCGAGCGGCGAGAAGCGCGGCTACCTCGTCCCCTCCGATGGGAGCAGCGCCGACCCCTACGTGTCCGGCGTCTCGATGGAGACCGTCCGCGACCTCTCGAATCGACTGGCGGCTCGCCACGTCTACTACGCGATCGACGCGTGCTATTCGGGGAGCCTGCTCCAGCGCGCCCGATCCGGGCGAAGCGGGTCCGCAGGCGACACCCGCCGCGCGGTCCAGGTCGTCACCGCCGGGCTCGAAGGACAACAGGCGATCGAGCGGGACGGGCGCGGCCTCTTCACCACCTATCTGATCGAGGCGCTGCGAGGAGAAGCCGACGCCAACGGCGACGGACAAGTGACGGCGAGCGAAATCGGCTGGTTCGTGTCCGACCAGGTCGGCACGCAGTCGCGCGGACGACAGACGCCGGCCTACGGGCATCTGGGGGGTGCGGGTGAGATCACGATCCATCTGCGCTGAGCGCACGGCCGGCCGTCGCACCACGCCGCTCGTCCTGCTGGGCGCGATCGTGGCTGTCGGTCTCGTTGGTTCGCCGGCGATGGCCGACGATGGGCGCCTCCTCCAAGCGGCACGGCGAGGCGACGCGGGCACGGTGGAGACGTTGCTCGCGCAGGGCGTCGACGTGGACGCCACCGGCCGCGGCGGCGAGACCGCCCTCCACGCGGCTGCAGCGGCGGGGCACGCCGACGTCGTCGAGCGTCTGCTCGCCGCCGGCGCCAGCGTCGACCGATTGGAGTTCGACGGCGATACCGCGCTCGTGAACGCGGCCTGGTTCGGCCACGCAGACGTCGTGCGCCTGCTGCTCGACGCAGGCGCCGACCCCGACATCGAGGGCTCCGCGGGCGGCAAGCCGCTCCAGGTCGCGCGGAGACGCGGCCATTCCGCGGCCGCGCGACTCCTTCGCGAGGCCGGGAAGCGTGCCCGAATCGCCGACGGCCGATCCGAAGGCGGCGCAGCGGGGCCGCCGCGCGCGAACTTCGACGCCAATCTTCCTCCGCGTGCGACACGATCAAAGACCTACCGACCGGGCTATGCACGCCGATTCGCCGCGGTGATCGGCGTCAATGAATACGCGAAGTGGCCCCCGCTCGTCGGCGCGCGCCCCGACGCGGAAAAGGTCGCGACGCGGCTGCGCGGCCTCGGCTTCGACGAGGTGTTCGAGCTCTACGACGGCGCGGCAACGCGACAGGCGATCCTCGGCCTGCTGTCGACCCGTCTCGGCGACGTCGTCGGCGACGACGATCTCGTCGTGATCTTCTTCGCCGGCCACGGCGAGACCGAGACCGTCGAGGGCGGTCGCAAACGCGGCTACATCGTCCCCGTCGACGGCCGACCCGAATCAGCGTTCTCGTCGGCGATCTCGATGCGCGAGCTGCGCGCGATCTCCGACCGCCTGCCCGCCAAGCACGTCTACTACGCGATGGACTCCTGCTATTCGGGCCTCGGGCTGACCCGCGGCATCAGCATCGTCCGGCCCGGCACCGACGACTACTTCGGCAAGGTGACCAGCCTTCGCTCGGTGCAGATGGTGACCGCCGGCGGCGAAGGCGAGGAAGCCATCGAACGCAACGGCGAAGGCGTGTTCACACGAAGCTTCCTCGACGCGATCGACGGCGACGCCGACGCGAACGGCGACGGCTACGTGACCGCCACCGAGATCGGCGCGTACGTGGCGCCGCGCGTGACCAACGAGACCGGCGCGAGACAGAGCCCACAATCCGGACGACTCGAAGGCGAAGGAGAGATCGCCTTCGAGATCCGGAGGCGCTGACCAGAAGGATTCGGCACGTGGACGCCGCCAGGCGAGGGCCGGGCATCGACACGGCTGGACGCAACCAGAGAATGATGGAAAGGAAGAGCGAGATGACCAAAATGATCCAGATTTCCGTGCTCGTCGCGGGAGTCGTCTTCGCGGCAACGACGGCGCAAGCCCAGGGGGCCGTCGATATCGGCGGTACGTCGGCACTCTCCGTGATCGGTTCCGTGACCACGGTCGACCCGGATGGGGGCGGCGGCGGTCCGGGCGACGACGAGTCCACCGCGGTCATCGTCGGCGGTGTCGGCTCCTACACCACCACCGATGGCCGCTTCGAGTATGGCGCCGGCGTGACGATCGTCGGCGCGTTCTCGGATGCCGGAGACATCGGCATCTACTCGCTGTCCGGCCAGGCGCGCGTGAACACCGACCTCATGGGTCCGGAGGAGAATTTCCTCCTCTACGGCGGCGCGATCGTCGGTCTCGGCATCGTGCGCGGCGACGGCATCCCCGACGACGAGATCGGCCAGTTCGGCCCCAAGGCGGGCCTCGAGTTCTATCTCTCGCCGCAGACCGCCGTCCAGGTGCAGGAGGCGCTGATCTTCGATTCCGAGGGCGGCCTGACCAATCAGTTCACGCTCGGCTTCAAGATCATCTTGAACTGACCGTCCGCTCTGGCTCGCTCCGGCGACCGGGCCCGATGGGGCTCCGGTCGCTGGAGCGCGCCCGCCGCCGGCCGGTTAGACTCGTCGCGCGCCACGAGGAGTCCCTTGCCCAGTCCCGGCCTGATCATCGATGAAGCCCAGTCCGTCGAGGGCCCGGCCGGCCCGATCCCGCGAAGACGCGAACGATCGATCCGTCGGACCGCGACGATGGACATGTTGTGGCCCGAGGGCCCGATGGGTCCGCTCGAGTTGCGGGGTCGCGCGCGCGACGCCGTCACTGACGCTCCGGCCGAGCCGCCGCGCGTCGTCCGCGAAGCCTCCCTCGATGCCCTCCTCCGCGAACGGGTCATCGAGTCGATCGAGACCGTCCCCGACGCAGAGGGCATTCCCGAGCTCGTCGGCCAGCGCGGCGGCGGCCACCTCCGCGGTGCGCTCGCGACGCTCGTACCCGACGTTCGCGCCTCGGGCTCTCCGCTCTATCTCCTGCTCGACGACATTTCGGGCACGAGCCTGATCGGCGGGGTCGCCTTCGTCCGCCAGCCCGAGTTCCGGCCCACCGATTCCGGCGAGCGCCGTCGCGGCCCGTCCGCGGCGGACATGGAGGGCGTCTGCATCGGCTTCGCGCCGGGTTCGAGCGCGCTCACGGAAGTCACCGAACACGTGGGTCCGCCGCGCATGCGTCCCGTCGGCCCCCTCGTCCACCCGGACGACCCCGACGGCTGGCACCCGCTCCCCGACATGCCTCGGATCGGAACGAGACGCGCGCGCTTCATCGACGTCCGCGTCGACGGCGATCGCGTCTCGATCGAGAGCGGGTTCCAGGACTCGACCGACGACCCGGACCACGGACGGATCGGGATCCACGAATACCGTCTCCACGCGACCGCCGACCTCACGACCGGACGCCTCGACAGCCTGGACGCGACCCCGCACATCCTGCCCTTCCGCGAGTGCCCGTCCGCCGTGGCCTCCGCGCGCTCGATCGTCGACGCGCCCCTGGCAGAACTGAGGGACGTCGTACTCGAGCGGCTCGCGAAGACGAACGGCTGCACGCACTTGAACGATGCGCTGCGTGCGTTGGCGGAAGTTCCGGTGTTGGTCGACGAGCTCGTGAAGGAAGACACGGCCAACTAGCGTCACCTCGACGCCGAACTCCGCCTGCGCGGCTCTGTGACGGGTGTCGAATCACTCGATCCCGCGCATCGGCGTCGCGCGCGCCTCGCGTTGTGCGGGATTTCGCGCCACAACATCGCCGTCGGCGCCACCCAACATCGCACGACCGCGGCGCCCCGCCGCTGCGTGCGGTCGGGGGGCTGCGATGGGAGCTGGCACGAGGTCGTCGTTCGGAGACCGGGCGCGCGGGACCCGGATTCTCGCAACCGGACTCGTCCTGGCTGGCCTCAGCCTCGCCCCGATCGTGCACGCCGAGGACGTCGTCGTTCGCGGTCCGCATGCGCCGAGCGGGCGCCCGCCGAGCCAACCGGGAATGGAAGGTCGGACCGGGGTCTCGGCCGGCATCGCAGTCGCCGTCGCGGACGCCATCGGCGAAGACAACTCGGCGGAGGCGATCGGGGGCCACGGGGGCGCCGGAGGCGACGCCGGGTCGGTCTTGTCGCCAGGCGACGCACCGCACGCGGGCGGCGACGGAGGCACCGGGGGCGCCGCTTCGGCGGAATCGATCGTGATCGACGCTGACCGGTCCGTCGCAATCGCGACGGGCGGCACCGGCGGTGTCCACGGCCGCGCACTCGTCCCCGATCGGGCGATCGATGGCACTGGGGGCGTCGGCGGTGCAGCCGTTGCGAACGCACGGCTGGCGTCTTCGCTGCCGTCCGAGCATCAGTACCGTTGGCAGATGGCCGAAGCGACCGCGATCGGCGGGCGCAACGGCTCCGGCTCGTACCATCGCGGCGGCGGCGCACACGCCATCGCCTTCGCCGAAGCGGAACGCGCAGACCAGGTCTTCGCCGAAGCGACCGCGGAGGGTGCTGGCGCTGGCGTGCATGCGGTCGCGACCGCGATCAACCACGCCTTTCCCTCCTCCTACGCGACTGCACGTGCGTTCGCTGACGGCGACGTGCTCTCGTTCGTGGATTCGCCCATCCGAGCCGCCGACGTGACCGCGCGCGCGTTCGCGCGCAACGAAGGACCCCGAGCCATACGCGCCGAGGCGACCGCGGTCAGCGGAATGCACTACATCGAGGGCAACCGCGCCTACTACCCCTCCTCCCACATCGAACGCGGCGAGCTCAGCGCCGAGGCCCGCGGCGAATCCGCCGGCGGTGCGACGGTCTTCGCCGTGGCCGAGGTCCGGGCGGGCCCCACCCTCGTACCCGGTCGCATCGAGCAGGTCGACGCCGTCTCCGGATCGACCACCGGCCTGCTCGTCCTGAACCAGCGGGTTCGTACGTTCGGCATGGATGCCGCGACCTCCCTCGTCGCCGAGAACGAAGGCGGCGGCGACCTTCAGGTTCAGGTCTCCGCCTTGACCGCCCTGAGCGGCCGGGGCCGCGGGTTCTCGGCCCATCCCCGAAGCCGGGTCGGCGACGTGATCCTCGGCGACGTGATCGGACGGTCGACGACCGGCGCCGACGTCACCCTGACGGTCGGCGCCGGACTGGGTACGGCCGAGGGGGGGGATCGCACCGGGACGCATCCGGCTCGAGCGGTTCGGCGATCCGACCGGAGCGACGCCCAGCCGTTTTCACGGTGAGTCGAACGGCGGCGACGTCTCCGTGCATGTGGGCCTCACGGAAGCCAGCGGGGTCGTCGATCCCCTCGACGACGCCCCGTTCCAATCCGGACGCGACATCCGCTTTCGAAACCTTCCGAGCGGCGAGACGACCGGTGCGCTCCACCTCGGCCAGTCCCTTGCGGCGGGATCCGGAAGTCGGCTCGAGACGACGTCCGAGGCATTCGATGCGATGGAGCCCGCGCGCTATCGCGACATCGACGGTGGCGATGCGCACAACGAACTCGACTACGTCGAATCCGTCGACCGTCTCGACCTGCACGGCGAGACCAACGGTGGCAGCGGCGGGACCGTGCGCGTGCGAAGCCTCGAGACTTTTCGAACACGAACCGCAGCCTCGGGCGATGGCGGGGACGCGCACACGATCATTCGCGGCGTGAATGACGCCGGGAGTATCCACGCGTCGGGGCGGTCGTTCGGCGGACGCTGCGGCGGGTGCGACGCGACGCTCGAGGGTTCCAGTGGTGTTTCGATCGTCGACGTCGAGATTCGCAGCCTGGGAGATGGCCACGACGTGACGGCCGGTCTCGTGCTCGATGCCGACGGTCGGCCGATCGGCGGCTCATTCGCGGAATCGCAGGCCTTCCTTCCGCGCCCGGCCGGTCCTATGGCCACGATTCCGTGGTCGGCGGACACCCGAAGTGTCGGGATCGCCGAGGGCGACAGCCGCGTAGCCAGCTACGCGCAGAGCACGGGAAACGGCGGGGGGGTCTCCCCCGACCACATGACGTTCGCGCGCGCCTCCTCGACCTCGAGGGGCAACGGTGTGTCGACCGTCGAAGCCGATGCCTGGGCCGAGGGCGGCGGCCGAGGCGCACGGCTCGAGAACGGTCGCTTCGTCAGCGCGACGGTCGCCGAGGCGTCGGCGGAAGGGCTGGGTGCGGTTCGCGCATCCGCCTTCGCCCGTGGGCGGAGCATCGCCGAGCGCAACATTCTCGCGGACGCAGAGGCGACCGCACACGGACGGGGGGCCGAGCTTCGCCTGAACGCGGGCGTAGAGTCCAGTCGGCGCTTTCCGGACACCGATGACCCGAGGGCCTTCGGGCCCCCCGCGCTCTCGTCGAACCTCGACTTCGTCGGTCGAGGTGCGGCCACGATCCACGGCGTCACCCGCCACGGCGACGGCTTGCTCGAGCTCGCCGATGGCGGGAAGGCCGGGCACGACGTGCGCTTCTCGTGGGTGGGGGACCCATCCGGTGAATCGCGCGATCGAATCGTCGAGGCGAGCGCCCTGCTCTCCGGCTACGAACGTGCCGGCGAAACCGTGCTCACGCGAGCCGCGGGGCAGCTCCAGGTCGCCCCCGGACGCCAGGACGAGGTCGGCGACTCGATCCGATCCATCGACAGCACCTTCCTCCTCGACATCGCCGCGCCCGCCGAGGGAGAGCGGCTCCTCGTCACAGTCTTCGACCTCGAGGCCGTCGGCGCGGGCTTCGACACGCTCACGCTTTCGATCGAAGACGTGCACGGCGACGTTCTCGTCGACGCGACGTTCCAGTCCTTAGACGAAGCCGTCCGCTTCTTCAAGAACCAGGTGATCGACCTCGGGCGATTCGACGATGACGTCCCCGGTTACGAGACGGCACCCCGCCTCACGACGCGCTGGGAGGTGACCGCCAAGGGCGGCGACGGCGTGTCGATCGGCTGGGGCCTCACCATCGTTCCCGAACCCGGGACCGCGCTCCTCCTCGGCCTCGGCCTCGCCGGACTCGGCGCAGGCCGAACGCGCCGCGACCGAGCACCGTCGGCCGCCTAGACGCGGACGCCGAATCGGCTGCCCGACGCATACATGCGCGGTCCGCGGCCGAACACGAACGCGGCGACGCTCCCGTACGCCGAGACCCCACAGATCGCGAGCCCCAGCGTCGTCCACTCGAACTCCCGCAGCAACGACGCCGGCAAATACCCGATGAAGCCCGCCGGAACGAGCGTGAAGAGCACGATCCGCATCGGCCCATGGAAGAGTGTGGGCGGATAGAGGCTGAACGTGATCGAGTACTCGAGCGCCATGCGTGCGAGGCTCTCCACTCGCGACGCCCAGAACGCCGCGCTGCCGAGCAGAACACCGGTCGCAACCACCGTGCTCGCGGACAGAACGATCGCGAGGATCAACACCGGGACGCGGTCGGGAGCGAGGTACCCACTCAGCCCGACCATCACGACGCCACTTGCAAAGTCGCCCCAGCCCGTGGCGAGGCTGCGCCCTGCGACCGCCTGGACGACGACGCTCCGCGGCTGTGTGAGCATCGGGTCGAGGTCGCCGTCGCTGATCGTGCGCGCGAGATCGCGGATGCCGCCACCGAGTACGACCGCCAGTCCGAACCCGGCGGCTACCACGCCGTAGAGCGAGAGCATGTCCTCGAGCCGCCAGCCACGGATCTCCTCGAAGCGGTCGAAGAGGATCCACCACATCACGAAGAAGAGCGCGTTGTTGAGCGCCATGCCGGCGACCTGGAGCCAGAACGCGCCGCGAAGCGCCAGGCACGCCTTCACGTTCGTCTCGACGAGCGCGGCGAGGAATCGGAGTTCGCTCGTCATCTTCATCCGCCTCCCGTTTCGAGACCGCGGACGCCACGGCGGAACTGCCAGGACAACACCACGCACGCCACGGCGATCCAGAAGGCGAGCGCGACGAAGGTCTGGACGAGCTCCTCCGTCGTCGCGCCGAACGCGAGTCGGCCGAGGCCGTTCAACATCGGTGCGAAGGGCGTCCACCACGCGACTTCACGAACGACGTCGGGATAGATCGCCAACGGCACCATCAATCCACCCAGCAGGAACATTCCCTTCTGCCAGATCCAGTAGACCGGCCCCACCTCGTCGAGCCACAACGCGGTCAACCCGACGATCGTGAACGAGAGCAGCTGCAGGAGCGCCGCGAAGACGACGATCGGAATCGCCCAGACGAGCCCACGCGGATCCTGGGGCAGGCCGCCAGCAACGATCGCCGCGAAGCCGAGCCCCCCGCCGCCGAGCACGACCAGCCGCGGGAGCAGCGCCCCCGCCGCCTCCGCGAGCTTGCCGACCACGTACGAGACCGGTCGGCACAATCGCTGCGCGACGTCTCCCGAGCGCACGTCCGCTTCGATGTCCATCCAGATCTGCGGCGTCGAGAGCGTCGCCCACTCGGTGAGCGCCAGATACCAGACGAACGCCGAGGCCGAGAAGCGCGGGTCGTCGAGCAACCGCTCCGCGAAGATCACGTCCCAGAGGCGGGAGAAGATCAGCAGGATCACGCAATAGAACCCGAGCCGGCCCGCCCATGCCGCGAAGCCCGCGCGCTCTTGCCGCGCGCCCAGTTGTGCGAAGGCGAACGTCGCCCGCAACGCGTGGCCCGGGCTCGGAGCCGCCGCCGTCGCGCCGCTCACGACGCGACTCCGGTCGCACTGCTCCGTCGATAGATCGCGCGAACGATCTCGTCCATGGGCGGATCCTCGACGGACAGGTCCGTGAGCCGCGCGCTCCGCGCGAGAGCGCTGACGAGGCGCTCCACGGGTGTTCGCGCGAGCTCGACCTCGAGGGTGGTGCGGTGGGGCTGCCGATCCTTGATCTCGACGCCGGGCAGAACACCGCAGTCGAGGTTCAGCACCTCCTCGCCGGTATGCACCGTGACGCGCTTGCGACCGATGAACGTCCGTCGAAGTGACGCGATCGACTCATCGAGGAGCAGCCGCCCTTCGTGGATCACGACGACGCGGTCGCAGACCTCCTCCATGTCTCCGGTGTCGTGGGACGTGAAGAGCAGCGTCCGCCCTGCCCGCTCGCTCTCCTCGCGAACCAGGTCGCGGATCACCGCCTTCGCGTCGACGTCCAGACCGATCGTCGGCTCATCGAGGAAGAGGATCTCGGGCGCGTGCAGGAGCGCGGCGACGATCTCGCAACGCATGCGCTGCCCCAGGGAGAGCTGACGCACCGGCTGGTCGAGCAACGCCCCGATCTCGAATCGCTCGACGTACCGATCGAGTCGCGTCGCGTGATCTGAGGCGGAGACGTCGTAGACGTGGCGCAAGAGCTCGAACGTGTCCCGCGGCGGGAGGTGATACCAGAGCTGCGTGCGCTGTCCGAAGATCGTGCCGATTCGAAAGCCGAGCCGCTGACGCTCGCGCCAGGGCGCGAAGCCCAGGACGCTCGCGTGGCCGGAGGTCGGATGCAGAATGCCCGAGAGCATCTTGATCGTCGTCGACTTCCCCGCCCCGTTCGGCCCAACGAAGGCCACCCGCTCGCCCCGATCGATAGCGAGGTCGAGATCGCGTACCGCCACGACTTCGCGCCACGACCCACGTCCGAGCGCACGAATGGCGCCACGCAGGCCCGGCGCGCGCTCGCGCACGCGATAGGTCTTCGTCAATCGATCCAGCTCGATGGCGCGATCCATGGTGTTCCCCTCTAGAGCGGCGCCCCCTTTCGGAGGCCCCAAATGCAACGACGCCCTTCCAGCTGGGCCGGAAGGGCGTCGACGTGTTCGTTCGGACGGTTTCCGGCGGGCTAGGTCAGGCTCGGGACCTCGAGAATCGAGTTCATGACGGTGACCTGAAGACCCAGCGGAAGCTGGGCGCAGGCGTACACGGCCGGCTGCGGGGCAGCGGCGCGCGGCGAAACAGGCGTGTGTACGTGGCCGGTCATCGGGCGGCAGAGTGCCTCAGAAGTCGGACATGTCAATCCCCGGATTCGATTGCGACGCCTGGCGTCCAACGGGTGTGGCAAGATTCGCCCCACGCACGGAGGGTCCCCAATGCGAAGGCCGAGACACGTGAGGTTGCGAGTTTCCTGGATGGCACTGACGATCGCGTCGGGGATCGCCCTCCCAAACGCGGCGAGCGCGAACGAGCCTCGATGCCAGGACCACGACGCGAACCGACAGGTCTATTGGGGCGACCTCCACGTCCACACCGCCGTGTCGATGGACGCCAACGTCTTCGGGACCCGGCTCCGCCCCGCCGACGCCTATCGCTTCGCGCAGGGCGAAGAGGTGTCGATCGGATTCGAGGCCGATCGTCCGGTCCAGCTCGAGCGCCCCCTCGACTTCGCCGCGATCACCGACCACGCCTCGAGCATGGGCGGTGTCGCCCTGTGTCAGACCCCCGGCTCCCCGTCCTACGACACACCCAACTGCGCCGACTATCGCCAGCCGATGTCGATCGCGGGAAGCGCCCTGAGCGAGGTCGTTCGGCGGATGCGGGCCAAGGTCGACCGCGGCGTCGACACGCCCGCCGTGTGCGGCGAGGACGGCGCGCTCTGCCGGCAAGGCGCCCTCGCCGCCTGGCAGGAGACACAGATGGCGGCCGCGGCGGCGAACGATGACTCCCCCGCATGCGAATTCACGAGCTTCGTCGCCTACGAGTACACCGCGACGCCCAACATGACGAAGATCCACCGCAACGTGATCTTCCGGAACGCGACGGTCCCCGAGCTGCCGATCAGCTACGACGCCCAGCCGAGCGCGATCGGCCTCTGGCGCGACCTCCAGTCGCAGTGCACGGACGCGGGCACCGGCTGCGACGTGCTCGCCATCCCGCACAACTCGAACCTCTCGAACGGACACATGTTCGGCCTCGAGTACGAGGGGATCGAAGATCCCGCGGCGCAGGCGGAGGTCGCGAAGCTGCGGGCGGCGATGGAGCCGATCGTCGAGATGAGCCAGATGAAGGGCGACTCGGAGTGTCGCAACGGGATGTGGAACGTCCTCGGCGCGACCGACGAGCTCTGTGACTGGGAGAAGATGCGCGCGCCCGAGACCCCGGACTGCGAAGACGGCACCGGCGAAGGGGCCCTCGGCGGCCAGGGCTGCGTGTCACGTCGCGACTTCGTTCGCTACGCCCTCGTCGAAGGCTTGAAGGAAGAGGAGCGTCTGGGCGTGAACCCGTTCAAGTTCGGCTTCATCGCCGCAACGGACGGTCACGACGGGGTCCCCGGCCCGGTCGAAGAGTGGCGACAGGATCTGTTTCTCGGTGCGGTGCGACCGACCGAGGGCCGCAACCTCGGCGGCCTCGCGGGCGTCTGGGCCGAGGAGAACAGTCGTGAGGCCCTCTTCGAAGCGATGCGACGGCGAGAGACCTACGGCACGAGTGGTCCGCGGATGAGTGTGCGGTTCTTCGGAGGCTACGACCTGCCCGAGGGACTGTGTGGTGACCCGGAGCTCGTCTCGAAGGGCTATGCGTCGGGCGTGCCGATGGGCGGGGAGCTCGGGAGCGCGCCCAGCAAGTGGCTCGGCCTGCGGGACCAGGCGCCGCGCTTCGTCGTGAGCGCCCTCGCCGACACCGGGACCGCTGCCCACCCGGGCGGACTCCTCCAACGTGTCCAGATCATCAAGGGCTGGGCCGACGACGCAGGCAACCTCCACCAACAAGTCGTGGACGTCGCCGGCGGCGACAACGACGCAGGCGTCGACGTCGCTACGTGTACGCCGACCGGCCGCGGCGCCCGCTCCCTGTGCGGCGAATGGAGCGACCCGGACTTCGACCCGGATCGCGCGGCGGTCTACTACGCGCGCGTGATCGAGAACCCGAGCTGCCGACAGAGCGGCTGGGCTTGTGTCGACGGCCCTGACCGACCCACCTGGTGCGATCAGCCGACGACCGACAAGACGACGCAGGAGCGAGCCTGGACGTCTCCGATCTGGGTGGAGGGGCGGCGTTAGGCGGCACGCTTCGAAGGATCATCCGACGGCGCGCAGGTCACGCCACCACGAGCCGATAGCCGAGGTCGAACTCCTGTCGGTCGAGGAGCCATCCGTAGCGGTCGCGCCACGCGCCGGACGCGAGGTCCGCGCGCAAGCGATCCACCCCCGATTCGACGTCCGCCATCTGCGGGAACACGGAGATCCCGTTTCGCACCGCCGGTTGGAGATACGCCTCGGGTCGACGCCAATACGCGCCCAGGAAGCCGTCGACGCAGTCGTGGGGCACCGGCACGTCTACGACCTCGACCTTCCCGAGCTGGCGCGCGAGGTCCGAGATCGCCGGCATCGATCGCGCATCGATCTCGAGGATCTCGGGGAAGTAGTCGGTCAACCAGAAGCCGCCGACGCTCGTGTCGAAGGTGAGGATCACGGTTCGACGTCGTGACGCGCGGCGGAGCTCGTCCAGGCCGCGCGACAGGTCCGGCCAATGGTGCAGCGTGAGGATCGCCAGCGAGGCGTCGAAGACCGCATCGCGAAAAGGCAAGGCGGTCGCGGAGGCACGAACGACCGGCGCCGCGCCCTGCCCTCGCTGCCGCGCCATGACTTCGGACGGCTCGACCGCGACGACCCTGCGATCGACGGGCTCGTAGGAGCCCGTCCCCGCACCGACGTTGACGACGCTGCGAGCGTCGCCGAGCGCCGCCTGGATCCGGGCCGCGATCCGCGGATCCGGGCGTCGAACCGAAGCGTAGTCGTGGCCGATGTCATCGTAGAGAGGCATCTCCGCTCCGTCCCCGCTGCCGCCACTGTATACACGAATCGCGCCCCGCGTTGACCGCGATTCGCCGAACGACGTAGGCTCGTCGTCCATCTCTCGCGCCGGTCGCGAGCGACGTCACGCGATTTCCCGAACCCAGGAGAGTCCCATGTCCGAAGACCCGATCCTCTACTCGCAGCAGGACGGCATCGCCACGATCACCCTGAATCGCCCCGACAAGGCGAACACCCTGCGATACGAACTCCTCGCCGATCTGAGCGACGCCCTCGCCCGAGCCAACCGCGACAACGACGTGAAGGTGATCGTGCTCGAGGGCGCCGGCGACAATTTCTGCGGCGGATTCGATTTCTCGGGCGGCCTCGAGCACTTCGGTGGCATCCAGGAGCAGGACTACGACCCGGGCATGGACGTGCACGGCGTCACGAATCAGTACACGAGCTACCTCACGACCTTCATGGGCCTCTGGCGCGGCCAGAAGCCGACGATCGCGAAGGTCCACGGCTACTGCGTCGGCGGCGGCTCCGAGATGGCCCTCTGCGCGGACCTCGTGATCGCCTCGGACTGCGCACGGATCGGAACGCCCTACTCCCGCGTCTGGGGCTGCCACCTCTCGGGCATGTGGGTCTACCGACTGGGCCTCGCGAAGGCCAAGTACTACGCCCTGACCGGCGAATGGATCAGCGGTCAGGAAGCGGCCGACATCGAGCTGATCAACTTCGCCGTGCCCCTCGAGGAGCTCGACGACGAGGTCTCGAAGCTCGCGAACAAGCTGGCGACGATCCCGCTCACCCAGCTCGTGTCGATGAAGCTGATCGTGAACCAGGCCTACGACAACATGGGCTTGCAGAGCACCCAGACCCTCGGCTCGATCCTCGACGGCATCATGCGCAACACGCCCGACGGCCGAGAGTTCGTCCGAGTCGCCGCCACCGAGGGCGTCCGCGCGGTGATCACGCGGCGGGATGGTCCCTTCGCTGATTACAGCCAGGGCGCGCCTGAGGATCAGCCTCGGAAACGGAGCGAGCTGGGGATCTAGTCCGATCATTTACATACATCGATGAATATATCTGCTAGCGTCCCGCGATGCCCCGCCGCACCCAGGCAGAACGGTCCGCCTCGACCCGCGAGGCCCTGATTCGAGCCACCCTCGACCTGCTCGTCGAGCACGGCTGGGCGGGCGTCACCTCCGTCGCCGTCTGCGCGCGGGCGGGGCTCACGCGCGGCGCCTTCGTCCACCACTTCGATGGTCTCCCGGACCTTCTCGCGGCTGCCCTCGAACATCGCTACGCCGCGCTGGTCGAGGTGCTCCGCTCCCGCCCGGCGCCAACCTCGGTGACTGACCTGGTCACGCGCAGCTGGGAGACGATGACGACGATCGACTTCAAGGTCGTGATCGAAGCCTGGCTCGCGGCGGCGAACGATCCGGACCTGGGCGCTTCGATCGGACCGGTCGTCGAGCGCTTCGCGAAGCTCGTCCACCCCGAGCAGCGCCCCGACGTGCTCGTCGACGAGGCGGCGCAGTCCTTCTTCCTGATGGCGCGCGAGACGATGCTCGGTCTCTCGCTCGGGCGCGCGACGAACGCCGGACCGCTCGGCCACGAAGAGCGCGTCCTCGAACAGCTACTCCGAGTGACATCCTCCCCCGGCAAAGCCGGGGGCATCCAGGTGACCCGCTCAAAGCGGGATTGACGGGAAGGCGACCGCCTTCCCTTGGGCCGCCTTACAGGCGGCAGACGGCCAGCCGAACTCCGA